>Ga0224555_1000055_pt1 | contig 138751 bp, 99 predicted proteins | sample 714S23034metaG_FD_180687 | JGI IMG/M metagenome (GOLD analysis project Ga0224555, IMG submission 180687) | Peat soil microbial communities from Stordalen Mire, Sweden - 717 S2 30-34 | ecosystem: Environmental > Terrestrial > Soil > Wetlands > Peat | place: Sweden: Norrbotten County, Stordalen...
GGGAAACAGAAGCGTCTGGTTGACCGTGTCAGGAATGAAGTTCTGGCCCATGGCTAGAACTTAAAACAGAACCTGCTGCCCACGCTGTAGGCTCCGTCACCAATCTATGCCCGACACACACCTAGAAAACAAAAACAGAGCGTGTCTCCTTTTTGAGAGCTGGTGGGCGGCTCGGGGGCGTCGATGCCGGGGTCCCCGGCGACAGGTCTTCGTCGCTGGGGTGGAGTTTGGGCATGACCGATATTCTGGCCGCCCTCCGTTTTTCGGCCGCATCACACCCGAAACGGCGCAAAGTCCAAAAGAAGCGCTCATAAGTCCTTAGTTTTGACGACTTTGACCAGCTAACTCCAATGTTTTCAAGGCTTTGGAGCAAATGATCGGGGGTACAAGTGATTCATTTAAAATCACTTAACCCCAAAAGTGGTAGGGGGGGTATGGGGATATACCGAATCGTCAACACCGCCGAGCCGCCAACCTGCCCTCCTCGCTCCTCGTCCACGATTCACGATCCACGGCCCCAGTCTCCCGCTCCCTCGTTCCCTCGGTCCCTTGGTCCCGGCTTTCTTGTTCCCTCGGTCCCTGCCGGGGTGACTTGGTCCCTGCTTCTTACCCCACCCCCATGCCCTTTTGTGAAACTGTGAAACTGTGAAACTGTGAAGTCTTTGGAATGAGAGCCTTACAGCCAGTCACTCCACAGTTTCACAGAAACTGTGAAACTGTGTAATTGACAAGAAAGAGCGGTGAAAGGAGGTCCAAATCGCTCAAAATAAGACGGATAGCTTGGAATTGATCGCTGAAAGCTGATCGCTGGAAATCGCTGAAAACGGATCGCTGAGAGCTGAAAACTGAAGGCTGAAAGCTGAAAGCTCAAAGCTGCTTCACGCGTCGTTCTTCTTCACCAGATACTCCTCGACCAGCACGCTCACCAGAACGGCCGTCGGGATCGCGACCATCGCTCCTGCGATGCCGCCGATTGCCGAGCCGAGCAGCAGAGAAACGAAGATCGCCAGCGCGGGCAGTTGGACGCGGCTCCTCATGATGCGCGGAGTCAGCCAGGAGTTTTCAATTTGCAGGTACACGACAAAGAAGATGGCAACGCCGAGCACGCGGCCCCAGCTGTCGATCGCCGCCACCAGCATCGCCAGCACAAGCGAAACTGCGGCGCCCAGAACCGGGATCAGATTCAGCAGGCCGGTGAGCACGCCGAGCACGTAGGCGTAGCGCACGCCCAGCAAAAGGTAGACGACGGTGCTCAATGTTCCCAGAATCAGCATCAGGCTCAGTTGGCCCAGCAGCCACTTCTCCATGCGGACGGCTGCGCGCCTCAGCGTCGCGTCCAGCCGATGCCGCTGCTCCGTTGGCACGAACGAAAGGAACCAGCGGTACGCGCCGTCGCCCTCGAGAATGAAGTAGAGCGTAAGCACGAAGCCGGCGATCACCTCGACCAGCGCGCCCGCCCAGGCCCTGAACGAGAACAGCAGGTACGCCGCCCCGCTCGAGAGCCAGCGCTGAATCCAGGAGATCATGTCGGCGGCGTCGAGGCGATCGGCGTAGGGAACCTCTCTGACCTTGGCCAGGATTTCGGGAATGCGGGTGGGTAACTCGCCCGTCAGGGCCTGCAGGTCGTTGATGACCGGCGGCAAGGCGAAAAATCCAAACACCGCGAACGCGCCAGCCACGGCCAACAGAAGAATGAGGATGGCCGTCGATCCGTGAAATGGCTTCCAGCGGCCGATGTGGATCCGCGACGTGGCCCGCACCACCGGCGAGAGCACCACGGCAAACAGCGCCGAGATGTAAAGCAGCGCCAGCATGCCGCGGATCAGCCACGCCACGTAGAGTGCCAGCGCCACGGCGAAGAAAAACACGATGTGTCCGCGAACGTTGTGCTTGCTCTGCGCGGATTGATTCATGCTTACCGATCCTTACACACAAGATTCAACGACTGCATTCACGGTCCACATTTCGCCGTCCGCCGTCCACTGAACCCTGATCCCTGGCTTTTCTTCACTGTCCACTGATGATTCCACCAACGATTCCGCCAAGCAGTCCAGCGCCGGTAGCGGCCTGCGGGGCCGCTTCGGGATGCGGCAGATACTCGTAGATCTGGCTCGCCAGACGCGAGATGGGCAGCGTTTGCAGCCAGATTGTGCCCGGACCGACCATCCGCGCCAGAAAGATTCCGTCGCCGCCGAAGATCATGTTCTTGATCCCCGGAACTGTGGTGATCTGGAAACCGACCGTCGATTGGAACGCGCCCACGTGGCCCGGATGCACAAACAGGATCTCGCCGGGCGCGAGATCCTTCTGGATCAACTCGCCCGACAACTCGATCCACGCCGTGCCCACGCCGCCCACCTTTTGCAGCAGGAATCCGTCGCCGCCAAAGATGCCCGCCCCGAGCGACTGCTGGAAACCAACCGAAATCGTCACCTGAGGCGTTGCGCACAGGAATCCGTGCCGGTGCACCATGTACTCCGGCCCCTGCCCAAGCTGCACTGGCACGATGTGGCCCGGCACCCTGGTGGCAAACGAGACGGAGCCCTGGTACTGGATGGCGCGGTACTCGGTCATGAAGATGCTGCCGCCGCCGGCCACGCGCTTGATGACGCCGAAAAATCCCCCACCCCCGCCCGCTTGCGTATGCGTCGTCATCTGGATCGACGCGGTCATCCACGAGAGCTCCCCGCTCTCTGAAAACACGCTCTCGTTGGGATCGAGCAGCACTTCGAGCACCGGCATGGTTGTGCCCAGAATCCGGGTTTGCATAAGGAGTCCCTCCTGTTACAGCGGTTCCACAATTGCTATACCCAGGACCGCAACCGCCGAGTGGCTTTTTCACCAAGAAAAAGCCACCCTGTAAGACGTTGGAAAGGGCACGTGAATTGTGGAACCGCTCTAGGGACCAGTGTAATGGCCGCAACGCAGGCTCGAAGAGAATGTTTGTGGATTTGAAGGGGCCACGCCAGGACTGTGAATTGAAGGCTGGATTTGAGCGGGCAGTGGGTTATTGCTCGTCTCGATGAGCAATGATGTAGTCCTTGATGCGGTCGTAGACATCGCTCGGAAGCACGCCGTGATCCAGCAGGTCCTGCTTGGTCCGGTACGGCCTGAAGCGGACGATGCGTCCGGCCCAGCTTGGCGTCAAACCGGGAACCTTGGCGAGTTCCGCTGCGCTGGCGTGGTTAATGTCGACGCGAGCCTCGGGCGGCGGGATGGCCTTTGGCTTTGGTGCGATTTCGGCTGAGCTCGATTGCGGAGCAGCAGGAACATCCCGCACGGCGCAGGCCAAGCAGACCATTACCGCCGTAAGAGCGATTGCCGTGAATTGCTTTCGTACCGGCACGCATTCATTCTCTGCCTGCTCATGGGCCGGCAGCAAGAAAAGCATTTGACACCAAAAGGACTTTGCCCGTACCTTGAAAGGAGATGCAGAGCCTCCGCCATCACGGCCATCACCACCATGGGACAACCATGCGGGCGGACTGCCATGGCCTGAACTAATCGGCCAGAGAGATCGAAAAGAAGCACTCAAGCCCGCCGGCGACTGACGCTGGTGGGTTTTTTCGTGTTTGGAGAGAAACTTCAACCCCAACCGGAGACAAAGACAGGATGAGAGATGAACCAGACGACAGCGGCAATTGATTTTCAAAAGATGGATGGCCTCGTGCCGGGAATCGTGCAGGATTCGCGCACCGGCGAGGTACTGATGCTGGGTTTTTTGAATCCGGCCAGCTATGCCAAGACGCAGGAGACCGGCTTTGTGACCTTCTGGAGCCGCACACGCCAGAAGCTATGGATGAAGGGCGAGACCAGCGGCAACCGGCTGCGCATCGTTTCGGCAGCGACCGACTGCGACAATGATACGCTGCTGTTCCGCGTGGAAGTGGAAGGTGACGGCCTGGTTTGCCACGAGGGCACGGTAAGCTGTTTTACGCGGCCGATCGCGATGACTGCGGAGGTGAGCCGTGGGTAGCAAACTTCGACTCGGAATCCCCAAAGGCAGCCTGCAGGATGCGACGATCGCGCTGTTCAAGCGCGCAGGATGGAACATTTATGCGGACGGCCGCTCCTATTTTCCATCGATCGACGATGGCGACATCGAGTGCATGCTGATTCGCGCGCAGGAGATGGCTCGCTACGTCGATCACGGCGTGCTCGACGCGGGTTTAACCGGCATCGATTGGGTTGTCGAGAGCGGCCTCGATCTCGCGAGCGTGACGACGCTGACCTATGCCAAGCAAAGCCGGCGCAAGGTGCGCTGGGTTCTGGCCGTGCCCGAGGCAAGCAGCTATGAAAAAGCCGAGGACCTGGAAGGCAAGATCATCGCCACTGAACTGGTAGAAGTGACCAAGCGCTACTTTGCCTCGAAGGGCGTGAGCGTGAAGGTGGAGTTCAGTTGGGGCGCAACCGAGGTGAAACCGCCGATGCTTGCCGACGCGATTGTCGAAGTGACGGAGACGGGCAGTTCGCTGAAAGCCAACCACCTGAAGATCATCGACACGGTGATGGAGAGCGAGACGCACATGATTGCGAGTAAGGCCGCGCTGGCCGACGCATGGAAGCGGCAAAAGATCGACCAGATCGCGCTCATGCTGCGCGGCGCGATCGACGCGCAGGCCCAGGTGGGGTTGATGCTAAACGTGAAGCGTGGTGACCTGGAGGGTGTGCTGGCTGTGTTGCCGGCTCTGAATTCGCCGACGATTTCGCAGTTGAGCGATTCCGAGTGGGTTGCGGTGAATACGATTCTAGAAGAGCGCGTGGCCCGCGACGTGATCCCGCGGCTGAAGGCGGCGCGCGCGGCAGGAATTGTGGAGTATCCGTTGAACAAAGTGGTGCTGTAACGAGAGCCGAACGATGAAGCTGATCCGGACCACAGGACGAAATGCTCGGGAAGCCGCGGAGACGCTGGCCACCCTCGAACGCCGCGGCGGCGCGGCGCTGGACGCGGTGCTGCCCGCGGTGAAGCGGATTGTGGCCGATGTGCGCAAGGGCGGTGATCGCGCGCTGCTGCGCTACGCGGCGAAGTTTGATGGCCTTGCCGGGCCGAATGCGATGCGTGTAACAAAAGAAGAGATGGTGGCGGCTTGGAAGGCGCTCGATCCCGCGCTGCGCGATGCGCTCACAACGGCTGCCGATCAGATCCGCGATTTTGCTGAGCGGCAGATGCCGGGATCATGGAATGATTCGGCCGCGGAAGGTCTGACGACGGGGCAGCTTGTGCGCGCCTTGGGATCTGTTGGGTGCTATGTGCCAAGCGGACGGCATCCGCTGCCTTCAACGCTGCTGATGACGGCGATTCCCGCGCAGGTGGCGGGCGTAAAGCGGATTGTTGTGGTTTCGCCAAAGCCCGCGCCGGAGACGCTGGCCGCGGCACATCTGCTGGGGATCGAGGAGTTTTATCGTCTGGGTGGCGCGCACGCCGTGGCGGCGCTGGCCTACGGAACCGCGAGCCTGCCGCGCGTGGACAAAATTGTGGGACCGGGAAATCTTTACGTAACGGCGGCCAAGCGCCTTGTCGCGTTTGACTGTGCCATCGACATGCTCGCCGGGCCGACAGAGATCGTCGTAACAAGCGAGCGCGGGAACGCAGCGGACATCGCGAGTGATCTGGTGGCGCAGGCGGAGCACGATCCGGAGGCGCTGGCGATCTTTGTGACGACGAGCGAAGAGCTGGCGCGAGCGGTGATGGCCGAAGCGAAGGAGCGCAGCCGCAACAATGAAGTGGCACGCGAGGCGCTGAAGCACAATGGCATTGTCATTGTCGCGGGCTCGGTCGAGGAGACACACGCAATCACAAATCGTCTTGCACCGGAACACCTGACCGTGGATGCCGCGAGCGATCTGGAGTGGGTTCAGAATGCAGGATCGGTGTTCGTCGGCCGATGGTCGGCACAGCCGATGGGTGACTACATTTCAGGTCCGAATCACACGCTGCCGACGGGCGGCATGGCTCGGGTGCGCGGTGGCTTGAGCGTGAACGATTTCGTGAAGCTCATCACCGCGCAACAGTACACGGCCAAGGGTGTGGAGAAGTTGGGACCTAAGGCTGCGCTTCTGGCCGAAGCTGAAGGGTTGTTCGGCCACGCAGAGGCAATTCGTTCTCGCATGAGGAGGAGGGCCCGTGGCTGAGGCAACGACAACAGTGGCTCCGGCGCCACGCGCGCGCGTGCAGGCAATGAAGGAGTATCACCCTCCGCTGGGCAGCCGCGACGCAATGCGGCTGGACTTCAATGAGAACACGCTGGAGTGCTCGCCGAAGGTGCGCGAATCGCTGGTGCAGATCTCAACGGGCGCACTGACGCGGTATCCCGAGCGCGAGCCGGTGGAGGCTATCGTGGCCGCGCACCTCGGCCTGCGCGCAGAGCAGGTGGCGCTAACCAACGGCGTCGACGAGGCGATTCACGTGCTCTTCGAGACATTTCTCGAGGCGGACGACGAAGTGTTGATGCTGGTGCCGACGTACACCATGTATGAGGTGTACGCGTCGGCGACAGATGCCCGAGTTGTCACGGTCGAGGCCGCGGACGATCTTCAATTCCCCTTCGACCGGCTGATGGCGGCCATTACACCGCGGACGAAGGTGATCGCGATTGCCAATCCAAACAGCCCATCGGGCTCGGTGGCCGCACGCGCGCAACTCCTCGAACTGGCGCGGCGCGCGCCGCAGGCGGTTTTGCTGGTGGATGAGGCGTATTTTCATTTCTTCGGTGAGACAGTGATGGACCTCGTTGGAACGCTACCGAATCTGGTTGTGGCGCGGACGTTCTCAAAGGCCTATGGGCTCGCGGGATTGCGGTTGGGGTTGCTGGCCGGGCCGGCTGAATTGATGCGTTGGGTGCGGCGCGTGCTTTCGCCCTACAGCGTGAACTCGCTGGCGCTGGCCTGCCTGCCGCCGGCGCTTGAAGACACGGCGTATCTCGATTGGTACGTGGGCGAAGTTCTTGCGGCGCGCACGGAGTTTGAGGCGGCTCTCGACGCAGCAGGAGTTCGTCGTTGGCCGAGCCGGACAAATTTTGTTTTGGTCGAGATTGGCGCGCGGCACGGAGAGTTTGTGCGCCTTATGCGCGAGGCAGGCGTGCTGGTACGCGACCGGTCCAGCGATCCTGGGTGCGACGGGCGCGTGCGCATCACCATCGGAACACGCGGGCAGATGCGACAGGCCGTTACGGCGTTGAACAACGCGCTGGCAGCGCTGCGGACGGAAAGCAGGGTTCGATGACAGCGAAAAAAATCAAAGCGGCGAGCAGGCGAGGGGGGTTGCGTACGGCAACCATTGTGCGCAACACCAACGAGACGCGCATCGAGATCGAGTTGACCATCGAGGGTCAGGGCCAATACAAAGTCGCGACCGGAATTCGATTCTTCGATCACATGCTGGAGCTTTTCACGCGGCATGGGGCGTTTGACCTCGATCTCGCCTGCAAAGGCGATCTGGATGTCGATCAGCACCACACCGTAGAAGACGTGGGCATCGCGCTCGGCGAGGCCTTTGACCGAGCGCTGGGCGACAAACGCGGGATTCTGCGCGCCGGTTATTTCGTGATGCCGATGGATGAGACGCTTGCGATTGCAGCCGTTGACTTGAGCGGGAGGGCGGCCTTTGCTGTCGACACGAAGGTGCGCACGCGGCTGGTCGGCGATCTGCAGGCGGAGCTTGTGACGGACTTCTTCGAGGGGTTCGCCCGCGGCGCGCGAGCCAACGTGCATGTGAAGACAATGTACGGCCGCTCGAATCACCACAAGATCGAGGCCATTTTCAAGGCATTCGCGCGGGCGCTGCGCGTGGCCTGCTCGCGCGACAAACAGTTGGGCAAGATGCTGCCCTCGACGAAGGGCTTGCTTTGATGCGCGTCACGGTCATCGACTACAAAGCCGGAAATCTGACCTCGGTGCTCAAGACGCTGCGGCATCTGGGCGCGGAGACGGCCGTGACCGACGGCGATTTGTCGTTGGTTGAGTCTGCGGAACGCATCGTGCTGCCCGGCGTCGGCCACTTTGCGGCGACGGAGCGGCTGGATGCAACAGGGCTGACAGGCGCGATTCGCTTGGGCGTTGCGCGCGGCGTTCCGTTCCTCGGCATCTGCGTAGGCATGCAGTGGCTCTATGCGGGATCGAGCGAAGCGCCAGAGCAACCCGGACTCGGACATTTTCCTGAACGCTGCACACGTTTTGCCGAAAGCACGGAGAAAGTTCCGCATGTGGGGTGGAACTCTCTCGAAGTTCGGACCGGCTCCAAGTTGCTCGCCGGTGTCGAGCCCGGCGAGTTTGTCTACTTCACGCACTCGTACAAGGGACCGGTCACGGCGGACACCGCGGCTGTCACACACTACATCGAGCCGTTCGCGGCAGCGGTGGAGCGCGGGAATGTGATGGGCGTGCAGTTTCATCCGGAGAAGTCGGGCGAGACCGGGTTGAAGATTCTGCGGAATTTTCTCGCGTGGCAGGCGAAGGGAGCCGCATGCTGACCAAGCGCATCATTGCCTGCCTCGACGTGCACGCAGGCCGCGTGGTGAAGGGCGTACAGTTTATCGATCTCGTTGAGGCGGGCGATCCGGCGACGCAGGCGGCGCGGCATGCGCGCGAGGGCGCGGACGAGATTGTGCTGCTGGACATTACGGCGACGCACGAGGGACGGCAGACGCTGCTCGATACGGTGCGGCGCACGGCTCGCGAGCTGTTTGTACCATTTTGCGTGGGCGGAGGGATTCGCTCGGCGCGCGACGCGGAGCAGGTGTTTGAGGCGGGCGCGGACAAGGTGAGCATCAACTCCGCGGCGCTGGCCGACCCCACACTCATCAGCGCGATCGGCAGCAGTTTCGGCGCGCAAGCGGTTGTGGTGGCCATCGACGCGCGGCGTGACCCTGAGGCCGCGGATCCGGTACGCGAGGCGCAAGTGTTTGTGCAAGGGGGCCGGCGCCCCGTTGGCCGGACCGTCGTGGAGTGGGCGCGCGAGGCCGAGCAGCGCGGCGCGGGAGAAATTCTGCTCACTTCGATGGACTCGGACGGGACGCGTGCTGGCTTTGACTGCGAACTGACGGCGGCGGTGAGCCTAGCCGTCGGGATTCCAGTGATTGCCTCGGGTGGCGCGGGAACCGTCGCGCACTTTGCCGATGTGTTCGGGCGGGGAAGAGCCGATGCAGCGCTCGCGGCCAGCATTTTTCATTTTGGCGTGTCGACCTCGCGCTCACTCAAAGAAGAACTCGCGCAGGCGGGCATTCCGGTGAGGCTGCCATGCTGATTCCTTCGATTGATCTGATGGGCGGGCGCATTGTGCAACTTGTGCAGGGCGAAAAGTTGCGCGTGGCCTTCGACGATTTTGAATATTGGATTGAAAAGTTCTCCAAATTCCCATTAGTCCAGTTGATCGATCTGGATGCGGCGATGCGGCAGGGAGATAATTCGGCGCTGGTGGAGCAGATTGCAAAGCGGCTGCCTTGCCAGGCCGGTGGCGGCATTCACTCCATTGATCGCGCCCGGCAAGTGCTGGACGCTGGCGCGAAGCGCGTGATCATCGGGTCGGCGCTTTTTTCGGCGGAAGGCGCGGTCAATACTGCGTTCGCTGCGGAACTGGCCGAATGCGTGGGCGCGGAACGCGTGGTGGCCGGGATCGACACGAAAAATGGCCGCATTGCGGTGAAGGGATGGAAGGCGCAGGTTGAGCTGACGCCGGACGAAGCGATCCCGCAGCTTGAGCCATACGCCGCGGCATTTCTCTACACGCACGTAGACGGCGAAGGAATGATGCTGGGCTTTCCGTTCGAAACCGCGGCGCGTTTGCGCAAACTCACGGAGCGGCAACTCATCGTGGCGGGCGGGATTCGCAGCCAGCAGGAAGTGGATGCGCTGGATGCGATTGGCGCTGATGCGGTGGTTGGGATGGCAGTGTACACGGAGCTGCTGGCCGTGTGATCGCTGCTGCCTTCCACGCTTTCGCACCGAAAAGGCGGCCAGAGCAGGCGCGAGGCCGGCTCGGATCACGCGGAATCGACGACTTTACCGGAATCGCCGATGGCGCTGCTGGTTTCAATGCGCGTAGCGCGGAGCAAGCGCGCAATCTGCTTGAGATGGAGCTGAACCGCATAGGCGCGGAGAAGTTCGGCCTGCGAGAAGCCGATGCCGGTGTGGCGAATCTCATCCATGCGGGCTTCCAGATCGGCGATGTCCCGCTCCAGATTGATTCCCTGCGCCGGCTCGCGGAAGCGCCACTTGTGAGTGCAGCTGGCCACATAATTGAAGCCGGAGCGAATGTCGGCCGCCAAGTGCGAGAGCGCCGGCTCCAATTGCTGCGCGAAACGGTCTTCGTGGCTGTCTTTCACGGCAAGCTCGAGCGCAACAAGCGCGTCATAAAGAGAGCGGCCAAACTGCGAGAGCATGCTGAGGCCCTCGCGCCAGCCGGGGCCGCTCGGCTCATTGCGCGCGGCTTCGAGGAGTTGACTGTTGCCGCGGAGCAGAGCCAGCGCATCTTCGCGCAGGGCAGGCAGATTCTGCGACGGCGCGCCGCGAAAGCCCTCGAGAATCGCCTCGAAGAAGCTACCGAGCAGCAGAAACTCCTGGGCCAGACCGTCGCGAAGCCACAGACGTGCGCGATCGGGAAAAACAAGGGTGGTGACCGCGAGCGCGACCACGATTCCAAGCAGCACTTCGCCCACGCGGTCGAGCGCCAGTTCCCAGCGCGGGCCGGATTTGGAGACGAGCATGATGATGGTGATTGTGACGGCGGCAAGACGCGAGCTGTTGCGAAGACTGAGCAGGCCGCAGACGATAATTGCGAGAAGCAACGCCAGAATGTAATTCCACGGCGGCTCGCCGAAGACCGAACATGCAAAGCCGAACGCCGCGCCCATGAATGTTCCAAGAAGGCGGTCGCGCGAGGCCGTCACCGTGGCCCCGACATTCGATTGCAAAACGATGATGGCGCTGATGGAGCCCCAGTAGCCGTCATGAAGGCCGAAACGCAACGCCAGCCACCAGCAGAGAGCCGCAGCTAACGCGGTCTTAGCTGCGTCGATCAGCAGACGGCGTCGCTCGAAGGTCAGCAGACCCTGTTTACCGCCGCCTTCCACGTTCAGCTTGGCAGAGAGCTGGTGTTGGGACCACGTCTTTTTGGCTTTCAAGCGCATGGATGCGATCTGAGATTGAACATTGTCGCTCTTTCAGGATAGTTTGCGACCCGCGAGGCCGTGAACAGTTTCGTGTTTCGGATCGGCGAGCGTCAATGAAGGATGTTGCCAAGGACAAGGCAGGCAACGGCTGCGATAGGATGGAATCGAGGAGCGAGCGCCGGTCGCGCGCAAGAAACCGCATGCTGCGAGTCGGATACCCAGCCACTTTACCTGCCGATTTGTTTCGCGATTTCCCTGAGGGGATCGATCTGATCCCTGTGTCGGACAAGATGGATCAAGACGTCGAGAAAGAAGTCTGGATTCCCGATCCCTATTCGACTAAGGCGATACGCGCATGGCCTCGGTTGCGCGGTGTGAAGCTAGTGCTTGCCATGATGGCGGGAACGGAGTGGATTCCCGAAACAGTAGGGCCGCACGTGACGATTTGCAATGCGCATGGCGCGCACAACATTTCGACCGCTGAATGGACTTTGTCGGCAATCCTGACGATGCTGAAGTACTTTCCGTTGTATCTCGACATTCAGCGGTCGGGCGTGTGGAGGCGGCGGATTGAGGCCAGCACTGACTACGCCAAAATCACCGGCGAAGAGCGCGCAGTCTATCCGCCGGTGCTTGCGGAAGAGTTGACGGGCAAGACTGTGTTGCTGGTGGGGTCCGGTGCGATCGGCAAGGAAATCGAGCGAATGCTGCAGCCGTTTGCCGTCGAGATGATTCGTGTGGCGCGTACGGCTCGCTCAGAGCCCGAAGTGCACGCGGTAAGCGGGTTGGACACCCTGCTGCCGGGCGCGGAGGTGGTGATATTGATTTTGCCGTCGACCGCGGAATCGCGTGGGCTTATCGGCAAGCGGCAACTCGGGCTGCTGCGGCAGGGCGCGCTGCTGGTGAATGCCGCTCGGGGGCCGATTGTGGATACGGATGCGCTGGTGGAGGCGCTCAATTCCGGGCGGATTCGCGCTGCGCTCGACGTGACCGAGCCTGAACCATTGCCTGAAGGGCATCCACTGTGGAGCTGCCCGAACCTGCTTCTGACCCCGCATATCGGCGGATCGACTCCACAGTTTGCGCCGCGCGCGCTGCGCACCGTGGCCGATGAGTTGCGACGCTATATGAAGGGCGAGCCGTTGCAGAATGTGGTGCAGGCGGCGAGTTAAGCGTCAGCTGCCGCGCGACGCCAGTCGCGCAGCCCAAGCACGGCGAGAGGCACAAAGGCCGCATAGAGCAGCGCCGTTGGCCACAGGTCCTTGTAGATGTATTCGCCGACGTAGATTGCGTCTACAAGAATCCAAAGCCACCAATTCGCGATATGCTTGCGCGCCTGCCACCATGTGGCCACAAGGCTATAGCTCATCAGCATCGCGTCGAGATAGGGCAGCGCGGCGTGAAGGCGCTTGGCCAGCGTTCCCAACACAAAACTTCCAGCCACGCCAAGAACGAGAGCGATGACCAGGTTTGGCAGCAGCAGCGGAACCACGCGCACTTTGCCCTCTTCACGCACGCCGCGCCACCAGTGCCACCAGCCATAGAACGTGAAGACGACGAAAAAGATCTGCAGCAATGCGTCGGAAAAAAGCCCCGCGCGAAAGAAAACCACCATGTAGAGAAAGATGGAGACGAGAGTGACGGGCCAGCAGATGAGCAAACGCCGCGTAGTCAGCCAGATTCCAAAAGCGGCCGTGACGGCTCCGGTGAGTTCCAGACCGTGCGCGGTGAGGTAAGCGGCGATGGCGTTCCAGATCATGGCTGAACCGTTTCGTGCTCGTCGAATCCGCCGCGACGGGTTAGAGCGTCAAGCAGCTTGCGGCCCGCCTGGCTGTGGAACCAACTGGCGTGACCGACAAGCCATCCGTCGTACGCCATGGCCGCTTTCTCTTCCGAGTGCAGGACGCCGAGAAAATAGTCGGCCTCAGAAAGAGCAAGCTCGGCGTGGCAGAGAGCCGTCATGGGCGCTAGGGCGAAAGACTCCTCGCTGGAGAGCTGGCGGATGGATTCGTAGCCATCGAGAAGTGCATCGAGATGATCGAGGCGAATGGGCACGTCGTCAGGATGTGCGGGATCGTTCACGAGGGCGAGCCAACCGACGATGTTGCGCTCGATGGCGTGGGCGATGTCGTGCACAGCATTGGTGCGGTCGGCGAGGCCGAAGTCGATGATGGCGGTGGCGCGAGCGGTGAGATCGGCGTTTGGCTCGGCATCGCTCCAAAAGAGATTGGAGGCGTGGAGGTCGTTGTGGGTCCACAGCGGGGCGAGAGCGGGCAAGAGCGGCGCGAGCTGGGCGTAAAAGGGTGCCAGAAGATCGAGGGCTTGTTCCGCGCAGGAGTGGACGGGTTTGTGGCCGGCAAGCGAAGGGCGTGCGGCGAGGTAGCGTTCCATCGCGGCGGAAGGATCGGCGGCGGCGAAGATGGTGAAGCTGGCGACGAGTGGCCGGGGTTGGCGCTTTGCAGCAGCGAAGTCTTGCGCTGCTAAGTGAAGATTCGCAAGCGCCTGGCCCGCCGAGTGCGCATGGCCAGCGCTGCGGAACGGCATCCAGGAGATGGCGTCTTCGTAGAGGTCGATGCCCCGCGGAATCTCGTGCACTTCGTAGGTCCATTCGCCAGTTTCGATAGCCGTTTCGCCAGTCACGGAGGCAAAGACGCGCGGAACAGCCGCGCCATGTGTAAGCAGATGGGAAAGAAAGCGGTGCTCCTCGAGGAGTCCTTCGCGATCGCGCACGGCTCGCTGATGGCGTTTGATGAAGACGCGGCCCTCCACCCCAGGGACGAAGGCTTGTCCGTGGGCGCCCCGGCCGCTTCGCGTGGCTACTACGCCGGCCGCGGAAAATGGGCGCGGGCTCGTGGAGAGGATCTGCGTGGGTTCGCCAAGATCGGGAAATTGGGCGAGAAGCGGGCGCAGCTCGGCTAGCGTGAGCGGAGGCCAGTCGGGATCGACCAGCGAGCCGTCCATGCCGTGGGCTTTTGCGGTTGCGCTCATGATTAGCTCTTAGCCGTTAGCTATTGCGTTTAGCTCCATCGTGCCTGCGCGGACGACGTCCACTCCATCCGCGGTTGTTCAAGCTAGAGGCTAGCAGTTGGCCGCTCGAAACTAGAATGTGTAGTGGGCGTCGAGACGCACGGTTGGCGGCGCTCCGAGCCAGACAAAGGTATCGCCGTAACTGGCGCCGGTATCGGACCAGTAGCGCTTGTTGGCGATGTTGTTTGCGTAAATGTGGAACGTGACGCGGCCCTGCTCGCCTCCGGGCGTGTAGCGAACGCCGAGGTTGAAGAGGTTGTAGCTGGGCACGCTCACCGCATCGTCGCGCGTGGCTTCCTTGCGCGAGGTATAGCTCCATCCGGGCATCAGGTGAAGGTCGCGCAGGTGAGGCACAGTGAGATCGGCGAACACATTTGTGTGCAGGTGCGGCACGTTGATCACTTGCTTGCTGTCGAACGAGAGCGTGCCGGTATCGCTGGATACAGCGTCCATGGCCGCAGCCGAGCCATTCAAGCGGAGCCAGTTGGCGGCTTTGCCTTCAGCGTTGAGTTCAATGCCGTCGTGAGTTTCGCGGCCCTCCTGCTCGAAGCAGAGATCGCCTGCAGCGCCGGACGGGCAGTAATCGTCGGGGCCTCCAATCACCTTGGGGTAGAAGAAGGGGGCGCGCATGCGGAAGAGCGCAGCGGTAAGCAGAATGCGCTGGCCGGGTTCGTACTTTGCGCCGATCTCAGTCTGGCGGGTGAAGAAAGGCGCGAGAAACTGGCTGCCGTTGTCGGTCCAGAAGGGGCCTTGCGGGCCGAGAGACAGCATCACGCCGTAATTCGAGTAGAGCGTGAGGTTCTCGACAGGGCTGTAGGTCACGGCGAATTGCGGGAGCCAGACGGGCTTGTCGTGAGGCTCGGGCGCGCAAGGATCTGGATTGGTCACAGTCGAAGGATCCAGCTCCGAAGGATCGGTGCAGCTCGCGTACGCGGAGTAGTTGTGATCGCGCAGCGAATCGTAGCGTTCGGCAGCAATGAGCTGGATGCGGCCGGGAAGATGAAGACGATCTTGAACGACGCCGGAGGATTGCCGGCTGTCTTCCCAGAGGTGGCGCGGACCAGCGGATTCGTACGTAGGTTCGAGCGAATTCGGATCGCCGGGCGCGGGCAGCGGAGCGATCGACTGGTAGATGTTCTCGGAACCGACGTAGGTGTAAACCGCGCCGTCCTGCACAACGCCGTCCGGCGAATACGGATTTGCCGCGCTGTAATAGCCAGGCTCTTGCACGCTGCGCAGGAAGATCGCACCGCCGGCAGTGATGTCTTGCGTGACGGCGCCGGTGCGAATGTGGCCGGTCAGCATCGCTTCGGCCTCGGCGTCGATACGCAGTTCGCCGGGATTACGGTAGTCGTAGATGTCATACGTTCCATCGGGGGCGAAGAAATAATTCGGAGACTGTCCGGGGCCAGGGACCTGCGCGCATGCGGCCTCGTAGTAGCAGCCATAGGCGTAGATCACGTTGTCCTGAATGAGGGAGTGGCTGAGGCTGGCGGCGGCGTAGGCGAGCCACGAGGACGAGAAGGTACGATCGAGGCGAGCGTCGGTGTTGAACGTGTCGTAGGCGTCCGGAGGGCCCCAGGACTGGTCCCCGAGCATGGTTGAACGGTAGATGCGGTTGATGTCCGGCAGGGTTGTGCCGCCGAGAAGTTGATAGCCGCTGCCGTCGCGCTCTGTCTTGTGCTGATACTCGAAGTCACCTTTGAGGATGGTGGCCGGGTTCAGCTTCCAGTCGGCTGCGCCTGCGCCCACAGCACGCCAGCCGTTTGTGTCGTTCATATAGGGAATGATTCGCTCACCGGCAAGATTGACACGCGCACCCACTTGCTTGCGACTGCCAAAGAGATGGCCAAGGTCGACGGCGCCATAGGCCGAGCCGCGATGATCGGTGGCGAAATCGAGGGCCTGAATGTTGGCTGGACGCTTGGTCACGTAATCGATGAGGCCGCCGGCCGAGGCCACACCGCTCTCGACGCCGGCAATGCCCTTGAGGAATTCGACAGCTTCCTTGTTTTCGAGGGGCACATCCTGCTCGCCGGCGATGGTCATGCCGTTGACTTCGAAGCCGGTAGCGAGATCGATGGGAAAGCCGCGAATCTGGTAGTTGCCGTAGTAGCCCACGGGCACATAGTCGTCGCCGACGGAAGCATCGTTCTGGATCACGTCGGACAGGAGGCGCGAGACCTGGTCGTTGAGCAGGTCGCGCGTAACGACTGACGCCGAGAGCGGCGTGTTCTTGAGCTCGGCGCCGTCCAGCGTGCCCACGGTGATGGACTCGGGAAGGTAGTTGTCTTCCACTTCGCCATGGACGATGACCGTTGTAGTGACAGGAGCGGGCTTCTGCTGCGTCGGGCTGGGGTTTTGTGCGGTCGTTTGCGTCCCCGAAGAGGAACTGGTCGACGGAGGCGGCGTGGTTTGTGCGGACAATTGTGCGGAAAAGGGCACTGCGAGGCAGACGGCTAGCACGAAGGCTTTCGCCAAGGCATGGCGGGAACGGCGGGAGAACGATGATCGTGCGCCGATGATGACAGCGGCTGCGTGCATGGGAACCCTTCGTTTCAGTGTTCACATGAAACAAAGGGGCTTGCGCCGCGAAGAGAGGTGAAGAAGAACGCCGCTCGGTTGGAGAAAACTTCCCACGCCGGTATTATCCGGATCGGGTTCGAGGGTATCTCTCAGCCCCACAAGCAGTGGAGCACCCCTGTTTCAATAACTCGATTGAAACACCACGGACGAGCGATTGGCAAATCGGAGGCGTGACCTTGCGAACGCTTATCGTCGAACTGCTTTCGTGGGCATATGGAGAGTATATGAGGCGCCAGCTTGATGGCCGGTCCTGACACGCGATGCCTGCGCGGCCATGGCTGCGATGGAAGCGTTCGAGAGAACCTGCAACATCGCCTGCTGGGCTCTCACCCAAACCGGGTGCGCGGGGCAGCGCGCTTTTCTGGGGCATGATCGGCCGTGCATAAGGCAGACGTTGAGGCAAATCACGCCGTCAATCGCTTCAATCACTTCGCGCATCGAGGTCTGGCGGCCGCGCGGCGTGACGCGGAAGCCTCCCGATTGGCCGCGCTGGGACGAGATAAGTCCGGCGCGCGCCAGAGACTGCAACACCTTGGACAAGAAGCTTTCCGGAGCGCCCGTCGCTTCGGCGAGCGAGGGAAGCGAGACGCGCCCCTCGGACGGCAGCACGGCCAATTGAATCATGACGCGGACGGCATAATCGGCGGCGCGCGTGAGCTGCATGGATGAGTTGGGTCGCATCATTGCGTTGTCCGCCGCAGCAACGTTTCCTCGATCGAAGCCCCGGCGTAAAGCGGCTTCCGGGGCGGAAACGACGATTGCGGTCAAGTTGGCAGCGTAATTCAATGCGTCACAAGCCGATGTGCTTTTTATCACAGACCACTGGTCGAGGCCGGATTTAGATTGACTCCTTCCAATTCAAATTGGAGAAAAACAGTCCAAAATGTGCCGCGTCAGCCCCACCGCCTTTTCCCGTCCGCATGACCCGGCGTGAAAGCGCGGCGGGGGCTGTGCGCATTTGATCGCGGAGGCTCGCAAGAAGCATCCGGCGAGAGCTGAAGAGTGAAAGGAACGATCAGAACCTCATGAATGCCTATCCTGCAGTGGATCCGATTCCTTTGCCGGCGCCTGTGTGGCTGTTGAAGCTGCTCCACATCGTGACGCTGTCGTTGCATTTTGTAGCTGTGGAGATGCTCCTGGGCGGGCTGCTGCTGGCGATTTTGCTTAGCCTGTTCGGCAAGTCGGCGCACTCGTTGGTGACCGCGCGAGCGCTGGCGCGGCGGCTGACGGTGGTGATGACGTTCGTGATCAACCTGGCCGTGCCGCCGCTCTTGTTCGCGCAGGTGCTTTACGGGCGGGCGCTCTACACCAGCAGCGTGCTGATCGGGCTCTATTGGATCGCGATCGTCCCGACGCTGATGCTGACTTACTGGCTGCTCTACAAGTTCTCGGCGCGGCTTGAGGCAGGAAGATCGGCATGGTGGGTGGGACTGATCGCGTGGCTGCTGGCCGGCAGCGTGGCGCGGATGCTCTCGACAAATATGACGCTGATGCTGCGGCCCGAGGCGTGGCGCGGGATGTACTCAGCGTCGGCCATGGGCGCGTATCTGCCCACAGGAGATCCAACGCTCGAGCCGCGCTGGCTGCTGATGATGGCGGGGGGACTGCTGATCGGCGGATTGTGGCTGGTGTACTTGGCGGGGCGCAGCACATTCACCGCGGATGAGAAGAAGTTTGTGGCGGGACTGGGCGGCAAGGTGGCTGCCGGATTCGGGATCGTCTATCTGGCCGCGGGACTTTGGGCGGCGAGCGCGCAGCCCGAAGCGGTGAAGCAGGGCCTCGCCGGCCATGCCTTGTATCCAGCTTACAAGTTCGCTGGATTCGCGGGATATGGATGGATCGCGCTGGTGGTGGTGGCGGTTTTAGTGGGCGCAATCGCGGGATTCGGCAAGATCGCTGCCGGATGGCTTGGCTGGGCCGGAGTGCTTGTTGCGGTGCTCGTGGAGATCATGCTGACGGTTTATCGCGACGGCGTGCGCGATTTGACGCTGCTGAGCAAGGGATACGACGTCTGGGACCGGGCAGTGGTGACCAACTGGAGCGTGGTGGGACTGTTCCTCGTGCTCTTTGTCGCCGGCCTGGGAGTGATTGGGTGGCTCGTGTCGGTGGTGGCGCGCGCATAGAAAACAATGGAGGGCGCGGCATAGGTTATGAGCGAATCGGAGATTTCAGAAAACATTGTGCAGGAACACCCGGAGAACGGCGACGTGAAGACGCGTCGCGCGTTTCTGGCGGCCGCGGGCGCGGCAGGCGTTTGCTATGCCGCTGCACTGGCGTATCCCGTGTACCGCTACCTGGCCTCGCCGAGCGAGATGGCGCTGAGCGCATCGGCGGTGACCGAGGTGACGCTGAAGGATGCGCAGAAGCTGCCCGCGGGGTCGGTGCTGATGTTCAAGTTCGGCCCCTCACCGGCCATGCTGATTCATCACGAAAACGGGCAATGGGTCGCGCTGACCGCCGTTTGCACGCATCTGGGCTGCACGGTGCAGTACGAACCGCAGGCCGACCGGATTCACTGCGCGTGCCATGGCGGCGTGTACAACCCGTATACCGGCGCAAATGTAAGCGGGCCTCCGCCGAAGCCGCTCAAGCTCTTCAAGGTCCAAGTGAACGAAGCGGGCGTGGAAGTGTCGCGGGCATAAAGGATAAGAAGCATGACGACAAAGACGATGGCGACGAATGTTTACGGATGGATGGATGAGCGGCTGGGGCTTTCGGATCTGGCCGCCTTCGCGCGCAAGAAGACTGTCCCTGTCCACGCGCAATCCTTCTGGTACTACTGGGGCGGAATCACCCTCTTTCTGTTTATGCTGCAGTGCTTCACGGGCGTGCTGCTGCTGGTGTATTACCGGCCGGGCGTTGAGGCGTATGAATCGGTCCGGCAGATCACGTTTGTAATGAACTTCGGCTGGCTGATCCGCTCGGCGCACGCGTGGGCCGCCAACCTGATGCTGTTCGCGATCCTGGTGCACATGTTCTCGGTCTTCTTCATGAAGGCATACCGCAAGCCGCGGGAGTTTGGCTGGCTGAGCGGCATGGTGCTGCTGGCGCTGGCCGCGTGCTTCGGCTTCTCCGGCTACCTGCTGCCGATGGATGAGCTGAGCTACTTCGCTACCAAGGTCGGGTTGCAGATTCCGGTGGCGATTCCGTGGATCGGGCCGGCGATTGCCAACATGCTCCGCGGCGGCCCGGACGTGACAGAGTTTACCGTGCAGCGTTTCTTCGCGCTGCATGTTGTGGTGCTCCCCGCATTGTTCATTCCTCTGCTGGCGTTTCATCTTTGGCTGGTCCAGCGCCACGGCAACGCCATGCCTGAGAGCGAAGAGGCGAAACCAGCCGCCGAGCGCAAGTCGATGCTGTTTATGCCGAACTTCCTGCGCAAGGACATCGCGATGTGGATCATCTCGCTCAACGTGCTGGCGCTGCTGGCTTCAGTGTTTCCGTGGGCGCTGGGCAAACCGTTCGATTCGCTGGCGCCGGCGCCGATGGGCATTCATCCCGAGTGGTACTTCATGAGCCCGTTCGAGATGCTCAAGATGCTGGGCTCCGTGCTGCCCGGCGAAGCGGGCGAGATTGCTGGGATGCTCTTGTTCGCGCTGGGCATTGTGCTGTGGATTCTGATTCCGTTCTACGACACGAGCAAGGAATCGGGGCGGCGCGGGCGGGTTGCGCATTATTTTGGATTACTTGCTGTGTTTGCGCTGTTGGCAACCACCGTCATTGGCTATTGGACGATTCGATGAAGCAGCCGTCAGCTTTCAGCTTCGCCGTGCTCGCACCAGAAGCCCGGTCAAAGCGAGAAGAGCTGAAGGCTGAAAGCTGAGAGCCAGGAGCTTGAAGTCATGAACTATCCATTTTGGGACATTCCCTATCTCGGGTCGGGCTGGGTGATTGGCATTATCGCCATCTTTCACGTCATGATCTCGCAGTTTGCCGTGGGCGGCGGATTGTATTTGCCGCTGGCCGAGCGCAAGGCTCTGCGCATGAAAGACCCGATTGCCCGCGCGGACTGGCTCGCCGAGCTGGTTGGCTACTCGAAGTTCTTCCTCATTTTGACCGGCGTGTTCGGCACGATCTCCGGCGTAGGAATCTGGTTTGCGATTGGACTGACGAATCCCGAAGCGACCAGCACGCTGATTCACAACTTCGTCTTCGGCTGGGCGATTGAATGGGTCTTCTTCATGGTCGAGCTCACGACGGCTGCCGTCTACTACTACACGTGGAACAAGATCGACGCCAAGCTGCACCTGGTGGTCGGCTGGGTTTACGCGGGGGCGTCGGTGTTCACGCTGATCATCATCAATGGCATTCTGACCTTCATGCTGACGCCAGGCGATACGTGGCTCGGCGTGGCGGGCACCGGACACGAGGCGAGCAAATTCTGGAATGCGTTCTTCAATCCGACGTACTGGCCGAGCCTGCTGCTGCGCACCTGTGTTTGCGCTTCGCTGGCGGGCATCTGGGCGCTTATCAGCGCCAGCCGCATCGACGGCGGCAAGCAGCCGGCGCTCAAGTCGTCGCTGGTGAAGTGGAGCGTGAAGTGGCTGGTGCCCTCGTTCGTGGCCATGCCGTTCCTTTTCATCTGGTACCTCTTCATGGTGCCTGCGTCGCAGCGCGCGCTGCTCACGCTGGGCATCGATACCATGGGCACCGGCACATTTTCGACCGTCACGCGCATGGCGCTGCTGATCGTCATGACCTCGGCGACGATCATCGGCGTTGCGTATTACCTGGCGTACCGGAATCCGACGGACTTCAATACCGCGCACGCGGTGGCGATTCTGCTTCTGGCGCTTGTGGCGACGGGAGCGGGCGAGTACTCGCGCGAGATGCTGCGCAAGCCGTACGTGATCGGGCGGTGGATGTACTCGAACGGCGTGCGCGTGCCGAATGCGATCAAGATCGACCGGGACGGCTATCTGGCGCACTCGAACTGGGTGTGGAACGGAGCCGACACGAGCTACTCGCGCGGCGAGGCGATTTTTCGCGGCGAATGCGGCGCCTGCCACACGCTGAACGGCTACCGGCCGCTCAAGAAGCTGCTGGCGGGGCGCGACCGCGCCAACATCGAGAGCTTCATCACCATGCTGCACGAGTACAAACCCGACTCGCCGTATCACCACTTCATGCCTCCGATGGTCGGCACGCAGCAGAATGTTGACGACCTGACGAACTTCCTGAACGCGCAGGTGAACCCGCCGGCCGCGAGCGGACAGAAGCCGGTGCAGACGGCGGAAAAGTAGCGCAGCGGGGTTAGCGGGGTTAACTGAGCTGGCGGAGCTATCCTCGCTCCCTTCACTCCTTCACCCCTTCTCTCACTCGCGTGTCAAGCCCCCGCCCGCGCACTCCTCTCGCAATCCGTTGAATCCACTCCGCAAATTCTTTCCCCAAGTTTGCCGAACAATCCCCGCATTTGGCGCATCCTCAAACTATGCGCATCACCTCAAGACACATCCGGCCTTCTCGTTCGCCGAGGCTCGATTCAGGTTTCATAGGTGCGGGGAACTCCGCCAATTCCGTTGGCTTCGCTCACGCCGATGCCTCGGTTCAGGCCCAAAATAATAAAAGGAGTGATTTTATACACTCCAAAACGCGATTTTTGGCTCTAACTACTTGTAGAATCAACAAAAGTGTCCAAAAATTCTCAATTTTTTGCGATTTTTATCGATTTTTGTGCGCAAATCGGCCCTTTCCGCCCCCAAATCGCTCCTTCCGTGACGCTTCCGGGAGCGCGGGTTCGTGCCGTCCCAACCTTCGCCAGAAAAAAGGCGAAGGATGGGGCGCCCATTTCTTTCGGGCCGGTTGAGTGAGGGCGCCGGTGAGGTTGCATACGTTGATGCGGTCCACTATAAGTAACAGCGAACGAGGAGCCGGGCGGAATTGCGCGTAGCGCCGCTCCAATCATTGAAGAGGAAAAGGGAAAACAACCATGAATCGGAGAGAACTGTTTGCGGCATTGGCCGCTACTGCCGTTGCCGGCGATGCGCTGGCGTTCGCCGACACAACGCCTGCAGCTACGCCCGTAATGGGATCGAAGGTGTTCGACTGGAACTTGATGGTCGACAAGCCGAATGCCACTGGGTCGGTGCGGACGGTTTGCAACACGCCGACGGCGACTCTCGAGAATCTAGAGATCCACATCTCGACACTGAACCCTGGGCTGATGTCGCATCCGCCGCACAAGCACCCGAACGAGGAGCTCATTATTGTCCGGCAAGGGACCGTGGAAACGCTCTCGAACGGGGAGTGGATCCGCGTGGGGCCGGGGAGCGTGATCTTCAACGGGTCGAATCAACTTCACGGCTTCAGGAATGTGGGAACGGAGCCGGCGATTTATCATGTGGTGAACGTGAAGACGGCGGCGACGCCGAAGGCGTAGAGACAGGGAGCGAGGGAGCAAGGGAGCGAGGGAGTTGGCATGCTACCCCACCCGCAGCTTTCAGCTCTCAGCTATCAGCGTTCAGCTAAAATCAAGTGCAGGTTCGTGCTGTCCCATGAATTAGCGCGTTAGCGGCGCTGCGCCGCACTACTTGCTCTGCACAATCGGTTCGCCGGGGATCAAGAGGCGGACGCGATAGACGCTCGTGCTGGCGCAGATGTAGAGCGTTCGGCGATCGGGACCGCCCCAGGCCAGGTTGGCGACACGCTCGGGCATGACGATGGTTGCGAGGTGCTTCCCCTCGGGCGAGAGAACGACGACGCCGCCGGGGCCTGCGCTGTAAATGTTGCCCTGAATGTCGACCTTCATGCCGTCGGGCCCGCCGGGGCGCGGATCGGCGGTTGCGTCATAGAGGAGCGTGGGATCGGCGAGCGTGCCGTCGGGGAGCACGCGATAGCGCATCCAGATTTTCTTTGGCTCGGTCGAATCGATGTAGAGGAGTTTTTCGCCGGGCGAAAAAGCAATCCCGTTAGGCCGCGGCAAGTCCGAAATGAGCAGCTGGAGGTCCTGGCGGGCGGGCGTCGCGCCGGGCTTTTGATCGAGCGCGTGAGGGATGCGATAGACGCCGTTGACCTGGAGCTCTTTTTCGGGGTCTGAGTCATTCTGCTTGCGCAGGCCGTAGGGCGGATCGGTGAAGTAGAGCGAGCCGTCGGAGCGGTAGACGAGATCGTTGGGGCTGTTGAGGCGCAAGCTCTGGTAGCGATCGGCGAGGACGGTCTGGACCGCTTCAGGGTTGAGCGATTCGAAGCGGAAGACGTCGCGCTGGGCGTGGCCGGCGACGGTGAGGCGGCCGAGTGCGTCGAGGGTCATGCCGTTGGAGCCGGGCTCGCGGCCGCCGTATGGAGCGGATCCCTGGTAGCCGCTGGGCTGAAGAAAGATGCTGACGCCCTTGCCGGGTGTCCAGCGGCGAATGGTGTTGGAAGGAATGTCGGCGAAGAAGAGGCTGCCGTTGACCCAGACGGGGCCTTCGACCCAGGTGAAGCCAGTGGCGACGCGCTCGAGCTTGGCGTTGGCCGGAATGATGCGGCTGCTCGCGGGATCGAGGCGGTCGACATTGAGGGGAGTGATGGCCGGTGCATCTGCCGCAGCGGACTGGGCGGGGCCGGCGGCGGCGTTGTGGCCGGCGGCAAGAAAGAGGCTGAGAAGCGCAAAGGTTGCCAGCGCGAAGAGTCGCAGTGGGTTGGTCCAGATCGTTTTCATTCGTCATTCCTAAATTGGGGCCTGAAGTAGGGCCCGAAGTGATGAAGGATGGGTGAGGCCGGGGCTTCTTGCTGGGGCGTTGTGTGACGCTCGAGCATCCGGCCCATTCATCTTTCGCTTGAGGGCGCGGGCGTGTCAAGGCGGGGCGAACCTTGCGCGGGGAGTGTGGTGGAGTTATCTTCGGGTTGCGCGGCGGGACCGGGAGTTCGGGTGCGGCCGCGGGAAAGGCGGCTCGCGATGCAAGTTGCTCGAATGCAGCGGAAGGCTCATTTCAAATCAGGACTCGTTTTCTCGGGGCTTGTTTTCTTTGGGCTTCTTTCCGCATTTATCGCTCTGTTGGTTTGTTGCCCGGTCGTTGCTTCGGCAGCGACCAAGATCGTGACCGATGCAGACAAGGGCTTAGCGGTCCAACTGAAGAGCGGAGATGTTCTGGAGGTGCGGCTCAGTTCGAATCCGACAACAGGATACGAGTGGTATGTGCATCCGCAATCGACGAAGCTGCTGAAGCTGACGGGCCAGTCGCAGACGGATGCCGCGCCGGGCGAGGGGCGGCCGACTGTGCAGATTTTCAAGTTTGCGCCGAATGGCAAAGGGACGGGGACGTTGCTGCTGCATTATGTGCGCTCGTGGGAGAAGCCCGATCCGAACGAGGAGCAGTTCAGTTTGCAGGTGACGATTGAGTGATCAGAAAGGCAGGGAACAAGGGACCAAGGGAACGAGAGAACGGGACTACGGGTGCCGCACGGCGAGGAAGGGCGCTGCCAAAAGCGGAGGCGAGCGCATAGAATACGAGTTGGAATGAGCAAGAACAAGGAAATGAGCAAGGACAAGCACAAGGCGTTTGAAGTGGCGTGCCCGGATTGCGGGGCGATGCTGAAGATCGATGCGGCGAGCGGAGTGCTGGTGAGCCACACTTCGGCGCCGCGCAAGCGGATGTTCGAGGATCTGGAGACCGCGGCGCAGGCGATGCGCGAGCACGGGGAACGGACAGAGTCGATTTTCCGGCAGAGCGTGGACGCGGAAAAGAACAAGGCCGACCTGCTGGAGAAGAAATTTGCCGAGGCGATGCGCAAAGCGAAGGATGCTCCGGAGGGCAAGCCGCTGCGCGAGATCGACCTGGACTGAGCGGCGCGCTGATCGCGGCGCGGTAGTTTTTTTGCGGGCGGGAGCGCGATTAAAGTCGCCCGAAGCCGGGTTTTCAAGCGATACTTGAAAGGCAATTGAGTTTCCGAGCCAGATTGGCGCGCGAATGTCAGGAGGGGTCATGGTGGTTGTGCCGTTAACCAGGGGAGAATTCGAATCGGGTGTTGGGACGCGCGACGATAGGGCCGAATCCACGAACTGGATCCGATATGCCGCGGCGGGTACTCTTGCCGCAAGCGGAGTGCTGCTGGTGACCGGCAACAAGCGCCTCGGCTTGGTAACGGCTGTCTCCGGCGCTGCTCTGGCGCTGATCGATCAGCAGGAGGCCGTGCGCAAGTGCTGGGACAGGCTTCCCGAGTTCCTTGAAGACCTGCAGGGACTGCTGAGCAGAACGCAGGCGGCCGTAGAGGATCTTTCAAGCCAGAGCCAGAGGCTGCGCAAGGTTTTGAGCCAATAAATTCGACTTGCGGATGATTAACAGTTGAGCGCCGTCCCTACGGGACTCCCATTTCACAAGGGTTCCTGCTTTCCCCACGCTGAAGCGCGGGGCTAACTAACGCTGCGCCTACGGCGCGAGGATCGTGGAACCGCCAAGGCGGTGCGGTTCAGCAGGGTTACGACGGCGATCAACGATTTGGTTGCGGGTGGCGCGGGCTGTTGCGGCCGGCAACGTGGCGCGCGAAGCAGAATCCGAAAACAATTTCTAATTTTTGCGCTCGATGAGATAGCGGGCGACGGCCTTGAGGCCGAAGGCGCGGCTGCCGTATGGATCGAGCGCGGCGAAGGCCTCTTCGACGAGCTGCGCGGCGTCGCGCAGGCTTTGTTCGACTCCGTAGACGGCGGGCCAGGTCGCCTTTTCGGTAGCTGCGTCTTTGCCCGCGGTCTTGCCAAGATGCGCTGAGTCGACAGTCATGTCCAGGACATCGTCGACGATCTGAAAGGCGAGGCCGGCTTTGCGGCCGAAGCGGTTGAGGCGCGCGACGTCTTCCGCGGTGGCGCCTGCATAGACGCCGCCGGCAACAACGCTTACGCGAATAAGAGCGCCGGTCTTGGCGCGATGGATGGCTTCGACGAGCTCGGGCGTAGGTTTGAGGTGTTCGCTTTCGAGGTCGAGCACCTGGCCGCCGATCATGCCGTCGACGGTACCGATGGCGTTGGCGATGAGGCCGATGATCTGCGTGGTCGCGTCGGGAGGGCACTGAAGGCCAGACAGCACCTCGAAGGCGCGGGTCTGGAGCGCGTCGCCGGCGAGGATGGCGATGGCTTCACCAAAGGCGACATGGCAGGTGGGCTTGCCGCGGCGGAGGTCGTCGTTGTCGAGAGCCGGCAGGTCGTCGTGAATGAGCGAGTAGGTGTGAATCATCTCGATGGCCGCGCCGAGACGCTCGATTCCTTTGGGCAGACGGCCCGCGATGGCGACGCCGGCCTGCATGGCAAGCACCGGGCGGAGACGCTTGCCGCCGGCAAAGACAGAGTGGCGCATGGCGCCGTGGATGGAAACAGGAACGGTGTCCGCGGATGGGAGCAGCTTCTCGAGCGCCTGGTCGGTGAGGTCGGCTCCCTCCTGAATCAGCGTTTTGACGTCGGAAACCATCGCTTTCATTTTAGACGAGTGCGGACGCGCCGCAGCTCATATAACCAAAGGCCTGCGAGCAGGAGCACGCTGATGCCGCAGAGCCAACGGCCGGCGAGAACGTCGCGGGTGATGGTCCAGTCGATGGTGAGGTTGATCGGGCCTGATGGGACGGGTACGGCGATGAGGCCGTCACCGCGCTGCGGCAGAGCGGCGAGTTGGTCCGCAGTCAGGAGCTGGCCGTTGAGGCGCAACGTCCACGCGGGATAGCGGAGAAAACGCAGCACCAGGTTGCCGGCGTGGGGAATCGTGGCGACGATGCTGCGGTGTTCGGGATTGTTCTGGTTGCCGCCGACTTCTGCGAATGTGGCCTGGCAAGTGTTTTGATCGGGAGTCCATGCGGGGTTCGCATCGGGATCGTCGGGGTCAGGTTTGCCGAGAACGATGGTGGGATCGCTCACGAGGCAGGCGTCGGGAAGGCCGGTGGCGATCTGCGAGTCGTCGCCGTTGGGCGGCTCGTACTCATACATGCCCTCAAAGCCGGAGCCGGCGCGGTAGCCGATCAGAGTGGATGCGACTGTGTCTTCGGGGTAGCAGACCTGGAAGAAGGTGGTTCCGGCGTAGACCGTTGCAGCGATGAAGAGTACGGCGCAGGCGGCGAGGGCGAGAATTCGGGCGCGGCGGGCATTGCGGGCATTGCGGCTGGAGGGCCAGATGGCGGCGACGAAGAAGATGGACATGGGCGCTTCAACGGCTTCAAGCCAGCGCCAGGGGTATTGCAGGAAGGCCATTTGAGGAAGCGCGTGCCAGACGGGCCGCGAGATGGGAAAGAGCAGAAACAGAACGACGATGGGAATGGCGGCGAGGGGAATCCACCAGCGGCGCGAAGCGGGATTCTTGGATGTGGGGAGCGAGTTGCGGAGGCGGCAGACGAGAATGGCTGCGAGAGCGACGGCGATCATGGAGACGGCAATCCAGGAAACCTGGCGCAGGATCACGTCGTGCAACGCAAGCAGCGGATTGGCGTTTCGGGCGAAGGCCCAATTGTTTTCGAAGTTATAGCCGGGGTCTTCGGTGGCCTGACGAATGTCGACCCAATGGCGCTCGAGGGCCGCGGGGAGCCAGTAGATGGCGGCGAGACCGAGGCCGAGGACAGTGGCGACTGCAGCGCGGAGAAGCGGGGACCAGGTTTTGTTGACGATAGCCCAGGTGAGAGCGACGCCCGCGAGCAGGTAGCCTGCGATAACTCCCAGAGGAAGGTTGGAGAGCCAGGCGCCGGCGAGCGCGAGGGCGAGCGGGACGGTGGACCCGTCAAGAATGCGCGTCGCAAGCGGGGCGCGGCGGAGGGGCGAGGCAGAGCGGGAACGATCGCGGAGCGCAAAAAGAATGATGAGCGGGAGCCAGAATCCGCCGGCGAACTCAGGGAAGGCGCTGCGCTCGTAGGCGGTGAAGAGCGTGAAGCCGGAGAAAATGGAGACGCAGCCGGCGAGCGTGGCGGGCAAATCGTCGAGCGCGCCGAGACCGAGTGCGTCAAGACCGAGTGCCTCAAGCGCGAGGGCGCGCGTGGCGAGGCCGGTTGCCGCGAGGATGAGGAAGGTGAGCACGATGGGCGCGAGATTCCAGGGAAGGAAGGCGCCGAGCGCCGCACCGAGCATCCAGGTGAGCGGGGGATAGAAGACGAAGCGAGGCTCGCCGGCGCCGTAGTTGGGGCTGGGTGTCCAGTGCGGATAGGGAATGCCGTGACGCCAGGCGTTGAGGCAATCGAGCCAGGAGACGAGATGAACGTCGAAGTCGTGGCCGCAGGAGTTGCCGCGAATGAGCTGGGGAACGATGGCAACGAATGCAGCGAAGAGGATGAGCGCGGGGCCTGCGAAGCGGTTTTTCTTTGTTCCGCCGGAGAAAAAAGCAACCGCAGATTCTTCGGCTCCGTCCTGCTTCGCAGGACTTCGCTCAGGATGACAATCCTGAGGGTGGGGTGGATGAGAACCGCGGGCATTTGGCAACCCTGATCGCTGATCCCGAAACTCTGTTTCCTTTTCGCTCATGGCAAGAGGCGTAGCGTGTGCGTGGTTTGGGCGGCGACGGCTGACGGGGTGAAGGGCAGCGCGAAGGTGGTTCCGTTGTACCAGTCGTTCCACTGGTCGCGGAAGTAAGGACTGAGTGGGTTACTGCTCTCGCCGAGGACGATGTTTTCAGTTGAGCCGTCTATGTTGCTCCAGTCCATGGTGAAGCGCTGCGAAGGCCCGAAGTCGCGGCCCACCTGCTTGACAGTGTTTCCATCGCCGCTCAGAGGCTTGCGGCCGGTTCCGGCGATGCGACCGACGAGGGGAAGGAAACTGGCGAGCGGATGCTCGATGTCGACCACGTGCCAGCGGCCGTAGGTCCAATGAGTAACGTCGAGGGGCGCTCTTCCGTCGAACATCCCCTTACGCACCGCGGCGGTGAGGAGAGCGTTCCAGTCCTTGTAGGCGGACGGAAGCCACTCGGGCTTGGCGTTCATCACGATTTCTTCTTCAGCAAACGCGGATTCGCCCCAGTGATAGTCGCGGGTGAGGTTACCGAGTTTGGGCTCGAGGATCATGGGCCAGAGCGCGGCCCGAGTTTCGGTGACGATTGAGGCGGCGGCGGAGTCGGTGGTGAGGCGGCCATCCCAACTGCGCATGAGGTCGGCGGCCTGGCGCATGCGCGCGTCGCCATTGCCCTCGGGGCCGGGAGTGTGGTCGATGGCGTAGGCGAAGCGGTAGCCCATCTCCTGATCGACTTCGCTGTAGATGTCGGTTTGGACCGCCAGCATGTCAGCAGGAGTGAGATGGTCGCGGCCGTCGAGCGATTTGTAGATGCGCTCAATGCGATAGGGGTCGCCCCACTCGCCGGTGAGGGGATAAGGTGACTTGTCGGTGGTGACGCGGGCGTTGGCGGTGGCAAGGAAGCCCGAGGGCGGATCAACGGCGTTGGGCATTCGATCGAAGGGGATGTAGACCGGACAGATCCCGGCACAGTTTTCGTTCCCCCATTCAAGCTGCATGCCCAGCCTGTCGTGCGGCAGAGGTTTATCAAAGATGCTTTTCCCGTCCGAGCCGCGGATCGGAATTTTGCCGATGGCTTGATAGGCGATGTGACCCTGATCGTCGGCGTAGACGAGATTCTGCGTGGGCCAGCACCACCGGGCGAGCGCAGCAGAAAACTCGGTCCAGTTGGAGGCTACGTTCATCTCGTAAAGAGGCAAAGTGTTGAGAGTTGGATCGTAGAGGGTCCACTTGAGAGCTGTGGGTGGATCGTTGGCGGCGAGAAGGGGATTGAGCAACGGGCCGTGTTCAGTGGATTGAACATTTAGGACAACATCTTTGCGGCCGCGCACATGAATGACTTCGCGATCGAAGATGAGTGGATGCCATTGGGTGTCGAGACCCTCGTATTTGCCCTTGCCGTCAAGTTTCTCGATGTACAAATCCTGCACGTCGCCGTAGAGCGCGGTGAATCCCCAGGCGACGTGCTCGTTGTGGCCGGCGATGACGAGCGGCATGCCGGGGAGCGTGACGCCGGCCGCATGAAAGCCGGGCGCGCGGAGGTCGGCCATGTACCAGGTGTCGGGCTCGCGGAGGGTGAGGTGCATGTCGTTCGAGAGGAGCGGCTTTCCGCTGGCGGTATGACTGCCGGCGACGACCCAGTTGTTGGAGCCTGACGCGCAGCCGTCGCAATCGTGCTGGCCGAGAAGGGCTAGGAGCGCGTGCGTGCCGAGGGGGGCGGCGGGTGCGGGCGTGGACGCCCGCACGACAGCCGGTCTCCCACCCCAACGACGAAGACCTGTCGTTGGGGACCCCGGTCTGGAGACCGGCGCTACACGGGGGACGGCGCGGGACTCTGTGTTTTCATCAGCCGGTCTGGAGACCGGCGCTACAGGGGGAACGGCGCGGGACTCGGTGTTCTCGTCATCGTCGTCGTCACTGTTTTTCAAGGGCGGAGGAATCGGCTGCGGCTGAGTGAGATCTACGCGGATGCCGGTAGGCGGATGATCGCGCCAGGAACCAACGGGGTAGAGATCGGCTTCAAGTGCGGGGTTGTTGAGACGGGCGGCGACGCGGCCGCGCGAGAGCTTGGTGGCGATGTGCGTGTCGAGAGTCTGCACCATCGATAAGCCAACGCTGATGGAATCCACGCCGCTCCAGGGTTGCGGGCGGTAGTGGAGCAGACGGAATTCGACGGGAAGGGAATTGGACTGCTCGCACTGCGCGATGAAGAGATTAACGCCGTGTGCGTAGTCGTCGAGGCGTCGGCGGCCGTCGGCGGATTGATGGTCGTAGATCCGGTGGGCGGTGAGGCGAATCTGGAGCACGCGCTGCGTTTTGTCGTGCTGAATAAGCGCGGGACCCATGACTTCGGCCAGTTCTCCGTTGGAGCTGCGCCGCGCGCTGTCCATTTGCCACAGGCGGTCCTGCGCGGTGACGTAGCCCTGGGCGACAATGAGATCGTCCAGAGAGGCGGCGTCGATGTGGGGCACGCCGTGGGCGTCGCGGCGGACAATAACCGGCGCAGATAGTACGGGCGCGGAGAGGCCGGCCAGATGGACGTCGCCGTCAAGCTGGGGCAGCGCGGCTATGGCGGCGGAGCGAAGCCATAGCACGCCGGCCAGCGGGGCGAAGAGAAGCAGCACGAGGAGGCCAACGCAGGACCAGAGAAGGATCAAGATCGAAGATCGGGGCCAGCGGCGGTTGCGGCGCGATTGGAGTGGCGCAGGCGGCGATTGCGAAAGGCTTGTTGGAAGTGAGTCGGGCATCGGCCAGATTCAGGATACGACGGGCCGGAGGCGCTCAACGGGCTCGTGCGGAGACTTCGCCGCCACGGCGGCTCGTGCGGTCAATCTGCCGGCTGCGCGGCGGGGTTGCGGGCGTAGAGACCGAGCAAGAGAAGGAGCAGAAGCAGAATAACTCCCAAAACCAGAAGGCTGCCTTCGGGGCCGTCTGCGGCACCGCTCCAGAGGGGGTTGCCGGCGGGGCTGGCGGAGAGGAAGTGGCCCTGGCCCTGGAGGCCGCTGTCGGCGGCGCCGTAAAAGAAGGTTTCAGCCCAGTCCCATGCCGCGTGGCAGCCGATGGCCCACCAGACCGAGCCGGTGAGGCGGACGCTCAAGCAGAAGAGAAAGCCCATGAAGGAGGCGGCGACGATTCCGATCCAGTTTTCGCCGTTGTTGGAGGTGTGATAGTAACCAAAGAACGTGGAGGTGACCCAGGCGGCCTGCCAGAATGCGCTCCGCGCCCCAGACTTTTGGTGGAGCACGAGGCAGGGGAAAAAGCCGAGCGCCGCGGCGAAGTAGACTCCCCATGCGCCGTTGCCGCCGCCAGTGAAAGCAAGGTAAAGGCAGATGGCGATTTGTGCGGCGAGGGCCCACCAGAAATTGATGCCGCGGGCGAGCGTGGAGAGCGCGTAGCAACGGAAGAGGCCCTCTTCAACTGAGCCGACGAGGAGGAATGCAATGGCCCAGAGAGCGCCGATGGCCGCTGCCTGCGCGGCGGATTGCGAGGCGTCGCCAAAACGCAACCAGCCGCCCCAGGCCAGAATTGAAACGAGCAAGGAGAGCGCGGCGAAGCCGGCGGCCAGGCCGGAGACGAAATGCCGCGCACGGTGAGCGCCGGCGAGGTTGTAGCTGAGGATGCGGCGATCCTCAATGAGGGTCATGATGAGAAGGGCGGCGACAAGCGAAAGAAACGGGACTAATTCTCCGACCAAAAAGGCGCCCGCGGAATCGACGGGCGTGTCGTGAACGAGGCCCGCGGCGAAGAAGAGAGTCCCGATGACCTCACGGAAGAGGTAATACAACCCAGCGAAGAGAAGGATGGACCAGCCGGCACGCAAACCGTGCGGCCCGATGAAGACCCAGTCGAAGTCGCGGGCCTGTCGCGGGGAAGGGCGGGGCGCGGGTTGCGGCGCGTCGACAGCGGGCGCGGCCTGGGGCGTTTCTTCGACAGCTGGCTGCAGCTCCGGCTGCATCGATGCTTCCTCACGCGCACGAGAATCTTTTCGTCCCGCGGCGGCGGTCGAAAAGGTACACACCAGCTTATACGGTTTTTGGCCTGAATGCGGCGGCCCCGGCTGCGAATGAGCGGCCGGGGCCGGTAGGGTCAGGACAGTGAGTTACTTTTCCGAGGGCTGTCCGGCGACCTGGAGGTAGTTCTTGACGCTGAAGACGCCGGGGACACTGTTGGCGCGCATGTAAGCGACGTCCTTGTCGGCTTGCGAGTCGACCACGCCGTAGAGCTCGACGTTTCCGTTCTGCACGGAGATGCGGATGGGCTGGGCGGGATCGATGGCATACCTGTTCAGCGACGGGTAGCCGTAGACGGCGCGCGCCACGGCGAGCCGGATGTTCCAGTCCATCGGCGAGACGGGATCGACTTCAATGTTGTCGACTACGTCCTTGACGCCGGGCGTCGTAGATACGACAGCCAGAGCGGAGTCGCGGTTAGGGTAGTCGTGGGAATGACCGCCCAAAGTTACGACACCGTTTTGGACATCGAGGGTAATGGCGTCGAACGTGCTGCCGTAACCCATGCTGACGTAGGTGAGCTTTTCAAGCAGGGTTTTCTGCAACTGGGCGTCAGAGACGTCGGGTCCGGCGACCCGAATGTCGTTGCGCACCGCGGAGACGCCCTTCACCTTGTGAACGATCTTGTCGGCGTCGGCCTTGTTCTCGTAGTCGCTGACCGTGCCGGACAAGGTGGCGACGCCGTTCGCGTCTACATTGACCTGAACGTCCTTGAATTGCGATTTATTCAGCTTGGATCGCACTGCGCCAGCCACATCCTGCTGGTCTGCGGCATGCGAGACCTGGGGAACGGCCAGAGTCGCAGCGAAAAGAGCCGCGGCAAAAAGAAGGGAGTTGCGACGAATCATGGGTTTTTTCATGGGCATTTCCTCCATCATCATGACCTCTGAGCGTTCCGGCGCCGGCCGGAACTTGACTGTGAAGATGGCGGCCTGGCTGACGTACGCTTCCGATTAGACACAGGGGAATGCGGTTTGGTTGCGCCAACCGGGGTCAGAATCGATCGGCAAGCACGGTCAGCGGTACCGGCGGGTGGCCTTGACGACCATGGAGAAGACGCCGGACTCGTCGCGCGCGATAACGAGAGAGACGTGGCGGTTGATGGCCACTTCAGCCTGGAGCAACTGCTGGCTGGTGGTGTTGACGTCAGTGGCGTAGGTGAGGGTGACGGTGCGGCCGAGCTGCTCGACGACAGTGATGCGGGAGGTGGAGTTGCCAAAGGCGCCGAGGTAATTGGGGTCGACTTTGACAGAGCCGGCTCCGAAGAGCTTTTGGATGCGGCTGCTGACGGTGGCGTTGAGGGCGCCGCCGAGCAGCGCATCGGTGGTGGGATTGCTGATGGCCTGTTCCTGCTGCTGGGTGTAGAGGCGCTGCTGGTTGGCGGTGTGACCGAGCGCGAGCAATGCGACAACGTCGGCCTCGGGGAGCGGGGGATCGCTGCGGTAGGAGACGCTAAGCTTCTGCGGAGATCCGTTCAGGCCGAGGGAGATGTCGTAGTCCTCGACATGAGCCGTGGCGCTGAGATCGATAATCGGCTCGATGCGGACCGGGTTGGTGAAGGTGATGTCGCCGCGCTCGAGATCGTAGCGGGTTCCGGCGATGAGTGCGCTGCCCTCGGTGATGGAGACGGCGCCGAGGAGCGAAGGCGAGGCCAGGGTGCCGCGGAGGCGGAGATTTACGTCGCCGGCCAGCTTGGCAAATGCGTTCTGGAAATTCAACTGCGGCGAGGAAGCGATGTGCACGTCGAGGCGCACATGGTTCGAGGGCGCATTGGGCGGCGCGACTGTTTGGACAGAGGAGTTGGCGGCGACAGCGAGGGCTGCTAGGTCGAGGTCGGGGCTGACGGCGAAACGCGTGATGAGGACATCGCCGCTGAGGAGGAGGTTATTCTGCGAACCCTGGAGTTGCAGGGTGAGGTCGGCCAGAGAGCTGACGCCTTCAGGGTAACGAATGTGAACGCCTTTGCCGGTGACCGTGAGGTCGGCAAAGATTCCGTGCTGATAGGCGAGGTAACCGCCGAGCGAGAGCTGGCCGCCGCCGGTCATGGCGGTGAGGGACTGAACCTCAAGGCGGTTCTGATTGAACTCGAGCGTGCCGCGCAACTGGCTAAGGCCGTTGGGCAGATCTTCAAGGGCGAGCGCGCCGTTCTGGAAATCGACACGGCCTTCGAAGCCGGGATGCTGCAAGGGGCCGTGGGCTTCAACCTGGAAGGTGGTGACGCCGCTGGCGGTGAGGTCGGGATCGAGCGATTCCGCCAGCTTGAGATTGATGGAGCCGCTGGCAGCAAGATCGAGTTGCTGGGCACCCTCGAGCGAGAGGGTTCCCTGCGCGCGCAGATCGGTGTTTTCACCGGTGACGTGGAGGGGATCTAGATGAATTGTGCCGCCTGTCAGGGTGGCGTGCGCGTCGCCTTCACTTTCGAGAGGCACACCGGCGATGGTGACCGCCAACTGCCGGAGGTTGGCATCGCCGCGAAGCTGCTTGAGATCGGAGAGCGGACCATCGATCGAGACCGTTCCGGCGAGCGCGGAGTCGGCGCTGAAAGCTTCAACGTGCGCCATGCGGAATAGGGCGCCAATGTTGAAGCGGGAGAACTCGAGGCGGGCCTGGGTTTCATAGCCGGTCCGCATCGCCGTCTGGCCTTCGAGGTTGAGATCGGCTCCCTGCAACTCCGTGGTTGCGTTGTAAATGAGGTTGTGATTGGTGGTGTGCGCGGAGACTTCGAAGACGCCGAATTTTTGTCCACCCAACGTGAGGGTGCCGGCGGTTGCGTGTGCCGTCAGGCGTGGATCGTCAAACGAGCCGGAGCCGGCGATGGAGACGGCGAGCGTGCCGGCGGCTTCAAGATTGTGGCGGCCTACCCAGCCGATCTGGGCGATTTCGATTCCGGAGGCATGCGCATCCACTGCGAAGGTTCTGGCGTTGAAGTCGTAGCTTCCTGAGGCCGAGAGGTCGCCTCCCGCTTCGCTGGCGCGGGCCGAAGAGACTTTTAGCACGTGATGAGCGAACGCAGCTTCCATCCTGACTCGCGTGACGGATTCTCCATCGATCATGCCGCGATCCATCTCGACGGAGCCTGAGCCTTGCAGATCGCGGAGCGGCCCGCTTGCCTCGATCCGGGCATTCAATGCGCCAGTGACGGGCAGCGGCTGGCCAAGAAACGGCTGAACATCGGCGACGTCGAGATTGGTTACGTCAACGCGCGCGTGAAGAACGGAGTTCCCGTCGTAGGTTGGTTGCGGGTTGTCACGGGAGTGACGAGGAGCCGGCGTTGGGAGCCCTGGGCCGGGTGAGGCGTCGAGTGTGCCACTTAGCGCAAGCCTGGAATTGCCGTGAAGCAACAGCGCGTGCTCAATGGCGATCTGAGTTGGCGAATAGCTGCCTTCGACGTCGGCTGAATCCAAATGTACCCACTGCGGCTCGTTGGAATTGCCAGTCGCCGATGGCATCTCGACGGCCAATTGCGTGGCTTTGAGCGTGCCTGCGAGATGCGGCTTGATCAAGGAGCCGGTCCAGTTCCCAAGAAAATCGGCCTGGCCAGACAGGGACACAGGCAGAGCCGCGACTCCGGACTTGCCATTGCGATTGAGGCCGAGCGAGCGCAGCACGGCATCGAGCTCAGACAAATCGTGTGAATGGAAGTCGACGGTGAGATTCGAAGCACTGCTGACCGGGTAAGCGCCGAGTGCGCCTCGCGCCTCCAAATCGCTGGCGGGCAAGTGCAACTCAAGCTTGCGAAGGTCCACGCCACCATCGCGCTGCGTATAGGTGGCATCGATGACGCCGCTGGCCGGCACTTCGCCGGCGGGAGTTTGCGCGGAGGGACTCAGATCAAAAGCGGCAGTCACAGAAACATTGCGGTCATCACCGTTCGACCATGTTGCTGTCGCCGGGCCATTGACGCGGGCGTCGAAACCCAGGCGACGGCATTGGGGCGGGCAGACTGTATCGAGAATCGCGTCGAGGGCAACACCCTTGAAATTGGCTGTGACTTTACCGTTCATCGGGATAGAGCCGACCGCGGCCCGCACGAGGACGTTGCGGGCGGCACGCGATTCCTCCTGTCCCGGAGCAGTGAGTTGCGCGGGCGCAACGCTGGGGCCGGGAAGCCAAGGCTCAAGCGCGACCGTGCCTTCGATTTGGCCGCCCTGGCGCAGGCGGGCGACGATCTGGGTGATCAGCAGTTTTCCAGAATCGGCATCGACGCGCGCATCGAGGTTGACGCCGATGGCGTGAATATTGGCGCCAGTGTAAGAGCCACCGTCGATGTGGACGCTGCCAGCGATGTGAAAAGCGGGAGCAGTGCCGTTGGCGGCGAGATCGAGATGAGAGATGCCCTCGGGCGCGTCGGGGTAGCCAGTGACAGGATCAAGGAGCCGCATATCGAGATCGCCTGCAAGTTTGGCCTGCCAGCGCGGGTGCGTGAAATCGTCCAAGACTCCGGAAACCTGGAGCGTGCGATCTTCGGCTCCGCGGCTGTGGGCCGTGAGCCGCAGATCGTGAAGAGAAAGGCGATTGCGTTCGAGGTCGAGGTCGAGTTGCAGCTTGCCGTGCACAGGCAGAGTTTGTTCTTGCGGCAGATCGCGGGTGAGCACGAGGTCAGTGGCGGCGCCATCGATGCGGTAGCTTTCGGGGCGATAGCGCTCGGGCGAGCCGAATGATCCAGGCACATAGCTCAGTTGAAGCGATACGTCCTCGGCAGTGAAGTCGAGGGGCAGGTAGCGATGCCGATTGTCGAAGGCAGCGGCGCGATCGTCGTAATCCAGCCTTCCCAGCTCGACCGCGATATGGTTCGCACGCAGATCGAAGAGCGTGTCTATGGAGGACTTGCCGCGTTTTACCGGCCCGCGAGGACGCGGCTGGTTGGTCGAGCCGTCGCGATAGACAATGAGGTGCAGTTGCGGCCGGACAATCTCGAGATCGCGCAAGGAAATATGCGGCGTGAAAAAGCCAAAGATGCTGACCTGTACACGGAGGCGATCGATCTGCGCGTAGGGCGATTCGCCGGTGTCTTCGGTGCCATGAATGACGACTCCGTCTGCTTCAGCCTCGAGATGAAGGAGGCGCCAATGAAAAGTCCCGATCTCTGCGCGGCCGCCGGTGGCGTTTTCAATTTGCGCGATGAGGCGCTTGCGAACCAGATTCTCGAAGGCGGCAGAACTGGTGATGAAGTAGGCGGCGACCGCCGTGAGGATGAGCAGAACCGCTGCGGCCGCGAGGCTCAGCGGGAGGTGGCGGAGAAAGAAACGCCGCAGACGGGAGCGTGGGCCGCGTGGAGCGGGTTCCGGCGGGACGGGCTGGTCGGCAGAAGGCCGTCCAGGGGAGATGGACGTGAACTCGCGATCGCTCATGGCGAAGCGCCTCCGCTCGCGCCTTGAGTTGCGGCGGGTTCCAGAGCCGGGTCGAGGACTTCGACGTCACCCTGGCCGCGCAGATTGGTGAGCCAGGCGTCGAAGAGCACATTCACTTGCTTCTCGAGCAGAATCTCCTGAATGCGCGGGGCGACCTGATTCAAGGGCGGAATGGCTTCGCCGGGCGCGTACTGCGGCAGCAGAATGTCGTGGTAGTAACTATCGATCTGCTGCGGCGAGATTTGGATTCCCTGGCGAAAACGTTGCTCGATGAAGCCCAAAATTTCAAGCCGATAGCGGAGATAGGATTCGACGCGCTCCGGCGTGAGGCTGTGGGAAGAGAGAAATGAAATCCATCCGGCATCGGTAGCGCAGTTTTGACGGACGCAGGCGGGGAGCTGTTTGCGAATCTCGTCGAGCCGCGCGTTCACTTCATCCGGCGAAGGCTCGATAGCCGGCATGTCTTCCTGACGAATCTGCTGCTCGATGAGCGTGCGGCTGATGAGTTGCTCGAGCGCACGCTGCGGAGAGAGCGCGCCTTGACCAACGAGCTCTGGATCGAGAACCGAGAGACGGATTTCGTTGTCGATGTCGCTGGCCAGGATGGCGTGCTTGTTGACGACCGCGACGACACGGTCGAGGACGACGGGGGCGGTCGAGTTTGGCTGTTGGGCGACGGCCGGCGTCAGAGCAGAAAAGAACAGCGCAAGAGCGAGCGGTTTCGCCGCTCCGGCCCTCGGAAAAGCAACCGCAGATCCTTCAACTACGCGTGTCGCGACGGCGCGCCACGCTTCGCTCAGGATGACAGCCGCCTGGCGGGCAGTTGCGATTCGAATTGGGGCGCGCTTATTCATCAGAAGGCCTGCCCCAGACTGAAGAAGAAGTTGATGTGCGGGGCCTGGCCGAGGTAAGGGTCCGAAGCGAAACCGGGGATCTTGCTGCCCGGAGCTGTGGGGATAGAGTAGTTGATATTCACCGGATAGATTGGTGGATTCAGGTTATAGCTTACGTCGAAGCGGATGGGCCCAACGGGCGTATGGTAGCGCAAGCCGACGCCTAGGGCGTGCGAGAAGTCATTAAAGCTGCATGGGCCCTGCTGGCCAGTGGAGGTATCAGGGTCGGAGGCGGTGGGAGCGTAGCCCGTGGGATAGCCACTCGGGTTTGTCACGACTGCATTCCTGCACGCCTCGCTGTCTGGCTGGCGAACGCGCAGAAAGCTGGCCCAGGCATCTCCGGCGTTGGTGAAGACATTGCCCATGTCGTGAAAGATGACGAAGCTGATTGTGTTGCCAACCCAGGGGAGCGTGGGCGGCGGGAGGCGCAACTCGGTGCTGTTGGTGAGGGCTCCAGCCCCGCCAATCTGAAAACCGGTTTCGGGATCGCGCGGGCCCGCGGCGTTCTGGGAGAATCCGCGCAACGAAACGGGGCCGCCCGCGTAGAAGCGTTCGGGAAGCGGAATCAGTTCGCTGGAACCGTTGCCGAAGGCGCGAAGCTGGCCATAGCGCGTGTTGCGGGCCACCACGAAGCGGCCTTTGTCGAAGCTGTAGTAGCTGGAATTGGAGGTGTCGATGCGGTTGAACTGGGCCTCGGCGCCAAAGATGCGGTCGGAGAGAAACTCCTGAAAGCTCGAGTAGGTGCCGCGGCGGGCATCCATGGGCACGTCGCGCGTGTCGCGAATCCATGTGAATGCCGGTCCCCCGACGCGCGTTGCAGTCGATAGCAAGGGGATTTCTCCTGGATAGACCTGCAAGCTGCTGGCGGAGACTTTGACGCGCCGGAAATCGATTTCGTAGATGAAGGTGTTGGCGCGGGAGAGCCACGATCCGGGGTGGTTAAAGTTTTCAGAAAAGCGGAATCCGCCTTCGAGCCGGGAAGCCACATAGGTTGAAACATCCAGACTGTTGGCGTAGCCGCCGGAAAAGGTGAAGCCGAAATTAGGATTGCCTTCGAGGTGCGGGACCTGGTATTGGATTCCGATACTTTGCTCAAGCAAGCCATAGGTGCCGCGCAGCGAAATCGATTGCTCGCGGCCAAAAAGGCCGTTGCGCGTAAGGTCGGCGAGCACGCGGGGGCTGACACCCGTTTTGCCGTTGGGATTGCAGCGGACACCTCCGGCGGTGGCGCCGGCGCAGTTGTTTTGCGGCTGGCCGGTTTGGGCCTCGAAGCCGCCGCCCAAGGTGAGCGTCCAGCGGCGCGCCTCAACGGCCTGCAGCAAAACCGTCTTTTGCGGCGCGGCCCCGTCGGGGTTTTCGACAGCTGCATTCACTTCGTTGAAGAGCGCGAAGTCATAAAGATTGCGCTGCGTATCGGTGAGCGCGGTCTGGTTGAGCGGATCGCCGGGGTGGAGAGTAATGGCGCGCGCCATGGTTTGCGGACGCGTGAATTCGAGACCCGTCAAGGAGACGTTGCGAACAAAGATCTGTTCGCCTTCATCAACGTGGAAGACGACGTCGACCTTGCCGGAATCGGAGGGTTCCGGCTGCTGAGAGACAGTCACTGCCGCTTGATCGAAGCCGCGGGTGTAGTACTCGGTGACGATCGCGTCGTGGTCTCCGGCCAGGTTGCGCGGTGAAAGCATCTGGCCCGGCGTGGTGTTGAGGAGAGCGGAAAGCTGAGCGGTTGCGATGTGGCCGTTGCCATCGAATGTCAGCGTGCCCACGCGCAGTTGTGGGCCTTCAGCAATGTGGTAGGTGACCACGAGGGGTGCGGTTCGCGGTCCGGCTGCAGCGGCGGGGGGCGGGTTGTCGGCCACGACCGTGTCAGGAGTACTGGTTTCAGGCGTGATCTTCACCTGGGAGAATCCATTGTTCCGATACACAGCTTCGAGGGCGCTGACGTCAGCCGAGACCAGCGCCTGGCTGTAGACGCCATGGCGGTCGAGAACGCCGGCGGGATGAACGCTTAGCAGATCCATGAGTGTCGCGGTATCGAAGAAACGATTGCCGGCGATGGAGACTTTCTGGACGCTGCGGCGCGCGCCGAGTTGGACTGTGTAGAGAATGTTGACCTGATCGCTGTCCGGCGACTGGGATTTGTGGTCGACCTTGGCATCGAAATAGCCGAGGCCCTGAAAGTAGTCGCGCAAGCGGCGGTTGCCTTCGTTAAGCAGGTCCTCGTCGACGCTGCCTTCCTGAAAGATGGGGACGAGCCGCTTGACGCGCTCGGAGTCGACGGCGGCGCCCTGGACTTCGACCTTGAACACGGGCCCGCGGTTGGCGGAGAAGCGATAGTCAACTGACTTGGTGGCGGAATTGTATTGCGCGGATTCGAGCTTGACGTCGGCTTCCAGGCGGCCCTGCTTTTGATAGTCGCGGAGCACGCCATCGAGCGCGTGATTGACGGTATCGCGATCGACATGCGCGCCGGTGCGCAGACCGGCATGGCGGCGAAAATTCTCAAGGCTCATGCCGGAGTCGCCGGTGACGGTGATCGTTCCCACACGAGCTCTCGGTCCCGAGACCACGCGAAAGGCGACATCGGCAAGCTGCTGTTCGGGGTGGGGTGTCACGGTTTGCGCGATGGACGATTCGTGATAGCCGTTTTCTTCGAGGGTGGAGCGCATCTGGGCCACGGCGCGAAGCATTTTGGCCTGGGTCAGGCGTGTTCCGGCTTCAAGCTGAGAGGCGCGCTGGAGGAGCGTGTTCATGGTCGATCCGGAGGCTCCGTCTACGCTGACTGTGCCGATAAACGTGCGCGGAGTTCCGACGAAGACCAGCGAAACCCCGTCTGCCTGGCGCGAGCCCTCGACTTCGACATTGTCATAGAGCCCTGAGGCGTAGAGCTGGCGGAGGCTCCGCTTGAGGTTTTCGGTAGTGAGCGGGGCGCCTTCGGCCTGAGCAAGGTGGCCGGGAAGCGGGGTAAGGCGGTCGGCCAGGACGCCTTCGAAGGAGATGTGCAGTACCGGCAACCCTTCCCATTGGAGAACGGCGTCATCGGCCGGGGTTGGAGCTGCGGATCCGAGCGGGGCGGCTGCCGTCGGGGCGGTTATGGCGGCTCCGGGAACCTCGGCCGGCTTCTGGCACCAGGCGGAGATTGCCGCGCATAGAAGAATCGACGCGAAGAAAGCCGGGCGATGCGCTTTGAGGAATTGGCGTCCTGCAAGCGATTTCAAAGCGAAAAAAGGCCCGAATGCGCAACGCTCTCTTTGGGGACAAGGCTGGACGACCCCATCGGCGATCACCTGTTGACGGGGGCCATAAGAAGCGCCGCATCGTGCTGCCGGCTTTGTTTGCAAGACCATATCCTAAAAAGTGCGGTGGAACCTCAGCATCCCAGTGCAAAGCGGGAGCGGCTCAACACGCGCTCTCGAAGGGCGTCGGCTTGAGTGTTTTTATTCGGGCTCAGCCAACCCAAGCTGCCTAACTTTATACTAACGACTAAGGAAGCTGCGGCAAAACCACCGAAAGTGTGCTCCGTATCGCTCCTATGAGGGCAGGCGCTCGATTCGAGCTCCAGAGGAAGGCCTGTCGTATGAGACCCGGATTCAAGAGCCCGGTTGTGGTGGAAACGCTTCGGACCGCCAAAGAGTCGCTGCCTTGGCAAAGACGACCTGAAAGGAAGCGGATGCCAAATTCATCATCCTCCGCACAAGCGCCCAGGCCCATCCCGCCGAAAGGCGGCAATGAGCCACTACGCGCCGGCGCGGCGGATCGGTCTTCGAGCGCCGCACGCTCGCATTCGGGCGATGGGGATGTTTTGGCGCGCGCGCAGGCGGGCGATCATCAGGCCTTTGCGCAACTGTATGCGCTGCATAAGCGGCGTATCTATTCGCTATGTCTGCGCATGGTGGGCAATGTTGCCGAAGCGGAAGACCTGACGCAAGAGGCGTTTCTCCAACTGCACCGCAAGATCGCCACTTTCAGGGGCGACTCGGCATTTTCGACGTGGCTGCACAGGCTGGCCATCAATGTGGTGCTGATGCAGTTGCGCAAGAAGGGCCTTTCGCTGATCTCGCTGGACGAGGCCATGGAGCCGGCGCCGGACGAGGGGCCCAGCCGCAGCTTTGGCGCCCCCGACCTGACGCTGACGGGGGCCATTGACCGCCTGGCGCTGGAGCGGGCTGTTGCCGATCTGCCGGCAGGGTACCGGCTGATTTTTATCCTTCACGATGTAGAGGGTTTTGAGCATAATGAAATTGCTTCGATGCTGGACTGCTCGATTGGCAACAGCAAGTCGCAATTGCACAAGGCGCGCCTGAAGCTGCGCGATGCACTGCGTGCCCAGACGAGTCCGGAGGAGCGGTCATGACGGGCGACCCCCGCAAAATGAGCTGCGCCGAGTTCCAGGCGCAACTGTCCGAATTGATCGGGTCTGGGGAGGACGTAGCCGCGCATCCTCATGTCCAGGGCTGCGATCGATGCCGCGCCTTGCTGGCCGAGCTGGAGACGATCGCCGAGGCGGCCCGCCAACTGTTTCCCAGCGTGGAGCCGCCGGACGAGGTCTGGACGCAGATCGAGTCGGCGCTCAAGCAGGAAGAAAAATAGAGGCGGCCGGAGAGAACCATGGCGCGCCGGAGCCATCTTCCGAAGCGGCGGCAGGTTCCCTCACGTTTCCGGTAACTTCCGCCGATAGACCCCACGAACGGCCGTGAGCCGTGCGGTTCAAGTGGAGGTAACCCTTAGAAAAATCAACGCTAAGGGTCTTTGGGGTTGGGTGTTTGCGTGCACTTCACTTGGCACTGGCAAGAGCCTCTGGGGTAATTTGGGGTCCGGGTGGAACCCTGGCGGGAGCTGGCGCGCAAAAGGAACCGCATGGGCCCAAAGGAGATGGCTGAGGGGCGGGGATGCAACTTTTGCCGCTCTAATCTATCTAATTAAGGAAAGTTGATACGAGGACACTCAATGCCAAAACAGCCGGCCACACCTGAGAACGCCGAAACACCCCAGAATGCCAAGGGACTGCGGAGGATTGCCGTACTGCCGGTACGCGATACAGTGCTATTTCCCCATGCGGTGCTGCCACTGACGGTGGGCCGGGAGAGCTCGATCCAGCTTATCGAGTCGCTGGGCGAGGAGCGGGCGATTGTGGTGGCGGCGCAGTTGGATCCGCGGCTGGACGCCCCCAAGCCGGCTGACCTGCACACGGTGGGAACGCTGGCCACGGTGCACAAGGTTGTGCGCATGCCCAACCAGAGCCGATTTGTGTTCACCGAGGGCGTAAGCCGGGTTCGGCTAGTGAGGTTCGTCCAATCGGAGCCGTTCATGGTGGCCGAGGTGGAGACGCTGGAGGACGCCGAGCAGGCGGCTTCGCCTGAGTTTGAGGCGCTGGTACGCAACGTGGTGGGTCAGTTCCAGCAGATCGTTTCGGAGTCGCCGACACTTTCGGACGAATTGAGGACGATAGCCGCGAACATCGAGGAACCGGCCAGGCTGGTGGATTTCGTAGCCTCGTCGCTGCCCTTCCTGACCACGGACGACAAGCAGCAGTTGCTGGAGACGCGCGGCATCGCCGAGCGGCTGGAGCAGTTGAACAAGCTGCTGGCCAAGGAGATCGAGGTGCAGCAGTTGCGCACCAAGATCCAGACCGAGGTGCAGGACCAGGTGCAGCAGTCGCAGCGCGACTACTACCTGCGAGAGCAGTTGAAGGCCATCCAGAAGGAGTTGGGCGAGCAGGACGAGGGACAGCGTGACATCGACGAGCTGCGGCAGAAGATTGAGGCCGCAGGGATGCCCGAGGATGTGAAGAAGGAAGCTTTGAAGGAGCTGGCGCGGCTGCAGCGGATGTCGCCGATGGCCGCGGACTACTCGCTTACGCGGAATTACATCGAGTGGCTGGCCGTGCTTCCGTGGGCGAAGAGCTCGGGATCGAAGATCGACATCAGCCTGGCCAAGCAGATTCTGGACGAGGACCACTACGAATTGACCAAGGTCAAGGACCGGATCCTGGATTACCTGAGCGTGCTGGAATTGAAGCCGGACATGAAGGGGCCGATCCTGTGCTTCGTTGGGCCTCCGGGCGTGGGCAAAACCAGCTTGGGCCGGTCGATAGCGCGCGCGCTAGGGCGGAAGTTCCAGCGCATCTCGCTGGGCGGCATGCACGACGAGGCGGAGATCCGCGGCCACCGCAGAACCTACATTGGGGCCTTGCCCGGACAAATCATCCAGAGCATCCGGCGGGCCGAGACCAACGACCCGGTGATCATGCTCGATGAAGTGGACAAGCTGGGACGGGACTTCCGAGGCGATCCTTCTTCGGCGCTGCTGGAGACGCTGGACCCGGCGCAGAACAATACGTTCCGCGATAACTACCTGGACGTGCCGTTCGATCTGTCGAAGGTGCTGTTCATCTGCACGGCGAACATGCTGGACACGGTGCCTCCACCGCTGATCGACCGTATGGAGATCATTCCGTTGCAGGGTTACAGCGAAGAGGAAAAGGTGCACATAGCCAGCCGGTACTTGATTCCGCGGCAGATCACGGAAAACGGAATCACGGCGGAGCAGATCGGGTTTCCTGAGGAGGCGGTGCGGTACATCATCCGTCACTACACGCGGGAGGCCGGCGTGCGCAAGCTGGAGCAGACGATCGGGACGGTGTGCAGAAAGCAGGCGCGGCGCGTGGTGGAGGGAAACACCGAGAAGCTGGTGGTGACCAAGGAGACGCTAAAGGAGTTCCTTGGCGGCATCCAGGTGCGCGTGGAGACCGAGGTCGCGGAGCGGGTGAAACGGCCCGGCGTGGCCGTGGGCCTGGCGTGGACGCCGGCCGGCGGCGAGATCCTGTTTATCGAGGCCAACAAGATGAAGGGCAAGGGGGGCTTTACGATGACGGGGCAGATCGGCGAGGTGATGCAGGAGTCGATGCAGGCCGCGCTGACCTGGGTGCGCTCCAACGCGACGCGGCTGGGACTGGCCGAGGACTTCACCAAGGAGATGGACATCCACATCCACGTGCCGGCGGGAGCGATTCCCAAGGACGGCCCGTCGGCCGGCGTGACCATGGCCACGGTGCTGGCATCGTTGCTGACAGATACGCCGGTGCGGCCGTTGACGGCCATGACCGGGGAGATCACGCTGAGCGGGAACGTGCTGCCGGTGGGCGGGATCAAGGAAAAGTTCCTGGCGGCGCGGCGGGCCGGAGTGGAACAGATCATTCTGCCGGCAGAAAACCGCCAGAACGTGGAGGAGGACCTGACGCCGGAGATGATGGAAGGCGTGACGGTGCACTACGCGAGCGAGATCGAGGACGTGCTGGCAGTGGCTTTACCGCTGCTGGCTGCACAGCCGCAACTGCAACCTGCCCCGGCGATCCGGGCAGCGAGCGCAGCGGCGTAAGCGGCGCTCGGGCGAGACTGAGAGGCCGGCGAAACCGCCGGCCTTTTTTCTGGGAAGAGCCTCTACCATCCGTGGCTCTTCCACCGGAGTCCGGAATCGGGTCTGTGGTTTCCCAAGGTCAAGTATCCGACAACCTGGCAGGAAGGAATCCAATCAGCCCGGCGAGAAATCCCCGTCTGTCCCGTCTAACCCGCAGGCGGTATGCTTTTTCTTACCATGCAGGTACGCGTGATTCCCTTTGGGATTTTGAAGGAGTGGCTGAGCCCCGCTGCGGCTACGGTGGAGCTGCCGGAGGGCGCGACGGTGGGATCGTTGCTGGAGCACCTGCGCGCGAGGCTGCCGGAAAACGCTCCCGAAGAAGCGTTGCGCGGCATTGCGGTGGGCGTGAACGCTGAATATGCGCAGGCCGGGCAGATCCTTCACGACGGCGATGAAGTCGGGTTGCTGCCGCCGGTATCAGGCGGGAGTGCTTCGCGTGCTGGTGCTGCGCGCACGGGGACTGCGCGTCCAGCGAATCTTTTGGACGAGAGCAGTGCGGAGTCGAATGTTCTTGTCGCGCTGACGCGCGAGGCGATCGATGCGAGCCGGATTGTTGCCGCGGCCAAGAGCGGCGAGGACGGAGCGGTGGTGGTGTTTGACGGGATTGTGCGCAACCATTCGCGCGGACGCCGGACGCTTCATCTGGACTACGAGGCCTATGAAGAGATGGCCGTTCGGCAAATGCGGGAGCTGGGTGGGAAGGCGCGCGAGCGATTCGGCGTGCGCCAGGTGACGATGGTTCACCGGCTGGGGCGGCTGGAGATCGGCGAGACGAGTGTGCTGATCGTGGTGGCGTCGGCGCACCGCTCGGCAGCGTTCGAGGCGTGCCGCTGGCTGATCGACACGGTCAAACAGACTGTGCCCATCTGGAAGAAGGAGACGTTTTCCGATGGCGCAGTGTGGGCGCCGGGCGAGCCGTTCCCGGGGGAACTCGGCATTTCGGAGCCGGAGAGTGCTCAGTCCAGGGCCTCAAAAGCGGGACCTGGGGCACCCAGTGCGGAGGCACCGCGTGAGGGCTAGCTCAGCGGGTCTTCGCGGTGTGTGCGCGGCTGCCGGACTGTGCGCGATGTTGGCGGCGACTCCCGTGGCGATGACCGCGCAAGAGGCCACGTTTCACGTTGACGTAAAGCTGGTGAACATCTTTGTGAACGTGACGGACAAGAATGGATCCATCATAGGCGGGTTGACCAAAGACGATTTTGCGGTCTTCGAAGATAACCGGCCGCAGCAGATTGCGTTGTTCGAGCGGCAGTCGGAAGTGCCGCTGAATCTGACGCTGGCCATCGACACATCGGGGAGCGTGCGCAAGGATCTGGACGAGGAAGCGAACGCGGCACGGCACTTTGCTCACGACATTCTGCGACCGCAGGACCAGATGAGCGTGCTCGAATTTGCAACGGACGTAACCGAGCTGACGCCCTTCACCAACAACCTGTCGCAGATCGACCACGGCTTGAGCGAGCTGCGCTCCGACTGGGCGACGGCGCTGTACGACGCTATTCGCCTCGGCTCCGAGAGGCTGGGCAAGCGGCAGGGGCGCAAGGTGCTGGTGCTTGTCTCGGACGGCGACGACACGGCAAAATCTTCGACCTACGCGCAGGCAGTCGAGGCGGCGCTGCGGAACGAGGTGATGATTTATTCGCTCATCGACGTGCCGATTGAAGCCAGCGCCGGGCGCGATACCGGCGGTGAGCACGCGCTGATTACACTGGCCGAACAGACCGGCGGAAAGCATTTCTACGTGGGCGAGGGCGGGTTGGACAAGGCATTCGCCAAGGTGAGCGACGACCTGCGCACACAGTACTTGATTGGGTACTATCCGCAGCACCAGGTGCCGGGCGCGGACTTTCATCGAGTCGTGGTGACCGTTCCCCGCGCCGCGGCGGACGAGTTCAACGTGCGCAACAAGGCAGGGTACTACGCGGACACGCCGGTGAAGAGCAACTGACGCCGACGTCGAAAGTTCCCCCAAAAACTGGTTGATCTCCGAGGAGCTGCGGCAGCTCGAACGCCGGGCAGTGCAAACGCCATTCGGGGCAATTGCATCTAAAATGGCACTATGACTTCTCCATTGTCTTCGCGCCGCCGCTCCAAGACTCCGCCGCCGGGCGAAACCGGCCAGGAAGGGCTCTACCTGCGCTCACTGAGCGATCGCCAGGTGATTGTGAACATCAAGTTGAGGGACGGCGAGACGGTGCGCGGGTGGATCGAGTACTTCGACGACTCGATGCTGCGGCTGACGCGCGAGGGCCAGCCCAATCTGTTTATCTACAAGAACCAGATCCGGACGATCAGCGAAGCGGGCCGGCGGCGAGTAACGCGCTATGAGCCCGCGGACGGGGCGGGACCGCACGAGGCGGGGCTGTGACAGGCGCAGCGGAGCCAGTGATCGCGGCGAGTCTCATTTTTGTTCCCAAGGCCGCGGAGATTGCGCGCGAGGCGGGTGCGCGGCTGCGCGAATACTACGCGCAGGGCGTGGAGACTGAGTACAAAGGCGACGTGGACATTGTGACCGTGGCCGACCGCGCGGTGGAGAAGCTGATTCGCACGCGGCTCGGCGAGGCTTTTCCGGATCATGGCGTCTACGGCGAGGAGGGAACGCGCGAGCGGATGGGAGGGGAGTTCCGCTGGTACGTGGACCCGCTGGATGGAACGACGAACTTCGCTCACGGATTTCCGCAGTTCTGCGTGTCGATGGGATTGGAACACCGGGCGGGCCTGGAGCACCGAGCGGCGGGCATGAATTCCGGGGAAGATGGAACGCTGGTGGCCGCGGTGATCTACGATCCGCTGCGGGACGAGATGTTCACGGCGGAACGCGGACACGGGACGCAGTTGAATGGGAAGGCGGCGAAGGTTTCGCGCAACGCGGAACTGGCTGAGGCGCTACTTGCGACCGGCTTTCCCAGCCGCAAGCGGCACGCGAGCCCGAACATCCACTTTTATCAGGAGTTCACGTTGCGCTCGCACGGGGTGCGGCGGGCGGGTTCAGCGGCGCTCGACCTGGCGTATGTGGCCTGCGGAAGGATGGATGCGTTCTGGGAGTTCAATCTGAATCCGTGGGACACGGCGGCGGGAATTCTGTTGGTGGAGGAGGCCGGCGGGCGGGTGACGGACTTTGCGGGCGGGCGGTTCCAGCTGAAAAGCGACGAGATTCTGGCTTCGAACGGATTGATCCACGAAGAGCTGATCGGGTTCTTCCGCGACATGTTCGCCGGGCGTGGTTTGTCGCCCATTCCGACGCCGGAGGAGTTTGCAAGGAACAGGGAACAAGGGAACAAGGGACCAAGGGACCGAGGAAGCAAGGGCTGAGCGTTATCCATGTTCGTGCGCTCAGGATATGGATGCTGCATCGATCGGCCGCTGTTGCCAGTTATTTATCCTTGATTGCGAAAGCGCCAGGCATTCTTGTTCCCTTGGTCCCTCGGTGTCTTGGTCCCTGCTTTTGCCCTTCCCGCATGGCAAAACGCGAGCGAACAACGAGGAAGTCAGGCCGCGGGGCCGTATGCTACTATCAGCGTCGTAAAGATGAGAGCGGCTCGCAAGCGCGAGGCCGCGGGAATCTCCGGAGAGAGCAGAGATGGCATACATCATTGCAGAACCCTGTATCGGCACCAAGGACACCGCCTGTGTGGACGCCTGTCCCGTCGATTGCATCCACCCCAAGAAAGATGAAGCCGGTTTTGCCGAATCGGATCAATTGTTCATTGACCCGGTCGAGTGCATCGACTGCGGCGCGTGCGTGCCGGTATGCCCAGTGTCGGCCATCTTTGCGCAGGACGACCTGCCGGAGAAGTGGGCCCACTTTACCGAGAAGAACGCCGCGCACTTCGGCCGGTAGACGGCTGAGCATCAACGAGCGGCAGTAGCCCAAGAGAACGCGCATCCCGCCAGGCGGAATGCGCGTTTGTGTCTGGGTTGACGACGCTGAGACTATGTGATGAGTTCCATGCCGACATCGCGCGCCGCGATTTGGTCAAAGGTCACCGTCTTGCTGCATCCGGCGGCTTGTGCCGAGGCGGCAATGAGGCAATCGGCAAAATCGGCGCGAGATAAGCGGAATTGCTGAACCGCGGATGCGACGATTATGTCTTGCTCCAGGACAACGGATTCCAGCAGGAGTAAGCGTTCAAGCGCATTACAGACCACCGGCTTGGCAAGGCGCATCTTTTTGCTCATTGCCCAGACAAATTCAAGAACCGTGGCCAGCCCCACCCACCCTGGATCGTCTGGAGTCAGCGACGCCATCGTGGCGTCGGCGAGCGGGTTCTGGTGCGGATCGTCTTGAGCGAAAAAGCGCAAAAGAACATTCGTATCCAGGCCGATCACGCCGCCTCTCCGTCCGAGGCCCGCGCTGCGCCAGTCTTGGTAGCCTCATCCAGTTCAAACGCACGCTGGTGGAGCATTTCATTCATCTCCTCATCGGTTTTCGGAACGTCAAACCCGGCCAGGATGCCGCGCAAATCCATGATGGAGCCGGTGCAAGCACGCATGATGAAACCTCCATCTGCGTTTGGGTAGAACACTACTTTTGTGCCGGGCTTCAGCTCCATGGTGTTTCTCACTTCAACGGGAATCGTAATTTGTCCCTTGGATGTGACCTTTGCTGTGTGCATGGTGGTTTTCCTTTCGATCCCCAGAATTGCCTTACTTATCTGCTTGACTCCTTACATTCTAGCATAATTCCGAAACCTCCTCGGCCGCAAGTGCGATGATGGAATCGCATGAGCGTGCTCACTTCGGAAGCGGTGGTTCTGCGCACCTGGCCGGTGCATGAGGCCGACCTGCTGGTGAGCTTTTTTACGCGCGACTACGGCCGGCTGAAGGGCATGGCCAAGGCAGCGCTGAAGAGCCGCAAGCGGTTCGGCGGGGCTCTGGAGCCGATGACGCTGGCGCGGGCGTGGTTTGCGGAGCGGCCACGGCAGGAGTTGGTGCGGCTGGATCAGTTGGAGATTTTGCGCTCACCATTGTCGACGGCGGTTGACCAGACACGCATGGCGGTGCTGAGCTTTTATGCCGAGGTGATCGACGAGGCGCTGCCGGAGCGCGATCCGCAGGCGACCGTGTTCCGGCTGCTGGCGAGCGTGTTGGAGCAGACGAGTGCCGTCCAGGGTGAAATTGTGCAGCCGTGGATGGCGCTGACCTATTTCTCGCTATGGATGACGCGGCTGATGGGCCTGCTGCCGGACATCGCCCACTGCATGGTGTGCGGAGACACGCTGGGCGAGGGCGAAGTGCGCTTCAACGCGTATGCTGACGGATTGTTTTGCGGGCTGCACGCGAATGGGAGCGGGAGCGCGCTCTCGGCCGACTCGTGGCAACTGGCGCAGCGCATGCTGCGGGCACCGGCGGCGAGTTTTGCCGGTGAGGCGTGGCCTCGGAAGCGCGGGCAGGATCTAAGACGGTTTACGCTGCAGATGCTGGAGCGGCATTTGGAGCGCAAGCTGAAGACGGCGGAGGCGCTGGCGAGGCTGGGCGGGTGAAGACAGCGGTTTTGAGCCGCATAACGCGTACGAATGACGGATCGCGTAGAATTCGATTATGCATAGCCCGCAACGATTGACGGCCATTATTGAGCGCGAAAACGATGGTTTTGTCAGCTTGTGCCCAGAGCTGGACATCGCCAGCCAAGGCTCAACGATCGAGGAGGCGCGCGCCAATCTCGTTGAAGCCCTCACGCTGTTTTTTGAGACCGCCGCTGCCTCAGAGATTGCTGAGCGGCTGCACAGCGAGGTCTTCGTCACTCAGGTCGAGGTGCCCGTTGGGTAGACTGCGGGTTCTCTCCGGCCCTGAGGTCTGCAAAATACTCGAGCGGCAGGGATTTGTCGCGGTCCGCCAACGCGGCAGCCATAGAATCATGCAGTTGCAGAAGGAGGGGACGACCGTCACCGTCCCGGTGCCGCTCCACGACTCCCTTAGGCGCGGCACTCTGCAGAGCGTCATCCGCCAATCGGGCCTCGCCAAATCGCTATTTGAAACCGAATAGTCTCTATCTCGATCTTTCGGGACTCGAGGCGAAGACAACGGCGGAGGCGCTGGCGAGGCTGGGCGGGTAAGAGGCGCTGCGGCTGATAAAATCCGTAAGAGTCCCGATGAGAGAGATTTGCCTGTGTCCGCAGCCCAGCCCGTATCGCGAGTAAAACCTACATCGCTTACCTTTCAGGATCTTTTGTTCCGCCTGCAGGCATTCTGGGCGGAGCGCGGATGCGTGCTGCAGCAGCCCTACGACGTGGAAGTGGGCGCGGGCACGATGTGCCCGGAGACGTTTCTGCGCGTGCTGGGGCCGAAGCCGTACAAGGTGGGCTATGCGCAGCCCTCGCGGCGGCCGGCCGACGGGCGGTACGGCGAGAATCCCAACCGGCTTTTCAAGCACACGCAGTTCCAGCTCATTTTGAAGCCGCCACCAGTGAATGTGCAGGAGCTTTACCTCGAGTCGCTCGAGGCGATGGGCATCGACCTGAAACACCACGACCTGAAGTTCGAGGAGGACAACTGGGAATGGCCCGCGGGAGGCGCGTGGGGCGTGGGCTGGCAGGTGATGCTGGACGGCCTGGAGATTACGCAGTTCACGTACTTTCAGCAGTGCGGCGGGATGGATCTCGACCCGATCTGCGCGGAGCTGACGTACGGCATGGAGCGTATCGCGGCGTTTCTGCAGGATGTGGATTCGATCTACGACATTGTGTGGGCGCGGGGCCCGGAAACGGGCGCGGCGGTGACTTACGGCGACGTGCGGTTGGCCGAGGAGTTGCAGTTTTCGGTGTACAACTTCGAGATGGCCGATGTGGCCAGACTGTGGGAGCACTTCAATTCATATGAGGCTGAGGCGCAGGCGCTGCTGGAAAAGGCAAACGCGTTGATGGCCGATGAAAAGGCGAGCGCGGTGGAGAAGAGGCGGTTTCCGCTGCTGGCGACGTATGAGCTGGCGCTGAAGTGTTCGCATCTGTTCAACCTGCTGGACGCGCGCGGGGCGATCAGCGTTACGGAGCGCGTGGGAGTGATTGGGCGGATTCGCGCGCTGGCGGTAGGCGCGGCGAAGGCGTGGGCGGAACAGAAAAAAACAGCTTCTAGCTCCTAGCTGCTAGCTTTTCCTTGCTGGATTGGGAGTTTCGATTAAGCAAAGCATTCAGGAACTTCAGGACGTTGAATCGGTGAATTGCCGCACGAAAGAGCTAGAAGCTAGAGGCTAGAAGCTCTCAGAGAGATCGAAATCGAATGGCGGATTTTTTACTGGAGATCGGGTTGGAAGAGGTTCCGGCGCGAATGATTGCCGGGGCCGAGGCCGAGCTGGGCAAGCGGGTCGGCGAACTGCTGAAGCGCGAGCCGCTGGTGGCGGACGGCGCGAAGGTGCGGACGTATTCGACGCCGAGGCGGCTGGCGGTGCTGGCAGAAGGCGTGCAGGCCAAGCAGGCCGACACCGAAAAAGTGGTCATGGGCCCGTCATGGAAGATCGCGTTCAAAGATGCCGCGCCGACAGCGGCGGGCGAGGCCTTTGCGAAAAAGGCGGGCGTGGAAGTTTCCGAACTGAAGAAGATCGAAACACCGAAGGGCGAGTACGTGGGCGCGTCGGTGAAGCTGACGGGGCGGACTGCGAGCGAAATCCTGGTTGCCGAGTTGCCGAAGGAAGTGCTGGGGCTTTACTGGGCAAAGAATATGTACTGGCGCGCGGGGAAGCCGGAGCGCTTTGTACGGCCGGTGCGCTGGGTTGTGGCGCTGATGGACGCGAGCGTTGTGCCGCTGGAGATTGCGGGCATTGCGGCCGGCGATACGAGCAGAGGGCATCGCGTGCTCTATGGCGACAAGACGGTCGCGATCGATGCGGCGAAGAGCTACGTCGAGGCGTTGCGCGGGGCGAAGGTTGTAGTAGACGTGGCGGAGCGGCGACAGATCATTCGGAAAGCCCTGGACGCGGCGACTCGAACCGTTGCGGACGCGCGGTGGCGCGAGGACGAGGCGCTGGTTGAGACGGTGACGCACCTGACCGAGTGGCCGACGGTGATTCTGGGTGACTTTGAACGAGAATACCTGGATCTGCCGGAAGAGGTTCTGGTGACGGTGATGCGCGACCACCAGAAGTACTTCGCGGTGGAAGACGCAAGCCGCAAGTTGGCTCCGCACTTTCTGGCGGTGCTGAACACCCAGGCGGACGAAGAGGGCGCGGCGATCATACGGCACGGCAATGCCCGCGTGCTGCGGGCGCGGTTCAAGGATGCGCGATTCTTCTGGGACATGGACCAGAAGACGCCACTGGCCAAGCGCATGGAGAGCCTGAAGAATGTGACCTTCCAGAAGGAGCTGGGGAGCTACTACTGGAAGACGGAACAGAACCTGGCGGTTGCGCAGCAACTAGCGGAGTCCTTGGGCCAAAACTCAGATACAGGCTATTCGTGCAGCTTGGGCGATTTGAGCAAAGCTGTTGAGCTGGCCAAGACCGATCTGACGACGGAGCTGGTTAAGGAGTTCACGGAGCTGCAGGGGATCATCGGGGGGCTGTACGCGCGGGCGCAGGGATTGGACGAAAAGGTTGCGCGGGCGATTTACGACCAATACACGCCCGCCTCGACGGAGGGTGCGATTCCGTCGACCGTCGAAGGGCAATTGCTCGGCCTCGCCGATCGCATTCAGACGATTGTAGCGATGTTCGGGATTGGGAACGCGCCGACCGGATCGAAAGATCCGTTTGCGCTGCGGAGAGCGGCGAACGCGATTGTAAAGATTCTGGCCGAGTCGGGACTGCCCCTGACGCTGAGCGATGTGATCAAAGCATCGGTCGTGAGCGATGCCGGCAAACCGCAAGTGAACGAGTTTTTCCGCGAGCGGCTGCAGTTCTATTTGAAGGACGTGCGCGGCTTTGCCTACGACGTGGTGAACGCGGTGCTGGCTGCGGGCGCAGACGATGTTCGCGACGCGATTGCGCGGGCCGATGCACTGACTTCGGTACGGGGCTCGGAGGATTTCGCCGCCGTTTCGGCTGCGTGTAAGCGCATCAAAAACATCCTGCGGCAGGCTGAGGAGAAAGGCTACCGTCCTGATCCGCCGAAGCTCGGCCAACTCTCCCTGGAGGCGATCGATCTGTGGGACCGGGCCAAAGAGCTTTTACCGCGGATTGCCAAGCTCGGCGAGCAACGGAATTATGGCGAGGCGCTCGGGCTGATTGCGACGTTGCGGCCGACGGTCGACCAGTTCTTCGACAAGGTGATGGTGCTTGATCCCGACGAGGCGGTTCGAAGCGCGAACCTTGGACTGATCGCCGAAGTTCTGCGCAACTTTTCGACCATTGCGGACTTCAGCGAGATTGTGACCAGCTAGGCTGCCCCCCGCAACCGATCCCTTTCGATTTGCCCCAGCGCCTGTGCGGCGACCGAAGGCCACAAACGTCTAAAATCGAGAGAGATGGCCGACACGCTTTATTTGAGCCTGTGGTATCCGAACCTGCGCCTGGAGGCGCTCCCCGACAAGCTGGTTGCGGTGCTGGGCGCCTTTGCCGCGCATGGTGGCGAGGCGAAGGTGTATTCGGCGACGGTATGGCCGGTGAGCTGGAACGAGACGCCGGTGTTCGAGCGCGTGTACGGGCGCATGGTTGCCGGGCTGGAACCGGGTCAAGCACCGGGCGCAGAGCCGCGCGTGGCAGTGGAAGAGGCGATGGAACTGCTGCACGAGGATTACGCCTACGAGTTCCAGATCGGGTGGAATTTGTGGGAGCTGGAGACGGGGCCGGGCGGTCGTTCAGCATCGACCGGCGTGACGGCGGTCGCAGGGGACGAGAGCGAAGTAACAAAGCTGGACGCGCGTTGGGCGCGGGGTCCAAAGCTGGTGCGGGTGACGGGGTACGGGCCGCTGTTCGACGAGGGCACATACGAACAGGATGGGCACATAAGGATCGACTTTGGCTCGGATGCGCCGTTTATCGAGGAGGACGTCGACTTGAGTGAAGTCGGCGCGAGACACGTTGAAGAGAATGTGCGCCAACTGGTGGAGCTGACGGCAGGTGTGGAGAAGGCCTCGGGCGCGATGGCGCGCCTCTTGTGGAGCGAGCTGGGCGAGAGTTTAGCGCAGCGGCTGGCGGCTCGGCTGGGAATGGAGAATTAGTGTGGTCAGCCTGAAGTTCGTTAAAAGGCAACCGCAGATCCTTCGACTCCGGTCGCCGCGGCGACCTTCGCTCAGGATGACAGCATCCACTCGCACCATGCGATAAGAATGGAGCGCAAACGCCGTGCGGTTGACGATCGAGCGAATCCGGACGCTGGTGCTGGTGGCGGGAGCGCTGCTGCTGGTGACGCTGGGCGTGTTTCTGGTGAGGGCGAAGTGGAAGAATCTGCTGAACCGGCACGATTTGCCGCATCGGCTGGCCAAGGACATTGTGCAGGAGGCCGACGGGTACACGTACGTTCACGCGTTTGGGGCGCACTCCCAGTACAGGATTCACGCTTCGCGTGAAGTGGAGCTGAAGAGCGACTTTATCGAGTTGCACGACGTGCAGATCGATCTTTATGGCGAAGACGGCAGCCAGATTGACCGAATTTCTGGCGACACGTTCGAATACGACCAGAAGACAGGCAAGGCCACGGCGCAAGGGCCGGTAGAGATGCTGTTAACGCGGCCGTCGGCGAGCACCGAAGCGGCCGTGGAGACAGCGGGCAAGACGAAGGGTCATGTGATTGCCGAAGTTGGCGCGGCTACAGGCCCGGCGGGGCAGATTGACGTGAAGACGAGCGGAGTGACCTTCGACCGGAATTCAGGATTGGTGACGACGGAGCAGCGGGTGGACTTTTCCACGGCGGAGGGAAGCGGAAGCGCGGTGGGGGCAAGCTACGATTCGCAGAGCGGGAACCTGACGCTGGCACAGGCTGTTGAGCTGACGACGCATCGCGGCGGCGATGAAGTGCAGATTCACGCGCAGCAGGCGGAGTTCGACCGCGGAGCGCAGACCTGCCTGCTGGAGAAGGCGCAAGCGGAGTACCGGGGCGGGCAAGCAGACGCGGCCGAAGCGAAGATTCTGTTTCGCTCGGATGGGTCAGCGGAGCGATTGGACGCGAAGGGAGGGTTTACGCTCACGACCGCGAACGGAGGGAACGTGGCCGCGCCCATAGCGTGGATGGACTTTGACGCGCACAACGAGCCGCGCCAGGGGCACATGGAGGGCGGCGTGACGATGGACTCCGCGAACCCGGGGCGCACGATGCATGGGACGATGCATGGAACGTCGCCGACCGCGGAGGTGGAGTTCGGAGCGAAGGGCGAACTGAAGAGCGCGCACCTGGAGCGCGGCGTGGAGATGAAAAGCGAAGAGACGAGCGACAAAGGCGCGGGCCAAGATGCGGGAAAGGACGCGCTGCGCGTGAGCCGGACGTGGCGCTCACCGGTGGTGGACATCGACTTTCGGCAGGCGGGGGCAAAGGGCAAGGGACAGTTGGAAATGGAGACGATGCGCGGCTCGGGTGGAGTGACGATTGCGAGCGAGAGCCGGCGCGGCAATGCGGCGGCAACGCCCCAAAAGATGAGCGCTGATGAAGTGACGGGGATCTTCGGCGCGGGTTCGGTGCTGCGCGCGGTGAGCGGCGTGGGACATGCGGGGATTGAACAGACGACGGCGACAGGGACACAGCAGACCGCGACTGGCGACCGGCTGGAGGCCGAGTTTGAAGGAGGCAGGGACCAGGGATCAGGGATCGGGGATCAGAAAAGCGGCCAAACAAGGAACAAGGGAGCAAGCCACCCCAGCCAGCAAAGACCGCTCGCTGGGGACCCCGGCAGGGAGCAAGAAAGCAAGGGAGCGAGGGGGCAAGGAGACGGGGGCGGCGGAAACACGCGAGGTGGAGGCGGAGCGGCGGGCACTGGCGGTGTGCAGTCGGCCGAACTTGATGGGCATGTAGTGCTGTTTGAGCACTCGGCGACCAAGCCCGGCGCGCAGTCACAACCACCGTTGCGCGCGACGGCCGGCAAAGCGATGTATGAGGGGAAAGGCGAGTGGCTGCATTTGACGATGAGTCCCCGCGTGGACGACGGCGGACTGGAGCTGACCGCGGAGAAGGTGGACGTGTCGCAACAGTCGGGGGACGCGTGGGCACGCGGCGACGTGAAGGCGACATGGACGGAGGCGGGCGCGAGCGGACAGAATGCGGCGGGCAGCAGCGATGCGAACAACGGCGCAGGCAGGGGCGGGATGACGCTGGGCGGCAAGGGTCCGGCGCACGTGGTTGCGGCGGAGGCGCAGATGAACCAGTCGACGGGCGAGGCGACTTTTCGCGGTCATGCGCGTCTGTGGCAACAGGCGAACTTCGTGAGTGGGCCGGAGATTGTGCTGAACCAGCATCTGCACACGCTGGTGGCGCGTAGCAGCGACATGGCGGAGCCGGTGAGGGTTGTGATGCTGAGCGCGAGCGGCGAGGGTGCGGGCAAGAGGTCAACACAACCTGAGGGGCAACCGGCGGGACAGAGTGCCGGGAGTAATGCGGGCGGCCAACCGCCGGGGCCTGCAGTGATTCGAGTACGCGGAGGCGAGCTGAGGTATTCCGATGCCGATCGCCGGGCGGTGATGCATGGAGGGTCGCTGGGGGCCGTGGTTGCGGAAACAGGCACAGCGACATCGTCCTCCGATACGGTGGAGCTCGATCTGATGCCGGCGGGAGATCGCGAGGCCAGCGGCGGCGGGACTGCGCAGGTGGATCGCATGACGGCCACGGGGCATGTGGTATTGACGTTGCAGGGCAGGCGCGGGACCGGAGAGCAGCTCGTGTATTCGGGCGTAAGCGGGGATTACGTGCTGACCGGCACAGCTGCGGAGCCGCCGAAGATGAGCGATCCGGAGCGCGGAATGGTGACGGGCCAAGCTTTGATTTTCCATAGCCGCGATGATAGGGTCAGTATCGAAGGCGGCGGCAGCGAGACGCAAACAAAGACGACCGCTCCTGAAGCGCACGGGAAATAGTCGCGAATGTTCGCGCTAGCGAGACGCATGGAAACACTGATTGCCGAGGGAATCGGAAAGAGCTACAAGCGGAGGCAGGTTGTACGGGACGTGAACCTGCGGATCTCCCGCGGCGAAGTGGTGGGTTTGCTAGGGCCAAACGGCGCCGGCAAGACAACCAGCTTTTACATCATCGTGGGGCTGGTGCAACCGGAGAGCGGCCGCGTGCTGGTGGACGAGACCGACATCACCCGGGTGCCGATGTATCTGCGGGCGCGGAGTTTTGGCATCAGCTATCTTCCGCAGGAGCCTTCGGTTTTCCGCAAGCTGACCGCGGAGGAGAACATTCTGGCGGTGCTTGAAGCGCAGCCGCTAGGCAACCGGGAACGGCGCACGCGCGCCGAGAAGCTAATCAACCAGCTGAACCTGGGACACATTCGCACAACGCGCGGGTACGCGCTTTCAGGCGGCGAGCGGCGGCGCGTGGAGATCGCGCGGGCGCTGTGTATCCAGCCGAATTTTATTCTGCTCGACGAACCGTTCAGCGGCATCGATCCGATAGCGGTGCTGGAGCTGCAGAAGATTATCTTCGACCTGAAGGCGAGCGGGATCGGCGTGCTGGTCACGGACCACAACGTGCGCGAGACGCTGACCGTCACCGACCGGGCGTACATTATTGCCGAGGGCCGGATCTTCCGCACCGGGACACCGCGCGAACTGGGCAACGATCCCGAGGTGCGGCGGATCTACCTGGGCGAAAGCTTTTCGCTGGCCTAGGGTCTTGGGCCTTGGTCGCTGGGCTCTGGACGCTCGACGCGAAGCAGGCATATTCTGAAGGTTCCTGCGGCGGGGGCTCTGTGGCAGGCAAGTCTTTTCCTATGAAGATTCCGAGATGGGCCAGTACCCGATTCGGGATGATGACGCGAATAGGTGATTCGATTCGAGCCAGTATTTGGATTAAGCTTTATCACGCACGATTACACTCGCATTGAGCCAAAACGGGAAGAAACGCATTTATGGCGCTACTGCAACCAAGACTGAGTTTGAAAGTGGCCCAACGTCAGGTGCTGACGCCGGGCCTGATGCAGATGGTGAGCGTTCTTGCCCTGAACAAGCTCGAGCTGAAGGAGATGATCGATGCGGAGATGGTTGAGAATCCCGTCCTGGAAGAGATTGACGAAACGGTTCCGATGCTGGATGAGGTTGCGGGCCGCGAAGAGCGGCTGGAGCGCAGCGTCGAGGAGACGGCGGCGCCTCCCAAGGACATTTTCGACGAGATCGATTTTGGCTCGTACTTCCAGGAGTATCTCGACCCCGGCTACCGGACGCAGCCGGAGTACGAGGACATTGAAAAGCCCTCGTTTGAAAACTTTCTCTCCCAGCCTACGACTTTGTCCGATCACCTGGCGTGGCAGCTGGGGGCTCTGAGCCTGGATGGAAAGCTGCTTGAGGCGGCGGAGTTTGTGGTTGGCAATCTGGATGAGGATGGTTATCTGGCGGCGAGCGAAGAGGAGCTCGCCGCTGCTTTTTGCGGGGTTCCAGCTGACGCGGCAGCGAACAACGGCCACGCAGCGGAGCTGGCCGCGGCGCTGGATCTGATGCGACGCGGGCTTGAATTGGTGCAGAGTCTCGATCCAGCGGGAGTGGGCGCGCGCGACTTGCGACAGTGCCTGGGTTTGCAGATCGCGGCGCAACAGCAAGAGTTTGACCATTTGTACGGGCAAGGCTCAGAGGAGATCGATGAGGGGCCGGAGACCGACCCGCACAGGGGCTTCCGCGCCGAGGCGGAGGCCAGGATCGATGAGCGGCGGCGGGCAATGGAGGTGGCGACTCTGATTGTGGAACACCACTTGCCTTTGTTGCAGAAGCGCGACGTGAAGGACCTGGCGCGCGCGTCGCAAGTGACGACGGAAGAGGCGCACGCGGCGGTGGAGTTTATCCGCACACTCGACCCGCGGCCGGGGCGCCTGTACAACCGCGAGCAGACGCGGCTGATTGAGCCCGATGTGTACTTTGTGAAGCGCGGCGCCGAGTGGGTGGTGAGCATGAATGAAGAGGACCTGCCCAGCCTGCGGCTGAGCCAGCGCTACCGGCGCATGCTGGTCTCGGCAAACACCGACAAGGAAGTGAAGGAGTATGTGAAGGAGCGGTTCCGGTCGGCGCTGCAGCTGATGCGGAATATCGCGCAGAGGAAGAGCACGATTTTGCGGACCTGCGAAGTGATCGTGCGGCGGCAGCAGGAATTCTTCGATAAGGGCGTGGAAGGGCTGCGGCCGATGATGATCAAGGAAGTGGCCGAGGAGATCGGGGTTCACCCCTCGACGGTGAGCCGCGCCGTAGCCAATAAGTACGCGCACACTCCGCAGGGCGTGCTGGAGTTGCGGTTCTTCTTCTCGGAAGGCGCAAATGGACCGGAGGGCGCGGATACGCCGCTGCTGGTGTTGAAACGCAAGGTGCGCAAGTTCATCGAAGACGAAGACGCGCGGCATCCGCTGACCGACGACCAGCTTGCGGCGATGCTGCATTCGCAGGGGATTCAACTGACGCGGCGGACCGTGGCGAAATACCGCGAGGACATGCAGATCCCGTCGACTCACCAGAGGCGCAAACGCGACTAGCCGATCAACGATCGGCTGTCAGCGCGACTCATTTTCTGTGAGCGCCAACGGCGTGCCGTGCTCCTGTTCCCTATTCCTAATCCCTGTTCCCTGTCTTTACATCGCTTCGGGGCTTTCGATGCCGAGCAGGGCGAGCGCGCCGACGAGTTCGCGGAGGGTGACGGCGGCCGTGGCGAGGAGGAAGGTTTTTCGCGCGGGATCTTCTTCCGTGAGGATGTGATGGCGATGGTAGAAGTTGGCGAACTCCTGCGCGAGTTGGAAGGCGTGCTTGGCGAGATAGGCAGGTTCGGAAGTGGCGATGCACTGTTCGAGAATTTGGGTGCGGCGGCCGGCGCGCAGCCATAGGGACCAGATGTCTTCATTTTCTTCGCCGCTGAGGTAATCCGAAATTGAGCCGTGTGCCGCGCAGGCCTGCTGGCCCGCTGACTCGCTGGTTTGCTGACTCGCTTTCTGTCCTTGCTCCGCTATCTCCGCTAGCCCCGCAAACGCCGCTTCCGGTGTGGTGTTGCCCTTGCGGAAGATGTTGCGGATGCGGACGACGGCGTACTGAATGTAGGGGCCGGTCTCGCCCTCGAAGTTGAGCGCGTCTTTGAAATCGAAGGCAATGACGGAGTTGCGCGTGACCTTGAGCATGAAGTAGCGGAGAGCGCCGATGGCGATCTGCTCGGCGATTTTCTTGCGCTCGGCTTCATCGTGGCCGGTCTTGCGTGAGTCGACTTCGGCGCGCGTGGCAGCGATGAGCTTGTCGATGAGGTCGTCGGCCTTGACGCCGAAGCCCTTGCGGCCGCTGACTTCGATGTAGGCTTTTTTCTGGTCTTCATCGGAGACGTCGTAGCCGAGCTCGACGGCACAGCGGGGCGTGAGCGCGACCATCTCGTAGCTGAAGTGCGTGTAGTGATCGGCCTGGTCGGTGTAACCCATGCCGCGCAGGGCCTGGATGACGTTTGCCTGCGGGTCCGACTGGCGCGAATCGATGACGTTGTAGATGGCGGTAGCGCCGCCGAAGTGGGGATGATTCGGCTCGCCGGATTCGGCGGAGATCCAGCATTCGTGATCGGGATAAGTGAAGAAGCGCTTGAAGCCGAAGTCGCGGCCGAGCAGGCCAAATTTCCAGAGGTGGTAGGCAATGTCTTTGCCGACGTAGGTGACGGTGCCGTTGGAGCGAACAATGACCTTGGCGTCGTCGTCGGGGCCGCCCTTCAGGCCGTCCTCGTTTTGGATTGGCTGCGTCGGCGCGCCGGGGCGGGTCATCACCCAGCAGCCCTTGTTCTTGCCTTCGTTCTCGAAGTAGAGCACGCCGGACTGTTTGAGCTTTTCGAAGGCCGCTTCCCAGAACTTGAGGTGAAGAATTTCGCTCTCGCGGGGCAGGAAGTCGTATTCGATGCCGAGGCGGAGCATGGTCTCAAGATGGCGGCGGAGGACGGCGGTGGAGATGAGGTCGGCGATTTCGGCTGTATCGTTGCCGCCGTGTTCGATGAGGTGCAGCGTGTCGAGGCGCAGTTGTTTGCGTGCGGCTTTTTCTTCGCCAGTGCCTTCGCCGTACCACTGAGAGGTGCGGGCGTAGAGGTCCCAGCAGTAGTAGTCGATGGGCTGGATCGTCTCGCTGAGTGCGGGCGTGGACGCCCGCACGACAGCCGGTCTGGAGACCGGCGCTACGGACAGCCGCTCGATCAGTTGGCGAACGTCGGACGGCGATTTCTTTTCGAGGTGCAGAAAGCCGACCACGACGTCGGCGACTTGAACGCCGGTGTTGTCAATGTAGTTCTGCACGTCGACTTTGTAGCCTGCGGCGCGAAGCAGTCGGACGAATGTGTCGCCGAGGATGGCGTTGCGCAGGTGGCCGATATGCGCGGCTTTGTTGGGATTGATGGATGTATGCTCTACCAGCGCGTGCCCCCGCGTTGACGGTGGATTGGTGTCGGCGGGAACGACTAGCTGAAGTGCCTCGGCGCGATCGAGATAGGCGTTGATATAACCTGCACCGGCGACTTCTAATTTGGCGAAGCCTGGGAGTGGCCCGAGGGCGGCGACGATTTCCTGTGCGATGATTTTTGGAGCCTTGCGCAGTTTGCGGGCCAACTCGAAAGCGATGGGCGTGGCGATCTCGCCGAGGCGCAGGTCGGGCGGCGTCTCCAGAGGGATTGAGCCGATCTCGAGATCGTATTTTTCTTTCAGGACGGCACGAAGGCTACGGCCAAGCCGATTTTCGAGTTCGAGAACCACGCGAGAGCCTCAGGAAAATGCTTGATTTTCCTAGTGATTTTAGCACCTGCGGTGCGGCGGGCTCTCATGGAACGACGCGCGGCGACGAGCAAGGCGCGAGGCGGGCTGTCGAAGCGCGATGGCTTAGGCGCAATGCCTTAAGATGGAGAGTGATCGCCGATCTCGCCGCGTTTTCTTCTGCGCGCGAACGGAACGCGCTGTCCATGACCGAATCAGCATCGAACCCAAACCGGTTTTACCTGACCACGCCGATTTATTACGTGAACGCGCGGCCGCACCTGGGCCATGCGTACTCGACGATCGTGTGCGATGCGATTGCGCGGCGAAAGCGGGCGCTGGGGATCGAGACGTGGTTCTTGACGGGCACCGATGAGCACGGGCAGAAGATTGAGCGCTCGGCCAAAGCAGCCGGATGCACGCCGCAGGAGTTCGCCACGAAGGTTGCGGGCGAGTTTCGCGGCTTGTGGGACCGGCTGGGGCTGACTTACGACGACTTCATTCGAACCACAGAGCCTCGTCACATCCGCGGCGTGCAACACCTGTTCGCGACGCTGCGCGACAAGGGTTACATCTACAAGGGCTCGTACACGGGCCAGTATTGCGTGTTCGATGAGGCGTATGTGGACGGGCCGCCGGGGACGCTTTGCCCCGATTGCGGGCGGCCGACGGAGACAGTGAGCGAGGAGAACTACTTCTTCAAGCTGTCGGCGTTCGAGAGGAAGCTGCTGGAGTTTTACGAGGCGAATCCGGGGTTCATGGGGCCGGAATCGACACGGCGCGAGGTGATCAGCTTTGTGCGCAGCGGACTGAAGGATCTTTCGGTGAGCCGGACAAGTTTTTCGTGGGGCATTCCGGTGCCGGGCGACGAGAAGCACGTGGTGTACGTGTGGCTGGACGCGCTGGCGAATTACATTACCGCGCTTGGATACGGCTCGGACGATCCGAAAGACAAGGCGCGCTTCGAGAAGTTCTGGCCGGCGGACATTCACCTGATCGGGAAAGAGATCAGCCGGTTCCACTGCGTGTACTGGCCGGCATTTTTGATGGCGGCGGAGATTGCGACGCCGCGCTCGGTGCGCGCGAACGGGTGGCTGCTGTTCGATCAGGGAAAAATGTCGAAGTCGCGCGGGAACATTGTGCGCGCGGAGACCGTTCACGAAGTGCTGGGCGCGGATGCGCTGAGATACTTTTTGCTGCGGGAGATTCCTTTCGGGCAGGACGGAAATTTCAGCTTCGATGCGCTGGTGCAGCGTTACAACGGCGATCTGGCCAACGGCTATGGCAACCTGGTGAGCCGCGTGGTGAACATGGTGCACAAGTACTTCGGCGGGGTTGTGCCGGAGGCGGGCGCGGAGACGCAAGCGGAAGCCGCGCTGCGCGCGAACGCGGAGGCGGCGATTGCGGCGTTTGGACCTGCATTCGATGAGCTGAATTTCTCAGAAGCTTTGAAATCGTTGTGGGCCCTGGTGGCGGAAACCGACGGCTATCTGACCGCCAACGCGCCCTGGAAGAAGCCTGCTGAGCGCTCGGACGCCGATCATGAGGCGCTGCAGGCGCGCGTATTGGCTACGGCCGCGGAGGCGATTCGCATCATTACGGCGCTGGCGTACCCGATTGTGCCGGACGCTGCGGCAAAGGTGTGGGCACAGCTTGGATTGGGCGAGTTGGCGGATGCGGCGAAGCACGGATTTTTGGGTGAGCTCGCGTGGGGCGGATTGAAGGCGGGGACTCGAACGGCCGAGCCTTCGCCTCTGTTTCCGCGCGCGGAAAAGGAAGCGATTGAACGTATGCAGAGTCTTGAGGACGAAAACAACCGAAGTGCAGTAGGGGCTGCGGGCGGCGGAAGTGTAGCGGAGGAAGCAAAGGCGCCGGCGCCTGCCAAGCAAGAGACGGCTGCGGCTCAGGTGAGGACGACTGTGTCGAAGGCTCCAGCGGCAGAGGCAAGGCCCGCCGCGCCAGTGGCAGTGAAGGTTGTGGCGACTGCTGTGGCGCCGGTGGTTCAGGGCGCAGGGGCGGGTGCGGCGCCACCGCTTGTGCCGCAAGCCGCGGCAGAGATTCCGGGTGCTGCGCCGCGGGGGCCGCAGCACATCACGATCGACGACTTTGCCAAGGTGGAGCTGCGCGTGGCGCAGATCCTGGTGGCAGAGCGCGTGCCTAAGGCTGACAAGCTGCTGCGCCTCGAGGTCGACCTTGGAACCGAGAAGCGGCAGATTCTGGCCGGGATCGCGGAATACTACGAGCCGGAAAAGCTGATTGGGCGCAAGATCGTCATCGTGGCGAACCTGGCGCCGAGAAAGATGCGCGGGCTCGAGTCCAACGGAATGCTGCTAGCTGCTTCGCTCGAAGGCGGAACGCCGGTGCTGGCCGGGTTCCTTGAGGACGTGCCGCTGGGTGCGCGGTTGAAGTAGGCTCGGCACCGGCTCGTCGGGCCGGATCACAAGAAAATTTGGTGCGGAAGGCGGGACTTGAACCCGCAAGCCTTTTGGGCGCTAGCTCCTAAGGCTAGTGTGTTTGCCATTTCACCACTTCCGCACAGTGCGGCGGCGCAGGCCGGCCCTGACCTGACCACTTCAAGTCTAGAGTGAAAAGGACGCGGGTGGCAATGCGGCCGCGACGGTGCGTGCGCCGGGACGGACCTCATTTCTTATTTCTTGAAAAATCTCCGCTTTTGCCGCCGGATTTGGATTCGAGGCGAATGTCTCGGATGACGATGGCCTTGTCGAGCGCCTTGGTCATGTCGTAGACGGTGAGCGCGGCTACGGCGGCGGCGGTGAGAGCTTCCATTTCGACGCCGGTGGGGCCCGTGGTGGAGACGGCGGAGGTGATGCGCACGCCGCCAGGGGCGATGGCGGCCTGGACGTCGACGTGGGTGAGCGCGAGCGGATGGCACATGGGGATGAGATCGGCGGTTCGCTTGGCGGCCTGGATTCCGGCGAAGCGCGCGACCTCAAGCGGATTGCCCTTGGGGTTGGAGGGCAGGGCGGCGAGAACCGCCGGGAAAAGCTCGACGAAGGCGGACGCGGTTGCGGTGCGGCGCGTGGGGCGCTTGGAGCCGACGTCGACCATGGAGGCTTGGCCGGATGCGTCAAAATGCGAGAGGCGTGGGCGCTTTGGCATGGGAATCCTCAGGGAAGCAGAATGCGGACGGTCGAACCGGCGCGAAGGAGATCGGAATCTTCGGGCACTACGAGGAAACAATTGGCGCGAGCCATGGCGGCCAGGTCGCCGGAACCCTGCCATGAGACGAGAGCGACTTCAGGGATGCGGCCGGAAAAGGTGCAGGCGGCGGGGAGAAAGCGAGTGAGGCCAGTCTTCGTTTTGACGTCTTCGGCGAGGCGCGCGAGGGCGAAGCGAGGCCTGCGGTCGAGACTCGGGCCGCGGGCGCTGCTCGGGCTGGTGGCGCCTCGGCCGGCTAGAGCGGCGACAATCGGCGCCGCGAAGAGCAGGAATGTGACGGCCGAAGAGACCGGATTGCCGGGAAGGCCGAAAATCGGGCAGCACTGCGTGCGGTCTTGGTTTTGGACGGGATTTGTGGGGCGATGGGCCATCTCGCCAAAAACCAGCGGTTTACCGGGCTGGATGCGAACGCCGGTGAAGTGAAAGCGGGCTCCGGCGCGGGCAAGTGCGGGCTCGACCAGATCGAATTTGCCCGCGGAGACGCCGCCGGTGATGAGCAGGAGATCGGCGGAGGCGGCGTGGGCGAGAGCAGCGTCGAGAGATTTGGCGGTGTCGCGAGCGATGGGCAGGACCCAGGGCGAGCCGCCTGCGGCGGAGACCATGGCGGCGAGCATGGCGCTGCTGGAGTTGCGAATCTGGCTGGGACCGGGCGTGGAGCGGATGGGGACAAGCTCGTCGCCGGTGGTGAGAATGGCCACGCGCGGCTTCAGGAAGACATTCAGCGCAGTGCAGCCGCAGGAGCCCGCAAGCGCAATTTGCGCGGAGCCGATTAGGGAGCCGGCGGGAAGAAGTTTGTCCCCTTTGCGAGCCTGCGCGCCGCGGGCGACGATGTTTTCGCCTTTGCAGATGGTGCGCGGCGGCAGGAGGCGGATGGCGCGCGCAGATGGTGCGCCGGTTTCTTCGACATGTTCGAGCATGACGACCGCGTCAGCGCCTGCGGGGACGGGTGCGCCGGTCATGATCTCCCAGACTGCGCCGCGCGGAAGCGAACCGGACGGAGTTTGCCCGGCGCGGGTTGAGCCGGCGAAGGCGAGAGGACGATGCGATGAGGCCTCGGCGGCGCGGCAGGCGAATCCGTCGCGGGTGGAACGCGCGAAGGGGGGCTGGTCGGCGTCGGCTCGGAGCGGCTCAGCGAGAACGCGGCCAAGGGCCTGGTGGAGCGGCACGCGCTCCACGCCGGGACGAAGACGGGCGAGCCTGGCAGCGTAGGCAGCGACCAGCGCGGCAGCCTCGTCGTAACTGGGCAAAGACGGACTGGACGATTTGGGTCTGCGCCGCGCGGGGCTCATGGATGGATTGTAGAGGGTTCAATGAGCGCCGCGTTACTTCTGCGGAGTTGGGCTGGGAGAGGTCGAGGGTTCGCCTGCCCGCTGGAGGATGGTTGCGGCGTTGGCGGCGTACGGGCCGTTGGGGTCCAGGTCAAGGTACTTGCGAAAGGCATCGGCGCAACCGATAGGCAGGACGAGCTTGTTGGTCTCCGGATCGACTCGGGCGTTCTGGGAGAGACCGTCGGCTTTGATGTAATACAGGATGGCTTGATCGGGATCGGCCTTGATGGCAAGGTCGGCAGCGTCGACCTGCGCATCGAAGTTCTTCGCGTTGGAAAAAGCGATGGCTTGGCTGAGGAAGTATTTGGCGGCATTGGAAGGATCGGCTTTGGCGGCGGCGTCAAAGGCGGCGTTGGCATCATCGACCATGAGCGTGCGGGCGTAGACTCCGCCCAGACCGGCTTGGGCCGCGGCCACGACTTCAGGCCGAGGCGGATCCTCCTTCAGCGCGAGGTCGAGGGCCTTCTTGAAGTTGGATTCAGCGTCGAGGTAATTCCTGAGGCCGGCCTCGGCGCGCCCCAGGCCGATCCAAACAACAGGTTCGGTGGGATCGGCGGCCACGTCTTTGGTCATGAGGGTTTCGATCTCGGTCAGCTTGGCAGTCTCGATTTCAGCGGTCATGGAGTCGACGTCCTCGTGGGTGGCCGAGCCGCCAAGATTCCGGGTTGCGGTGACGCGCGCATTGCCGGCGGCCTGGAGGTCGAGATTCACAATCTGCAGGTCGGCATCGATGGCGGAGGCGTCGCGTTTCGCATCGGAGGATGCGACGGCGTTGGCTTCCCTCAATTCCTGCAATTGCCTTTGCTGGTCAGGCGACAGCCTTTCGATGAACTCCCGGCGGGTCATATCGATATCCTGTGCCGTATCCTGCCCGGCCGCGACCTGAACACCGCCGATGTAGTCGACGATCTTGCCGTCGGGCGTATCGGGCGCGCGGTAGACGATTGTGTATTCGCCCGGAGGCGCCTGGCCGGAGTATTCGCCGGAGGGAGAGACGGGAAAGTTGTAGCTCAATGTCTCGCCGCCGTCGACAGAGAGGCTGACCGTACCGTTCTTCTGAGGTCCTCCGGCAGGGTTGATGACACGGCCGTGGATGCTGCCCGTTTCCGGAGCGGGCGGCTGCTGCGCCTGCGCGGACATGAGGGGGGCGTGGAACAGCCCGGCCAAAGCGGAGAGGCACGCCAGGGAAATGAGGCGCGAGTGGAGCGCGGAGCTCATGCAAGGGATTGTAGATGGTAAGGAGCGGCGAGAAAAATCGAAGCACGGCGGCCCGGCAAATACAAAAGGCGCCCGCAAGCGGACGCCTTTTGAGGCAAATGGTGCAGGCGGCCAGACTAATGAGACTTTGGCGCCTTGTAGGAGGAGCTGACCTTCTCCCCCGCCTGCTGCAGAATGCTCGCAACCTCATTGGCATAGGGGCCGTCGGGGGCGAGGTCAAGATACTTTTGATAGGCAGCCGTGCAATCGGCAGGAAGAAGAATCTTGTTTGTCTTGGGATCGACGGTTGCGTTCTGAACCAATCCCTGGCCCTTGATGTAGTAAAGGAGCGCCTGATTAGGGTCAATTTTGATGCCCTCATCTGCGGCGGCTATCTGGGCTGGACCATTGTTTTCCTGATAGAAAATGACAGCCTCATTTCTCAGGTTGAGAGCGGCAGTGGCGGGATCGGCTTTGGCGGCAGCGTCATAGGCTGCGTTCGCATCAGGAACCTTACCCGTGCGCGCGTAGACTTCGCCGAGTCCGGCATCGGCCTGGGCGATGACGGGCATGCGCGGTTTCTTTGAGGCCGATTCGAGGTCAAGCGCCTTTTTGTAGCTCGCGATTGCATCGTCGTAGTTCTTGAGCCCCTCCTGCGCGAACCCCAGATTGTTCCAGAGCAAGGCCTCATCGGGCTTGAGCCCCGTGTCTCTGGTCATCACGCTCTGGATATCGGTGTACTTGGCGGTTCTGATTTCCTCGACCTTGGCAGCGATGTCGGCTTTGGAAGCATTCGCGCCGAGCGCCTGCGCTGCAGTGGCGGCTACGGAGTCGATGTCTTTTTTGTCCTGGGCAACAATTTTCAGGTCGGCGTTGAGTTGGTTGATCAAGGCGTTCGCCTTGAGAGTCTCGGAATTCGCCTTCTTTAGATCCTCAAGCTGCTTCTTTTCATCCGCCGTCATCTTGTCGATGTAGTCCTGGCGCGACATATCGTCGTCCTGCGCCAAATCCACACCCGCGACAATTTTGATGCCGCGGATGGAGTCGACCATCTTGCCGGCAGGGGTATCGGCCGCGCGGTAGACCAACATGTAGGTTCCAGCCGGCGCTTCGCCGGAGTAGGCGCCCGTGGAATCAACCGGGAAGGGGTACTTCAACGTGGCACCGCCATCGGTGGAGAGGCCCACGGTGCCGTCGCCCTGGGGTTGCCCCGTGGGATTGATGACGCGACCGTGAATCTTGCCCATTTTGTCGGCGGCGTCTTTTTGCGCCTGAGCGGGCGGGAGAGCCAATGCGAGCAGGCAAGCCGCAGCGGTGAGCCCCAGCCAAAGTGAAAAAGTGCGTTTCATGTCTTCTCCTTGAGAGCGGCGGGAAGAGTGCTGCCCGCAGCTTCGAAAAAATTCAAAGTTCAGGCGCCGACCGGGAGACCCAAACACGGCTCCATCCGGCTGGGCGCATTTCCAGCAAAACCAACGTTAAATCCAACCCAGCGCCCTGCACAAGAGGGAGCGGTCCGATCGTCCCACGCCGGACCCGAACAACGCCACCCCAAAATTCGCTCGAAATGGCGCCAGCAAGCAGGCCAACCCTTTCGCGGCGACGCGGCGGGGCGCTTTTTGTGGGTCAACGAGTGTCATGGTAAAGCGTGGGGAGCGAGGTCGTGTGTGGCGTGTATCACACACTAGAATTTAAGTATGAGGACAGTGACTCGCAAGGCAACCGAGGCCGATGCCGCACAGATTCTGGAGTTTATTCGCGCACTAGCAGCTTTTGAGCGTGCGCCGGATGCAGTAACGGCGACCGAGGAGGGCCTGATCCGCGATGGATTTGGGCCTAATCCGTTTTACCGTTGCCTGATCGCCGATTACGACGGCCAGCCTGCCGGTTTCGCCTTCTATTTCTTCAATTACTCGACGTGGGTGGGACGGCCGGGCATTTACGTTGAAGACCTGTTTGTACTGCCACAGTTCCGGCGCCTGGGCATCGGCAGGGAGCTGCTGAAACAGGTGGCCGCGATTGCGATCGAAAACGGTTGCCAACGCCTGCAGTGGGAGGTTCTGGACTGGAACACTCCGGCTATCGATTTCTACCGCACCATTGGAGCCGAGTTTCTGGATGAGTGGCGGAATGTGCGCCTGAGCGGCGAGGCGCTGGAGCGGCTGGCCAGCGGCGGCGGGGCAGACGGCGCTTGCGCGCCATGAGGCCTGTGGCTCCCGCTCAAGGACACATGGGCGGCGAAAGGAGCTTGGCCTGAGAAGACCTGGCCGAGGACGAGATGAAAAGGATTCGCGTGATTGGCGGAGGGCTGGCCGGACCCGAGGCGGCGCTGACGGCGGCGCGGCTGGGCTGCGAGGTGGAACTCTATGAAATGCGCGCCTTGGTGGACGGCAAGCCTCGGTTGACGCCCGCGCACCAGACTACGGAGTTCGGCGAGCTAGTATGCTCGAATTCGCTGAAGAGCGAGTCACCCAACACTGCGCCCTGGCTGCTGAAGCAGGAGATGCGGCGCGGAGGCTCGGCGCTCCTGAGAATCGCAGATGAAACGGCGGTTCCGGCTGGCCATGCGCTGGCCGTGGACCGCGTGGAATTTTCGCGGCGCATTACGGAGGCGATCGAAGCGGAGCCGAGGATCCGCGTGGTGCGCGAGGAAGTGACGAGCCTGGAATGCGGCGACGCGCTGACGGCGGCGACGATCGTCGCGACCGGGCCGTTGACTACCGGCGCGCTGAGCCGGGAGATTGAGCGGCTGACCGGCGCGGGGCATCTGGCGTTCTACGACTCCATCTCGCCCATCGTCGACGCGGATTCGATTGAGATGAGCCGCGTGTACTTTGCCGCGCGCTGGGACAAGGGAACCGCAGATTACATCAACTGCCCGATGGACCGAGCCGAGTACGACCGGTTCTTGGATGCGCTGTTGACGGCAGAAGCGGCCGAAGAGAAGGAGTGGGAGAAGCTCGACTATTTTGAAAGCTGCCTGCCAATCGAGGTACTGGCGCGGCGGGGACGGGATACGCTGCGCTTTGGGCCGATGAAGCCGGTGGGGCTGCGCGATCCACGGACGGGCAAGACGCCGTGGGCGGTAGTGCAACTGCGCAAGGAGAATCTGCGCGCGGACAGCTACAACCTGGTCGGGTTCCAGAACCATTTGAAGTTTGGCGAGCAGGCGAAGGTGCTGCGGCTGATTCCGGGACTCGAGAATGCGCGCTTTCTGCGCTATGGGCAGATCCACCGGAACACGTACATTTGCGCGCCGGCCCTGCTTGACGAAACTCTTGTCCTAAAGGGAAATGCGCGCGAGCGCCTCATGTTTGCGGGGCAGATTTGCGGGGTGGAGGGGTATACCGAATCGATTGCCTCGGGAATGCTGGCGGGGATTTACGCGGCGGCAATGGCGCGAGGCGAAGAGCCGGCGCCCGTGCCGCGCGCGACGGCCCTCGGATCGCTGGTTCACTACATCACGCACGCCGACGCGAAGAATTTTCAGCCGGCCAACATCACCTTCGACCTGCTGGAGCCGCTGGACGAGGAGACACGGCGGCGGGTTCGGGACAAGAAGGAGCGGCACCGGATCGTGTGCGAGCGGGCGCTGGAAGCGTTCGATGCGTGGCGGGCAACGATTGGGCACACGGCGGCGGAACTTCGCACGTAGGAAATGCGTAAATCTGTTGTACGCTGCGCCTTCCCTTGAAAGGATTCAAATGCGCCCCATATCCGCCGTAGATGCTGTTTCGCCTGCCATCGAACGCACCAAGGAGTTCCTCTTCAGGCCATTCAAATGGGGAACCTATTTGAAGCTTGGCCTGGTGGCGATTATCACGGAGGGGCTGGGGAGCAATTTCCATTCCTCGTCGACGAACGTAGATCACGGCGGAGGGCATGCTGGGGGGCACGTGCCAAGCGTCCCTTGGCCGTTACCCATGACGCCGGCATGTATCGCGATGATTGTGGCGATCGCGCTGCTGGCGATTGTCTTGTCGATTTTCTTGTTCTATCTGATCACGCGGCTGCGGTTTGCCTTCTTTCACTGCCTGGTCAGCAACACGAAAGAGATTAAGCCGGGATGGCGGCTCTATCGAGGGCCGGCGGCGCGTTTTTTCTGGCTGAATATTGTGGTGGGAATTTGTTTCATGGTGCTACTGGTTTTGCTGGCGATTCCGTTTGCAGCAGGGTTTTGGCGGCTCTTCCATGAAAGTCAACAAGGCGGCCATTTCGACATCGGTTTGTTGCTGACTCTTGTTTTGCCCTTGATTCCGGTTGTGATTTTGCTGGTGGCGGCAGGAATACTCAGCGACCTGATTCTGCGCGACTGGATGCTGCCGCATATGGCGCTGGACAATGCGACTGCCGGCGAGGCGTGGAGGCAGGTGAGGGCACGCATCAAGGCCGAGAAGAGGTAGTTCATTGTCTACGGTCTGCTGCGCGTGATTCTGCCGACGATTGCGACGATTGGCGTGTTTATCGTGCTGGCTCTTCCCGGGCTGATGCTAGCAGGTTCCGTTGCGGCGATTGAGTGGGGCGTTCACTCGATGTTCTCCGGTGCGACGGGAGCTTCATGGCTTGTGGGCATTCTTCTCGAGGTATTCTTCGGCGTGGTTGCATTTGGCTTCGCGCTACTGGCCAGCATCTGCGTAGGAGGGCCATTGAGCACAGGGCTACGGGAGTACGCACTGATCTTCTACGGTGGCCGCTACAAGGCGCTGGGAGACATCCTGTACCCAACCCAGGCAATTTCAGGCGGCACGAGCGGAGCTATCTGACCGGCCGGCAAGAATACAAGCGGGAACCTTTCTGCATCCTTCAGTGTCCAAAACAGGGAAGGGCATGCGTGCGGCGAGGGCGCCACGCGAGCGTGTACCCTGAAGGTTGGGGCGTGCGAATCGGAACTGCGATGCGCGCCCAGGGACTGGGGGAGTCCGGTTGATGCGTAGGAAGGCCATTCTGGCGGGTGCGATGGTACTCGTCTGCGGCGCGGCTTTCGCTGGGGCGCAGGGTGAGCAGCCGACGACAGCGGAAAAGCAGTCGGCGACAACAATCGTTCTGCCGCCGTCGCCAAAGGCGCTATTGCCCGACGAGTTTGACGGATGGGCGGCGACTGGGCCATCGAAGGTGCTGACCGACGCGGCGCAGGCCGACCCGGCCAATGCGGCAGCGCTGAAGGAGTATGGGTTTAATGCCGCAGTGCTGGCCAACTACAAGCGCGATGGCGACACGCTGAGCCTGCGCGCACTGCGATTCGACGATGCGAGCGGAGCCTACGGCGCCTACACCTACTACCGCCAGAATGGATGGCCGAAAGAGGACATCGGTACGGGAGCAACCTCGGACGAGAAGCGCGTTCTGTTCTGGAAAGGGACGACCGTGGTGGATGCGACGTATTCGCGCATCGGGCCGATGACGGCCGGGGAACTTCGCGAGATTGCAAAGCAGCTTCCGGTGCCGACGGGAAACCGCGGGATGATTCCGCCCATTCTGGCTAACCTGCCTCGGGAAAACATTGACGGGCAGACGACGCACTATGCGGAGGGCCCGGCGGGCTACACGGGATCAGGGGGCGTGCTGCCGGCGTCGCTGGTGGGGTTCGACAAGGGCGCGGAAGCGGTGACGGCGAACTACGCGCTGACCTCGGGCCAGGCGACGCTGACCATTATCGACTATCCCACACCGCAGATTGCCGAAGCGCAGGAGGCGGCCATTCGCGCCTATCTGAAGGCCGGGGGCCAGGCGCAGCCGGCGTGGCCCAAGCCATTGACCGACTCCGACCAGGCATCGCTGGAAGTGCGCCATAGCGGGCCGCTGGTGGCCCTGGTGAGCGGCGATGCGGTGCCTGACGACAGCCACCGCCTGCTCGAGGCCGTGCACTACGAGGCGAACCTGACGTCGATTCCGCAGCCACTGGAGTCAGATGTGGAGAAGACCAGCAAGCTGCTGATGGGGATCGCCGTACTGACGATCATTGGAGCTGCGGCGGCCATCGTGCTGGGAGGGTTCCTGGGCGGCGGAAGAGCGCTTTACCGGCTGGCGCGGGGCAGGCCGATCTCGTCGGTCTACGATGAGGAGTTTATTCATCTCGATTTGGCGGAGAAATGGATCGATCGGACCGAGGCCATTGAGGGTCCGCATCCGAAGGGTTAATGCTGCGCAAGGGCTGTGGGAAAAGGGACGGAAACCCGAAGAAACAGTGCGAAATCACGGGAAATGCCGGAAGATTTGAGGCGAATGATTGGCGAATAAATCAACACTTGCGATGGAAGGGTTGCGTTGTTAAAGTATTGAAACAAAATTACTTATTTTCACAAACATTTTCTCTTGACACTGCTCGCCCCCGCTCCTAGTATGCAGCCAGAAAGTTCTAATGGGTTTGCCTCCGTTGGAACTATTCTCCCTGAGGAGAGAGCTGCCCTGTTGCCGGGCGGCTCTTTCCGTTTAGAGGGGCTGTTAGCTGCCCTTCGGGGTCACTTCCGCCGGGGGAGACGCGGATTCGGTCCAGCGCTCACCACACTGCTCGCATTTCCAGGAATTCGCGGGGTCCGCGGCTTCGAGAAGCGGGTCACTGGCGCCGCACTTTGGACACGAGGGCGGAACGAAGTCGGGAACTTCGGTCTCAGACTCCTCAACGATCTCGGGCGGAATGGGCCGCGCGGCGATGGCGCGCGCCTGCTCAAGCTGATCGGCGGCGACAAGGACGCGCGGATAGGAAAGGCCTAAGCCCGTGTAGCGAGAGCGCGTGGCGGGGTTCTCGATCCAGCTTTCAATGCCTGCCTGCTTCAGTGCTTCAGAGAGTTCGCTCGCCTGTTGCGACGTGTCGCACTCGCACAGCGGCGTCTTCCACGTGTAGTCAACCGGACCATCGTCTTCGCTGACGGCATCGGGGGTGTCTGGAACGAGCTCCGGAGGGCGCCCAAGAAAGCCGAGAGCATTAACTGTCGGGTCATGAATCGGCGCGCTGGTTTCGTATGCAGCGCCCGCAGCGATCCACGATGCGGTCGTCTCGGGCGGTGCATTCGAGGCGAGCTGCGCGTCGCTCGCAGTCTCCGGGTCGCCGAGGCCGCGGCTCCTCATCTCGGTGCGCAACACCTGCTGCGCGGTTTCAGTGAGATCGTTGAAGTCCGCGGCCAGCTCGCGCAGCTCGTCGTCGCTCAGCTCGCGATAGTGCGCGGTGAGTCTTTGCCATTCATCGATCGGGTTGGATTGCATGGGCAGCATTGTAGCGCTGATTCGCTGGTTCTGATGCTGCGAACGGCTGCGCATGGCTTTACCTCGATCCGGCGCAACGATACAATCAACAATAGATCCTGGGAGAAGGCCGACGTAGCTCAGTTGGTAGAGCAGCTGATTCGTAATCAGCAGGTCGTCAGTTCAAGTCTGACCGTCGGCTCCAGATTCAAGCGAAAACTCGTGCATGGACCACGTGGCCTCTCGAAAGCGAGAGGCCATCTTCTTTGGAGTTATGCAGAGCGGCGGGGTCTCGTTTGACCTGGCAGCTCGGAATCATGGCCAGCGGCTCAATCCTGCCGCGGCAGTTGCGGCGTATGACCGGGCGGATTCTGGGCGAGCACCGCGCAATTGCTGTCTGGAGAGTGCGTGCGGATCCGCACATCGCATCGCTGCCCTTCCTTCTCAGTTCATTTAATCAGGCACAACAAAGAGCGTGATGGATTGCGCCGGGAAGGTGTAGCTGATCGCGCTCGTCGTGCCGCTGCCCGAGGGCGGCGTCACACTTGCGCCCGTCTGTTGCACGATCGCATTTAGACTCGCATTGCTGTATTGGTACACCTGCGCCGTCGTTCCACTCACCGCCGAGAAATTCTCAAGGTTAATCGTTGACGTAAGCGACCCGTAAGTCTTGTTGATCACCATCACCGTAATGGCGTGGTCAGAGCTGCGCTGCGCGCCGTAAACGGCCAGTTGGCCCTCGCTGTCGGAGCCGGAGGCCGTGCTCGTCGAGGGTAAAACAGTGTCGCCAAACGTTGATTTGTTTCCATCGTAATTGCGGTAGATCGCAAACGCCATCATGCCGGGAACTTGCTCCGAAGGATCCTCAGTTGGCCACATGGTGCCGAGGTCGAGGCCTTCGCGCCCAAAGATGCCCAGAATATCGGCCTGCGTCAGAGCGCCATTGATGGCCTCCATTCCGCCGAAGTTGTATTCGTCGATGGCTGTTTTTGTTCCCGGGTAGTCGTTCGCGACCCAGGTTTTCATCATTCGTATCAGCTGCGGCGCCTGCTGCGGAGGGTTACAGTTCGTGGCGCCAGCGTAGTTTGGATCCGTTGGATAATTCGGTTGAGGATATCCGTTACCGTTGAGGGTGCTGGAATCGGTATAGGTCGGGTCCCAGAATGCGCGAGTCGAGTTCAGCCGCGCCTGTTGCGCGCCAGTGTCGCCCGCTAAGTTCAAGCCGAGACCGTTGCCGCTGTTAGCGGGGTATTGAGCCGCAAAATACGTGTGCAGGTCCACGTAATCCAGCAGCCGGATGCCGTATGTGGTTTGTGCCGCTGCGAACTGCTGCAGATAGTATTCAATGAACGGGACGCCGCCGTGCGCTTCCCGATCCACCGGATTGCTCCACGGCCGATAGCAGGGGCTACCCGTATACCAACCGGACTCGACATCCTTCTTCGAATAAAAGTAATCCCACCAATAATCCATAACCGGTCCGCTCACCTGGGCGGTCGGATCGACAGTTTTGATGGCCAGAGCAGTGCCGATGCCGCCGTTAGTCACTTCGTCGTAGGTGAAGGCCGACGGATGCACGTCAAAGTCGTTCGCATCCCACCAACTGGGTTCGTTGTCCAGGTCGTAAATGGCAACGCCCGTGCCACTATTGCCCGCGCCGAACTTGTTCACGAGGTATTCTGTCCAACCGCCCGGCCATGTGGCATCCGCCCAGGCTGTGGTCACGCTGGAGGGACTGGCGGGTGCAGGGGGAGGAGGTTCCGAGACGCTTGTAACCGTAGGATCGCTGGGGATATTGCACCCGCCGGAACTCGTGCACCCACTGAAGCCATTGGGGTATACGCCTGAACCGCATTCGCGGTAGGTGTCAAAGGCTGCCTTACCATTGACAGCCAGTTGATTGGGGTACGTCGCTTTTGGGTAACTGCAAGACGTGCTGTCCTTGGCCACCCAACCAAGCACAGGCACCGTGCCCAGAGTCCTAATCCCGTTGCTGTTGTTGCTTTCCACCAGGGCATCAAATGCCTTGACTCCGCTCACCGTGGGCCAGCCATCCCCGCCAGTGCCGGTCTGGTTTTCAAAATACCAGTCATCGATGGAGTTGGTTACGTCCAACTGATAGTTGTATCGCTCCGTAGAGTCTCCGCCCCAGCGATCAATGGTGATGTTGGCAGTCGCGACAGCGTTGGAGTCAGCAGCGGTTGCGCGAAGCAAATAAGCGTCCATTCCATAGACGTCCGGGCTGATGGGATTGCCGGGCGCGCCCACATTTACCGTCAGCGCCGGCCCGCTTGCCGTTGCCGGTGGGCTGAGGGTTACGGTCGCGCTGCCGCTCACGTTCGTAAACCCGGACATCGTGCTGGTTGCGGTAATCGTGACGCTCGCCGGAGCCGGATACGGTGTGGTGTAGAGGCCGTTTGCACTCAGCGTGCCGGGGCTCAAGCCACCGCAGGAGGAACAAGTCAGCGACCAGGTTACCCCGTTGCTGAAGCTGACGGTGCCATGCACTGCCGCCGTGAATTGCTGCTGCGTGCCTATGGTCGCGGCGCTGGGCGTTACGTTGATCGACGTAATTCCCGGGTGGTTGTAGTTGGCAGTCACCGTCGAGGCGCCGCTCATCGTCACGTTGCAGTTGGCGCCGCCGGACCCGCTCGTCGAGGTGCATCCCGTCCAGGAGACGAAGGTATATGTGCCGCTTGATTGTGCCGCGCTGAGAGTCACCTGACTACCGGAATAGTAGGTGCGCGTGAAGGGTGTTGTTCCCGAGCTCGCCCCATTGCTGTCAGAGGGAGAGACGGTGATCGAGATTCCCGATGAAGGCGCGGCCGAATCGACCGTCAGCACATAAGTGACAGGAGGATTCACCGTGACTTGCACAGTTCCGGTGGCGCTCTTATATGACGCATTGCTCGTCGCGTCAGGGGTATAGCTGCCGGTCAGAGTAATCGATCCTGTTGTCAGCGAGCTGCCGGGAATTGTGATCTGTGCGCTTCCGTTTGTAAGTGTTGCCGCGGAAGATGTGTAGCCCCCGCCGCTGATCGTCACCGAACCGGTCGGTGTGGCTGTTCCCGCTCCGCCGCCGACCGCGACGGTCACAGAAAGTGGGCTTGTGACCGTCAGGCTCGAAGAGCCCGGAGTTACCGTAACGGTGGGTGTGGCCGGGTTCACCGTTACGCTCACTGGGCCCACCACCGTGCTGTAGTCGGTTGTGTCCGAAGGGGTGAAGGTCACGCTTTCGTTGGGTGCTCCGCCGCTCGGGATGATCGTGGGAGTAGTCCAGGCAAACGCGCCGGGTACCGATGCTGTGCCGCCAGTTAGTGTTGAGGATGCGAGCGTCTGGCCGTAGGTGATGGCGCTCGCGGTGGGCCCCACGGATACAGTTGGCACTGCCGGGATCACCGTCACGCTGATGGAGCCCGCCACTGTGTTGTAGTCAGTCGTATCCGTTGGCGTGAAGGTCACGCCCTCGCTGGCCGTTCCCGCAGACGGCACCGTTGCTGGCGTCGTCCATGCGAAAGTGCCCGGCACCGACGCTGTGCCTCCAGTCAGTGTTGACGAAGCCAACGTCTGGCCGTAGGTGATTGCGCTCGCCGTGGGCCACGCCGTCACTATCGGCGTGGTTTTAGAGGTTGTGGTGGTCGAGCTTCCGCCACCGCACGCAGTCACCCACAGTCCCGCCAGAAGGCTCAGCCAAAACGCCGCATGCCTTCTCTTCCCGCTCATCTTTTTCGATCCCCGTTTCGTAATCGGCGCGCGGTTGTCCTTCTTGAGCTCCAGCCGAATCACCTGCCCGTTCTGCCGTTGTGCGCAGGCGTCCGGAATCCTAGCATGGCGAAGTGCCGTACCGTGGCGCTGGTGCGCATATGCCACTATCTGGCGCAAACATTCCTGTCTTTCCTCAAGGCCGGGTCATGGTTCTTTGTGGTTAGGCGAGCATAATCTCGTCGGCTTGACCTAAGAAACCACCCCAAAGCCGATCCCGTTCCCGATCGGTTCGCCAACAACCCGATCGAGCAGCTTTCCGGCAGCAGGGGCCATTGTATGACTGCCGTGGCGTAACGCAAAACCAATATAAGTTACGAAAGGTACAAACACCCATGGGCCATCAACTCAGGCACCTCCTCTTCAGGAGTTTCCGGTATTGGCGAATCGGGGCAGAATCGGGCTCAGTGGCGGCCCGGGCCCGATGGTTCCGGAGCATCACCTCTTCTGGAAACACGTGAGCGTTTTCAAGCAGAAACACCAAGGCCTCCCCCGAAGGAGAGGCCTTGGCAGGTCCTGATTCGGACCGGGTTGGTTATTTGACAACTACGTTCACGGTCGTTGTCACAGTGGTGCCGCCGGCCGTGGCGTTGATCGCTACGGTTCCGGTCTTGCTCGACGAGCCGCCGCAGCCGGTAAGCTGGGCGATCCCGATCACGGCCACGATCAGCGCCAGCGCCAGGAACATGCTGCGACGCTTCTTCCAGCCGAGGAAGCCGAGAGCCAGCGCGGCGAGTGTTGCTCCGCTAGGCAGGAACGGGTTCGGGAGCTTCTGGAGAGCTGCGCTGCCGCTGCCCTTGGTGAGGGTCACAGTGGTGGTGAGTGCAGCGTCATTGCCGGTCGGCGTGAGTGTCGCCGGGGCGAAGCCGCAGGTTACGTTGATCCCCGTGCTGGGGGTGCAGGCGAAAGTGATCTGCTGGTCGAACCCACTCGATGGCGTGAGGGTCAGCGTGAGGGTTCCGGGTGTGCTGGAGGTGATGGTGATCGGGGACGTTGCCGACGTGCCCGCGCTCGAACTCGCCGTGAAGGCGGGTGCGGTCGAGACCACCGTGTAGGTTGCGGTTGACTCCGTGCTGGGCGTGTAACCCAGCAGCTTGGCGACAGCAATCACCTTAGCGCTGCCGGCCGTGGTCAGGGTAAAGCCACCGGTCGCGTACAGCTTTGCGGTGGCGCTGGTCAGCGGGTCGCTGCCGTCCGTCGTGTAGTAAATCGCGGCGCCGGTGGTCCCATCCGTGATGGTCACGGTGTCTGAGCCCCCGGTGCCGGTGCTCAGCGTGTTGCCGCTCGCCGGGCTGATAGCCGGTGTTGCGACCACGCCGATCGAATTGACGACGATAGTAGCGCTGACTTGGGTCGCCACCGCGTAGTTGCCGTTAGTGGACGCGGCCTGGTTAGCGTTGATCACGATCGAGCCGACGCCGGTAATCGTCAGGGTAGCGTTGTTCGTACCACTGAGAGTGCCAGGGCCGGATGCGATGGTGAAGGTGACCGGATTGCCCGAAGCACCGCCGGTTGCGCTCAGAGTGATCGGCGTGGTGGAGTAAGTCACCGGGGTGGTTGGGCTGAAGACGATCGTCTGCGGAGCCGGGGTGACCGCGATGCTGATCACGAGCTGCGCCGCTGCCGCGTAGTCGCCGTTGGTGGACGCTTGCTGGTTGGCGTCGATCACGATCGGGCCGGTACTGGTAGTCGTAACACCGCCGATCGTCAGGACGCCGCTGTTGGTGACGCTCGTGCCAGCGGGACCGGAAACAAACGTGAACGTAACCGGCTGGCCGGAAGCGCCGCCGGTTGTGCTCGTGCCCAGGTTAACCGTCGTGGTGCTGTAAGCCAGCGAGGCCGGCCCGGAGTAGACGATGGTTTGCGGGGCAGCGGTTACGGTGTAGGTCGTCTTCAGCGACCCAGGAGCATAGATTGTCCCCGTGGTGGTACCAGCCTGATTGGCGTCGACAATCAGCGTGCCGGTCCCTGTAATGGTGAGCGTTGTCCCGTTGGTGCCGCTCGTTGACGCCACGCCTGCGGTGCTCGCGGTATCGACCGAGAAGACGACCGGATTGCCCGATGCGCCGCCGGTGGCCGAGAGCGTGTACGGCCCGCTGCCATAGGCGAGCGTCAAATTGGTGATTACGGGGCTTGTGGCGTAGGCGGTGATGAGTTGCGCGACTGCAGCGGTGCCGGTGACCGAGGCCGTGCCGGTGTCGCCACTGCTCGAGTTGGTCGCAGTGAGGGTCGTGGTCACAGTGCCCGTCTCCGAGGCGGTGGGCGTGAAAGTGACGCTCACCGGGAAGCTGGCGCTGCTCCCAAACGGCAGAGTGGAGCAGTTCTTGCCGGCAGTCTCGACTGCGCTGAATCCGTCGTCTGCAGCTTCAGTGAAGGTCAGGTTGCCCTGATCCGAATAGCAGTCGGCATTGTTGTCGATCGCCCAAACATTGGTGACCGTCGACGGGGCGCTGGGCTGCGCTATCCCAGGGACCGTAACCGACCCGAGCGTAAGGAACCCGGTCGTGTCCCCGCTGTTGTAGTTGATGAAGTAGAAGTTGCCCTTTCCATCCGGGACAATGGTCTTCGTAGACTGTCCGCCGACGGCGAAGGGGATTGAGCTCAGCGTGCCCGAGCTCTTTACGAATTCGTAGACACCGTCATACGCGCTGCCAAAGAAGACGTCGCCCGAGGCATCGGCGCTAACGGTCGAGATCGCATCGTTGTAGTTGCACCCGGCAAGGGCCGCGCACGCCGGCGTCAGCTTTGTGAGCAGCGTCGGGTTGTTGGCGTAGCCGGTGGAGCCGGAGCTGCTAACTGGCAATTCGTACACATCCGAATAGATGCTGTATTCGCTGCCAATAGCACTGATATCGGAATCGGTGAAGTACACGTTGTCTGAGCTATCGAGCGCGATGCTGCCAGGGATGAGTTGCGGGCTGGCGGCAGCGGCAGTCGGCTCAGTGTAGATCGCCACGATCCCCCCGGCCGACGCGCCATAGAGACAGGTTAAATTGCACTCAAAAACTGTATCCGGAGCGTAGGCGCCAGTTTCCGGACTATTGACGGCTTGGTTATCGCTGGTGAAGAACAGATTGCCGTTCGTGTCGACGGCCATGCCGGCGATGCCGAAGTTGTAATTCCCAGCGCCGAGATTGATCGAGCAGATCCCCGCCGTGACGTCAGCGGCGCCCCCGACGCAGGCAACAGGAGCATTGCCGGCTGAGTTCAGCGGACTGTTGCCCGAGGTGGCAGTCCACGGTCCATAGCTTCCATCGGAGTTCGGCGCGACCTTATAGATGGTGGTGCCGTACTCGCCGGACATGAAAAGGTTGTTGCTTTTGTCGATGGCCACGCCGCCGCCGCCGTTAAACGCGCCGGCTACGCCGGGGAGGGTGGTCGTGCCGCCAAATAATGTCGTGACCCCCGCTACGTTGGTGTACTCCGTGATCTGGTTCCCATACGAGTCGCCGAATACCAACACACCCTTGGTATTGATGGCTCCGGTATGGCCGTCGGGAGACGAGCCGCCCCAGGCGCCGCCGCCCGGCAAGGCCGCACCGTAAGTGCCCTGGCTGATCGTGATGGCCGCGCCGCTGGAAGATACAGCTTGCGGCGCCGACGATGTGCTCGACCCCGTGTCTTCAATGGTTAACGTTGAAGCGACAAAGCCGGTTGCCGTTGGGGTGTAGGTCAGGGTGACCGGAGTAAACGAGCCGCTTACTTGGTACATGTTGTTGCATGTGCCCCCGGTGGTTATAACACCCGTGAATGCGGTGTCAGGAGAGGTGAAGGTCAAAGTCGGAGTGCACTTCTCCGTGTTGTCTGCCACAACGACGCTTGCGGTCTCTGCAGTTCCCACGGTTTCGGCGCCGGGGAACTTCACTGGGCCAGTGGAAATGAAGTCGAGCGTGCCGTTGCTCCCGTTATTGCCCGTAACATAGAAGTTGCCATGGCCGTCTGTCGCCAGGAGCTTTGCCTGCTCCTGGTTCGCGATCCCGTATAGGCTGGAGCCAGCGACTGTTGCGGCGCCAGTGCTCGACCCATTGAGGGACCCATTATCTACCAGGCCATAGATTCCGTTGTAAATGACGCTGACGTACAGGTGGCCGTTCGAGTCGGTGGCGACCGCATCGATGGAGTTATCGTAGTTGCCATAATAAGGAGCTGATGCGGCTGGCGTATTGGTTAGGGTCAGGATCGGTATGGGGGCTGCGGCGAAGAGAGTGGCATTAATTGCCTTGGTGACGACGGGCAGCTCGTTCAGGCGGGAGTCGGCGCTCGCGAGGCTGCCGTTCGTTTCGGCTGAATCGGTAAAGAAGAGATTGCCCCAGGCGTCTAAAGCCAATCCGCCGATGTAGTACTGGCCGTCCTGGGCCACAAGCCCGGCCGCTTGGACGGGTTCCGCGTAGATCAGGACCGGCGCCGTCGTGCCATAGAGACAGAGCGTATTGCACTCGTAGATGGTATAGGCCGGGCCTACGCCGCCGGTGTCGCCCTGGTCGTCAGTGGCGAAGAACAGAGCACCCGAGGAACTGAAGGTCATCGATGACACGCCAAAAGCACCCAGAGCCGTGCCCGGATTGCTGATCAGGCACTCGGGGACGGTAGCGTCTCCTTTGGTATCGCCGAGACAGGCCGGCAGCGAGCTCACGCTATCTTCCGTATTGACGGTAATCGTGTAGGTTCCGTTGGCGTTCATCGGAACCTTAATAATGTTGCTGTTGTACTGATCGGCGACGTAGAGGAAACCACTGCTGTCAATGGCGACCGCGCCGACATTAGCCTTGGTGTCAGGGCTGATGACGGTTGCAGCATAGAGGGGCGGGGCGAACTCAAGGATGCCCCCCCCATAGGTGTCTCCGGCGACAACGACGCCCGCCGAGTTGACGGCCATGGAGCCGCCTGCTGGATCCTCTCCGGAGATCGCTCCGCCGCCTGGGAAGGGCCCATACGTGGTGACTTGGCTGAGGATAATAGATGTTTGCGCAACAGCGTTCGCGGCGCCCGCGAACACGAAGATCGTTAGCACGGAAAGCAGGGCAACGCAGGTACCCCGCCACGTGTACCGCTGAAGTTGATTCGATTTCGTTTCCATCATGAGTCCTCCGGTGAAATGTCGTTTCAATTAGGTGACGGCTCTTGCCTTCCGCACAGACGTTCGAGTAAACTGCGCCCCCCCCGCCTAGGCCGGCTCCGGACGGGTTTTCCGCCAGCTCCGGTGGCTTTGGAGGATGTCTTCCAACTGCCTGACTGTCCTGCTAGGAATCCCTATACGCGGTCCCTTTGCGCGACCCACTCCGGCTCCCCCAACATGCAGGGAGGTTCCGGAGCGCGTCGATCGAGAGAGCAGCCAGATAAAACCATTTGTTTGTCGCTCCCGAGTCGAAGCGGAACTCGACCGCTTAAGGCCCCGTGATTGACGATCCGAAAGCGACCAAAAGAAATACGGGATCATTTTCGTCCCCGGCCATAGCGTTGTCAAGAACATTTACATGGCTTATTTTTGGCAGTGGGAGCAGGGCGGGCGAGAGCTAAATCGATTAGGCTTCTACCGGGCAAACGGCTGGACGCTTTATTTAGAGGACGATGCCCCGGCTAAGGGCCCTCCGGACAGAGGAGTCGGGGAGCAAATCTGCCAGCCGGCATTTTTTTCAACTCAGTGGCCGCACGAAAGCTCGACTACCGTCGGGCCCTTTGCCCGAATGACGCCGCCACGAGGTAAAGCAATTTATTAAGGTCACAACGAAAGTCCTGCATGTTGGAACCCAGTTGTTGCTCGGGAAAAATATCGCTTGACTGTTCTCTACTCCGAGCACAATAATTTGAACCCGAGATCAACTCAGCGAGTTTTCGAGTACATTCGCTATACAGATTGTAGGGTATAGTTGTGCTGTTATCGATACCATCGCGGTCCGAATCTCGAAAAAGCAGGGCAGCCAAGGGGGATGTGACGATGAGATTCATTCCTGGATTCAGGCAGGTGTGTGCGTGGCTTGCGGTTTTCATCACCGTGCTGGTGTTATGGTCGCTGCCCGCCTTGGCGCAGGAGACCACGGGCAGCGTGTCGGGCGTAGTGCAGGATACGACGGGCGCGGTGATCCCGGGTGCCACTGTGATAGTAACCAACCTGGACAACAAGTCAGAACGCCGGACGGTCAGCAATGGTCTGGGCGAATTCACAATTTCTGCAATCACGGCAGGGCTGCACTATCAGGTGCGGACGGAAATGAAGGGTTTCGCGGGCTGGCAGTCGCAATCCTTCCCGCTGCGGCCCGGCGACGGCATCAATTTCACCGACATCAAGATGCAGGTGGCCGGGGCCGCCGAACAGGTGACGGTGGAAGCCACCGCGAATCAGTCGATCAAGCCTCTGGACACTCCCGAGCGCAGCGACGTGATTACGGCGAAGGATTTGAGTACGCTGGCAATCGAGGGACGTGACGCGACTGAGCTGATCGAAATGCTGCCGGGATTCGCGATGGTGAGCCCGCAGGTCAATAACCAAGCTCCGAACACGGCGGTAGTGGGCATGAGCGGCCCCACCGGATCCTATTCCGCAAATGGCGCTGGCCCCACCGGACTGGCGACGATCATGGACGGCGTTTCCATTCAGGATATCGATACGAATGCCGGCACCGTTCAGACGGTAAACGCCGACATGATTCAGGAGATCAAGGCGACCACGTCGACCTTCAGTTCCGAATATTCCAAGGGCCCCGCCCTGCTGAACGCTACCACGAAGGCCGGCGGTACCTCGTATCACGGCGAAGCCTACATGTACGCCCGCAATACGGCGCTCAACGCCAACGACTGGTACAACAATTATCTTCAGCAGACCCGGCCCCCGGGCAGCTATTACTATCCGGGCGGGCAGTTGGGCGGTCCGCTGTGGATTCCGGGCACCCGCTTCGGCCCGCACAATAGCAAGCTCTTCTTCTTTGTCGGTTACGAATATTACAACCAGAATTTCTGGTCGGAGACTCTTGGCTCGTGGGTTCCAACCATGTCCGAGCGCAAGGGCGACTTCAGCGCGCAGTCGCTGAACTCCGAGCTCTGCGGCGCGCGTCCCGACGGCAAGGTGAATCTGGATGCGGTCTTGCCCATGTGTTATGCGGAGAGCTACCTGCCGAACGGCACTCCGGTCCCTACCGGCAACGTAAGTCAATATGCCGACCCTACGGGCTCGGGCCCAGCGCTGGTCAACTGGCTGCCGCTGCCCAATGCCGATCCTTTTGTCAACGAACAAGGTTATAACTACGTCCAGCAAGTGATCCAGACGCAAAACGGGTCGCAGCTTCACGCCCGTGTGGATTTCAATCTAAGTGATTACAGCAAGTTTTTTGCCACGTGGGGCCGTCAATCGCAAATCAGCGATGAACCTGTGGCCTGGGGATACATTCCCGACGATGCTATGTTGTATCCCGGGAACATCACGGCGGGCGACATTTCGAACGTCTTCTCCCTTCACTACACACGAATTTTCGGCTCCAGCGTAAGCAACGACGCCAGCGCCTCCATCTCCATCATCAGCGACCCCGGCAATATGGGCAATCCCACCGCCGTCAGCCGGTTCCACATGAATGAGTACGACTGCACGGACCCGGCAAAACGCGCCGCGGCGTCCTGCAACAATCCCCTAACTGCCAACTTCAACTTTTTGGGCGAGTACAAGAACAACGGGGACTATTCGGTGCCCGCGCTGTCGGATTACAGTTCGCTGGGCTATCCCAACATGCTGATGCCCGGTGGCTTCTACAACAACCAGGTCAAGATGAAGAAACTGGTGCCGACGCTCTCGGACACGGTGAACTGGGTCAAGGGCCGGCACAGCTTCGCATTTGGAGTTTACGCCGAACGGGGCATGCTGAACGGAGATGCGGATTATGCCAATGCATTCCCCCAGGGCGAGTACACGTTCAACCCAGGCAATGGCTACTTTGAGTACAACAGTAATCCAGGGGAGCCGTTCTACAACGCCGCATACACGCCTTGCGAGGACCCCGATCCCAACGGCACCAGTCGCCTCTCCGGCGCCGGGTATCTCGGAAGCTGCATCAACCCCGTGGCCATGATGTACACCGGCTACACGGACAGCTTTACGCAGACCAATTTCTCGCCCATCGTCGACATGCAGTACACCACGCTGGCCGGCTTTGTCAACGATTCCTGGAAGCTGCGTCGGTTGACGTTGATGCTCGGCGCTCGTGTCGAGCACCTTGGCCCATGGTTCGACCGCCACAATAATGGCTTGGCCACGTTCTCTCCCTCGCTCTACGCCGGCGAGTGCTCAAACGACGACTCACTCTCAAGCGGACCCCCCGTTCTGCGCAACTGCAGCAGCCTGGCCCTGCCGGGAATCACATGGCACTCCGCGAACTCGTCCATCGGCAACTCGGTGAGCAACCCGCCCACGGTTTACTTCACGCCGCGGGTCGGCGCATCCATTGACCTTTTTGGATCGGGCAGGACGGTGCTGCGCGGAGGGGGGGGCATCTATCGCAACGAAGAGGAGTTTTCCCCTTATGCCCTGGCGGCCGCCACGGCGCAGGGCTACAAGACAAGCCAGTCTATCGGCCCCTTAACCTTCCCCCTTGTCGACGACCAGTCGCCGATTAATCCTCCCGATATCAACATCGATACGCTCTCTCCCTCGGATAATGTACGGCCCATCTATTACCAGTTCAACCTGACCTTCGACCAGAAGGTGATGTGGAATTCTCTGCTGGAATTTGCCTACGTCGGAAACGAAAGCAGAAACCTGCCTACTTACAATACCCAGGCCAGCGGCTATAACGGCGCGTCCGATCTGAACGTAATTCCCCTGGGCCAGTTGTTCACGACCTTCGATCCCTCCATAATTCCCCCAAGCGCCTCGGCGGGAAGCACCTCAACCTCAGTCGCCCTCGGCGGTATGAACACGTCGCAGACGGACGTTTTCCGGAACTATCCTTTTTACCAGCACATCTATACGCTGAGGCACGACTATTACTCGAATTACAATAGCCTGCAGGTCGCATGGAATAAGTCGGCCGGAATGGTGAGTTGGGGAGCCAATTACACCTTCTCCAAGGATCTGGCGACGGCTGCGTCCTACAACAACCAGCTCGCCGATCCCATTAATCTGCGCAACGATTACAATCCGGTCCCATTCGATCGAACGCAGGTCTTCAACATCCACTACCTCGTCAATTTAGGGAAGCGCTATGGCGGCGGCAATCACCTGCTGTCCATAGTCGCCAACGGCTGGCAGATTTCCGGCATTTCCACCGTGCAGAGCGGTCCCGACCTGCCTTCGGAACAGGGCGAAAACTTCTCCTTCGGATCCGGGAGTCTTGTCCCCACGCAGGTCTCGATGACCGACCAGACTTCGGCCACCCCATCGACCTGCGAGAACACCTATGGCATCCCCTCCCCGGGTTATTGCACGCTCAACATCAACAATGTCGTCTGGATGGGCACTCCCGATTACCTGCTCATGCCGACCGTGAACTGCAACCCGGTGGGCGGCAGCGCCAAGCATCAGTTCATGAAGCCCACCTGCTTCGGAGTTCCGCTGCCCGGCAGCCTCACGACGGCCAAGAATGCCTCATCGAACCCCAGCGGGCAGGGGGTGTATCGCCTCCCGTATATTCACGGTCCGGCTTTCATGAACCACAATTTGTCCGTGCTGAAGGACTTCGCGGCGGGGGAAGGCAAGGCCCTGGAATTGAGAGCTTCGGCTTTCAATTTCCTTAATCATCCCCTGGTCTCGTTCAACAACAACGACAATTCAAATCTGGATCTGGGTAACTTGTTGAATGCAGTTCCCGGGCAAGCTCTTACTCAGGCGGAACTGGGATACAAGAACTTCGGGATTGCGAATGTAAAGTACGGATCGCGCCTGTTGGAATTGAGTGCGAAGTATTCGTTTTGACGAATCGTCCCGCCGGACGCGTGCTCGACGCCTGACGGCCCTTGACGGCGTGGACCGGCGGCGGGAAATCAAACGGCCTGGCAGCAGAAGAGCGAGAGGATCGCCTGTCCGGCCGGCTTCAAGATGCAGGCAGGCGATGATGCCTGTGGAAGAGGATTTTGAAATGAGATTGTTGAGGGGGATTTTTATGGCCATCAGGATTGCAGCAGACTTTCGCCGGCGGGTACGTACCGGAGTTTGCTTACTTGTGGTGATCTTTACGCTGTGCACAGCCGCAGTAGCGCAGGCGCCGCCCGTGACCGCTGGCTCGGTGGTCACTGTTCCCGCCAACAACACTTGGGGCCAGGTTTACAAGATTCTCTTTTATCAGGGCAATGTGCTGGCGCTCGACTCCTCGAACGACGCGCTCTATCAGCTTGCGCCCGGCGCGACCTCATGGACTACCATTACCTCTAAATCGAAAAACGGAGCCAACAACGTACTGGGGCAAGGCTACGACGCCCAAGGCATGGCTATAGATGCTCAGGGCACACTCTACATTACCATTGGCTATAACCTCTCGGTCAACTCGCTCGCCTACTTCTGGCGGATTCCTTACCAAAACGGCACATGGACTCCCACCGCCAGCGACGGCTGGGGCGACAACCTCATCGACCCGAACTCCGGCAATGCTTTGGTCGGCGAGAACAGCGGGGATGGCAACGTGGAAGTTTTCTTCCAGAACAGCTCCAAGATGGACGGCAGCGGAACGTTGTACTGGCAGGAAACCATAGATGGTGTTTTCTATTCGGCCCCGGTCGACAGCAGTGGGAATGCGAAACAGTCGAGCGTCATGGCGAACGAAATTTTAAGTGGCCTGAAATCCAGCCAGGGAAAGATCGCGGTCGATGTGAATGGCAATATCTACTTCGTCGAGTATCACGACGTGGTGAACACCGGACGGGACGTCGGCATTTATTTCATTCCCGCAGGCCAGAACGGCCTTGTGGGAGTCGGGGCGCCGGTGGTGAGAATCGATGCCAGCCAGGCAAATAGTACACAGCCGATTCAGTATGCCGGTGTAACGCTCGATGCCAACGGCGATCTCTATCTCATCTCTGAAAACAACCCAAGCTACGACGAGTACGCATCCGGTACCTGGGAGATTCCCAATGTTTGCAGCCCAACTTCGGTGACAGGCTCCAATGTGACTCAGTGTCTGAAATATAGCAACATTTCGATGCTGGCGCCCGTCGATGGCAACCAGCCGTTGGCAATCGATTCGCGAGGCTACCTCTGGATACCGTCCTATCAGGCATCTTTCCCTCCCAGCTCCGACAATACGCCCTATCCGGGCGTAAACGGAAATCCAGGCATATACGCAATTGTTGTGTGGGCTCCGGGGGTCCTGAATCTGAACGACGTCCCCGCGGGACCATCGGCGACAGGATCTGCCGGACCCGCAGGGATTCTGTACTACTCGTTCAATTCAAGCGTCACGCCGGGCGGCTTTCAGTTCTCTTCTTCTGTGCCGGGCACCGCTTCAGCATTTGCAACGACATTGACAAATCCGCTTCCGCCTGCTTCGTCGACCACGACTCCCGCGGCTCCGTGCAACACTTTAACGAACGGACTGTATCCGTCCTATTCGTCGCAGGGGTGGTGCGAGTTATGGGTAACGCTGGATCCAACCGCCCCCGGCCCGGTTTCGGGTGAACTTACAATTCTGGACTCGAGTAAAAACCCCATTCCCGGCAGCACGGTCTATGTGAGCGGAACCGGCCAGGGGCCCGGGGTTTCGATGCTCAACTCGCCTCAGTTGAATACGCTTGCCGCCGGGCTCAAAACTCCCGCGCAGGTGGCGTCCGATGCCCTGGGCGACACCTGGGTCGCCGATCCCGGCAATAAGCAGGTTCTCTATTTCGCGGCGGGTTCCTCCCAGGCAACCGGGAAATCGATCGGGACCGGGCTCTCGGCTCCCACGGGCGTTGCCGTGGACGGATCGGGCGATGTGTATATTGCTGACTCGAGCTCGGGCAACGTGTACGAGATCCCCTGCGTAATTAGCACAAGCAGCCCAGGCAGCTGCGCGTACGGAACCCAGACTACCGTGGCCACGGGCCTCGGCACCGGAACCTCCCCCCTCAATCTGGCAGCCGATGGCAGCGGCAATGTCTATGTTGCGGATCCCCAAAATTCCCGCGTGGTCAAAATTTCGAATCCTATTCAGTCCGATCTGATTCCCAACAACAATACGCTCGGTGTGGCCACCTCAACCACTGTCGCGGTCGGCTCCGGGTTCAAAGCGCCTTCCGCAGTCGCGGTTGACTCATATGATGACGTGTACGTTGCCGATAGCGGGAGCTTGTATGAAATTACAGCCCCTCCGTTTACTGGGCAGCCGGCGATCGTGGAGGGCACCCTGGGTGATGTCACTGGCCTGGCTGTCGATGCCTCCGGGTCAGTGATTGTGGCGGAAAGCGGCGGAATGCTTCGCATCCCTTTCATCAACGGTAGCCTTCAGGTGAACAGCATAGGTCCATTGGACACCTCCGTCCCTGTGCCTAGCACCTCAACCACAAGCGTCGCTACCACCAGCATCACTTCGCCCAATGGCGTGGCCTTGGATCAGCAGGGAAATCTGTATGTTACCGATACGACGAACGGCCCGAACCTTTACCAATTGAGCGTGAACGGATTCGTAAACTTTGGCATAGGCCTCGTTCCCACTCAACTCGCCGAGGCGGACGTCCCGTTGTTCAATATCGGCAACGAGCCCTTGAGTTTGACGGGGACGAAGAATCCAATATCGTTTAGCGGCGGCACAGCGACAGAGGACGGCTATTTTTCAATACCTCAGCAGAGCGCAGGCACGTGTGATATCACGGGCGCCACACCTGTGGCTGCAGGTGAATCCTGCACGTTAGGGGCCGGCTTTACCCCGCCGTTACCGCCGGCGGGGGACACCGGTTCCATTACCTATTCAGGTGTTACCATGTCGGTTCCGACCAACGCGGTCAACATCGCGGGCGGCACAGTCACCGCGAACCTCCAGGGCACTGCACTCGCCGGCCTTGAGCCGACACAAACGACCATCCAGGTTAACCTTACTTCACCGAACTATCCGGGGAGCGGATCGGTGGCGGTAATTGTTACTCCGGAACCAAGCTCCACTGTTGACTACCCGGGCGCCATCCCGTACGGGACGGTTATTCTTACGCTGACCAACGCGGCACCGGGCAGCAACCAGCCGCCGATTGTACAGACAGATACGATAACTTCGGGTGGCACCGGCGGCGCCCCTTTGACCTACTCCTTTACCGTGAATGGCATCCCCGGCGGCAACTACAACGCGACGGCAGTATACGGAGGAGATACCGCTCAGTTGCTCCAAAAGTCAACGGGCACGGCACCCTTCACAGTAAATACGACGGCGCCGGCAATTACCCTTTCCGAGCCCCAGGGCGTCAGCCCGAATGGCACGAACGGCGTGTACTATGTGGGGTACAATACGGACACCACCCTCACGGCCACCGTCACCTCGACGCTCGGGACCCCCACCGGCACTGTCACCATTTTGAACAATGGAACCCAGGCCGTTGGTACCGCGACCTACACCCAGGGCGGCAATTGGACTTTCAACACCGCCAGCCTGGCGGTGGGTACTTATAACCTCACCGCCCAATACAGCGGCGATCAAAACTTCACCTCGGTCACCTCTTCTCCGGCTGTCAGTTTCCAGGACATCAAACCGAGCGTGCTGCTCACGGCCAGTCCCGCTTCAATTTCAACCAAGGCCGGGACGCCGGTGCAGACCACTATTACCATCCAGTCTTTGGTTGGGTTCTCGGCGACCCTCGGCGCCAACATCACCTGCGAAGTCGCTCCCCAGGATACGGTTCCGTATTATGCGGAATGCACGTTCAGCAACCCGCAGCCCGAAATCTGCGCTCCGACAGGAAAGCCTGGCGACACATGCAAACCGGCGACGAGCGTCCTCACGCTCAGCTCCGACATCCCCGTCAATCTCAATCCGAGTGCGGCCAATGTGCCGATGGATCGGTCGCATTCATCTCCATTGCTTCTGGCAGGCGTATTCGGCCTGGGGCTGTTGGGATTAGCTCTGCGCAGGAGAGCGATCTTCAATCGCTACCTGCTCAACCTGGTCTGCCTGGTGTTGTTCCTTGGCGGAGCAGTAATGGGCATCGCGAGTTGCACCAACTCTGGCTACACCAAGACGATAAAGGTCCCCGTCTACACGACTGCGAGCGGCTCCTACAACATCAGCATCGTCGTTTCGGATCCAACAACGGGCAATATTGAGTCGCAACCCTTCACGCTGGGGGTCACCATCCAGTAATCCGGGTAAATTCCGGAGCAACCGGTTTCCTTCCGAGCGGGAAGTTGGCCTCCGGAAACCGCAGAATTCAGGTTCTTTTATGCCACGGTTTCATGCAATGGGCAAGGTTGGTATGAGTTTTCCAGGGAGACATATCATGTTCAGCAAGTCATTCATGTCGCTGCGCCGGTTCTCCGGACTTACCTTGACGGTTCTGTTCCTCGCCGCATGCCTGTGCGCGGGAGCTCGGGCACAGACAGCGCCAGCCGCTATCGCCAGTTTCGCCGTCGGGGTGAATCATGCCACCGCCACCGGCAACATCGGGACCTTGGGCGGTGTTGCGAATATCGCTACCGATAGCTTTGGGGACTTGCTCGCCGTGGACGATGTACATGGGGCGCTCTATGAATTTCCTTCCGGCGGGGGGGATGCCGTCGTGCTCGTTGCGGCAGGTGGGCTGGCCGGTACAGCGGTCAACTCGATTGTCGCCCCTGGAATCGCCATCGATCCGGCGAACAATCTGTATATCGAGGGCGGCAGTTGCGTCCTGATGTATCCCTACCCATGGAGTGGATTGTCCGCCCTTGGACCAAGCTCCACATCTGGGGCCGCATGCGGCACAACCGGCAAAGCGCCCACCTTCTACAATTTCGGGACCGGAACGCAGCCATGGGGAATTGCCATTGACTCAAGCTCAGGCTCTCCGAGCCTTGTTGTCGGGACCAGCCCGGCTGGCGCCTCGGCCGACGGCAGCATCGTTAGCATCCCCGTCACCGGTGCCTGGACCGCCCCGGTAACCGGGACACCGACAACGATCGTCTCGGGGATGGCAGGGGCGGCGATTTCGATTGCCGAGGATCCTTCAGGCAACACGTATTTCGTCGAGAATGGGACGGGCGCTCTATCGGGCGCTTACGAGATATCCGCCGGGCAAACCGGGCTGACGTCGGATTCCGGCCTTGCCCGAATCGATCCCTCCCTGCCTCAAGTAATGGGGGTGGGCGCCGATAGCCTCGGCAACGTCTACATCAGCGATAACACACTTGGTGTTTTTATCCTTCCCCAGGGGGCGAAATCTTCCAGCTCGGCCTACCTGCTCACAACTGTGACCGCTCAGGGTGGAGTTGCATTCTCTGGCAATACAGGTCTGTTTGTTCCTACGACCCAAACGCAATCGAACGGCTACGGTGACGTTGCTGAAGTCGCATTCAGTGCAGCCCAATTCGGAGCGGTGGCCGTGGGGGCAAAGGCCCCGGCGCAAGCATCGGTCACCTTCACCTTCAACGCCAGCACAACCCCGGTCACAATTGAAGTGCTCGAGGCCGGTAAGAGCACTCCCGACTTCGCTGTCGTGAGCGCCACCAAAACCTGCTTGTCGATTCAGTTACCCGCGCCATACGCAGCCCAGACCAGTTGCCCGGTTACTGTCAGCTTTGCCCCGCAAGCGGCGGGCGATGTCTCCGCCACGCTGGTCATGCTGGGCGCGAAAAACGCGCTGCTCGCTTCCATCCCCCTGAACGGCAGCGGGACCAGCGCGGCGGTGCAGGTTACGCCCGCTGCGCAATCGACGATCGGTAGCAGCGACAGTCTCGTGAGTCCCAGCCAGATTGCCGTGGACGCAGCCGGCAACCTCTATGTCGCCGATCCCGGCCTCAAAGCGGTGGAGATGTACCCCTCGGGTTCAGGATCGGGTACGGCGGGGACTTCCGTGGGTACAGGCCTGAAGGCTCCGACCGGCGTGGCAGTCGACGGGGCCGGCGATCTTTTCATTGCCGATAGCGGAAGCGTCTACGAAGTACCGGAATCCCAAACCGGCGCCGGGCTGAATGCCAAGGGTCAGATAACGCTGAAAACCGGTCTTGGCTCCCAAGTCCAGTTGGCCGCCGACGGCCTTGGCGACCTCTATATTTCGGACGCAAGCAACCAGAAGGTGTATGAGCTGGAGAATTTCAGCGCAGGCTGGAGCACGAGCCTGCCCGGCGTCTTGGCCCCTCAAACCGTTACACTCTCGGGTGCTGCGGTCAGCGCGCCCTCTGCCATCGCCGTTGATCCCTACAACAACCTCTTTGTGGTCGATGGTAGCAGCGTTTACGAGATCACCACGGCCGGAACCCAGACGCAAGTGCTCAGCGGCGTCAATGGCATCAACGGCCTGGCCGTCGATCCATCGGGTTCTGTTTACGTCACCGCGACGGGCGGAACGGTCCGTATTCCCAACGTGAACGGGACACTCAAAACTGCCGATAAGACGTCGGTAGCTAGCGGCGTCACCAATCCAACCGCGGTGACCCTGGATTCTCTGGGCAATATTTACGTGGCAGACGGCTCCGCCCTCGACGTGAACTTCACCAGCGCCAGCGGGTCGCTCAATTTCGGGACACTGACGACCGATCCAACTACCAACCCGCCGCCCGCGGGATCTTCGACAACGCAAACCGCAACTCTTCTGAACTATGGCAACGCTCCGTTGAAGGTCACGGGCTACCTTAGCACGCCTGACTATAGCGAAACATCGGACACCTGCTCCGGGAATTCGATCGCGGTCGATTCGATGTGCACAGCGACGATTACCTTCAGCGCCGGCGTCGGTGACGGGGGCACCCTGACAGGTGACGTTCTGATCCAGGGCAACGTGGCCAATGCCCCGGTAGGGATCGATGCAACAGGAGTGGCTCCGACGCTGGCCAGTACCACGACCGCGATGGTTGTAAGCACCAAGGGCACCATTGAGGGGGTTCCCGTCATGGTGACCGTTACGCCCAGCGCATCCGGCAATCCAACACTCACGGGAACCGTTACTCTCACGGTTGTTCCTGGCAGTAATGTGCCGCTCACGAACCCTGCTGCGCCAAGCCCGTACGAAATAACGGCGACACTGAACAGCAGCGACGTTGCTACCTTCGATCCGGCACTGTTGCCCATTGGGTCGTACACGTTTACCGCGACGTACAACGGCGACCCAACCTATATCTACGAGCACTCCAGCAACACACAAGCGGTGGCTGTCGCTACCCCAGTGCCGACCGTGCTCACCCAACCCGCGATCAATGCCTCTGCGCTCAATACGGCCCCGGCCAATGCGACACAGTTAGAGCCTTATACGCTGCCTTGTACGTCGGGCTCCGGGTCCACGTGCACCACCGATTACAGCCTTGGCCAGCCTGCAAGCAACCCTCCGGGTTACCTGGTGATTGGCGGTCTTTGCACTGGCTGCTCCGGCTCGTGGGGGTTTGACGGTTCCGATAGTCAGTGGGAGTTCACTTACGATGTGACGGTGGCCTCGGCCAGCGGCGACCAGATGGTTGGCTTGGCCGCCTACGGGGGCGGTACGAGCGCGATCGGATTTAACTACGGTTCGGTGAACTACGAGTTATCATCCGGGCAGTCCATCTGCGGCAACGAACCGGACAGTGCATCCATTTTGAACGCGGTCGACGTGGCCAACGAGCCCGACATCGAATTGGCGCCGTTTCTGACTACCTGCGCCCCCGTCCCGACCATCGCCAACTCGTCGGTCCCGGTCTTCATGAACTTCTATACATTCACACCGAACTATTCCGGGAGCTATAACGACCTGACCGAAACCAATCCCAATTACGCAAGTTCGAAGGGAACGCCCATCAACATCTGGGCGGTGGGGCATCCGGTGGTGCAGATCAGCTCCAGTCCGGCAACGCTCTCTGTGGCCGCCGGATCGTCGGTGTCGGCTACGCTCACCATTTCTTCGGTTCTCGGATATGGATATGTGGACCGCAACGGCGAAGGCGCCGGAGATCCCAATTACGCCATGCCGCTTGCCTTGCAGTGCCAGGGCTTGCCCGCTTACGCCTCGTGCTCGTTCACCTATCCGGCCCCCAACCCGGCGGACGCGCAAGCCATCGCCTATCCGGCGCTGAGCATTACCAACTCTACGGAGTCCTTCCCGGCTTTCGGTGGCTTGCTATGCCAAAACAGCAATCCGGCATCGCCGACATACTGCGCTGTCGATGTTGGCCCTCCCCTTGGATCGGTGAATGCGCATGCGTCCTCGACTACGCCTTGCGATGCGACGACCGATGGGTGCCTGGGGCCGGGTACGGTCGTGATGACCATTACCACGAATGTACCGCTGGGCACGGTCTCGAGCCTCAAGACATACAAGGAAGGCATCGCTTTCGCAGGCCTGTTCGGCTTGAGCCTGCTTGGCCTCGGCTTCCGCAGAAGGGCCTCTCGATTTGGATGGCTAGTGATGGTCGCCTGCCTGCTCCTCGGAGGCGGCGCCCTTACCGGTGTAACTGCTTGCAATACAAAGACACTCGGCACGGCTTCGACCGGGACTACACCGGCCGGGAGCTACTGGGTTACCGTCACAGCGAATCAGGTCGGTTCTTCGGTGATTAAAACTTCGGCCGGTCCGTATCTCGTTAATGCGAACGGACAACAGATGTCTCTGCCATACACCGTGAACGTAACAATTAGCCAGTAGGCGATTGCCCTGAAACCCGGCTCAGTGAGCGGGAGCGAAGTATCGCTCCTGCCCCACTCTTTTATTGTTGATCGAAGTTGGGAAAGCAGCAAAGCAACCTTAGCCCAACAACCTTTCTACGTTCTATCGAAAGTGCGAAAGACTCTGCGCCAACCGGGCGAGGTCTGAGCCATGGTTCACCGAGATCGCGCTGCGCAACCGGCGCGATCTCGTTCTGGACTGTTCTTTGATCCGGAATTGCGCCACGAACTAAATTGATTTAGCATGGGTTGGCTGCGAAAGATCGAGCCCGATCTGCACCTCGGTGGTGCGCGCCCGCTGCAAGTTCTAAGGCGCCGTTGAAGGTTCAGCCATGCGCCGCGGCTTCAATACACGCGCAAGGAATCTTCGCCGAGCCTGGTTCTGAGTCAGAAAGCGCGATCTGCCGTCCAAATCTGGGTAAGGAGAAGTTGGTCATGCGGTTCCCTAAAGCTTGGTGGCTGGTGAGTTTATCCCTGCTGGTTGCAGGATGTGGAGGTTCGGGGTCTGGCGGTGGTGGCAACAACCCGCCCCCAACGGTAACTGCAACTGCACCCGCCAGCGGGGCCGCGGGCGTTGCGATCAACTCTCCCGTAACGGCCACCTTCAGCACGGCGATGAACGCGTCGACAATCACTACGTCGACCTTCACGCTCACCGGGCCGGGCGGAACTGCCGTAACTGGAACCGTCAACTACAGCTCGGCAAACAACACCGCAACCTTCGCGCCGACCAATTCCCTTGCCGATAACACGGCCTATACGGCCACGGTCACAACCGGGGCACAGAATTCCTCGGGAACCGCATTGGCTTCCAACTACACGTGGTCCTTCACCACTACGACAGGTCCGGCACCGCAAATCACCGCGGTTATGCCGACGAATACGGCGACCGGTATCTCTTTGAATTCGACCGTCACGGCCACCTTCAACGAGGCGATGAATGCGTCAACCCTCACCACCTCGACCTTCACGCTTACGGGACCAGGGAACGCTGCCGTTACCGGAACAGTCAGTTATAGCGCAGCCAGCCTCACAGCGACGTTCACGCCGAGCGCGTCCCTCGCCTATAACACAACGTATACAGCGACGATCACCACGGGCGTTGCGTCCGCAGGCGGAACCGCACTGTCACAGGGCGAGACTTGGTCTTTCACCACCGCTGGTCCTCCTGCGCCGACGATAACGGCGGTTACACCAACCAACAATTCAACGGTTGTCGCCATCACTTCACCTGTCACCGCCACCTTCAGCGAAGCCATGACCGCGTCGACCATTACAGGTTCGACGTTTACGCTCGCGCCGCTAGGTGGGGCTGCGGTGGCCGCTACCGTCACCTATTCCTCCAGTGGCAACGTCGCCACGCTCACACCGAGCGCGCCGCTGGCTTACAACACTACGTATACGGCCACCATAACGACCGGCGTCCAAAGCTCCTTGGCAACTGCCTTGGCCGCGAACTACACGTGGTCGTTTACCACCGCGATCGCTCCACCGCCGACGATTACCGCGGTTACGCCCGTGAATGCGAGCAGCGGTGTGGCTGTGTCCGCTCCCGTCACGGCCACCTTCAGCCAGGCGATGACGGCTTCGACCATCACTAGCTCAACGTTCACACTTGTAGCCCAGGGCGGGAGTGCCGTAACGGGAGCTGTCAGCTACAACGCCGGAACGTCGACGGCCACGTTCACTCCATCGCAGAACCTCGCTTACAACACGGTGTATACCGCTACCGTCACCACCGGCGTTCAAAATTATGGGGGAGTTGCCTTAGGCCAGCCCGATACATGGAGTTTCACTACGACGACGCCACCGGTGCCGGCCGTCAGCTCAACCGTTCCGGCAAACGGCGCTACCAACGTGATCGCGGCCAACGCTCTGACGGCGATCTTCAGCCAGCCGATGAACTCAAACACGATCACCTCGTTCACCTTTACGCTGGCCACAACCAGCGGCAACACTCCTGTTACAGGAACGGTCACGTACAACAGCGGCACTCAGACAGCCACTTTCACGCCTGGGTCGGCCCTGGCCTACAGCACTGCCTACACTGCAACCATCACCACGGGTGCAACGAGTTCCGCCGGCGCAGCACTGGCGTCCAACTACGTGTGGAGCTTTACGACGGGCGCGGCTCCGAGCCAGGTCACAGTCGACTTTGGAACCACCTATCAGACCATCCGTGGCTTTGGCGGCTCGACGGCCTGGCTGGGAAAAATGCCCTCAGCCGTGGCCACGGCCCTGTTCAGCCCAACGAGCGGCCTCGGCCTCAGCATCCTGCGCCTGCGCATCGATCCCACGGGATCGCCAACGGGTGGTGGCAACTCTGGGGATCCATATGAAACCGGCGAATGGGACTATGAGGCTGCCAACGGCGCGGAAGCCGTCGCCGCCAACCCGAAGGCCATCGTCTTCGCCTCGCCGTGGACGCCGCCGGCCACTTGGAAGCTTAATGGCACCATTGTCACTGTGAGTGGCTCTTCCTATAACGAGGCCTATTACACCGGCACGACCCCTTGCAGCCCCTCAGCCCCAGCCGGGTTGTCCTACTGCGGCGGTTACCTCGATCCAAACCACTACGCGGACTACGCCAACTACCTGGAGGATTTTGTCACCTTTTTCAACACCACCAACAGTTTCAATCTTTACGCCATCTCGATGCAGAATGAGCCGGAGGAGAACGTTGGCTATGAGTCCTGCGTGTGGGATCCTTCGCAGATGGATACCTGGATAGCAGGCAACGCCTCCATAATCACCTCGGACCCATACTCCACGAAGCTAATCATGCCGGAGGCGGACAGCTTCCAGACGGCCCAGGCCGCAACGGCTCTGGGTGATCCGAGTGCTCAAGGTCTCATCAGCATCATCGGCGGCCACATCTACGGAGTCTCGCCCGCCCCCTATTCCATTCCAGCAGGGGACAGCCCGAAAGAAATCTGGATGACCGAGTTCGGCCCCTTGAGCAACGCGACACTAACCTGGGCTCAAGCCTTGACGACGTATGGTGAATCGATCCATAACTCGATGGTCACTGGCCAATACAACGCCTATGTCTGGTGGGGAGTCTTCGGCCAGTCCATCGGCAGTTGCGCAACAGCCGCCGGCACCTGTGGCTTCGTCGACAACGCCGGGACTGTGCAGCCGATGGGCTACGTGATGGGCCAGTACTCGAAGTTCGTCGCGCCCGGCTCGGTACGCGTCTCGGCGACCGGAACCCCGGTCGCTGGAGTGTATGTTTCGGCTTATAGCAGCAGCTCGCCGGCGCATTACGCGATTGTGGCCATCAACGCCAATACAACCTCGGAGAGCCTGTCGTTTACGCTCGATAACGGGAGCGGCGTGACTTCGTTGACGCCATACCAATCCACGTCATCCACAGGGCTGGCCGCTCAGACCGCGGTACCGGTGTCGAGCGGGCAGTTCGACTACACGCTTCCCGCGCAGAGCATCGTTACGTTCTATCAGTAGAGCGGGCCCGACCGGAGATGGCTTTAGACCGTGGCGCCGCGCGCCGGCGTCGATTTTCCGGGATCCGGCGAGCCGTTCCCGGTGCGGAAGGCTGCTACGCCACAGCCGACGAGCGCGGCTTTGTCCTTGAGCTCGGAGACGCGCAACTGGACTGTGGAATCGCCAAGCTGGGCCTGCACTGCGGGCAGGAAAAGATTCGCAGAGCGGGAGATTCCGCCCCCCAGCACGATGACATCCGCCTGGAACCCGGCGAGCAGAGTCCGAATCACGACCCCAAGATGGTTGCCGAATTCGATGAAGGCCTCTCTTGCGGCAGCATCGCTGGAAACGGCGGCCGCGAGATCAACGACTTCGCGCCGCTTGCCTGTGCAGCGCTCGTAGTTCCCGACGATGGCTCGCGACGAGACGAAGTCCTCTACGATTCCGCCCTGATAGGGAAGATTCCAGATCTCGCCGCCAGCAGGCACGCCGGGTCCCCCGGTTACGAGGTGACCTTCGACGGCAAATGCTGAACCAATGCCCGTGCCCAGCGTGAGACCGGCCGCGCGCCGGAAACCGCGTGCCGCCCCAGCGCCAACCTCGCCGAGCAAATAGGCGTCGGCATCGTTGAGAAAAAGCACCTGGGCGGCCGGCAAGGCGAATCGCGCGGAGAGGGCCTGGCGCAGATCGACTCCATAAAGATAAGGCAGCTTGTGGCGCATCAGGCTCACGCCTGCCTGAAGATCGAAAGGTCCGGGAACAGCGAGCATCGCTCCCATCATCCCGTCCTGGCCTATCCGAGCCTTCATTCCCAGGTCATAGAGGAGATCGAGAAAGGCGTCGGAAGTATGCGTGGCTGAATGAGGTGCGCTGGCGACAGGGCCAAGGCGGAAATCCGGAGCCGAGCACACCGCAGCGGCAACGTGGCTGCCGCCGACATCGAACGCAAGCACACGGCTCTCCACAAGATCAGTCATCACGTACACCGCAAATCTCAACCGATGAGAGCGTTTCCATACTTGATGAGATTGTTACCATTTGTACCACAACCGGCGGCGGCAAGCGGGAAATCTTTCAGGAAAAGCCTCGCGCACGCGCAGAAAACCAGCGACAATTCCGGCTTGTTGCCGCTATCATGGTTGCCGACTTCCGGAGAGCGATGTTCTTCGTCCAGAGGAAACGCACAGTCTGCGATGATAACGTTATCGACCGGTTTCAATGCGGATTTCTATAGTCGCGGAACCAGTAAACCGGAAGCGGAGCTTTTGCGCTTCAGTTTGCGTGTCCGATAGGATGGTTTGCCATGCCCAGGCATTCTTTATTGATTGCTGCTGCCGGAGTCCGGCCTCTTGTTCGCGCATGTGCCCGGCTCACCATTGCCGCGGTTGCAGCCGCGCTCGCCGTTCCATTGCACGCGCAAGCACCGACGCCCCCCGCGGTAGCGTATGGTCCGTTCAATGCCGTTTTCCTCGCCGAGGGGTCCGGCTTGAACAAGACGCTGTCTCCATCGACTTCGCTTGACAGCCTCGCATCCGTTGCGATGGATGGCCAAGGATCGGGCCAGCCCTCGATGCAGGATCCTATCCTGGCGGGGCGCGCTTCATGGACGCTTGCTTTCTGGTTTGAAGCTCCGCAGCCAGAGCAAGCGACGATTTTGCTCGCCGGCATGGGCGACCCCGCCGCGGAGGATGCGCGGTTTATTGGCATTGAAAATAATCGGCTCGGCCTGTGGCTGGGACGGGCGCGGAACTCGGCCGGATTTGTGCCGGGCGATCAGGCGCTCGACGCGGGAAAGTGGCATTTTGCCGCGGCGGTGAGCGACGGAGAACATGTGCTTCTGTATGCCGATGGCCGCGCGGTAGCTTCGAGCGCGCTTGCGCAGGGCAGCGTTGCGGCAGTTCTGGAGATGGCGCCCCCGCCACTGCCGGATGTCGCCGCCAGCCACTTCGGCGGCAAGATCGCGGCGCTAAGAATCTATCGTGGAGCACTGACTGCCGAACAGGTGAAGGCGATTGCCGATGCGCCGCCGGACTTCAGCCTGGCCACGTATGAGGAGGCCTCGCAGCATTGGCCGGTGCAGACTCGCTCGCAGGCCGGATACAGCGCGCCGCAGGATCCGTCCACCTGGCCGCACGCCAAAGGCGAGATTCAGAAGCCAGTGGCGAAAGAGCCAAGCGCAGCTGACCTGCATTGTCAGTTGACAGGCGATGATCCGTGGAAACTCGCCGGCGGCTGGAGGCTGCAGGCGGCGCCGCAGGTGAAAGCAACCGGCGAGGAGATTTCCAAGGCCGGATTTGACGACAAAGGCTGGCTGGTGGCCACGGTGCCGGGCACAGCGCTGACGACGATGATCGACCGCGGGCTCTATCCCGATCCCGATTACGGGCTGAACAACCTGGCCATTCCCGAGAGCCTGGCACGTCAGGATTATTGGTACCGCGTGGAGTTCAAGACGCCGGCTGCGACGCGTGGGCGCAGACTCACGCTCACCTTTGAAGGCGTGAATTACGCCGCCGAGGTTTGGATGAATGGCAAGAAACTCGGCGGATTTACGGGCGCCTTTTTGCGCGGAACATTCGACGTGACGGACGTTGCAGCAGGGGGCGAAAATGCGCTGGCCGTGCGGGTTTCTCCGCCGCCGCATCCGGGGATTCCGAACGAGCAGTCGATCAAGGGTGGCCCCGGAGAGAACGGCGGCTTGGAAGTGCTGGACGGGCCGACATTTTCCGCCGCCGAGGGGTGGGACTGGATTCCCGGGATTCGCGACCGCGACACGGGCATCTGGCAGGATGTGACGCTGACGGCGACTGGGCCGGTGGAGATCGGCGACCTGAACGTGATTACAACGTTGCCCAGGCCCGACCGCAGCGAAGCCGACGTGGAGATTGAAGTGCCGCTGACCAATGCGGGCAGCGCAGCGACGGACGGCGAGCTGACGGCTACTTTCGACGATGTGAAGGTGACAAAGCGCGTGCATCTTGACCCGGGGGAGACGGTCGTCCGACTGGAGCCTGCGGAGTTTGCGCAGCTCAAGGTTCAAAATCCGCGGCTGTGGTGGCCGAATGGCTATGGCGATCCCGCGCTGCACACCCTCAATGTCTCGTTTGCCACGGGAGCGAAGACGAGTGAGAAGAAACAAATTGACTTTGGAATGAGGGAGGTAAGCTACGAGCTTTCGCTCTTCGATGCGCCGGGGTACCTGCGGCGCGTCGAGGTGCTGCCGAGCCGCACTCACGATGAGGCACTGCCGCTTATCGACGGGACGCACCAGGGCATCAGGCAGATTTACGATTGGACGCCGAATCAAGTGCTGCCTGGGCAAACGCTGCCGGACTGGATGCTGCACGCGTGGGTGCAGACGCTGGAGCCGGGGGCCGCGGATTCGGCGTCAATTCGCCCGGTTGATGGTGGATGGCCGGGAACGGACCTGGTGATCAAAGTGAACGGCGTGCGCATTGCCGCGCGCGGCGGTAACTGGGGCATGGACGACATGCTGAAGCGCGTGAGCATCGAGCACCTGGAGCCGTATTTCCGGCTGCATCGCGACGCGCATTTGAACATGATCCGCAACTGGATGGGCCAGAATACGGAAGAAAACTTTTACGCGCTAGCCGACAAATACGGACTCATGGTGTGGAACGACTTCTGGGAATCGACAGAGTCCTACAACCTGGAAGCCGAAGATCCCGCGCTGTTCCTGAAGAACGCACGCGACACGATTCTGCGCTATCGGCATCATCCATCGATTGTGGTGTGGTGCGGGCGCAATGAGGGCGTGCCACAGCCGACGATCAACGATGGGCTTTCAGAATTGGTGCGCACGCTCGACCACACGCGCTATTACACGGGCAGCTCGAATCAGGTGAATCTGCGAAACTCGGGGCCCTATCAATTCCAGCCGCTCGAAACCTATTATCGGATCAACCGCGGATTTAGCGTCGAGCTCGGCATTCCCAGCGTACCGACGCTGGAGAGCATGAAATCCTTCATCCCCGAACCCGATCGGTGGCCGATCAGCGACACATGGGCCTATCACGACTGGCACCAAAGCGGGAACGGCGCGGTGCAGCCGTACATGGCCCACATGGAGACGGAGTTTGGCGCGCCTACGAGCCTGGAGGATTTCGAGCGCAAGGCGCAGATGCTCGATTATGTGGGCCATCGCGCCATCTTCGAGGGGTTTGCTGCGCATCTTTGGCAGCCCAACTCCGCCCGGATGATCTGGATGACGCAGCCGTCGTGGCCGAGCATGGAGTGGAACTTTCTGAGCTGGGACTACGATACGCAATCGAGCTTCTACGGGACCGAGAAGGCTTGCGAGCCGGTGCACGCGCAACTGAATTTGTCCGATGGCTCGGTCGATCTGATCAACCTTGGCGAGGCGCGGTCCTTCAGGGTGCGCACGCTTGTGGAGGGCCTGGATGGGAAAACGCTGAGCGATCAGACCAACCAGGTTCTGGCCGCCGCTGACGATCGCACTCCGGTGGCGAAGCCTGACCTCGCAACGTTGGCCGGCGGCCACGCCATCTTCGTTGAACTCGAAGTGAGCGATGCGGCCGGCGCGGCTGTGAGCGACAACTTCTATTGGTGGGCCGCGGACGAAGCGAGCTTCCGCGAGCTTAACTCGCTTCCGCCTGCTATGCTATCGGCCTCGGCGGCCTCCGCAGCGGCGAACGGCGAGCGCACGGTGACGGTGCGGATCAAGAATACCGGTTCCGCGGCGGCGCTCATGATCAAACTCACGCTCACCGACGCTGCGACGGGCCAACGCATCCTGCCCGCCTACTACAGCGACAACTACGTCTCGCTTTTGCCCGGCGAGGAGCGCACAGTGACAGTGGCGTTTGCGGCCGGCAACTCGAAATCTGCAATTGGCCTGCGCGGCTGGAACCTGGCCACGCAGACGCTTGCGGTGCAGTAGTGGATGCGTCCGTTGGAAGCGCTTTCAGTGAATAACAACAGCGGTGCGGTGTTTGCAGCCGCACGAACGCCGGAGCACGATCTCGACGGGGAGAACGATGCGGTTGCCGGTATGCGGCGTTTCACCGCGCGCTATGCGGTCGAAGAGCAGGTTTGCGGCGACGCGGCCCATCTCCTGCGCGGGCTGGCGGACGACTGTGAGCGGCGGTGAAGTGAACTCGGCGAGGTCGAAGTCGTTGAAACCGGCGAAGGCGAAATCGTTGGGAATGCGCAAGCCAAGGCGAGAAATCGCCCCAAGGACGTAGCGCGTAACCAGGGTATTGGAAGTGATAATCGCGGTGGGGGGAGTGTCGGATGCCCTCTTTGCTGTGAGGATCTGCTCCACGACCTCCTCCGATTCGCAATCGAAGACCGCACATGGTTCGAACCCTGCGTCCAGCATGGCGCGGCGATAACCGGCATAGCGCGCGTTGATGGTGAACAGGCTGCGGCTGAGCGCAAGGTAAGAGATGTGCCGGTGCCCGTGCTCGATAAGATGCTCTGTAATGCGACGCGAGCCGACGGCGTTCTGCACCAGAACAGTGTCGATGGAAGGATCGGGGACCGGGCGATCAAAAGCGACCACCGGAGTTTTGCCGAAGAGAGAGCGCGTAAGGCGCGACTCGCGGTTCCGGGACGGAATCACCAAGAGGCCGTCCACATGACGCTGCAGCATCTCGTCGACTTCGGCGTATTCCGTTTCAGGATCTTCGTTGGAGGTGGTGATGATAACCGAATAGCCGTGCTCCCTGGCCACGGTGGTTACCGCGTGAGCACAACTGGCAAAGAAGGGATCGTAAAGATAAGGAATGATCAGTCCTATCGAATGGCTGCGTTGACCGCGAAATGCACGCGCCAGCACGTTGGGACGGTACTTGAGCTGCTCAATCGCAGTTTGAACCCGCTGCGTGGTTTCCGCCGAAACGCGAACCGTGCCGCTCAACACCCGGGAGACGGTCATGGTGCCCACGCCCGCCAGCCGAGCCACATCGCTCATCGTGGGCTTGCGGTTCGTCACCGGCGTCATGGTGCGCTGCCTGGCTTTGCTCACAGGTTGGCCAGTGGGAGGTTTTGCCAATTCGATCACTCCAGGAACAACTTGCCCTTTTACGCCCTGGCCGAACTCTCGAAGATAAGGATCGATGGACCCTGCAGCTCTCTGGTCAGGCTGCGATTTTTGTCTAATGGGCCGAACGACCTCAGGAACAGCAGTGATTGACGCGCGGGTAGCGGCCAAAGGAGGACTATACCAGCCTGAATACGCAGGAAGCAATGAAAAATAAGGGGTTTGCGGCTCAATTCTCGAGCTGGCCCCTCTTCTCCGGAGCTATTCTTCTGCCCCCTCAGCTGCGCTTTGTTCGATTGGGCTTTTCGGGCGGCGGACAGGTCGACTCGCGAATGACCAATTCCGGCAGGACAGGCAGCATCTGCGGAACAGAATTCTGGCCGCGAACCCGCTGCAAGAGGACTCGGGCGGCGATAGTGCCCATTTCATGCAGCGGCTGGCGAATCGTGGTCAGGCTGGGATTGTGAAAAGCCGCGCTTTGGATGTCGTCGAAGCCCACCACGGAGATGTCTTCAGGAACGCGCAGTCCATGGTCATGCAAAGCCCGGATGGCGCCAATGGCTGCCGTGTCGTTGTAACAAACGATGGCCGTGAATTGCACCTTGCGATTGAGCAGCTCGCATGCTGGCCCGTAGCCAAGTTCCGGCGTGGAGACCATGAGTTTGAGATCGACGGTCAATTCGGGCTGTACCATAATGCCGAATTCCCTGGCCAATTCTTTCAGACAATCCCAACGGTCTTCGGCGTCGGAGCTGTGGCTGCCGCCGCGCATGAAGGCGATGCTGCGATGACCGAGCTGGTAAAGATGGCGCATGGTGAGTTCTGCCGCCCGGCGCTGATCGAGCACTACGTTGGTGATTCCCGGAATTTGACGATGACCGGCCACCGCGACCGCCGGAATCTTGAAGCTGTGCTGCAACACCGTATCAATCAGAATGAATCCCTCCACCGACCTCTCCATCAGCAAACGCGGGTACTCTTCAATTAAGTCGGGCTTGCGGCGATGACTGGCGGTGAGGTAAAAGTAGCCTTCCTCGATGAGAGATTCTTCCACACCCGTGAGCACCTGCGCGCTATAGCTGTCGCTCAGCTCCGGAACCAGCACGCCGATGGAAAAGGTTTGCCTTTTACGCAGGGAGCGCGCGTAAAAGCTGGGCCGGTAGTCGAACTTTGCGGCTGCCGCCTTGACTCGGTCCCGCGTTTCCTGCGGAATCGCACGGACGCCGGGCGCATCGTTGAGCACGAGCGAGATAGTGGCCGGCGACAGGTCGAGGTATTCGCCGAGGATACGCAGACTGACCGGCTCTCCCGGCTTCGGCTCGTGTCTTGGTTTTGCTCTCTTTCTCACTTTCTCCTCTCGTAGCACACACGCCAGAATCTTAAGGAGCCAATCGAGCAGGAGGCGCGACTTCCGCAGCCTCGACCTCGCGTCCCTTCAGATGGTCATACCAGGTGAACTTGAGAATTGCCGACGTGGCCAGAACGATCGCCAGGGTGATGGCGGCGCGCTGGAGCTCCCAGATGACGATATACATGGGGAGCACGACCAGCGCGACCTGCCAAACGATCCCTACGGCGACGTTGAACATGTCGCGCATGAAGTCTTTGTTGCGCTTGAAGCTGGGGTCCTCGGCGAGAACCTTGCGGTAGATGGGGCCCCAGAAGCCCCACGGCCGAACACGCCGGTAGAAATCTTTCAGAACTTCTTCGTCGTCGGGCTTGGTGAGCAGGGTACCAGCGAAGCATCCGATCAGCGAGAGAATGAGCACCAGCGGAAAGACGATGGAGACATCCATATTGATGGAGTGGGCGGCCAGCAGATGCTGGACCAGTGGAATTTTCGCGACCAGCGTCGGCAGCGCCAGAGCGGATGTAATTCCGGCGAGCATGCCCCAGAAGTAGCCATAGCCGTTAAAGCGCCACCAGTACCACTTCAGGACATTGGAAGCGGTGTATCCCCCCCACAATCCGGAGACGATCCACACCACGACAGAGTTGACAGAGGTGACATTCCAGCCGATGAGGACACCGATGACGACGACGGCAAATGAGGCGAGATAGCTCAGGCGGACATAGGTGCGCGGTGGAGCGTCGGGGCGAATGTAGCGCTTGTAGATGTCGTTGACGAAGTACGGCGGCGCGGCATTCACTGTGGCGGCAAAGTTGGCCATGAAGGCAGCGAGCAGGCCGGAGATGAGGAAGCCCAGCAGGCCGACGGGCACGAAGCGCGCCAGAGCATACGGCAGCACCAGCTCAAAGTCCATGTTGGCGCCCATGGCGCGGATGCTGTCGCTGAAAAACACGGCGGCCAGAATGGCAAGACCGGCAGTAAGAAAATAGCGAGGAAAGGTGAGAACGACGTTGACCCACGCGCTCATCATCGACGCCTCGCGCGGAGTCTTCGAGGCAAGCACGCGCTGCATGTCGTAGTTCGGGGCCGGGCCCGCGGCGGAGATCAGCACGCCTTTGAAGAGGAGCATCATGACGAAGAAGCCAAAGAGCCCGTAGCCGTCCTGCGCGATTCGCGTGCTGGCTGCCGGGATCAGCGCCGACCAATTGAGATTCAAGTGCCAGCCGAAGAAGACGTTGTCCCAACCCGCCGGCACAAAGCGATGCAAAACGCCCGGCGCCACGCGGCGCATGGCGATGATGCCCACGGCGAAGGACGCAATGGAAAGAACGCAAAACTGCACCACCTCAGTGATCACCACGCTGATCATGCCGCCCTTGATGACGTAGATAGCCGTAATCAGGACAAGAATCAGCGCGTATTGGTTCGGCGACAGGTGCCAGGGAAGAAAAGTGGCGGCGAATTTGCCGATGCCCTTGAAGCCGTAACTGAAGAAGCCGATGATGCTGATGAATGCGTAAAGGACCACGATCAGGTGCGACAACTGCGCGCCGCGACCGGTGCCGAAACGCGTTTTGATCCACTCCGCTCCGGTCATGACCCGCGAGCGCCGGAGCCACGCCGACATATAGACCATGAGAAAAACCTGGTTGAAGGTCGGCCACAGCCATGGGATCCACACGCTTTTCAGGCCATAGACGAACATCCAGTAGACAAGCAGCATGGTGCCGCTGATGTCGAACATGCCCGAAGCGTTGGAAAGGCCCAGCACATACCACGGCATCTTGTTGCCGCCCAGAAAATATGCGGTCATGTCGCGCGAGCCGCGGTGGGATACCCAGTAGCCTACGAACACCGTGCCCACCAGGTACACCAAAATGATCGCGATATCCAATGGTTGAAGATGCATCGAGTCCCCCGAATTCACTTGCCGATCGATCTCTCCCGATCCCCTGCCGCATGTTGCTAATCGCGGCTCGCGGAGTGCTGGTTGGAAAGTTTCTTAATTCAATTGTCCGGCCAACAAGAAGACCAGCGTTGCCTGCCAGTTGATGGCGATCTCGTTGCTGGCGAATGAGGCCGTCTGGTCGGCGTAGTATTTTTCCGGCGGCAGGTCCGTGGGAAACTTGGCCAGCACAGGATCCTGGCGGCCGGCATTCGGCCCTCCGGACAATAGTCCCGGCCACGGCCCCGGTTGCTCGCCGGATCCGCTGGGCCGGTGATGCGGGTGCAGGACCGAGTGCTCGCCAACCTGCGTGACCCACGAAAGCGAGAAGGTATTTCGGCCGAGCAGATAGTGCAAATCGTCGCGCGCAGCGTTCACAAAGGCAGGATTCGGTGCGATCACGTTGGCGATCATCAGGTCCATGCCATACTGCGCTGCGATCCCGTTCGAGCCCCAGACGAAATCCTTGGGCTTGAGGCTCACGTGGTAAGGATTGGCGGCAGTGGCGCTGACGATGGCCCGCGCCGCCGTCAACATTCGATCGCGAATAGCCACCTGCGCCTTGGCGTCGGCGTCTTTGCGCCGGGAAAGAGCGTAGGTGCGCAAAGCCATGGGCGCCATCTTGCTCCAATTTTCGGCGGGCGGCGAGTCGAGGCTGGGAAGATACGCGGCATAGTTGTTGAGGAAGAATTGGTGATAGGCGGCTTCGCCAGTGGTGCGCCAAAGCTCCGCCGACGCCCAAAGGCGCTCGTCCGAGCAGTTCGAATCACCGTACTCACCGGTTGAAATGCCCGGCGGATTGCGGAACGTCACATTGGGATACTGTTCGGTCCATTTCCAGGCGCGGCGCGCGGCATCCAGGGCGCGCGTGGCAAACGCCGCATCGAAGGGCTTGTAGACCCGCGCGGCGATCGCTGCCACCGCGGCCAGATCGGCAGTGGCGCAGGTGCTTTTATAAGGCGCCGAGCCGGTCCCGATGACCTCGCTGGGCAGCGTGTCCTTGTCGGGAGCGATGAAGCCCGGGAAGCGCGTGCTCGTCTGTTTGTGCCACGCGCCGCCATCGCTGTCCTGCATCTTCAGCATCCATTCAAGGTTCCGGCGAACCTCATTGAGAATGTCCGGAGTGCCGTTTCCGGTTTCGGGGATTTTGAGTTGAATCGGCTTGAGCCGGGGCCCGTAGATCTCCCATGCCCACAGCAGCGTTCCCGTCGCGATGCCCGAGTTGACCATGTAGCGGCCATAGTCGCCCGCGTCGTGCCAGCCGCCTATGTTGTCCCGTGGTCCGGACGCGCCTGAGCTGGGATGAAACTCACCGTGCAGGTGACAGGCCGGGTGGGAGTATCCGGGGAATTCCGGCCCGAGATCGACTGCCGTTCCGCAGCGCTGCCCGTAAAAGCCGCGCATGGCCAGGTACCAGGTGCGCTCAAAGACGTTGGCGCCAATGGTGAAGGTCCAGCTCTTCCCGACGCCGGGCACTTCGATGTAGTAGGTTCCCGCCTGGCGCAGCCGGGAGAAGTCCGCTGCCTGCACGGTGTCGCCTGAGAGCGGATCGGTTGCTGCCGGCGAAAGAGATCCATGAAGGAGGACCCTCCCATCGCTGGAGCGCCTGATCTCGAAGGTTTTAGCCGGACTCGCGACCAGGGCGACCTTGGGTGCGCCGGGAAGATACCCCACCTGGTCGAGCTTGATGGCTGTAGTTGGGCTCTCGGCCGCATAAAGCTGGAAAGTGGGGCAGAAGGCCACGCCCGATACGCATAAAAAGAAGATCCAGAGACGGGTGCGGCGGCAGGTTCGAAAGTTCCAAATCGATGAAGACGGCATATCGTTCATTCGCTTCACTCGCGAGGGTCGGTTAAAAAGACGGATCAGTCTCTCACATCCTCACGCACCGCGGCAACGAATTCCTCGGCCCAGGCGAATCATCAGCGGGAATATTCCTTGTTGCACTTCCATTGGTTCGGCTATAATCGCGCTTCGCTTTCAGGGGTAGCGGATTCTCCCTGCAAAAACGTTTCAGCTTGCATTCCTGACTGCAGTTTTTCTTCCGCCCCGGATCCCGAGAGGAACTGAAGATGAAGTTTGGCTATTTCGACGATCGTAACCGCGAGTATGTGATCACTCGGCCTGATACGCCGCTGCCGTGGATCAACTACCTCGGCTGTCAGGAATATTTCGGAATCATCTCCAATACCGCGGGCGGCTATTCGTTCTATCGCGACGCGCGGCTGCGCAGGCTGACGCGTTACAGGTATAACAACGCGCCATGGGATTGCGGCGGCCGTTACGTTTATCTGCGCGACGAAGAGTCGGGCAGCTTCTGGTCGCCAAGCTGGCAGCCGACACGGCACGCCGCCGAAGACTATTCCTGCCGCCATGGCATGGGCTACACAACCATTGGCTCGACGTTCTCCGGCATTGAAGCCCACACGCGCTACTTTGTCCCGCTCGACGAAAACCTCGAAATTTGGCAGCTCACGGTCAGCAATCGACGCGCGACGCCGGCGCGCATCTCCGTCTTCGCCAGTATCGAGTTCTGCCTGTGGGACGCGCAGGACGACGCCACGAACTTTCAGCGGAATTACAACATCGGCGAGGTCGAGGTTGTCGACGGCGTCATCTATCACAAGACGGAGTACCGCGAGCGCCGCAATCACTTCGCTTTCTTTGCCTGCTCGGAGCCAACATCCGGCTTTGACACCGCGCGCGATGCGTTTCTGGGCCCCTACCGCGGATGGGACAATCCCGCAGCCGTGGCCGCCGGCCAACTAACCAACTCCATTGCGCATGGCTGGGCGCCGATTGGCGCTCATCAAGTGAAGCTCGACCTGGCCGCCGGAGAAACACGGCAGATCGTCTTTGTCCTCGGCTACCGGGAGAACCCGGTCGACCGGAAATTCGATCCACCCGGAACGCAGATCATCAATAAGGAGCTGGCCAAGCCGTCGATTGCGAAGTACCTCGGCCAAAAAGAAGCGGACGCGGCTTTCGACCGCCTGCGCGCGCATTGGGACAAGCTCCTCGGCATCTTCCAGGTGGACACGCCGGATGTGCACACGAATCGCATGGTGAACATCTGGAACGCGTACCAATGCATGGCTACATTCAATATGTCGCGCTCGGCCTCGTCATTCGAGTCGGGCATCGGCCGCGGGCTTGGGTTCCGTGATTCCAACCAAGACCTGCTGGGTTTTGTGCACATGGTGCCTGCACGCGCTCGCGAGCGCATTCTCGACCTGGCCTCTACGCAGCTAGACACCGGCGGCGCTTATCACCAATACCAACCGCTCACCAAGCGCGGCAACAACGACATCGGCGGCGGATTCAACGACGATCCGCATTGGCTCATCCTCGGCGTCGCGGCCTACATCAAAGAAACAGGCGATTGGAGCATCCTCGACGAGCCGGCGCCCTACGACAACAAGCCCGGCACCGAGGAGCCGCTCTACGAGCATCTGCATCGCAGCTTCCGCTATACGCTGGAGCGGCTCGGGCCGCACGGGCTGCCGCTCATCGGCCGCGCGGATTGGAACGACTGTCTCAACCTGAATTGCTTCTCCGACACGCCCGGCAATTCGTTCCAGACCACGACCAACCGGGACGGCAAAGTGGCCGAGTCGGTGTTCATCGCCGGACTCTTCGTGCACGCCTCGCACGAGCTTGCAGCGATTGCCAGCCGCCATGGACATTCGGACGACGCGACGTGTTTTCTGACAGCCGCGGACCGAATGGAGCAGACGATTAAGAAGCACGGCTGGGATGGCGAATGGTTCTTGCGCGCCTACGACAGCTTTGGCGAAAAGATCGGATCGAAGGAGCGCGAGGAAGGCAAGATCTTCATCGAGTCCAACGGCTTCTGCGTGCTTGCCGGCATCGGGCTCGATGACGGCAGGGCCGCCAAAGCTCTCGCCGCCGTGCGCGAGCATTTGGCCACGAAGCACGGGCTCGTGGTTCATCAGCCGGCGTACACCCGCTACTATCTGCACCTGGGCGAGATTTCTTCGTACCCGCCGGGCTACAAGGAGAACGCCGGCGTTTTCTGCCACGTGAATCCGTGGGTGATGATCGGCGAGACGCGGCTGGGCCACGGCGATGAAGCATACGACTACTACCTGCGCATCAACCCTTCGGCGCGCGAAGAGATCAGCGACGTTCACCGCTGCGAGCCTTACGTCTACGCGCAGATGATCGCCGGCAAAGACGCGCCGACATTTGGCGAGGCCAAGAACTCTTGGCTTACCGGAACCGCGGCATGGAATTATTACGCGATCGCGCAGTGGATCCTCGGCGTGCGCCCTACATATGATGGCCTCGAGATTGCTCCCGTGATTCCGGCCGGCTGGCCGGGATTCACCGCAACGCGCATCTTCCGCGGAGTCACTTATAAGATCGCCATCGAGCGTAAGGGCGCTGGAAACAGTGTCGCGCTGACCGTCGACGGGGCGCCGATGGAGGGAAAAATCGTGCCTCCTCCCGCGGACGGCCGCAAGGAAGTGTCGATTTCGGCGGTTTTGGGCGCGGCGGTTTTGAGCTAGCGCTGCCGCCGCATCTTTGCGTTGACTAAGGAGCAACTTTGTATTCCGCCAACGAAAAGCGCTACGACACTATGCAATACCGCCGATGCGGTCGCAGTGGCATTCGACTGCCTGCCATCTCTCTCGGCCTGTGGCACAACTTCGGCGGCGTCGATGACTTCGAGAACTCCCGCGCCATGGTGCGTCGCGCTTTTGACCTGGGCATTACACACTTCGACCTCGCCAACAATTACGGCCCTCCGCCGGGAAGCGCCGAAAGCAACTTCGGCGAGATTCTGCGCCTCGATCTCAAGCCCTATCGCGACGAATTGATCATCAGTTCCAAGGCCGGCTACGACATGTGGCCTGGCCCGTACGGCGACTGGGGATCGCGGAAGTATCTGCTGGCGAGCCTCGATCAGAGCCTGAAGCGGATGGGCCTGGAGTACGTTGATATCTTCTACTCGCATCGTCCCGATCCGGAGACGCCCGCGGAAGAGACGATGTCGGCGCTCGATCAGGCGGTGCGTTCCGGCAAGGCTCTCTATGCCGGCATCTCCAACTACAACCCGGAGCAAACCGCGGCAGCCGTCAAGATTCTGCGCGGGCTCGGCACGCCCTGCCTCATTCATCAGCCCAAATACTCGATGTTCGAGCGCACTCCCGAGCGCGGCTTGCTCGATGTGCTGGGCAACGAAGGCGTGGGCGCCATCGCTTTCTGCCCGCTTGCGCAGGGACTGCTCACCGACCGCTATCTCAAGGGCATTCCCGCGGATGCGCGCGCTGCGAAGCCGCACGGATTCCTCAAGAGGAAGGACGTTGACGAGGGCCACCTCGTCAAGGTTCGAGCGTTGAACGAACTGGCGCGCGAGCGAGGGCAATCGCTGGCTCAAATGGCTCTGGCGTGGGTGCTGCGCGACAGTCGCATGACTTCAGCGTTGATCGGCGCCAGCCGCGTGGAGCAGATTGAGCAAAACGTGGCCGCACTTGCGAACCTGGCCTTCACGGACAAGAACCTGGCCCGCATCGATGCGATTCTGACCGACTGAGTGTGAGTGGGCCTCGACCACACCGAGTGGCTAGACTGGAACCGATTCGAGCAGTCAGCCCGCAGATTCGTGGTCACGAAGGCCTGCCCATTTTGCAAATCACAAGAGAACGACCCTCGCGCTGGCTGGAGCACCGGTGCGCCCGAAATGGCTGATTGCACTTTAGTAATACAGATATATGGTTATTTAAGTTCCCTATTGGCCTAAAAAATGGTTACCATCGTCCCACGGTAGCTTATTTGGCAGGCGGTCATAGCTTGGCGCTCGCATAGAGGGTTCTTCCCGGATTGCCGATATTTGTTTGTTATGGGCGGAAGAAACTCGCGAGTTCGGCTCCCGGGCAAAATGTCGATTTGAGATTCGAGCGCAAAAGGGGCTGGTGCCTCAAGGAGCAATTCAAACCGTGAGTTCGGCAGGCGTATCACCCAAATTCGAGACGAAACATGCCGACACCATTGGGCCACACCCTTGTCGGTTGCCTTGATTGGCCCAGACGGGGAGAGACGTTCGGTCATGGCCAAGGCTCTCGCCGAAACTCGCCGGGCCAATGTCCGCGAGTTCGATTCCTACCCGCCGAAACGTGAACACCTGCATGGATTGCTTGCGTCGTTCGAGGTTGTCGTCCTTGACCTGGACAGTGAGCCAGATGTCGCCCTGGAATTAGTGGAAAGAGCGAGTGCCAACGAAGCGGCGACGATCATGGTCTATTCGGAGAAGACAGATCCGAAATTCGCCATCCGCTCCATGCGTGCAGGCGCTCGTGAGTACATCCTTTTGCCACTCGAGCAAGGCGCTGTGGCCGAGGCTCTGGTTCGGACCACAACCACCCCTCGCGAGAAACCTCTTCCCGCTGAGAATTCCGGTGGAGGGCTGCATGTTTTTGTCGGGTCCAAAGGAGGATCCGGCGTTACGACGGTCGCCTGCAATGTTGCCATTGCCCTAGCGCAGAAATCCGGCCAAAGCATCCTGCTCATCGACCTCGCTCTTCCCATTGGAGACGCGGCGCTGTGCCTGGGGATCACTGCGGGTTACTCGACGGAGGACGCACTTCGGAGTATCGACCGGCTGGATGCGAGTTTTCTTCAAAATCTTCTGGTCAAGCATCGGTCAGGAGTATTCGTGTTGGCGGCTCCCACCAAAGTTCCCGACATTGAAGTTTCTGAAGGCGCCATCGACAAGCTGATCGCGATCGCGCGGCGCGAATTCGATCATGTGATCGTAGATGTGGGATCGAGGATCGATGGGACGGCCAAGGTTCTCTTCGAAGACGCCTCAACCATCTACCTGGTCACCCAGACCGGAATCTCCGAGCTGCGCAATTCAAATCGCCTTATTTCGCAGTTCTTCGCCGAGGGAAGTCCTAACCTGGAAGTCGTAATCAACCGGTTTGAGCCTCGCTTCCTGGAACCGGCGAACGAAGACGTCATCGCCAAGGCTCTCGGCAGGCCGGTGCGGTGGATGATTCCCGATGATCAGGACGCCGCGCGGGCGCTCCAGTGCGGTGACTCAGGACTTCCTGAAACACGCATTTCGCGCATAAGCCTGGAGATGGCCGGCTCGATTACCGGACGCCCGATTCCACAAGAAAAGAAGAGGGATTTTGACGTTGGAGGTCTCGGTAACAATATGCCCCAAGTAGATTTTGCAAGATATGAAGCGACGAGTCCTGCGATTCTGGCTTCGGCCGATGCGCGCACCAATCCGAACATCGCGTGGCCGGCGCCAGGCCCGATTACCTACGGGAACAAGCTCACCTTCGACCGACTCAATGCCACGGCATCGGTTGAGGGAACTTTGGTCTACACACCCGGCCCTGGCTATGTGTTGCCCGTCGGAACACACTCGCTTTGGGTCACGTTCACCCCGGCAGACTCCGGCAGGTACGTTTCGCAGCAGGCCTCGGTTTCAATCGTTGTGGCCAAGGCAACACCGGTTCTGTCCTGGCCAACTCCTGCCAAAATCATTTACGGCGCTGCATTGGACGACGCGCAACTCAATGCCTCCGCATCGGTACCGGGAAGTTTGGACTACTCTTCCGCGTCGGGCGAAGTGCTCCCTCCCGGAGTGCATACGCTCACGGTAACCTTCACGCCCGCCGACAGCGCGAACTACACAACAGCAAAGGCTACCGTGTCGCTGCTTGTGTCCAAGGCAGCGTCTGAAATCCAATGGCCTAGACCCGATCCTGTTACGTACGGGACAAAGCTCAGCCCCTTGCAACTCTGTGCCATGGCGTCGGTTCCGGGAACGTTCGAGTACAACCCTGGCTTGGGTGCGGTGCTTGCGGCTGGAGAGCATAAACTGTCGGTTGTTTTCACTCCGGCAGATACCGTGGGCTACTCTACATCGCGGGCCGCCGCATCCGTGACTGTGGCCAAGGCAACTCCCGCCGTCACGTGGCCAGCGCCGGATCCAATTGCCTACGGCGTTGCCCTCGGCGCAACTCAGCTCAATGCCAAAACATCGGTTCCGGGATCTTTTGCTTTTGCACCCGCCGCGGGCGAGATACTCACGCCAGGAGTGCATGAGCTCTCAGTAATCTTCACTCCGACCGACAATTTGAATTACACAACTGTGAGTGCAGTTGTGTCGCTGACTGTTGCCGAGAAGTCACCAACCCTCATCACCTGGCCGGTCCCATCCGCAATTTCTTACGGCGCCGCGTTGAGCGTCGCTCAGTTGAATGCCACGGCATCGGTTCCGGGAACATTTGTCTACACTCCTTCAGAGGGCCACGTACTCGCGCCGGGAAGATATACCCTCTCCGCATCGTTCACTCCATCGGACTCTGAAAAACACGCGACGGCGCAAGCCACGGTCGTGCTTGAGGTGGAAGGCCCGGCTTACGCTGCTTCATTGCCAACCACAGCGGATGACCCTGCGTCAGCGCAGACCTTCACCGCAACCAGGTTTGCTCCCGCGGATTCGGTACCGGGGGAAGTAACAGATGAGCGCACTGCCACCGGGACAAACCCGCGCGAAACGCGCACGTACAAAGGTGCTGTCTACGAGAAACGTGAGGACGGTCAATGGCATCTCCAGAAGAATTAACTCCGTTGCTACCTGAAACACTTCCCGATGATTTCGGCGATTGGGATAGCGAAGCTTCTCCTGCGTCTTTGCCTGTCAACTCCGATGAATGGGAAGCATGGGCAGCCGCTCATCCTTTCAGCGAGACTCCAAAGCCGCCTGGGCAATCTGTTGACCGCGATGCAACCAACGCATCCTTGGCAGACAGGCCGCGTGTCTCGGGCTCATCCTCATCTGCGCCGGTCGATGTTAAGCAGCCAATAGATTTCAGCTATAGGGATAGCGAAACATCTCCTGCGTCTAAGCCTGTCAACTCTCGTGAAGAATGGGAAGCATGGATAGAGGCTCATTCCTTCAGCGAGACTCCAAAGCCGTTTGGGCAATCCGCTGAGCGAAAAGCAATCTTGTCGCCCGTGCGCGAAGCAGGCTTGTCACCCTTGGACAGGCCACGTGTTTCGGGTTCAGCCTCGTCCGCACCAGTCCTTGTTAAGGAGCAAGAGTTGACTAGCGAGCCGGCGGATGCATCGCCCAGCCGCGCTTCGCACGGGCCGGACGCCAGCCGTACCACGAATGAGGCTCCCGTGGTGCAGGGTTTGCCAACCGTCGCTACGGCGGATGGAATAGGTAACTTACCCAAACCCGCGGCGGCACCGAGTCGCGAAGCGGACGAGGCTCTCTTCCAGTGGCATTCATCGAAGGATATCGAAGTTAAGGGAGAGCAGAAGACGGCGCAGCAGAAGACGGCGAAAAAGAAGTGGATGACCGTTGCTGCTGTTAGCGCCAGTTCGATTCTGCTTCTACTCATGATCCCGCTGTTCCATCACGGATCGAAGTCCGTGGCGAAACCAATTGTTCAGCCAATTCCGGTAGCATCCGATACTCAGCAGGTGACGCAGACGCCGAATCCGCCGGCTAGTGAACCATTCACTCAGGACAAGCCACAGGCAACCGCCGAAAAGCAACCTGCGGCGGACAACCAGCCGGCCAACCAACAGGAGGGAGCGAATTCGGCAAAGGCCCCGACGAAACTGCAGGCGAAAGTCATGGACGATCAACTCACTGCGCCAACACTGATTCCGCAAGGCCAAGTTGCGGAAGATGCGCCTCCCCCCGTCAGCTTTGGCGCAGCCGGTGCGGATGGTCTGGGCGGCAGCAGCGCGAATGTCAGCGTCTTGAATGGACACGCACAGCCCGTCGTTAAAGTTGCACCTTCCAGACCGTTTACCATTTCATCAGGCGTCGCGGCAGGAATGTTGATTTTGAAGACGCCGCCCATTTATCCGCCCATCGCTAGAGCAGCCCGCGTGTCTGGCACTGTGGAGCTGCACGCCACGATTTCCAAGAATGGAACGATTAAAGATTTGCACGTTGTGAACGGGCCGGCTATGTTGCAGCAGGCCGCCGTCGATGCCGTGCGGAACTGGCGCTACAAGCCGTACAAGCTCAGCAATGAGCCGGTAGAAGTTGAAACAACAATAAAACTGGTTTTCTCCCTTGGCGGATGACGTACCGAAGCGCGAACGTTGCTCGCCGAGAAGGCTTTCCATCGCACCGTGGTTAAGAGTCGTCTTGCCGGGCATCGGCTTTGGCGACAGCGTCAACCAGGTCCGCTTCGCGCTGATCGAGAATGAAGCGCACCCGTCTTCCATTGCCCTCCATCTGCTCTTATTTGTTCGCACTCCCGTGCAAATGTGCGCCCAATCACACTCGCGGCCTTCGAAAAGATTCGTCCTGCACCAACTCTGGTGAAATTCACAAATTTACTTGACTTTTGCACTTGCATCCACAGATTCAGCGGACGTACTGTCACAACAACTGATGAGCCTGTAGGGCATCGGGAGTTGGTCGCCGGAACGGTTGGTGGAACGAAAGGCCGATGAGAATCGGAAAATCGCCGCCAGCCCAGCCAGAGGGTGAAACCTGGGGCGAAAGCCCAAGAGGGATCGCTGGCCGCGCCAGAGATTACAAAAGCCGACGCAAGTCGGAAGTTGTCAAGCTGGCAGATCCGGAAGGTACGCGAACCGGCGGAAATTGAATACTCATCGACGGCTTTGCCGGCGATGCAAGGTTCGGTTGAAGTTAGGGGCGTATCAAAGGCCCAGCCGGAGGTAGAGGCGCCAGGCGCAAGCCGGGCGAATTGAAACCGGTGAAGCCGGAGGGTGGAACAGCCGATGCGAGTCGGAGGTTCGCCGCCGGTTTGGCAAAAGGGGGCAACAACCAGCGCGAGCTGGAGGTTGCAGCAGCGGACGGCGCAAGCTGAAAGCTGCAACAACGGCCGGTGAAAGCCGGAGGTTGTTCTAGCCAGCCGAGCTAAAGGATCAGAATCCGGTGTGAGTCGGCAGTTGACCGTCGGCCTTGCCGGTGGAGGGGTCGTTCGGCGAAAGCCGGATGGATCGCCATCGGTCGATCGGAAGCGCGCAACACCCGATGCGAGTCGGAGGTTAGCCACCGGTCGAGCTGAGCGGAACCACGCCGATCCGAGCCGGGGAAGTCGGTCGCCGGTCGAGCCGGAGTGCGGGGCAGTAGGCGCAAGCCGAAAGTTCCGTGCCGGCGCAGCCAGAGGAGGGAGCGGCAGCGAAAGCTGCAGGTTCGCCGCTGGGGGAGCCGGAGGATGCGACAGCCGGTTGTACTACGCGACCATCAAGATTGAAACGCCAGAGGCTTCGGTCTCTGGCGTTTTCAATTTGTGCGCAGTTTTTTCCCGCTCACGCCCATCCGACGCCGCTGCCCACCGGCGCTCGGATTACACTAGTTATAGAGAATCCATCATGTCATCCGGTTTCATACGAGGAACAACGCGAGTCGTTGCAGCTCTGGCGCTGTTTTGTCTGGCGCAGCAGCGGGTCCAAGCCGCAACCCAATGGGCGGCGCCGCAGCCCGCTAGCGCGTTCACCATTCCCACGGCGCAGCTCATCCAGCCCGCCGAACTCAATCGCTTGCTGCATACGCAAGGCACTGAAAAGCCGCTCATCCTGCAGGTGGGCTCACGGATGATGTTTGCCCAGGCACACATTCCCGGCGCGGAATACGCCGGGCCCGGCTCACAGTCAGACGGTGTCGAGCAGTTGCGCGCTCGCGTTGCGTCGTTGCCGCGCACGGCCTTCATCGTCCTCTATTGCGGCTGCTGCCCCTGGAATCGCTGCCCCAACGTGGGCCCGGCTTACAGCCTGCTCCACGACATGGGATTCACTCGCGTAAAGGTCCTGTATCTTGCCGAAAACTTCGGCGACGATTGGGTCAACAAGGGGTTTCCCGTTGAAGGCGGACGGTAGGCCGGTCTCCTCGCCGCGCATGTTGGGGAGCACTCTGCGCCGCACGCTGATCGCCTGCTGCGTCGCCGCGTCTCTGACCGCCTCGGCCGCGCCCGCCGGCTCGGCTGCGGAGAATCTCCTCGACAAAAAAGCGCCCCAGTTCACGCTCACTGGCTTCAACGGCCAAACGCTTCGCCTCTCCGGTTTCCGGGGCAAAGTTGTCCTGCTCAATTTCTGGGCCACTTGGTGCGCGCCGTGCCAGGCGGAGATGCCCGTCTTCGCCGCTTGGCAGCACCAGTACGCCCCGCGGGGATTCCAGGTCATCGGCATCTCCATGGATGATGACGCCGCGCCTGCGCGCCGCCTCGTCGAGCGGCTCAAGCTGAACTATCCCTCGGCCTTGGGCGATGCGCGGCTCGCCGCGCGCTACGGAGGTGTGTTGGGATTGCCGCTGACGTTTCTGATCGACCGGGACGGTCTGGTGCGCGCGCGCTTTCAAGGGGAGACCGATGCGAAGAAGATCGAGAGCCGGGTGAACGCGCTTCTCAGGGAGCCGTAACGCAGATTGATCCTTCCAAGCATCACTCCGTGCGCTCAAACCGTCACCTCATATAGAAAGACGAACGGTTGAAGCGCATTTCCTTCGCTTATCCGCGCACCAGCGGCAGCCCCGCGCGCTTCGCGATCAACTGCGCCACCCTCTTCGGCCGGTAGAAGGCGTGCGACGTGAAGGTCACCGTGTTGGTGTCCGTACCCAGAACAGTAAATTTTTGCGCATTCGGGATCCGCTTATAATGCACGGCTTCGATCCCGTTCCACGGCATAAACACCTCTTTTGCGTCGTTGGTGTTGCCGAGCTTGAAGTGCGCTCCATAGCTGTCGAGCAGGACCGAGCAATGCGCCATCAGTTTCCCTTGCCGCCACAGGAAGACCTGCGACATGGCCATCAGCCACGCTCCCAGCAACCACAAGGCGCCGGCAGCGAACCTGTCCAGATTCATCGCGCTCAACGGAAAAATGGTCGTGAGAGCGACAAACACCATGCTAAGGGAGATGATCAGCGAGGCGACGCTGCCCAGATAGGTAAGAAAAATCAGGACCCGATTGTTGCGCAGCAGCGTCGGGCGCGCGCCAGGCACGTCGATGTGTTGGCTGACCCCCGTATCCGCCGCCAGAATTTGTTGTTGTGCTTTGTACACAAACCTCTCCTCCACGATGGCATCGTTCGGCCTACAGGGGAAGGCAGGCTTGTAGATCGTCCTTCGTGCATCTCTTCGCGTCGTCGCGGCCGCTGCCAGACACATCGCGCCTTTGGCGCGCAGCCTGATTGTCCATCCGGATCGCAAACAGGGAAGTCCCACGTGGAAGCGCCGGCGAGGGAAGAACGACGACCGGTATCAGAGATTACATCAACAATTAACCTTTGGCAAGTATACAAAGCGTCAAATTTGCCGGTATTTTTTGCCGGCTTCTTCCGTCTTTTTCGCCGGTCTTTCGCCATGGATTTTGTGCGCTGAACTACACTGGCTCAGGGCGAATATGAAGCTCGGTCTGGGACTCTACCGGCACATGCTCAACGACGAATATTACTCATTCGCCGTGCAGGCGGGCTGCACTCACGTCATCGTTCACCTCGTCGACTACTTCCGTCAGGGCCAGGCCAACCCATCCAACAACCAACCCACCGGCGGCAAGGACAAGCCCTGGGGCCTGGCCGGCGATCCCAACCGCCTTTGGACAGTCGCAGAGCTCATCAAGCTCCGCAAGCAGGTCGAGGCCGCTGGCCTCAAGCTCGAGGGCATTGAAAACTTCGACCCCGCCCATTGGTACGACATTCTCCTTGACGGCCCCAAACGCGCGCAGCACATGCAGAACGTGTTCGCCATCCTGCGCGCCGTGGGCGAAGCCGGCATTCCCACCTTTGGCTACAACTTCTCCATCGCCGGAGTTGCCGGCCGCACCAGCGGACCCTTCGCGCGCGGCGGCGCGGAATCCGTCGGCATGGACGGTCCCGTCGACACGCCCATCCCCAACGGCGTCGTCTGGAACATGATTGTCGACCCCAACGCGCCCCCGGGCACGCTGCCCACCATCACTCACGACGAGCTCTGGCGCCGCCTGCAGCGGTTCCTTGAAGAAGCTCTGCCCGTCGCCGAAAAAGCCGGCGTGCGCCTCGCCGCGCACCCTGACGATCCGCCCACCCCAACTATGCGCCGCCAGCCGCGCCTCGTCTATCAGCAGGCCATGTACCAGCGCCTCATCGATCTTTCTCCTAGCCCCTCGAACATGCTCGAGTTCTGCCTCGGCACGCTTGCTGAAATGACTGAAGGCGACATCTACCAGACCGTCGACCGCTACAGCAGCCAGCATCGCATCGCCTACGTCCACTTCCGCAACATCGCCGGCAAGGCCCCGCGCTATCACGAGACCTTCATCGACGACGGCGAAGTCGACATGCTCCGCATCCTCTATCTCCTCGACAAGAACGGCTTCGATGGCGTCGTCATTCCCGACCACGCTCCGCAGATGACGTGCTCGGCGCCTTGGCATGCAGGCATGGCGCACACGCTGGGCTTTCTGCGTGCGGGCCTCATGGCCATCCAGCGTGGCTTCACTCCCGCTCCCCTACCGCGCGATCCCAATTCATCGCTTGTCGCTGATTCGCGCTCCTGACCGCGAGGGATCGGCCAGTCTCAACTTGATTTGAAGGGTACGGCGTTCGCAGGCTGCGAGAGAATCGCTTCTACGGCGCGCTCAGATGAACAGAGGCGGTGGGGCAATGGGTGTTGAGCTTTTGCTGCAGCATCGGCAGGTCGGCGATATGCCCGTCAGGAATGGCAATCCGCTGGGTGATTTGCATTGACGTAGTTCCGTTGAACGATTCGAAAATCAACATCAGCCGAGCCGGTTGATCCATCGCGGCGGTAGACTTCAACAAGTACCTGCCGGAGAGAATCCAGGGCGTGTATGCCCCGTTACAGAACAAGCCCTCGTCGCCGAACCATGTCTCCGGTGCAGCCGCGAGCAGTCGCTGATAGCGGCGGTCAAAGTTGGTGCGTTTGAACCAGTACGCCACCGCCACGAGCAAGATGATAAAACCCGTCAAACCGCTCACGATCGTCACGTTCTCCTGCAGGTTTTCGCCGGTAAACAGAGCCCCTAACACAAACAGCCCCACGCACAACAAAACGAACAGCGAAACACCCTTCCAACTCCACGGGCCCTCCTGGGCTTTTTCCCACTCGCGTTGATTCTCCGCCCATTGTGCCCATTTCTCCTGCGTATATTGCCAGTGCGCCCATGGATTGGCGATCACCGCCGACATGCCGCGGTCGTTTCGCCGCGCCATCATGTATGCGATCGAAAGCATGGGGCCGCACAAAAACAGCACAAACCCACCCAGGGCCGCAGGCAGCCACTTCCAGGTGGACGATGGAAGTACCAGGGATGCAGCTGTGTCGATGAGCAGGAAGACAACGAGACGCCAAATCCACTGGTAGACCTTGTGTCGATTGAAGCTGACCAGCCTGGCCGACGGAGGCAACGCAACAACATGCGAGTCGGTGATGCGGACAATAAAGATACTGGATCCGCACGCCAGCGCCATCAAGGCCACGAAGCCCGCAATTCCCTGCACAACCGGTGATCGGCTCACGGAGCCATTCACGATCGCATATGTTGTACCCGCAACAACCGCGACGATCAGCAGAAACCCGCCGCCGAGCTTCAATGTGGTCTTGACGGAATAGAGCGGACTCTTCCGCCAGCCGGCGAAAGCGCCGGCGATGGTGAGAAAGCAAAAAATCAGCAGAGCAAATTGCATTGTTTGTGCCTGGCGCGGAATGCGCGATGATCAGGCTTTTTGTATAGCAAGACCTGTGCGCTCGGCAATCATGCGAGCAACTTTCTTGGGACGGAAAAACGTGTACGACGAGAATCTCGCTTCGCTTCCGTCTTTTCCCTGCACGTAGTACTGCTGCGCGTTGCCCACGCGTTTGTGCTTGATCGCGGCGATCTGATCCCAGGCAAGGAACAGATCTGAAGGTTTCTTCTTTGTGCCCAGGTTGAAGTTCACGCCTCTGCTATCCAGCGTTACTCTATAACCTGCCATGGCGCGGGACAGTTTCCACAGCCACGGGCAACCATAACCGAAAGCCAATGCGCCCAAACCCCACCAGAAGGCGTTATACAAATTCCCGCCGCTGAGGCCGCCGCCCGAAGAAACAACGGAAAATACCATCAGCACCATGCAGACCGCAAAGAAAGCGGCGATAATGCTGCAGATCATCGTCACTCCAATGAGGAACCGGCTATTGTGCAACACCACGGGCGTGGCGCGATTGCTTTCGATCTGGGAAGTGATGCCTGCACCCGGCCCTGAAGCCGGAAACCCTGGAGTACCCATAACGCAATCTCCTCGGTTGATTGATGTTCGACGGCGAGCCTCAAGCAAGTGCGGCGAAGTTCCTTTATGCCCATAGCTGCTGGATCGTACCCGTAAATATTCTCGCCCGTCTGGTCACGATCTCCGCCTCGGACGCCCCGGAGTGGCAATTGTACGCGAGACACCAGCCGTCGCGATGCCTCATCCATGTCATTGCGGCGAGCTCTTGCCCCCGCTAATTTGAAGAGCGGGCTTGATCAACTCATAATGAGAAGACATAGGATTAGCTATGGCTGCAAATTTATATGACCTACATGGCGTGCGAATCTTCGAATGCCCAACGAACGGGCCAGCCGTTCAGTCCGAACAAGATGCCCTCGCAATTCTGGGAGAAGCCATGGCACAGCAGGCTGAACTGGTTCTGCTTCCAGTCGACAGGCTCTCTCCGTCCTTTTTTCAGCTGCGCACTGGGCTCGCGGGCGCAATTGCTCAAAAGTTTGTGACCTACGGGATGCGGCTCGCAATCATTGGCGCCATCTCTCCAGAGGCTCTTGAAAGCCCCGCCCTTCAAGCGTTTATCAATGAATCGAACCGTGGAGATAGGATTTGGTTCCTGGAACACATTGGAGACCTCGGAAAGAGGCTGCAGGCGCCAATTAAGCCTGCATGACGCTTATCTTCTGCGAGTGGCACTGACCCGCGCGACCCACAATTTCGAGTTGCTGGTGATTGACCGCCCAACCGGCGCTACCATCGAGTCATCATTTCGACGGCGCTGGAGCTGGTGAGATTTTGAAGTCGGGACCGATTTGAGAGCAGAACCTTTTGCGCTCTCCCGGCTCAGCTCGCACATAATAAGGACAGATCGAATTGCGCTCTGGCACCAGCCGGAAAGGATTCATGCCCCTGACTCCCCGCAAAACGAGCCTCGACGCGTTTAGCCTCAAAGGGAAATCCGCCCTCGTCACGGGCTCATCCCGCGGATTGGGCGCGGCGATCGCTGTCGCCCTTGCCGAGGTCGGCGCCAACGTTGCCGTGCACGGCTCCAGCTCCGCTCCCACAGCCACGCAGCAAAAGCTCCTCGCTCTCGGCGTCCGCTCCATCGCGCTCGCCGGCGACATAGGCGACGCGGCTGTCTGCGCGCGCCTTGTCGAAGAAACCGTCGAGCAACTCGGGACCATCGACATATTGGTCAACAATGCCGGCATCATCCGCCGCTCGCCCGCCGCCGATCATTCCGAAGAAGACTGGAAGGCGGTCATTGACGTCGATCTCACCAGCGTTTTTCGCCTCACCCAACACGCCGGCCGCCACATGCTCGCCCGCGGCTCGGGCAAGATCATCAACATCGCCTCGCTGCTCACGTTCCAGGGTGGGATTCTTGTGCCCTCCTACGCCGCAGCAAAGGGCGGCGTCGGCCAGCTCACCAAGGCCTTCGCCAACGAGTGGGCTTCGAAAGGCATCAACGTCAACGCCATCGCTCCCGGCTACATGGATACGGACAACACCGAGGCGCTGCGCAACAATTCCGAGCGCGCCCGGCAGATTCTGGAGCGCATTCCCGCCGGCCGCTGGGGCAAGCCCGAAGACCTGGCCGGCGCTGCCGTCTTTCTTGCCTCCGCGGCCAGCAACTACGTCCACGGCCACATTCTCGTAGTGGACGGAGGCTGGCTCAACCGGTAGGTTGGTATTGTGCTCAGCCGGAATCCCCGCTTTGCGCAAATTGCAATGGCTCGGCTTGTAAGACCCCTCTCGGAAAGGAATCCAAATGGATATGAATCTTCATTCCCTGCGCGAACTCCTCAAGCGCCCAAGCGCGTTTCTTCCCGTTATCATGTCGCTTACGGCCCTGGCCGTCGTCGTTGTGCACATTGCCGTCTTCGGCACTGCTCGCGAGGCCGATGAGGGCGCAGTCGCGCATATCTGGCAGCTCCTCATGGCCGGGCAGATTCCAGTCCTCGCGTTTTTCGCCTTCAAATGGCTCCCGCGAGATCCCAAACCGGCGCTATACGTGCTCGCGTTGCAAGCCGGAGCTGCGCTCGCATCCTTGACGCCCGTGTATCTTCTCAATTTGTGAACCTCGGCGGGCTACCGCGAGGCAGGAGCTACTCTACAATCTTCTTTGGTGAAGAGTATGAGCGAACCCGGAGTCATTTACACGGCCACCAACGCAACCAAGACCACCACCCCCGAGCCGGGCATGATCCGACAGGTCCTCGCCTACAACCCGCACCTCATGCTTGTGCGTCACACCTTTGAGAAGGGTTGGAAGGGCGCGCCATAGCCACCCGCATCATCAAATGGTTTATGTCGTGCGTGGACACATCCTCTTTCAGGCTGAAGGCAAGAACTGGGAGATGCACGCCGGTGACAGCATCGTCGTCGAAGGCGGCGTCGAGCACGAGGCCTCAGCCGTCGAAGCTTCTGAGGTTCTGGACGTCTTTACGCCTTACCGCAAGGAATACGCATAGCCTGCGGCTGCTTTCCTTTGGTTACCTGGTCTGCCCCCATCGGGCTTTGGAGGTTTTTTTGAGAATGACGACGAAGTTTCGTTGGCTCTTGTCACTCGCGGTCGCCGGCGCTTACCCGGCAACTTTGATCGCCCAGCCGCCTCCGCCGGCTTCCGGCATTACGGGCATTGCGCACATCGCCTTCCGCGTCAGCGACCTCGATCGCGAAATCGCCTTCCTCGGCAAGCTCGGCTTCCAAGAGTCCTTCGCCATGACCAACGCCGGCAAAACCACCGAGGTCTTCATCAAGATCAACGACCGCGAGTTCATCGAGCTGTATCCCAAAACCGATCCTTCGCAGCCCGTCGGCTGGATGCACGTTTGCTTCGAGGCCGGCGACCTGAACGTGTTGCAACACTACTATGCCTCTGAAGGCCTCAACCCCTCGCCCGTGCGCAAGGCCGCGGCCGGCAATCTCATTTCTTCCTTCAACGATCCCGAAGGCCGTGTCACTGAATTCACGCAGTACATGCCCGGCTCGCGCCACACCCTCGACATAGGCCAGCACCTCGGCTCCGCCCGCGTGTCCACTGAGCTGATGGGAATCGATCTGCCCGTAAGAGAAGGCGCCGCGATGAAAGAGTTCTATTCCGACCTCGGCTTCGAAGCCGAAGACACGAACGGCAACGTGCGCCTCACCACCCCTGGCGCGCCTGAGCTGCACATGGAGCTGCGCGCTCCCGGCCCCGGCTCACAACCGGAGTTCCTCTTTCTCGTTCCGGACGCCAAAAAAGCATACGAAGCGCTGGAGTATGCGGGCGTCAACGCGCAACGCAACGGCGGACTCGTCTTCGTCCGCGATCCCGACGGAAATCTCTTCATTTTTCTTGCAACCGGTCGTTGACGAGCAGAAGGAGGGCATTTTTTCCTGGAAGCGCAAGAGCCGATAGCAATCGGCCCCGCGTTCAGTGGATCGTCTTCGACTTCCGCTGCATGTAATCCATCATCACGTACTGCCCCAGCGTCGCCGGCGTGGTGAAGTACGCCTTACCCCGGCACATCTCCGAAACCTTGTGCACGAACTGCACCAGTCCGTAATCCTGCGCCAGCATGAACGTATTGATCATTACGTTTGACCGCTTGCAGCGGGCCACCTCTTCCAGCGTCTCGCTCACCACAAGAGGATCGAGCCCATACGCATTCTTGTAAATTCGTCCGTCCGGCAGTGTCAGCGCGGAGGGCTTCCCATCCGTGATCATCACAATCTGCTTCATGTCCTTGCGCTGCCGCGAAAGCACGCGCTGCGCCACGCGCAGGCCCTCACGCGTATTGGTGTGCCACGGCCCCACCTTCACCCGCGCCAAGTGCGACACCGGCAACTCCTCGGCCGAATCGTGAAACAGTACCAGCGATAGCGAATCGCCCGGGTACTGCGTGCGGATCAAACGCGATAGCGCCATCGCCACGCGCTTGGCCGGCGTAAACCGGTCTTCGCCGTACAGAATCATCGAGTGCGAGCAGTCCAGCATCACCACTGTCGCGCACGAGCTCTGGTAGTCGCATTGGTGGACCTGCAAGTCTTCGTACTCAAGATTCAGCGGTAGCTCCAGCCCCTCGCGCGCAATCGCCGAGCTCAGCGTCGCCGTCGTATCCAGATTCAGCGTGTCGCCGAATTCGTATCGCCGCGATCCGCCGCTCGTCTCAATCCCCGTCGCCCAGTCCCGGGTGTCGTGCCGTCCGAAGCTCGACTTGCCCAACGACCCCATCAAATCGCGCAGCGTTTTGAAGCCCAGAAAGTCCAGGCTCTTGTCGGTCACCTCGAAGTGCACGTTTTCGCGATCGCGGCCCTCCGCATTCCCTACCTTCCCGTTGGCCTCGTCAATCCGCGTCGGCCCATTCTGAGGCATGGCGGAGATGTAGTTCTCGCGCTCCATCCGCTCCATCAGCTTGTCGATCAATTGGTCCAGCGTGCCCTCGGCCATCATCCGGTCGAGCAGTTCGCGCGTCTCGCCGTCAAAAAAGTCACCGGTCTCGAGCACCCCCCCGCAGCGCCTCGCGCAGATCGTCCATCGTGTGATCCAAATCTTGAAAGCCTGTGAACGGATCGTAGTAGCCGGAGTCGAGCAAATAGTCAGACAGCGCGTCGAGTAGGCTCTCGAGATCGATCTCCGAGGCCAGATCGCCGGTGTACTTCGTGTATCGAATGCTCTTCATCCCGCTCCCAGTCTTCTCGGTCCCTTGGTCCCTTGGTCCCTCGTTCCCTGCATCAGTTCAACCCCCCGCCCTTTCTTGACCGCCGCGAACGTTGCCAGTCTTCATACTCCATCTCCAGCTCCTTGCGCTCCGGGATCGCCTCCTGGCGCTCGCGCAACCGCACGCTCTTCTCCGCAGCAAATCCATGCTGCTGGTTCCGGCTCAACTTGCGATGCGCCACCAGGCCCTCCAGCAGAAACTCCGCCGCGGCCACTACCTTGGGCGCGGCGTCTCCGCTCTTTACGCCCAGAGGCGGCAATTTTTCTAGCAATCCCTGAATCCCTTTCAGCTCTTTAAGCGCCGCGGCCGCCGGCTGATCCTCGTCCAGCTTCACCGTCCCGCCCAGATTGAACCACTGCTCGATCTGCTCAGTGTCCACGCCGTTAAAGTAGCGGTCGTACACCTTGCCCACTGCCATTCGAATCAGTTCACGCACCACGGTATCGGCGCCCTTCATCTCGCCCTCGTACTCAAGTTCAAGTTTGCCCGTGATTCCCGGCATCGCGGCGTAGATGTCGCTCACCCGCGGCAGCACCGGCGTGTCCCCGGTGGTGAGAGCCCTTCGCTCCGCGTTTGAAACCACCAGCTCCAGCGTCGAAATCGGCAGCCGCTGGCTCACGCCGCTGCGCTTGTCCACCTTCTTGTCCTCGCGCGCGCTGAACGCCACCTGCTCCACCACCTCGCGCAGGTACTGCGGAATCTCGATCGCCGCGTCTCCGCGCGCCGCCCACGCCTCCTGCGCCGTAATCGCCACGCCTTCTTCCAGTGTCTCCGGATAGTGCGTCCGAATCTCCGATCCAATCCTGTCCTTCAGGGGCGTGATGATCTTGCCTCGCGCCGTGTAGTCCTCGGGATTCGCGCTGAACACCAGCGCCACGTCCAGCGCCAGGCGCACCGGATAGCCCTTAATCTGAACGTCGCCTTCCTGCATGATGTTGAACAGCGCCACTTGAATTTTCCCCGCCAGATCGGGCAGTTCGTTGATCGCGAACAGTCCGCGATTCGCCCGTGGCAGCAGGCCGTAGTGCATGGTCAGCTCGTTCGAAAGGTCTTCGCCTCCGCGCGCTGCTTTGATCGGGTCCAGATCGCCAATCAAATCCGCCACCGTCACGTCCGGAGTCGCCAGTTTTTCCACGTAGCGCTCCTCGCGATCGAGCCACGCAATCGGCGTCGCGTCCCCACGCTCTGCGATCAGGTCGCGGCATCGCCGGCACAAGGGCCGATACGGATTGTCGCGAATCTCGCACCCTGCCACGGTTGCCATCCGCTCGTCCAGCAGCGCCGTCAGCGCGCGCAAAATGCGGCTTTTCGCCTGCCCGCGCAGCCCCAGCAGAATAAAGTTCTGTTTCGACAGCACCGCGTTCACAATCTGCGGAATCACCGTGTCCTCGTAGCCTACGACGCCGGGAAACACCGTCTCCCGCGCCTTCAGCCGCGCCATCAGGTTCTGGCGCATCTCGTCCTTCACGCTGCGCGTCTTTATTTGCACTTCTGAAAATTGTTTGCTGGCGCGCAATTCGCCCAGCGTCTGGGGAAGGCCCAGCGTTTGACGAGGAGTGGATGCAGGCATTCGTGGCCTCCTGTCCGGTTCTGTCGGGGGAAGTACCGGCTGTATGGATTAGGACGTTCGATGCGGGGAATTGCCGCGGCAATCCCGTGATTGTTTTCGCTATCGGTTACAGCGGAACCAGAGTAGGTGTATCCCGGAAGCACTGAGTTCAAGTCGACGCGACCATCAGGGAGCGGCGACCCTACGCGAAAACTCAAAAGGACACGGTTACTCTGGTTCCGCTCTAAGGCTTGCCGCTCGTTTGGCCGGCTCTGATGAGGAAATCCTCTGGTAATAAAATCTAGATTCGAAACCTGCTCGGCGTCAGCAAGAAAAAGGGGAAGATTCCGCGCCCAATCATTTCGTTAGACGTGCCAAAGCGGCCTGCAGGCAGTATGCACCCGTTTCCCCGATTCGCAAAATCCGGCCCGGGTCCGCTATCGCTCCGATTCGAATTTGCTTTGAAAGGTCACGGCTTTCAGGCCTGGGTCCCCACGGACAGGTCTTCGTCCGTGGGGTGGAAGGCCTGCCCTGAACGAAACCGAAGGGTGCCGTTCACGCACAAATTGACCGTGGGCTTTAGCTCCTGAGGGATTTCCCCCAGGTCCATCGGGCCTGTCCAACTCGCCCTAGTTCCGCGCCGCGTGCACTGCAGCAGCCCTGCCCTCGGCCAGCAGTTGCGCCAGCACTTTTTCCGGGCACAGATGGTGCGCCTCGCGTTGTTCCAGCTCTTTTTCCGTTTCCACGCAGGAAGCGATGGTCATAAAGCAATCCAGGCAGCGCGAGTTGTAGCTGCCATTTTCGTTTTGTGTACGGCTGTACATGGCGATCTGAGGAAATACCCTCTGATCCTAGCCGCGATCTGCTTTTCCTGGTCGTGACTCGCATCACGTCCACATGTTCACGCTTGGTGACCCGCCATCGCGCCAATCAACCTTGCCTTCAGAACGAAGACGCCCCCGCGTTCACCCACTGATTCGGATTGCGCCTGAGGTTCCAGCACGGATCTTTTCCTCCGTGCGGAAACAACGCGACCGCGCAGGGAACATTCGCTGTCCCCAGATAGTCGTATTCCGTCTTTCCCCCTTTTAGAGGAACGATCATGAACTGACTTACGGCCACCACCGACTGAGGCGAGCCGCGCAGCTTGTAGACCGTCCAGTCGACTACAAACGCCGCCAGCGATAGGACCGCAATCGCCACCAGCACCCGCAGCGCCCACCGTCCCAGCCAGCGCATCATCTTTCCCACTTCCTTAGGGTGTATCGACATATACAGGCGGCAGCGACGGGAGCCATTTTCTCTCAGTTCTAGGAACGAGGAGCGACGGATACCGGGCGTCTCCTAGCGACGAGTGACGACGAAATGAGGGGAAATGGCCCCGTCCCTCCGGGTTGCGGAGAAAATTCGGCCATACTTTGTTGTCGTCCTCGACTGTGGGCCCGCCACAGTCTTCGGACTCCGCCTCGTCTGGCCGGATTTTCGCTCGCAACGCTGTCCGTCCGTATATGTTGATACACCCTACAGTGCCAACTCGCCGACCCAAGCCGCCGGGCTTCCGCCTTCAGCGTCACGCCGGTCAGTCTTAACCGTCGCGCCTCGTTCAAAATATACGCCAGCTCAGCGGCGGCCTGCGGGTAGCTCAATCCCTCCGGCCGGATATTCGAAATACAGTCACGCTCTGCGTCGCTGCGCCCCACTCGCCGGATTGATAGAATTCTCTGTCGCTGTTTCCGCCCAAAAGGAGAGTCTGTGTTTCGTCCGGCTTCTTTCTTCCATTCGCGTCGCACTTTCGCCGTAAAACTCGTTCTTGCCGTCGCAGCTCTCGCCCTCTTCACGCCCGCGCTCCCGGCCCTGGCTCAAAATAGTGCCGCCCCGGCGCAAAACGCACCGGTCCCCGCGCAAAGCGCCGCGGCCTACTCACAAATTGACCCCCTCGTCGTCCGCACAACCGCTGGCCTCGTTCGCGGCATCGCGCGGTCCAATGGCGGCGCGCAATTCCTCGGCATTCCCTACGCTGAGCCGCCGCTGGGCAACCTGCGTTGGCGCGCGCCCGTGCCCAAAAAGTCCTGGTCTGGTGTCCGCGACACCAACGCCTTCGGCGCCTCCTGCGCCCAGCCCCTCCTCGGCGGCGCATGGAATCGTCACGACGCCGAAAACAGCAGCGAAGACTGCCTCTATCTCAACGTCATCACTCCCGCCTGGCCGGCTGCGAAACCCCTGCCCGTCATGTTCTGGATGCACGGCGGCGCCAACGAAGGCGGCTCCGGTTCGGGCTCGCTCTATAACGACGGCACCCTGCTCAATCACGGCGTGCTCATCGTCACCATCAACTACCGCCTCGGCATCTTCGGCTTCTTCGCCCATCCCGAGCTCACCCGCGAGTCCCCGCACCACGCCTCCGGCAATTACGGCCTCATGGATCAGATCCTTGCCCTCCAATGGGTCCACGACAACATTGCCCGTTTTGGCGGCGATCCCGACAACGTCACCGTCTTCAGCCAGTCCGCCGGCTCCATGGACACCGGCATGTTGATGGCCTCGCCTCTCGCCCGCGGCCTCTTTCAAAAGGCCATCGCAGAAAGCGGCGCGCCGTTTTATCCCGTGCTGGCGCCGTTCGATCAGGCCGAGCAGGCCGGCCTGCAATTCGCCGCATCCTTCGCCGCGCTCGGCAGTCAGGATCCCATCGCATTCCTCCGTCAGGTGCCCGCGCCGGACCTCATCGCCAAAGCCTCAAAGAGCATGTGGGGCAATCCGCCAATTGGCCCGATCATCGACGGCTGGGTCGTTCCGCGCTCGCCTGAAGAAACCTTCAAGTCCGGCGAGGAAGCTTCCATCCCACTGCTCCTCGGCACCACTACGCGCGAGTTCGGCGCCTCCGAATCTCCTGACGCATTGCGTCAGGCCATCGAAGATTACGCCGGAAATTTCGCGCCGCAGGCCCTCACGCTCTACGGCCTCGCGGATGGCGGCCAGGGCACAGCCGATCCGCTCTACGGTTCGGCCGGCGTCCAGTGGAACGCCGATGTCGAATTCCATTGCCCAATCTCGACCGAAGTTCTCTGGCACACCGCCGCGCGCAATCCAACCTTCGAGTACGAACTCGACCACGCCATTCCCGGCCAGGAGGCGCAGGGTGCGCTTCACTCCGCTGACCTACCTTACGTCTTCGGCTCCTTCCCCACCTCCGGAAACATCGCCGGCAACTTCGGCGACGTCGACAAGCACCTCGCTGAATTGATGGAGGACTACTGGACCAACTTCGCGAAGACAGGCGACCCCAACGGAGCCAACCTGCCGCACTGGCCGGAATTCGATGGCACGCAGCTCTACTTGGTCTTCACCGAGGACGGCCAGGGCGTCGACAGCAACGGCCCCCTCCGCGCTCCGCAGTGCGACCTCTACCGCGAGATCCTCGCCGCGCGCATGAAGCACGCTCAATAGCCGAGTCGCCCACTCCAAGCGGCGAGCGCTATAAACAAGAGGGGGCGCGGCTCGCACCGCGCCCTCACCTCGAATGGCCTTTAGCTAGGTGTGTGTCGGGCATAGATTGGTGACGGAGCCTACAGCGTGGGCAGCAGGTTCTGTTTTAAGTTCTAGCCATGGGCCAGAACTTCATTCCTGACACGGTCAACCAGACGCTTCTGTTTCCC
>Ga0224555_1000057_pt1 | contig 137920 bp, 113 predicted proteins | sample 714S23034metaG_FD_180687 | JGI IMG/M metagenome (GOLD analysis project Ga0224555, IMG submission 180687) | Peat soil microbial communities from Stordalen Mire, Sweden - 717 S2 30-34 | ecosystem: Environmental > Terrestrial > Soil > Wetlands > Peat | place: Sweden: Norrbotten County, Stordalen...
TGCTGAGAAGTGAGCAGGGTCCGAGTTGAACCCATTTTGTGACCGGATTGTGCCAAGATCTGAAAATGATGACAATCATGACAGATTTGCACTTCACAGAGTCAATAAGTTACGTGGATTGAGGTACCGGAGTCCGACCGACTCCCGCCGCCTCCCCAAAAAACTGAACCCCAAGGTATACGACCGTTGCGGTCACCAACCCGTGATCACGGCTGCTGGGTACTCGTCACAAGCCAATCAGTTCCAAATCGGAGGATGCCTCCCGCGGGTGGCACAGGCCAGCCCCGTTTGCTCGTCACGATCTTCAGAGTCTGCAGTTCCTGGCGAGGCCAACTTGCGAATCGGCTTGAAGAGCTCGGAAGCAGCTCGGAAGTAGATCGCTTCAGAGTTCAAATCCGGGGATTGGTGCTGACTGCGGCAAAGAGAATAGGGGCTGATCCCACACGATCAGCCCTGTGGCCCGCTGCTGAAAAGTTTGTCGCATTTTTGTCGCAAATAGCGCCGATTGTGCCGGTTTTGCCGACTCAGCCGACTCGTAAGTGCTGTGCCGTCTGTATTTTGCGGTTTGACCTATTCCATGGGATGGAAGAAGTCATCGGTTCGATCTCGATTAGTTCCGGAACCTTCTGCCACGTTACCCAGAGATTTTGAAATTCACGATTTCCGTTACCCAATCAGGTATGTTTTGGGCTATGGTGGTTTCAGGCGGATTCATGCTCGTTCATGCCGATCCGCGTGGTACTCCTTGATTTTGCTGGGGTTGCGCTTCTGGAAAGCCGTGTAGCGATTAGGCTTAGAAGACAATGGCGGAGGGAGAGGGATTCGAACCCCCGGTACCCTTTCAGGCACAACGGTTTTCAAGACCGCCGGTATCAACCGCTCACCCATCCCTCCGCAGGGGCGTGGAGCTGCCTTTGATTGTACGGCCAAAAGAGCATTTTCAGGCAGGGTTTGGCGGGGAACGGCCTGGATGGTGGCGCCTGGGGGGCCAGGAGGAACAGGCTGACAGGGTTGACCTAGATTGGGTCCCCAATTCACGTGCCCCTGTCGACTCTGTGCAAGGTGGTTTTTACTTCCGCCCCAGCGACCTATCGCTGGGGGCCCCGGTAAAGGAAAAAGCCACTCAGCGGTCGTGGTTTCGGAGTACAGCAATTGGAGAACCGCTGTCGCCGGCGGAGGTCTGCCGGAGGGCGCACCGCCGAAAGATCGGAAAGCCGTTGAAATCACGGCGCATAAGGCATGAAGGGTGTTACAAAGATTGTACATGGTCACGCGAGCAAAAACAGGAGCCGAGCCGCAGCCGGGGCAACCCATCAGCCTGCGCACGCTGGGGGAGTATTTGAACCTTTCACCGGCCACTATCTCGCTGGTGCTGAACAATGCCCCCGGTGTGCGCTCGATTCCGCAGGAGACCCGGGACCGGGTGACCGGGGCGGCAGCCAAGTTCGACTACCGGCCCAGCTTCTATGCGCGTTCGCTTCGCAAGCGGCAGACATTTTCGATAGGCGTGCTGGTGCCGGACCTGAACGACCACTATGTCACGCAGGTGCTGTCGGGCATGGAGGAGTTGCTGATCGAGGAAGGCTACTTCTACCTGACCGCCAGCCATCGGCGCAAGCCCGACCTGATCGAGGAGTACCCGCGCCTGCTGCTGGACCGCTGCGTGGAAGGGTTCATCCTGATCGACACGGTGCTTGAGCACAGCATGAAGCTGCCGGTGGTGGCGGTGGCGGGACATCGCAAGATTGAGGGCGTGACCAACGTGGTTCTGGATCAGCGGCGGGCGGCGGAGCTGGCGTTGCGCCACCTGGTCCAGTTGGGGCACCGCAAGATCGCCTTCATGCGCGGCGGCAAATGGAGTTCCGACGCCGATGAGCGCTGGGAGTGCCAGATGACGGTGGCCAGGGAGTTGAAGCTGGAAGTTCCGCCCGAGTTGACCGCGCAAATCGAGTTGCGGGAGTCGACGCCGGCGATGGGTTTTGGGCCGGCCAATGAACTGGTCAACCGCGGCGCCGACTTTACCGCGCTGGTGTGCTACAACGATGTGTCCGCGTTTGGAGCTATCCGGGCGCTTGTGGATCATGGCCTGCGCGCGCCGCAGGACGTTTCCGTGGTGGGCTTCGACGATATCCAGAGCGCGGCCTACCACAACCCGAGCCTGACCACCATTCGCCAACCGCTGTATCACATGGGAATGGTGGCCGCGCGCATTCTGCTGCAACGGATTCGCGGTCAGGCGACTTTTCCGGCTACGGTGCCGATTCTGCCGGAACTGGTGATTCGGGAGTCGACCTGTCCGCCCAATTTGCGGCGCGGGCGCGGGAAGCGGAACTGAAGACCAGTTGCCGGCGGCCCTCCGATGGGTGCGAAATCGCCCTGACCGCCGATCCGGCGAGGGATCCTACACACAGATTGGAGGAATGAGCAAGGGGAGCCTGCGCGGCTCCCCTTCGAGTTAGTGGCAAGTCAGTCGAGTTACTTTTTGCCTTCGAGTTCATCGGCCAGGGCGCCGGCTCCGTAGAGCTTGCGCAGGCCTTCGATCATGCCGGACGAGTGGACGGCGACGGCGCGGTTCTTGGTTCCGTCATAGACAAAATCACCGGCCATGGACTCGATGTTGCCGTCGAAGATCAGGCCCACGAGTTCGCCGTCGCGGTTAACGACGGGCGAGCCGGAGTTGCCGCCGATGATGTCGCCGGTGCAGACGAAATCGAGGGGCGTGGAGAGGTCGAGCTTGTTAAGGCCGGCCGCTTCCTTAGGCGTCAGGTCGAAGGGCGGCTTGTTGCTGAAGCTGGCGGCGCGGTCGTAGAGGCCGTAGAAGGTGGTGAAGGGCGGGGCAATCGTGCCGTTGTAGGGGTAGCCTGTGACCGTGCCATAGCTGAGGCGGAGGGTGAAGGTGGCGTCGGGATAGGCGTCCTTGCCATAGACCAGGAAGCGGGCCTTGCCGAGCTTTTCGCCGGCCGGGGTGAGCACGCTGGCTATGGTGTCTCTCATGCGGCGGTTGGTCTCGCGCACGATGGGGTCGACGCGGCGCGCGGCCACGATCATGGGATCGGTGGAAGCGGCCACGGCGGCCTCGCCGCCATCCAGAAGCGCCTTGCGGACGGCCGGGTCGGCCAGTTTGGTGCCGTCCACCAGGGAGTTCACCACCGTATCCACGTCGCCGCCCTGTAAGATGGCCTGGAAGTACGCGTCGTCCTTGCCCAGCTTTGCCTGGCCCAGCTTGATCGCGTCTGCCATATAAAGCTTCTCCGTCGCCACGGGAATCTTGGCCGGCGACTTCAACCGGTAATTGAGCGTATCCAGCGCGGCGTCGTGGAACTGCGGCAGGCGCTCGCCGTCGGGCTTCTTGATCTCGGCCACGTATTGCACGATGGTGAGCGCCAGGCCGAAGAGTTGGCTGTCGGCGCGGCGGAAGAGCTGGCCCTTGATCTCCGGCTTCACCTTCTCTTCAGCGCGGGCAATGGTGTCCCAGGCGTCGCCATAGGCTTTTTGCCACTCGGGATTGGCGGCCACCTTGGCGCGGAAGTCAGCCTCTTCGGCCTCTTTTTTGGCCAGAATGGCCGGGTCGGCCAGCGCTTCTTTACGGCCAATGTAGACCTTGAGGCTGTTTTGCAGCCCGAAGATGAGGCTGCCCACCAGGCGAGCCTGCTCCGGTCCCTGCGCGGCAAAGGCCTGGGCGGTGGCGATGCGGTGCTGCAAATACTCCGTCACGGCCGGCCCGATCATATCGCGCTGGATGAGCAATTGGGCTACGGTGTCATCGCGTTCCGTGGAGCCTGGGTGGCCAGAGATGAAGACCAGCTCGCCGGGCGCGGCGCCCTTGGCGCTCCACTTGAGGAAGTTATCGGTGTGCAGCGGCTTGCTGTTGTCGTCGTAAACGCGGAACAGGGCCATGTCCAGGTCGTAGCGCGGATAGGTGAAGTTGTCCGGATCGCCGCCGTAGAAGGCCGCCTGCTGCTCCGGCGCGAAGACCAGGCGCACGTCGGTGTAGACCTTGTACTGGTAGAGCCAGTACTCGCCGCCCTGGTAGAACCCAACCACGTCGGAGCGATAGCCGGTCTTGACGTTATGCGCTTTGTTGAGAGCTTCGGTGCTTTCCTTGGTGATGGCGGCGATCTCGGCGTCGCGGGCCTTCAGGGCCTTGGCCTCGTCGGTAATGCCCTTGGCCGCGCCCTGCACCCGCGCGGTCACATCCTGCATGGCTATCAGCACGTTGATTTCCAGATCGGGAGACTTCATCTCCTGGTCCGCCGTGGCGGCATAGAAACCGTTGAGGAGATAGTCGTGCTCGGCTGTCGAGTTCTTCTGCAACTGGCCGCGCGCCACGTGATGATTGGTGAGCAGCAGGCCGTCGGAGCTGACAAAGGAGCCCGATCCGCCGTCGTTGAGCCGGACGCTGGAGAGGCGCAGGTGGTCGAGCCAGGCCTGCGTGGGCGTGAAGTTGTATTTTGCCTTGAGCAGTTTCAGCGGTGGGTTGTCGAAGGTCCACATGCCTTCTTCGGCATGGATCACAGGCGAAGCGGCCAGCAGAAGCGCGGCCGGCAGCAGAAGCAGGGTGCGAAAATTGCGAGTGCGCATTGGAGTCCTCATGGGTTAGCAAGTTAGCGGAGTTACCGGAGTTAGCGGGTTTGGCGGAGCAAGCGGGGCTAGCAACGCTAACTCCGCTAACCACGTAAGCCCCGCTGCAATTTCGGTTACGGCAGTACCAGAACTTCAACGCCGGAAGCTGCGTCTTTCTGGCGGAAAATCTGTTCGGTGGCCTTCTGGAACTCCTCCGGTTTGGCGTTGGGAATGTCGGTGAAGGTTTGCGGATTGCGGTCGGTGAGCGGGAACCAGGAGCTCTCGACCTGGACCATGATGCGATGGCCGCGGCGGAAGGTGTGAAACAGGTCGGGCATCGTGAAGTTGACGTCGGCCTCTTTGCCTGGCGTCAGCGGCTCGGGCTTCTCCCAACTGTTACGGAATTTGGCGCGGAAGGGTTCCCCGCGCAGAAGTTGTTGGTAGCCGCCCATGTGCAGCGGCGGCGCGTCCTGGATGCGCTTGTTGCCGTTGAGTGAGTCGTCCGGGTCGGGGTAGTTCTCCGGATAGACGTCGATGAGTTTTACATCAAAATCCGAGTCGGTGCCGGTGCTGGCGATTTTGAGTTTGGGCGAGATGGGGCCGGCGATGGTCACGTCCTCGTCGAGCGGATCGGTTTCGTAGACCAGCACGTCGGGCCGGTAGCTGGCGAAGCGCTGGTCGTCCACCATGTAGCGCTGGGGCACGGTGTCGGTGGTGTAGCCCACAAAGGGAACGGGATGGTTGGGGTCGCTGATGTACTCGTCGAATCCTTTGGTTTCGGCAGGCGGGTCGAAGCTGAGCTTGCCGCCGGAGTGGAAGTAGAGGGTTTTGGCCGTCGCGGCCTTGGGCGGCCAGGCGTCAAAGGTGCGCCAGACGTTGGTTCCGGTCTCAAAGACCACAGCTTTGGGCTGGACCGCGCCCTTGCCCTTGAGGTAATGCTCGAAGAAAGGGAACTGGATGTTGGCGCGGAAGTATTCGCTGGTTTTGGCGTTGAACTGCACATCGCCCAGGTGGGTGCCGTCGCCGTGCGCCCAGCCGCCGTGGACCCAGGGGCCCTCGACCAGCGTGGTGGGTGTGCCGGGGTTGAATTTGTTGATGGCGTAGAAGGTGCGGTAGGGGCCGGAGAGGTCTTCGGCGTCGTACCAGCCGCCCACCACCAGCACCGCGCAATGCACGTTCTTCATGTGGCGGGAGAGATCGCGCGCCTGCCAGTAAGCATCGTAGGTGTCGTGCTTTGCCTGGTCGTTGAAGAGCCAGTTGGAGCCCTTCAGGTAGAGCTTGTCGAGGTTGGCGATGTTACCGGCCTGGAGATAGAACTGGTACCTGTCCGGGGTGCCGAAGTCGAAGCCGACGGTGGGCTTGGGGGTCTCCGGGTTCTGGTTGGGCTTGAAGAAGGCATAGAAACCAAAGTTGGCCGAGAGCATGAAAGCTCCGCCATGATAGGCGTCGTCGCCCAGGAAGAGGTCGGTCATGGGCGCCTGCGGGCTCGCCGCGGCGAGGGCGGGGTGGGAATCGATGATGGAGGCCGAGGTGTAGAAGCCGGGGTAGGAGATGCCCCAGATGCCGGCCTTGCCGTTGTTGCCGGCCACGTGCTTGAGCAGGAACTCGATGGTGTCGTAGGTGTCGGAGGCGTCGTCGACGTCCTGGGGGGACTTCTTTTCGTCGATGTGGGGACGCATTTCCTGGAATTCGCCTTCGCTCATCCAGCGCCCGCGCACGTCCTGGTAGACGAAGATATAGCCGCTCTTCTCAAACTCTTCGGAGGGGCCGAGGTGCTTTGGGTACTGGTCCTCGCCGTATGGACCGACGCTGTAAGGGGTGCGGTCCATCAGGAACGGATAGGGGCCGCCGGCGGGGTCCTTGGGCACGTAGACGGCGGTGAAGAGCCGCTTGCCGTCGCGCATGGGGATGCGGAACTCGTACTTGGTGTAGTGGGCGCGAACGTAGTCCTCAATGGGTGCGGGGGGCGCCGGTTGCTGGGCGTGGACGAGGGTGAGAGCAAGAGTAAAAACGGCCAGAACGGCAAAGGCGAGGCGGTGCGGGTTGGGCATCGGATGCAAGAATCTCCTGAGCAACCAGAGTACTCCAGGGGAGCGGCGGTCCGGCAGGGGCAGCGGCCGGATGGGAGCGCCAGGATTCCATTTGTCAACGGTTTTCCACGCCTCTTCGCTTTCCCAGGCTCCAAGGAGATGATTTTCTTATGCGCGGCGGGCCGAGCCGCGTTACCCTATGGTCACAAGACCTGCAACAGCCTCCAGCGCCATCAAACGCCGGGACTGCACCTTTTTTCCGCCCAAAGGAGAACCATGCCTACTGAATACCGCAATTTTCTAGCCCTCCCGTATGCGGAGCTGGAAGAGCTCAACCTGGCCGCCAAGGCCGACCGCGTCAACCGCGTTGGCGCCGACGAAATCCGCGAAAAGCGGCTGAAATATCTGACCGACGAGAAGCGTATCAAGGCCGTGACCGTGCTGTTCAGCGACCTCGAAGGCCGGTTGCACCTGCTCGACTACGACAAGAAATTCCTGCTCGGCGCTTACGAGAACCTGACCTTCGACGGCTCGTCGATCCGCGGATTTACCGCGCAGAAGGAGAGCGACCTTCGTCTTGGAATTGACTGGAGCGCCTTCTACTGGGTTCCGGCCGACGTCTTCGGCAACGGCAAGGTGCTGGTCTTCGGCGTGGTCATCGACAAGGACGGCACCCTCTACTCCGGCGATCTGCGCGGGGTGCTCAAGAACTACTCCGACAAGCTGTACGCGGAGAAGGGCTACACGCTGAACGCGGCCAACGAGATCGAGGGCTTCCTGTTCGCCGGCAAGGACGCCGAGCAGCGGTACCACGAGACGGGCAAGTTCGAGTTCATCTCGACCGGCGGCTATTACCACTCACTGCCGCTGGACCCGCTGCGCCAGTTCATCGATATTTCGGCCGAGGTGCAGCGGGCCATGGGTTTCCAGAACGAGAAGGACCACCCCGAGGTGGCGCCCAGCCAGTTCGAGATCAACTACGGTTACTCCGAGGTGGTGGCCGCGGCGGACCAGATTCAGCTCTACAAGCTGCTGACTCGGCAGATCGCCAATACCCTCGGCTACACGGCCTGCTTCCTGCCCAAGCCGGTGGTGGGCGTGAACGGCAGCGGCATGCACACCAACGTCTCGGTCTCCAAGGGCAAGACCAACCTGTTCTGGGACGAAAAGGGCGAGGAACAGCTCTCGAAGTTCGGCTGGGACTTCCTGGACCGCATTCTGACCCATGCGCTGGACCTTTGCCTGGTGTTCAACCCCAGCGTGAACGCGTACCGGCGGCTGGATCCGCACTTCGAGGCGCCCAACCAGATCCGGGCCTCGGCGGTCGATCGCGGCGCCATGGTCCGGGTGCCCATCGGTAACCACCGCTCCATGCGCACCGAGGTGCGCGCCGTGGCGCCGGACGCCAACCCCTACCTGACGATGTACGGCATCTTCAAGACCGGCATCGACGGGGTAATCTCCACCGCGGACAATCTGCGCGCGGGCGGGCGCTACCTGCCGGACAACATCCAGAAAGCGATCGAAGACTTCCAGTCGTCGGCCTGGATTGCGGAGATTCTGGGCTCCGACGTGCAGGGCCGTTATGCGGAGCTCAAGCAGGCCGTGGCCAACCGTTCGCCGCGGGAGCTCGGAAGCATCGTCAAGGGCTCCGAGGTGCAGTTCCACCACGCGGTGTACAACCAGTCGCTATGGAACTTGTTCTAGAGCGAACTATTCAAAGCGGGTCTGGACGCATGGTCCGGGCAAGAACAGAGGGCGGCGCGGCCACGAATGGTTCGCCGTCCCTAATCAACACTGTCTTTTTCGAAAGCTGCATTTCAGCTTATTCCGCGATCTTTTTTTCAGGATATCCGACCGACTGAGCGAACAGCACCCGCTGTTCCGGCCGCAAACCGAGCGATTTCGCGAGGCCGGCCTTATCGCAGTTGTGGAACCATGCCGCCAATCCCTGCGCCGCGGCGAACAGATGCACGTTGCCCGCAATGAGGCCGGTATCTACGTAGTAGTACGACTTCTGAACTTCAGGGTCGTGCAACCCAGGCTCCTGAAAGCCCGCCGTGTGGGTCAGCCGATGAACGTCAACGACGTAGATCAGTTGAACGGGCGCTTTCGCATCGATGCCTCGCTGGCCGGGAGTCATCGCGGAGGCGCGCAGATCGCCGGCGGCGATGGGCGCTAACAGGTTGTTGAATGCGTCGTATAGATAGACGCCCTCCTTGACGGCGACATAAAGGTCAATTTCCTGCGAGTTGCTGGCCGAGGCGGCTGTCCTGCCAGGGACTCCAAACGGGCCGGCGGTGCGATTTACCCCGCAGGCGGCCCACAGGAGATTCGAAAGCAACTGCATGGGCAGTGGGGTGGCGCCGATCTCCCGCGTGGTCTTTCGCTGTTGCAGCGCGGAAAAAACCGAGGCGCCTGGGTCGTTCGTTGGCAAGGGAAGTTGAACGGCTCGCAAGGCCTCAGGATTTGTCATGTTCTTACCCTCTTTTTCATCATAGCCCCCACCTGGCCCGCTTCGTGGCTGGCCGTGGCGGGCTGGTCCGGCTGCTCGAAATAGGGAAGCTCGAAAACGTGGTCAGGCCAGGAAACAGGAAGGCTGCCGTCGGCGTCTCCCGAGGCTCACCCTATGCGGCCCACGCCGCTTTTCTCCGTCCTTCACCCTTTCCTGATGGCTCCTTTATACCCTGTGTGTTACAAGCTAAAGAATAGGGTTCAGGCGGGATGGGGTTGGACGCTGGAGCGGGGCGGGTGCGGCGCACCTGGCCTGGGAGGCTGCATCTCATTCGCCGCCGGAGCCTGAATTTGCGGCACGGAAAGCCCACTGCCCCTCATGAGCGCTGGACCTACAGTGGAACTGGGGACGCTCCTCGGAGACTATCCTCTCGACCAGGCATTCGACGAGATGCGCGAGCGGAACGGGGAGGTGCGCCCGCAGTACCGGGCGCTGGCCGAGACCTTGGCGCGGCTGCCCAAGGAGGAGTTGCAGCGGCGCAAGCAGTCGGCGGACCTGTCGTTTCTGAACCAGGGCATTACCTTCACCGTCTACGGGCGCGACGAGGGCACGGAGCGCATCTTTCCCTATGACCTGCTGCCGAGGCTGGTTACGGCCGAGGAGTGGGACCGGATCGAGCGCGGCCTGACCCAGCGCATCACCGCGCTCAACCACTTTCTGCACGACGTCTACTTCGACGCCAAGATCCTGAACGACCGGGTGGTGCCGCGCGAACTGGTTTACAGTTGCAAGCACTACCGGCGGCAGATGCGAGGCTTGCAGGTGCCGCGGAATGTCTACATCGCGGTGGTGGGCTCCGACCTGCTGCGGCTGACTACCGGCGAGTTTGTGGTGCTCGAAGACAACCTCCGGGTGCCCTCCGGGGTGAGCTACATGCTGACCAACCGCCGGGTAATGAAGCGGACCTTCCCGAAGCTCTTCCACAGCTACGGGGTGCGGCCCATCGAGCACTATCCGCAACTGCTGCTGGCCACGCTGCGCTCGCTGGCGCCGGAGGGCCGGCCGGAGCCGAATATCGTGCTGCTGACGCCGGGAGTCTTCAACTCCGCATACTTTGAGCACACCTATCTGGCCCGGCAGATGGGCATCGACCTGGTCGAGGGCCGCGACCTGGTGACCCACGACAACATCGTCTACATGCGCACCACCGACGGGCTCAAGCGCGTGGACGTGATCTACCGCCGCGTGGACGACGACTTCAGCGATCCGTTGATCTTTCTCTCGGACTCGTCGCTGGGCTGCGCGGGTCTGTTCAACGCCTACCACGCCGGCAACGTGACGGTGACCAACGCCTTCGGCACGGGGCTGGCCGACGACAAGGCAGTTTATGCGTATGTGCCGCGCATCATCCGCTACTATCTGGACGAGGAACCGATTCTGGCCAACGTGGAGACTTACCTGCTGACGGAAGCTGATCAGCGCCGGCACGTGCTGGCCAACCTGGACAAGCTGGTGGTGAAGGCGGTCGGTGAGAGCGGCGGCTATGGAATGTTGATCGGTCCGCAATCGACGGCGCTCCAGCGGGAGGAGTTTGCCCGCCAGATCGAAGCCAACCCGCGCAACTACATTGCGCAGCCCACGCTGGATTTTTCCCGCGCTCCATGCCTGATCGGCAACCATCTGGAGCCGCGCCACGTGGACCTGCGGCCCTACGTGCTGTTTGGCGACAAGGTGAACATCGTACCTGGAGGGCTGACGCGGGTGGCTCTGGAAAAAGGGTCGCTGGTGGTGAACTCCTCGCAAGGCGGCGGCAGCAAAGACACATGGGTTCTGGAACAATAGTCCAACACAGGGTTGGGGAAGGTACTTGCGATGCTATCGCGCGTTGCCGACAATCTCTTCTGGATGAGCCGCTATCTGGAGCGGGCGGAGAACACCGTGCGCCAGCTTGACGTGACCATGAGCCTGATGCTGGACACCAGCGACACCAGCGCGGAGACGCGCTGGCAGCGCATGATGGCTTCGCTGGGCAATCCGGTGGGCATGGAGTGGAACGGCGATCTGGATGCGATGGCCAGCAAGCTGATATTCGACAGCCTCAGCCCGGCCAGCGTTACCTTTTGCGTGAACGGAGCCCGGGAAAACGCGGGCCAGGTGCGCGAGGAGATTTCGAGCGAGCAGTGGCAGCGGCTGAACCGGCTTTTCCACCAGATGCACGCGCCGCTCGCGCAGATCCAGGTCCGCACCAGCATCAACGATTTGCTGGCGTCGGTGGTGGATGGCATTCACCTGTTCAAGGGTGTGAGCGACACAACCATGATCCATGGCCAGGGCTGGCAGTTCATCCGCCTGGGCCGCTACCTGGAACGGGCCTACGCCACCGCCACGCTGCTCGAGGTCTACCAGCCGGATCTGTTTCAGGTGCATGAGCGCGAGGACTCCGGCTACCAGTACCTTGAACTGGTGGGGCTGCTGCGCTGTTGTACCTCCTTCGAGGCGTACTGCCAGGTCTACACCGCCGATCTCTCGCCCGGCCGCATTCTGGAATTCCTGCTTCTCAACCGCGACTTTCCCCATACCATCCGCTACACCGTCGACGGCATCCGGCACGCTGTCGAATCCATCCAGCGCACCGGCGGGCGCCGTCCTCCGGACGAGTTGACTGCGGTCATCGGCCGGCTGCACGCCATGCTCGGCTACACCACCATCGGGGAGATCGTGGCGGGCGATACGGCGAGCTTCCTGCACACCATCCGGGAGCAATGCATGCGCATTCATGAACTCATCTACCATTACTATGTGCAGTACTCCATCCAGTCCGCACTGGCGGTTTAGCAAGAAACGGAGAGCGAAGATGAATTTTTATTCCATTCGGCACCTTACGCGCTTCCGCTACTCGGACCCCATCAGCGAGAGCGTCATGGAGGCGCGCATGAATCCGCGCACGGACTCGAACCAGCACTGTCTCATGTTTTCGCTGTCGGTGAGCCCGCGGTGCCGCGTCTTCAGCTATCGCGACCACCTGGGCAACAACGTGCAGCACTTCGATATTCCAGGCGAGCACAACCAACTGGTGATCGTGGCCGAGTCGGTGGTGGAGCAGCAGGTGCTGCCCGATGTGCCCCGTTTCCTGTCGCCCGATGCCTGGGAGGCGCTCGACGACCTGGTCGAGGCCGGCGACTACCAGGAGATGCTGCTGCCCTCGACCTTTGCCGTCGAGACTCCGGCGCTGACGCTGCTGGCCAAGCAGATGGGCGTCACCCGGCGGGACGATCCGCTGATGCTGGTGCAGGAACTGAACCAGCGGCTCTTCGACTACTTCGAGTATGTGCCCCGCTCGACGCGCGTGGACTCGCCGATCGACGAAGCCATCGTCAGCGGCAAGGGCGTCTGCCAGGACTTTGCCCACACCATGATCGCGCTTTTGCGCCACGTGCGGATTCCGGCCCGCTATGTTTCCGGCTACTTGTACCGGAGCCGCGAGGACCACGATCGCTCCACGCCGGACGCCACCCACGCCTGGGTCGATGTGCTGCTGCCGTATCTGGGTTGGGTGGGATTCGATCCCACCAACAACCTGGTGGCCCACCACCGGCACATCCGCACGGCCGTGGGCCGCGATTACGCCGATGTGCCTCCGACGCACGGCATCTTCCGCGGCAAGGCCGACAGCGAGCTCTATGTGGCCGTGCATGTGGAGGCCAGCGACCGGCCGCCGGCCCTGGACCGCAAGCTGCCCATCCCGAACGACTGGACCGTGCTGGTGGAGCGCGCCCAACAGCCTCCGCAGCCCATTTTGCCCTTCATTGATTTGCAGCAGATGCAGCAACAGCAATAGCTTTACCCGGCTGCAATGGCGCAGCTGGCGAGTTTTTTGGGAGGAGAAAACGGATTTTTGTTGAATCCGGGGTGAATCTCGGACAAGATAAAAGTCAATTCATTCTTGGCGCTTCTCCCCGAAGACGCTTTTTCAAGGTGACTCACTGCAAAGCCGCTCTTTGAGCTCCGTGGACATAAGTCACTTTTTTTGAGAGCAGACCATTACCCGGCAACCCTTCATCCACCGCGGGCCTTCACCGGGTCCGCACCTCATAAACCTGCTCAACGCCATACCGCCATCACAGGCAGCGGAAGGCAAGACCTTTGGAGGAAGACGTGAAACGATCCCTATGGGGATGGATGCTGTGCTGCATCCTTTCCGCCGCCACTCTCGCATCTGCCCAGAACGCAACCACCTCTCTCCGCGGCGTCGTGAAGGACCCCAGCGGCGCGCTGGTTCCGGGCGCGAAGATCACCCTCGTGGACGAGGCCAACGACAAGACGCTCAGCGCCACCGCCAACAGCGCCGGGTTCTATGTCTTCCCTCTGATTCAGCCCGCTCGGTACACCATCACGGTGTCGGCCAGCGGCTTCAGCGACCAGGCCAAGACCGCCGAACTGCTGGTTGATCAGCCGGCCACTGTCGACTTCACCCTCTCGGTCCATGCCAGCCCGGTCACGGTCGACGTGAGCGCTACGGCGCAGACCCTGAACACCTCCGACGCCACCCTGGGAGACTCGGTGGGCAACGTCACCATCGAGGCGCTGCCCATGGAGGGCCGCGACCCGGTGGCGCTGCTTACCCTCCAGCCCGGCGTGCTCTTCCTGGGCAATCCCGAGGAGAACGACACCATGGACAGCCGCAGCGGCTCGGTCAGCGGCGGCCGCTCCGACCAGGGCAACGTCACCCTCGACGGCATGGACGACAACGACCAGATCGCCGGAACCGCCTTCACCGGCGTACTGCGTGCCACCCTCGACTCCACCGAGGAGTTCCGCGTCACCACCTCCAACGGCACGGCCGACTCCGGCCGCAGTTCCGGGGCGCAGGTTTCGATTGTTACCAAAAGCGGTACCAACAGCTTCCATGGCGCGCTCTATGAGTACTATCGCCCCACCAACACGGTGGCCAACCAGTGGTTCAACAAGTACCAGGAACTTTCGCTCGGTGAGCCGAATACGCCGCAGAAATATGTGATGAACACCTTTGGCGGCGACGTCGGCGGACCCATCAGGAAAGACAAGCTCTTCTTCTTCGCCAACTTCGAGGGGCAGCGCAAGGCCATCAACGATGTGGTCACCCGCATCTTCCCCACGCAGCAGTTCTATAGCGGGCAACTGGGCTACCAGAATGGCAGCGGCGCGACAGAATGGCTGAATTCCACGCAGGTAGGGGCATTGGACGCCGACTGCAGCACCAATGTCGCCTGCGGCGTGAATCCCAACGTGCTGGCCTACTACCAACCCCTGGCGGCCAAAGGCTTCTATGGCACAGCGCCCACCGCCGGCGACGGCGTCAACAACGCCGGCTTCATCTTTGCCTCGCCCGCTCCGTCCACGCTGAACACCAGCATCGCCAAGATCGACTACAGCATCAGCAGCAAGCAGCACATCTTCTTCCGCGGCAACCTGCAGAAGGACACCTCGGCCGGAGACGAAAACGTTCCCGGCCAGCCCCCCGCCTACACGCATGAGGACAACACCAAGGGCTTGGCCTTCGGCCACACCTGGACCCCCACTTCCAACATCGTCAACGATGCGCGCTATGGCTTCATCCGCCAGGGGTATTCGACCCGCGGAGTCGGCTCCGGCACCGGCGATTGGGTCACCTTCCGCTTCCTCGCCCAGCCGATCTCGCATGCCCTGTCCACCATCGTCAACGTGCCGGTCCAGAACATCACCGACAACTTCACCTGGACCAGGGGCGCCCATACGATGAGCCTTGGCGCCAACTGGCGCGGCATCCAGAACAATCGCGGCAGCGACGCAAACTCCTACTCCGGCGCCAGCACCAACCCCTACTGGATGTCCGGCTTCCCGAATTCCCCCGACGATCTCGGCACCGGTTTCGATAACTCCTACCAGATTGCCTATTCCACGCTGGTGGGAACGGTGCCGTCGACGACCCAGCAATACAACTATTCGGTCACCAGCCCCACCAGCGGCACGCTCTTTGCCGACGGCGCCTTCATCAACCGCCATTTCAAGGCCAACGAGTTCGAGTACTTCCTGCAGGACTCCTGGCGCGTCACGCCCACCCTGACGGTGACCTACGGTCTTCGCCACTCCATTCTTCAGGCGCCCTACGAAACCAAGGGCCAGCAGATCTCGCCCACCGTCGACACCCACGAGTGGTTCCTCAAGCGCGGCGCGGCGGCGGCCCAGGGGAATGTCTTCGAGGACCCGCTCAGTTTCACGCCCAGCGGCAAGGCCAATCATCTTCCCGGTTACTGGGCCAAGCAGAAGACCAACCTCGCCCCGCGTCTCTCCCTCGTATACGCGCCCAATCCGAGAACCAGCATCCGCGCCGGCGCCGGCATGTACTACGACCACTTCGGCCAGGGCATCGTGAACTCCTTTGACCAGGAAGGATCCTTTGGCCTGAGCAGCGCGGTCCAAAGCCCGGCCGGCAACTACACCATACAGAGCAGCCCGCGCTTCACCGGCCCGCAGGTAATTCCCCCGCTGGCCGGCTGCCCCAATGCCGCCTCCACCATCACCTATCCCTTCACGCCTTCCACCACGGCCGGGTGCGACTTTGCCATTACCTGGGGCATCGACAACCACCTCAAGACGCCCTATTCCTACGCCATTGACTTTTCGTTCCAGCACGAGCTGCCCGGCGGATTTATCTTCGAGGAGAATTACGTGGGCCGTCTTGGGCGTCACCTGCTGGAACAGCTCGATCTGGCCGAGCCGGTCAATCTGGTCGATAACAAGGGAGGCGGAGATTATTTTCATGCCGGCGCCGCACTCTCCAAGATCTCCGACCAAAACGGCGGTTGCAATCCCTATTCCTCGAACCCGTGCACGGTGCCCAACGTGCCTACCATTCAGTACTTCGAGGATGTCTTCCCGCAGATGCAGGGCTACGATTACGGCGGTGAGAGCGCGACACAGGCCATCTATAACAACGAATGGGCTCCCTACCGCTACGATTATGGCGAGACCACATCCCTGGCCGACCTCGACTTCTACTGCTACTACACTTGCCCGAATGGTACCCAGTTCTGGCAGAGCCAGTTCTCCTCCCTCTATGCCTGGTCTTCCATCGGCACCAGCTCCTATCATGCCCTCCAGGTCACCTTGCGCCACCCCTCCAGCCACGGCTTCACCGCCGACCTCAACTACACCTTGTCCAAGTCCATCGACATGGGCTCGGGCGCAGAGCGCTCCAACGAGTTCTCCTCCGATTCGTTCGGCGGCGCCGGAATCCAGAACTCGTGGAACCCCAAGTTGAACAAAGGCGTTTCGGACTTCGATACCCGCCATCTGATCACGGTTGACTGGGTTTATGCGGTTCCCGTGGGCCGCGGCAAGGCCGTGCTCGGCGGCGCAAATCACGTCGTGGACGCCTTGCTCGGCGACTGGCAGTTCTCCGGCCTGAGCCGCTGGGCCAGCGGCCTGCCTTTCTCCGTTACGGAGCCCGGCTGGTCTACCAACTGGCAGCAAGAGGGCTTCGGCGTCGTCACGGCGCCGGTCAAGGTGCAACGCCACATCGTCGGCGGTGTTCCGCAAGTCTTTGCGGGGGACACGGCCACGGCCATCAACAACGGCGTTACCAACGGCACGCCCATCCGCCTGCCCTATCCCGGTGAAGCGGGCCAGCGCAACAACTTTCGCGGCGATGGCTATCTGGACCTCGACTCCTCGCTGGCCAAGACCTGGAAGCTGCACGAACAAGTCAAGCTGAAGTTTGCCGGCGAAGTCTACAACGTCGCCAACAACGTCCGCTTCGACGACAGCCCGCTCAACCTCAACGGCGGCCTGACCAGTGGCACCTTCGGCGCCTACGGCGGCATGCTCACCACCTACCGCCGGATGCAATTCGGGCTTCGGGTGGACTTCTAGCTCTCTCGCGAAAGCCCGCATGAAACAACAGGCCGGAGCGGAAGCTCCGGCCTGTTGCGTGAATGCAGGTTATTCGTTTCCCGCTAACTCAACTGGACCTCAATCTTCACCACCGAAGCGGGCGGGAAGGTGAAGCTCAGCGAGCCGGAGCGCAGGCTGACCTCGGCGGCGCGGGTCTTCACCTGGTCGGGTTGTTCGAGAGTGTTGTGGGCGTGGATGTCGCTCTCGGCGACCACCCAGGCTTTGGCGCCGGCCGTACTTGCGCCGCGCAGGACGATTTCGGTCTCGCGCGGCTGGCTTACGTCGGGGTTGACCGCGGTGACGATCAGCGTCTTGTCCTTGAGCGAGGCCGATCCCTTCAGGCCCCAGAAGCTGGCCGGCTTGCCGTCGCGGTCATAGCGGACCTCAGGGGCTGAGAACTCGGAGCGCAGCGCCGTCCCGCCCTGGTGCGCCGCGTAGAGCTCGAAGACGTTGAAAACCGGCGTGGTGGCGAACTTGTCTCCGTGCGTGAGGAAGAGCGCATTGAGATTGTTGACCAGTTGCGCGCAGGCGGCCATGCCCACCTTGTCGGCATTGCGGTTGAAGGTGTCGAGCGAAATGGCGGTCATTACGGCGTCGCGGACGGTGATCATCTGGCCCAGCAACTGTTCAGGAGAGTTTTCGGTGCCGGGGCGATACCAGGGGCCGTACTCATCCACGACAAGCTTCACCTTGTGATCGAGATCGAACTCGCCGAGCGCGGTCCAGTGATCGAGGATAATGCCCTCCATGCGATCGGTCTCCTTGCCCAACTCGTACCAGTCGATGGGGTCGAACTTGAGCGCGTCGCCCTTGCCTGCGTCCCAGTCCTGGGTCTTGCCGCGGGAGAGATTCCACGCGTAGTGATGGACGCTCAGGCCCCACACGCTGTGAGGATCGTGGCTGGGTTGGCCGTGATAGAGCTTGTTGAAGAAACCGCGCGTCCAGGCCTGCTCGTCGCTGTTCGGTCCTGAGGCGACAAAGCGCAGCGGCACGCCGTAGCTGGGAACCCAGGTGGTGTAGCGCTTGAACTCGATGGCGTAGTCTTCGGGATCGAAGTTACCGCCGCAACCCCAGCTCTCGTTGCCCACACCCCAATAGCGCACGTTGTATGGATCGCGAGAGCCGTCGGCCGCGCGGGTCTCGGCCAGCGTCGTGGTTCCGCGCGGCGAGTTGCAGTACTCCACCCAGTGATCGAAGTCGAGCGGCGTCAGGCTGCGCACATTGGCGGCGATGTAGGGCTCGGCGCCGCACAGCTTGCAGAAGCGGGCAAAATCGTCGGTGCCGAACTCGTTTGGCTCGTAAATTTGCGGAATATTCTGCTTCTGTTGCGCGGCGGTGAAGTTATCGGTCCAGAAGTTGGTGCGGCGAGGGCGCTTGTTTCTGGGGCCGATGCCGTCGCGCCAGTCGTAACTGTCGGCAAAGCAGCCGCCCGGCCAGCGCACGACGGGAGCCTTGATGGCGCGCATCTTCTCAATGATTGTGGAGCGCAAGCCGTGCTGGTTGGGGATCTTCGAATCCTCGCCGACGTAGATGCCGTCGTAGATGACCGAGCCGAGGTGCTCGGTAAAGTGCCCGTATATTTCGGGCGCGATGGTGGCGATAGGCTCGTCCACCAGGATTTCAATGTGGCTGTCCGTCTGCTGGGCCAAGGCTCGGCGCCGGCCAAAGACCAGCGCTGCGGCTGTAGATGCCGCTGCCGCTTTCAGGAAATTTCGCCGTTCCATTTCTTTGCTCCTTGCTGATGAATCAATTCCTGTCGTAGTTCTAAGCCTGTATCCGAGCCGACTGGTCAGATTGGCCTTAATCCGCCTTCCGCACCTCAGCCGCAATCTTTCTCAGCTCCGGCAAAACCCGGCCGAGAGCGATTGGCGCTGCATCGCGGAGGCCCAAGGCAAAGTACACATTGCGATAATGCCGGTAGAGCTGTTCGTGAACCGCGGCGGATTTGGGGTCGGGCTCGACCGTGCGCAGAGGCAGACAGACCGCGGCTTGCGCTTCTTCAATGGTCTTGTAGGCGCCCGCGGCCAGCAATGCAAAGATCCCCGACCCGAGGCTGGTGGGAATGCCCGCGGGTACCAGCACCGGCTTGTTCAGCACGTTGGCATAAACCTGGTTGAGCACTTCACTCTTCTGCGGAATGCCGCCGGCGTTGATGACGCGATCGACGCGGACGCCGTATTCGGCCATGCGCTCCAGGATGATGCGGGTGTGGAAAGCAGTGCCCTCGATGGCGGCGAAGAGCTCATCCTGCGCGGTGCTCACCAGGTTCCAACCCAGCGTGACGCCGCCCAACTCCGGATTCACGAGCACCGTACGGTCGCCGTTGTCCCAACTCAGGCGCAAGAGGCCGGTCTGGCCCGCCTTGTACGCTTCCAGGCCTTCCGAGAGCGCGGAGACCGTTGTGCCGGCGCGGCGGGCGATGCCGTCAAAGATGTCTCCCACGGCCGAGAGGCCGGCCTCGATGCCGGTATAAGCGGGATGCACACTGCCCGGCACCACGCCGCAGACGCCGGGAACCAGTTGCGCCTCGCGGGCCATGGCGATGATGCAGGTGGAGGTGCCCACCACGTTCACCGCGTCGCCTTCGCGGATGTTGGAGCCGATGGCGTCCCAATGGGCGTCGAATGCGCCCACGGGGATGGGGATTCCGGCGCGCAGGCCCAACGCCTCAGCCCATTGGGGCGAAAGATGGCCGGCGAGGTGATCGCTGGTCAGGAATTCGCCGCCCATTTTGGCGCGCACGCCGGCGAAAAGCGGGTCGACGGCCACCAGAAACTCTTCCGGCGGCAGCCCGCCCCACCTGGGGTTCCACATCCACTTGTGGCCCATGGCGCAGACGCTGCGTTTCAGCTCGCTGACGGTAGTGATGCCGCTCAAAGTTGCGGCCACCATGTCGCAATGCTCGAGAGCGGTGACCAAACGGGAACGCTTCTCCGGGTTGTGACGCAGCCAGTGCAGCAGCTTGGCGAATCCCCACTCGTGGGAGTAGACGCCGCCGCACCACTCGATGCCTTCAAAGCCCATTTCATGCGCTTTTGCCGTAATCTCCTCGGCCTCGGCAAAGGCGCGATGATCGCACCAGAGGTAGTATTCGTCCAGTGGTTCCAGGCCCTCGCCGACGGGAATCACGCTGGAGCCGGTGGTATCGAGCGCAATGGCGGCTACGAGATCGCCGTGTACGCCGGTTGTCTGGAGCGCGTCGCGGGTGGCGGTGGCCAGAGACGCCATCTGGTCGGCGTGAGACTGGGTGGCAAAGTTTGGGTCCTCGCGGCGGCGATGAAGCGGATAAGAGGCCGACGCGGTTCCGATCGGGCCCTTGTGGCTGTCGACGAGAGTAACGCGAACGCTAAGTGTGCCGAAGTCAACGCCGGCGACGATGGTCATGGAAAGAAGGCCCTCCGGGTAAACGCTTTCTCTTGCGCACACCAGAGTACACCATTTCAGTGGTCAGTGGTCAGTTTTCAGTGGTCAGTTTTCAGATATTGATTTATGAGAGCCCACCCTCAATCCGTGAGCCATCCCCGGTTGTTGCCCTGGGGCAACCGCCTTCTGGGCGACATCGCGGGCGGAAACGACTTCCGGTGAATGCGCCCTTGCGGGTTTATCAGCCGGCTACTTCTTGGCGCCCGGCAACATGCTTTTCAGTTTGTCCATCAAGCCGGGCTTGGCTGCAGGAGTGCCTGCCGAAGGCTTGGCCGGAGCTGGAGCCGGGGGCGGGGTTGGCGCCTGAGCCGCGGGACCGGGCGCAGGTTTCCCAGCCGGTGGAGCGCTCTGTGGCTTGGCTGCGCCTGTTGCCGGCGCGGTTGCCGTCGCGGATCCCGGCAACGGCGCAGAGCCGTCCAGAATCTTGGCCGCAGTGATGGTCGGCACAGTTTCAGTGTCGTTCTTTACCAGGATCGAGACCCTGCGGTTGGAGGGGTCGGTGGGATTGTCTTTTACGCGCAACATCTGGTCGGCATAGCCGCGCACCTGGGTGACCTGATCGCTGCGAACGCCGTTCTGTTGCAGCAGGCGACGCGCGGAGTTGGCGCGGTCGGCGGAAAGATCCCAGTTGCTGTAGCTGTTGTCATTCGAGTAGGGCGTGGCGTCTGTGTGGCCCTCGATCAGCAGCGAATTGGGCAGAGTCTTCAACTCCGCGGCCAACAGCGCCAGCAACTCCTGTCCGCTGGCGCTCAGTTTCGCGCTCCCCATCTCGTAAAAGGTTCCGTTCTTGCCCTCGATCAGCTCAATGCGCAGCCCCTCGGGCGTGATGGTCATCTCAATCTGCTTGGAAAGCTGCTCCAACTCCTTCTTTGCCTTGATCTCCTCTTCGAGCTTTTCTTTCACCTTCTTCATGTTGTCTGAGGTTTTGGTGGTCACGGCTACGCCGTCCCCGGCCATGGTGGTGCCCAGCAGGTTGGCGGTGCCTTTGGGGTCGTTGAAGTAGCCGGCCACGGCCTTCTTGACCTTTTCGCTGGAGCCCATCAGCCAAAGAACGATGAACAGCGCCATCATGGCGGTGACAAAGTCGGCATAGGCCACCTTCCACGCGCCGCCGTGGTGGCCGCCGTGGCCGCCCTTCTTCTTGATGACGATGATGGGTTGAGTCTTGGCCGTCATGATGCCCCATTTCTTCCAGCAGTGATCGGCAGGATCTAGGCCGCGGCCGCTTCAGCGCCCGCAGCCTGTGCCTTGCAGTTCTTTTCCATCTCGTCGAAGCCGGGCCGCACATGGGCGGGAATCGCGCGCCGGCCCATCTCGATGGCGATCATGGGCGCCGAGCCCTTGAGAAAGGAAAGCAGAAGCACCCGCAGCACATGCAGGTACTCGTTGTGCGCATCTGCCGTTTTGCTCATGTTCGAACTCAAGGGACCCACCACGCCATAGCACGCCAGAATGCCCAGAAAAGTTCCCACCAGCGCCGCCGCCACATGGGCGCCGATCTCTTCCGGCGGGCCGCCCAGCGAGCCCATGGTGATCACGACGCCCAGCACCGCCGCCACAATCCCTAACCCCGGCAGCGCGTCGGCTACCGTGCTCAGCGAAGCGATCGGCTGCGTCGCCTCGTGGTGATGCACCTCCATGTCCAGCTCCATCATCTGGTCCATGTCGAACGGCTCCACGCCTCCGGTGATGGCCGTGCGCAGCGTGTCGCACACAAAGTCCCTGGCATGATGGTCGTTGAGGAAATCGGGATAGTTCTTGAAGATCGAGCTCTCACTGGGCTTCTCGACGTCCATCTCGACGCTCAGCAGTCCCTCCTTGCGCACCTTGTTCAAGAACTGGTACATCATCTTGAGCGTGCTCAGGTAACGCGGCTTGTCGAACGGGGAGCCTTTCATCACGCCCAGCAGACCTGCCACGACCCCTTTGATGATGTGGATCGGATTGGCCACCAGCAGCGTGCCGACGGCCGCGCCGCCCAGAATCAGCAGCTCGGCCGGCTGGACCAGAACGGAGATGTGGCCCTTTTCCATCAGGAAGCCGCCGATGACCGCTCCAAAGACAACGACAATGCCTATGATGGCAAACATGACCGCCCCTCCGGCGCGGATGTTATCTGATTTCCGCCCGCATGAAAGCTGGATAACATAGCGGCTTTCGCCCTTTCGAGCAGATCCGCCAAGGTCCCGGTCTGTTCCGCCTGGGCAGCGCCGATACTCACGGTGAGCGATACCCGGTCGCCCCACCAGCGGAAGTCCGCCGTTCTGGCCAACCCAGCCAGGACCTGGGCATGAACCGCCAGCATCGCCGGCGTCCGCTCATGCGAGATTACGAGGAATTCGTCCTTGCCCCAACGCCCCAGATTCTCGGCCGGCCGCAACCCTTGCGCCAGGGCCCGTTCCACTTTTTCGAGCATGGTCTCGCAGGCGCCGGCGCCGTGAGTCTTGCGCAACTCGTGGGCCTGGTCGACGGTGATCCACAGCACGCCGAACGGCAGCTCACCGTGCGTAAAGTCCTCAAACAGCGCCTCCAGCCGGTTCTTGAGATCCGTCTGGCTGGTCTCGACTCCTTGGTCTTCGCCCGTCTCGCCGCGCGGCAGCGCATCCAGGCATTCCGCGGGATGAAACAGAACTGCCGTGCCGATGCGCCCCCCCATTCCGTCGCGCAGCACCAGAATTCGCACCATCGCCGGCACTTCGTGTCCTAGTTTGTGGCGCGCGTGAACCAGGAATCCGTGCCCTGGTTGGGGGCCGGAATTGGGCTCTGGATCTCCAGGCGGAGCACACCGGTCCAACAGCGGCTTCAGCGTCTCAGGCACAGGCCGGCCCATCAGGTCCATGGCGGCGTGCCCGGTAACGGCCTCCGCGGCCTTGTTCCAGAACACCACACGGCACTCTTCGCCGAGCAGGGCGATGCCTTCTGGAAGATTGTCCAGCGCGGCCTCAAGGAATTCCGAGCGATCCATCATCCAAGCCTCATAATCTCCTCCATCGGCACGGGACGGACCAACTTCATTGTCTAGCCGTGTTGAAAAAGAGATTGGAGATTGCTAACGGAAACAATTGTCCTGCTGCCGTCGCCAAACAGAACTAGGCCTTTGACCGCATGATTTTGTACCAAAACTGGGTGCCCCACCTGGGTGCCGGGGTACCCTCAGGGTCGGGGCAGCGCGTGTCGCCGCGGCGACTTTTTTGCGCCTAGGGTGGGAGGCCGCGACACTTAATCACACGTACGAAATCACACGGTCGGAGACCCAGGCGGCCGTTACGGATCGACTTGGCGCTTCTTCAGCAGATTCAAGGCATCCTCGTTGCCGGCAACATCCAGCCGGCGCAGGGCATGTGGTTGCGGGAGTGAAAGCTGCGTCCCAGGCGGTCCTTGAGCGGCCAGCGGCGCCCGATCGCATGAGGCCCTCAAAAAGGTGGCTGTTAGCCTGCCTGTCCGGCATGCGCTGGTCGCCGGTCAGCAGCGCCACCGGCTCCTGGCGGGTTTTCAGTTGGGCCAGCATGTAAAGCGCGGCCTCGCCGCCAGCCGCGCGCATCACCCCGTAAATGGTTCCATATTCCCGCCGCGGGTTCTGCTCCGCGGCTTCCAGCGCGTTTGCGTCGTCATCCACCGCCAGCAGCGTCGGCCTCGCCGTATGCCCGGTTCAGGGCCTGCCTTCCCCTAAAAGTATCAAAGGCATCAAACGGATTTTCGCGATGCACTGGGTCAGCAGGTTGTAACCTGACTAGTAGGAAAACCTGCGGAGGAAGAATGATTTTCACCTCCGGCAGGCGAGGAAAGGACTCCGGGCAATTCGCAGTGTCGCATTTGCGGGCATTTGCAAGAGTTTTTGCTCTTCTGCCGATAGTGCCGCAAGGGGCAGGAACAGATACCTGAGCCCAAGCCGGTTCCGGTTTTTCCGGGGGGGAAGAATGGAGCCGGCTGAAAGTTTTTCAATCGGGAATACGAGGCAGATGAGGCGCACATCATGAACAAGATCATCCTGGCCGATTCGCAGGCAATCTTTCGCGTAGGCACCGCCAAGGTGCTGGCTATGGACGAAGATATGCGCATCATTGCTCAGTGTACAGACCTGGATCGCATGCACCATGCCATCACCACTTTCCCTGGATCCATTGTCCTGGTTGCGGCGTCGTTGCGGCCGGACCTGATCCGGCTGCGCATTCTTCTTGATTCCACGGGCAGCCGGGGCATCGTGATTGCGGAGAACAACGACACTGCGGGGATGTATCTGCAACAGGGCTTTCGGGGGGTGGTTTTTCGCAACGTCAACGGGCCGGCGCTGGTGGAGTGTGTTCGCCGGGTCGCCAGCGGCGACACCTGGGCGCCTCCCCAGCTGGTGCAACCCGAATCCGCCGAAGAGGATATGGTGGGAACGCGGGTCCGGGACCGGCTCACCCCCAAGGAGATGCGGATCGTGGCGCTCATCGTCCAGGGCTGCAAGAACCGCGAGATCGCCTTCCGGCTCAAGACTACCGAGCAGGTGATCAAGAACTATTTGCGGTCAATCTACGACAAGACCGGAGTGAGCGACCGGCTGGAACTTGCCCTGTTCACCATCCATCACCGGGTGCTGGCGCAGGCCGCCGCCGAAGTAGGCAGCAAGATCGAAGTCGAGGAGCAGGCCGCGCCGACGGCCGTGGCGTAGCGCATTCATCAAGGCCCGTTTGAAGGTCAATGAACTGAAGGGGGGATGGGCATGAGCCTGTCCCCCTTCGAGCATCGGAGGGTTTCCGATCGGAGCTACGAGACGCGGATCACCACCTTGCCCACCTGCTGGTTCGACTCCAGGAATTGATATGCCGCGACCGTCTGCGCGAAAGGGAACGTCCGGGCGATCTTGGGCACGAAGCGCTCGTCGGCCAACCGGTCGAAGACATACTTCTTCGCCGTCGCGGCAGTAGCCGGATCGCGTGTGACCTGCATCAATGTGTAGCCGTGGACGCTCAAGGCGCCGACCATTGCCGCGATCAGCGGGAACGGTGTCGGCGCTCCGGCCAGCGCCCCGTATTCGATGAGGACGCCGCCATGGGCCGCCGCCGCAGCCAGCTTTTCAACGCCCGGGCCGGCCACCGGATCGAAGGTGATGCGAGCGCCCTGGCCGCCGCTGATCTCCCGCACACGCGACACGTAATCTTCTTCGTCGCCGACGATCACGTGGTGGGCGCCCAGAGCCAGCAACTCCGCGCGCTTGGCTGCCGTGCGCGTTACCGCAATCGCCGTGGCGCCCTGCTCGCGCACAATCTGGATGGCGGCCAGCCCCACGCTCGATGAGGCCGCGGGAATGGAGACGAAATCCCCGCCCTTCACGCCGCCCACCAGCACCAGCGCTCCATAGGCCGTCAGGTACTGCATCCAGATGGCCGCTGCCTGGACCGGCGTCAGATTCTTCGGGTACTCGCCCAGCACCTCGACTGGAACAATGGCCTCTTCGCCCAGAGTGCCGTAGCGATTCTGCGAAAACCCTGGAATCGTGGCCACCGGCTTGCCGATCCAGCCTGGATCGACTCCCTCGCCCACCGCTTCCACCACTCCAGCTACCTCGTAGCCGATGCGAGACGGAAGCTGCGGCGTCTCAAAGTACCTGCCGTGGTAGTAAACCGACTCGGCCCGATTCAGGCCTGCTGCCTCAACGCGCAGCCTTACCTCGCCCTTGCCGGGCTGTTGCGATGGATCCTCCTCGATCCGGAGGTGTTCCGGTCCGCCAAGCTGGTGAAAACGAACAATTCTGGGCATTTGCTCTCCTTTATGCCATTGGATGGCAGCAAGGAGAGGAAGATGCGAGCCAAAAATCGGGAATTGGCGGCTATGGCAATTTCAGGGTTGCTGGAATGGGAGCCCATGCATTCAAGTGGCTTTTTCCCCAAGAAAAAGCCACACTGTTGGAACTTCGCTGCGGCACATTTAACCCTGAAATTGCTCTAGCAGGTTTCGGAAAAACTCGACCCGGAGGGAGGCGGGGGTTTCAACCCCCGCATAAGGCCAACAGGATCAACGCGGGCTTTAGCCCCGGAGGGACGCTTTTCGCCGATTTCGCACGAATTCCCGAGTTTTTCCGCAGCCTTCTAGAGCTTCTCGGCTACGCTTTTGGCTTGAGTGAAGAGCAGCAGGTAGTCGGGGCCACCGGCCTTCGAATCCGTTCCGCTCATGTTGAACCCGCCAAACGGGTGCGCTCCCACCATCGCGCCGGTACACTTGCGGTTAATATACAGGTTGCCAACATGGAACTCGCGGCGGGCCTGCGCCTTGCTAGCGGAATCCGTGGTGTAGATGGAGCCGGTAAGGCCGTACTCAGTGTTGTTGCCCACGGCCAGGCCCTCTTCAAAGCTGTCCACTTTGATGAGCGCCAGGACCGGTCCGAATATCTCCTCCTGGGCGAGAACTGCGTCCGGCGCAATGTCGGCAAACACTGTCGGCTCAAGGAAATAGCCGCCGTCCCCGGTGGCGGGGGCGTGGCCGCCGGCAATCAGGCGGCCTTCCTGCTTGCCGATCTCGATGTAGGCCAGCATGGAGCTGAGTGCGGCCTCGTTGATGACCGGGCCCAGACTGGGGTTGGCCGCTGGGTCGCCGAAGGTAAGCTGAGCGACGCGTTCCCGGATGCGCTCGACAAACACGTCATACACCGGGGCTTCAACGATGGCGCGGGAACAGGCGGAACATTTTTGGCCACTGAAGCCAAAGGCGGAGGCGACGACCCCTTCAACGGCGGAGTCCAGATCTGCGTCGGCGCAGACGAGGATGGAATTCTTGCCTCCCATTTCAAGAATTGTCCGCTTGATCCAGATCTGGCTGGGCTGGGGATGGGCGGCGCGCTCGTGGATTTCCAATCCAACTGTCTTGGAGCCGGTAAAGGCGATGAAGCGGGTTTTGGGATGCGCGACGATGGCGTTGCCGAAGGAGGCGCCGGAGCCGGGGCAGAAGTTGACGACTCCGCCGGGAAGTCCCGCTTCCTCAAGGACTTCAACAAACTTGGCGGCGATGGTGGGGGCATCGGACGAGGGCTTCAGAATCACCGTGTTGCCGGTGACGATGGAGGCGGCGGTCATGCCGGCCATGATGGCGAAGGGGAAGTTCCAGGGGGAAATGACCGCGCCGACGCCGAGGGGGATGTAGAAGAGTTCGCAGCGCTCGCCGGGGTACTGGATGGAGGTGGTGGCAGCGGCCAGGCGGAGGGCTTCGCGTGCGTAGAACTCCAGAAAATCGATCGTCTCGCCCACGTCGGCGTCGGCTTCGGCCCAGTTCTTGCCCGCTTCATAGGTGAGCCAGGCGCAGAACTCGAACTTGCGGGTGCGGATGATGTCTGCCGCATCGAGGAGCAGGGAAACTCTTGTTTCTACGGGGGTTCGGCTCCAGGGCTCGAAGGCGCGGAAAGCCGCGGCCATGGCTTGTTCGGCGTGTTCCGCGCCGGCTTTCTGGTGGACGCCGACGACCTGGGCGGGGCGAGCGGGATTGAGGGAGCGGATCTTGCCCTCGGTGCGGAGGCTGCGGCCGCCGATGATGAGGTCGTACTCGAGGCCGAGCTGGCCGGCGACCAGGTCCAATGCATTCAGCATGGCGCGGGTGTTTTCAGGGGTCTTGAAGTCGACGAAGGGCTCATTGACGAAGCCGCCCTGGGGCGAGCGCGGCTGAATCTGGGTGGAAAGCGATGCGGTAGCCATGACAGCTTACAGCTTACAGCGAACAGCTCACGGTTAACAGCCCGCAGCTGTCGGTTTTTCAGTTGTAAGCGGGCAGGGTGGGGGTTACCAAGTAGTTAAATTGGCGTGGCGGTTCCAGGGGGCGGGGAGCGGGGTTGGGGGTGAAAATGGGCGAAAGCAGTGGCCTGAAGCACTGCGGTTTTTGCAAAATGGGGTGCTGCAGGACGCCTGTTTGATGCGAAATGATGAGTTCCAGGTCGCCCGTTTGATGCGAAATGAGGAGTTCCAGGTCGCCGGAATGGAGCAATCGGAGATATAGAACTCTCCGGAAAATGCAAGAAAAAGGCGATAAATGCGCCAAAATCCGCATCAATTGGCGCTGTTTTGGCGCCTGGATATTGGGTTATTAGTGTAGTTCGGGCGTCGGCTCTGCTCGGCCTGGTCACGATTGGGAGGCGGCCCTGGGGGGGCTTCTTTATTCCGGAGGTTGGAGCGGGAGGGTCAGGTTGGAGGGCGGTGTCGGGGCGGCTGCGGGGGGCCCTCTTGAAGGTGGCGTCGCGGCGGTGGAGCGGGTTACTCGGACTGCCAGCCCGTGCGGCGGCAAAGCAGGAGCTGTGGTCGCTGCGCAGGGGGGCGGGCTACTTCCGCGAGGTTTTGGGGCGGGGGCTCTTGGCGACGCTCAAGTAGATGGAACGGGCGGAGCGGGGATCGATGAGCCACTGCAAGAGGGGCGGATGGCGGTCCATGTCGATGCGGGCGATGGAGCCCTTTCTCATGCGGATGGCGGCGCCGCCGTTGCCGCTGACGAGGCGGCCGAGGAACTGGAAGACGTTGGGATTGTGGCCGACGGCCAGGACGCCTTCGCGGTCGGCATATTTGGCGAGCATCTGCTGGAAGTCGGCGTAGTCGGCGCCGAGGGCGAGGGCGGGGCTGATTTCGACTTTGGCTTCGTAGCCCAGCTCGGTGCCGACAAACTGCGCGGTCTGCAGGGCGCGCTTGAGGGGGCTGGAGACGATGACGTCGATCTGCACCTTGAGGGCGCCCAGGACGCGGGCCATCAACATGCACTGGTCTTTTCCTTCCTTGATGAGGGCCCGCTTGGCGTCGAGAGCCGGGTTCCCGCGGGGCATTCCGGCATTGGCGTGGCGCATGAGGTAGAGGTTCATGGGAACTGGTCGGGCAGGGGAGGGAGAATTCCGGGTCTCTTCGCTCCTGTCTTCGCTCCTGGAGAAACGATATTAGCACGTTCATAACAACGCGCGGGGGGGCAAGACGGGATTGGAGTTGGGTTGAGGGTCGGCTCAGTCGGCTGCGCTGGCTTTTTTGGCAGGAGCTTTCGCGGGCGGTTTGGCGGCGCGGGGTTTGGGAAAGGCGGGTTTGGGGACGGGGGGGGTGGGGATGGCGTCGAGGCCGGCCTTGCCTTCGGCCAGTTGCATGAGGAAGTCTTGGCTGGCGAAGGGCGGGGCATCGTTGAGCAGCTTGCTGGCGCGGAGGTAGGAGCCGTCGGGTTGCTGCAGGCGGGCCTTCACGGTGTCGGCGAGATAGGCGGGGAGGATTTCGTCGTGGATGCGGGCCAGGGCGGCGAGGTCGCGGACGGGGAAGGCGACTTCGCAACGCTCGAAGAGGTTGCGGGGCATCCAGTCGGCTGAGCCCAGGTAGATTTCGTCGTTGCCGCCGTTGGCGAAGTGGAAGATGCGGGAGTGTTCGAGGAAGCGGCCGACGATGGAGCGGACGCGAATGCGGTCAGAGAGGCCCTTCAGCCCCGGACGCAGGATGGAGAGGCCGCGGACGATGAGGTCGATTTCGACGCCGTCCCTGGAGGCCTGGTAGAGGGCTTCAATGACGCTGGGTTCGAGCAGGGCGTTCATTTTGGCGACGATGTGAGCGGGACGGCCGGCCTGGGCGTGCTCCTGCTCGCGGCGGATGAGGCCGAGGAAGCTTTCGGCCATGGTGAGGGGGGCGACGAGCAGGGGGCGGTAGTCGTCGATTTCGGCGTGGGCGGTGAGGTAGTTGAAGACCATGTGGACGCGCTCGGTGATCTGCGCATCGCAGGTGAGCAGGCTGAGGTCGGTGTAGAAGCGGGCGGTGTCGTGGTTGTAGTTGCCGGTGCCGAGGTGGCAGTAGCGGCGGGTTTGGCCGTCCTCGTCGCGGCGGACGAGCATGGCCAGCTTGCAATGGGTTTTGAGTCCGACCACGCCGTGGAAGACCTGGACGCCGGCATCTTCCATGTTGCGCGCCCAGCGGATGTTGGAGGCTTCGTCGAAGCGGGCCATGAGTTCGACGACGAGGGTGGTTTCCTTGGTGGCCGCGGCCTCAGTGAGCGCCAGGCAAATGGGCGAGTCGTTGCTGGTGCGGTAGAGGGTTTGCTTCATGGACAGGACGGCGGGGTCTTTGGCGCCCTGCTGGATGAAGTCGACGACCGAGTCGTAGGAGTCGTAGGGGTGATGGAGCAGGATGTCGTGCTGACGAAGCTCGTCGAAGATGTTGGCGGACTTGCGGCTGAGGTGGAGCGGTTTGGGGGTGAAGGAGGGGAACTTGAGGTCGGGGCGGCGCACGTCGCCGTAGAAGAACATGAGACGCGAGAGGTTGACGGGGCCTTCGCCGCGCAAGACCTGGTCCTCTTCCAGCTCAAAGTTGACGCGGAGGCGCTCGACGATCTCGGGATCGGCGGTGGATTCGATTTCCAGGCGGACGGCGTCGCCCTTGCGGCGATTGTGGAGCTCGACGCGGATGGTTTCCAGCAGGGAGCGGGCCTCTTCCTCCTCGAAGTAGAGGTTGGAGTTGCGGGTGACGCGGAAGGCGGCGTGGCCCAGGACCTCGTAGCCGCGGTACATGCCGCCGAGGTTCTGGGCGATGAGGTCCTGGAGCAGCAGGTAATCGAATTTGCCGTCGGCCGCGGGCAGGCGGACGAAGCGGGGCAGCGCGCGGGGGACGGTAACCACGCCGAGGACCTGGGGGCCGGAGCTGCGGCGCTTGGGGCGGAGCAGCAGGGCGAGACAGAGAGCCTTGTTGAGGACGCGGGGAAAGGGGTGAGCGGGGTCAATGGAGATGGGGGTCAGGAGGGGATCGACCTCGCGCTGGAAGTAGCTTTGGGCGTAGGCGCGGGCCTCTTCGTCGAGTTCCTTCCAGACCAGCAGGCGGATGCCGTGCTTGCGCAGCTCGGGGAGCAGTTTCTGGTTCCAGCAGCGGTACTGGGCGGCGACGAATTCGTGGATTTCGGCGGTGAGCACGGCGAGGGACTCATCGGGGCGCAGGCCGTCGTAACCGGGCTCGCGGTAGCCGTCCTCGATGCGCTGCATGAGGCCGGCCTGGCGCACCTCGACGTATTCGTCGAGGTTGTTGGCGGTGATGGCGAGGAACTTGACGCGTTCCAGCAGGGGGTTGGAGGGGTCCTCGGCTTCCTCCAGGACGCGGCCGTTGAATTGCATCCAGGAGTGGTCCCGGCCGTTGAAGAGCTTTTGTTTGTGGGAAGTTCGGGCCATCGTTTGCGTCCAGTGCGCCGTGTTGGCAGTCTACAGCGTCTTGCCTGGGAGCGGCACGTGGGAAATGAAGTTGGGAGAGAAAAAGCCGCTTCAGGCAACTCATAACAGGACGGACGGGGGGATGGATGTTAAGAGGTGGGAAAAAGGTGGTGGGGCGCACCACGCCGGCTTTGAGGGACTGGTCATGGCTAGCCTGTAAAGATTGGTGATGCGGAAGTTCCAGCGGGTTGCTAGAAACGGAGAGACAATATGCGCCCTCTTCGCATTGACTCCCAAGCGCGGCGGGTTGAGGATAAAGACGGAGCGAGATTGCCCGATCCCGAGAGAGGAGTTCCCTGTATGTCCCAGGAAGCGATCACACCGAACGAGAGCCTGATTCCTCCCCAGCCGATCCCTGCCGAGGCCCTGGCGTTTTCAGAGCGGGTACACGGGCTGATGGACGGGCAACCGAAGGACGAGGCGACGGTGGCCAAGGCGCTGGACGGGCTGGACGAGATGTTCGACCTGATCGCCGCGGGGCTTTACAGCATGGCGTCGATGCTGGTGGGCGAAGGCGAGGACAGCATGCGGCTGGTGGAGACGGCGGTTGCCAATGCGGAGGTTTCGGCCTGCCACGATCCGCTGGAGGCAAGGAAGAGCAGCCGGCGGGCGCTTTGCGCGGCGGCGCTGGACACGCTGGCACGGCGCGATGCCGGGAGCCTGGCGGCGCCTGAAGGGGTGGAGCCGGCAGGGGCGTGCATCGAGGACGACGATCTGGCCGCGGCGGGGGTCTCGAGCGAAGAACTGGAGCGGATGATCGCGGGACCGGAGCGGGACCGGGTAAGGAACTGGCTGGAGAGCCTGCCGACGGTGCAGCGGACCATCTTTGTGCTGCGGGCGGTGGCGGGGTTCACGACGGCGGAGACGGCGACGCTGCTTGCCGAGCATGGCGGGCCGCAAGCGGCCGGCTGGAGCGGGGATGCGGTGCGGGAGCTCTTCCGGCAGGGATTGTGTTCGCTGGCTTCGCAACTGCTGCAGGCGGCGAACCGGTAGGCGCCAGCTTCCAACCCTATGCCCTCACTCCATGGGCAGCGGAGTGCGAGAAGCCTCTGGGCAGCGGGAATGGACGCAGTTCTCAGTGGAGAAACCAGCCTGCGGCGACTGCGACAATCGTCAGTTTCACCAGCCAGCCCAGCGCGAGCGAGACCACAAAGACGCGATGCAACGTGATGAATGCGGCGTGGGTGAGGATCAGCGGGAGGGGTCCGATGAGCCAGACCGCGACGGCAAGCTTGAGGGCGGCCGGCACAGAATGCAGACCCAGACGGGCGGCGGCATAGGCAAAGACCGCGCAGGTGAGAAATGGGAGCGGGCTGGTGAGGGCAATGGCCCGCCCCTCGCCGCCCTTGCGCCAGATTTCCGGGTAGGTAAAGCGCCGATGGATCCAATCGCCGGCAAAGAACCAGTCTGTGAGCGACGACAGGACCCCGGAGACGATCACGATTTCAGCAAACCGCGTCCAGTTCATGGGCAATCCCCTTTTCGGAGGCGAATCGCACGAAATTCTACCACTCTGCGCCTGCATTCGACGGCCGCCGCCTGGCCGGTCTTGTTTCCGCCGTGGCGATTGTCCGCGATCTCCTTTCGTTCCGCGATCTGCATGGTTGCCGGGATAGGGTGGGGTTCCCGAGTCCAGTTGAGCCTGGGGCGGGTTCGGGCGGGTTCCGCGTTGATTCGATACACTAGTTTAAGAACCCTGCCGACAGATTTCCGCATCCATTAAGAGCGAAGATTTTCAGGCAGCGGCGCTTCTGAAGTGATTGGAACCACCTTGATTTTGTCAAAGCACGCAAGAAAGAGCACGATCCGTTTCTGCGCTGGCGCAGGGATTCTGGGTCTCGCGGTATTGGCTTCGGGCGGGCAGACGGCGCAGACGCCGCAGGCTCCCAATCAGACTGCGCCGACCGCGCAGAGCTTCCAGGGCAGCGTGACGGCGGGCGAGGTTTCAGGGCAGGCCATCGACCTGAGCCTGGATGAAGCCATCGAACGGGGACTCAAGAACAATCTGGGCGTGATTCTGAGCGGGACGCAGACGGCGGCGGCGCGGGGTGAGCGGCTGAGCCAACTGCAAACGCTGCTGCCAAGCGTGGATGCGAGCGCCAAGGAAACGGTGATGCAGATCGACCTGCCGGCGGAGGGGTTGCGCATACCGGGCTTTCCGACCATCATCGGGCCTTTCGGATTTACGGATGTGCGGGCTTCGCTGAGCTGGTCGCTGGTGGACGTGGCCTCGCTGCGCAAGTACCTGGCGGCGCGGCATGATTTTGCCGCCGCGCAGTTGAGCGCCGAGGACGCGCGGGAGCTGGTGGTGCTGACGGTGGGGAATGCGTACCTGCTGGCGCTGGCCGATGAGACCGAGGTGAGCAGCGTGGAAGCGCAGGTGGCGACGGCCAAGGTTTCGCTGGATCAGGCGAGCGCCAATCACCAGGCGGGGACGGCGCCGCTGCTGGATGAGCTGCGGTCGCGAGTGGATTACCAGGGGCTCGAACAGCAGTCGATTGTGGCCCGGAATGCGCTGGAGAAGGACAAGTTGGCGCTGGCGCGGACCATCGGGCTGCCTCTGGCGCAAAGTTTTACGCTGGCCGACAAGGAGCCCTTCGCGGCGTTCGACCAACTGGATGTGGAGGCGGCGATTCGCCAGGCGCACTTGAACCGCAAGGACCTGGCGGCGCTGGTGGAGCAGACCAAGGCGGCCGAGGAGCAGCGCAAGGCGGCTACGGCGGACCGGCTGCCGACGCTGACGTTCAACGGAGACTACGGGGATATCGGCACCACCCTGTCGCACTCGCACGGGACCGGGAACGCGTCGGGAACGCTGAGCGTGCCGCTGTTCGATGAGTTTGCCTTGCGCGGCGAGGCGGAGATGGCGCAGGCGCAACTGGACTTGGCCAGGGCACAGGCGAGCGACAGGAATGCGCAGGTGGACGCGGACGTGCGCGACGCGCTGCTGGACATTGCGTCGGCGCAAAAGCAGGTTGAGGTTGCGCGCTCCAGCGTGGAGCTGGCCGGCGAGGCCCTGAGCGAGGCGCAGCAGCGGTATGCGAACGGGGTGAGCGACAACCTGGCGGTGAGCCAGGCGGAGCAGAGCGTGGCGCAGGCCAACGATCAATACGTGGCCAGCCTCTACCGGCACAATGTGGCCAAGCTGAGCCTGGCACGCGCCCTGGGAGCGGGGCAGAGTTACAAGAACTATCTGGGAGGAAAGTAACCGTGGCGGATTCGACACCAACGCCGGCCGAAGGCGCGCCGGACACAGAAATAGAGATTGAACAGCCGAAGAAAAGCCGCAGGGCCCTTGTGGTGGTGGTTGTGGTGGTCCTGGCGGCGGTGGCGATCGCGCTCTGGTGGCACTCCACTTTCAGCGAGGACACCGACGATGCGCAGGTGAACGGGCACCTGATCCAGGTGAGCTCGCGCATCAACGGGCAGGTGCTGAAGGTGGATGTGGAAGAGAACCAGGTGGTGAAGGCGGGCGACACGATCGCCGAGCTGGATCCCAGGGATTACCAGGTCGCTGTGGAGAACGCGGAGGCGGCACTGGCCACCGCGCAGGCCAACGCGGCGGCGGCGAAAGTGAATGTGCCGATTACGACCGTCAATATGGGGACCAACCTGAGGTCGGCCGACGCCGACGTGAGCGGCACAATGGCCAGCGTGGAACAGGCGGGACAACAACTGGAAGCGGCGCAGGCAAAGGTGACGGAAGCGCAGGCCAGCTTGACCAAGGCAGAGGCTGACCTGACCCGCTACAAGCCGCTGGTGGAAAAGGACGTGATCAGCAAGCAGCAGTTCGATGCGGCCGTGGCTGCACGGGATGGGGCGAAGGCGTCGCTGGCCAATGCGCAGGCCGGAGAGCGGGCTGCCCAAGATGGGGTGAGAGTGGCGCACGAGCGGGAGACGCAGGCGCAGGCAATGCAGAAGTATGCCCAGACCGGGCCGCAACAGGTGGCGGTGCAGGACGCCCGCGCCAAGGCGGCGGAGGCGCAGGTGGAGCAGGCGCAGGCGCAAGTGGACATGGCCAAACTGAATCTGAGTTATACGAAGATTGTGGCTCCGGCGGCGGGGATCATCACGCGCAAGAGCGTGGAGATCGACCAGAACGTGGCCGCGGGGCAGAACCTGCTGACGCTGGTTTCGCTTGAAGACCTGTGGATCACGGCCAACTTCAAGGAGACGCAACTGAAGCATATGTCGGCGGGACAGCCCGTGGAGATCGCGGTGGACGCTACCGGCAAGACGTATCACGGGAGGGTGACGCAGATCGGCGGGGCGACGGGGTCGGTGCTTTCGCTGTTTCCGCCGGAGAACGCGACGGGCAACTACGTGAAGGTGGTGCAGCGGGTTCCGTTGCGGATCGACTTTACGGATTTGAAAAACGAGGACCCGAACCACTTGCTGCGGCCGGGGTTGTCGGTGGAGCCGAAGGTCAGGGTGAAGCCGTAAAACAGATGGCGGGTTACAGATGACAGTTGATAGCTAACAGCTAACAGCTTTTGCCCTCGGCTCTGGAGACAGGGCCGGGGGCTTTGGCTTTTGGGGGACAAGTGGATCGGTAAGATCAGAGCGAAAATGCTGAAAGAGGAGATTCCAAATGCAATTCAAGTTGGACCAGGGGATTGAGGTTTTGGCGCGGACTCCAGCCGTGCTCAGCGCCTTGCTGCGAGGGAAATCCGAGGCGTGGTTGAACGCGAGGAAGACGGCGGATTCGTTCAGCCCGATGGATGTTCTTGGTCACCTGATGCATGGGGAAATGACCGATTGGATCCAGCGCGTGCGAATCATCCTGGAGCACCGCGACACGCTGGCGTTCGAGCCGTTTGACAGATTTGCGTTTCAGGATTTGATAGCCGGCAAGACCGTGGAAGAGTTGCTGGATGAGTTTGCGGAGTTGCGGCGACGGAGCCTTCGCGCTCTCGAGGAGCTTGGCGTTGGGGAAGAACAATTTGCGCTGCCGGGCAGGCATCCTGAATTCGGCTCGGTCACGCTGGGCAATCTTCTGGCTACGTGGGTGGTTCACGATTTGGGGCACATTGCACAAGTGGTGAAGACCATGGCGAGCGAATACCGGGACGCGGTGGGGCCGTGGCGGGCGAGTACGACGATCCTGGATTAAGGTGCACTGGTTCCGAACCGCAGGTCCTTCGACTGCGCCTCTCGCGATAAAGCTGCGAGAGGCTCCGCTCAGGATGACAGATTTTAATGTTTATCAGGCATTTACGGGAAAACCGTGGACCGGCACAGCCTAATCCAGCGGGATGAATTCGACGCTGCGGACGAGAGCGGGTCCGACTCCGGGGGGAGTGGGTGTGGAGTAGAAGGCAAGGCCCTGGCTGGTAGCGGAGGGGTAGATGAGGTTGGTGAGGACGGTTTCTCCGTCTTCGGCAAAAACTTCGATTGAGTTGCGATCGACGGCGATTTCCATGCGGATCGAATTTGCCTGCGGGTGCTTGAGCGGTGCGGAGACGCGGGCGGGGAAGGCGGGAGACCAGGCGGTTGCGCCGGAGCGGGTGCGATCGACAAAGATCTGACCGGTATTGCGATCGATGCCGACCACGGTTTCTTCTTGGGCGGGATCGCCGGGGTTCAAGGAGCTTCGGCGGAGGCGCACGCCGGCTTCAGCGGCGTCGCCGGGGTCGAGGGTTACGCGCAACAGATAGCCGCTGCCGGAGAGCTTTTGGGCGGCGATGCGGGCGTTGGCCTGGGCGAGTGTCTGATAGGGCGCGGCGCCAAACAGGGCTCCGGAGGGTTTGAATGCAGGGGTCGGCAGGATGGGTTGCTGTACCAGCAGGAGAGGTTCCTGGCCAGGGGTCGGGGCGGGATGGGCGGGAGGCTGGCGGAGGAAAATGCGGCGGGCGAGGGTCATCTCGCCGCGGCCGGGCAGAGAGGGGAGCTTGTCGGCGTACTGCCAGTTGCCCATCCAGGCGATCCACAGACGGTCTTCGCCGGCGGGGATGTTCGAGAAGGATGTGGAGGCGTAGAAGTCCTTGCCCCAGTCGGCCCAGTGGGGTCCGGAGCCGGGGTGGTCCTCGACAAAGCGAGATCCGTCGAACTGGCCGACGAAGTACTGATCTGCGGAGCCTCCCGCGGGTCCGCCGGGGTTGAGATTGACGTTAAGGACCCAGCGGCTGGAGACGCGGCTCCCTTTGGCGTCGCGAACGGCGAGCTCCACCAGGTCGGGGCATTCCCAGACGCCGCCTACCGCGCCCGCGGGGCCGAACTCGCCGGCCAGGTCCCATTGGCGAAGGTTCTTGGAGCGGTAGAAGCGGACTTTGTGCTGGTCGGGCAGCGCCACAACCATGACCCAGCTTTGGCTGGGCGCGTGCCAGAAGACCTTGGGGTCGCGGAAATCCTTGAGGGCGAGATCGAGGACGGGATTGGAGGCGTATTTCGTCCAGGTGGCGCCGCCGTCGCGGCTTATGGCGAGGTTCTGGGTTTGGAGGTCTTTTGACTGCGGGTCCTTGGCTTTGCCGGCAAACGACGCGCCGGTGTAGATGGCGACGAGGCAGCCGGGGGTTGGCTTGCCGGGATCGCCGCAGAGGCCGCTCGAGTTGTCGCGGTCCTCGACAGTGGAGCCGCTGAAGATCATGACGCCGTTCTCTTCAGGCAGGGCGAGGGGCAACTGCTTCCAGTGGGCGAGGTCGGGCGAGACCGTGTGGCCCCAGCTCATGTGGCCCCACTGGTCGCCGAAGGGGTTGAACTGGAAGAAGATGTGGTACTGGCCGTTGAGGAGGATGGGGCCGTTGGGGTCGTTGATCCAGTTGGGCGGGGCGTAGAAGTGGAGCTGGGGCTGCCAGGCGGCGGTGGACGCAGCGGTAGCTGGAGCGGCGGCCGGTTGCTGGGCGAAGGTTTGCGCGGCGAAGATCAAGGCCAGCAGCAGCGGGAAGGCTGCTCTGAGCCGGAAGGGGCGGAGGCCCCGGCTTGGTTCTGGAATTTCCGTTGGCATGCTTCGATTCTCTCCTGTCTGCCTGCGCGAAGTCATCGCCTTCACGCATCCGGTTCCACGTCTTCGAAAGACTGCTGTTCCGGCAGCATACTCTGCTGCAAAATTCGCGAAACGAGGATGCCGTCCCCCTCCCGCCGGTAAAAGAAAGCGTGGCGCCCCCTTTCAAAGCGATGCAGACCGGGGCGAATCCAAGCGCAGGGCCGGCCAAGGGGAGGATTGCCGGCAAGCATCTTCGCGCATTGCTCCAGGGCGCCGAGGTAGCGCTCTGCCTGAGCCGCACCCCAGGTTTTGAGGGTGTATGCGCCGATGCTCAGCAAGTCGGCTTTGGCACTCTAAGGAAAAGCGCAACGTGGGCATGGCTAGCTGGGGTTGGCGGCCAAATTGAGCGCTTCACGGACCTGGGCAAACACATCGCCCTCGGCAACGCCGCTTCGATCCCCTTCGTCGATGGCCGCGCGCAGCGCTTCCAGCTTGGCGTCGAAGAGCCGCTCTTCGCGCTCCAGAGTCCGTAGCGCGGCGCGGACCACCTCGCTGGCGTTCTCGAAGCGTCCGCTTTCCACCCGAGCCAGCACAAAGCGGTCGAGTTCCTGGGTCAGATTCACATTGCGAGTGGGCATTGCGGTGCTCCTCCCTCTCCTGAAGGAGAACGGGACTGGAGGCAAGCGTACCACCTTTAGCAATCTTTGCCAATAGGGCAGTTCATCCGAATCCAGCGTCCCAGGCACCAAGAGCGAGGGGCACGCAGTTTCGATTATCCCGCGGGGACCTTGTCGGGGGTCAAAGAACGCGAAAAGGATGGAGCACCCGGCGCCCGAGGGTAAGGGACCTTCCAGACCCACTCAGTCTGAGTCGGGAAGTGCTGTCAAGAACTCCAGAGCGCCCCCACAGTACCCATTCTCCGGGTTCATGGCGGCTTTTCGAGCGGTTCCTGGCGTGAGGTTGAATGCTGCTCCACCGTATAGACTGATTGCACCGCGATGAAAGACTCGATTCACGTTTCGAAAGAGAACTATTTGAAGGCGATCCTGGAGGCTGAGGCCGAGGGGCGGGAGGTGATTCCGGCGCTGCTGGCGCATTGGCTTGAGGTGTCGGCGCCGGCGGTGACCATGGCGCTGAAACGGCTGAAGCGGGACGGTTGCGTGGAGGTGGGCGCGGACGGGATTGTGCGGCTGACGGCGGCGGGACGCGAGACGGCGTACCGCACTGCGCTGCGGCACCACCTGATCGAGCGCATGCTGAGCGAGATCTTCGGGATGGAGTGGCACGAGATCCACGAAGAGGCGGAACGGCTGGAGCACGCGGTTTCGCCGGGGTTCGAGACCAAGCTGAGGGAGAAACTGGGCGAGGGCGGGGCGTGTCCGCACGGGAATGCGGTGCTGCCGGTGAATCCGGCGGAGCGCAAGCAGCGGGGCGAGACGCCGCTTTCAGAGGCCGTGGAGGGGCGTCGGTACACGGTGACCAGCCTGCACGAACGCGACCCCAAGCTGCTGCTTTTTCTTCACCGGGCGGGGATTGGGCCGGGACAGAGCCTGCGGGTGGTGAGCCAGAACTACGACCAAACCGTTTCGATTGAGTTGAATACGGGAAATTCCATTCTGGGAAGGCCGGCGGCGGAGGCGGTGTGGCTGCGGCCGGAGCTTTCACGATAATTTAACGTAAGAAAATTTATTAACCACACTTAACAAGGTGTGGCATACTTGGGTTGAGGAGCTCTTCGGGCTCTTCCTCAGCACCCATGGCCACCGAGTTCAGATTTCTTGCCGAGCCCATCGAGCCCTCCCTGCCCGAGGTGCACGCAAGCGTGCGGATTTCGCGCTCGCCGATCTATTGGCGGCGGCTGCTGGGGTTTCTGGGGCCGGGATTCCTGATCTCGGTGGGGTACATGGACCCCGGCAACTGGGCTACCGACATTGGCGGCGGCTCGCAGTTCGGCTACACGCTGCTTTCGGTCATCATGATCTCGAACCTGATGGCGGTCCTGCTGCAGAGCTTGAGCCTGAAGCTGGGCGTGGCCACGGAACGCGACCTGGCGCAGCTTTGCCGCGAAAGCTATGGGCGCTGGGCGAGCTTCGGGCTGTGGGTGGGTGCGGAGATCGCCATTGCGGCGTGCGACCTGGCGGAGGTGATCGGGTCGGCGATTGCGCTGAATCTGCTGTTTCACATTCCGCTGTTTTACGGAGTGCTGATCACCGGGCTGGACGTGCTGCTGATTCTGCTGTTGCAGCGCTGGGGTTTCCGCTGGGTGGAAGCGCTGGTGATTACGCTGATCGGAACCATCATCGCGATGTTTGGCGTGCAACTGGTTCTGTCCAAGCCGGAGTATTGGCCGGCATTCAAGAACCTGTTCATTCCTTCGCCGTCGATTATCACCAACCCGGATATGCTATACATCGCCATCGGGATGCTGGGGGCGACGGTGATGCCGCACAACCTCTACCTGCACTCGTCGATCGTGCAGAGCCGGAATTACAAGCGGACGCCGGAGGGCAAGCGCGAGGCCATCTTTATGGCCAACGTGGATTCGGCGCTGGCGCTGACCCTGGCATTGTTTGTAAACGCGGCCATTGTGGTGGTGGCGGCGGCGGTATTCAATCGCAGCGGGCACTTTGAGGTTGCGGCCATTCAGGACGCTTACAAGCTGCTGAGCCCGCTGGTGGGCGCGGCCTGGGCGAGCACACTGTTTGCGATTGCGCTGCTGGCGAGCGGGCAGAACTCGTCGATCACCGGCACGCTGGCCGGGCAGGTGGTGATGGAGGGATTCATCCACCTCAGGCTGTCGCCGTGGCTGCGGCGGATGATTACGCGGACGCTGGCGATTATTCCGACCATCATCGTGGTGGCGATCACCGGCGAGCGGGGGACGGAGAAACTGCTGCTGCTGAGCCAGGTGATTCTGTCGCTGCAGTTGAGCTTTGCCGTGGTTCCGCTGGTGATTTTCACCGGCAGCCGCAAAAAGATGGGCGAGTTTGTGAACGGGCGCTGGCTGCAAGGGCTGTCGTGGTTTGTGGCGGCGTTGATCGCCGGGCTGAACGCGTGGTTTTTGGTGCTGATGTTTCACGGGCAGTGAAGGATCGCTCTGACCTGCCGGTTCCCCTTTTCCCCTCGGAGGTTAAGCATGAAACACAAAGGAACGGTGCGGTATATCTTTCTCTGTTTAATGCTATTAACCATGGTTAATAACTGCTTGTTAGTGGCGCAAAGCGGCACATCGAGCGGTCTCTCCGGGACGGTGACGGATGCGACGGGGGCGGCGCTGGTTCATGCCGCAGTTACAGCAACCAACGTGGATACCAAGGCCACGCGAGCGGGACAGACCAACACCGAGGGGCGATTTCTGTTTTCGCAGTTGAATCCCGGCAGCTATGTGGTGACGGTGAGGGGCGGAGGGTTTGAGGAGCAGACTTCGCGGCCGGTTCAGGTGGAAGTGGGACGCACGGCGACGTTGAACTTGGCGCTGACTTTGGCATCGACCTCGCAGAGCGTTGAGGTGAAGGCAGAGCAGGTGCTGCTGAGCCTGGAGAACCCGAATACGACAACGACGCTGGAAAGCAAGACGATAGAGAGCCTTCCGAATCCAGGGCAGGACCTGACGTTTATCGCTCAGTTTGCACCGGGAGCGCTGATGAATACGGCCGGCTCCTCAAACGACGCCAAGGCCGCCGGCGGCTATGGGAATGTGGAGTTCAACGGCCTGCCCGCAACCTCGAACGGTTACATATTGGATGGATACGACAGCAACGATCCGTGGCTGGGGCTGAACATCGGGCTATCGACGAACCTGGTGATCGGGCTGGATGCGGTGGAGGAAGCGACCGTCAATACGAATTCCTATTCAGTGGATCAAGGCAGATATGGCGCGTCGCAGGTGAATTACTTCACCAAGTCGGGAACGAACCGGTTTCACGGCGACCTTTACGAGTTATGGAACGGCTCGCTGTTGAATGCGGAGGACTACTTTCTGCACGCGAATGACACGGCGGAGAGCATTGCCAGGAAGCCACGCTCGACGGTGAACGAGTTTGGCGCCAGCGTGGGCGGACCCATCCGGAAGGATAAGCTGTTCTTCTTTGCGCACTATGAGGGAATCAGGATTGCGTTGCCGCTGGTTTCGCAGGCCGTGGCGCCCACGCCGGCGTTTCAGCAGTATGTGCTGGGCCAACTGGGTGTGGGCGGAACAGACCCGATTACGGGCACCGCGCTGCCCGCCGAGCCGGAGGAGATTGCGTTCTACCGGTCGATGTTCAACCTCTATCGCAATACGGCGGGAACGCCGGTTGCGGTGAGCTCCTGCCCGCTGGACGCAAGCGGGGCTCTGCTGCCCGGCACACAGACGAGTGGGAGCTTGTTTAACGGGAGCGGCTGTGCCAACCAGAGGCAGGTGTCGCTGACCAACAGCGACAGCGAGAATCTGCTGGTGGTGAAGATCGACCATACCATCGATCGAGACAACAGCGTCTGGTACCGGTTTCAGCAGGACACGGGGTTGCAGGCCGCGTTCACCGACCCGATCAATGCGATATTCAACTCGTACTCGCCGCAGCCGCAACGGACCCTGGTGGCCGGCTACACGCATATATTCAGCCCCAATCTGGTCAACCAGTTCAATCCCGGCGGCAGTTGGTACGGCAGCATCTTTGCGCCGGAGAACTTCGCGCAGGTGCTTGCGGCTTTCCCCATTGTCCTGACGGCGGGGAGCAACAGCGCACCGTTTACCACCATCGGAGGCAACGACAACACCTATCCCCAGGGGCGCAACGTGACGCAGTGGCAGATGAACGACAACCTGATGTGGACAAACGACAAGCATACATACAAGTTCGGGGTCAATACGCGGCGCATCGACGTAAGCGACTACGACCTGGGCGAAGGAACCGCGGCCACCGCTGTCTATAACGATCTGGCGCAGTTCACCTATGGCGCGGCTTACACGGAGAGTAAGACTTATCCGGTGGCGCTGAAGGAGCGCGTGGCGGCGGGGAATGTGGATGCGTATGCGATGGACAGTTACAAGCCCACGGCGCGCACGACACTGACCGCCGGGGTGCGGACGACGTGGAATACCAACCCCGTGAATCAGCAACGGCTGTTTGCGCGTCCGGCGGGGTCGTTTCTTGATCTTTCCCACGACATAAGTCAGCCGCTCGATCAGGCTATCGAAGCCAGGGTTCGCGGGCTGTTTCCGGCTACTCCGCTGTTGGTGTGGCAGCCGCGCGTTTCGGCGGCGTACCAGGTAACTCACGGGGCCGTCCTGCACACCGGGTTCGGCGTCTTCAACGACATCATTCCGGCGCAGGTTGCCGACCTGGCCGCGACCAATGCTCCGTACGCGCCAACATTTGTGGGCGGCCTCGGCGGGCAGGTGGGCGGAGTTGGGATTGCGCCGAGTGTAACGGGCAGCGCGGCGGATGCAACATTCGATGCCGAGCAGAGCTTCCAGAGTGTCTTTGGCGCGGGTGCGGCGCCCTGCGCCGGCATGGCCGCGGGCGCTCCGACCTGCCCGCTGGCGGTGAGCATGAACACCTTCTCCAGCGGCACGCTGAAGACGCCTTATTACTACCAATATAACTTCGGAATCGAACAGCAAGCGGGCAAGCGTGGCGCGGCGCGCATGGATTATGTAGGAACACGCGGCGTGCATGAGCCCTATCAAGTGGAGTTAAATGGCTACCAGACGGTTTGCCCCGGATGCTTTGCTCCTTATCCCTACCAGAGGCCGCTGGATCAACGCTTCGGCAGCGTGAGCGAGTTTGAGAGCAACGGGAACAGCAGTTACTCTGGATTACAGGCCGGCATCAGCGAGCAGCTCGGAAGTTTGACCTTGCGGGGGAACTACACGTTCAGTCATTGCCTGGACGAGGTGTCGAATGGAGGACTGCTGTCGTTTTCCACGCAGGGAATTCTGTCGCCGCGGCCCGGTGAACTGAGCCGGCAGTATGGAAGCTGCGACTACGATGTGCGCCACAACATTTCAGCCTTCGGGATCTACCAGATTCCTTTTTCTTCGCCTCATGCGGCGCTCCGGGCGGTTTTGAGCGGCTGGTCGTTCTCTGAGACGGCGTTCTTCCATACGGGGCTTCCGTTCACTGTGCTCAGCCAGCCGTATACGGCCAACGGCAACGGCATTTTTCAAAGCAGCGGACCGCAGTTTGCCCGCAGGGTTCCGGGCGTGCCGCTCTACCGGAAGGCCGCGTACCCAGGCGTGACCGAGGCGGGAACAAGACAGTGGTTGAACCCGGAGGCGTTTGTTTCCGCGGTCGATCCGACGACGGGCGCTTGCACGGGAGGCGATTCCGTTGCCAGTTGCCAGTTCGGAGATGGGGGGCGCAATACGGTGCGCGGGCCGCACTTCACGGATTCCGATATTTATGCGACCAAGAGGTTTCGTCTTACGGAAAGGGTGTCCTTGCGGTTCGACACGCAGTTTTTCAATGCTTTCAACCATCCGAATTTCGCATTGCCCAGCAATGTAGAAGCCGGAGTGCCGGGGGTGCATATTCCGGCGAAATTCGGGACGCTGGAAGGCACCGTCTCGCCGCCTACCGGGTTGCTGGGGGTTGGCCTGGGTGGAGACAGTTCGCCGCGCATGATTGCATTTCAGGCAAGGATCGAGTTCTGAGGAGGGTGGAAGAAGGCGCGGCTTATCGGCTGACTGCGGACCTTTAGCCCCGGCTTCTCGATGGACTACCATGGATGCCATGCACGTACTTTCTGCTGCCGAGATGCAGGCCTGCGACCGGGCGACGACGGAGCGGTTTGGGGTGGCGTCTGTCGACTTGATGCGGGCGGCGGCGGGGGCTGTGGCCGGGTTTGCGCGGGAGCGGTTCGGGCGGGCGCGGCGGGTGACGGTGCTGTGCGGCCGGGGCAACAACGGCGGCGACGGGATGATGGCGGCGCGGCTGCTCGCCGGTGCGGGGCTCGAAGTGACGACGCTGCTGCTGGGCGCGCCGGAGGGGTTTGCGGGCGACGCGGGAACGGCCTGGGGCGAACTGCTGGCGAGTTCTGCGCCCGAAACGGTTCACGTGGTGGAGGCGGCCGGGGAACTGGAGCGGCACAACGAGGCTCTGAAGGCCGATTTGATTGTGGATGCGGTGGTGGGCACGGGGTTCAAGCCGCCGCTGAAGGGGTTGGCGCTGGCGGCGCGGAAGTGGGTGAAGGCGAGCCGGGCGCCGGTGCTGGCGGTGGATTTGCCTTCGGGCTGGGCGGCGGACGAGACCGGGACCACAGTGGAAGGGCCGGTGTTTCCCGCGGATGCGGTGATTACCTTTACGGCGCCGAAGCCGGCCCACGTGTTTGGGCAGTTGACCCGGCGGTGGGACCAGCCGGTGGTGGTGGCGCCGATCGGATCGCCGGAGGGGGCGATTGTTTCGCAGTCGAGATTGGATTGGGCGGGATCGGCGATGGAGTTGGCGCAGACGCCGCGGGCGGCGGGGGCCAACAAGGGCAACTTCGGGCACGTGCTGGTGGTGGGCGGATCGGTAGGGAAGTCGGGCGCGCCTTCGATGGCGGCGCTGGCGGCTTTGCGGGCCGGGGCGGGGCTGGTGACGGCGGCGGTTCCGGCTCCGGTGCTGGCGCTGGTGGCCGCGGTGGCGCCGGAGCTGATGACCTGGCCACTCGCGGCAAGCCCCGCGGGGCGCATTGCGGCGGAGAACCTGGCTCCGGAGGAGTTGGCGGGGCTGATGGCTGGCAGGACGGTGCTGGCGATCGGGCCGGGGTTGGGACAGGGGCCGGAGACGGTGAAGTTCACCGCCGGGCTGCTTGCGGCCACCCGGATTCCGGCGGTGATCGATGCGGATGCCTTGAATATTCTGGCGGCGAAACCGGTGCTGCTGGCCAAATTGGCGAAGGGGCGGATGGTGGTGCTGACGCCGCATCCAGGGGAGATGGCGCGGCTGGCTGGGATTTCTGTGGCCGAGGTGCAGGCCAACCGGCTGGGGGTGGCGCGGGGGTTTGCCGAGCGGTTCGGCGTGACGCTGGTGCTGAAGGGGGCGCGGACGCTGATTGCGCATCCGGATGGACGGGTCGCGGTGAATACGAGCGGGAATCCGGGGATGGCCAAGGGCGGAAGCGGCGATCTGCTAACGGGGCTGGTGGCGGGGTTGCTGGCGCAGTATCCGGGCCAGGCGGCGCTTGCCGTGGAGGCGGCGGTATACCTGCACGGGCTGGCCGCGGACCTGGCGGTGCGGTACCCAGAGGGCACCCACGACGAGCACACTTTGCTGGCCACGGACAGTCTTCAACAACTTTCTCGGGCTTTTCGCTTTGATTCGCGCGGGCAGAACGGGTATGTTTGGTTGCAGGGGCTGCCGGTGGAGTCAAGACCGGGCACGGGCTCCAACGAGGCTACCCAATGACCAACGCTGCCCCTCCCGCGGCAGGCCGGATTCACGAGTTCACCACCCAGAGCGGCGCGGACACGATTGCGGTGGGCCGCAAGCTGGCAGGATTGCTTGTGCCGCCGCAACTGCTGATCCTGCGCGGGGACCTGGGCACCGGGAAAACGACGTTGGTGAAAGGGATTGCGCAGGCTCTGGACGCGGCCGAGGCCGACGAGGTGACCAGCCCGACGTTTACGCTGGTGCACGAGTACGACGGGGCGCGGGACGGCAAACCGGTGAAGCTGTTTCACCTGGATGTGTATCGCCTGGAAGGTGAGCGGCAACTGGAGACGCTGGGGCTGGACGAGCTGCTGACGCCGGACGCGCTGGTGCTGGTGGAGTGGGGCGAAAAGTTCAAGAGCATCCGCAAGAAGGCGACGGGGGAGATTGCCATCAGCTCGGCAGGCGGGGATGCGCGGAAGATTACGGTGACGCTGAAAGAGTAGTGGCGCGCGTTCATGGAAGTGTTTGCAATTCCCTGAACTCCGCGGCCGGGAATCCGCCGCGCCGGCTCTCAATTCTGTGAGAGCGGTTCTCGAATACACGTCCATTTGCCTGCACCGCGATAACTCCGCGCCAGGCAATCCATTTCTTGTTCCGCTCCAGCTTGGACAGCGGCGATTGGCCTTGCTACGATTCTCAACTCTCAACCTATATATAAAGAGATTTCCAAGTTTGCTCCAGCACAAAGAAAGCAGTAACTTCCCTTGCGACAGTGAGCAATATTGTACAGACCTCTCAATTTTCAGCTTGTTATTTTGGCACAGTCAAATCGTGTCGGCATTCGCGCGAGCCGAAAAATGACGAGCGTTGGACATCGTGCCACCAAGGTCTCGGACGAGAGGTTACAAATGAGCAAATACAGGACTGTTTTCACGTGCTTCCTGGCGACTCTGCTGGTCGCCCTTGTGGCCGGTTGCGGTCAAGAAACGGTAACCATCCCAGGCGTGGTGTCAGTCACCCCCGCTCAAGGCGCTACCGACGTCGTCATCAACACGACCGTCACCGCGACATTCAGCATGGCGATGAACCCATCCACGGTCACTACCTCAACCTTTACGCTGACGAGTCCAGGCGGAGCTGTAGCTGGAGCGGTCACGTACACCGGCACCGTTGCGACGTTTACACCGGCTGCCGTTCTCGCATACGGAACCACCTACACGGCGACGATCACCACCGGGGTTGCGACCCCGGGCGGCGCTGGGCTGATCGGCAACTACGTGTGGACTTTTAGCACGGTTGCCCCGTCGCCTACGGTGATTTCGACGGTCCCCCTGGCTGGGGCTACAGGTGTGCCGGTTAGCCAGGTGCTCAGCGCGACTTTCAGCGAGCCGATGGATCCGACAACGATCAGTACAACGACCTTTACGCTGGCAGGGCCGGACGGAGCCGCCGTGACCGGGGCCGTCACGTACGCTGGCGTTGTTGCGACGTTCACGCCCATGGCCAGCCTCGCCGACAGCACCCAATACACGGCCACGATCACAACTGGAGCTACGAGCGGAGGCGTTCCGCTGGCTGCCAACTACGTGTGGACATTCACAACGATTACCCCGCCTCCTCTTCTTACGGTGGTTTCGACGATCCCTGTGAATACAGCCACGGGCGTTCCTCTCAGCCAGGTGCTCAGCGCCACCTTCAATGAGCCGATGAACTGCGTGGCGTTCCCTGCGGCAGCGTTCATAGTCACAGGGCCCGGCGCCACTGCCGTACCCGGCACCATCGGTTGCTCGGGCGCCGTTGCCACCTTCACGCCGGCGGCCAATCTTATATCCAACACCGTCTATACCGCTACGATCACCACCGGGGCCCAGGACCTGGCGGGCGCATCGCTGGCCAGCAATTACGTGTGGACCTTCAGAACACTTCCGGCTCCCACGCCGCCGACGGTCATCTCCACCGTGCCGGTCGATGGGGCCACGTCCGTGCCCATCAACCAGGCCCTCAGCGCCACCTTCAGTGCGGCGATGACCCCGGCCACGATCGACACAACAACCTTCACGCTGGCAGAGACAACGAGCGGGACTGCCGTAACTGGAACTGTCACCTATGTCCCAGCCGGCTCGGTAGCGACGTTCACTCCAACTGCCAGCCTCGCGCCCACCACCGAATACACGGCCACAATCACCACCGGGGCTAAGAACCTGGCAGGCACCGGGCTGGCCAGCAATTACGTCTGGACCTTCACCACCGCTGCCCTACCAATTGTCGTACCGCCAACGGTGGTTTCGACCATCCCTCTCGACTTGGCCACGGACGTGCCTCTCAATCAGGTAGTCAGCGCCACGTTCAGCAAGGCGATGAACCCTGCCACGATCAGCTCGGCAACCTTTACGCTGACAGCACCGGGTACGCCTCCCGTTGCCGTGCCCGGCCTGGTTGCTTACGCGGCGGTAGGAAATACGCTGACGTTCACACCGACAGCGAATCTGGCGCCCAGCACCCTGTTTACAGCCACTATCACCACCGGAGCTCAGGACCTGACGGGCACTCCACTGGCCAGCAACTACGTCTGGACCTTTACAACCGGCACGGCTGTGAGTACCACCCCGCCGGAGATCGTTTCGACGGTCCCAAAGAACCTGGCCACCGGCGTGCCCCTGAGTCAGGCAGTCAGCGCAACCTTCACCGAGGCCATGAATCCACTGACCATTACCTCGTCAACCTTCCTGCTTTATGAGGGCACGTCCGCAAGCGGAACTCCGATACCGGCAACGATCACCTACGATGCCGTCGACTTCATTGCCACTCTTACGCCAACTGCCCCGCTCACTGCCAGCACCAGCTATACGGCGACGGTGACCATTGGAGCAACGGACCTGGCCGGCAATCCGCTGGGGACCACCGGCGCGCCGAATCCCTGGACCTTCACGACCGGTACGGCAGTGGTACCACCGCCAGTCGTCCTTGGGCCGACGATATCGCTGTTTGGCGGCTTTGGCGGCGGCGCCGGGATGACCAACCAGGGAATCCACACAGTGGTCAATGGAGATATCGGGACCACTGGCGCCTCTACCACGATGACCGGGTTCCACGATACCAGCCTTGCGAAAGTGGGTGCCGTATGGCCATGCACGTATACGGAATCGCCACTCAACGTAGGGCAGGTGAATGGAACGATCGACACCGCTCCGCCACCTCCTACCGTTGAATGCGCCACTGAAGGAACCGCCGCCACAATGGCCATCGCCACCGAAGCCGCGAAGGAAGCTCGAACCGCTTATACCGCTCTTCAGGGCCTTCCCACAGACGGCGTTCTGGCAGCGGAGATAGGCGATACAACCATCTACCCCGGCGTCTACACAAACGCAAGCTCGGTTGGCATAACCCTTGGGCCTCTTACTCTCGACGCCCAGGGCGATCCCAATGCGTCCTGGGTCTTCCAGATCGGATCGTCTCTCACCGTAGGCACGCCGACAGCATCTGAAAGCGTGATCCTGATCGGCGGCGCCCAGGCCAAGAACGTCTTCTGGGCAGTCGGGGGCCTCCCCGGCGCGATCATCAATTACGGGGGAGGCGGGACGATGGTGGGAACCATCATCAGTCAACCGGGAATCACGGTTTCAAGTCCCGGACAGTCCACGTCGTCAACGGTGTCAATCATAAACGGCAGAGTGATCGCTTTGACTGCGTCGACCACACTTGTGAACACCGTAATCAATGTGCCTGCTCCTTAAGGCCTTGGCTGAGACCGCCTCAGGGCGGTCTCAGCCATCTTCGGGCCATGTTGTGTCCGGTATGTTCTGTTCGCGTTAAGTTAACCCGCCGCTGAGATTTTTGATGATCGCGACGCGCAGTTCGGGAGGCGACAATGAGATTGAGTGCAAGGATGATTGCCACAGCGGCATTTGCTGTTTTCCTAATGTCTGCGTTCAACCTCTGTGCGGAGGAAGCCACAAAGCCGGCAACCGGTGACCCGAAGGCTGTCGATTCCAACGTCGCGGCTGTCGCCGATCCGGCTGCACCGCTCCCAGCGGCCCCGATGGCGGCAGCAATGCCGTATTCGGCAGGCCTGAACATCGGAATTCCCAAGGTTGAACTGTTCCTGGGCTACTCGTATCTGCGCGCTGTGCCGCAACTGGCCGCTGGAAACCGGTTGGTGTGGCTCAATGGCGGCAGCGCGAACCTCGCTTACAACTTCAACCGCTATCTGGGGATCGTTGCCGACGTTGGCGCCCTGACTAACTCGGAGGTCAAATTCACGGGCGCATATACGTCTACAGTCGACGTGAACAACACAAATGTGAATGTTCTCACATATCTCTTCGGTCCGCGCCTTTCCTATCGGAAATACAACAGGATCACTCCCTTTGCCCAGGTTCTGTTTGGAGGCGCGCACGCCAATGAGGTGGCGCTCACCCCTTGCACAGTTAACTGCACGCTCCTCCCCAGTCAGAACACGCTTGCCTTGACCGCCGGCGGCGGCCTGGACCTCAAGGTCCACCGCCATATCGCCATCCGCGTCATTCAAGCCGAATACCTGATGACCAGGTTCCAGGATTACACCACCGGAACAACCTCCGCGCAGAACGACATGCGCATTTCTGCCGGAATTGTCTTCCGTTTCGGGGGAAATCCGCCGTTGCCACCCGTGCCGGTAACTTATTCCTGCTCGGTCAATCCATCCGCCGTATTCCCCGGAGATGCGATTGCCGTATCGGGCACGGCTCTGAATCTGAACCCCGCAAAGACGGCCGTCTACACATGGTCTGTGAATGGCGGAACGGTGACTGGGGTTACAAGCACAGCGAAGATCGATACGACGGGTCTGGCTCCCGGCGCCTACACGCTGAAAGGCCATGTTTCCGAGAGCGACAGGCCGAGCGAGAATGCGGATTGCACCGCCGAATATGCGGTGAGGGCGTATGAACCGCCGACCGTCAGTTGCACGGCCAATCCTGCAACTGTGCTTTCCGGCGATCCTTCCACCATCACGGCAATCGGCATCAGTCCACAGAATCGTCCCCTGACTTACAGCTATCGCTCGACTTCCGGTTCCGTGAGCGGAAGCGGCGCCACGGTTACCCTGTCTACCGTGGGGGCCCCATTTGGAGCTGTCGGGGTGACCTGCACTGTGGTCGATGACAAGGGCCAGACTGCCTCGGGCACAACTTCGGTGACGGTCGCAGCTCCTGTGGTTGCGGCAAAGCCCGTGACCAGCGACCTGTGCCCCGTTCGCTTCGATCGGGACCCGCGCCGTCCGGCTCGCGTGAACAACGAAGGGAAGGCATGCCTGGATGAAATCGCGCTCAATCTGCAGCGTAACTCCGATGCGCAGCTTGCCGTCGTAGGCAATGCCGCCAGCGGGGAGAAGAACGGCAAGAAACTCTCCACGGAGCGCGCGGTCAACACCAAGGCCTACCTGGTCACTGGGAAGGGTATCGATTCATCCCGGATCACTGTCTACACCGGTTCTCAGGATGGAAAGGTCGTCTCCACCACCCTGATTCCGGCGGGTGCAACGTTCGATAGCACCGGCGATACGCCTGTGCAGTAGAGCGCGGTCGAGGGGCTCCGGCTTCCCCGGCGCGGCGTCGTCCGCAGCGATTCTTCTGGATGCGCTGACTTATCAAAGGCTGACTGGAGGGTACCCTCCAGTCAGCCTTTGTGTTGAATGGTCCTCTAACTCACGCGCCGTTGCCTGCAGTTTGCAGGTCGATGCGTGAACGACACGTGAAATGAAAATGCCTCAGAAGCCCATGATGTTATAGCCGCAGTCGACGTAGATCGTTTCGCCGGTGATGGCGCTGGATAAGTCGGAGGCCAAGAATAAGGCGGCGCCGCCTACTTCTAACTGGTCCACGTTGCGGTGCAGGGGGGCGCGGTCGGAGTGGGTCTTCATCATCTCGGTGAGAGAGCCGATGCCGCGGGCGGCGAGGGTCTTTATGGGGCCGGCGGAGATGGCGTTGACGCGGATGTTTCTGGGGCCGAGGTTCCAGGCCAGGTAGCGGACGGTGGATTCCAGAGCGGCCTTGGCGACGGCCATCACGTTGTAATTGGGGACGACCTTCTCGGCGGCGTAGTAGGTCATGGTCATGATGCTGCCGCCGTCGGTCATCAGCGGCGCGGCGCCGCGGCTGACGGCGATGAGGGAGTAAACGCTGATGTCGTGGGCGATGCGGAAGCCTTCGCGGGTAGTGTTGATGAACTCGCCGCGAAGCTCTTCGGCGGGGGCGTAGGCTATGGCGTGGACGAGGATGTCGAGCTTGCCGAACTTTTCCTTGAAGGAGGCAAAGACGGATTCGATCTCGGCGTCGCTGGATACGTCGCACTGGAAGCCGTGCGCGCCGGGGAGCTCGTCGATGAGGCCCTGGGCCTCCATTTTCATGCGCTCGTTGAGGTAACCAATGGCCAGGGTGGCGCCGGCCTCGTGCAGTTTTTGGGCGATGCCCCAGGCGATGGAACGCTTGTTGGCCAGCCCGAAGACCACGGCCGTCTTACCCGCCAGATTGATCATGCTTGCTTTCTTCCTCCATGGTCCGGGCGCAGCGGTGCGGGACCAACCATTTAGCAGAATATCAGAGCGATTCTCCCCTCTGTCTGGCCTTTCCAGCACTGTGCAAGGTGGCGATTACTTAAAAATCTGGCACTTAAGAGAAGTCGGCTCGGAGTAGAGCGATTGGAGGACCGGTCAGCCGCCGAGGTCTACGAGTTCAACCTTGCCGGTGGGGCGGCCTAAAAAGCGGGAGCCGAGGCGCTCGAATTTGTCGACGGAATCGGTGGCGAAGCAGCGGAGGATGGGTTCCGGGGCTGAGGTTGCGCCGGCGGGCGGGGCGATGCGGGCGCCGAATTGGCGCAAGGCGGCCTCGGCGGCGGCTTCGGCGGAGTCGATGACCTTCATGCCGGCGGGGACGGCGCGGGCCATGAGCGGACGGAGCAGGGGGTAGTGGGTGCAGCCGAGGACGAGCACGTCGGGGTCGAGGCCCTGGGCGGCGGCTTCGGCGTTCAACTCGTCGAGATAGATGCGGATCACTTCGGCGGTGACGGGATGGTCGATCCAGCCTTCCTCGACGAGGGGGACGAGGAGCGGGCAGGCTTTTTCGAGGGCGCGCAGGCCCTGGGTGCGGCAGGCGGCGGCGTAGGCGTGGCTTTGCACGGTGGCGTCGGTGGCGATGACCAGCACGTCGCCGGTGCGCGAGGCGGCGCGGGCGGCTGTGGCGCCGGGCTCGATGACGCCGAGGACGGGGACAGGGACGGCGTCCTGAATGGCGTCGAGAGCCAGGGCGCTGGCGGTGTTGCAGGCGATGACGAGGAACTCGGCGCCCTGTTCGCGGACCAGGAATTGCGCGCTTTCAGCGGCGTAGCGGGCGATGGTGCGACGGGACTTGGAGCCGTAGGGCAGGCGGGCGGTGTCGCCGAGGAAGGCGAACCGGGCCTGCGGGAGGCGGTGGATGAGGGCGCGGAGGACGGTGAGGCCGCCGAAGCCGGAATCGAAGACGCCGATGGTGGGGGTCATGGCTCTTAAACCGCGGGTTTGGTTGGCGAAAAGAAAAAGGTGGTTAGACTCGAGGACAACCGGCACAATTCCATGAAGACGCTTCTGTCATAAGGATTGCGTGTTCCGTTTCTCACGAAAATCGAATTGAGCGCGCTTTCGGCAAGGCCATAAACCGTTAGCATTTGCGGCACGGACGGCATCCGGTCACGCCAGAACGCACTGGAAAGTTCGCGAAGGACACCTTCCGGTGTGCCGTTGTGGATGTTGGCATCGGTTCCATTCAGATCGCTCGCTGATCTTTGAATGCGATAGGGCTCCGACTCCCAAACGAACCAGGAGTGGCGGCTGGGATGTAGATTCTGCCAGGTGATGGTCATGCCCAATTCCAGGGGCATGTTAAACCGCGGCACGGCCGTTGCCGCAACGCTCACTTCCACTCGGGAAAGATCGTGGATGGAGTAACGGCAACTCTGGATGAGCTTAATGATTTTGCTCAGTCTGCGGTCTCCACCCGGGATTTCGGAGGCGAGATGAGGAACCAGATCCAGTTGGCAGAGGCCAACGATATAAGCGATGTAGAGGCTGCGAAACTCTTCGTCGTAGGGAATGTTCAGGAAAACGCCGTTTGGATCAGGCAGCGGAGGCACGCTTGCGCCTCTTTTCCGGTTCGATGGAACTCACAGTCTCGTCTTCCCGATTGGAATGCATCGCCGTGAACTCGTCCACAAGTGCCTGTAACGCTTTCTCGCTCGCTTTGGAGATGGGGAAGTGTTTCGCCCACTCCTCAGGAGTGGGCCGAGGGGCCGCGAGGTGAATCGGCTTACGCATGTCTACAACTTTAACATAGCGCGATTTCGGCGGAATGAAAAACAGCCTGGCGAGCTGCAGCGATTACGGGCGCGGGACGGCGTCGGCGGCGAGGTAGTCGCGGGTGAGATCGGCGTGGCCGGCGAGGGTGGCGCGGGGCTCGCCGTCGACGAGGAAGCGGACCTGGGTGACGCGGGGCAGGTTGGCGTGGAGGGTGGCGCAGATGGACTGGATCGTGAGATTTTCGGTTTCGAGACCGGAGGGATGGTTGGCGACGAAACTGCCGGTGAGGTTGACGACGGCGAGCTCGGGACCGGTGGGCTCCTGGATTCTGGCCTGGGAACCTGGCGCGGAAGCGGCTGGGTTAGTGGCATTGCGTTCGCCGGGCGGGGGGTGGGCGGATGCGGGCGCGTGGGAGGGACTGTCCGTCTTCTGGGAAGGGTTCGGCACGGGCAACAGGAAGACCTGGGCGATGGCGTTGGCGCCGCCGGGGACGGGGTGGGTGGCATCCGGAGCGGCGTAAAGGTCCAGCAGCTTGCCGAGAATGACGCGCGCGCGGGAACCGGGGTCCTGCGGCAGCGGGAGGGATTGGTCCTGGGCGAGGAGGGAGTTGTCCTGGTCGTTGGCGACCAGGAGGGTGGCCTGTTCAGCGGGGGCGACCTCGGGGGCCTGGGTGGGGGCCGAGTCCTGGCCGTAGAGCAGGCGCTGGTGGGCGCGCTCGCGCAAATGCCACAGGATCACACCCATGGCCACCGAAGCGGCGAGCAGCACGATGAAGAGGATGGTCTGATAGCGGGGGATCACGGCTGACGGGCCTCCGATTTCCACTCCAGCAGCGCGGCAGCCAGGGCCTCGGCCACGCGAGCCTGGTAGCCCTGATCGTCGAGGCCGGCGGTGACGGCTCCGGAGGTAGCGCGTTCGGGAGCGACCTCGATGGCGACGGCGGGGCAGGTCATGCTGTCGATTGCGGCCAGCGCGGTCCGGCCAAGGGTGACGGACAGGCCGGCGTGGAGGAGAGCAGAGTTGACGACCCCGGCAAGAGCCAGACTGCGCGTGACCCAGGCGGCCTGCGCGGTCTTCCAGGCGGAAAAGCGCTGCGGCGGAGTGGGAGCCAGCGAGGAGGCAAACAGATGCACGCCGGAGCCGCTCTCAGAGGCGTGGAGGCTGATGCAGGCCTGGGCGTTGGCGTGGTTGGCGAGCTCGGCGCGGCGGTCGACGTCGATGGTGGAGTCGGATTCGCGGGTGGTGACGACCTGGATGCCGCGCGCGGCCAGCAGGGAACGGAGCCTGACGCTGAGGGCCAGGGTGAATGTTTTTTCAGGCTGGCCGCTGAGGCGTGCGCCGGGGTCGTTGCCGCCGTGGGCGGCATCGAGGACCACGACAAAATGGGGCGCGGGCGGTGCGGGTGCGGGCTGCGGCGCGGTGGGCGCAGGAGGAGCGGGTGCCGGGTTCGCGCTGGGCGGGGCTTGGGCGGCGGCGAATATCGATCCGGCTGCCGCGACGAGAGCTGCAAGCGCCCAAACCTGCGGGCGCTTTCCGTGCTCAGGGTTAGTCGAGCGCATAGATGGTCAAACCGCTGAGCAGCTTGGGGAAGAAGTCGGTGGACTTCTGCGGCATCACGTCGCCGGCAAAGGCCACCTCCCGGAGTTGCTCCATGGAGACGGGATTGGTGAGGAAAGCGACGTCGGCTTCGTGGCGGCGGACCTGGTCCACGGCTTCGCCGGCGTCGCGGAGGTAGCGGAGATTGGTCTGCTCGCGGACCTTTTCGGCGTCGAGCGAGAGCAGGCGGTCGAGGACGATGGAGTGCAGGTGGCTGAGGTCGAGCTGGCGCTGGCGCTCGGGCAGGTTGGCCAGGGCAGCGGCTACGGGTTCCGGTTTGGAGCGCAGCAGGAGAGCCCCGGCGCGGGTGACGGCGACAAAGGCCGTGCCTTGCTGGGAGCCGAGCAATTCCATGTAGCTGGCGGCATCCCTTTCGGGGAGCCTTTCAACCTGGAAGAACTCTTCGGCGGCGACTGCAAACGCGGCCGGGTCGAATGCGGAGAGGCTGTGGACCACGCGGTGGGTGGGGAGAATGACCAGGCCGCCGGAGTCCATGTTGACGAAGGTCATCATGACGGCGGCTTCCGGGTAGGCCGTCTGGGGCAGCTCGCTGGGGTTGTACTCGGACCGGGCGGGCGCGGCGGCGTGCTCTTTGGAGTAGTCGAGCGCGGTCTCGTAGCGGTGGTGGCCGTCGGCGATGATGAGCTTCCTGTCGGCCATGGCGGTGGTGAGCAGGCGGATTGCGGCGGGGTCGCCGATGCGCCAGAGACGGTGGAGGACGCCGTACTCGTCGGTGACTTCGGCTTCGGCGGGGCCGCTGCCGTCGTAGAGAATCTCCTCCACGCTGCCGGCGGGGTCGGAGTAGAGCATGAAGATCTGGCCGAAGTGGGCGTGGGTGGCCTTGAGCAGGTTGAGGCGGTCGCTTTTGGGCTTGGAAAGGGTCTGCTCGTGGCGGAAGACGACCTGCTCGGAGTAGTCGTGGAGCTTGCCGAGGGCGATAAAGCCGCGCCGCTCCTTGACGATTTCGGCGCCGGGGACGCGGAAACGCTGCGAGTAGGCGAAGATGCAGGGGTCTTTTTCCTGGATGAGGATGCCCTGTTCGCGCCAGGCGCGGAAGTCGCGGGCGGCGCGGGTATAGACGCTCTCTCCGCGTTCGGCATCGAAGAGTTCCGGGAGGCCGAGGATGATGCGCACCAGATTGAAGGGGCTGCGCTGGTAGTAGGCCTGTTGCATGGCGGGCGAGATCTTGTCGTAGGGCTGGGTGACGACGTCGTCCAGGCGAACTGTGGAGGGATTGTAGCGCCAGGCGCGAAATGGATAAATGCGGGCCATACGGAAGGACTTGCTCCCCGTCCAACGGATAGATTTGCGCGCCGGAATCCCAGTTTTGCTTCGTTTGGGATGATGGAGCGCTCAGGGTCGATTGTATCCCAGCAGCGGCGGCGGGTCTGGCTCTTCGACCGGCTGGAACGGCGATTGTGAGTTGACAAAGCGATGGCAAGATGGTGACGCCAGTCATATACAAACCGTGCTACTATCGCCTTCAATCTTCTGTTGTGTTGAGTTGTGACGATGCCTCAGGTCCAGCGAATTCCGGAAAATGCGCACAACAATCGGCGGTTGCTCCGGCGCGGGTTGTGGATTTGCGGATTGGCGGCGGCGTTGTGTTTGGCGCGGGCCAAAGCCCAGGACGACCAGCTGAACAAGGTTCACGTGCCCCCGCCAACCACTTCCGCGCCGGTTACGGCAGAACCCGCGGGAGCTGAAGCGCCGGCAGCGACGGGGCCCGATGCACTGAAGATCCACCCTGGGTCGCGGATCAGGCTGAACGTGGACATGGTGCTGGTTCCGGTTACGGTGACCGATCCCATGAACCGGCTGGTGACGGGCTTGGAGCAGGAAGACTTTCAGATCTACGAAAACAGCGGGCAGCAGAAGATCAGCAGCTTTGCCAGCGAGGACGCGCCGGTTTCGATCGGCATCATCTTCGATCTTTCGGGGTCGATGTCCTCGAAGCTGATCCGGGCGCGGCAATCGATTCTGCAATTTATCAAGACAGCCAACCCGCAGGACGAGTTTTTCGTGATCGGGTTCAACGACCGGCCGGAGCTGATCGAGGACTTCACCAACTCGGTGGAGGACATCCAGGCGCGGCTGGCCACGGTGCGCAGCGGGCACCGCACGGCGCTGCTGGACGCGATCTACTACGGCGTGGCCAAGATGAAGGACGCGCGGCACGAGCGCAAGGCGCTGCTGGTGGTCTCCGACGGGGGCGACAACCGCTCGCGGTACACCGAGGGCGAGGTGCGGTCGCAGGTGCGGGAGTCGGACGTCGAGATCTATTCGATCGGCATCTTCGATCCGTATGCGGCCACGCCGGAGGAGCGCACGGGACCGCAACTGCTGAACGATTTGAGCGAAGAGACGGGGGGGCGGCTGTTCCGGGTGGACGATATTGCGGAGATGGGCGACATTGCGGAGAAGATTTCCACCGAGCTTCGCAACCAATACATGATCGGCTACCGGCCCAAGGACCTGACCCGCGACGGCAAGTGGCGTAAAGTGAAGGTGAAGGTGAATCCTCCACCGGGATTGCCTCCGCTGACTATCCATGCTCGCACTGGCTACTATGCGCCTTTGCATTAACGCGATTCTCGCCACCCTTCTTGCCGGAGCGGCGCTGCCGCTGGCGGCGCAAGCAACGCCCACCCCAGCGGTTCCAGTCTCGTCCCAGGCGCCATTGAGCGGAGTTAGCGGGGCTAGCGTTGTTAGCGGAGTTGGGCGCGCTTCGCAGGTGGTGGCAGCAGTAACGCCGCCAACGCCACTCATGCTCCAAGCTACGCCGACGCCGCAAACTCCGCCAACGCCTCAGGCTCCGTCCTTGACGGTGGACCGCGACCCGGTGCGGTCGCCGGATGCGGAAGCTCCGGCGTCCGCAACCGGAACCATGCGCAAAGAGGGAACGGGCTACGTTCTGCACACCGACGTGGAAGAGGTGGTGCTGAATTGCACGGTGCTCGAGGGCAGTCGGCTGGTTCCGGACCTGAAGAGGGACAATTTCGATGTCTCCGAGGACGGGGTGAAGCAGACGCTGATCAGCTTCCAGCACACCGACCTTCCGGTTTCGATCGCTATGGTGGTGGATAACTCGGGGTCGATGGCGAGGAAGCGGCCTTCGGTGAACAAGAGCGCGCTGGACCTGATCCAGGCCTCGAATCCGCAGGACGAGACGTTCGTGGTGAACTTTTCCGACGAGGCGTTCATCGACCAGGAGTTCACGTCCGACTTGAACAAGTTGCGGGACGGGCTGGGGCACATCGAATCGCGAGGCGGGACGGCGCTTTACGATGCGGTGGTGGCCTCGGCGGACAAGCTGGTGGCCGACGCCAAGCGACCGAAACAGGTGTTGATCCTGATTACCGACGGGGAAGACAACGCATCGACCTTGAACCTGGAGCAGACCATCAGGCGGGTGCAGCAGTTGTCGGGGCCGGTGATTTATACGATCGGGTTATTGTTTGGCGACGAGATGAGCCGCGCCGAGGTGCGGCACGCGCGGCGGGCGCTGGAGATGCTGTCGACCGAGACGGGCGGGATTGCGTTTTTTCCCAAGTCGATCGAGCAGATCGACCAGATTGCGGCCGAGGTGGCGCGGGATATCCGCAACCAGTACACGCTGGGCTACCACTCGACCAAGCCAACCACGGAGCCGGGTTTCCGGCGGGTGCAGGTGACGGCGGAGGCCAAGGGGCTGGGCAAGCTAACCGTGCGCACGCGCACGGGGTATTTCCCGGTGGTGCGCGTGGCCAAGAAGGGCGCCGCGGCGGACAGGAAATAGCCGTTGCCGGCCGTGCGATAAACTGGAGTTCCTATGGCCGTTGAAAGCTCCCTCTCCCCCTCCCTGCGCATTGCCGCGGACATCACTGAACTGGTGGGCCAAACGCCCATGCTGCGACTGGCGCGCCTGGCGCCGGAGTCGTCGTCGTCGGTGTTTGCCAAGCTCGAATTCCTGAATCCCGGCGGCAGCATCAAGGACCGCGCGGCGCTGGGCATGATTCTGGACGCGGAGGCGCGAGGGCTTCTGCACGCGGGCTCGACGATCATCGAGGCTACGGCAGGCAATACCGGCGTCGGCCTGGCGCTGATCGGGGTCAATCGCGGTTACACGGTGAAGCTTTTTGTGCCCGAGGGGTTTGCCGAGGAGAAGTGCATTCTGATGCGCGGATTCGGCGCGGAGGTGATTCGCACGCCCGAGGACGAGGGTATGGGCGGGGCGATCCGGCGGGCGCGCGCGGCTGGGGCGGCGATTCCGGGGTCGTTCACCGCATTGCAGTTTGAAAACCAGGCCAATCCGCAGTTCCATCACGACACGACTGCTGTCGAGATCTGGGAGCAGATGGAGGGGCGGGTCGACGGCTTTGTGGCCGGCGTGGGCACGGGCGGAACCTTCTCCGGCGTGGCGCGGTTCCTGAAGGAACGGAACCCGGCGGTGGTGAATGTGGCTGTGGAGACGGAAGGGTCGATCCTGCAGGGCGGGCCGGCGGGCAAGCACAAGGTGGAGGGGATCGGCGTGAGCTTTGTTCCGGAGACGTTTCATCGCGATGTGTGCGACCGGATTGTGGCGGTGAGCGACGAGGATGCGTTCGAGATGGTGAAGCGGCTGGCCGCCGAAGAGGGCCTTGTGGGTGGATCGAGCTCGGGGGCGGCGGTGTTTGCGGCTGTGGAACTGGCGCGGGAGCTGGGCGCGGGAAAGCGGATTGCGGTGATTATTCCGGATTCGGCGGAGCGGTATTTATCGAAGAAGATATTTGAGGGCGGGATTTAGCTGGTTTTGTCGCCAAATGGTATGTCATCCTGAGCGTAGCGCAGCGGAGTCGAAGGACCTGCTTTTGTTCTTCTGCGCTCTCTATCCACCCCACACCCCTGTCATCCTGAGCGAAGCGTACTTCAGCGGAGTCGAAGGACCTGCTGTTGCTTCTTGGGCAACTCATCTGTCCGCTTGCTCCAGTCAGACTTTCTGCGTAGGCTTCGGCCATGGAAGAGCGTGTCTATTTTGCTTACATTGTGGCCAGCAGGAGCCGCACGCTCTACATCGGCATGACCGGCGATCTGCGGATGCGCGTCTATCAGCACAAACAGAAGTTGCATTCAGATGGGTTCGCCGCAACGTACAACTGCGATCGACTAGTTTGGTTCGAGCGGTTTATGGATCCCAGCAACGCAATCGCGCGGGAAAAGCAGGTGAAAGGATGGACGCGGGCGAAGAAGATCGCGCTGATCGAAAAAAACAACGCCACGTGGGAAGATCTGAGCGACGGTTGGTACCCATAGGAGTAGCTGTGGGAAGGGCGAGAACGAACCGCACGTCCTTGTGAGGGACAAGGGGCGCCCCAAATGCAGAAGCAGATCCTTCGACTCCGCTGAAGTACGCTGCGCTCAGGATGACAGCGGTCAGGGGTGGAAGAGCAAGAACGAAAAGCAGGTCCTTCGACTCCGCTGAAGTACGCTGCGCTCAGGATGACAGGGGTCAGGGGAGGGAAGAGCAAGAACGAAAAGCAGGTCCTTCGACTCCGCTGAAGTACGCTGCGGTCGCTCAGGATCACAGGGTTATGTGGGAAGAAGTCGGAACGCTGCGGTAATCGTTTACAATTCTGTGCGCGGTGAGAACGGCGCTCGTCGGGGGCTGCTACGTGTGCTTAGCCCGGCGGAGTGGCGTTTCGCCGCGGAATGGAGGTTGCAGCGTATGCAACAGGAGCGGAGTGGGAAACGCGGGCCGCGGGTGTGGATGGCAAGCGCGGCGGGGTTGGTTTTCTTTGTGGCGTTGCTGGCGGGTCCTGGATGCAGCCAGGCATTCGGGCAGGGCCTGGCGGGGCGTTGGATGGCAATGGGCAGAACGCTGGACAACGGCGAGCAGGAGAAGTCGATTCTGGAGTTGAAGCAGAACGGCAATGAACTGACGGGGACGCTGAAGACGCTGGGCTTCCAGGTGGATGTGAAGGGGACGGCGAGCGGGAGCCACTTCGAGCTTTTCGTCGCGGAGTGGGATCCGAAGAGGCCGGTTCTGGTGGGCGACCTGATGGATGGCGAGTTGCATGCCATGCAGGGCCGCCGCGCGTGGGTGGCGAAGCCTGCCGGCCCGACGGACGATATTCCCGCGGTGAGCTATATCGAGCCTCCGCCGCTCAACAACGTGCCGTCGAACGGCCTGGCCAAGACTCCGCCGATGGGGTGGAACAGTTGGAACCTGTTTCAGGGCCGGATCGACGACCAGACGGTGCGCACCATGGCCGACGCCATGGTATCGAGCGGCATGCGCGATGCGGGTTATATCTACGTGAACATCGACGATACGTGGGAAGGCGTGCGCGATGCGCAGGGGAATCTGGGAACAAACCACAAATTCCCCGACATGAAGGCGCTGTCGGACTATGTGCATTCCAAGGGACTGAAGCTGGGAATCTATTCGGGACCGGGACCGCGGACCTGCGCGGGTTATCCGGCCAGTTATGGGCACGAGGCGCAGGATGCCAAGACGTTCGCGGCCTGGGGCATCGACTATCTGAAGTACGACTGGTGCAGCGCGGGGAGAGTTTACAAGAACGACGCGTTGCAGCCGGTGTATCAGAAGATGGGCGCCGCGCTGGAGGCGACGGGCCGCCCGATCGTCTACAGCCTGTGCGAATACGGCTTGGGCGGCGTGGAGAAGTGGGGTCCGGCGGTGGGCGGCAATCTGTGGCGCACCACGGGCGACATCCGAGACTCGTGGGAGAGCATGATCGGCAATTTGGAGAAGCAGGTTCCGACGGGGCCCTATGCGGGGCCCGGCCGGTGGAACGATCCGGACATGCTGGAGATCGGCAACGGGCACATGACGGACGATGAATACCGCACCCACATGAGCCTGTGGGCGCTGGTGGCATCGCCGCTGCTGGCCGGCAACGATGTGCGCAGCATGACGGATGCGACCAAGGCGATCCTGTTGAACAAGGAAGTGATTGCCATCGATCAGGATCCGCTGGGCAAGCAGGCGTCGCCGGTAAAGAACGGCGATCTGGAGACGTGGATCAAGCCGCTGGCCGACGGCAGCGTGGCCGTGGGCGTGGTGAATCTTGGCTCGGCTGCGGCGCAGGCCACGGTGAAGGCCGGCGATCTGGGACTGGGCGGAGCGGTGAAGAAGGCGCGCGACTTGTGGTCGCACCAGGACGTGAAGTTCACCGGCGGCGCGTATGCGGCGACGGTGCCGTCGCACGGGGTGTTGCTGCTGAAGGTGAGCGCGAAGTAGAGACGAGTTGCGCGGCGGGAAAGAGGAGTCAGGCGGTGCGGGAGAAGACGCGGGCTTCGAGTCGCGAAAGCCGGCTTTCGTGATCCTTGCGGACTTCGTCTTCAATACGGTCGAAGCGCGTTTCCAAACGGTCCAATCGCTGGTTGACGCCGTCAAATCCAGCCTTGATCTGCGAGTTCATCTCTGAACGCAAGTCGTCGATGCGCTGGCCCAGAGCGTTGAGGGCGCGATTGTTTGCCACCGTCGATCCGAGCCACACGAGGAGGATCGAGAAAATGGAAAGGCCGATCGCGATATAAAACTGCGCGCTGGTCATCATCGCTCCTCAATCGTAACCCGGCTTGAGTTGCGGGACCAAGGGTTTTCGGCTTACCTGCCCCGCCGCGATAAGCTAGATGCCAGGAGCCGAAGCCTCAACGCTGACCATGCTTAACTACAAATACTCGACCCTTGCCGTCCACGCCGGCCAATATCCCGACCCGCTCACGGGCGCGGTCAATGTGCCTGTCTATCTTTCATCGACCTTTGAACTGACCGGGATTGGAACCGACAGGGGGTGGGACTACTCGCGCGCCGGGAACCCCACGCGGGATCGCCTCGAAGAGGCGCTGGCGGCGCTTGAAGGCGGGTCGAGCGGGCACGCGTTTGCGAGCGGGATGGCGGCCATCTATGCTCTGGTGGCCACGCTGCGCGCGGGCGATCACGTGATCTGCTCGCACAATGTGTATGGCGGGACGCAGCGGCTGTTCAACCTGATCGTGCGGCACTACGGCATCGAGATCGAGTATGTGGATACGGGGAACCTGGAGGCTGTGGAAGCCGCGATCCGGCCCAATACGAAACTCATGCACATCGAGACGCCGACCAATCCACTCATGTCGCTCACCGACATTGCGGCGGTGAGTGCGATTGCGCACGCTCGCGGCGTCGAGGTCAGCGTGGACAACACCTTCATGTCGCCGGTGTTGCAGAGCCCGCTCGCGCTGGGCGCGGACATCGCGATGCACTCGACGACGAAGTTCCTGAATGGGCACTCGGACGGGCTGGGCGGGGCGCTGATCGGCACAAAGCCGGAGCACAAGGAGCGGTTCAACCTGGTGCAAAGGGCGGCGGGAGGGATTCTGTCGCCGTTCGAGTGCTTCCTGGTGCTGCGCGGGATCAAGACGCTGCCGCTCAGGATGAAGCAGCACGAGGAGAATGGGCGCGCCGTGGCGGAGTTCCTGTCGACGCAGCCGAGGTTGAGCCGGCTGGCCTATCCGGGATTGAAGAGCCATCCGCAGCATGAACTGGCGGTGAAGCAGCAGAAGGGATTCGGGTCGATGCTGAGCTTCGACCTGGGATCGAGAGAGGCGGCGGGGCGGTTCCTGGGGGCGATCAAGATATTCCTGAGCGCGGAGTCGCTGGGAGGGGTGGAGTCGCTGGCTTCGCACTCGGCGACCACGACGCATGCGGCGCTGAGCGAAGAGGACAGGGAGCGGCTGGGGATTACGCAGGGGCTGGTGCGGCTCTCGGTGGGGATTGAGGACAAGGACGACCTGATTGCGGACCTGGAGCAGGCGCTGGGAGCGGTGTAAGGGGCATCATGCTTGAATCTGCGCTCTTACTGGGGATCGATACCTGCGGGCCGACGGGGTCGGTGGCGCTGGGACGGCTGGCTGAGGGCGCGGTGGAGATTCTCGGCCAGATCGAGCTTGAGGGGCGGAGCTACTCCGCTACGCTGGTGGCGGCGGTGGGCGAATTGCTGGCGCGTGCCGGAGCGCCACTGAGGGAGATTGGCGCGATGGTGGCGGTGAACGGGCCGGGGAGCTTTACGGGCGTGCGCGTGGGACTGAGCGCGGTGAAGGGACTGGGCGAAGGCACACAGATTCCGGTGGCGGCGGTTTCGCGGCTTGAAGTTCTGGCATGGAAGGCGGGCGTGGAGTCGTCGGCCCTGGATGCGCATCGGGGCGAGGTTTTTCTGCGGGTGGGAGGGCTGGGTCTGGAGGCCAGGGAACTGCTGGCTGGTAGGCAGGAGCTGGCGGTGATCGATCCGGCGCCCCAGCGGGTTGCCGTTTGCGACGATGCGGCTCAGGCGCTGCTGAAGGCGGCGTGGCCGGATGCGGAGCTGGTGCGCACCCTCGTGCCGACGGCCGCGGATGCGCTGCGGCTTTGCGCGGGGCGGGTTGAGGCTGAGGAGTTTGTGGACCTGGCGCTGCTGGATGGGAACTATCTGCGGCGGTCGGATGCGGAGATCTTTGGCACGGAGGTTTTTGGCGCGCCGGCGGGGCCGCAACGGGCATGAATTCGCGTGCGACGGAGGTGCGGATTCGGCGCATGAGCGCGGCGGACCTCGAGCGCGTGATGGAGATTGCGGAGAGCTTGCGGGATGCGCCCCGGTGGCCGGTTTCGGCTTATTGGGCAGCGCTGGACCCCCTGAACACACCGCGGAGGATTGCGCTGGTGGCGGAGGAGCCGGAGACGGACGCCGTGGCGGGTTTCGCAGTGGCGAGTTTGCTGGCGCCGCAGGCGGAGCTGGAGTCGATTGCAGTGGCCGCGGAGTGGCAACGGCGAGGGGTGGGCGGACGGTTGCTCAAGGCGATGGTCGAGAAGCTGCTCACGGAGCAGGTGACGGAGGTGATTTTGGAAGTGAGAGCCTCAAACCGGGCGGCGCTGGGTTTCTACCAGGCGCAGGGATTCAAGGAAACCGAGCGACGGCCGCGCTACTACGCTGATCCTCAAGAAGATGCGGTTCTGATGGGGCTGCGGGTGGGGGCATCGCCGGTTCCAGAAACCGGGACGTGATTGGGGTCACGCCTGGCAGTCTTCGATGCTGAAATTCACAGGTTCAGGTTACTTTCGCTGAATTTCTCTCTTGCCGTTTGCACTGGGGCGGCGATATATGTAAATGTTCAGTATATGTAAATGTTCAGTTAAACGACGGAGGTGCTTGATGGACGAAGTACAGGATCCCACGCTGAGCGAAGAGATCGATCGTCTGCATGCCGAACATCATCGCTACGCTCAGCGGCTGGAAGAATTGCTTCAAAAACCTTATCTTTCTTCGGATGAACAACTCGAAGAAGTGCGCCTGAAGAAGCTGAAGCTGCACGCCAAGGACCTGATCTTTGCCTTGGAGCGCCGGTTGCCGGTGATCGCCTGAGGCTATAGATCGGCCTGGATCGCGCGGGCGAATTGCTTAAGCGTCGGCCGCGCTTGGCCTCAATGCGAGTGGTGTGCGCCAGGGCGAGCGGCCGAACGAGCCGGCAGGCCAGTGGAATAGCCGTATAATCGTTGGGGACGATGGTTCGTGACGGTTACATCTACGGTTTCAGCTTGCTAGCGGTGGCGCTTGTGCTGGCGTGGCTTACAGGCAATTGGGCGTGGGGTATTGCGCCTGTGCTCCTGGCGGCATTCTTTCTGTGGTTTTTCCGCGATCCCCGGCGGACAGTGCCTTCAGGCGCGGGCCTGATTGTGTCGCCCGGCGACGGCCTGGTGACCGAGACGGTCATGATCGCCACTCCCGAGGGCCCCAGGCAGCGGATCAGCATCTTCCTGAGCGTATTCGACGTGCATGTGAACCGCTCGCCGATCGGCGGGATGGTCAGATTTGTGCGCTACCGAAAGGGCGAGTATCTGAACGCCATGAATCCGGCCTCGGCGGACCGCAATGAGCAGAACGAAGTGACGGTGCGGGGCGAGGGGATCGAGGTTACGTTCAAGCAGATTGCCGGGCTGCTGGCGCGGCGGATCGTGTTCAACCTGCGTGAGGGCGACAGGGTGGAGCGCGGGCAGCGGGTGGGCCTGATCAAGTTCGGCTCCAGGGTGGATACGGTTGTACCGGCCGAGGCGGCGCTGCGGGTGAAGGTGGGCGAACGGGTGAAGGGCGGATGGAGCGTGCTGGCGGAGATGCCCAAGCCCAAGGAGGCGCTGGTTGTGCCCATAGCCAGGATGGAAATGAGCGCCAGTGTGCTGGTAGGCGTGTCCGACGGAGAAGGTCAATGAACGGGCGCGACCCGGCACTGGCCGACGCCAAGGCGCGGCTGCGGCGCGGCATGTACCTGCTGCCTTCGTTGTTTACCGTGGGCAACATCGCCGCGGGTTATTTTTCCATCAGCGAGACGATCAAGGCGATCAGCGACGTCGGCAACGCGCACACGCATCTGGACTGGGCGGCCATCGCCATCATCTTTGCCATTCCCTTTGACGCGCTGGATGGGCGGATTGCCCGCATGACCAACACTACCAGCGATTTCGGCAAAGAGCTGGATTCGCTGGCCGACGCCATTACGTTCGGGATGGCGCCGAGCCTGCTGGCGCTGATCTGGGGATTCCACTTTCTGCCGGATTCGGTCAACCCGCAGTTGCTGGAGCATCTGCGCCAGGCCGGGGCGTTCATCTGTTTCCTGTTTCTGATCGGCGGGGTTTCGCGGCTGGCGCGGTTCAACATCTCGCACGATGCGCAGCCGCGGAATCCGGGACGGCCGGGGCGCAAGTATTTCGTGGGGATGCCGATTCCGGCGGCGGCGGGGCTGCTGGCCGCCACGGTGCACCTGTGCTACGGCTATCCGGTGCTGGCGTGGTGGATTGCGATTCCCTGGCTGGTTCTGGTGGGGCTGAGCGGGTTTCTGATGGTGAGCACCTGGCGGTTCTGGTCGGGCAAGGAGATCAACTTCTCGCGCAGCCACCCTTTCCAGCTTCTTTTGGTGCTGGCGATCGTGTTTTATATCATTTTCCGATTTTCCCAAGGGGTGCTTTTCTCGCTGGCGCTGCTCTACATGTTCTCGGGAATCTGGGCGCGGGCGGCGTACGGTTGGACGCGGCGGCGGCGGCGAAGGCCGGCGAAGGTTGCGGTCGAGGACGCTGCCCCGGTTGAGCCGGATTCGCTCAGCCGCTCGTAATTTTTCCAACAGAAGAAAAGGACGCTTGTGTACAAGATCGCCATTGCCGGGGCCTCAACGCTGCTGGGCCGGGAGTTGAAGGAAGCGCTGTCGGATTCGCCGCTGGCCGCGGCCAGCTTTGTGCTGCTGGATGAAGAACAGGCGCAGGGGCAACTGGATCGGGTGGGGGACGAGATTACATTTGTCCAGGCCATCGGCGCGGATGCGTTTGAGCGCGCGGACTTCACGTTCTTTGCGGGCACTGAGGACCTGACGCGGAAGCACTGGCGGGAGGCGCTGCGGGCCGGTTCGACGGTGCTGGACCTTTCCGGCGCGCTGGACCAGGAGACGGGGGTGCTGGTGCGGGCGCCGTGGCTGGGATCGGAGGCGGCGACGGCCGACCTGTTTACCCCCGCCGTGGTTCCGGCGCACCCGGCGGCGCTGGCGCTGGCGCTGGTTCTGGAGCGGCTGCAACTGGCCGCCGAGGTGCGGTTTGCGGCCGCCACGGTGCTGGAGCCGGCCAGCGAATTTGGCCGTGCGGCAATGGACGAGCTGCACCAGCAGACGGTGAGCCTGCTGAGCTTCCAGGGCTTGCCGCGGGCCATTTACGACGCGCAGATAGCCTATAACCTTCTCTCCGGCCTGGGCGAAAGCGCCAGGATCAGCCTGGGCGCGGCGGAGGCGCGGATTCGGCGCCACTATGCCGCGCTGGGGGGCGGGCGCTGGCCGGCGCTGGCGTTGCAGGTGGTTCATGCGCCGGTGTTTCACGGGCACACGTTTTCGATCGCGGTGGAGCTGGAGCGGGCGGTGGAGATTTCGGCGCTGGAAGAGGCTCTGGGCGGGGAACACATGGACCTGGTGCTGGAAGATACGGATTCGCCTTCGAACCTGGCGGCTACGGGGCAGAACGATGTGCTGGTGCGGCTGCGGCCGGAGCTGGGCGGGTCGCGGAATACGAATGAGACTTCGCGGCTGTGGCTGTGGGCGGCGTCGGACAATTTGCGGCTCCACGCGCAGAATGCGGTGGCGTGCGCGCTGGATTTGCGCAGGTTGAGGCCGGCGGGGACAGTGCAGTAGGGGCGGCGCGGCAATACGGGAACACAGGAAACGGCAAGACGGAAATGACACGTTTTGCCGCTTTGTTTTTGGCAGGCTCATGCGTATTGTCCAGAGCTATGCCAGAATTGAATCCATGGAGCAGTACTACGCTACGGTAGGCTCGGAAGGCGAACTGGAAATTCCCGTTGCGATCTGTGAGTCGCTCGGAATCGTGGATGGAACCCGCGTTGCCATTTGTGTGGAAGGAGATCGTATTATTCTCCAGCCGGAAACGCGGCTTGCGGAGCAGCGGACCATAAAGGAATAGTGAGCAGCGCGGCAGATGGAGCTTACGCCGCCGTCTTCCATGACGTCCCTACTCTATGGCTGCCCGTCATTACTCCTTGCGGAACTTGCGCCCACCGCTGCTCTCAACCACGCTGATACGTTCACTCAATGGAGATACTTGCCGCAAGACTTCAAGCTGGTTGTTCGTCCGAAGCGCCGCGAACTCAGAGCGCATCTCGGCGCGAAATGCTTCCACTGTCTTCAGGAGCGCATCGTGTTGCACTTCCATCTGCTCGCTCATTGAATCCTGTTTCGCCTGAATCGCTTTGAGATCTGGAGCGACAAGGTCTTGAATCGCCTGCCGCAAGCCGCCAACTAGATCTGCCATGGCGGCATTCTATGCTGCCCCGTCTCCGGGCGCAAATGAAATCAGGCCGACCGGGTCAGGACCCGCCGCAGCGCAACCATGCCTGCTCGATGTAGCTGTCGGTCATGCCGGCGATGTAGTCGGCGACGGTGCGGGCGAGGCCTTCGGTGGGGATTTGTGCGCGGTGGTCTTCGGGCAGTTGGGCGGGGTCGGCGATAAGGGCGGCGAAGAGGCTCTGGACGACCTGAGTGGCGTGGCTGTGGGCGTCCTCCATGATGGGAGAGTTGTAGAGGTTGTCGTAAAGGAAATCCTTGGCGGCGGCGCGTTCGGCTTCGAGTTGCGGGCTGAGGGCCGCCAGGCGGTGGGGCGCGCGGCGGATATCGGCCAGGGTTGTGGCGCCGAGAGCAGCTACGCGGGCGCGCACTTCGTTCAACAGATCGGTGACCAGCGCGTTCAGGACGCGCTTGATGGCTTCGTTCACGGCGAGCTTGGGCGCGGCGGCGGGGTATTGGATGAGAACAGCGTCGTGGAAGCCGCGGAACAGTGGCACGGCTTCGCGGACCTGGGGGAGGGCAAGGATGCCGGAGTCGAGGCCGTCATCGAGATCGGCGGTGAGATAGGCGATTTCGTCGGCCAGATCGATGAGCTGGGCTTCAAGGGGCGGGAACTGGTCGAGGAAGTACTCGGCCAGCTCAGGGTGGGCGGCGGCGGAGTAATCGCGGGAGTGCTTGACGATGCCCTCCCTTACGCCAAGGGTGAGGTTGAGGCCGCGAAAGGCGGCGTACCGCTCCTCGAACCACGTAACGATGCGCAGGGCGTGGAGGTTGTGGTCGAAGCGCAGGCCGTGGGCCTGGAGGGCGTGGTCGAGGGCCTGCTCGCCGGCGTGGCCAAAGGGCGGATGGCCAATGTCGTGGACCAGTGCGAGGGCCTCGGCCAGCTCGGTGTTGAGGCCCAGGGCGGCGGCCAGGGTGCGGGCGATCTGGGTGACCTCGAGGGTGTGGGTGAGGCGGCTGCGGAAGTGGTCGGAGGGGGATTCTGCGGGCAGGCGGGTGAAGACCTGGGTCTTGCCGGCGAGGCGGCGAAAGGCCTTGGAGTGCAGAATCCGGGCGGCGTCGCGGGCGAAGGGAGTGCGGTAGGAATGAGGGGATTCGGCGTGGGTGCGGCGGGCGAGTTCGGCGTCCTGGCGGCCGCAGACGGCAATCCCCGGCGGGAGTTTGGCAGGCGAGCTGGTTTGAGAGTCCGACATCGTCAATGCGCAAGAGAGGAGTTCACGTCTGGTTATACCGCAGATGGGGACGTGAGCGCAGAAGGAAAGAGACGAACGTGCTCTGAATCACCATCGACGCGACCCGGCAGTGGTATAACGTTTTCATTGCGGCGGGGATTGGACAAGGGCAATCGAGCGGTAGTACTATCCTGCCGAATTTTGCGAGAGGGTTGGCGCGGGGACGAAATCCGGCGCCGGCCCCCGAAGACATCTCACATCCGGACCGGGAGGCAAGCATGAAAGCGATCAAGACAGCAGCGTTGGCGATACTGGCGCTGGGAGTTGCGTTCACGTCGGGCTGCGAAGGCAGGCACTCGACCAAAGAGGTCTTCTACCTGATAGCGACCAACGTGAACCTGCCCTACTGGCAGACGGCGGCGGCGGGATTCAAACGGGCAGCGGCTCAGTACAAGGTGACGGCCAGAGTGGTGGGACCGGACACCTACGATCCGAAGGCCGAACTGGACGAATTGCAGAAGGCGGTTGCGGCCAAGCCGTCGGGGATTCTGATTTCCGTGGCCGACGCATCGGTGCTGCTGCCAGGGCTCGATGCGGCGGTCAACGCAGGGATTCCCGTGATTACCATGGACTCGGATGCGGCAGGCAGCCGAAGGCTGTATTTCATCGGGACCAACAACCTGGAGGCAGGACGTCTGGGCGGCAGACGGGTGATCGAGAAGCTGGGCGGGAAGGGCAACGTGATCTTCTTTACCCTCGGCGGCCAGCCCAATACGGACGAGCGGCTGAAGGGCTTTAAAGACGTGTTCGCGACCCGTCCGGAGATCAAGATCGTGGATGTGGTGGACATCAAGGGCGATGCGCGCAACGCGTTCGACAAGGCCCAGGAGGTGTTGGCGCTGACCGGCCCGAAGAAGATCGATGCATTTGTGTGTCTGGAAGCATCGTCGGGCAAGGTGGTGGCCGATGCCATCAAGCGGAGCGGCGGCGGCCGGGAGCTGATGGCCTGGGATGTGGACCAGGATACGCTGGACGGAATCAAGTCGGGCGCCATCGACGCGACGATCGCGCAGAAGCCCTTCACGATGGGTTTGGTGGGGCTGAAGGCGCTGGACGAGATCTACCATGACCCGCCCAAGGCACTGAACAAAGACTACGCAACCGACTCCTTCTCGCCGTACCCGGTGTTTGTGGATACCGGCACCTCGCTGGTGGACAGCAGCAACGTGGATTTGTACATTGCATCAGCTGCGGAGGGAACGAAGTAGGGAAGACGCTCGAACGCTTTCATCGATTCCGGCCCAATCACGATGGCGGAGTTGCATGTTCGAGGAAGCCCGTGTCTCCAATCCGAGACGCGGGCTTTCTTGTTTTTGCTTCAACGGCTCGCCGGCGGCGTGGCTCCAAGCGCGCTCCTGGCAATGCACTGCCCACAACGGTGGTATGATTTTCCGGGTCAAGCGCCAAGGGGGGTGACGATGAAAACCAAATCCAGCATGATTCTCTCGCTGTTTTTTCTTTTGCTGCCGGCACAGGTCTGTCTGCCTCAAGGGAGCCTTTCCGCAAAATGGGAAGAACTTACCGGACCCGACTTCATTGAGGCCGTTCACCAGTCGCAAGGGGTTTGCGTGCTGCCGTTCGGCATTATTGAAAAACACGGACCGCACCTGCCGTTGGGCACGGACCTGCTCGATGTTCGCTTCGCGGTGATGAATGCGGTCAAGCAGGAGTATGCGGTGGTATTTCCCGAGTATTATTTCGGGCAGATATTCGAGGCCCAGCAACAGCCCGGAACGGTGGCCTACAGCCTGACGACGCAACTGACGCTGCTTGAGGAGACGGTAAAGGAGATGGCGCGCAATGGCTGCAAGAAGGTGGTCATTGTGAATGGCCACGGCGGAAACAACAGCCTTTTGCCGCTGTTCGCGCAGGCGCAGCTGGCCAGCCCGCGCGACTACGTGGTTTATGTTTTCGGACTGCCGAACACGGACGTGCCGGGACGGCCAGCCATGAAGACGCAGACAGACATGCACGCAGGCGAAACGGAGACTTCGCTGATGCTGATTGCGCGGCCCGACCTGGTGCACATGGACCGTGCAACGCAGGAATCGGGCGCGGACCAGAAACGGCAGTCTTTGCCGGGCTCCGTTTATACAGGCATCTGGTGGTATGCGCGTTTTCCGAATCACTATTCGGGTGAGGGCGCGGCAGGGAACAAGGAACTGGGAGAATTCGAACAGAAGGAATGGTCGCGCCAGATTGCCGAAGCGATCAAGGCAATCAAGGCCGACCGGGTCAGCCTCAAACTGCAAAACCAGTTCTTCGAGGATTCGCAGCACCCGTTGGAGACCAAGCAGTAGACGGGTGTTTCCGCAACCTGTAGAGCCCCGGCCTGCCATCGCTCCGGGCCGGCGTTGGTTGGGCTTCATCGACTCACAGGTCTCAAAGTCGAGACCTGGGGTGCCAGTGCATTTTTCCGCAGCCTGCAGAGCCCCAGCCTGGTAGCCCCGGTCTGCCGTTGCTGCTTATTCCGGCTTGGGTTGGCCGGCGGCGCTTTCCTGCTTGGCGAGCTTGACGCGGGCGCTTTCCAGCTTGCGCTGGACCTTGGCTACGTCGCCGGGCTCAACGTCGGCGGGAGCGGATTTGGCGTACTCGGCGAGCGAAAGTTCCCATTGCGCGGCGGCCAGGCGGATGCGGCCCGTCTTCTCGTAGAGTTCGCCCAGATGGTCGTGGACGGTGGGGTCGGTCTGGTCGCGTTCGACGGCCTTGCGGAGGTTTTCCTCGGCCTCTTCGTACTGTCCCAGCTTGAAGTAGGCCCAGCCGAGGGAATCGAGGTAAGCGCCGTTCGTGGGTTCGAGATCGACGGCCTTGCGAATCAGCTTGAGGGCCTCGGGGAGGCGAATGCCCTTGTCGGCCAGCATGTAGCCCAGGTAGTTGAGGGTCATGGCGCTGTTGGCGTCCAGATCGAGGGCCTGGCGGAAGAACTGCTCGGCGGGCTCGTAGTGCTTCTGGCGCTCAGCCAGCGCGCCCTTCAGGAAGAGCAGGTAGGCGCGGTCTTCATTTTTGGTGGTGAGCGGACCGGCCTTGGCGTATGCCTCGTCGGCCTCCTTCCAGCGGTGCATCTCGGTGTAGAACTGGCCCAGCCTCAGCCACACCACGCGGTCTTTGTCGGAGTTGTCCAGCAGGCTCTTGGTCAAAGTGAGGGCGTCTTCGTTTTTGCCTTGCTCCACCAGGGCGCCGGCGAGCGTGAGCTTCAGATCCATATCCTTGGGGTTGGCTGCGACGGCTTTGCGGGCGACCTCGACGGCGCGGTCGAAGATTTTGGCTTCGCCGTAGGTCTCGACCTGGGCCTCAAAGCCGCGCACGGCGGTTTCGCCGCCCATGTCGACCATCTTCTGGTAGGTGGCGATGGCCTGATCGGTCTTGTTCTGCTCGTGGTAGATAGCGCCGAGCCGCTCCAGGAAGAAGCCGCGGTTGGTCTTCTCTTCGTTGGTGTAGGCGCCGTTGGCGTGGGAGGTGAGGTCCACCATCTTTTCGAAGGTCTGGGTGGCCTCGTCGAAGCGGCCCAACTGGTCAAGGAGCAGGCCTTCGTTGAAACCGGCCTCCAGGGAGTTGGGGTCCTGCTTGCGGGCCTTGCGGATGGTGACCAGCGCATCCTCATACTTGCCCTGGCGGCGCTGAATTTCAGCGATGTGGATCAGGGCCTCAGTGTCCTCGGGATCGGCCTCGGCCAGCAGCTTGAATTGCTTCAGGGCTTCGTCGAGCTGGTTGTCGGCAAGCAGCGCCTGGCCGAGAGCATCGAGGGTGTGGGCGTCCTCAGGATCCATGTCGGCGGCGCGCTGATAGGCGGCGATGGCGTCCTTGGTCTGCTTCAACTGGTCATAGGCCGCGCCCAGGGCTACCTCCATCTTGGGGCTGCGGTCGGCCACCGGGACGGCTTCAATCACCTTGACGGAGTGTGCCACATCGCCGCTTTCGGCATAGAGACGGGCCAGGTTGAGGACCACTTCCTCGGAATCGGGCTCGATGGCCTGGGCGGTCTTGAACTCTTCCTCCGCTTTTTTCGGATCGTGCTTGACGGTGTAAAGCTGGCCCAGGACCATGCGATCCTCGACGCTTTTGGGTTGCAGTTGGATGATCCTTTCAAACTCGGCGATGGCCTGGTCGAGAACGTTGCCGGAGGGCGAGGCGGACGAGACCGCATTGGAGGCGTCGCTCAACTGGCGCAGGTAAAGCCGCCCCAGCAGCTTGTGGGCCTCGATGTCGTCGGGAGAGGTCTTGAGCAGGCCTCGGGCGGTGGCTTCGGCTTCGTGAATGTGGCCGGTCCGGAAGTAGAGATCGGAGAGGCCGTCGTTCAACTGCGGGGAGTTGGGGTCGGCGTTTAGCGCCGATTTGTACTCCTCGATGGCCAGTCGCGCGTCCTCGGTGTTGCCATTGGCAATGGCGTCTTCCTCGTAGTTGTTGGCCAGCGCGAGGTGATAGTAGGCCGTGGCGCGGTCGGGAGGCTGCGCGGGGGTTTGGTTGGAAGCCGCGACCTTGGCCGGCGCGGTTTTGGCGGGAGCAGTCTGGGCGGGGCTACTGGCGGGCAACTTCGGGGGAGCAGTGGTTTCCGGAAGTGTGCTTCCCGGCTCATTCTGGGCGCGGGCTTGCAAGGCCGGCAGCGAGACCAGCGTGGCGGCAACAATCGAGAGCCAGAGGGGCAGCGAAGAGTTCTTGAGTTTCATCATCGTTGGGATTCCGTGCCTTTCAAGCCGGGCGAACGGGGAAAACTCCACACCGGAGGGCCGAAAGACAGCGCAGGCAGCCGGTAGGAGCCACTCTGCCTATTGTACAGACGATTTTTCCGGTCATTTGTCTCGAACAGCACGTCGGAATGCGGGATTCTCGCGAAAGGCAGCCGTCGAGGTAGGGCGAAGGGGCTCATAGCCTCACTATCCGAATGCTCGCTGGTGGTAGGCTGGTGTAGGGCGTCCGGCGCTCGTACAATCGTTTGACGCGCAATCCGGCGGTGTTCAAGCATTGCAATTCGGGTTGCCGAGGAGTATTGCCATGATGTTTCATGTGGTTCTGCATTCCGAAGAGGATGGCTGGATTGTGGCCGAGTGCCCGGCATTGCCGGGCTGCGTGAGCCAGGGCAGAGATGAAAAAGAGGCTCTCGTCAACATTCGAGAGGCCATTACCGGCTGGCTTTGGGCGGAAGACCAGAAGGCGGGCTGATGAGATTTCGCTGCCCCTCCGTTAAATCATTTTGATGGTTTTTCCAAACTAAGGGGCATCCAATACCCAGGCGACGGGTCTAAGGGCGTGATCGGGTTGGGTTCGAGACAAAAAAGGTCTTGCCACGCGGAAGGTCGGGTCTGCGCAGCAAATGCAGAGATTGCACCAAGCGAGGCATCTCTTTCGTGGTCATTGGCTCCCTGAGTCCCGCTCATCACAAAATAGTCGTGAAGGTCATTCAAGGCGATCATGTCAGGGCGGTGTGTGCGCGTTGCCTTGCCAAGGAGCCAAAGGAGCGCCTTTGGATGGGCTTCGGTAATATGACTTCCTTGGTCTAACATCTGTTGGCACATCATGGCCACAAGAATCCCTTGAATCAAGCAAGCTCCTCGAAGCGAATTGACCGAACCAACTGTACCGCCCCGGGATCCCAGCTTCGTAATTGCTGTTCTAACGATCTGGTCTGCATACCTGTCCCCGGCAGGATTCCAAAACAAAGGCGCGTCGATTCCAACGGCATTGAATTTGTCACCTGCGCATCTTCTGGCGGCCTCAAACGCGCTTTGCGCGTGATCGGCCGTGCCGCAACCTACGAGCTGAAGGGGAAATGCTTTGCCAGAGAGGACCGCCCATCCAAATGCACCAATTCCCCCTGGATCGAATCCCACATAGATTCCCATGCATTGATTATGAGCACATTTATTCGTTGGAGCGAACCTCCCAACCCTGGAGCAGAAGTCGCACGGTGGTGAGCGGAGCCTGCGTAGTTTCTGATTCCTCAATGGCGGAAGTGACGAATCCCGGTGAAGACCATGGCGAGGCCGAGTTTGTCGGCGGCGTCGATTACGTCCTGATCTCTTACGGAACCGCCGGGCTGGATGACGGCGGTGGCGCCGGCTTGGGCTACGGTTTCAAGGCCGTCGGGGAAGGGGAAAAAGGCGTCGGAGGCGGCTACGCAGCCCTGGAGCGGGAGGACCGCTTTCATGGCGCCGAAGCGGGCGGCGTCCACGCGGCTCATCTGGCCCGCGCCGACGCCCAGGGTCTGGCCGTCGCGGGTGTAGACGATGGCGTTGGATTTGACGTGCTTGGCCACGCGCCAGGCGAAGAGCAGGCTGCGCAGCTCCTCGGCGGTGGGCGGACGCCAGGTGACGACTTTCAGCTCCGATTCGGTGACGCGGGCGGTGTCGGCGTCCTGGAGGAGCAATCCGCCGGAGACGTGCTTGACGACGGGCCTGGGCGGGGCGGATTGGACTTCGACCAGGCGCAGGTTCTTTTTGGCGGCGAACCGCTGGCGGGCTTCGGGGGTGAAGGACGGAGCGGCGATGGCTTCGACGAAGAGTTTGGCGATTTCGGTGGCGGCCTCGGCGTCGACGAGGCGGTTGATGCCGATGACGCCGCCGAAGGCTGAGACGGGGTCACAGGCGAGGGCTTTTAGATAGGCTTCGAGGACGGTGGCGCCGGTGGCCGCGCCGCAGGGGTTGGTGTGCTTGACGATGACCACGACGGCGGGATCGGACTCGCCTGAGGGGAACTCCTGCGCCAGCTCCCAGCAGGCGTCGAGATCGACGAGGTTGTTGAAGCTGAGTTCCTTGCCCTGGAGCTGGGTTGCCCCGGCAATGCCTAGGCCGGAGCCGTCGGCGTAGAGGGCGGCGCGCTGGTGGGGGTTTTCGCCGTAGCGGAGGGCTTGGGCCAGCGGGAGGTTGATGCGGAGGATGGTGGGCAGGCCGGCGGCGTCGAGATTGGCTGGGCTGTCGGGCAGAGGTGCGACGGCGGCGCTTTCGAGGATTCCGGCGATGTCTAGACCCGATCCCACCAAACGCAATCGATCTCGCTCCGGATCCGTTAGTGCGTCCCCGATTCTCTCGAGCGTGTTGGCGATGGCGGTGTCGTAGGCGGCGGTGGTGGAAAAGGCCTGTTTGGCGAGCCGCCAGCGGGTTGCGCGGCTGAGGCTGCCGTTGTTCGACTGAAGTTCCTCAATGAGGGCGGGATAATCAACGACGCGGGTGACGATGGCGACGTCTTCAAAGTTCTTGGCGGCGGAACGGACCATGGAGGGTCCGCCGATGTCGATGTTTTCGATGAGGTGGCCAAAGGCGACGCCGGGCTGGGCGGCGGTCTTCTCAAAGGCGTAGAGGTTCACCACCACCATGTCGATGGGATCGATGCCATGGGCCGCCACGGCTGCCTCGTGCCGGGCGTTGCCGCGAATGTAGAGCAGCCCACCATGCACACGCGGGTGGAGGGTCTTGACGCGGCCGTCGAGCATCTCAGGAAAGCCAGTGAGGTCGCTGATGTCCTTGACGGTCAGGCCGGCTTCGCGCAGGGCGCGCGCGGTGCCGCCGGTGGAGATCAGCTCGACGCCAAAACTCGCCAGCACCTGGGCAAACTCGACCAGGCCGGTCTTGTCGGTCACGCTCAACAACGCTCTGCGGATCGGTTTTGCCGAAGTTACGTTCTGACTCACAGGTGAACTCCTCTTGAAGGCTTGCGCCGGTCCACACCCGCCGCCGGCGGGACATTGCAGGCGAAGGCCACTCACCAGAGTACATCGAACTTCCGGGTGAGGCTGCCGCAGGACAGGATGGAACTGAGATTGTTGCAGATTGCAATCGAATCGCCCATCCTACAGAGATTTGGAAAATGCTTTAGAGTTAAATCATGGGTAGTTACTCCCCCGTTCCGCAGCCCGAAATTCTGCCTCCCGGCAGCGGCGGAACGCCGCCGCAGCGAGCGGTTCGCCGTCCGCGGCCAACGTGGGTGACCTCGCCGGCGACCTATCTGCTTGTGGGCATCAACTGCGCAGTGTTCCTGGCCATGGTGGCGCATGGGGTCAGCGTGGGCACTCCTACCACCGACCAACTGATGCACTGGGGCGCCAACAATGCAGGCTCGGTGCTGATCAACGGCGAGTGGTGGCGGATTGTGACCGCCATGTTTGTGCATGTGGGGATTCTTCACCTGGCCACCAACATGTGGTGCCTGTGGAACCTGGGTCTGCTGGCCGAGCCGCTGATGGGATCGGCGGGGGTACTGGCGGTGTACATTCTTACCGGCGCGGCGGGAAACCTGCTTTCGACGCTGGTCAATTGGGTGTGGCCGATCCACGACCAGGCCGGAGGGGTCTTTTTTCCCGCGGGGGCGGGCGCATCGGGAGCTGTCTTCGGGATCGCCGGGGCGCTGATCGTGCTGCTCAAGTCGAATCGGCTGCCGGTGCCGCCGATGGAGCTGAAAAGGCTGCGCAAGTCGGTGATTTACTTTGCCGTCCTTAACCTGGTGCTGGGCCTCTCGATCAACGTCGGCACCCATGTGATCGGCTCGGGGCTGAACATTGACAACATGGCCCACATTGGGGGCTTCACCAGCGGGTTGCTCTTCGCGGCTCCGCTGGTTCCGCGGCTCGGCTCGCCCCGGAGACTCTTCCAGGTGCGCCTGCGCATGGCGGTGGCGATGATCGTCGCATTGCTGGTGTTGTTTGGGTTCTACGTGGCCCATGTGACGCCACCCGCAGGGCTGGATCGCATCTCGCCCGGCTGAGAGCCCCAAGGGTGTGCAAGAATATTCTCGTACGCTGAACGTCTTATTCCACCCCCCGGAGGCAGACCATGAAGCGCCGCGAATTTTTGAAGCAGGCTGCGATTACCGCCGCAGCCGTTGCATCCACCAGCCAAATGAACGCGTCCGCCGCAACCCCAGCCAACCCGATTGCGCGGCGCACCCTGGGCAAGACGGGCGAACAGCTCTCCATCATCGGGTTTGGCGGCATTGTGGTGATGGATGAGGAGACCGGCGCGGCATCGAACATTGTTGCCGAGGCGGTTGACCGGGGCATCAACTACTTTGACGTAGCGCCCAGCTACGGCAACGCGCAGGAGCGGCTGGGCGTGGCGCTGGCTCCCTACAGGAACAAGTGCTTTCTGGCCTGCAAGACCGACGGGCGCATGAAAGACGACTCGCGCGCGCAGCTTGAGGAGTCCCTCCGGCTGCTCAAGACCGACCATGTAGACCTGTATCAGTTCCACGCGCTGACCAAAATGACGGACCTGGACAAGGTTCTGGGCCCGGGCGGGGCGATGGAGACCATGGAAGCCGCAAAGAAGGAAGGGAAGATCCGGTTCATCGGATTCTCCGTTCACTCGGCGGAGACCGCGCTGGCGGCCATGGACCGTTACCACTTCGATACGGTGCTGTTCCCCGTCAATTGGGTTCTGTTCACGCAGGCCAACTTCGGGCCGCAGATTCTTCAGCGCGCCCAGGAAAAGAAGATAGGCATCCTGGCGCTGAAAGGCATGGCCAAGACGGTTTGGACGGCGGATCAGCGGCAGAATCATCCCCAGCCCAAGTGCTGGTATCAGCCGGCCGGTTTTCCCGATGAGGCGTCGCTGGGGCTGCGCTGGACGCTGGGGCATCCCATCACGGCGGCGATCCCGCCCGGAGATGAGCGCTACTTCAGGCTGGCGATGGACGTGGCGCAGAACTACAAGCCGCTGGAAGCGCACGAAGAGCAGGCCCTGCTCAGCGGCGGCCATGGAGTGGAACCGATCTTCCACCTGGGCAACGATGTGTAAGAACCCGTCTAAAAACCATGCGTTGAAGGGTACGAGCTTTGGAGGCTGCGGAAAAACCAGTTCCAGCGGCGATTCGTGAGGGTTTTGTAACAGGGCACGACTTCAGTCGTGCCGCAAAGGCCGAAAATGAGGACGGGCTTTAGCCCCTGCGGGATGCTGTGTTGTCTCATGTTCGACATCCCTTCAGAGTTCCTCGACAGGTTCTAAGGTGGTTCAGCGTTATCGGACGGCGGTGGCGGCGAACTTTCTGACCATGGCCAGCAGCAGCTTGCGGTCGCTCTCGTTCAGGTTGGAAGAGTAGCGGCGAATCTGGGTGAGGAAGCGCAGTTCCTCGTCGGAGAGCCTCTGGGTGTTGAACTCGTGGCCGAGCGAGTCGTCGGCAAAGAACTGGGCGATAGGCAGGTCGAGGGCCTGGGCGATCTTGGACAGCGTGTCCAGCGAGGGCACGGTATGGCCGTTTTCCACGCGCGAGAGGTAGCAGCGCAGGAGACCGGTTTTCTTCTCGATATCTCCTTGCGACAGGCCCTTCTGCAGCCGGTAAGCGCGAATGGTGGTGCCGATCTTCATGGCGGGATCCGGTCCTGTCCGCTGTCTGCCGGGAGTTTACCAGCTTGGCAGCAATCAAAAGATTATTGGCTTAATAGTTAACATGCGCGGCAGGAGAATGCAAGCGCAATTGTGGCTCTTTTGGGAGGCCGGAGTCGTCGCGGGCACGGGCCGGTTTGCCACGGCCGCGCCGGGGCGATAGAACCGGGTAGGGTTCCGCCTTAGTGGCCCAGATTCGCCGCCAGGAAGCGGTCCACGCGGGCCAGTGCATCGGCGGCATCGTCGGGGCGGTAGCCGGCGGCGTTATTGGGATTCTCGAAGGCGTGGCCGGCATCGGGGTAGATTTTGACGTCCACAGGTTTGCCCAGCGACTGCATGGCGGCCTCGAATGCGTGGACCGCATCCGGAGCAATGCCCTGGTCTTTGCCGCCGAAGTTGCCCAGCACGGCGGCGTGGATCTTGGCCAGGTCGGCCTTGTCTGTGGCGAGCGAGCCGTAGTTGACGGCCACGGCTTTGAGCGCGGGCGAGGCGATGGCCAACTGCAGCGCGTAGCCGCCGCCCATGCACCAGCCGACGGCCCCGATGCGGTCGCGCTTTACGTCCTTGCGGCTCTGGAGGAACGTGACGGCGGAGGTCAGATCGCGGACGCCCTGGTCCTGGGGCAGGCCGCGCATCAGTTCGTGGGCGAGTTCGGGGTCCGCGGCCACTTTGCCGCGATAGAGATCGACGGCCAGCGCGACGTATCCCTTGGCCGCATAGCCTTGGGCCTCCTGCTTGATCCAGTCGTTCAGGCCCCACCACTCGTGGATCACGATCAAGGCCGGATGCTGGCCAGGACCCTGGGGCAGATAGAGCAGCGCCTGGGCCGTGGAGTCGCCGCTGGGGAAGGTCACAGCCTGCTGGGCATTTACGGCGAAAGCGGTGAGGAGCAGCGGCAGCGCGCAGAGGAACGCACGAAAAGTCTTCATGGGAGACCTCGATTCTGAGACGATTGTCTAGCCGGGGAAGGCCGCGACGGTGCGATTTCTTGCGGGACACGCCGATTCTTCCATGGGACTGTCATTGTAATGCCCGCAGGGCACGACAGACGACAAGCGGTAAACCTTCGCGGCGCGGGAAGCGTCTGACTGAGTACGGCAACGAAATGCCAGGGAGCGCAGATGCGGCGAGCAGCCACGTGGGCAGGAGCGATGGGGATGTTTGTGGCTGGCGGCTTTGCGGCATGGGCGCAGACGGCGGTCCCAACCCCAGCGTCGACTCCAGCCCAGACTCCGGCGCCCGCAGTTGCGCCCGGTGCGGCCTCCAGCGCTCCCACACAGGCCCCAACCGCGCCCAGTCCAACCGGCCAGGCGCCGTCCAGTCAGGCAGTTGCGGGCGGCAAGCTGCACGGGGTGGTCAAAAGCGGCAACATCCCGCTGCCGGGCGTCACCGTGACCGCGCAGAATACGCTCACCGGCAAGCGCTTCTCCACCACCACTGACATTACCGGCGCGTGGTCCCTGAACATTGCGCAGAATGGGCGCTACGTGATCCGCACGCAGTTTGCGGCCTTTGCGATTGCATCGCAGGAGGCGGTGCTGAACGCCGCCAACCGCGACCAGACGGTGAGTCTCGAGTTGATGCTGGCCTCGCGGGCGCTGGAGCAACAGCAGCAACAGGCGCGGCAGGGCGCACAGAATGGGGCCGATCAGGATACAGCGGCGGTTCAAGCCATTCGGCAACTGGCGGGGAACGGGGCGCAGAGCCTGAGCCTGGTGAGCGCGCTGGCAGCGGATACCGAGAACCAGAGCGGAACGCAGGGCTCAGGCGGCCAGTCGGGTGCGGCGCTGCCCTCGATAGCGGGGAACTCGGACTTTGGCGGGGATTCGGTGGCCATCAGCGGGCAGACGGGTTCGGTTAGCCCATTGGCTGGAATCGATGTGGACCGCATCCGGGATTTGATGGAGACGGCGCGCGCGCAGGGCGTTTTGCCGGGCGGACAGGGCGGCGGCCTGTTTGGCGGCGGGGGCTTCGGCGGAGGTGGATTTGGCGGGCCCGGCGGGTTTGGCGGTGGTCCCGGCGGCGGCGGTGGACGGGGCAACTTCCGCGGCTTCAATCCCGGCCAGCCGCACGGGGCGGTCTTCTGGTTCGGCAGCAATGCGGCGCTCAATGCGGAGCCCTTTGCACTGACCAGCCAGCAGTCGGAGCAGCCGGCCTCGGGGAGCAACCGCTTCGGCATTACGTTTATGAGCGCGCCGTACATTCCTCATCTGACCAAACCGAGCGGGAAGGACACGGTGTTCTTTACGCTCTCGGGGACGCGGCAATCGAGCCCGGTGGATGAGTACGCGACGGGGCCGGCGGATGGTACCTATGGGACCTTCAACGAGCGCGCGGGAGACTTCAGGGGCCAGCCTGCCATCTACGACCCGACGACCGGGCTGCAGTTTGTGGCGAGCGGCAATCCCAATATTCCGAACGGCACGCCTAACGTGATTCCTGCAACACGCCTCACGTCTCAGGCTACGGCACTGCTGAACTACTATCCCGCGCTAAATTTGGCCTCCGGATCGAATACCAGCGGCTACAACTATCATCTGCTGACGACGGCGCAAACCAACACCACACAGGCCGGAGTTCGCTATCTGCGGAGCCTGGGCCCCAATGCGACACAGCCGGGCGGCGGCGGTCGCGGCGGCGGTGGGGGCGGAGGCGCCGGCGGGCGCAGGAACCAGAACCAGGGGCTGCGGCAGACCATCAACTTCAACTACAACTGGATTGGCACAGCCGCGGACAACGTGAACATGTTTCCGCAACTGGGAGGGAAGAATTCGACGAACTCAAACAGTGTGCAGGCGGGATACACGGTCGGCTACCACAAGCTGACGAATATCTTCAACGAGAACTGGAATCGAGCCACGAGCCAGGCTACGAACTTCTTTACCAATGGCGTGGACATTGCGAGCCAGCTTGGGATCTTCGGACCGGACGGCGCCCCGCTGAATACGCTGCCTACCAATTACGGCATTCCGAGCGTGCAGTTGGGGGCGATTGCGGGATTGAGCGAAGCGCAGCCGAGCTTTTCACTGTCGCAGACGATCTCCATCTCGGAGACGCTGAGCTGGATCAAGGGCAAACACAACCTGCGCTTTGGCGGGGACTACCGGAGGGTGCATCGGAATTTCCTGGGGGGATCGAACGCGACGGGCAGCTTTACGTTCAGCGGCAAGTTCACCGAGAACCAGGCGCAGGACCCGACCACGGGCACGGCGCTGGCGGATTTTCTGCTGGGGCTGCCGCAAGAGACGACCGTCGACTCGCCCACCTCGAAGAGCTACCTGCGCGACAACGTGTGGGATGCCTACGCGACGGACGACTGGCGGGCGCGATCGAACCTGACGGTGCAATACGGATTGCGGTATGAGTTCTTTGCTCCGTATACCGAGAAATATGACCGGCTGGCGCTGCTGGCTACGAACTTGAGCGCGAATCCGTCAGCGAATTGCATTGATCAATTTAGCTGTTTCGCCGAAGTGCAGTCGGGCAGCGCGGCGCCATCGTTCAGCGATAGCTTGCCGAAGTCGCTGGTGTATCCGTTCCACTTGGCGCTAGCGCCGCGGCTGGGCGTTGCGCTGCGCGTGCCGAAGGTGAAGCAGATGGTGGTGCGGGCCGGGTACGGCATGAACTTTACGGTGGGCCAATACGGCGGCTTTGCCTCGACGATGGCGCTGCAGCCGATGGCGTTGCAGCCCGCTTTTGTGAACGAGCAAACTAACGTGGCGGCGCAGGCGGGGCAGTTCACGCTGGCCAACGGGTTCCCGACGATTCCGACGACGGCTACGCCGGGGACGTATGTGGTCGATCCGCACTATCGGCTGCCCTATGTGCAGGCCTATAACCTGGATGTGCAGAAGACGCTGCCGTGGGGCGTGGTGCTGAACGTGGGCTACAACGGTTCGACTGGATCGCGGCTGGACGTGAAGAGCTTTCCGCGGCGCAGCGCGAGCAGCCCGAATACCGATTACGATCCATCGACGGGGCAGCCGATTGCGACCTTCGACTACGAGCAGGCGGTGGGGTTTTCGCGGTTCAATGCGGGGACGCTGCGGGTGAACAAGCGGCTGACGGGTGGAGTGGCGCTGGGAGCCAACTATCAGTATTCGCACTCCATCGACGACGCGGCCAGCGCAGTACAGGACTGGCAGGACATCGCGGCCGAGGAAGGCAACTCAACCTTCGACGTGCGGCACAAGGTGAGCGGGACTTATCTCTATGAGTTACCTTTCGGCAAGGATAAATACTGGGTGACGAGCGGCGTGGGTTCGCACATTCTGGAGGGGTTTTCGGTATCGGGCAGCTTCACGTTTGCTACCGGCTCGCCGCTGACGCCCTATTATCCTGCGGCGGTCTCCGACGTGGCTCACGGAGCGACGGGCACGCTGCGGCCCAATTACGTTGCGGGCACTTCGCCGACGGCCGGAGGGGGATCGCAAAAGGAGTGGTTCAATCCAGCGGCCTTTACTCAACCGGTGGCCGATGCCTATGGGAATGCGTTCGGCAACGTTTCGCGGGACTCGATCATGGGGCCGGGGACGGTGCAGAACAATATGTCGCTCTCAAAGACAGTGAACATGGGCGAAACGCGCAGCATGGAGATTCGCGCGACGGCCAGCAATGTGTTCAACACTGTGCAATATTCCGGAGTGGGCACGGCGCTGAACTCACCGACCGCGGGGCAGGTGACGTCGGCGGGATCGATGAGGGCGTTTCAGTTTACGGCGAGGTTTAGGTTTTGAAATGCAGATGACGGATGACAGATGACGGATGACAGCTCATTGGCGGATCGGCAAGCAGCTTTTTCGTGGTGGAAGGACATGCGATGAGGGGCTGGATGCGGAGGATCGGGGCTTGGGTTGCGGGGCTGGCGCTGGCGTTGCCGGGCGCGCAGCCGGCGTGCGCGCAGAGCCCCGGCCAGGATTCAAGCGGCCAGGCATCGAGTGGAAAGGTCACCGGAACCCCGCAGGGCGGGTTTGTTCTGAAGATGAACGGCGAGCTGGTGCTGACCAACGTGGTGGCGCGGGACGCGAAGACCGGCGAACTGGTGCTGGGGCTCAAGCAGAGCGACTTCACCATCTACGAGAACGGCAAGCAGCAGCAGATCGATACCTTCGACTTTGAGAGCGTTGACAAGGCCACGCCGCTGAACGAAGCCACGGTGAGCGGGCTGGCCGCTGGGGCAAGCGGCAGTGGGAGCAAGGCCGTGGTGGTGGCGAGGCCCGAGGAGCTGCGCAATCACAGATTGATTGTGATGTTCTTCGACCTGACCTCGATGCAGCCCGAGGATCTTGACCGGAGCGTGGACGCGGCGCAGGCGTTTCTTAAACAGAAGATGCAGCCGGCCGACCTGGTGGCGCTGGTTTCGCTCGGCGACACGCTCAATGTGGACCAGGACTTTACCGCGGACAAGAATGCGCTCATCAACGAGGTGGGCGTCTACAACGGTACCGAGGGACAGGGCTTTGCCCAGGGCGCCACCGCGAATTCGAACCAGGTGGAGGACACCACCGGCTACACGCCCGACGAGAGCGAGTACAACGACCTCAACACCGATCGCGAACTGTTTGCGCTGCGGGCGGTGGCGAAGTCGCTCGAAAAGATCACGGAGAAGAAGTCGCTGCTTTATTTCTCCGGAGGAATTTCGCGCGACGGGATCGAGAACCAGGCTTCTTTGCGGGCGGCCATCAACGCGGCGGTGCGGGCCAACCTGGCCATCTACAGCGTGGACACGCGCGGCCTGCAGGCGATTGGGCCTTTGGGCGACGCATCGACGGGGAGCCTGCGCGGGACCGGCGCCTATAACGGCGGCGCGCTGACGAACAACATGAACGCCAACTTTGCCACGCAGGAGGTGATGGCGACGCTCAGCACCGACACGGGCGGCAAGTCGTTCTTCGATTCCAACGATTTTGCGCCGGCGTTCGCGCAGGTGGAGCGGGACACTTCGGCGTATTACGCAATTGGATTTCGTAGCACGAATCCGCTGCGCGACGGCCGCTATCGCAAGCTGACCATCAAGGTGAACCGGCCGGGCTTGAAGCTTGAGTATCGGCCTGGGTACTATGCGCCGGCGGACTTCCAACACTCGGCTCACGAAGACCGCGAACGGGAGCTTGAGGAGCAGTTGGCCAGCGACCTGCCGGCCACCGACATGGCCGTCTATCTGGACGCGATGTACTTCCGGCTGGACGACAATCGCTACTTTGTGCCGGTTTCGCTGATCGTGCCGGGCTCGCAGATTCCTTTTGTGAAGGGCGGCGACAAGGATAAGGCCACGCTGGACATTATCGGCACGGTGATCGACGAGGTGAAGCGGCCCATCGGCCATGCGCGGGAGACAGTGAAGCTGAACCTGGATCCGAGCTTGCAGGCGCGGCAGAAGAACATTCAATATACGACGAGTTTCAACCTGCCGCCGGGCAAGTACCGGATGAAATTTGTGGTGCGCGAGAACCAGACCGGCCGCATGGGCTCGTTTGAAGCGGAGATCACGCTTCCGGATATGAAGAAAGCTCCGCTGAAGATGAGCTCGATCGTTCTGGCTTCGATGCGGCAGCCGAGCAAGAAGCAGAGCCCGCTGGTGCGCGGCGGAGAGGAGTATGTGCCCAACATCAGCCACGTCTTCCGCCAGGACCAGCACTTGTATCTGCTGTACGAAATCTATGCTCCGGCGAAGGAGAAGGTTGCCGCGGACGCACCCAAGGGGACCAAGGCGGGGATCAACCTGCTGAGCAGCCTGGAACTGATCCAGGGATCGACGAAGGTGTATGAGACGCCGCTGGTGCAGGCCAGGGCGATCAACGTGGAGGGGCGCGATGCGGTTGCCATCGAGCTGGACGTGCCTTTGGCGGGATTGAAGCCGGGGTCGTATGTGTGCCAGTTGAACGTGATCGACGACGCCAACGGGAGCTTTGCGTTTCCGAGGTTTGCGGTGCTGGTGCGGGAGCCGGTTGCGGCTGCGCCGCCTCCAGCAGTGCCGTCGGGAACTCAGCCGGCCGGTGGCGCGTCTTCGCCGGGCGCGGCGGGCGCGTCTGCGGCCGTGAACCCGTAGGGGCAGTGGCGGCAACCGGAGTTGCAGCAGGAGCCTCGCCTGAGGTGATACGCCGCGGTGAAAACGAGGTTGGGACCGTCGAGGTAGTAGTCTCCGGGTTCGAGCGCGGGCGGTAACTGTGCTTCGGCGGGCGGATTGCGATCCATCCTTCCATTTTCGCGCAAGCCGGCGCGCCTTGCGCACGGCCACCTGCAAGCAATGAGTAATATTGAATCATGACGATTTCCGCAGAGGATCGCGCCCGCCGCATCAAGATCGTTCTTTTCGACGTGGATGGAGTTTTGACCGACGGGACCATCTGGATTTATCCCATGCCCGTGGCGCTGCCGGACGGTTCCGTCACCACCAAAATGGTGGAGGCCAAGGGGTTCAGCGCGCACGATGGCGCGGGGATGACCCTGGCGCGGCTGGGCGGGATGAAGGTGGGCGTGATTACCAAGCGCATCAGCGAGACGGTTGCCCTGCGGGCGCGCGACCTGAAAATGGAATTTGTGTACCAGGGGCAGGCCTTCAAGATGAAGGCGGTGCGCGAGATTGCGGAGAAGGAAGGCGTGACGCTGGACGAGATTGCGTATGTGGGCGACGACGTGATCGATCTGCCGGTGATGCGGGAGGTCGGCCTTGGCGTGGCCACGGCCAATGCGCGGGCGCAGGTGAAGGCGGAGGCGCACTATGTGACGCCGCATGGCGGCGGCGAAGGCGCGGGGCGCGATGCGATCGAATTCATCCTCGCAGCCAAGGGCCTGCTGCAGAAATGTATCGAGGCATCGATCGATGAAAGCAACCCGATGCCGCCTGCGATGGATATTGGCAAAGGCGGGGATCTGTCCTGAAGGCTTCGGCGGCAACTGCGGCGACAGAGCCAGACTGCCTCAAAACGAGACACCGGGTAGAAAGAATCATGAATAGCGAGGCAAAAAGAGCGGTGGTGCTGTTGAGCGGAGGGCTGGACTCGGCGACCGTGCTGGCCATTGCGCGGAGCCAGGGCTACGAGCTTTATGCGCTCTCGTTCTCCTATGGCCAGCGGCACATTCTTGAACTTGATGCGGCCCGCCGTGTCGCCGCATCCATCGGCGTTGCGGCCCACCGCATCGCGGCCATCGATCTTCGCGTCTTCGGCGGCTCCGCGCTCACCGGAGATATGGACGTTCCCAAGGGTCGTTCGGCTGACGATATGTCGCACGGCATTCCCATCACCTACGTTCCGGCGCGCAACACGATTTTTCTGTCGTTTGCGCTGGCCTGGGCTGAGGTGCTGGGGTCGAGCGATATTTTCATTGGCGTGAATGCGCTGGACTACTCGGGCTACCCCGACTGCCGGCCGGAGTTCATCGCGGCCTTCGAGAAGATGGCCAACCTGGCCACCAGGGCCGGCGTGGAAGGGCGGCAGGCGCTGAAGATTCACACGCCGCTGATTGCGCTGTCGAAGGCGGAGATCGTTCGCAAGGGAATGGAGCTGGGGGTGGACTACGGGCTGACCAGCAGTTGCTACGATCCATCGCCAACGGGCGCGCCGTGTGGGGAATGCGACTCGTGCCTGTTGCGGCGCAAGGGCTTCAGCGAAAACGGGATCGACGACCCGTTGCCGTACAGACGAGCGGAAGATGGGGCTCAGGCATGAGCTACGCCGTCAAGGAAATCTTCTATACGCTGCAAGGAGAAGGTGCGCAGGCGGGGCGCGCGGCGGTTTTCTGCCGGTTTGCGGGATGCAATCTGTGGTCGGGGCGCGAGGCGGACCGCGGTGCGGCCATCTGCCCCTTTTGCGACACGGAATTTGTGGGCGTGGATGGAGCGGGCGGCGGGAGGTTTGACTCCGCTGAGTCTTTGGCCGCGGCGGTTGAGCGAAAGTGGCCCGGTGGTGCCCCGCTGGGGAAAAAGTTTGTGGTCTGCACGGGCGGAGAGCCTTTGCTGCAACTGGATGGAAGCTTGATCGAAGCGCTTCATGCGCGCGACTTTGAAATTGCCGTGGAGACGAATGGAACCATCGCGGCTCCGGCGGGCGTGGATTGGCTGTGCGTGAGCCCCAAGGCGGGGGCGGTGGTGGTGCAGCTAAGCGGGGACGAATTGAAGCTGGTCTATCCCCAGGCTGGAGCCGATCCATGCGACTTTGAAGCGCTCGCCTTCAGCCATTTCTTTCTGCAGCCGATGGATGGGCCCAGCCGCGCCGTGAACACTACGCTGGCGCTCAAGTATTGCCTCGATCATCCGCAGTGGCGATTGAGCCTGCAGACGCACAAGATACTGGGCATTCCGTAGACGGCTGTTTTCCGAAGGAATTGATCGACTGCCGGTTTCATGCGGCGGAGAGGTCATGAGGTTTCCCAGGTCTCGAAGTCGAGACCTGGGAAACCCGGCACCCGGCCTTGGTGGATGGGTAAACCCGGGCTGGTTATTGCGGCGGTGCGCTGCGGGGAACAGTTGGCGGCGGGCCCTGCGCGCCCATTGCGTTGACTGAGGTTGCCAGGAAGGTTCCATTCTTGACGGAGCCCTCGACACGCACCGTGTCGCCAACCTGTATGTCGGCCAGGGTGATGGGATCGCGGCGCTTGCGGAAGGTGGTGTTCTCGTCGGCCACAAAGGTGTGGGCGGCGTTGTCGACCGTGCCCATGAGGGTGACTTTGACGCCGTCGATGGCCGTGACTTTGCCCCCGAGCCAGGTTTTGCCGTAGTTGGCCTGCATCTCGCGCATCTGTTTGGCGCGCTCGGGGTCGATCTGGAGGATGGTGACCGCGCCGACGGATTTAGCGGCAGCATCCGCTTCGCCCACCGCGACGATGGCGTCGCCGGCCTTGATGTCGGTGGGTTTGAGCGACTGCGGGGGATTACCGCCCTCCCCGCCCTCGCCGCGGCGCTGGGCCTGCTGCTTGAGGATGCGGGTGTTGGCGCTGAAGTGGACAGTATAGGTTTCGCCCGCGTCGGTCTTGATGGTGTAGTGGTCGGCGGCTACCTCAGTAACGGTGCCCATGAGGCCGCGTCCGGTGCCCATCATGCCGCCGCCGCCCCAACCGCCGCGGCCACCGCCGCGCTGGCCCTGGCCGCCGCCCTGTCCCTGGGCCGGCGGTGGACCGGCGGGTGGAGGAGTGGGTGCATCCTGGGCGGAAGCGGCCACGCCGAGGGCGAGGCCGAAGACGAATGTGGACACCAACCGTAATTTCATGGAAGCTCCTGGGGGCCAGAAGGCGGCCCTATCGAGATAGACGGGGAAAGCGTCCCAGGAGACGACGAGGCGGGCGGCTATTGCGGGCTCTGGGCGGCGAGGAGTTGGTCGAAGGCGGGGATGCCGCGCAGGGCGGCGAACTCGCTGTCGGCCACAATCTTCTTGGGGCTGGTGAACCCCTCATTGAGGGCCATGCGGAGGTACTCGATGGCGCGGTCGTTCATGCCGGCGCGGACGCAGCCCTTGGCCATGTAGTAGTTCATGGCGCCGCGCTCCTGGACGGTGGCGGGGTTTTCGACCCTCGGACTGGCGTTGTTCTGGAAGATATGCGGATCGAGGGCCAGCGCGGTCTTGTAGACTTCCCAGCCTTTCTTGTACTTGTGCTGGGCCAGCAAGGTGGTGCCGAGATTCTTGTAAATCAGGGCGGAGTCGGGATCGAGCTTGATTGCCTTGCGGTACATCCGCTCCGCCTCGCCGTACTGTTTGAGCGAGTCGAAGATGGTTCCCAGGTTGTTGAGGACATGGGGGCTCTTTGGATCGATCTTGAGGGACGCCCGGTAGCAGCGGGAGGCGTCTTCCATGTTGAACATGAGCTGATAGGCGATGCCCATCTTGTTCCACACGTCTGGGGAGTCGCGCGGGCCCTTCTTGTAGGCTTCGATGGCTGCCTGGTAGCGCTGGTGGGTCATGAGCGCGTCGCCGACCTGCTCGGGGGTTGGCGCAGGCTGAGGAGCAACTTCAGAAGGCTGGGGCTGCGGGGTGACGGCGGGAACTGCGGCGGGATTCTGGGCGGGAGTCTGGGCGAAGAGGGCGGGGGACGCAAGAGCGACGGCTGCGCAAACTGCGAGCGCAGGCAGCCAGCGGTGCGGATAGAGCCTACACATATTCCCTCCTCAAGAAGGGATTGGTGGGGCGATCAACCGATCACATCGCTCACTAGCATTAGAACACCAAATATTAGACCACCAAAAGGGGGAAATGCGCTGAGCAAAATTGGCCGATTCTCGAGTGGACGGGCGAAATGCCGGGAAGTGGTCAGTTTGGGGAAAGATTCGTTCCCATGCCGAAGAGTGCGCAGTGCGTGCAACCGGTGAGTGGATTTCGCCCGCCGGGCCCGGGGGATTCATGGTTTCCGACCCTTTCGTGGGAAAAAAGGCGAAAGGAAGGGGCACCCGGCATTTGTGCGATGGGAAAATTCTCCTTCGTCTTCTCGCGAGGGGACATTGGTCCGCTCTACTTCGGCGCGTCGATGCGGACCAGCAGCACGTCGTGGCTGGCCAGTTCGAGGGGCTGGTTGTCGGTGAGCGTGATGGGCTTGCCGGTCCATAAGTCCTTGCCGGCCTGGGGGCCGTGGAGGCCGAGTTTGGCCAGGCTGAGGTGGAAGGGATGGGTGGAGTAGCGGTTGTCGCCGACGTTGACGACGGCGATGGCCAGCGCGCCGCCGGCGAGAGGTCGGGTCCAGACCTCCGTTTCGCCTTCAGAGTAGACGCGGGAGCCCTGCTTGCCCAGGCTGTCCTGGTTGATGGCGATGACGTCGCGACTGGTGAGGATGGCCTTGATCTCGGGCTTCATGTTGGGCAGGTCGTTGCCGGCCAGCAAGGGCGCGGCGAGGATAGCCCAGAGCGAAAAGTGGGTGCGGTTCTCGGCCAGGGTGAGCTTGCCGTTTCCCACCTCGAGCATGTCGGGATCGTTCCAGTGGCCGGGGCCTGCATATTTTTCCAAGCCGGCCTGCTGGCTGACGATGGAGTAGATGCGGTCCCAGTCGGGCGAGATGTCGCCGGTGGTGCGCCAGAGGTTGCCGCCGACCTGCGGTGCCCACTCCCACGACGCGTCCCAGCCGTATTGGCAGAGCGAGAAGACGATGGGGCGGCCGGTGGCCTTGAGAGCCTTGTCCATCTTGGCGTAGGCGTCGTACATGATGTGCATCTGCGCGGCCTTGTCGTTGGGGGCCTGCTTCTCCATGACTTCAGGGATGAAGCTGCACATGTCGTATTTGAGGTAGTCGATGCCCCAGGAGGCGTAGAGCTGGGCGTCCTGGGCTTCGTGACCGAGCGAGCCCTCGAAGCCGCCGCAGGTCTTGGGGCCGGGACCGGAATAGATGCCGATCTTCAGGCCCTTGGAGTGGACGTAGTCGGCCAGGGCCTTCATGTCGGGGAACTTCGCGTTGGTGTGGAGGATGCCGCTTGCGTCGCGCTGGCCCTCCCAGGTGTCGTCGATGTTGATGTAGATGTAGCCGGCGTCCTTCATGCCGGTGGCGACGAGGTTGTCGGCGGCGGCGCGAATGTCCTTGTCGGTGACTTTCTCGGCGAAGAAGTTCCAACTGTTCCAGCCCATGGGCGGGGTTTGGGCTACTGCCTGGGCCTGTGCAGGAGTCTGTGTGGCGGGAACGAGCGCCAGGGCGAGAACGGCGAGGGAGAGTGAAGCGAAAATGCGCATGGTCGAACCTCATGGAAACGATTTCAGGGGGAATTCTATGCCGGTGGAGCGGGATTCGGCAATCGCGGGCTCGCCTGCTTCGAGGAGGGATAAGGGAGGGCGGCGCCTCCGAGGGGCGAATGGGGAAGAATCTGGCGTACTCTACGGAAGAGAAAACTTTCAAAAAGGAGCCTTGATTTCCGATGACAGACCTGGATGCGGATGTGGCCTCGCTTTTTCTTCAATTCTCCCGGCGGAAGCTGCTGGAGCACTACTGGCCCCGGCTGCGGGGATGCGTCGCATCGCTGACCGAGAGCCAAGTGTGGTGGCGTCCCAACGCCGCCAGCAACAGCATCGGGAATCTGATCCTGCATCTGAACGGCAACGTGCGGCAGTGGCTGGTGGCTTCGTTCAACCGCTGGGAGGACGATCGCAACCGGCCCGCCGAGTTCGATGAAACCGGGTCGATCCCTGCTTCCGTGCTGCTCGAAAATCTCGGCGCGACCATGCAGCAAGCCGCGGAAGTTATGGTCAGACTTACGCAGGCCGATCTGATTGCGCCCTACGAGATTCAGGGTTACCACGTCAGCGGCCTGGAAGCTGTTTACCAGGTCGTGGAGCACTTTGCAATGCACTACGGACAGATTCTCTATATCGCCAAGAACCTATCCGGCGCGGATTTGGGCCTGTACCGCGAATTGAATAAGACCGGCCGGGCTGACTGACCGGCCACATGATCCGCAAAGCACGCAGCCAGGCGGTCGCAACCGGCCACGGCTCGCAAGCCAAGCCCGCGGCGCCCGGCTCATGGGAAGAAATGGAATGCATGAGCTTGTGGAGGAAACGATATGAGGAAGTTGTTGGTTGGGAGCATGGGATTGGTTGCTCTCCTTTGCGCGGCGAGCGCGCTCTTTGCGGGGCCGCAGGTCGTTGCTCCAGGTGAACCATGGCTCGACGATCGCGGGCAGCAGATTCAGGCGCACGGCGGCGGCATGCTGTTGTGGAAAGGCACTTACTATTGGTTTGGAGAAGACCGCTCTCCATCCAACAGCCCGGATAAGCGCTACGTTGCCTGCTACTCCTCAAAGGATCTTGTGCATTGGAAGTTTCGCCGGCAGGTGCTGGCACTTACCGACCCCGAGCATCTTGGCCCGCACTGGATATTGGAGCGGCCCAAGGTCTTTGCCAACGCGCGGACGGGAAAGTTTGTGCTCTATGCCCACCTGGACGATGGAAGTTACAAGTTAGCTCGCGTCGCGGTCGCAGTAAGCGATCGCATCGACGGCGAATACCGATATCTGAGGAGCTTTCGCCCGCTGGATGAGGAGAGCCGCGACATCGGACAGTTCATCGACGACGACGGCGCGGCGTACCTGATCTTCGAGTCGAGGCCGACCAAGGGGTTCTTCATAGCGAAGCTGTCTGACGACTACCTGAGCGTGGAGAAGAAGGTAAGTTTCATTCAAGCTCCGCTCGAAGGGGGCGCGGTGGTTCATTACGGGGGCCTGTATTACGTAGCCGGCTCCCATATGACGGGCTGGCGTCCGAACCCCAATGTGTATGCGACGGCGCCTTCGCTGAGCGGGCCCTGGACGGAGTTCAAGGACATTGCCCCGCCGGAGACAAACACCTATGGGGCTCAATCGTCGATGCTCTTGAAGATTGCCGGCAGCAAGAAGACAACGGTTATCTTCATGGGCGATATCTGGCGGCCGAAGGAGTTATGGGATTCGCGCTATCTTTGGATGCCGCTGGAGATCGAGGGCGGCGCGCTTCATCTGCCCCCGCCTCGAAAATGGGAATTGAACGTCAAGACCGGGGAGACTGCACTTGGACCTTGAGAAAGGCCAGACAGCGCCGGATTCCCGCTTGGCGCAGATGACTCATGCCGATGACGAAACGGTATTTCACGTCCTTCCTGGGCAGGCGCCCGCAGGCTTCGTCGATCTGTCGGATGGGGATGACTTCGACTTGCGCGGCCATGTTATACCGGCCGCGGTAGTCGAGCATCCGTCCCATCCTGGGCGCTGTAGGACTGCGCCGCACGTGGGGCGCCCGGTTCATGGCCGCTGGGCGCATGCTACGCGTGGAATGCCCTGGAGGTCGGAGACGACCTCGATCTGGTGGAAGCCGGAAGCGGCGAGCAGGGCGCGGATGGCCGGGGATTGGCCGTGGCCGATTTCGAGAGCGATGAAGCCGCCGGGAACGAGCGCGGCGAAGGCTTGCGGGATGAGGCGGCGGTAGATGTCGAGGCCGTCGGGGCCGGCGAAGAGGGCTAAGGCGGGTTCGTAGTCTCGGACTTCGACGGAGAGAGTTGGGCGGTCCGTGGCGGGGACGTAGGGCGGGTTGGAAACAACGATTTCGAATCGTTCTTCTGCAACGGGAGCGAGAAGGTCGCCCTCAAGAAAGCGAATGCGGTGGGAGACGGCGTTCAACTGCGCGTTCTGGCGGGCGATGGCGAGGGCAGATGCAGAAAGGTCGATAGCAGTGATTTGCGCGTGGTCCAGTTTGTGGGCCAGCGCAACGGCAATACCGCCCGATCCGCATCCTACGTCCACAATGCGCGGGGCAACAAAGTTGGAAGCCAGCTCGAGCGCCTTTTCGACCAGGTGCTCGGTTTCGGGGCGTGGGATCAGCACCTCCGGCGTAACGCGAAAGGGGAGGCCGTAGAACTCGGTTTCGCCGGTGATGTACTGGATGGGCTCGCCGCGGTAGCGGCGTTCGAGGAGCTGCGTATAGCGAGCGGCCTGGTCCTCCGGGAGTTCCTCGTCCAAATGGGAGAGGAGCCAGGCTTTGTTCTTGCCCAGGACGTGGAGGAGCAAGGTTTCGGCGTCCTGGCGCGCGCGGTCTGGATGGGGTCCGCGGCGCAGGCCCTCCGTGCAGTTTGCAACCAAGCTGCTCAGCGGGAGCACGGTCACGCTGCCTGGGCGTTGCCGGTCTTTAGCTGCTCGGCCTGGTAATGTGCGATGAGGGCGTCGACGATGGGCTGCAGGCGGCCCTCCATCACCAGGTCGAGCTGGTGCAGGGTGAGGCCGATGCGGTGGTCCGTCATCCGATTTTGCGGGAAGTTGTAGGTGCGGATCTTCTCGCTGCGGTCGCCTGTGCCCACCTGCTCCTTGCGGGTTTTGGCTAACTCGGCGTTCTGGCGCTCCATCTCCATTTCATACAACCGGGAGCGCAGGACGCGCATGCCCTTGTCGCGGTTCTTGATCTGCGATTTCTCGTCCTGGCAACTGACCACGGTGTTGGTGGGCAGGTGGGTGATGCGCACGGCGGAGTAAGTGGTGTTCACCGACTGGCCGCCGGGACCGGAGGAGCAGAAGGTGTCGATGCGCAGGTCCTTGGCTTCGATCTTGATGTCCACGTCCTCGGCCTCGGGCAGCACGGCGACGGTGACGGCGGAGGTGTGAACGCGGCCCTGGGTCTCGGTCGCCGGGACGCGCTGCACGCGATGCACGCCGCTCTCCCACTTCATCTGCGAATAGACGCGTTCGCCCTCGATGATGGCGATGACTTCCTTGTAGCCGCCGACGCCGGACTCGGAGAGCGAAAGCACTTCGACCTTCCAGCGGTGCTGCTCGGCAAAGCGGGTGTACATGCGGAAGATTTCGGCGGCAAAGAGAGAGGCTTCGTCGCCGCCGGTGCCGGCGCGGATTTCCAGAATGACGTTCTTCTCGTCGTTGGGGTCCTTGGGCAGCAGCAGGAGCTTGATCTCTTCTTCGAGGGCGGGCTCGCGCGGGGCCAGGGCGGCGATCTCTTCCTCGGCCAGGTGGCGCAGCTCGGGGTCGGACTCAGAGAGCATGGCGCGGGCTTCGGCCAGGCCTTGGCGGACCTGCTTCAGCTCGCGAAACTTCATGACCGGGACTTCGAGTTCGCGCAGGGCGCGGCCGGCTTTCTGGTACTTCTCGTGGTCGGTGATGACCTCGGGAAGGCCGAGCTGTGCGGAGAGCTCCTCGTACCGTTGTTCCATATGTTCCAAACGATCGATCACGGCTGAACCTCATTGGCGCGCTGAGGGCGCTTTGGTGCTTGTTTCTGGGAGTAAAGGGAAAAATGGGCGGGGAGCGAGTGTGGGCGGCGGGCGCCGCTAGAGCAGGGTCGGGATGGGGTGGTGGAGGGCCATGGCGCTGCTTTTATTCTAACTCCAAATATGGATGCAGGACTGGGGGTTGGAGATTCGTTGTATCCCAAGGTCTTTCAAAAGCGAGACCTGGGGCAGGCGGCGGCTGGCGGGCTGTTTCATTCTTTACGGTGAAGGACAGGAAGGAACTGTAGTTACGGCGAAAGACAATAAAGGGCTGTAGATAGGTGGAGCTATTCCACCCAAGCCCTGAAATGCGCGCCGAATGTGGGGCGCCCTGTGCCCTGCCGGGCGCCGGCGCGTTACTGGTTGTTGTAGACGGTCTGGCGGTCGGTCTTGAACTTGAAGGCGTCGTCGGGGAGGGACTCATTCATTTTGAAGTTGGAGTAGTGACAGACGCGGGAGGTGGTGGCGCTTTGGTAGAAGATCTGCTTGAGGCTTACGGCGTGGTCGGGGTCGACCCAGATGGTGACCTTGGGGAGGTTCTTGCGGACTTCGGGGTCCTTGGCGACCAGTTCGAGGATCTCGGTCTTCACGGTGTTCTTGCCGTCGGACAGAGGCTCTGAGCCGAGGTACTTGATCTCCCACTTGGCTTCGAGGTCCCTTCCGCTGGCGCCGAAGCCGAGAATCACGTAGCTCTCCCATTTGCCGGCCTTGCCATAGGTGGTCACCTGGTTGGGGCCGGGTTCAAAGAGCTTGAAGACGCCGCCTATGTAGGTGTAGGCCTTTGCGGAGGGCTTCTTGTTGTGCTCGGTGATGTGGACGCCCATGCGGAAAGCATTGTCTTTGCGGTCGTAGTAGACGACGCCTTTCTGGACGTCGGTGTCGGGGACGGGGTCGGTCTCGATGGTGTCAAACTCGAAGTCGGCGGAGGTGGAGTGGAAGTTGGCGGCGGCGACGTTGAGGCGCTCGAGGACTTTTTCCTTCGCCTTTTCCTTATCGTCGGCTGGGGTGGCCGCGGAGGCGGCACGGCCTGAGACGAGGACGAGGACGAGGGCAATGGACGCGGCGAAGATGAGTTTCATTCCCAGACGCATGAGTCTCCTACTCTTGTTCGACGCGCGAATGCGCCGGAAGAAGCAATGAAATGAATTAGCGGTGGGCCCAGACCTTCCAGGCGAGGTTTCCCTGAGCGTCGGTCACGGTTTCCCAACCATCCACCGAGACGGCGTCGCCGGTGACCGGCTCGATGGCCCTGCGCAGGGCCTTCCTGACCATCTTCTCCGAGGCGTCGGCGGGGATGGTCACATCCGGGCCCTGGACGGTGACGATAAGGCCGTGTTCGCCATCGCCGATCACCAGGATGGGATGCGCGGGGCCGGCCATGGAGGAGGGCGTGTCCCGGTAGTTCCACAGGAAGGGCGTGGCGAAGATGAACAGGAGGATGAGCGTGACCATGATGTCGTAGTGGAAGCTGCCGCGGGGGTAGGTCCAGTAGAAATAGCTCAGCAGGATCTGCTTGAGAGTGCGTGGTTGCGACGGGGTTGCGGCGGGGTTCATGGGTTGGGTCACGATTGCCTCACAATCCGGTCCAGGCCGCCCACGTAGGGGCGCAGGGCTTCAGGAATGAGCACGGAGCCGTCGGCCTGCTGGTAGTTTTCGAGGATGGCCAGCCAGGTGCGGCCGACGGCGAGACCGCTGCCGTTGAGGGTGTGGACAAACTCGGGCTTGGCCTTGGCGCCCTGGGCGGTGGGCCGGTAGCGGATGTTGGCTCTGCGCGCCTGGAAGGCTTCGAAGTTCGAGCAGGAGGAGATTTCGCGGTACAGGCTCTGGCCGGGGAGCCAAACTTCAAGGTCGTAGGTCTTGGCGGAGGAGAAGCCGGTGTCGCCGGTGCAGAGCAGGACGCGGCGGTAGGGAAGGCCGAGGGCTTCAAGGATCTCCTCGGCATCGCGGGTGAGGCCCTCGTGCTCTGCGTCGGAGTCCTCGGGGCGGGTGAACTTGACCAGCTCGACCTTCTGGAACTGATGCTGGCGGATGATGCCGCGCGTGTCCTTGCCGGCGGCGCCGGCCTCGGCGCGGAAGCAGGGCGTGTACGCGGTGAGGCGGATGGGCAGGCTGGAGTCGTCGAGGATTTCGTCGCGATAGAGGTTGGTGACGGGAACCTCGGCGGTGGGGATGAGCCAGTGGTCGTTGTCTTTGAACTCGCCGCGGGCGACGGCCTCGGCGTCGGCATCGGAGCAGCGGAAGAGGTCGTCGGCGAACTTGGGCAACTGGCCGGTGCCGAAGAGCGACTTCGAGTTGACCATGAAGGGCGGCAGGATTTCAGTGTAACCGTGCTTGGACGTGTGCAGGTCGAGCATGAAAGAGATGAGGGCGCGTTCGAGGCGGGCTCCGGCGCCCATGTAGACGGCGAAGCGCGCGCCGCTGATCTTGGCGGCGCGTTCCAGGTCGAGGATGCCGAGGGATTCGCCGAGTTCCCAGTGAGGCTTGGGAGTGAAGGCGAAGGCGGGAACTTTGCCCCAGGTTTTGACGGTGACGTTGTCTGCCTCGGACTTGCCAACCGGGACTTCGTCGCGGGTGAGGTTGGGGATGCGGGCGAGGGAGAGGCGGAGCTGCTCGTCGAGGGCAGCGGCGGTCTGGTCGAGCTGGTCGAGTTTTTCCTTGAGTAGGCGAGTTTCTTCGATTAGGCGAAGTCCTTCCGGTGACTTCGAGAAGTCTACGGCCTTTTCGCCAACGGCGCGAATCCTGTCCATCGTCGGCATTTCGGAAAGCTTTCTCGCCGAAGAGGGGCTTCCCGCTCGCATTCCCATCGCAAATTGGTTCGAGAGCTCGTTGCGGCGAGCCTTGAGCTGCTCGGAAGAAGTGATAGCCTCGCGCCGGCTTTTGTCGAGGGCGCGAAAATCGCCCAGCAGTGCGGCCGGATCGGCGCCGCGGGCGCGGAGCTTTTCTTCAACTAATTCGAGGTTGGCACGGACAAAATTCAGGTCGAGCATCGCTCTTCCAGTTTAACCGACGGGTTTGGACCTTTCCTGGATGCCTTAAGGCATGGTGATGAGAATTCCCAAAGTCTTGGCTACCTTTTCCAAAGCGCTGTCGCGTGTCCACAATTGCGTTCCCGGCGTCAGCAGGCAGGACGCAATCAGGTGCGCGTCCGTAAGGCCATTGCCCTTCGAGTAGAGGGCGTGTGCTTCAATCATGTGCCGCACTTCATGGAGTTGCGCCACCTTCACTTCGAGGAGCGCATCCATGTCGTCAAGTCTCTTTCGGCGGTTGTGAAGCGAGCCAAGGGCAATCTCAGCAACTATGAAGGGATGCATGACTATCTGCCCCCTGATAAGGCGCTTCTCCATCTCAAGGTTGCGATTTCGCAGATGGTCAACCCAGACCGATGTGTCGGCCAGAATCACAGACTGTCGACCCTCACACGCTTGATGTCTTCTAAATCCGGTTCCGTGCCTCCAACCGCCGCGAGCCTACGCGAAGCCTCCATGTGAATCAGCGCCTTCAAAGCCTCCCGGAGCAGGGCCGTTCGTTCCGTCACGCCTGAAAACGCTTGGGCCTTACGTACCAACTCGTCGTCGAGCGCCACAGTTGCTCTCATAAAAACCCTCCTATATCACCAATATTATCACCAAATGGTGATATTTTCAATGTTTCTTCGAACTGCGTGGCTCATACTAATCCCGTGCTGCCTGCTGTTGTGGCGGGTTGGCGGGTCCCGCATCGACCTGATCCTGCCAGCCCGGCAGCCGCTGGTCGCCGGTGATCAGGCGGGCGCCGCGGGTGAAGGTGAAGTAAGTCCAGATCCAGGCGGCGAAGACGGAGAGGCGGTTGCGGAAGCCGATGAGGAAGAAGATGTGGACGGTGAGCCAGGTGACCCAGGCGGGAAAGCCGCTGATGTGGGCCTTGAAGGGCCATTCGACCTTGGCGACGGCGTCCATGCGGCCGATGGTGGCCATGTCGCCCTTGTCGAAGTAGCGAAAGGCTGGGCGCGGCGCGCCTCTCAGGTCGGCGGCGAGGATTTTGGCCAGGTGATCGCCCATCTGCATGGCCGGCTGGGCGACGCCGGGAACCTGGTGGCCGTCCTGCTCCAGGTGGGCCAGGTCGCCGAGGACAAAGACGTTGGAAAGGCCGGGGGGATTAAAGCGGTCGTCGACCAGGACGCAGCCGCGGCGGTCGAGCGGCGCGCCGAGGAGCTTGCCCAGCGGCGATGCCTGCACGCCGGCGGCCCAGAGGGTGACGACGGCGTCGATGCGCCTGCTGCCGGTGCTGCCTGTGGCTTCGACCCAGCCGGGACCGATCGCGGTGACGTGGGTCTGGGTGTGGACCTCGACGCCGAGGCGGGTGAGGGCGGCCTCGGCCTTGGCGGAAAGGTCGGGCGGGTAGGCGCCGAGGACGCGCGGCGAGCCTTCGAGGAGCAGGACGCGGGATTTGGCGGGGTCGATGTGCCGGAAGTCACGGCGCATGTAGAGCTGGGCGATGTCGCTGATGGCGCCAGCCAACTCCACGCCGGTGGGCCCCGCGCCGATGACGACAAAGTTGAGAGGCGGGTGCCAGCCGTGCTCGAGCATCTGGCGCTCGGCAAGCTCGAAGACCAGCAGCACGCGACGGCGGATTTCAGTGGCGTCTTCGATGGTCTTGAGGCCGGGGGCGAGCGGCGCCCACTCGTCTCTGCCGAAATAGGAGTGGGTGGCGCCTGTGGCAAGCACAAGGTAGTCGTAGGTCAGCCGGGCGCCGGAGCTCAGGCCGACGGTGCGGGCGGAGACGTCGATGGCGGTGACCTCGTCCATGAGCACGTCGGTGTTGGGGTGGTTGCGCAGCATGGTGCGGATGGGCTGGGCGATGTTGGCCGGGGAGAGGACGGCGAGGGCGACCTGGTAAAGAAGGGGCTGAAAGGTGTGGTGGTTGTTGCGGTCGATTACGGTGACGTCGACGGGAAGATGGGCCAGGCCGTTGGCGGCGTGGATGCCGGCAAAGCCGCCGCCGATGATGATTACGCGGGGGCGGGTAGGTTGCTGGAGGGGTTTGGTGGGTTCGCCCAAGGTTTGTTGCCTCCCTATCCATGATGCGGGATGGAGGCGATTGGTGGCAGACGGGGTGGGGTTTCGCAGGCCAATTCGTGATGGATGGCGGCGCGCAGGTCTTCGTGGCCTCCCACCCTTGCGACAGTCTTTTCCTCGAAAAGCAGTCGCAACAATGGGGCACGGAGCATTGGTTGTTGGGAAGGTTCGATTCTGAGACCTGGAAGACCACGAATCCCAACCAGCCACGGCCCTGGGAGGAACGGCAGCCCCTGGGGCTCCGCCTCCCGACAATTGCAGACAACGCTCTTGTCCAAACTGCACAACTGCACACCGCCATTTGCGCAAATCCGATAGCCTGCAGCCGCACGATTACCCTAAAAACGATGGCCAGAGCCTTTCCATTTACCCACAAACCGGAAAGCTTCACCCCCGTCATTTTCGTCTGCCCAACTCACCCCTGTTCCCTATGCTCTATTCCCTGTTCTCTATTCCCTAGTCCCTAGCCTCTCCCCCCCCCGACCCACCCCATGCGGTAAGCTGGTGCGGGGGGTACTTTCGATGAGTTTTCGCGCCGTGAGCCGTCTGGCTCTTGCGTCGCTGGCACTGGTATTCGGTCTCGGCCTGGCGGCCCAGCAACCGGCTGTGTCCGAGGCGCTCAATCCGGCCCTGCTGGTCATTCATGTCGACAACGGCCCCAACTCGGCAAAGGCGCAAAGCCAGCATTATGTGGTGCTTGTCTCGCTCGACGGCTTCCGCTGGGACTACGCCAAGCGCGACGGAGCCGCCCATCTGCTGGCCCTCGGCAAACGCGGCGTCTGGGCTCCGGAAGGCATGCTGCCCAGCTATCCCTCCCTCACGTTTCCCAACCACTTCACCATCGTCACCGGCCTTTATCCTGAGCACCACGGCCTGGTCGCCAACAGCTTCTATGACCCGGCCACACAGGCCCGCTACGCCTCCTCCGACCCCCAGGCAGTAACCGACGGGTCCTGGTATAACGGCATTCCTTTGTGGAGTTTAGCCGAGAGCCAGGGGATGCGTTCCGCGTGTCTGTTCTGGCCCGGCTCCGAGGCCAAGATCGCCGGCTTCCAACCCACTTACTATCTGCATTTCGACGACAAGATCGACGATGTGGACCGCATCCGGCAGGTGCTCGCCTGGCTCCGGCTGCCGGCGGCGGATCGCCCTCATTTCATTACCCTTTACTACTCCGAGCCCGACCACGAAGGCCACGAATTCGGCCCCGATGCCCCTGAAACCAAGGCCGCTGTGTTAAAGGTGGATGGCCTGGTGGGCAAGCTGAAGGCCGGCCTCGACGCAACCGGCCTGCCCATCGATCTGGTTGTGGTGAGCGATCACGGCATGATCAAAGCCGAAGGCGGCTGGATCACCCTCGACCAATTCGCTGATTTGACGGGCTTTGAGACCGCCGGCTCCCTGCTCTACGGCAAAACCGAAGAGGACCGCGCCCGCGTCTACAACCAGCTCAAGAAAGCCTCGTCGCAGTTTGTCGTCTATCGTCGCAAGGATGTTCCGGCAGCGCTCAACTACAGCCAGAACCCCCGCGAAGGCGACCCGGTGGTGATAGCCACGGGGCCCTACGCCATCCGCGCCCACGCCCCTCCCGCCGATGCAACGGATCGTCCCCCGACCATCGGCATGCACGGATTCGACCCCCGCAAGCTACCTCAGATGAAGGCCAGCTTTTTTGCCGCCGGACCGGATATTCTTGAGGGGAAGACAGTAGCGCCGTTTGAAAATGTGAATCTGTACCCTTGGCTGGCCCACTTGCTTGGCCTTGCCCCTCCCAGGACCGACGGCAGCCTGGATGTGTTGGCGGGAACGTTGCGCGACGGCGGAGGCGAGGTGGGGAAATAGGCGCCACTGCCGGAAAATGAAGGAGTACGCGAAAAATGAAAATGGTTTTGGGAATTGATGGCGGAGGGACAAGGACCCGCGGCTCGATCCTTGCCGGCGATCGGGTTCTGGCTCACGGAGAAAGTGGTTCCATCAAGCGGCTCCGCGTGGGTGCGGAGGCTGCCGAAGAAAATCTCCGCGCCCTGCTCAAGGATGTGTTTGCGCAGGCCGGCGTAACCGGCGTGCGCGCAGCCTCTTGCGGGGTGGCCAGTTGCAGCCTGCCGGGGACTGTGGAGTGGATCACCGCGGTTCTTCAGGATTTTGGCGCCGAGCGCTCCGAGGTGGTGGGCGATGAGGTGATTGCCCTGGACGCAGCCTTCCAGGGTGGGCCTGGGATTCTGCAGATCGCCGGAACCGGCTCGAATACCATTGGCCGTGCGCCCGACGGCAGCCGGGAGTGGGCGGGCGGCTACAGTTCGCGGCTGGGGGATGAGGGCTCCGGCTACTGGATTGGGCTGCACAGTGTGCGCAGGGCGCTCCATGCCTATGATCGCGAGCAGCCGACCCAGATTCTTGAAAAAGTGGGCGAGATCTGGGGTACGCCGAGCCTTGAAGACCTGGTAAGCCTGGGCGACAGCACGCCGGGACCGGACTTTGCCGCTCTGGCGCCGGCGATCAATGAACTGGCCGAGGCCGGGGACCCGGTCGCGCTGGGGGTTTTGCGCCAGGCCGCGGCCGATCTGGTGGACTTCGTGCTTCTGGTGCGCGCCAAGCTGCGCCGTAAGCACCAGATCGCGGGCGAGGTTCCAGTGGCCTGGACCGGCGGGATCATAGAGAAAATGTCGATCGTGCGCGAAGCCTTCTTCGCCGGCCTCCATGCCGCTGCGCCGCAGATGCCGGTGGGGGCTGAGGGGGTGGTACCCCTCGAAGGCGCCCTCTGGCGCGCCAAACGCCTCGCGGAATCCAAGGAGTAGAGCAATCGGTAGTATCAAAATCAGAAAGTTAGGCGGAAGTTGGCTGCCCATTCTGGATGCTGGCCACGAGCCTTCCTGCCGCATCCACGGCCACCAGCTTGGCGGGTTGGCCGACGGCGAGTGAGCCTGCCTGATCGCTGAGGCCGGTCATCGCGGCCGGATTGGCGGTGAGCAACCGCAGCCCCTGTTCCACCGACGCGCCGGTAAACGCAAGAAAATTGGCCAGAGCACGGTCCAAGGTGAGCACGCTGCCGGCCAGGACATCGCCAAACGAGGCCCTGCCTTTTGCTACCTGAACCGTGAATCCAGCCAGTTGATATTCGCCGTCGGGCATGCCGGTGGCGCTCATCGCATCGGTGATGAGAATGGCGCGCTCCGGTCCCTTGCAGCGCCACCAGATCTTCACCATCTCCGCGGTGTTGTGGATGCCGTCGCAGACCAGCTCGGCAAACAGGGAATCGGTGGTCAGCACAATGCCCAGAATGCCCGGCTCGCGGTGGTCCAGGGGGCGCATGGCGTTGAACGTGTGCGTGGCGCTCACGGCTCCGGCGGCAATGGCGGCGCGGGTCTCGGCGGCCGTGGCATTCGAGTGGCCCACGGAGATGCGCACGCCGCGGCGGGTGGCGTGGGCCGTCAACTCGACCGCTCCCGGCAACTCGGGAGCCAGCGTCATCAGCCGGACGTGGCCCTCGGCGGCCTCGAAGAGCCGGTCGAAGACGGCGATGTCGGGGGCCAGCAGATACTCGGGCGGGTGGACGCCGCGCTTGACGTGGGAAAGAAACGGTCCCTCCAGATGAATGCCGATGGGCCAGGTCACGGTCTCGCCCACGTTCGGCGGCTGAGCCAGCAGCTTTGCCAGTCCCGCAAGCGACCGCAACGTCGCGTCCAGGGGAGCGGTAACCGTGGTGGCCAGATAGCTGCCCGTTCCGTGCGAGGCCAGGAAGCGGCCCATCGTTTTCAGAGCTTCGGGCGTGGCCTCCATCACGTCGTGACCGGCGGCGCCATGGGTATGAACGTCCAGAAAAGCCGGAGCCAGCGTGGCGCCGGGATAGTCGAAAACGCGGCCTCCGGTTCCGGCAGCCAACTCGCCGGCCGCGCGGGGGGTTATCGATGCAATCCGTCCGTCCTCGATCGAGACCACGGGGTGGTCGAGCAGGCCGGTTCCAGTCCAAAGCTTCTCCGCAGTGAGCACCGTGCGCATATGCAAAGATTATTGCACCGCAGGCTCAGCCCGCTCTTGCCGCATTGCATGAGGCGCTCCACGCTTTCATGCCCTGGAAGATCGGGCCAACGATTGCGTAGACCTGCGGCTTAGTGGATGAGCGTCGTGCGTTCAGGCGCCCGCGAACCAGCCTGGATCTGCGCTGCTTTGAGCGCCGCCTGCGTGGCGGCCAGTTCGGCCCGGCACGCCGTAAGCTGGGCTGAGAGCTGGGCGAACTTCAACTCCAGGTGCGCGCGCAGGTCCTCAATGGCCTGTTCCAGCCGGTCGTTGGCGGCAATCTGCTCGGCCTGGCTCGCCTGAACAGACTTGAGGTTGGGCAGGATGACGTCGGAAAGCAGCTGGGTAAGGGATGCAAAAGGCTCGTTCATGAGCAAATTCTAAGCAGAAACCGGCAAATGCGCCTGATTACGGTTGGTCGCGCTTTGGTAACGGCTGCAGCTCCACGATGCCAGGCTGACCATGAAGGTGTAATGGCGCTTTGAAGCAGGAGTATCGTTGTTTTGCTGAGGTTTTGCCATGCATATCAAAGTTCTGTTGACGGTTTTGAGTACGGCCCTCGTCCTGGGGCCGGCGTCTCTTGCGGCGCAGACGGTGGATCTGCCCACGAGCAAACAGTTGATCGGGGAGATTCCGGGTCATCCGCAACGGTTAAACAGCCTGCCCATGTCGATGGCTGTCTCTCCCGGGGGACGGTACGTGGTCACGGTAAATGCCGGGTATGGGACCCTCGAGTCGAAGTATGAACAATCGCTGGCGGTGCTGGATACGCAGACGGGCGCAGTGACGGACTTTCCGGACGACCGCACGCCGGGGAGCGCAAAGCAGACGCTCTACTCCGGATTGGCATTCAGCAGCGACGGAAACCACGTGTACGCGAGCATGGGCTCGGAATCGAACCCGGCCGGCGATGGCAAGGCCGCGACCGGCAACGGCGTGGTGGTTTACGGCTTCAATGAGGGGAAGATCGCGCCGGAGCGCTTCATCCCGTTGCCGCTGCAGCAGCTTGCTCCGGGCAAGAAGACGAAGCTGCTTGGCGGAGTGGATGGCGATAAAGGAGTGCCGTTTCCCGCGGCCATAGCTGTGGTTGCTCTCGGCGGCGCGGAGAAGCTGCTAGTCGCCGACAATCTCTCCGACGATGTGCTGCTTCTCGATCCCTTGAGCGGTGCAATCGAGAAGCGCTTCGATCTCTCTGAAAGCGATGCCGTGCCCTCGACCTATCCCATTGCGCTGGCGGTCTCAAAGGACGGCGAGCGGGCCTTTGTCGCGCTGTGGAATGCATCGGAGATTGTGGAGCTCGACCTGGCCAACCGGACGGTAGTGCGCAAACTGGCTCTGCTGAAGCCGCCTAGCGCTGTGGCTCCGGGGACGCACCCTTGCGCGTTCGAGTTCTCGCCCAATGGAAAGACCCTCTATGTGGCGCTCGCCAACCGCGATGCTGTTGCGGCCGTGAATGTGGGCGCTCGCCAGTTCTCCGTGAAGGGGTACTTCGATACGCGGCTTCCGGGGCAGAGCTATTTTGGCGCGGAGCCCGTGGCGCTGGCGGTCAACGCCGACGGCAGCCGCTTGTATGTCGCCAATGCGGCCAGCGATGCCGTTGCTGTGATCGATACCAGGAAGCTGACTCTGAAGGCGTCGAAGCAGGGAATGGTGGAACCGATCGGATTTGTTCCCACCGAGTGGATGCCCATGTCGATGGCTTTTCTTCCCACTCCCTCCGGCGGAAAACTCTATGTTGCCACCGCCAAGGGCAAGGGAACCGGGCCGAATAACCGTCCCGAGCCGGAAGCGGAAGGTTCCAGCCGCAAGCGGCCGCAGAGACCCACCACCTATATCGCTACGCTGTTGCACGGCTCGCTGGCTACGCTGGATTTGGCTGATGTCGAAGAGGACTTGCCGCGTTGGACGCAGGTGGTGCTGGAGTCGAACCGGATGAAGGCGGCTGAGGAAAAGATATCCTTCGCCGGCCCGGCGCAAGACCGCATAAAGCACGTAATTTACATCATCAAGGAGAATCGGACCTACGATCAGATCTTGGGCGACCTGAAAAAGGATGGAAAGCCTGCAGGCAACGGCGACCCGAGCCTGACCATGTACGGCGAGACCATCACCCCGAACCTGCACAAGCTGGCCCTGCAGTTCGGCGTGCTGGATAACTTCTACGACTCGGGCGAGGTGTCGGGCGATGGGCATGTCTGGTCAAACGCGGCGATCGGTACGGACTATCTGGAGAAAACGTGGCAGCAATCGTATCGCGGCGGACAGCGGACCTATGACTATGAAGGCGTGGTGGCCGAGGGGCTGCCGCTCGAGCAGAAGATTCCCGACGTGAACGAGCCGGCCAGCGGCTACCTGTGGGGCAATCTGGCCTCGCACGGCAAGACCTACTATCACTTTGGCGAATTCATCTCCACCACCTTTTGCAATGAGTTGAAGACCGCAAATCCCCAGCAGGGACCTATGCTGTCCGGCGCTGGCTGTGCGAGCAAGGGCGCCATTGCTCCGGGCGAGGCGCTGCCCGCCGAGTGGGGCGGCGGAGTGAACAAGTGGGCCTGGGCGATTCCGCTGATCGCGACCAACATCGCCACCAAGCCGGAACTGGTGGGCCATTTTGCCGAGGAATCGCCGGACTTCGCACTGATGGTTCCCGACCAGGTCAGGGTCGAAGTTTTCCTGCGGCATTTGAAGGCCTGGGTTGCGGATAAAGAGCAGGGCAAAGACACCATGCCTAACTTCGTGATGCTGCGGCTGCCCAACGACCACACCGCCGGCACGCGGCCCGGCGGACCCACACCGAAGTCCTCGGTCGCCGATAACGACCTGGCGGTGGGCAGGGCAGTGGAAGCGATCTCCCACTCCCCGTTCTGGGACGATACAGCCTTCTTCATTCTGGAAGACGATGCCCAGGACGGCGGCGATCACGTGGACGCGCACCGCAGCCTGGCGCTGGTGGTCAGCAAGTATGCCCCGCGTGGCGCCGAGGGCTCGCCGTTTGTCGATAGCCGCTTCTACTCGACCGTAAGCGTGATCCGGACCATGGAGACGCTGCTCGGCCTGCCTCCGATGAACAACAACGACGCCTTCAGCTCGCTGATCTCGACCTTGTTTACCGGTCCCGGCGATCAGCCGGCCTATGCGGCGGACGTCTCGAACCGGGAGAACGGGCTGATCTATACAGCCAACGCCAGGACGGCCGCAGGCGCGAAAGAGAGCATGAAGATGGACTTCCGCCACGCCGACCGCGCCGACGCGCAAAAGCTCAACGTGATTCTTTGGAAGGACGCCATGGGCAACGTGCCAGTGCCGGCGATGCTAAAAGAGCGCCGCAAGAAGTCCGCGAAGGACGACGACGATTAGGACGCAATCGTCCGTCGCGTACGGCGGCTTTTCCGTTATGATCTTTGCATGGAACTGATCTTCGAGGTACGCGAGGCGGAAGAGGGCGGCTATGTGGCGCGGGCGCTGGGGCAGGCGATCTTTACGGAAGCCGAGACCTGGCAGGAGTTACGCGATAACGTGCTGGAGGTGACAAGTCTCCACTTTGACGATGCGGCGGCAATGCCTAAGCTCATCCAATTGCATTTTGTAAAGGATGAACTGATTGCGGTCGAGGCGGCATGAAACTGCCGCGTGGGGTCTCGGCCGACCGGTTGATTCGCGCCCTGGAGAGGCTAGGTTATACGGTGATTCGCCAGAAGGGAAGCCACGTCAGGCTTTTTCACCAAGACGTGCCTGCGCATTCGATCTCGGTTCCGCTGCACGACCCGCTCAAGATAGGCACATTTCATGGAATTCTTGTCGAAGTGGCCCAAGCTCAGTCCGTTTCAATCCAAGACATCCTCGACTTGCTCTGACCACCTGCGGTGGGGCGGTGCTTGCGCGCCAGGAGAGTTCTGGTGTCCCGCGCCAGCCTGCGGTGCTAGAGCCTGTTATTAACTTTGCGCCCGTAAACCCAATGGAATCAGCGCGGCTTTCGCAAAGCGACTGGGATTCAGGGGGAAACAGTGAATGCATTCCGTGCCACATCTCGCGAGCGCCGCGTTTTACGCGGGTTTTGAGCATTCGGGCAACACATGCCGCGCCTCAAAGTTAATAACAGGCTCTAGCCCTCCCAGGTCTTCCGCCGCGGCGTACGAGACCTGAGGCACCCGGCTAACCCACATCCGCTGGCACGGTTGCTTTCACGGCGGAAAGTTCGGTCATCAGTGAAGCAAACGCATCAATTTGGCTCATGGCAACCTGAGTCATGGTAGAGTGAGTTCCATGCGAAGGATTCTTGTCATTCTCGCCGTCGCGCTTGTTTTTCCTGCCGTATCTCTGAGTCAAGACATGGAACTTATAAAGCCGGGTCCGTTAGGGCGACCGTCCTTGGTGAGGGGTGAGGGTGAAGGCGGAGGAAATTGGGAAGCCCCGATCTCCGTCTATTCGAACCCCGATATTGAACTATTCGTATCCGAGAATCTAACCCTCGGTGGTGTGTATTGGGATGGACCTTCGTATAAGAAGGATGGAACCTACGCAACCTACATCTATACCTTTTACAAGACCGATCACGATTGCCGAGTCCACCGAATTCCGGCGGGACACGAAAGAGATTTGAAATGGCTACAAGCGTGTGCAGAGCTTCGTTACAATCGAAGGCTTGTACAGGTTGATACTCGAAAGAAGACGATCGCCATCCGACAAGTGATTCTCATGGGAAGCGATGGATTCCCCCACCCTGAACTTGCCCACAATTCCGATACCACCATTCCGCTAGATGGTGCCGTGAATCCGACCCTATTCCATGCCGTCAGCCGCATTACCGGAATGCTTGAGGCGGAGCTTCGCAGGCACCCGGAACTCTAGTGGCGCGTCGCAGAGAATTCGTTACTACGGCTGCGGCGAGGCCTCCTTCACCATTCCGCGCTTAATCATGCGCCTGAGGTGGTAGTTGACTGACGCACGCAGGAATGAGCGCGTAAGGGGCGGCTTCTTGATTCTAGAGCCTGTTATTAACTTTGAGGCGCGGCATGTGTTGCCCGAATGCTCAAAACCCGCGTAAAACGCGGCGCTCGCGAGATGTGGCACGGAATGCATTCACTGTTTCCCCCTGAATCCCAGTCGCTTTGCGAAAGCCGCGCTGATTCCATTGGGTTTACGGGCGCAAAGTTAATAACAGGCTCTAGCCTCGTATTCTTTGGTGAAACATTTCTCAACCAAATCCTTAAAGGACCACTCGACTTGATATGGAGCAAGGGCTTCGTACACAATAGTCATCTGATGTCCATCTTGAAGATGGGACGGCCTTGCGGCGCTCGTAAGAATGAAGCGCTGATTATCTGCAATCATAGTTTGCCCCCGACTCAATAGAATAGGCAATCGCAAGACGATAGCCCGGCCCGATGGCCGGGACTCCCGATGTGCGGCTGGATACCCTCATCGTAAGCCCTTCACCGTGCCGGAGCAAGGGCGCGCATTGACGAACCTTTCGGGAGCAGCGGGTGGCCCACATTTCATTTATCCCGCATAGGCTGGGGTGCCCAGGTCTCAAAGGCGAGACCTGGGGCGTCCGGTGAAAGGAAAAGGAAAAGGCGACCGCAGGTCCTTCGACTCCCTGCGCTGCGCTTCGGTCGCTCAGGATGACAGCTTTTTGGGGGGAGGGTTCGCTTTTGAGACCCAGGTAAGCAATTCAACTGCGCAGGTCCAATTAAGATAACTGCATGAGCAAGCGGATTGGGGTGCATCTGGGCACGGCGGGCGGCGCTTCGAATGCAGTGGAGCGGGCCCGGGAGATTGGCGCCAATACCTTTCAGATTTTTTCTTCGAGCCCGCGCATGTGGCGTGCGCCCAGGGTGGACCCCAAGCAGGCCGTCCGCATGAAAGAGCTGCGCGCCAAGCTGGACGTGGGGCCGCTGGTCATCCATACCAGCTACCTGGTGAACGTGTGCAGCCAGTCGGACGATGTGCGCGAAAAGAGCGTCGCGGCGTTTCGCGGAGAGATCGAGCGGGCGCTGGATTTTGGAGCCGAGTACCTGGTGCTGCATCCTGGCTCGTGGAAGGGGCTCACCCGCAACGAAGGCCTCAAACTGGCCGCCGACTCGATTACGCGCGCCATCGACGGGCTTCCGTGGCAGGGAACGGGTTTCCGCATCCTGATCGAAAACACGGCCGGGGCGGAGTTCTCGCTGGGCGGCAGCTTTGAGCAAGTGGCCGAACTCGTCGAGCGGCTCAGAAGCACGGCAGCGGTGGACGTTTGCCTGGATACCTGCCACACCCACGTGGCCGGGTACAACCTGGTCAGTGAAGAGGGCTATCAGGAGACGATGGCGCAGGTCGCCTCGACGGTGGGGTTTGACGCGGTGCGCGTGTGGCACTGCAACGACGCCAAGGCTGAGCGCGGCTCCAAACTCGACCGGCACGAGCACATCGGACAGGGCTCCATGGGCGTCGAACCCTTCCGGCGCCTCTTGAACGACGAGCGTTTTGCCCATGCCGCGTTCATCGCCGAAACCCCGGTGGACGACCCCGGCGATGAAGAGCGGAACGTAAGGGTGCTCAAGAGCCTGTTGCAATAGGTTTTGAAGTTTTCGGCCTGCTCGCCGACCCGCCTGGCACCGGATCATTTGCACTGATTTCCGGTCTATTTGTCGAAGATGAACAAAATATGAACAGAAAAGGCTGTAAATAAAAGCAATCATGAGCTAACATTCATAGTATTGGCGGTCGATCCCGGCGAGTTCATCCTTGGTCTTGCCCCTTTTATGCTGAGTGTGTGACGAAGTTTCAGACGTTCCCCGACAGGGAAAGCCTTTTCCTGAGGAACCGCGCTGCACGCCGGCGGCGAAGACTATCGCCGTGAACACCGGGGCCTGTCAGTCGCGCCGGCTCGACCGCGAATGACACTTTGTGCGAATATATTGCGTGCGGGAGGTGTGTACGTTCCGTGCAAGCATTCTGCGAGTATTAACGACTCTTGCGGCCACAAGTCTTGCGCTGCCGGTCTGGGGCCAAGTCTCCGGGGGGCAAAACACGGCGCCCAACGGCGCCACTGCGCGCAGCGGATCCGAGCCCTACATCGCGGAGTACGAAGTTTCCACCGTGAAGACATTGGCCAATGGATCGACCATCACCCAGGAATTTACCGAAGTCAGGGCAGTGGACGCGCAGGGACGCACGATGACTGCGATAACGACCATTCCGGCATCCAGTGACGAGACAGCGACGACCAAGGTCAGCGTTTCTGACCCCGTAGCTCGTACCAATGCCAGATGGGATTCCCGAACGAGCCTTGCCACAGTGGTGAAAAGACCTTCGCAGGAACCGGGCCGCGCGTCCTGTTGGGCCATAACGCCAGAGAACGTCTCCACCGACTCGGCCACCGATGGTCAGTCGAGCGGCAAAGCCCTCCAGATAGCTGGCCCCCCGACCGGGCTTACCCCAGGGACTCCCACGGTCTCGAAGCCGGGGCAGGTGGAAACAACGATCGAGCACCTTGGCACTCAGACAATCCAGGGCTTTGAGGCGCACGGCAGCCGGGTTACGCAGACAACGCCGGCGGGCGCAGCCGGCAACACTAAGCCGCTTGTCAGCACCAGAGAATCCTGGCAGGTGAACGTGCATGGAATCGGTCTGACGGTGCGCGAGGTGGATGACGACCCTGAGAACGGTAAGAGAATTACCGAACTGGTGAAGTTCAGCCCGGATCAACCGGATCCGGCTAGCCTCCATCCGCCGGAGGGCTACGAGATCTCGACCCAGGAGATGCATCAGGTTCCCTGCCAGCAACCGGCTCCGACCTCGCAATAGACGCCGCCCAGTTTAAACTAGCCCTTATGGCGGAAGACAAAGAACTGCGCTACGACCCGGCGGCGATTGAGCCTAAATGGCAGGCACGGTGGGCCACGGACCCCAAGCTGTACGCGGCCGAGCCTGTTTCCTGCGGCAAGCCCAAGTACTACGTGCTCGAAATGCTGCCCTACCCCAGCGGGCAGTTGCACATGGGGCACGTGCGCAACTACGCGATCGGCGACGCGCTGGCGCGGCACATGTGGATGCGGGGCTACAACGTGCTGCACCCCATGGGCTGGGACGCCTTCGGGCTGCCGGCCGAGAATGCCGCGCTCAAGAACAATACCCCTCCACGCGAGTGGACGCTTTCGAACATCGCCGCCATGAAGCGGCAGATGGAGCGGCTGGGCCTGGGTTACGACTGGGCGACGGAATTGACGACCTGCCTGCCCGACTACTACCGCTGGAACCAGTGGTTCTTCCTGCGCATGTATGAAAAAGGGCTGGCCTATCGCAAGAAGAGCAAGGTGAACTGGTGTCCGGAGTGCGCCACGGTGCTGGCCAACGAGCAAGTTGTGGATGGCTGCTGCTGGCGGCATGAGGGCACGTTGGTCGAGCAGCGCGACCTGGTGCAGTGGTTCTTCCGCATCACCGCCTACGCCCAGGAGTTGCTGGATGGTCTCGACAAGCTCGATGGCTGGCCCGAGAAGGTCCGCACCATGCAGCGCAACTGGATCGGGCGCAGCGAGGGAACGGAGGTGGACTTTTTCCTCGATGAAGAGGGAGACGAGGAAACGGAGGCCAGGGAACAGGGAATAGAGACCAGGGAACAGGGAACCGACCGCCAGCGCATTCGCGTCTTCACCACCCGCGTGGATACGATCTTCGGCGCGACCAGCGTGCAACTGGCGCCGGAGCACGCACTGGTGGCGAGTTTTACCGCGACGAGTCCGGAACTGAAGGCGCAGGTTGACGAGCTGATCGAGCAGCAGAAGAAGGCTCGCGAGGCGGGCGACCTGGGCGCGATCGAGAAGCACGGAGTTCCGACCGGGCGATTTGCAATCAATCCGTATAACGGCCGGCGCGTGCCCATCTGGGTGGCCAACTATATTCTGGCCGACTATGGAACCGGCGCCATCATGAGCGTTCCGGCGCACGATGAGCGGGACTTTGAGTTCGCAACAAAATACGGCCTGCCCATTGCGCAGGTGATTCAGCCCGAGGCGCCGGTCCTTGGCGTTGTGCTGCCCTTCGTCTCCGAAGACGGTGTGCTCGTCAACTCCGGCGAATACGACGGGCTGAGCTGCACGGAAGCTCAGGAGCAACTCCAGGAGATTGCAGAGCGCGGTGCATTCGGCGCAGGAAAGGTCACCTTCCGCCTGAAGGACTGGGGGGTGAGCCGGCAGCGCTACTGGGGCACGCCGATCCCCATGATTCACTGTGAGCGGGACGGGCTGGTGCAGGTGCCGGACAACCAGTTGCCCGTGGTGCTGCCCGCGCAGATTGAGATCACGCAGCAGGGCGGCTCGCCGCTGGGCCGTGTGCCGGAGTTTGTGCACACAACCTGTCCCAGGTGCGGCGGACCGGCCCGGCGCGAGACCGACACCATGGACACGTTCGTCGATTCCAGCTGGTACTTCTATCGCTACACCGACGCCAGGAACGCGAATGCGCCGTTCGATCCCAAAATCGCGCAGTACTGGTTTCCCATCGACCAGTACATCGGTGGCGTGGAGCACGCGATTCTGCACCTGATCTACTCGCGCTTCTGGACCATGGTCATGCGCGATTTGGGGCTGATCGTGAACGATGAGCCAGTGCGGCGGCTGTTCGCGCAAGGCATGGTCATCAAGGACGGGGCGAAGATGTCCAAGTCGAAGGGCAACGTGGTCTCGCCCGACGACATGGTTGCCCGCCACGGCGCCGACGCCGCGCGCATGTACTCCTTGTTTGCCGCTCCGCCGGACCGCGACCTGGACTGGCAGGAGGACGGCGTGGCCGGAGTGAGCCGCTTCCTGAGCCGCGTCTGGCGGCTGACTGTGAAGTATGCGCCGGTGGCGCGTGCAGGGCGCGGCCAACAGCCCACCCGGCAGACTGGCGCGCCCAGCGGCACATCGCTCCGGCTGCTGCGCAAGCTGCATCAGACCATCGCCAAGATCACGCTGGACTTTGAGGGCCGCTGGCACTTCAACACTTGCGTGGCGGCCATCATGGAGCTGGTGAACGATATTCAAGCCGCGGACGCGCAACTGGCGGCTGGCGAGGTCGGCGCGCCGGTGGTGCGCGAGCTGCTGCGTTCGCTGGTGCTGCTGCTGGCGCCTTTTGCTCCGTATCTTGCGGCGGAACTGTGGGAGGAGTTGGGCGAAGCCCAGGGTGAATATCGCTCGGTGCTGCGCGCTCCCTGGCCCGTGAGCGACCCTGAACTGGCCAAGGAAGACGAGCTGGAGATTCCCGTGCAGATCAACGGCAAGCTGGTAACCGTGGTGCGAGTGGCCGCCGACGCCGGGCCCAAGGCCATTGAGGCGGCGGCGCTGGCCGACGGAAAGGTGCAGTCGCGCACGGCGGGCAGGACCGTGGTCAAAGTGATTGTGGTGCCGGGCAAGCTGGTGAGCCTGGTGGTGAAATAAAATGGCCGCGCCCCTGCGCGGAACCCAGTCGCTGGTGGGCCAGATGGGTTGGGTCTTCGACCGGCCCTCGCTGACTGCGATTGAGGTGGGCTGGCGCTGGCTCTTCGGCATTCCGTTCGTCGCTGTATGTTGGATGCAGGCGCAACAGATTCTCACTGTCCTTCCGCCGGAATCCGCGGGGCTCAATGCGATCGACCCGCAAAACCCCTGGGTAGCGGCAGTGCAGCTTGCCAACGCGTGGGCGCTCTACCAGCCGCACGTAATTGCGGTACTGCGCTGGCTGGCGCCGGTGGCCGCGCTGGCCTGGGCGGTTGTCTCCGGACTGGGCCGCAGCCTGGTTTTCAAGCGGCTTGATTCAGGTCTTGCCCCGCAGCTGCCCTTCCGGCTCCCCGGTCTTCGGATTTTGGAGATGATCGCGTTGCAGGCCGCATGGCTGGTTCTGCTGGGCGCAACCTGCTGGGGATGGTTCCGCTCCATCGAGTGGGCGGCGGCCACGCACATTACCACCACCGGCGAGCCGGACCTGGTGGGCTACTCGTTCTGGGTGATCTTTCTTTCGCTGGGATTCTTCACGGCATGGGCGCTGGTGAACTGGGCGCTGTCGATCGCTCCGCTTGTGATGCTGCTGGAAGACTGCAATCCGGCTCAGGCATTGGCGCGCAGTCTGCGGCTGGGAAAGGCGTTCACCGGCAAGCTGGTCGAGATCAACCTGGTGATGGGCATCGTGAACCTGGCGCTCATCGTGCTGGCCATGGTGCTGTCCGCCGCGCCGCTGCCCTTCAGCGATCAACTCGGCCCCGACGCCATGCATGGGATACTTGCCGTGGCCACGATCTTCTACTTTGTGGTCAGCGACTACTTTCAGGTGGTGCGGCTGAAGGGCTTTCAAGAGTTTTGGAAGATGTTTCGCGGTAAGTGAACTACGATATCGGCAGATCAGGATCTTCCCCAAGCCGCCGCCAGACCCTCCTCCATGAATAAAAGAAAACAGCGACGACAATTCCCACTGCGATCTTTTTCTCACTTGGGGTGATTGGCACTGCAAATGAACCGGCTCCGGTTCCGGACTCGCTATTCAGTGACAAGATGGTCAGGATGAGCCGTAGCATCACGAGCCCGGTTAGCACGAGCGCCGAGTACAAACCCGCCACGGCGGCGGACTTGAAAAGCCGCATCAACATCTTCGATTGACCTCACGCGTATTTGACCACATTTCGATTCGCGAAGTCAGGCCTTCCAGCCAGTGGATGCTATGTTCGCTCTGGACCCTTCCGTCGCGTCTTCTCCTACTTTCCGGCGCCTGTGCCTGCCTCATCCTTCAGATACGCAGCGCTGAGTGTGCCTTTCTTCTGTGCAATCGGCAGTAACGTCGGATAGAACTGCACAAAGGTTGTGTCCACCGCGGCATGGGCGGTGTGGCAGGTGTAGCAGGGCGCTCCCTGGGGAATGAGCGTGCCGTTTGAGCCGACTGAATCGAAGGAGAAAAAGGCCCACTTGCCCGGAAAGCGCGCCTCGTCCTTGACGTGGACCTCAAGGTCCATCACGCCCCCGCTTTGAAAATGGCCTTGCTGATTGATCGAGCCTTTGCTCCGCGCCTCTCTTGCTTCCAGGACCATCACGGTCTTGTCGGGCCATGTTCCCGTTTCCAGAAACGCCCGGTAGGCCTCGGGATTGACGAATACGTTGTCGAACATGGAGTGGTCCTGCATACCGGCGGCCTTCGGAGCGTAGCTCATATCGATGCCGGAGGAGAGGTAAATCCACTCGCGATAATTCGTGGGCGGCAACAGTTCTCCGCTTTTGTTATAGGCAGGCGCCGCGGCAGATGCTGCCATTGCGGTCTTGAGTGGACGGAAAGCGATAGGGAGGGCAATAGCGCCTGCAACCAGGCATACCGCTCCCGCGGTGGCGAGTGCTTTGGGGAACACGGTGACCTCCTATGCCACTGGTTACGGAGCGGCTCACAGGAAAGCTCCCCAGTGCTGCCGGTCCATATCGCCGGTGCGCCGTAAACCTAAAAAACCTTCATGCGGATGATCAGATACTTTTTCGGGTCTTCGCGAATGCTTTTCACGAACTGCTGGGTCTGATCCAGGGTCTGGTCGGCGTGGTCGTAAAGGGAGCGGTTCACCACCAACTGCCCGAGCGTGCCCTTGCCCTCGTCCACGCTGGTGAGAATCTTGTCCAGGCGCGTCACGGTATCGTCAAGCTTTTGCGCGAAGGCGGGGTCCTTGACCAGTTTTCCTATCGAACCCTTGCCGGAGTTGATCTCGGCCACCAGTTGATTGGCATTGGAAACGGCGGCGTTCAGATTGTTGTAGAACGAGTCGTCTTTGAGCAGCTTTCCCGCGCTGCCCTTGCCCTCGTCGAGGGCGGTGGTGATCTTGTCCAGGCGATCGATGGCCGAATTGGCGCGCGTGTAGAGCGTATCGTCGTTGATCAGTTTGCCCAGCGAGCCTTTACCCTGGGCGATGGCGCCGGTAATGGTCTGAAGATCGGTGGCGATGAGGGTGATCTTTCTGCCCAGTTCGGGGTCGTTGATCAGCTGGCCCGCGGTGCCGCGCTTGGAATTGAGCGTATCGATCAACAACTCAATCTTGTGCATCAGCGTCTGCACCTGGGTAATGGAATCCTCGCTGGTGCGGATCACGTCCTGAATGCTGGGTGCGCCGGAGGCCTTGAGCTCTGCGTTGTTGGCAGGCGGCGGCCCGCTGGCGTGCACCGAGCTGATATCCACGTAGCTGTCACCCAGAACGCCGGCCTGCGCGATCGATGCGGTCGAATCCGTGTGCAGATCGTGCAGAAACTCGCGGCCCACCTGCATGGACACCTCTACGGGCGTGGGATCGCGATCGGGGACCACGCGTACATGAATCACATTGCCGATGGTCACGCCTTCCAGAGTGACCGGCGCTCCATCCTTGACCCCCGCGGCATTCTCAAAGTAGGAGCGGAGCACCAGCTTGCGCGCAAACAGCCCGCCTGTGGAGCCGGACATGAGGATAATGAGCCCCACCAGCACGGCCATGGCCGCCAGGACCAACGCTCCCACTCTCAGTTGCGCCCATTGAATCTCTTTGCGGCTTGCCACGATGCTCCCTTGGCTGAAATGAGCAGGTTATCGCCTTGAGGATAGCAGAAGGGGCGGCGCTAGCGCCCGTCCTCGAGCACCACACTGGCCATGGCAACCTCGGCAGTATGGGTGATGGAAAGCGCCGCGTGGACGACGCCCAGGCGGGCGGCAATCTCGGCGGCGCGCCCGTGAAGCTGCAGAGAAGGCCTTCCGGACGGTTGGCGGACGACCTCGATCTCCAGCCAGCTTACGCCTTGGCTGATGCCCGTTCCCAGGGCCTTGGCTCCTGCCTCCTTGGCGGCAAACCGGGCGGCAAAGCTTTCCGCGGACGCGCGCTTGCGCCGGCAGTAGGCCTGTTCCGCGCCGGTGTACACACGGTCGAGAAAGCGGCTGCCATAGCGGTCCATGGACTGCTGGATGCGCCCAATCTCTACCAGATCGATTCCGGAGCCGAGGATCATGCTGTCTATCAAGCTACATCATTTTGCTTTTGTTGCGTTTGTGGCCATTCCGGTTGGCCGGTTCCGACGTGGAATCGTGGCCTCGCAAGGGTTGGCCGGCGCACCTCCAATTACCAGTTGACAGGACCGCCGGACCCCTGTGATGCGCGCATGTTTCAAAGCCGGTCAAGGGCCGTTCGACTCCTGCACAATCGTTATGCTGTTCTGCGCGGCTCCGATAAGACCGGTGTGAGGCTGACAATGCCAAGCCGCTACGCGGGGCAAGCGATGAGCATACCTTGGGCGATGCAGATGAAGGCCGTCTCCATCGAGGAGCCCTCTCGACTGGTCCAGACCCTCACCGGCGCCATTCTCGGCTGCGGGGGCTGGGTTCTGAGCCGCGGCGCAAACGATACCGGCGCAGTGAACATGTTGTTCGAGTTCGAGCGCCAGGCCTGTGTGGATATCTACAGTGTGTTGATCGCCGCGGGGCTGGAACTGAGCCAGAGCGGGCATATCCGCTTTACCGAGCTGTGCCAGTGCACCCGCAGCCATCAGCGCGACTGCGGCGCCGAGATCGCCAGCATCGACCTGGAGATTCAAACGTTTCCGGTGGAGATGGTGCATGGCTCCGCGGCCCCGGAAGCGGCCTGATCGGGCCATCGGATCCATCCGAAACGGCCCGCGTCGATTCCGATTTCAGAACAGAAATGGAATAAATCGCTGCGTACTCTTCATGTAATCGGCATAGGCCGCGCCGAACCGCTTGAGATTCTCCCGTTCCTCGGCCATTGCTGTCGCCAGCAGAAAGCCGCTTGCGCCCAGGGTCAGCGCCACGGAGCCGGTCCCGAGCGGGTCCTTGAGCCAGGCGCTCCAGGCAAGCGCCAGCAGGGAAGCGTACAAGGGATGCCTTATCCAGCGATACGCGCCTATCGTAACCAGCGTAGTCGTGTTCTCAAAAGGGAGATTGGCGCTAGGGGCGGCGGTTGGCCGAGGCCGGCCGATCACGCGCAGCAGCCGGAAGCCTTCGATCGCCAGCCCGATCGAGACGGCTCCGAGCAACCATGAAACCAGTTGGCGAACCGAAAGAGGGTTGCGAAACCACAGCGGCGCGTTGAGCAGGATCAGGGCCAGCAGCAGCTCAAACGCGAAAAACCGATAGAAGCCGTGCGTGCGCCAATCCTTGAGCGACCGCCATGACAACGGAAGGATGGCGGCGGATGCGGCGAAGAAAAGCGCGACTCGCAGCATGGATTTCGTCAACCTCCGGATGAAGCCGAACGGCACTGATCGTAGCAAAGGCCGGCTACGCTTTCAACCGGCCTCCACCAGCCCATAGCGGCGCTGCCACGCCTCTTTGAGCCGCGCCCACACGCGCGCCCGCTCGGCGTCAGTCACTTCGCCGGCCCTGGCTTTATCGGTGCCGGGAGCGTTGGCAAAGCGGGCGGCCTCCATCTTGGCCAGCTCCAGCAACTGCCGGTCGCGCACCAGGTTGGCCACGCGAAAGTCGGGCAGGCCGGCCTGCCGGGTTCCGAAAAACTCGCCGGGGCCGCGCAGGTTCAGGTCCAGCTCCGCCAGCTCGAATCCGTCCTGGGTGCGCACCATGGCGTTCAGGCGTTCCTCGCCGAGCGGTGAGACGCGCGGGCCGGTCATCAGAATACAGTAGCTTTTGGCCGCTCCACGGCCCACCCGGCCGCGCAACTGGTGCAACTGCGCCAGGCCAAATCGCTCCGCGTGCTCCACCACCATCAGGGTGGCGTTGGGCACATCGACGCCGACCTCGATGACGGTGGTGGCCACCAGCACGTCGATCTCGCCGCGCTGAAAGCGGCGCATGATGATCTCTTTCTCGTCGGCGTCCAGGCGGCCATGGAGCAGCGCTACGCGCAGGCCGGCGAGCGGGCCGGTGCGCAGCTTTTCGTGCATCTCCACGGCGGATTTGAGCCCCGACTTGGCCCCAGGATTCGCTTCCTGCGCGGCCTTCGGGAACAGCTCCGCCGTCTTACCCTTGCGGGTGGATTTGCGAGCGGCCATGCGCGCAGTCGGCGGCGGCGGCTCAAGGCCGGCCTCCGCGTCGTCGTGGGAGAAATCCAGCTCCGGCTGGTCCTCTTTGGTTCCCTCGATCACTGGGTAGACGATGTAAGCCTGCCGGCCCTGCGCCACCTGTTTGCGAACGAACTCCCACACTTTTTCCGCTTCCTCGCCCGGAACCCGCCGCGTGACGATGGGCGTCCGTCCCGGCGGCAGCTCATCCAGGACGCTCACGTCCAGATCGCCGTAGAGCGACAGCGCCAGCGTGCGCGGAATCGGCGTTGCGGTCATCACCAGCACGTCCGGCTCGGCCTGGTTGGGTTTCTTCATCAGCTTGAAGCGTTGCAGCACGCCGAAGCGATGCTGCTCATCGACGACCACCAGCCCCAGCCGGTCGAACTCGACTTTTTCCTCAATGAGGGCATGAGTCCCGATCACCAGTTGCGCCTCGCCGCGGTTGATCTCGCCGCGGGTGTGGCGCTTGCGGTCTTCATCGAGAGAGCCGGTGAGCAGCACCACGCGCGGCTTGCGGCTCGACCGCTCCAGCAGTTTGCGCGCGGCCAGAAAGTGCTGTGTGGCCAGGATCTCGGTGGGCGCCATCAGCGCCGCCTGGTAGCCGTTTTCCATGGCCACCAGCATGGCCTGCAGCGCGACGATGGTCTTGCCCGATCCCACATCGCCCTGCAGCAGGCGGCGCATGGGGCTCGCGCTGCGCATGTCGGCCACAATCTCGCCCAGCGCCCGCTTCTGCGCCTTGGTGGGATGAAACGGCAGCACCTCGCGGATGGCCTCGCGAACCTTGTCGGTGGTGGCAAACGCGATGCCGGCGCGCTCCCTCATGCGGCGGCGCTTCAGCTCCAGGCCCAGTTCCAGAAAGAACAGTTCCTCGAAGATCAGCCGCCGGTGAGAGGGCGTCGCCCAGCTTTGCAACTGGGCAAAAGGCGTGCCTTCAGGCGGAAAATGAACCTCGCGCAGCGCGGTCTCGCGCTCCGGCAGGTCGAGCCGGGCCAGCATCTCCCTCGGCAGGCACTCCGGCACCGCGCCGCGCACCGCCTCCAGCAGGTTGAAGATCGTCTTTCGCTGCCAGCGCGAGGCCAGCCGCGCCCCGCCCAGCGACTCGTAGACCGGCGTGATGCGGCCCACTTCAAGCAGCCGCGTTTCGGCGTCATCGCTCGCGTCGGGCAGCACCTCGAACTGCGGCTGGATCATCTTCAAATTGCTTGTGGAGCGCGACGGCTCGACCTTGCCGTAGACGGCCACCGTCTGCCCGGCGTGAAACTTGCCGCTCAAATAGCTTCCGTTGAACCAGATGCACTTCAACGCGCAGCGGCCCTGTCCCACGGTCAACTCGAAGATGGGCATCCTGCGGGTGCGCAACAGCGCCGAGCCCCGCACCTCCGCGATGACGCTTGCCATCTCGCCGGGCTTCAGTTCGTCCAGGCTGCGCGGGTGCTGGCGGTCCTCATAGCGGAAGGGCAGGTGGTAGAGCAGGTCCTCGGCGGTCTGGATGCCCTTGACGGCGAGCATCTTGGCCACGCGCGGACCCACGCCGCGCACATACATGACTGGAGTATCGAGGCCGGGCACAATTTGGATGCTAAAGCATTTGTCTCCAGGTTGTGGGCCCGCCCTCGCCCGTACTATTCTGGCGGTTGCATTTCACCCGAACCGCATCCATAATCCTCGCATTGCGATTCGCGCGCAACAGACCGGGCCCCGGTTGCCCTCACAAGGAGAACTTTATGCCGACCGTCACCTCCATCATGGCCGACCTGAAGAGCAAAGGCAAAGAGCAGACGCGGAAGATCTATGCTCGTCACGGCATGGCGCCGGAGCGCGTCTTCGGGGTCAGCGTCGCGGACCTGAAGGTCATCGCGAAATCCATCAAAGGCCAGCAGGCTCTGGCCTGCGAACTCTACGAAACCGGCAACATGGACGCCATGTACCTCGCCGGAATGGTGGCCGACGGCGCGAAGCTGACCCGCACACAGTTGAACGCTTGGGCCGAGAGTGCGGGGGGCCTGCAAATGATCTCCGAATACACGATTCCCTGGCTGACCGTTGAGAATCCGCACGGCCGCGCATTGGCCCTGGAATGGATCAAGTCGAAGAAGGAGCACATCGCCGCCGCCGGCTGGTCCACGTATTCCGGGCTCGTGGCTACGAAAGCGGATGAAGCCCTGGACCTTGGCGAAATCGAGAATCTTCTCGATACGGTCGTCAAGCAAATCGGGAGCGCGCCGAACCGGATTCGCTACACGATGAACACTTTTGTGATCTCCGTGGGAGGCTATGTGAAGCCTCTGCTGAAGCAAGCCAAAGCCATTGCGCGCCGGATTGGCGCAGTCTCGGTGCATATGGGCGACACTGCCTGCAAAGTGCCGCTGGCCACGGCCTACATCGAGAAAATCGAAGCCGCCGGGCGCGTCGGCAAAAAGCGGAAGACCATGCGATGCTAATGGGCCTGCCGACAGGGCGAAGTTCCCTGTGATGCGACCCGCCCGGCGCGTGTATTGTTGTATGCGGCGGAAATCTTTGAAGTTCGGAGGAGCTAAAGTGAACGAACTGAATCGCAGGAATTTTCTCAGGGTGGCGGGCGCGGCATCGGCGGGGACGTTGCTGGGAGCCAGGCTGCATGCGTTGGCCGCAGTTCAAAACGAGCCGGCCAGGCCGGTCTCGGCCAACGACAACATTCAGATCGCGCTGATCGGCGCGGGGGGCCAGGGGCAGTTTGATACCAAGGTTGCGGTGCAGGTTCCGGGCGTAAAGCTGGTGGCCGTGGCCGACTGCTACAACGGCCGACTGGACCACAGCAAGGAGATCTGGGGCACGGACACCTTCACCACGCGCGACTACGGCGAGATTCTGGCGCGCAAGGACATCGACGCGGTCATCATCGGCACGCCCGATCATTGGCACAAGCAAGCCTCGGTGGACGCCATGAAGGCCGGCAAGGATGTGTATTGCGAGAAGCCGATGATCCATTTGTACGCGGATGGGCCGGCGATGATCGAGACCGCGCACTCAACTGGACGCATTCTCCAGATCGGCAGCCAGCGCGTGAGCTCGGTAATTTATGCCAAGGCGAAAGAACTCCTCGCCGCGGGGGCCATCGGCCAGCTCAACATGGTGACCGCGCGCTGGGACCGCAATTCGGCCACGGGCGCCTGGAGCTACACGGTTCCGCCGGATGCCTCGACGGAGACCTGCGACTGGCCGCGTTTTTTGGGCACCGCGCCGAAGATTCCCTTCAATGCCGAACACTTCTTCCAGTGGCGCAAGTGGAAGGCTTACGGAAGCGGCGTGGCCGGCGACCTGTTTGTGCATCTGTTCAGCGGAACACACTTCATTACCGGGTCAAACGGGCCCACGCGGGGCATGGCCACCGGAGCACTGCGCTTCTGGAAAGACGGCAGGGACGTGCCGGACGTGATGCTGGGTCTGTTCGACTATCGGGAGGGATTCAACCTGAGCCTCCGCGTGAACTTTGTGGACGGCGGCGAGGAGAGCGAAGGGCTGATCTTTACGGGTTCGGAAGGCACAATGGAGATCGCCGGCAACTCAGTGAGCGTCAACCGCGTGCCGCGCGAGAAGGAACCCGGATTGATGATTGAGACCTTCCCTGAAGCGATGCAAAAGCTCATTCTGGAGGACTACCGGAAGAAGTATCCGCGCCCGCACCCCGAAGGAGAGCCGCCGGTGGGATACGAGAAGTATGTAGCGCCGGACGGATATGTCGACAGCTACGACCACTTCAGAAATTTCTTTGAAGCGGTGCGATCCCGCAAGCCGGTGGTGGAAGATGCTGTTTTCGGTTACCGGGCAGCCGGAGCCGCACTGCTGAGCAATCTCAGCATCGACCGCGGAACAATCGTCCACTGGGACCCGGATGCAATGAAGCTGGCCTGAAGGAGAGTGTTCGAGGAGATTTGCGGCCATTGAAGGCGCGTGCGTGACCGGCTGTCCGCGAGCCCATCTGCCGGCCCGGCGATTCCCGCATAAAGCGCGGATTCCAGTACCGCGACCGTGTGGATATGTCGTCTCCCAGGTCTTCCGCCGCGGTCCGCCACGGCGGAAGACCTGGAGCCACCCAGATCCTAATCGTCGACATTTCACAACCACACGGTCGCGGTACTTGGAGTGTGTCGGAAACAGGAGATTTACGCAGCCTAACCCATTTAGAATCAACTGCTTACGTAAAATGTAGAATTCGTAAGTTATTGATTCTAAAGGATGAAAAACCTATTCCCGACAGACTCCCAGGACCGCGACCGTGTGGATATGTCGTCTCCCAGGTCTTCCGCCGCAGTCCGCCGCGGCGGACGAGACCGGGGCCACCCAGATCCTCATCGTCGACATTTCACAATCACACGGTCGCGGTACTAGAGGCGGCTCCATCGAGGGCCTCTAGGACTTTGCCAGAAAGTAAGCCTCAACTGCCTGTTTCAAGGCCGAGCGATCGAGATACGGCTTTCTGCCTTCATATTGCGCGGCCCAGCAGACCTGGTTCACAATATCCCGCGGATAGCACGATCGCAACTCTTGCTTCAGGGTCACGTGAATGAAATCGATCAGATCGTTGGGTATGCCGATGTCAAAGGGGACTTGATTCTGAGCGGCAACCCGGCAGAAGATTTCATTGAAATTGTCGTCTGAAACTTCGCCGATTCTGATCTTGGTTTGAATCCTTCGCAGGAAGGCGGGATCCACCAGTTCGGCCGGATCCATATTGGACGCAAATACGATCAGCATTTCGAACGGGACCTCGATCTTCTTGCCTCCTGCCAGAGTCAGAAAATCGATCCTCCGATCGAGGGGAACGACCCAGCGGTTCAGCAGTTCGTCCGGGCGAATTCTCTGCCGTCCGAAATCATCGATGATCAGGACGCCGTTATTGGCTTTCATCTGCGCGGGGGCGACATAGAATTTTGTAGTCGGGTTGAATTGCAAGTCCAGCATCTCGGCCGTCAACTCTCCGCCGACCAAAACCGCGGGGCGATGGCAGAGCACCCAGCGGGAGTCGTGGTTTTTGGGCTCCGACTCCGGTACACGCTTGTGGATTGACGGATCGTAAATCGTAATGATCTGACCATCCACTTCCACCGCGTACGGGATCCAAACCTCATCGTCGGCGAGCACCCGCGATAGCCCTTCGGCCACGGTCGTCTTTCCAGTTCCAGGCGGCCCATAGAGAAAAACGGAGCTACCGGAGTTGAGTGCCGTTCCGAGCTGCCGTAACATCTCATTTTCGATGACCAGATGGGAAAATGCCCGCTTGACATGGGCGGCGTGCACCTCCACCTTCTTGACGCTCTGTTTCCTGGTCTGCTCAGCGTAGCTCTCAAACGATACTGGCGCAGCGCCGGAATAATGGCTCTGGGCGAGAAGGTCCACAGCTCGCGATCTGCCCTGAGATGTGATGGCGATCTGAGGGACCGTGCCGGTCATTCCAGTGACCTGGCAGAGCAATTCCGCGCGCAGCTTGCAAAACAGTTCGTTTGCCACTTCGTAGCTGAGCTGGGTCCTGTTGGATAGCTCAAGAACGGAGAGCGAACCGGACAGATAGAGAGTCTTTAGCGCAATATCCTCGAGAATTGACTGACGCACATCAAGTGCCGCGATGGTCTGGGGCTTGTGGGTCGGCCCGGAAACGGGCCCAGATTCGACAAAATCGTCGTCGTTGTCGTATCCGTACATCGATAGAAGTGTCGCCATATTGGTCCCCCAAGTTCAGATACAAATCTATCCGCTGTTGACGATCTTGAATCTCCCTCTTTGTCGGCACTTAAGTGACTCTTTAGTAGTACCTTGCCCTGATTTTGTGCCGGTTTTCAGTCAAAAAGTAATGGGGGGCGGGGAGAATCGAACCAATGCGGGGAGAATCTGACCGGTATCGCGAAGGAGAGGGGCCCCGGCTGAACTGGCGCCGAGGAGGCATCTGGACCCTTCCGGAACCCTTTTTGCGCATCCCTGCCTACCAGGGCCAAGGAGCAGTCTGCGCGGAGCGGGCTTTGCTACACTGCTCCAGAGACCGTTCCCCGGTTGACCAGGCGCCGAAACCAGAACAAGTGCGGCGGGGGTATCCATGCCAGTTGTTGAACTCGCAGGAGTGACCAAGGCCTACGAGAACAAGGTTGCCGTCTGCAACCTGAGTCTGTCGATCGACGCGGGCCAGATGTTTGGCCTGCTGGGGCCGAACGGAGCGGGCAAAACCAGTTCCATTCGCATGATGATGGGCATCACGCTTCCCGACTCCGGCCGGATCAGGCTTTTCGGCAAGCCTTTCGAGCGCAAGAGCCTGGAGCGCGTTGGCTACCTGCCCGAGGAGCGCGGCCTCTACAAAAAAATGAAGGTTCTGGAGCAACTGGTCTTCTTCGGCCAGTTGCACGGGCTCACGGCTGAAGAGGCGCGCAAGCGGGCCATCGAATGGGCCAAGCGCATGGAGATCGCCGATGCTCTGCCGAAGAAAACCGAGGAGCTTTCCAAGGGCATGCAGCAGAAGATCCAGTTCATTGCCTCGCTGCTCCACGACCCTGGCATTATCGTCATGGACGAGCCGTTCGCCGGCCTCGATCCGGTGAATGCGGTGCTGGTGGAGCGCACTTTGCTCGAGCTCAAAGACCAGGGCAAGGCAATTCTTTTTTCCACTCATCGCATGGATCAGGTGGAGAAGCTGTGCGACTCAATCTGCCTGATCAACAACGGCGAGGCGGTGCTGGCGGGCAATTTGCGCGAGATCAAAGCCAGCTACGAGCGCAACCATGTGATCGTCGAGTTTGAGGGAAGCTCCGATTTCCTGAACAGCGAGGAGATCGCCGAGGCCAGGAACTTTTCCGGCCACGCCGAAATCCGGCTCAAGGAACACGGCAACGCGCAAAAGCTGCTGCACGAGGCCGTTCGGGTAGCCACCATTTACCGTTTCGAGCTGGTTGAGCCCTCGCTCGAAGAGATATTCATTCAGACCGTGGGAGGCAAGGCCGATGCGTAACATCTTCCTGATTGCCAGGCGGGAATACCTGGAACAGATACGCGGGCGGGCCTTCAGGGCGACCACGGTGGGACTGCCGGCGGTGTTCGCGCTGATCGTCGGCGTGGGCTACCTTTCCAGCCTTGGCCTGGGCGCCAACAAACATTTGACCATCGCGACCGGCGACGCGGCGCTGGCCAACGCCGTTCGCAGTCGGCTGGTCGGCGACAAGGACGGACAGGCCACCGTGGATGTTGTAGCCCCGGCCAGGCCCGAAGACCGCGCCGCACTCGTCGGTCAGGTCAGAACCAGGGCCATCGACGGACTGCTGTGGATCGAGACTCCGGCCGGAGGACTGCCCACGGCAACCTACATCTCGCAAGCTTCAGGCGACTTTATCACCACCGCCCGGCTGAAGGAGGCCTTGAACAATGGCCTCGTAGAGGAACACTTGACCGGCGCCGGAATGAAGCAGGCCGAAGCTGATGCCGTGGTGAAGGGCATTTCGATCGAAACCTTCCAGGTGAAGAAAGACGGCGCGCTGATCAAGAGCAATGCGCAAGCGTCTTTCTGGAAGGGCTATGTGATGGCGATTCTGCTTTCCATGACCACCATGATCTACGGCATGAACGTGGCTCGCTCGATCATTCAGGAAAAGACCTCGCGCATCTTCGAAGTGATGCTGGCAACGGCCAAACCCAGTGATATGCTGGCCGGCAAGCTGATCGGCGTGGGCGCCGTGGGCCTGACGCAAATCGTCATCTGGCTGATTACCGGGACCGCGATCTTTATTTCTCCATTTGCCGCCGCGCTGCTGACCGGGGACTTCGCAATCCAATTTACATGGACCGAGGGTGTGCTTTTCCCGGTCTACTTCGTGCTTGGTTACTTGCTCTACAGCTCTCTGTTCGCGGGCCTTGCAGCCACTTGCGAGACCGAGCAGGAGCTGCAGATGTACATGCCGCTGGCCGCGGCGCCCACCTGGCTCAGCTTTGCGATGATCCTGCTGATCATCAACGACTCCAACTCCGTCTGGTCGATCGCGGCCTCATTTTTTCCGCCCACCGCCCCCATCATCATGTTCCTGCGCATGGCCTCGCAGATTCCACCTGTATGGCAGTTTGCGGTTTCCATCGGCCTCATGCTGCTCAGCATCTGGGGTACGCTGTGGTTCTCCTCGCGCCTCTATCGGGTGGGCATCCTGATGTATGGCAAGCGCGCCACGCTGCCCGAGCTGCTGCGCTGGGTGCGCTACTCCTGAGCGGAGGTCGCCGCGGCGACCGGAGTCGGGGCCCCCGGGCGACAGGTCTTCGTCGCTGGGGTGGGGAGTCGAAGGATCTGTGTTTCGGCTGCTTACACTAGAATCATCTCAGTGACCGCCAGCCTCAAATTCACTTTTGTCCAGCGTCTTGTGCTGGCCGTGGCGCCACGCGTGGTGTCGGCGCTGGTGTGGGTCGCCGGCCTCACCTGGCGTTTTGAGGTGATTGCCGAGGAGGGCGTGATTCCCGTCCTTTTCGGCGAAAAACCCGGACCGGAGATTTACTGCTTCTGGCACCAGTGCGTGCTGCCTTGCACCGTGTATTTCCGCCGCTCCCACGCCGTCATTCTCATCAGCCGCAGCTTCGACGGCGAGCTGGTTACGCGCTTCCTGAGGAGATTCGGCTTCGATGCCGTGCGGGGGTCGAGTTCGCGGGGCGCGCGCGAGGGGCTGCTGGGGCTGGCGCACATCGTCAAAAGTGGAAGGACGGCCATCTTCACCGCCGACGGCCCCCTCGGCCCCATCTACCAAACCAAGATGGGCCCCATCAAGCTGGCGCAGATGACCGGCGCGCCCATCGGCGCCTTCCACCTGGAACCCGAGCGCGCCTGGACCATGCGCTCCTGGGACCGGTTTCTCATTCCCAAGCCTTTTTCCCGGATTTGCGTCAGTTGGGCGCAGTGGACGCGCGTCCCGGCCGATCTCCCTGCCGAAGAATTTGAGCCCAAGCGCCAGGAGCTGACGGCGGCCATCGAACGCGCGCGCCTGCGGGCGCTGGAGTATTTCAAGAAGGCCAAGGCATGAACGGCCTCCCAGTGATTTCGGCGCATCGTTGGAAACAGAATGGGTGCCCCACCCTCGAAGTGAAACTGGGTGCCCCACCCTCGCTCCGCCGCGGCGGACCGCGGCGGATTTTTGCGGCTAGGGTGGGATCGCGCCGAACACTCTTTCGGGGCAGGATCAAGAAAGAAGACAGAGCCATGAACGGCCTTCGTGTTGACGACTTCGACTTCGACCTGCCCGCGGAGTTGATCGCGCAGCAGCCTCCAGCGGAACGTGGCCAGAGCCGCATGTTGGTGATGGATCGCGCCAACGGCGCTTTGCGGGATGCGAGCTTTGCCGATTTTCCATCGTTGCTCCAAGCGGGCGATTTGCTGGTGCTCAACGACAGCCGCGTGATTCCGGCGCGGCTCTATGCCCGCCGCACCCTCCTCCGCGACCATGAGAAGCCATCCGGCCGCATCGAAGTCCTTCTCACCGAGCCGGCAGTCCCGGAAATGCCCCGTGCCCCATCCTGTCATCCTGAGCGAGGTCGCCGCGGCGCCCGAGTCGAAGGACCTGCGTCTCGTCCTTCTGCGGAAAGGGTGGGAAACCACGAACCCGAACCGGCATCGAGCGAAAACCTCTGGCGCGCCCTGGTCCGGCCAAGCAGGAAGATAGCTATCGGCGAGCGCCTTGTCTTTCCCGGGCCCTCGGGGGCGATCGAGCTGGAGGCTGAGGTGATGGAGCGCGGCAGCTTCGGCGAGCGGCTGCTGCGTTTTGCGCCGGTTGACGACTTCTTCGCCGTGCTGGAGCGCATCGGCCACGTGCCCTTGCCGCCCTACATTCGCCGCGCCGATGCGGACGCGGATCGCGAGCGCTACCAGACCGTCTTTTCCCGCGAACCAGGCTCCGTGGCCGCTCCCACGGCGGGGCTGCACTTTACCCAACAGATGCTTGAGTCGCTGGCGGCAAAGGGGGTCGAGGTTGCGCGTATCACCCTGCACGTCGGGCTGGGCACCTTTGCTCCCTTACGTGTCGAGAGGCTTGAGGACGTCAAGCTGCATCGCGAGCGCTATACGCTGAGTGCCTCTGCCGCCGATGCCGTCAATCGAGCCGTCCGCGACCGAAGGCGCATCGTTGCCGTCGGCACCACGGTCGTGCGTACGCTCGAAGCCGCCGCGGCGACTGCGCTCCAGCCAGCCGGCGGCGAACTCAAGCCGCATTCCGGCGAGACGGAAATCTTCATCTCGCCCGGCTTCGAGTTCCGCCTGGTGGGCGCCCTGCTTACCAATTTCCATCTGCCCAAGTCGAGTCTCCTGATGCTGGTGAGCGCTTTTGCCGGGCGAGAACGGGTGCTGGCTGCCTATCGTCACGCCGTCGAGCAGAAGTACCGCTTTTTCAGCTATGGGGACTGCATGTTTTTATCCTGACGCGGCGCGGGTAGACTCTGTAACGTGACAGACCAAGCCAGGCCGCCTGTCTTCCTGCTCGGCGCAATCTCCTTCGTCTGTCGCGCCAACTTGCTACCGGCTCTCCCGCCGCCCGCGTTCAGCGCCGCGTTTGCCAGGGCCGACGCATCTTAATTTTTCAACAAACTCCCGGCAGAAAAGGCGAATGCCTTTGCCGTTGTTTGTCCCGTCGGAGGGAACAGGGGCATTCATGCCCCTGAAATCATGCTCGAAGCGATAGGGCTTTAGCCCCGGGCTAAAGAAGTCATTGGAACGCTCGCGCGCAGGAATCGCGCATTTGTACCCGTTTTTCCGGTTTCGGGTGTACGTCTTTCAACACCATCCATCGCCGAATTTGCCCATCTTCCAGACTTGTTGTGGCTTCGTTCGTCCACCGTACTTCGACTCGCTCACGCACCCTTCCCTGGGCCCTGACCCGATGTCCCTTGCCCCCTGTTACACTCTCTAGCGTGACAGACCAAACCAAGCCGCCCGTCTTCCTGCTCGACACCATGTCGTTCATATTCCGCGCTTACCACGCCATGCAGCGCAGCCGCCCCATGTCGACCCGCGAGGGCCTGCCCACCGCGGCCACCTACGTTTTCGTCAACATGATCAAGAAGTTACGGCAGGATTTTGCGCCGCTTTACTTTGCCGCGGTCTTCGACGTGAGCGGTGAAGTCTTTCGCGACGAGCGGGCGCGGGCCATTGGCACGCTGCGCAAATGGAACGGCAAGACGCAGAGGTTTGACGAGGTGAGCTACGAGGGGTACAAGGCCAATCGCGCGTCGATGCCGGAGGATTTGAGACGGCAAATCCCGTACATTCGGCGTGCTTTAGTGGCGCTGCGTATTCCCATTCTGGAGGCGGAGGGATTTGAGGCCGACGACGTGATCGGCACGCTGGCCCGCGAGGCCGCCGAGCAGGAGCACGAGGTCTTCATCGTCTCCGGCGACAAGGACATGATGCAGTTAGTGACGCCGACGGTGAAGATCCTCAACCCGCAGAAGGACAACCTGATCCTCGATCCCGCCAAAGTGATTGAAACGCTTGGGGTTCCACCGGAGAAGGTGGTCGATGTGATGGCCCTGCGCGGGGATGCGGTCGATAACATTCCCGGCGCGCCGGGCATTGGCGACAAGGGCAGCGTGGAGCTGATTCTGGAGTTTGGCAGCGTGGAAGCGGTGCTGGACCGGGCTAGCGAGGTCAAGCGCAAGAGCTATCGGGAGTCGCTGGAACAGAATCGCGACGCTGTGCTGCTCTCAAAGGAACTGGTCACCATCGACAGCCACGTGCCGCTCGAGCTGGATCTGGCGGCCATGGAGACGCAGCAGCCGGATATCGAGGCCTGCCGCGAACTCTTTACGGAGCTTGAGTTTACGTCCATGCTCCGGGACCTTGCGCCTGCGGGCGGCAGCCCTTTGGTTGAGTTTATTGACGAGCCGACATCGGAACAGGCCGCCGCGTTCTACGCCGCCGCGCGGGAACTTGGCTTTGCCTTTGCGCTGGATGCGGCTGCGCCCGCAATTGAGGAGGCAGAAGACGAGACGCCGCAGACGCTTTCGTTGCTGGATGTGGCCGAGGCGGCGGAGAAACAGACCAGCTTCAGCGTAGGCGTGTGTGCGGAGCCGGGAACGGCGCTGCGCTTGCCGCTGACGGCCGAGTTGCGCGCGCAGCTCGAAGACGCTTCAGTGCCCAAGTGCTTGCATGATTGGAAGTTGGCTTTGCACGTGCTGAGCGGGAGGGGGGTTGAGCTGCGGGGCCAGATCGACGATACGATGCTACTCTCCTACGCGCTGAACCCGACCCATGCCACGCAGTCGCTGGCCGATGTGGCGGCGCGGCACGGGCAGGCGGCGCCGTCTTCGCTGGCGGCGGGCGCGGCGGCGATTCATGCGCTGGTTCCGGCGCTGCTTGCAGAGGTGGAAAAGGCGGGTGTGGGGCGGGTTTACAAGGAGATCGACCTGCCGCTGGCGCCGGTTCTCTACAGGATGGAGCGGGCCGGGGTGCGCATCGACAAAGGCGCATTGGACGTTCTATCCAAACGGTTTAGCGTGGAACTGGAGCGGGTGGGCGAGCGCATTTTCGAGCTGGCGGGGCGAAGGTTCAACATCAACTCGCCCAAGCAGTTGGGAGAAGTGCTCTTTACGCACCTCGGTCTGCCCGCGCCGGCGAGCCGGGGGAAGGGGAAGGCCGTTTCAACGGCGCAGGATGTGCTGGAGCAGCTTGCCGAACAGCACGCGGCGCCCAGGCTGGTGCTCGAATACCGGCACTTGTCAAAGCTCAAGTCCAATTATATCGATGCTTTACCGCTGCTGGCCGATGCGGAGTCGCGAGTACACACGACGTTTATGGCGGCGGCGACGGCGACGGGAAGGCTGTCTTCAGTGAACCCGAATCTGCAAAACATTCCGATTCGGACGGAACTGGGGCGGGAGATTCGGGCGGCGTTTACGGCGTCGTCTGGGACGCAACTGCTTTCGGCGGACTACTCGCAGATTGAGTTGAGGCTTCTGGCGCACTTCAGCGCCGATCCGCTGCTGGTGCGGGCTTACATTGAAGGCGATGATATTCATACACTTACGGCGAGCGAGGTGTTCGGGGTTCCGGCCGAGACGATGGACAAGGAGACGCGGGGACGGGCCAAGGCGGTGAATTTCGGCATCGTCTATGGGATTTCGGCGTTCGGGCTGGCCGCGCAACTGGGGATTCCGCAGGCGGAGGCACGGGCTTACATCGAGCGGTACTTTGCGCGGTATGTTGGAGTTAAAGCCTTCATAGAAAAGACGTTGGAGCAGACGCGGCGGGAGGGGTCGGTGCGCACCATGTTCGGGCGGGTGCGGCCGATTCCGGACATCGAGAGCCGCAACCCGAATCAGCGTGGATTTGCCGAGCGGACGGCCATCAATACGCCGCTGCAGGGGACGGCGGCGGACCTGATCAAGCTGGCCATGATCGCCATCGACCGTCAGCTGACGGAGCGCAAGCTCAAGACGCGCATGGTTTTACAGGTACACGACGAGCTGCTGTTCGAGGTTCCCCCGGAGGAGACTGCCGAGGTGGAGACGCTGGTGCGGTCGGAGCTGGAGGGGGTTGTGAAGCTCAGCGTTCCACTGGTGGCGAAGCTAGCGTTTGGGGCGAACTGGAGAGATCTATAACAGGGACTAGGGACTAAGGGACTAGGGACTAGGGACTAGGGATCGGTGGGGCAGCGAGCAATTCAGCGCACTGTGAAACTATGTCGTGCTATAAGCGTACAAACTGTGTAGTGCTATAAGCCTACAAAAAGAAGGAAAATGCCGGCCTCGAAGGCTACAAACTGAAGGGCCTCATGCGAAGTGGCAAAAACGTCCTGGTCCAAGGGTACAAAAAGACGCAGAGGGTCCGGCTGGAACCGAACATAAAGCGCGTAAAACAGCTCAAAATTGATGGTTTTTGCCCCGTTTTCGATCGTTTTTGCCCCCCTTTTGGAGCCATATATACATATCTCGCGCGCAGATTGCCGTTCTGTCCAGGGCTCCGGTTTCCGGGTCGGGGATGCTCCGGAGCGTCATCGAGTCAGTCAATGGAGGGGCGTTTTTGGGAGTGATCCGTGACTCCTGGGCTTTTGTGCTTTCCCAGGTCCCCAAAAGCGAGGGACCGGACTCCCTACCCTTTGTCAACTGTTAAGCAGCAGGGACTCGGCCGCTGGTCGGGGGCGCCGAGGCGTCACGGTGTCATGCGGCCCGACGCTGTTGATCGTAGAGGGTTCCGGTGGT
>Ga0224555_1000059_pt1 | contig 137458 bp, 110 predicted proteins | sample 714S23034metaG_FD_180687 | JGI IMG/M metagenome (GOLD analysis project Ga0224555, IMG submission 180687) | Peat soil microbial communities from Stordalen Mire, Sweden - 717 S2 30-34 | ecosystem: Environmental > Terrestrial > Soil > Wetlands > Peat | place: Sweden: Norrbotten County, Stordalen...
CGGGTCTGGTCGTTCTCGGCTTTGTCCCCTACGCCCTGTTCGCCACTCGCCTCGCGGCCGAAGGCGCCCAGTCGTCGCTCCGGGAGTACCTTCCAGTGCTCTCGGGAGGCACTGGGGCTCGATCGCCGGGCGGGAGCGCCTGGTCGGGTTCGAGACCCCGCCGCTCCTTCCCTGGCCGGCGAGCCTTCCAGCCGGGACTGCGATCGCGTCGTTGACGATTCCCGCAGCAGGAGTGACGAACTACGCCGTCGTACAAGGCATAGGCGAGCTCCAATTGGAGTCGGTTCCTAGTCACTACCCGTCCTCGCCCCTCCCAGGACAACCCGGAAACGTGGCGATTGCGGGCCATCGCACGACCTGGGTGCACCATTCTTCAATCTGCAGCACGCGACACCGAATAGTGCGATCACCCTTCGCGTCGACGTCGTCGTCGTCTACCACTACCGCGTGACGGGAACCTTCGTCGTCGCGCCGAGCGACGGGAAAGTCATTGCCGCGATTCGTGGTTGGTGGCTCACCTCCACGACCTGTGATCCGCGTTACTCAGCGTCTCGGCGTGCGGGCAAGACTCGTCTCGAGCGATCTCTTAGAAGCGGCGAGCACACCGCCTCAAACCAAGCCGTTGCCTCCAGTCGTGATGCATATTGAGCCTGCGCGGCGCCCAGCCATGGCGGCGCCATGTCGAACGCGACGGCCGAGACAATCAGCGCGCCGGAGATGAAGGTGGGGGCGCGATTCGACGGCGGGGGAGAGAAATCACAAAGTTGGAGTTTGAGCAGAGAAGCGCGAAACGCCCAAGTCCCCCTCGGCGAGGCTGTTCTTGTTCCGAACAGGCACAGGCGAGTCTTGTTCCGAACAGGCACAGGCGAGCCGCGCCCAAAGCTGCGGCGGCGCAGCTCGCGTGCACGCACCGCCAGTTCCGTGGAGGGCTTGGCGAGGCCGGTGAACAGGCAGCGACCGCACGACCTTGGTTCAATGCTCCTTGCGAACGACGAGCACTGGGCAGTGCGCGTGGTGCACGCACTGATTCGACACCGAGCCGATCATCAGGCCCATGAACCCGCCCAAGCCACGCGAGCCGACCACCAACAAGCTCGCGCCCCGGCTGGCCTGTATGAGCACCTCTGACGGGTTGCCGGGGATGCCCAGCCACTCGACCTCGAGACCGGATGTCGACGGTGCGGCGGCGGCGGCGGCCTCGAGAACCTCCCTCGCGTCGTGCTCTGTCTGCACGTGGTATTCCTTGCCCGTGGACCCCGTGAGCGGGCGTCCCATGGAGGGATAGGCATAGGTGACGTGCAGGACGGCTCGTCGGAGGCGGGCCTCTTCGATCGCGACCTCGAGCGCAGATGCAGCTTCTGGCGAACCGTCGACGCCGACGACGATGAGGGGCTGTCGTGGAGCCTCCGTCATTGGGTTTCGCCTCCTTGGTGTGCACCCTCGGGCGCGATGGCGCGGCCCCTCAGGAAAATACGACCGGAGTCTCTCCTTGGCAAGGTCTTCCGGTCAGGACGCGAGCCCATGTTCGCGGCCTGGGCGAGGGTCGCTGTCCGAGTTGTGGTCGCCAACTGCGTGTAGATGCCCGCGAGTCGGATCTTCACACCGTTGATCGACACGGACAGAGCTACTTCGTTCCCGCCTGCTTGGTGAGGAATTCCTCGCTGACGAGCGTCGCAGAGTCCCGGTTGAGGGTCTCGCCCCGGAAGAAGGCGGGCCGGAAGGCCTGCATGGCGAACATCAGGATGACGCCGATGACGAGCAGCCCTACGTCGAGGATGAAAACGCCCCCGATCTGGCGGCCGAAGATGCCCCAGTGCGTGTAGCTGTTGACTGGTTGCCAGTAGTACCAGAAGGACCATCCGAGAATGAAGAACAGTATGAGGCCGCCGGCTGTCGGCATGACTCCCTGCATGAAGAAGTTGCGCAGGTTGCTCGTGAGGTTTCTCCGGTAATACCAGGTGCAGGAGAACCCGGTGAGACCGTAGTAGAAAGCGATCATCACACCGAGCGAGTCCACTGAGTCCTTGATGACCTGCCCGGCCGAGATGTAGTTCATGACGGCGTAGAGCGCGACCGACACTGCTCCCATGACCACGGTCGAGACCGTCGGCGTGAGGTAGCGCCTGTGTATCCTCTCGAACGATCGCGGGATCGACCTGTAGACCGCCATGGAGAGGGTGGTACGTGCCGTCGGCAGGATGGTGGTCTGGGTCGAGGCCGCCGCCGACGAGAGGACCATGAGCAGCAGCAGGTGGTCCAGGACCGACGCCAGAGTTGAATGCCCGAAGATGGCCGGACCGAGGATGGACAGCACGTCGCCCGTGTTGGCGGAGTTCCCGAGACCGATGCCTGTCGAGCCGATCCCGGCGTAGGACTCGACGGCGAGGATGACGAGCGCGTAAGTGCCGAGCAGCACGAACGTCGAGATGACGGCGGCCTTGCCGGGCACGGTCTCTGCGTTGGCGGTCTCCTCGTTGCAGGCGACGGCGGTATCCCATCCCCAGTAGATGAAGAGCATGTCCGCGAGGCCGATGACAAAGTCGCTGAAGTGCTTGACCGCAAAGGGGTTGAACCACGATCCCGTCGGCACGATGTGCCCTATTGGGGCGCTCCCGTTGCCGACCCTGACGAGCGCCCAGACCGACATGATCGTCAACATGGTGAGCTCGATGCCGAGCAACGCCTTCTGGAAGTTGGCGGAGATCTCGATTCCCACGTAACAGATCCACGTCATGGCTACGATCCACAGCACACCGACGAGCAGCACCCAGCCGCTCGTCGCGTTGTTGCCGATGCCTTTCGCGTTGAACAACTCGAAGACGTACTGACCGGCGACCTGGGCGAGGCTTGCCATGACGAGGATGTCGGCGGCGATGATGCCCCAGCCGCCCATCCAACCCACGCGTGGCGTGAAGGCTCGGGTGGCCCACGTGAAGGTCGTCCCGCAGTCCGGGTCGGCCCTGTTCATCTCCTGATAGCCGATCGAGATGAAGTACATGGGGACGAAAGCGAGGATCGTGACTATCGGTGCCTGCAGCCCGATCGCGACGACCACGAAGCCGAGCGTCGCGGCCAAGCTGTAGGCAGGGGCAGTCGATGCAACGCCTATGACCACGCTCGAGACAAGGCCGAGCGCACCGGTCTTGAGCCCTTTTTCCGGAGCCTGATCTGCCGGCTCTACGACGATAGAAGCCACTGCGCTCCCCCCTTGCGTCGTGCGAAGGTACCTCCTGTTCGACGTGAGCGACCGCTAGCCCGTCGCAGGTCACAAGTCGATTCCGGACACGATAGCTCGAGTGCCAGCGGAGCTGACCACAACGGTGAAACAACTCCGGTGCTCCTCCGCGCTGCTGGGGCACCTGCAGCCCAGGCGTGAGTGGCCCGGTAACTCCAAACTTCTACCGAGGGATTCGTTGTCGCGGGGCGAGTCGGGGAGGTGCCGTTATCTTCGCGAATCGGGCGGTCCTTCGGGCCGAGCCGGAATGTTGCGCGCGCAAATATTGTTCGACCTGAAGACCAGCCCGTATCCGACGCGAAAGAGGCGACGATGCCAGCAGTGACAGTTGAGAACGTATTGGCGCTGCCGCGGGTCCCCCCGCCGGATCCGGTCGCTGGACGCGAGCGGCCCGTGAGGTCGGTCACGACCGCACCCGCAGGACTGGAAGGAGAGGGATTCCCCGTCCGTCGCGCCTTCGCCGGCGTGAGCCTTACCGATCTGGACCCGTTCATCCATATGGACCAGATGGGAGAGGTCGACTACGCCCCTGGGGAACCGAAAGGGACCCCTTGGCATCCGCACCGGGGCTTCGAGACGGTCACCTACATCATCGACGGCACTTTCGTTCATCAGGACTCGAACGGTGGTGGGGGTCGGATCACCAACGGTGACACCCAATGGATGACCGCAGGCGCGGGGATACTCCACATCGAGGCCCCGCCGGAGGAATTGGTGGTGAGCGGCGGCTTGTTCCACGGTATTCAGCTGTGGGTCAACCTGCCGAGGGCCAACAAGTGGAATCCGCCTCGTTATCAGGACATTCGTGGGAGCGAAGCGACGCTGCTGACGACCATGGACGGAGGCGCGCTGTTGCGACTGATCGCAGGTGAGCTCGGCGGTCACAGAGGTCCGGGGTCGACGTTCACCCCGATCACCGTGGTTCATGCCACTGTCAGCCTGGGTGCCAGTGTTCGCCTGCCCTGGCGGCCCGACTTCAACGCCCTGGCCTATGTGCTGGCGGGAAGGGGCAGCGCGGGCGTCGAGCGCCGGCCGATCCACGTGGGCCAGCTCGTTGTCTACGGGCCTGGAGAAGCGGTAACTCTGACCGCCGACACGACCCAGGATGCAGGTTCGAACTTCGAGGTGCTGCTGCTCGGGGGCCAGCCGATCGGTGAGCCAGTCGTCCACTACGGCCCTTTCGTGATGAACACCAAGGAAGAGATCATCCAGGCGATGGAGGACTATCAGGCCGGACGCCTCGGAACCGTGCCCGCTCAGGTCCTACCTCACCAGCATGCTGGCGATGTCGAGCTGGCGACGCCGGGCGACTAGGCCTGAGCGGCGAAGAGACTGCCCTGACTTCAGACGATGACCTCGCCGGCACGGCCGCCGGCGCAAAGCCATTTCGCAGGTCCTTGGCGCCACCGGTCCGGTCCGGAGTCAGTAGTCCGTTCCTCAGACTCATAGCGGGCAAAGGCTTTCCCGAGGCTGTGGCGTCTCAGCCTGTGATCGCCAGTGGCTCGGGCCGGTCGGCATTGGCACTCCGTTCGAGGTCGGGTACCTCAACGCCGGTCGGGGTCCCGTTGGCGCGCAGCGTCCCCATGGTTGTGATCGTGGTCACGAGCAGGGCGAGTCCGACCCACTGCGAAGGTGACAGCGTGGACCCGAAGGCCAGGTAGTCGAGGAAGAGGGCCGTGAAAGGAAACGCGAGCTCGCCAAGGGTGGCGGCGGCCGCCGGGGTGGCCCGTAGGCCTCGGTAGTAGACGAGCAAGCTCAGCAGGCCGGGTACCAACGCAAGCAGCACCAGGGCGAGCAGAGCCTTGGCGCTCACGTGGGAGTAGGCGGAGGCGTCCCCGGTCACGCCCAACGCGACGAGTGCCGCGACCAGTCCTGTGGTCAGGCGCAACGCGGTGAGCTCGGCGAAGGGGAGCTTCGCGCCGAGGTGACGGCCGAGCACTGTGCCGAGCCCCCATAGCAGCGCCGCCGACACTGCCAAGAGAGCGGGCGCCCACCCGTCGATCCCGCCCGGCGAGAGCGGGTGGGCGAAGGCGACCAGGTACGAGCCCACGACCCCGCCCATGAGGTACAAGCCGTAGCGACGTTGGAGGCGTTCGCCGAGAAGCAGACGCGCGCCCGCAATCGCAAAGAGCGGCTGGAGTTGCTGGAGCAGCACCGGCGTGTTGGGCCGGCCATAGGTGAACGCAACGGTGAACAACAACGTGGCGAGAGCCGAGGATCCGCAGCCGAGTACTGCAAGTGCCAGCCAGTCGCGCAGGTCGAACAGCGCCAGTGCCCTGCGTATCCCCCTCCACGCCAACGGCGCGAGAATGGCCGCCGGAAGCGCTTGCTCGAATGCCACGATGGCCGGAGCCGGCATGTGCAGTGCGAGGCCCTGGCGCAACACGGGATCGGTCCCCCACATGGCCGCGCCCAGCGCTACCAGGGCAAAGCTCCCGCCGGTAGTGCGCCGCCAGAGGGTCCCGCCGGCGGATCGCGCGGTCGGGACCGTGGAGACGATGCCGTTGGTCACCTGATCAGTTTCGCATCGAAAGCGTCACGAGGCACGTGGCCCGTCGACCAGGCCGTGCCAGGCGGAGGTCGTCCGCAGAGACAGCACCGGATAGCTGTCCGCAGCTGCGGTGAGCAGCGCGTGCCTCGCGTCGCTCATCGCGCGCAGAGGTCAGGCGCGGGCCCAAGCGGGATCCGACCTGCCAAGTGCGAAGGTCGTCGCTGCCACCGCCACTATCACGATCAGGGCGATCACCAGGGGAAGGACGATCCGGACGTGGATGACCAAAGCCGCGCCGAGGAGGCCTCCAATCAGCATTGCGGCCACGGCTATCAGGCGGCGCCCGGAGACCGATCCCTTGCCTCCTGCGAGCGCGCTGTCGGCAGCAGTGCCGGTAATGGTCAAAGTGAGCACGGTCGTGGTCAGGTCCGGCACTGCGAGCCTGCGCGCCGTTGCGTTCTGGATCCCCATCGCAAGCCCTAGAACGACGATCAACGGGTAGCGGTATCCCGCGCTCATCGCGTCTGCGGTGATCGCGGCGAGGACCACCGAAACCGCAAGGAAGCCACCTTGAATCGCTCCAGCAGTGCCGAGCAACCGATCCTTGTGTTCCCCGAGTCCGGACCCGACCCGGCCACCGATGAAGGCGCCGGACCAGAACGACGCCAGGGCTACCACTGACGCCACAATCGAGAAGCCTGGCGCGCCCGCCAGCGCGAATCCCAAGAACACGACGTTGCCGGTCATGTTGGCGACGAACACGTGTCCGAGCACCAGGTAGCTGAAGGCATCTACCAGGCCGGTAACAAGGGTCAGCGCCAGGAGTAACGGGGGTAGTGGGCCGTACTTGCTGTTCGGTTCCGGCAGGAGCGTCCCGCGTGCGTCGGTAAGAAACGTGTTCACGGCCGCACGCCTGCGTCGTCGTAGACGGTCGAGAGATCCTCGTCCCCCCGCCCGCCGGCCAGCGCGCGATGCCACGACTCGATGAGGCTCCGGGTCAATCCCAGTTCGATGCCGACCGACTCGGCGGCCGCCAGGGCGAGATCGGCGTCCTTGACAGCGTGTTTGAGCGCGAAGTTCGGCGTGAAATCGCCCTTCAGCATGTGTCGAGCCTTGTCGACGGCGTAGGGCGATCCGATCGGCGCATCAAGAAGGTCGATGATCGTCGCCGGGTCGAGGCCGAGGGCGCCGGCGAAGCGGAGCGTCTCTGCGGTGGACTCGACGAGATCGACCAGCCAGTTGTTGAGCACCAACTTCGCCCGGCTGCCCGCGCCAGCTGGTCCGAGCCAGATCGTCCGTCGGCCGATCGCGTCCAGCACCGGCGCCAAGGTCGCTCTTGTATGAGCCGGGCCGCTTGCAAGCACGAGCAACGTGCCGGTCTCTGCCGGGCCGACGCTTCCTGAAACAGGGGCGTCGACGAAGGCCACGTCGCACGCGCCAGCGAGGCCAGCAAGCCGATCTGTCCAGTCGATGCCGACGGTGCTCATCTGCAACCAGACCGTCTCGGGCCGGGCGGAGCCGAGGGGCCCGTTCGGGTCTGCCATCACGGCGTTCACCGCTGGGCCGTCGGCAAGCATCGTGAGAACGACGTCGGCATCAGCGGTTGCCTGTGACGGCGAGGCCGCAGCCGTCGCCCCGGCCTCGACCAGTGCTTCGGCCTTGGCGTGCGAACGGTCCCAGACCCTGACGGCGAGTCCGGCCGAGACGAGCCTTAGGGCCATCGGTCTTCCCATCTGTCCGGTGCCGAGGACGGCAACGGTTGGCAGAGCCTTCATCGGGGCTGCTGCATTCTGGCGTCGACGATTGGAATTGGGTTCTCTGTTCTGCGCACGTTTCCTCAGCCGCCTTCGGGAGTAGGCCCGGAGAGCGGCACGGCCTCGTACATGATCGTGTCGATGCGGGCGAGGGCGTCGTCGTCGAGCTGGAGAGCGGCGGCTCGAACGGCGTCCTCGACATGGGTTGGGTTGCGGGTGCCCACGATGGCGACGTCGATCCCGGGGCACGCGAGCGTCCAGGCCACTGCGAGGCGACTGACAGAGGCGCCGAACTCCTGTTGGGCATACGACTCGAGTGCGGCGACGGTCTCCAGGTTGCGCCGGAACGTGGCCCCCTGGAAGACAGGACTTGCGTGGCGCCAGTCGTGCGGATCAAAGGCTGTGGATGCACGGAGGTGACCGCCGAGCAGGCCGTGCGCGAGCGGGCCGTAGGCGAGGACGCCGATCCCGTTCGTCTCTGTGTAGGGAAGGACATCGGCTTCGATGTCGCGTCGGAACATGCTGTAGGCCGGTTGCAGCGTTTCTACCGGGAGCACCGAGCCGAACCGGGTCATCTGCTCGACATCGAAGTTGGACACGCCCACGTGGCGGATCTTGCCCTCGGCCACAAAGCCGGCGAGGACCGCGGCGGTGTCCTCGAATGGGGTCCGGGGGTCGGGCCAGTGGACCTGGTAGAGATCTATGACCTCGGTGCCGAGTGCCCCGAGACTTGCCTCGAGGTCGTGACGGATCCATGCAGGGCTCGAATCACGCGCCACACCCCCCTCCACCGGTCGGATGCCTCCTTTGGTCGCGATGACGAGGTCCTCACGGGCGCGCCCCTTGAGCGCTCGTGCAAGCAACCGCTCCGATTCACCGAATCCGTAGGCGTGAGCGGTGTCAAAGAGCGTGATCCCCTCGTCCACGGCCTGTCTGATGGCAGCGACGGCTGCCACCTCATCCAATGGCCCCCAGTCACCCCCGAGCTGCCAGGTGCCGAAAGCGATCCGGGACACTCTCAAGTCGCTCCGGCCGAGCGTCGTGTATTGCATGTTTCCCCCTTGCTATTTCCTTTGCCGGAGCGACGCTGCTCGTAACACAGTTCACCAGTCGCCTAGCGTGCCAGACGACGCTGGTTGCGAAATGGCCATCCCGGCGTCGGTGGCGAGCAGGGCGTGGCTTTCGCAAGAGAAATTAGCGACGCCGGTTAAGCCTCCGTGCCGATCCAGTTGACCGACCCCGTCTCTCGTTGGAATTCTCGAGTGCGAAGTCGTCGAAGTCCCTGCCGGCACTGGCTCGTACGGGGTGCGTCGCGCCGCGAGCGAGCCGGCACTGGACCGCTCACCAGGCTCGTCCGATCGCGAGGTCGCCGAAATCCTGGTGCACGCACGTGCTGGTCGGCGGCTTGTCGAGAACTGGCGATCCCCGAGTTCTCGGCGCGCAGTCACGACGCGAACAAGCCGTTTCGCAGCGCTCAAGGCGTTAGTGGGCACCTGGGCCGAACGAGACGATCTTCTTGCCGAGGTAGCCGCCTTGGCTGATGCCCATGAGCACCAGCAAGGACGAGTCGATGTTCGGCAGGCTCGTTAGAATTGGACTGGCAAATATCTGATGGAAGAAGGTGGCCACGAAGATCCCCACCGCGACAAGGGTGAAGCCCACCATCTGGATCTTTGCTAGCTCAGGCACGCCGTCATCGTCCTGGAGGAGACCTCCGGGCGGTTTTGCCCGATTGGCCGGATCGGCTTTCGAAACCCGATTGGTTTGAACGTATCCAGCGGTGATGCCCTTTGCTGCAGCTGCAGTTGCAGTGCTGAAGCCGAGCACTGTGAGCACGTTCGCCGGCACCTTGGTCGTTGAACTCCAATCACCCTGCTTCACTCTTATGACCCAAAGTGCGACATACACGATAAGGATGGCTGCCAGCCAGATGGTCCATTGGAACTTCGATGTGCTTGACACGCCGTCCAGGCCCTCGAATACCTTGGAAGGATGTCGAAAGTTCCTGCTCGACAACGCGTATAGGAGATAGAGCACGACGACCACACCGAGGCCGATCAATATGGCGATCCACTTCCAGCCCGAGCTGACTGCGGCAATCGAGCTGGAAAGAATTAGCGTCTGCATCCTTTTGCACCCCCGCGCTTTGGCCGGAACGGGTTCGTAGCTTCCCTGGGGAGACACAGCACACTTGTCGAGCCTCACTCCGAGGAGGCTGATCCCGGTCTTGTGCCCGTTGTACACCCGCTCGGGTTGACGATCAAGCGCTAAATGGAGCCCGCAGCCGGCGCAATACCTGACAGGTCTCTTCATCTCGGCTCGAAGAGCCAGTCCTCACCCGGGCGGCTCTTACGAGGTGGTCGGAGTGAGTCCTGATCTTGTCGCCGGCGCTCAGCTGGCGAGGGCAGCTTCGAAGCTTTGTAGCACGCGTCGGTCGAATGCCACGAGCAGAATCTGTTGGACGGAGGTCTCGATCGAGCGCAGGGTCTCGACTGCTATGAAGGCCGCGCGCGCTTCCGGGAAGCCATACGCCCCGGTGGATATGGCCGGAAACGCCATCGACGCGACCGCGAGCCCGTCGGCTACCTCGACGCAGCGTCGATAACACGATGCGAGTACTTCTTCCTCACCGCGATCGCCTCCGTACCAGACCGGGCCGACCGTGTGGATGATGAAACGGGCAGGCAGACGGAATCCCTGAGTGGCCTTGGCGTCTCCGGGGTCGCAGCCGCCGAGAGCGGCACAGGCAACGGAGAGATCTGCTGCACCGGCCGCGCGGTGGATGGCGCCGTCAACCCCACCACCGCCCATCAGGGAGCGGTTCGCAGCATTGACGACGGCGTCGACCCGAACCGTGGTGATGTCGGCAAGCAGGGCTCCTATCGTCGGCGGCATGCGGCTCCTATCCACCATCGGCATCTAGGCCTCTGGACCACCGGCAGCGTCTCAAGGGTGTTCTCGACGAGCTTGACCATACTGCTCCGCCGTCCCGAGCCTCTCGCCGTTGACAAGTTGCGCACACGGCACCGGGTGGACGGCACGTCATAGGCCGGGCGCCCTCAGGCACGTTTCAGTGTGCGGGATCGACGACGACGGCGGGTTGATGGTGGACCGGGAAGTTGACCGAGCGGGCTATGAAGCAGAGCTTCTCGGCCTTGTCGTGGAGGGACTCGGCCTTCTCGCGCATGGCGGCATCAGTGACGGTGACCACGGGACGGAGCACGGCTCGGGTGAACTCGCCACTGCCGTCGGCGTTCTCGTTCATCGTGCCTGACGGCGTGTCGGTGTAGGCGGTCACGACAACGCCGGCGTTTGCGGCGAGATGCAGGTAGGAGAGCATGTGGCACTGGGAGAGAGCGGCCACGAGCAGCTCCTCGGGGTTCCACCGCTGCGCGTCGCCACGGAATGCAGGGTCGGACGAGCCCGCAATGACCGGTTTATCGGACGCGCTCAGCTCATGCTGGCGGCTGTATGCGCGGTAGCTGCTCGTGCCCGACCCGTTGTTGCCCGTCCATTGAAGCGATATCTCGTAGGAGTGTGTTGCCATCAGTGCATCGTAGGAACCTGTCGGCGAAGTCCTGCCAGCCGCGGGACAACAAGTTGGCACTCTTGGCTCCTGAGCGGTTGTCGCCTCAACGCACCGGCGGTGGGCAGGCATCAGGCGGCTCCGAGATCCGGTGAAGCGCTCAGGGGTTGAGCCTGGCCTGCAACTGCTCGATCGCGGCTATTTGCTTGGTCTCCTCGGTCTGAAGCTGTTCGACCACTGCCCTCAATGCGCCTACCTCGGCCCGCAGAGCGCTGACCTCGTCAAGGAGCGAGCGGAACCCGCCGTCGGTACTGTCCGAGGGCTCCTGCTCGCCGTTCAGCCCGCCGGCGCCAACATCATCTCCGCAAGCCCCGGGTCCGGCTTCGAAGGCCGGTAGGCGATCAGCCTCCGCGACACCGACCCCGCCGCTGTCGGCGACGGCGCGCCCGGGTGCATCCGTAGTGAGCAGCTGTACCCAGCGCTCCTCCTTCTGACCGGGACGCCGAGCCAGCCGCAGCACGACTGGCTCGGGCAGAGCCCCCAGACGTTCGAGCTCGGCATTGACCGCGAGGCTGCTGTCGAGGCTCGCCATCCGGTCGGTCCTGGCTCGCAGCTCGCCGGCTGTCTGTGGACCGCGCAGCAGAAGCACAGCCACCAGGGCAAGTGCAGGCTTGTCGAGACCGAGCTGCTCGTCGAGCACCTGGCGGTAGCGCGTCGCCGAGCCGCCGTGCGAGGGATAGACGAAGCGGACGAGTCCTGCTTCCTTGAGCGACGCGAGCGTCCGCTGCACCAGAGTGCTGTCGTAGCGGACCACCGGGTCGCGGTTCGAGGTCTGGTTGCAGGCCGTCACAAGCGCGTTGAGGCTGAGTGGGTACTGCTGGGGCGTCGTCAGCTGCTTTTCGACGAGGCAGCCGATCACCCGTCCCTGTTCCAGGCCCAGGCGCACGGTCCGATACTAGGGTCCCTGCCGCTCTGGACGGAGTTACCAGGCGCCCTCAACCGGTCAGAGCACTGAGCGTCACGACACCGGCCACGACTATGACGACGCCTAGTATCTGGTGGCGGCGAAGCCGCTCGCCGAACAGGAAGTACGCGGCGACCGCAGCCAAAGCGGCGTACTGGGTCGCGAGAACCGCGGCGATCGCGAGCTGTTGGCGTGCCCCGAAGGTGTAGCTCACCAGGCCGATGACTTCGGCGATCCCGGCGGTGAGGACAAGCGGGAAGGTGCGCCGGCTGATTCTCAGCTTCCGCCGGATCAGCAGAGGTGAGGTTATGAGTACCGTCCCGAAGACTCGTGCCGGAACCAGCACCCAGATGATCGGTGCCTCGGTTCCGGCACGCCCGGTCGTGTAAACGGTGATCCCGAACAGAATCGCCACGGGGATGACGAGGAGGGCAGAACGGGTGCTGGCGGCATCCAGGCGTCTCAAGACTCCGGTCGAGCCTGATCTCGGGCTCTTCAGGACTTCGGAGTCGGCACCGTCGGGAGACGCAGGGTCCAGGTGAGCGGCCGCCAGTACCACGCCGATGGTGATCACCACCAGCAACAGGATCGTGCTGGCGGCAAGCCTGGCGCCGAACACTGACGACAGGACAGCTGCCACCATTCCTTCGGTGGACGCGACGGCGGTCACGATGCCGACTGCCACGCGGCGAAACGCGACGTATTCGAGGTGGAGTCCGGCGACATTGCTGGCGCCTGCGATGCACAGGAGCGCAATGGTGTTTCCCGAGAGACGGCTGGGGTTGCCCACGAGCGCGATGGGGACGACGATCACGCCCAGTCCGAGTGCCATCACCCAGGCCAGGGTTGACATGGCGCCGATCTCGCGACTCGCGCTCGAGGCACACAGGGCCGCAATGGCGAAGCAGACTGCCCCTCCGAGACCGCCGAGTATCGCGATCACAGGGATGCGCCTTCTTCACTTGGCGAAAAGTCCGAGTGCCTGGGGTTGGCCCCCCGGGATCGATCTGTCTCAGGAGCGGGAATCACGCGACAGGTATCGGAGGCTGCGCTCCCTGTTGTTCTGCTCGCCGAGCGCGACGCGCCGGGTGTTCGCGGGTGGTGGCGGTGAGTATCGGTCAGGTCGAGGTCTCCTCGTGTCGATGTGGCTTCAGACTCGATCGCGGCTCGTTGCCTCGAGGCGAACGAGATACCGGTCACTCGGATGTTGGCATGAGGGGGGTGACCGGGCCAACTGCGCCGCGGTCGGCGGCTGGTTCGCCGCGGTTGAGCACCGCGATTCGAGACCGCGGCGATCCGCGAGGCTCTACGGTTTATTGGCATCGGGACCGACAGCCTGCCTACATGGGATGGGAATTGTTCATGAGCGCCGAGAAGATCACAGGTGAGGTGCGCTGGGGCATTCTGGGGGCGGCCGAGATCGCCAGGAGGCAGTTCCTACCAGGCCTCCGGGAAGCGGGAGGCGGCCGGGCGGTGCTCGTCGCCAGCCGTGACGGCGCACGGGCTGACTCGTTCGCCCGCAACCACGGAGTCGAACAGGGCGTGGAGGGCTATGACGCCGTGGTCGACTCGCCCGATATAGACGCCGTCTACGTCGCGCTCCCCAACTCCTGCCACGCCCACTGGACCCAGCGCGCCCTCGAGGCGGGCAAGGCGGTTCTGTGCGAGAAACCGCTCTGTGTGGGGTCGGCACAGACCGCGGCGGTGCTGGAGACTGCCTCCGGCCAGGGCGCGCTGTTGTGGGAGTCGTTCGTTTTCCCGTTCCAGGCCCAACACCTGCGACTCCTCGATCTGTTGGCCGCCGGCGCCGTCGGCGAGGTTCGCGAGTTGAACAGCCTCTTCTATTTCAACCTCTCGCGATCGGAGGATATCCGCCTCTCCGAGGAGCTCGGCGGCGGCGCTCTCGCCGACGTCGGCTGTTACCCCGTCCGCTTGGCCCAGGAGGTCCTTTCCACTCGCGATCCCTTGCCGGGCGATGCCGTCGGTTTCGCCACCGGCAACGGCGCGGTCGAGACCGAGGCAATGGCCATCGTGGACTACGGGCACGAGCGGCTGGTACTGGGCTGCGGGTTCAGACGCGCCTTTGACACTTTCACCCGCGTGCTCGGCTCCGAGGGTCAGATCCACCTCAGCAACCCGTTCCACCCGGACCCGGCCGACACACTTGTACTTCGACGCGACGGGAAGGAGACGGTGGAACATCCGACAGTGGACGAGCGCTCGTTCAGTGCTGCGCTTCGCCACATCCATGCAGTGCTGCGCGAACAGGAAGCACCCAGGCATCTTGCCCAGGAGTCGTCGCTCAGGACCGCCCGGACCCTCGAGGCCGTCGCCCTAGCCTGTTCAGCGTGATAGGGGCGCGAGCCGGGCAGGGCCCTCCCAGTCCGCAGGAGGTCGAAGTCCGGTGACAGGCGAGCTCATGGCACGGGAGATGGACGAGCAGCCCGAGGTGCTGGGGCGCATTGCTGCTTCGGCTCCCGAGATCTGCGACCGGGTGCGGGCGATCGTGCCCGAGACTCTCGACGGCATTGCCTTTGTTGGACGCGGTTCGTCGGACAATGCGGCAATGCTCGGTCGCTACGCCAGCGAGCTTGCAGCTCACCGGCCTGCCGGGCTTACCGCCCCGAGTCTGCACACTCGCTATCACTCGCCGGTCGACTACCACGGGTACCTCGTGATCGGCCTGAGTCAGTCAGGCGCCACCCCCGAGGTGGTCGCCACCTGTGAGCGCCTCCGGGCGAGCGGCGCTGTCGTGGTCGTCATCACCAACGACGACTCGAGCGCGCTGGCGGGGGTGAGCGACCTCGTACTTTCGACAGACGCCGGAGTCGAGCTCGCTGTCCCCGCCACCAAGACCGTCACCGCCGAGATGGCCCTCGTGCTGGTCGTGGCCGGAGCGCTCGGAGACGGCCTGCCCGGCGTCACCGAGCTCGCTCGAGTGCCTGGGGCCGTCGCCGCGGTGCTGGCGGACGACGACCGGCCGGCGGCGCTGGCACATGCCTGGGTGGGTTACGAACGACTGCTCGTCACGGCGCGGGGCCTCGCGTACGCGGCGGCGCTCGAGACGGCGCTCAAGGTGAAAGAGACGGCGCGGATCTTCGCCGAGGGGATGTCGATCGCGGACCTGATGCACGGGCCGATCGCCAGCGTCGGGGCCGGTCTCCCGGTGCTGCACATCGACGGAGGCGATCCGATCGCGAGCGACGGGCGCCAGCTCGTCGAGCGCCTGCAGGCCCTCGAGGCTCCATTCGCCACCTGTACGCCGCATCCCGACAGCACACTCCCGATGCCGGGCGGGCTCGCCGAGGTGATGTACACGATCGTGGCCACGGTTCGCGGCCAGCAACTGGCGCGCCACCTGTCGCTTGCCCGTGGCCTGGATCCGGACCGCCCGAGCGGCCTAACCAAGGTCACTCCCACCAACTGAGCACGTCGTGGCCGCTCCCCAGCACCTGAGCCAAGATCATGGGATGCCCGATCCGATATCCCTCGGCCGATCCGTGGTCGTGGGTCCGAACGACGTCGCGCCCGGAGAATGGTCCTCCTGCGAGCGGGTCCGGGTCACCGCAGTGAACCGGGAGCTCGCGGATCTGCTCGGGGCTGCCTGGCGACAGCGGCGCTCGGTCGTAATCGAGCTCACGCCCGGGATCGGGCTCGATGATCCGGAGATGCCTCCCGCGGAGGCCATCACGGGTCGCCAGCCGTGGGAATGGTCTGCGGACCTTGACTTGCTGGGGGAGCGGTTGCACCACGGCGTGTGGGCCAACTCGCTCGACGCACGAGGAGGCTCGTCGGGTCGTCGTTGGCGCTGGGCCGAGCTCGCCTGCAGTCTCGGGGCCACGCTCAGCGAGTCCGAAGGCGACATCCTCATGAGAAACGGCGCTGCGGCTGTCTGCGACGGTGGACCGCTCGATGCCGGCCTCTCAGGTCGCGTCGACCTGCCGGTGGTCCATCGGGTGCTGCTCGAGCAGGGGATACTGCGGCCACTCGGCGTGAGCGACCCGACGGGCGTCGAGTTGGCGCGGGACCAATTCGCGGCGGTGACCGAGCCTGGTGCCATGGTCCGGGTCATTGCCCCCGCGGGTTCGGGCAAGACAAGGGTGCTGACCGAGCGGGCCCGCCTGTTGCTGCAGGGCTGGGGCCTCCCGCCCGGCGCGGTCGCCCTTGTCGCGTACAACGCGAGGGCGGCGAAGGAGATGAGGACACGGCTCGAGGATGTCGCCGAGGTTCAGGTCCGGACTTTGAACGCTCTCGGGCTGCGGTTGTGCGCGAATCGATCGACCATCGAAGAGGTCGAGGTGCGCCGTCTGCTCGGTGCGCTCGTCAAGTTCCCGATCCGGGCCGAGACTGACCCTCTCGCACCGTGGATCAAGGCGCTCGGGCGCGTCCGCCTCGGCCTGGTCGATCCTGCGACGGTCGAGGGGGAGCTACCCGACGTGTCGGACCTCGAACGTGTCGCCCGCGCGTATAGGGGCCAGCTCTTCGAACGGGGAGTCGTCGACTTCGACGAGCAGGTGACATGCGCCATAGAAGCGTTGCTGGGTGATCCTGCCTTCCGTCTAAGGGTTCAACGATCGGCCCGCGTGCTGCTCGTCGACGAGTTCCAGGACCTCACACCAGCGCACCTGCTTCTCATCAGATTGCTCAGCGGACCGGCGGGCGCAGTGTTCGCAGTTGGTGACGACGATCAGACGATCTACGGCTACGCAGGGGCAACGCCTCGCTGGCTGGTCGACTTCGGCCACTGGTTTCCTGGTGCGGCGCTGCACTCGCTCGAGGTCAATTACCGGTGCCCGCCTCCCGTCGTCACTGCGGCGTCGAACCTGTTGACCCGGAACCGCCTGCGCGTCCCGAAGGTGATCCGCCCGGCTCCGCGGGACCAAGACCCGGCAAGTGACAGCGCGTGCCTCTCGATTCTCACGGGCGAGGACGGTCCGGCCGCCCGTGCGGCCCGCCGCGTGCGGGAGCTTCTCGACGCGGGTGCGATGCCGAGCGAGGTGGCGGTCCTCGCGCGCGTGAACGCGTCGCTGGCCCCCGTGCAGGTGCTGCTCGCCAACGAGGCAGTGCCCGTTAACGGGGGAGTGAGCAGGTACTTCCTCCAACGAGGTGGCGTCCGGGCTGCGCTGGATTGGCTTGGCGTCGCGACCGCTCCGCAGTGGGCGCTGGCCGGTTCCGGGCTGCGAGAAGCCGCCCGACGCCCAAAGCGCGCCATGAGCAGATCACTTCTCGAGCTTGTCGGCAGGCAGCGGTCAATGGACGGTCTGGTGAGCCTGGCGGACTGGCTCGAGGCCAAGGCGAGTGACCGGGAGGCGGACAAGGTCCGAGACTTCGCCGGTGACCTGAAGCGCGTCCGGGACGCCGCCGAGGGCGGGACGACCGCCGACATCCTCGCCGTGCTTCGATCCCAGGTGGGTAGTGGCGGACTGGACGCGAGCGCCACGGCTCTCGACCGTTGGAGCCACGGTGCCATCGCCGCGCACGCCGACGATCTCGACGCGTTGGCTGAGCTAGCGGACCTCGAGAGCGACGCGAGCCGGTTTCCCGCTTGGCTTGCGGAGCAGTTGGGCGCGCCCGGTGATCCCGACGGGATCACGTTGGCATCGATCCACGCCGTCAAGGGCCGGGAGTGGCCGCACGTCGTAGTGCACCACGCCACCGCCGGGCTGTTGCCGCACCGGCTAGCCGAGGACCTCGAGGAGGAACGCCGGGTGTTCCACGTCGCTCTCACCCGTTGCAGCATCAGCACCTCGATCATTGCCGGGCCGTCGCCGTCTCCATTTCTTCTCGAGCTCGCGCAACCTGTGCGACCGAGTGCGCACGCCGAGTCGCAAGATCAAGCGACCCGGGTGCCCGATTCCAGGCCGGCACCGCTGCGCCGTGAGACTTCAGCCCGGATCGAGATGCTCATAGGCGCGGCCGGATCGCGCTTTTCCCACCGTGGCCGCGATTGCGAGATCGTCGAGCTCGCACCCGATGGAGCCCGGGTACTGCTCGGAGGGGGCCCGGCAACCACGCTCGTCGCCTTCGGCACGTCGGTGACCGTCGATGGGACGCCGTTGATGCTGGCTCATTCGCGTTCCGCAGACGCATGGGAAACCTTGCGCTCCTGGCGGGCAAAGCGGGCGCGAGCAGCCGGGAGGCCCGCGTTCGTCGTATTCGACGACAAGACCTTGCGGCTCGTGGCTGCGGTCCTTCCGACCACAGAGGCAGGACTGTTGGAGATCAGTGGGATAGGACCCGTGAAACTGGAGAGCTACGGCGACGAGCTGATCTCGATCGCTGAACGGCTCCGGATGGGCTAGCGCAGGAAGGCAGTTCGCCGGGTCACGCCTCTAGCGGAGCGGCCCCAGCGGCATCGTCAAGAGCCCGGTCGCCGGAAGTCCGAGTGCCGCTGCGAGCTGGGCATGTCCTCCCCACTCCCACAGCGCTGCGGCCAATCCCCTGGATTGCACGAAGGCCGCGGGGTCATCGCTGTTGCGCGGCTGGCGCAGCTGCTGCACCGGCGACAGCGCGAGGATCGGCCGCAGCCGCGCCTGCGGGGGCAGGCCGGCCCGTTCCCGGGCGATCTCCACGGCTCGGCGCAGTCCTCCGAGCTCGTCGACGAGCCCGCGTTCGAGGGCGTCGGCTCCGGTCCAGACCCGGCCGCGGGCAACCTCGTGGACAGCCTCGCGGGTCATGGCGCGTCCCTGCGCGACCTTGGCGGTGAAATCCTCGTAGACGAAGTCGAGCCACTCGTGGAGCTTGGCCCACTCGTCCTCGCTGAAGCCGGTCTGGGTCGAGAACATGAGCGCGTGCTGCCCGCGGCCGAGACTCTCGATGTTCACACCGAGGCGCTCGAACAGCCCCTTGGTTTCGAGCTTGCCGCCGAGCACGCCGATCGATCCGGTGATCGTCGCGGGCTCGGCCACGATGACGTCGGCCGCCATGGCCACGAAATACCCACCTGAGCCGGCCACCTCGCCCATCGAAACCACGACCGGTTTGGCAGCCTCGCGGGCCCTGCACACCTCGCGCCAGATGGTGTCCGAGGCGACGTAAGAGCCACCGGGACTGTTGACCCTGAACACGATCGCCTTCACGCGCTCGTCGTTCACCGCGGCGCGGAACGCCGCGGTGACGGTGTCCGAACCCGCTGCCCGTCCGACCGGACCCGGCTTGGACCTGCCGATCCGGATGGAACCGATCGCCTCGATGAGCCCGACCGCGGGACGGCGCGCCCCGCACAGCTTGCGGACGCCGTCCCAGCGCCTTTGATAGCGCGAGAGATAGAGCAGTGTCGGCTTGTCGGGCCAGCGGCGATCCACAGCGTCGCGAACTGCGTCGCGGTACCCGAGGTGATCGACGAGGCCCGCCTCCTGGGCTTCGGCGGCCGGGATCGGTGCCCGATCGATGAGCTCCCGCACGCGCTCGGACGGCAACCGCCGGCCGGCCGACACCGCGGCAACGATCTGCTCGTAGGCGGACTCGGCCAGACGTTCGGTCACCTCGCGGTGAGCCTCGGAGAACTCGCTTCGCAAGAAGGTGTCCGCAGCGTTCTTGTACTCGTGGCGCTGAGCGAACAGCGGCTCGACACGTGCCTGATCGAGGGCGCCGCGCACGAAGGTGCCGGAGGCCGCTGCGCCCATGAGGCCGATGCTTCCCGAAGGCTGCAGCCACAGCTCACCGAACCCCGTGGCAACGACATAGGCGGTCGTCGCACGCCCGAGCTCGCCGAAGGTCTCGGCCCACGCGATGGCTTCCTTGCCCCTCGCGCGGAAGCGCCCTACCGCGTCCGCCAGTTCCTGGGCCTGCGCGAGCGATATCGAGGTGGCCCCGAGCTTGGCCAGCAATCCCACGACGTTCGGGTCTTCAGCGGCCGAGGCGAGCCGGTTGATCAGGGTACGCAGTGCGAGCCGGCGACGGTTCACCACCCGTTCGATGGGATGCGAGCCGACGTCCTCGACGATTGCTCCGGTGAGGTCCAGCTCGAGCAGGATCGACATGCCTTGGACCGTACCCGAGTAGGACGGGCGAGTCGAGCAGGTCTGACCCAGGTAAGGGTCACAGCCCCTCGATAGTGTTCGGTCGTGCTCCACCTCTCAAGCGCCAGCCGGGTGGAGCCTCTCGCAGCGGTGCTGGCCGAGGTGCTGGCGGAGCCGCCCGTGGACCCGATGTCGCCAGAATGGGTCGCCGTGCCGACTGTGGGCATGCGCAGGTGGCTCGCCCTGGAGCTCGCCAGATCGCTCGGCGCCTCGGGGCCGGGTGCCGGCGACGGTGTCGCCGCGAACATCGACTTCCCGTTCCCCGGCGCGCTGCGCACCGCGGTACTCGAAGCTGGGAGCCTCGACCGAGTCGGTGATCCGTGGAGGGTCGACTGTCTCGTCTGGGCAGTGCTCGAGGTATTGCGCTCGAGGCGCGACGACGCCCGCCTCGGTCCGCTCACCGTCTTGCCGGCCGGTGCGACCTGGTTCGGGCGGGCGCGGCGTATCGCCGATCTCTTCGACCGCTACGCCGTGCGAAGGCCCGGGCTCGTCCTGAACTGGAGCGCGGGCCGCGATGTCGATGGCACCGGCCGGCCGCTCGCCGCGCACGACAGCTGGCAGCCCCACTTGTGGCGCCTCCTACGCGCTCTGGTCGGAGTCCCGAGTCCCCCTGAACGCCTGCCCCGTCTTCTCGACGAGCTGCGTGCCGGCAGGCTCGCGCCGGCACTGCCTCCTCGGCTCGCCATCTTCGGCGTCACGACGCTTCCGAGCGGTGCCCCTTTCATCGAGCTGATCGAGGCGGTCAGCGTCGCGCGAGACGTGTACCTCCTGCTGCTCGACCCGTCACCCACCGCCACCTCGAGAGTTCGCGAGGCGACACGAGCCGGCCCACGATCGCCTGCGCTCCTGCGTGCCGACGACAAGTCCGACACCGTGGTGCACCATCCCCTCTTGCGGTCGTGGGGGCGTCCCTACCGGGAGCGCACGGTATTGCTCGTGTCGGCCGAATCACGTGGACTGCCGCCTCCGTCGCCGGTCGGGACGGGAGAGGAGTCGGCGGAGGGCCTTTCCGGCTCCCTGCTCGCACGCGTGCAACACGACCTGCGCGCGGACCGCGCACCCGCCGGCGACTTCGAGCTGGAGCCCGCCGATCGTTCGATACAGGTGCACTCGTGCTACGGGAGGACGCGCCAGGTCCAGGTGTTGCGCGACGCGATCCTCCACTTGCTCGCCGACGACCCGACACTGCGCGAGGAGGACATCGTCGTGCTCTGTCCGGCAATCGACCAGTTCGTGCCACTGGTGGAAGCGGGCTTCGGAACCTCCGCCGAGGACTCCATCGCCATCGCGTCCGCCGCCACGCCCCGGCTCAGATATCGCATCACGGACCGTTCCCTGCTCGATTCGAACCCGGTCCTCGCGGCGCTCGACTCATTGCTGGCTTTGATCTCGGGGCGGTTCACAGCCTCGGAGGTGCTCGAGTTCGTTTCGCTGCCTGCGGTCCGCAAGCGCTTCGACCTCGACGACGACGCCCTCTCGACCATTGCTGGGTGGATCGTGGCGACCAACGTGCGCTGGGGCCTCGACGGCCCGCATCGGGCGGCGTGGGGTCTCCCGCCTGAGTTCGCCGCCAACTCGTGGCGGGCCGCGATTGACCGGGTGCTCATGGGCGTCGCGGTGAGCGACGATGACGTCGGCCTCGCGTCCGGCGACATCGCCCCCCTCGGAGTCGAGGGCAGTGAGATAGCCGTCGCCGGTCGCCTTGCCGACCTCATCGCACGTCTCGCTTGTATCGCCGACGACATGAGGAACGGCCGGACCGCCGCTGCGTGGTGCGACGCCTTGTCGGAAGCGATCGGGCAGCTCTTCGAAGTCGACGTAACCCAGCGGTGGCAGCTCGACCAGCTCCGCCGGATCATCGCTGAGATTGGCGACCAGGCCACTGTGGGCGGTGAGCCCGCGACAGTCGAGATCACGCTCGCAGACGTGCGACGCATTCTTGCCGAACGTATTCAGGGCTCCTCGCGCCGCCCCGACTTTTTCCGGGGCGGTGTCACAGTTAGTTCGCTGACGCCGCTGCGGTGGCTGCCCTTCCGGGTGATTTGCATTCTCGGGCTCGACGAGGCCGGCACGAGCGGCGCCGGAGCCATCGACGGCGACGATCTGGCTGCCGCTGCCCCGCTGGTTGGCGATCGAGACCCGCGCTCGGAAGTCCGCCAAGCGCTGCTCGAAGCGGTTCTCGCCGCCGGTGACCACCTCGTCATAACCCGTACAGGCCGCGACATCCGTACCAACGAGGCCGTGCCGAGCGCGACCGTGCTCGCCGAGCTGCGGGACATGGTCACAGCCACGCTCTCTCCGGCCGCGGCGGCTTCTTATCGCGGTCAGGTAGAGACTTTTCATCCCCTGCAGCCTTTCGACGACCGCTGCTTCACGCCCGGCCAGCTGAGCCGACCTGGTCCGTGGAGCTTCGATGCCGGCGCGCTCGCCGGCGCCCGGGCGCGCCATGAGCGATCCGGGCAACGCCGTGCCTTCATCGACAGGGCACTTCCTCCGGTTCCCGACGTCGAGGCCGTGATCGACCTCTCCGAGTTGCAGAAATTCTTCAGGCACCCGGTAAAGGCGTTCTTGCGCCAGCGGCTCCAAATGCACCTCCTCGGTGAGGATCGTGATCAGTCCGACGATCTCGCGACCTTGTTGGACGGCCTCGACCGTTGGTCGATCGCGGACCGGCTCCTCACGGCCCGCCTTGCCGGTTACGCCAACGGAGAGTGGGAGCACCACGAGCGCGCCCTCGGGACGGTCCCCCCGGGAGGGCTAGGTGACGTCTCGCTCGACGAAATAGAGAAGACGGTCGACCAGCTGCTCGTTGCCGCGGGTGTCCTCGGCGTTGACCCGGGGCGTGCCGAGCGGCTGCCGGTCGATGTCCTGCTCACCGACGGGACGCGCGTTGTCGGGATGGTCACGGGCCGTTGCGGCCAGCCGCGTCCGGGGCCGGCCTTCGTCACATTCTCCAAGATTGCACCCAAGCATCAGGTGGCGGCGTGGGTCGACCTCGTGGCCCTCGAGGCGGCCGACCCAGCGACGAACTGGCGAAGTGTCATTGTCGCCCGCGCCAAGAAGCCGGGTGCGATCAAGACCTTCGAGTTCGTCGGGCGCGGCGAAACTGCCGATGTGCGCCGTCGCGGCGCGCTCGGCGCGCTCGAGGTCGCGGTCGACTGCTACCGCCGCGGACTGCGCGAGCCCATCCCTCTGTTCGCGTCGCTTTCCTGCAGACTGCACGAGAACACCGCGACCGCCGATGACTGGGAGCCGTTCGGCCAGCACGGAGATGGTACGGACGAGGCGAACCGCCTGGCGTTCGGGGCTCTCGGCTTTGAGGACCTCTGTGCTCTTCCTGCGCGCGTTGATGACCCTCCCGGAACGGCGGTGGGACGGGCAGCACGATTCGCCGATTACTTATGGGACGCGATCGAGGAAAGCACCGAGGGGCTCAAGTGAGCTCGGCACGGCTCTTCTCGCTCGCCGAGCTCGGGTTCGACGCGGGCTCGCCACGGCTCTTCTCGCTCACCGACCAGTTGCCGACCGGACGTGTGGCGATCGAGGCGAGCGCAGGTACGGGCAAGACCTATGCGCTCGCCGGGCTCGTGGTCCGCTACGTGGCGGAGGCCGCGATCCCCATCGAGGAGCTCCTGATCGTCACGTTTACACGGGCTGCGGCGGCCGAGCTGCGCGACCGCGTACGCACCCGCCTCACTCAGGCCGTAGCCGCCCTGCGCGACCCTTCGGTCATCGAGGACGATGACGAGCTTCTCGCCTTTGTTGTTGCGCAGGACCGTGGCGACCGTCTCGATCGGCTGGAGCGTGCCGTCGTCAACTTTGACGCCGCCACGATCACGACCATCCACGGCTTCGCCCAGCAGGTGCTCGCCACCTTGGGATCAGCCGCTCCAGGTGACCTCGACGCGTCGCTTCGCGAGGACACCAACGAGCTCGTCGAGGCGGTCTGTGCCGACGTCGTCGCGACCGAATCGGTCGCGAGTCCCCTGGTCGCGGACCAGCTCCCAACCGTGGAGACCCTTTCGAAGCTGTCCGTCAAGGTGCTCTCGAACCCCGGTATACGGGTGATACCCGGGCCCGACAGCGTCGGATCCACACCCGTGGGTGCCCGCCTGCGTCGCCTTGTCGACAGAACCGTCGACGAAGTGCACCGGCGGCGACGCGCCGCTGGCACCCTCTCTTTCGACGACCTGTTGACCCAACTCCGCGACGCGCTCAGCGAGGGTTCGACGGCTGTTGCCGCCCTGAGCCGCCGCTTCCGCGTCGCGCTCATCGACGAGTTCCAGGACACCGACCCGGTGCAGTGGGAGATTTTCGCGAAGCTGTTCGGAAGCTCGCCCCTCCTGCTCGTTGCCGATCCGAAGCAGGCGATCTACGCCTTTCGCGGCGCAAATGTGCACACTTACCTCGAGGCCGCGCACCAGCCGGGCACGACGCGGTTTACCCTCGGCGTGAACCGTCGTTCCGACGGGGCGTTGATCGACGCCCTCGGGTGCTTGTTCAAAGGCGCGACCTTCGGGGATCCGCGGATCAAGTTCGTGCCGGTCAGGGCCGCCCCCCGGCGGGAGCAGCTGCGCCTCAGCACAGACGACGGTTCTGCCCTGCCCGCCTTCGGGGTCCGGCTCGCCATCGGTGACGACCTCCTACGAAACACCGGTGGAGCTATCCCGGTCGCCACCGCGGAAGCCGCGATCGTGACCGACCTGGCGCACCAGGTGCAGCAACTGTTGGAGACGGCTTGGATCCCGTCTCCGGGCGACGGTGTCGCGAGGCGCCGTGTCCGGCCCGGCAACATCGCCGTGCTCATCGGCACGAACGCCGAAGCCGAGCGGATCCAGGCCGCCCTTTCCCGCCAGGCGATCCCCGCCGTGGTCACCCGGAGCGACAGCGTCCTTCGGTCGGCCGCTGCCACGCAGTGGCGTTGGCTTCTGACTGCGCTCACACGGCCGGCCGACCCCAGCCGGGCCCGCACCGCTGCCCTTTCGTGGTTCTTCGGATGGTCGGTCGCCGATCTCGACCAGTCCGATGACGCGAAGCTCGGCGGAGTACAGGACCAGCTCTTCAAATGGGTCGAGACTCTCGAGACCCAGGGCACGGTGGCGTTCTGCGCGAAGGTCTGGTCCGACAGCGGCGTCGCGGCCCGCGTGCTGGCAACAGGTGACGGGGACCGTGACTACACCGACCTCGACCACATCGCAGGACTGCTGCAGATGAGGACCACGGGTCGCCGCCTGACCGCCACGGGATTGCTCGCCCTCCTCAAACAGCTCGAATCCGAGGCCGGGGGCGACCCTGAGACAGACGTCACCGCTCGGCAGGTCGAGTCGGACGCCGAGGCCGTCCGGATCATGACCGTGCACGCGGCCAAGGGTCTCGAGTTCCCGATCGTGTGCGTCCCTACGCTGTGGCGCAACAGCCTGGCCGTCGCGCGCGAAATGGTGTTCCAGGACCCCGAAACCGGGCGCCGTACCTTCGACATCGCCAACGGAGAGGGTTGGCCTACCGCGTCGGACGCCAGGGCGCGTAAGGCCCTCGCCAATGAGGAGGCGCGCGGCGAGAGCCTCCGGCTCTTGTACGTGGCGCTCACCCGGGCACAGCACAGGACGCTGGTTTGGTGGTCGCGCGTGAGGGGATCGGAGATCACCGGGCTCGCGCACGTGCTGTTCGCCCGGAGTGACGGCGAGATCGACCCTGAGCTGTTCGCAGCACCCAAAGTTGGTCTCCCAGCCGACGACGAGGCTGTCGCGGTACTGGGACGAGCGTTCTCTGAGGCCGGGGATGCCGTCGCCGTGACCGTCACGGGTTCGTTCGAGCACCCGGTTCCTCCCTGGGGTGACACCGAGCGGCGCGCACCCACCGGTGTGCTCGAGCTCGCCGAGTTGGAGCGGGTTCTCCTGCGAGCGAACCGGCGATGGTCGTTCAGCGCGATGTGCGCGACTACCCGGGAGGACGAGGTTGATCCAGAGGACGAGAGCCTCGGGGACTCCGGCGCGGCCGATGAGCCTGCTGAGGTGGCCGTCACCGTCGCGGCCGATGGTCCCGCTCCTGGTTCTGACCTGCCGCTCGGCGCCGTCCCTGGGGGAGCACAGTTCGGCACGCTCGTCCACGAGGTGCTCGAGCGCGTCGATTTCGTCGCTGCCGATCTTGACGCCGAGCTCCGGAACCACGTCGACGACCGTCTCAGATGGATCGCCTGGCCGGTCGACACCGAGACGCTCAGCACCGGCCTGCGTGCCGCGATCGAGTCACCGCTCGGCCCGCTGTTCAACGGCCGGCGGCTGCGTGATCTCGCTCGCGGCGACCGCCTGGGCGAGCTCAGCTTCGAGCTCCGCCTTGGGGGCAAGGGCCGCTTCGCGACCGATCGTGACATCGGCGCGCTCGTGCTGGACCATCTTGACGAGGACGATCCCCTCAGGCCCTGGGCACAGCGCCTCGCGTCGGGGGTTTTCGCTGTCGAGCTCGCCGGTCATCTCACCGGTTCCATAGACATGATCGTGCGCGTCCGCGATTCGCGAGACCAAGCTGCGCCGGGGCGTTTTGTCGTCGTCGACTACAAGACCAACGTCCTGGCCGAACAAGGCCACTTGCCTCAGGCGTTCGACTATCACCCAGACCGCCTGCCCGCGGCGATGGCGGAGCACCACTACCCCTTGCAAGCACTGCTCTACTCGGTCGCGCTCCACCGTTACCTACGCTGGCGGATTCCGGGTTACGTGCCGGCGGAGCACCTCGGCGGCGCCGCCTACCTGTTCGTGCGGGGAATGGCGGGTGCCTCCACGCCGGTCGTCGACGGGAACCCGCACGGGGTCTTCAGCTGGCGCGTTGCCCCGGCGCTCGTGGCCGATCTCAGCGTGCTGTTTGACGGCGTCGAGGTGAGGACGTGACGGGACCTGCTCCGCTTCTGAGCGCCGAGGTCGCGACGTTGGCGCCTTTCGTGGACGCATGTGTGCTCGAGGCATCCGCGGTCCAAGTCGCAGGCGTGATCGCGCGAAGTGTCGGAGGTGTGGGGCCCGAGGTTCTTCTCGGTGCAGCTCTGGCCGCCCGCGCCCCGCTGTTCGGGCATGTGTGCGTGGTCATCGAGACGGTCGCCGGATCCATCGTCGTCGACGATGCGCAGCTGCACTCGATGGACTCACTTCCCTGGCCTGATCCTGTCCACTGGGCGAAGCTCCTGGCAGCAAGCCCTGCGGTGAGCAGCCCGGGTGACGGACCGAAGGCGGTGATCAGCCCGCTCGTCTGGGACGGCACCCGCTTGTATCTCGAGCGCTACTGGCGTTTCGAGAACCGTGTCGCGGGCGAGCTCCTGCGGCGCGCCCTAGACGACGGTGGGCTCACCACATCGTCGCCCGATCTCGATGCGATCCTCGACGAGCTCTTCGCGCCCGACGACGCCGCGACGCCTGATCTGCAGCGCGAGGCTGCCAAGAGAGCCCTGAACAGGCGGATCGCTGTGATCGCAGGGGGACCGGGGACCGGTAAGACGCGGACCATCGCCCGGTTGCTCGGTGCCGCCTACGGCGAAGCGCTCGCCCGGGGCCGCAAGCTCGACGTGGCGCTCGCCGCGCCGACGGGCAAGGCAGCCGAGCGCATGACCGCAGCCCTGCAGGACGAGGTTGAGGAGGCGAGCCTCCGCGAGGGCGTCGCGGATGAGCTGCGCGTCACCGCGGCAAGGACACTGCACCGTCTCCTCGGCGCGCACGGCAGCGGGAAGCCCCGACACGACCATCTCAACCCGTTGCCCCACGACCTGGTCGTCGTCGACGAGACGTCGATGGTCTCCCTGCCGCTGATGGCCCGTCTGCTCGATGCAGTCCGCCCCGACTCCACTCTCGTGCTGGTCGGCGACCCCTACCAGCTGGCCAGTGTCGAAGCCGGCGCGGTTCTCGGCGAGATCGTCGGCCCGAGCGCAACCGGGCCGGCGGACGGCCCGCTGGCGCCTGGCATCGTTGTGCTCGACAGGGCCCATCGCTTCGGTGCTTCCTCACAGATCGCGGCGCTCGCAGACGCCATCCGGCTTGGCGACGACAACCGGGCGGTGGACCTCCTGCGCAACGACAGGTCAGACGAGCTGACCTGGGTGCACGACGACGACAAGACCGCCATCACACAGCTCCAGCAGGACCTCGCCCGCAGTGCCATCGAGGTAATCCGCAAGGCGCAGAGCGGTGATAACGATGACGCCGAGAGAGGGCTCGGCCTTGCAGCCGACCTCAAGGTCCTTTGCGCAACCCGCTTCGGACCGCTCGGTGTCTTCGCCTGGAGCGCCCGCGTCGAGGCCCTCGCGGCGCGAGAGCTGCCCGGCACTGGGATCGGAGGGCGTACCTATGTGGGACGGCCGATCATCGTTACTCGTAACGACTATTTCAACAAGCTGTTCAACGGCGACGTCGGGCTCGTGGTCGCAGGGCTGACCGGGCCGATCGCCGTGTTTCGGGATCCGGACAAGGGCCTGCGCAAGCTTGCGCTGTCCCAGCTCGGCGACATCGACACTTGGTGGGCGACGACGATCCACAAGAGCCAGGGATCCGAGTTCGGACAGGTGATCGTCACCCTGCCGCGGCCACCGTCTCCGATACTGACCCGTGAGCTCCTCTACACCGCTGTCACTCGTGCCAAGAGGCACGTCACCCTGGTGGCTGCAGAGGAGTCACTGCGCGCCGCGACACGCCGCCCGGTGCAGAGAGCTTCGGGGCTCCGGGAAAAGCTCTGGCCGGAAGCGATCTCGCCTACGCGAAGTTGAGGACTCGATACTTCGTGGAGCCATGAAGATCATCAAGACCTGGCGAGTAGGGGCGTGCCTCACCGTGGCACTGATCGCGGCTGCAAGCGGCGCGAGCGGCGTGGCGCAAGGGGCTCCGAGGGCCATGAAGGGCGGGACCGTGCCGGCCGCCGCCGCCTCGACGTCGCTCTGCAGGTCGATCGGGCAGGTCGACCACCTTGTCGTGCGCCGCGTCGACGAGTTCCCGCGGAACGGCATCCACTTCTCGTTCCCCGTCGTGACCGCGGTCACCGAGGTCGCCTCGGCCCGGGACGTGGCCAAGGTGGTCTGCGCCCTGCCGCGGATCCCGATGGGCGTGATGAGCTGCGTGATCGACCTCGGGATCTACTACCGTCTCGGCTTCACCGCCGCGAACGCGACGTTCCCGACCGTTGTGGTCGGCGCGACGGGCTGTCAGACGGTTCGCGGGATCGGTCCGACACGTTGGGTCGCCGACTCTTCGTTCTGGCGTCGGCTGGGCAATGCGATGGGCCTCAAGACGCCGACCTACGCGACTTTCAGGGGCACAGGCGGCGGCGTCTCCTGAGCCATCGAAACGAGCCCGTAAGACCCGGCGGTGTGGTCTCATGAGTGCTGTGTCGCGGACGCCGCCCGAGCTCGGGCCTCGGAGCCGCCTTGAGGGCGCGGCCCCTGCCGTCGGCGCCCGGGCATGGTTCGGGGCCTTCACACTGTTGGGCGCCGCCTGGGCGTTCAGCCTCGTCTCGATCCTTTCGATCGGGATGGTCATCCTGCCGCTGGCGACAGTCGCGACTGTGGTGCTGTTGACACGGAGGTCCTCCCGGCAGGGCCTTCCCGGCCTCGTTGCCGGTCTCGGGGCTCCACTGGTCTACGTCGCCTACCTCAACCGCGCCGGGCCAGGCCAGGTGTGCACCGAGCTCGCCGCCCGTTCGAGCTGTACGCAGGATCTCGACCCGTTGCCTTGGCTGATCGTCGGCCTCTGCCTCGTCGCGGTTGGAGCAGTGGCGTTCCTCATCCGCTCACGGCCACATCGTCGACTGCCAGGCGAAGCCTTTCAAGGCGGGCCGGTGCGTGAGCTCGGCGCAGGCGATCGGTGAGCTTGCGGGGTGCCGGTCGACGCCGAGAATCGCCTCGAGGCTGCCGTAGCGTTGAGGTCGCTACGACCGCCAAGCTGAGGAGCACCGTGATGCGTTGGACCACCGCCCAGATCAAGGACCAGTCCGGCAGGAGCTTTGTCGTCACCGGCGCCAACAGCGGGCTCGGGTTCCAGACCGCCCGCCAGCTCGCCCTGCACGGCGCCCGCGTGATGATCACCAGCCGCAGTGAGGAGAAGGGGCAGGGCGCCGTCGACCGGATCAGAGCCGAGAGGCGGGAAGTCCACGTCGACTTCGCGCTGTTGGATCTCGCGGACCTCGACTCGGTGCGGGCCTTCGCTGCGATGATCACCGGCGATCATGTCCCAGTCGACGTGCTCGTGAACAACGCCGGGGTCATGTACCCGCCGCGCACCTTGACGCCGCAGGGCTTCGAGTCCCAGTTCGCGACCAACCATCTCGGCCACTTCGCATTGACTGCGCTCTTGTTCGCCACGATCCGCGACAGCTCCGACGCGCGGGTGGTAACGGTCAGCTCGCTTGAGCACAGGGGCGGATCGATCCACTTCGACGACCTGACAGGGGAGAGGTCGTATTCGCCGAGGGCCTTTTACCAGCAGTCCAAGTTCGCCAACGTGCTCTTCGCCCTTGAGCTGGACCGCCGCGTGCGCGCGGCGGGGATCCCCGTCCGCTCGCTGCTGGCCCACCCCGGCTGGTCGGCCACGAACCTGCAGTCGAGCGGCCCGACGGGGATCATGAAGGAGTTGATGAAGCTCGGCAACCGCCTGTTCGCCCAGAGCGCCTATATGGGCGCGCTGGGCGAACTCTACGCGGCGGTCGACCCCGCGGCTGAGAGCGGGTGCTTCTACGGCCCGGGGGGCCTCGGGGGCCTTCGCGGCTATCCGACGCTCGTGCAGGCGAAAGAGTCGGCCAGGGACCAGGACACGGCGCGACACCTGTGGAAAGTGTCAGAGGAGCTGACCGGAGTGACGTTCGCGCTCTGATCTTTGAGCGAGGACGCGACAGCGAAGGTCGCGTCAGGCCGCGGGCAACGACGCCGGACGACCAAGGAGGAAACCCTGGCCGGTCTCGATGTCGAGCGACAGGAGCATGGCCAGCTCCGCCTCGGTCTCGATCCCCTCGGCCAGGCTGATGGCGCCTGTCCGTTTGGCAAGGCTCGCGTATGCACACGCGACCGCCTGGCGGAGCTCGTCCTCTGCGATCCCGTGGATCACCGTCGTGTCGATCTTGACGATGTCGGGCCGGACTCCGAGAAGGTGCTGCAGGTTGACGTCTCCGGCGCCGGCGTCGTCCAAGGCGATCCGCACGCCCAGCGAACGCAGGTGGTCGATCACCGCTATAAAGAGTTGGTAATCGTCCATGTCGTCCTTCTCGGCGATGTCCAGCACGAGCCGATCGGGTGGCATGGTGGCGACAAGCTTGCCGAATGCCGCCGAGGCGGCTATCGCCGGCGACACGTTGACGGCCAGGAAGACCTTGTCCGGGAGCTTGGCGAGCTGTTTCAGCGCCATTGTGGCGGCGAGGAGCTCCAGATCCTCCAGGAGCCCGAGCCGCGACGCCTGGTCGAACCACTGTCGCGGTGTCGAGTGCGCGGGTCTCGGGAACCTCGACAGTGCCTCGTAACCGATGACCTCGCGTGACCGCAGGTTGCATACCGGCTGGAAAACCACTCGCAAGGAGCCTTCACTCAGCACTTGCTCCACATCGAGAGGTGAATCGACCTTCGCCCGCACAGGATGGAGCCTAACTACGTTCGCCGTCGCCTGGCGGTTCTGCGATGGAGCGCCTCCCGGATGGACCGCGTCAGCAGCGGTGTGATGTCTTATGTGGTTGTCAGACTGCGACATGGTGGCGTCCCTTCCCGGACCTCTTGGCTGTGTACATGGCGGCGTCGGCTGACTTCATCAGCTCTGCCGAGCTCTGACCGAACGGCTCGGTGAACGCGATCCCCACAGAGGAGCCGATCACTGCGACGCCGCTCGTGAGAGTGAACGATTCGCCGATGCTGTCGACGATCCGTCGGGCGATCACCTCCACCACATCCAGCGATGCAGCCTGCTCCAGCAGGATCGCGAATTCATCGCCGCCGAGCCGCGCGACGGTGTCGGTCGCTCGGACACAGTTGCTGAGCCTGCCGGCTACCTGAACGAGGAGCTCGTCGCCGGCCGCGTGACCCAATGTGTCATTGATCTTCTTGAATTCGTCGAGGTCTATGTAGAGGAGGAAGACAAGGCTCCCTCCGCGCGCCGCGCGATGGAAGGCACCCTCGATGTGATCCAGGAACAGCGCCCGGTTCGCAAGCCCGGTGAGCGGGTCGTGGAAAGCCTTGCGCATGAGCTCGTCCTGAGCGCCTTCCAGCCGGGCGAGGTCCTCGTGCAGCCGGCCGTTTTGCAGGGCGAAGGCGAGTTGTTTCGCGAGCGTGCCCAACAGTTGCAGGTCGGTCTGCTCAAAGTCGCCGACGAACTTGTTGCGGTGGGCCACGACGAGATAACCGAGAGCAGGAGCGTTGTCGGCAGCGGGGACCGTCACGCCCATTCCCGTGGGCCTGTCATCGGCCGCGATATACCGCGACAGGGGCGTGTCGAGGCCCAGAGTCTTGGTGACGAGGACGTTGTCTCCGGCAAGGGTGTCCGCGAGACCGCTCGGAAGTGACTCGACCGGTGTCGACTCCATGACCTCGTCGGCCACTCCGTTCATGGTTCTCGTGACGAGCGCGGGGTTCCCCGGGCCAGACGGCAACAACGTGAGCTCCACAAGTGTTGCGTGGAACATCTTGGCGATGTGGAACAGGAAGTCCACGGCGCCGGTGTGGACGCTCTTGGAGTGGCTCAGGATTCGCGTCGCCGCGAAGAGGTTCTCGATCTCGCTCAGCTGTTTGCGCCTGGTTATCTGTGCGCGGTAGGCGGCGACGATGAGCAGGATCGGGATCGGGATGGTCAGGAGCAACACGGGAGCGGCAACGGTCATGACCAGGACGATCGTGGCGATGACGCCGTTGCCGAGCGCTATGACGAACACCATCGGGGCTGTGGAGGTCAGGCCTTCGGTGAGGATCGTGAAGTCGAATTCGGACAGGTACATAGCCGCTGATATCTCGACGTTGGCAAGCTCGTTAAGCAGGGCCACAGTCACCAGATACGCGACGACGCTTCGCGAGGAGAAGATCGCGTCCGGCTGAACCATCAATCGCAGCAGCGCGTAGTAAAGGGGGATCGCCAGCAGCTGGGCCCCGAAGTTGAAGATCACCTGCACCGGAGCGCGTTTCTGCACGGCCTGCACTAGCCCGAGGCTGCAAGCCATCGCGATCGCCGTCACGAAAGGACTCGTGCCCAGGATGGCCACGATCAGGACTGCGTCATTTAACGTTAAGACAACGTTGGTCCTTCGGATGGGCAGTTCCACGCTCGCCAGCTCCGCGGCGGTGGCGAGGAGGAAGATCCCCCACCATGGGATCGCCGGGACATTGCCGGCCGATACCGCAGCTGCGAAGCGCAACGGTCCGAACACCACCGCCAGCCCGGCGATGAGGACGGCGAAGACGTACACCCAGAGCCGGACGGGCTGACCGAAGGCGTGGCGAACAGGAGTGCCCAGCGGTGCTTTCGCGTTAGCTTGCGCGGGCATGTCGCGGCCTTGAGATACGAGCATGCGAGTAGTGGGTCGCGGAGGTCGCCCTCACTCGCGTTCGCCGTCGCGGCGTCACAACTGAGACGGCACATTCGCGATGAGCGAGGTGAGCACTCGACTGGTCGGCTCCAAATCTGGCTTGGACCACTTTGGCGACCCGTCTTCAGCTGACCTTGCGCCACGCAATGCGTGTCGGCAGGGCCGTAACCGTCGGCGGTCTGGGGCCGTGAGAGCGGGAAGGCTCGGCAGGGCGAACGAGCCGGGCAGGGTCGTTCTCGCCAGCATTGGCGGTGTAGATCACCTGGTCTTCAACCCCCTCCTCTGGCGGCTCGGCCGCGTCGACAGCGCGGCAGATCGCGTCGGAAACGTCCGTCCGCCAGATCACCGGGACCGTCCTTCTCCTCCGACGTGGAAAGGCTCTCCCATGTGCCTTGCTCCTCTTGGCGCGGTCCCGAGATACGGTTCTTCTCATCCTCTGTTATCGGACGAGGTACATTCCGGCTTGAGGCGCCAGTTCATTGCGAACGGATTTCCCCGACGACTGGACCCGATCGGACGGCTCCTGTTGAAGGGGGCGTGCCCTGCCGGGACACGAGAGGAGTCGAGGTCCGGGCAGGATCAGCGGTGCACGGTCGACATGTCCGGGTAGCGGTCTCCGGCCGTAGCCCCGGGCGGGAACGCCTCGTCGAACACGGCGAGCTCTGCGGAGCTGAGCCGGATCTCGTCGGCGGCGGCGTTGTCCTCGAGGTACTTCCGGCGCTTGGTCCCGGGGATCGGGACGACGTCGTCGCCCTGGGCCAACAGCCAGGCGAGCGCGACCTGGGCCGGCGAGACACCCTTTTGTGTCGCGATCTTCCTCACCCGTTCCACTAGGACCAGGTTCTTGTCGAGGTTCTCGCCCGCGAAACGGGGGTTTCGGCGACGGAAGTCGTCCTCAGCGAGATCGTCGAGGTTGTTGATCGAACCGGACAGGAAACCACGGCCGAGCGGTGAGTACGCGACGAAGCCGATACCGAGCTCGCGCACAGTGTCGAGCACGCCGTTGGTCTCCGGGTCCCGGGTCCACAGCGACCACTCGGTCTGGAGCGCGGTGATCGGGTGGGTGGAGTGTGCACGGCGGATCGTGTCCGGGGCCGCTTCGGAGAGCCCCAAATGGTGGACCTTGCCGGCGGCGACCAGGTCGGCCATTGCGCCGACGGTCTCCTCGATGGGGGTTTTGGTGTCCACACGGTGCTGGTAGTAGAGGTCGATGTGGTCCACCCCGAGGCGCGCGAGCGAGGCGTCGCAAGCCCGGCGGACGTACTCCGGCCGGCCGTTGACACCGAGGTAGCTTCCGTCGGCCGCTCTCTCGTTGCCGAACTTTGTAGCCAGCACTACCTCGTCGCGCCGTCCGGCGATGGCCCGGCCTACGAGCCGCTCGTTGATGAACGGGCCGTACATGTCAGCGGTGTCGAGGAACGAGACCCCGATATCGAGCGCCCTGTGGATCGTGGCGACCGACTCCTCGTCGTCGCCTCGGCCGTAGAACTCCGACATTCCCATGCAGCCGAGGCCCTGTGCCGACACTGTGAGGGCCTGGCCGAGTGTCCTTTTTCGCATGCACCCTTCTACCTGAAATCGCGCCCGGACACCGCGCTCTGGCGGCGGCCTTGCGTCCGAGGCCTTGCGCGGCGCAGAGTTTCGTTGTATGCGTCGGACCCTGCGGGGTCCCTGGTGGCTCACTCGTGGGCCCGGTGGACAGGAGAGAGCGTGCAGCTGATTGTGGTTCCCATAGAAAAGCCAGACGATCTCAACGTGATCCTGGGCCAGGCGCACTTCGTCAAGACGGTCGAGGACCTCCATGAGGCGCTCGTCGGGTCGAGCCCGTACCTGCGCTTCGGGCTGGCTTTCTGCGAGGCCTCGGGCAAGTGCCTGGTCCGTCATTCCGGCAACGACACCGAGCTCGAGGACCTTGCCGTCGCCAACGCACTGGCGCTGGGCGCGGGCCACTGCTTTGTCGTATTCGTCCGCGAGGGCTACCCGGTCAACGTGCTCAACCAGCTGAAGCAGGTCGCCGAGGTCTGCACCGTCTACTGCGCCACCGCGAATCGGGTGGAGGTCTTGCTGGCCGAGACGGACCTCGGTCGCGGTGTCCTCGGAGTGATCGACGGTTCGGCCCCGCGCGGTGTGGAGACCCACCAGGACGTTGCCGAGCGCAAGTCCCTACTCCGCGACATCGGCTACAAGCTCTGAGCCCGGTCGGTACCGTCCATATGTCCCGCTCACTGATCGTCTTCAGGCATTCGAAGTCCGACTGGTCGGCGGACTTCGGCGGACCGGACCTCGAGCGACCGCTGGCGAAACGGGGCCGCAAGGCCGCGAGGGCGGCCGGCCGCTTTCTCAGCGCGACAGAGGTGCCCGAGTCGGTCATCTGCTCGCCGGCGCTGCGTGCCACTACGACACTCGCGCTGGCGAGCCAGGCCAGGGGTTGGACGTGCTCGGTGCGCGAGTCCGACGCCGTCTACGACCAAGGCGTCGAGGGACTGCTCGGTGAGGTCCGCCGGGAGCCGGAGGCGACGCGGCTGCTGATGGTCGTGGGCCATGAGCCAACGTGCTCGGAGACCGTCAGGCTCCTCATAGGCGGTGGTCTCGTCCGGATGCCGACCGCGGCACTGGCCCGGGTCGACCTGCTGGTCGAGGACTGGGGCGAGGTCGGTCCGGGCACCGGAGTCCTGTCGTGGCTCGTCATGCCGCGCGTGATCCGGGCCTGATCGTCTCGCGCCCGGCGGCGGCGACCCCCGACGCTGCGGTGTCGAGCCAGCCCGCCGGCCGCTTGGCTGCCGTCGCGCTGCTCATGGTGTAGTGCGTTGTCGGCGCGGGCGCCGGCATGGTCGTGGGCAGGTTCTTCGGACCCCGAGCAAGCGAGCGCCATAGGCCCGATCGTCGGGATCGTGTTCGCGACGCGCGGCGGGTGCATGCGGACGCTCTCGATCGTCTCGACCACGATGCGCGAGATCGGTCACGCCACGCCGCAGGCCTAGGCCGTCGACGCGTGGACCAACCTCTTGTGGAACCACGGGGACATGGTCACGATCGGCCACGGGCTTGGCATACCTGTCCCCTTGGCTCTCGGCTTCTTCGGCCTTGTCACCTTGAGGCTCAGGTCGATGCTGAGCTCTCGGGGCGCGTGATGGTGCGTAGCTGCCCGGCGCGGGAGTCATGCGGGCAACCGACTCGTATCTTCTGAACGGGGCCCTTCTGAGCGCGCAGTCGGTGCCTAGGCCAGCAATGGAAGCAGGTACTCGCTGATTATCTCGAGCTGGGCCAGCGGGTTCTGGCTGAGGAGCTCCATCGCGACAGCCGTGGCTCCGGCTTCGACGAGACGGCCGATGAAGTCCGCCGTCTGCTCGGGGCTGCCGATCGCAGCTACCTGGCGGAGCTGATCTTCCGAGACGTTGCGCGTGGACTGTCGTTTCCACATCGACAGCGCATCGTCGACGGCGATGTGGGCGACGAGGTTGACGTTGACGTTCAAGAACACACAGACGGGGAACTCGCCGTCGGGGGTTCGGCCGAGCGACGCACGGAGCTCCTCCAGAGCAGTCTTGCGTTCCGCCAAGGTGTCGGGCGTCACAGCGAAGGTGAGCCACCCGTCGCCGAAGCGGGCCACTCGTTCGAGGACGCTTCTCACCCGTGAGGCCGAAGTGCCAGCGGGAGGATTGCCTGCCATCCAAATGGGCAGCGGTTGCTGCAAGAAGGCCGGCACTAGGTCGAAGTCGTCGATCGCGAAGTACTTGCCGGAAAAGGACACCGGGCCGCCTCGGCTCACCGCGCGGAGGAACTCCAGGTTCTCCTCCATGCGAGCGAGCTTCTCAGGATGGTCCATGTTGAAAGCAGCTAGCTCGTGCGCGCGTGTCGCGCCGGCCGCCTCCCCTGGACAGGCGACGAAAGTCATGCGCCCGCCCGACAGGACGTCGAGATTGGCCCACTGTTGAGCCACGATGAGCGGATGGCGCAGTCCGAGGCTCGCCGCGCAGGCCACGCCCAGGCGCACCCGCGACGTCCTTGCCGCACACGCGGCCAAAAGGACGACCGAATCGTAGAACGGCAGTGAGATGACCGAGTCGGTCACCCACACGTGGCTCCAAAGCGACGTGTGGTCAGCGGCCTCGGCAATACGCAGGACCGCCTCGGGTGCGAGAGCACCCGGCCGCAGGCGAGTCGGCAGGACGACGCCGACATCGATCATGGTTCTGCCTCCTCGAGGTGGCGGGCTGAGCGACAAACAGTATAATGTCGGTCGAAATAGTCGTGTTTAGAACCTCTGCGGTTAAACTGATGGCGTGGCGAGAGACCAGATGCTGATCGACGCGCCGAGCCTTTACGGAGAGCTCGACGACCCGCAACTTCGAGTCATCGACGCGACGGCGTTCCTCGTCCGTGAAGTTGCCGATGGGCCTTACACCGTCGAGAGCGGGCGGGCGCGCTATGGCGAGGCTCACATCCCCGGCGCGATCTTCGCCGATGTCCCCGGTGACCTCTCCGACCCTGAGTCTTCGTTTCGTTTCACTTTGCCCAAGCCGGAGCACTTCGCGCGGGCCATGGGAACGCTTGGAGTGGGGCCAGGTACCCGCGTGGTCGCCTACGCGCAGGAGTCGCCGATGTGGGCCTCCCGGCTGTGGTGGCTTCTGCGCTATTTCGCGTTCGACGATGTGCGTGTGCTCGACGGTGGTCTGCGGTCGTGGCGCCGGGCGGGATACCCGGTGAGCACCGAGACGCCGGCTGTCGAGCCCGCGAGTTTCCTCGCTCGGGCGCGGCGGGAGCTCGTCGCCACCAAAGAGGACGTCTTGAAGGCGGTGGGCGGAGAACCGGCCTGCCTCGTCAATGCGCTGACGCCACGCGCCTTCCGGGGTGAGGGGCCGGGCGCCTACACCAGGCCGGGCCGGATCCCGGGATCGGTGAGCGCACCGGCACAGTCGCTCGTCGATCCGGAGACATGGTGCTTTCGACCGCGGGAAGAGCTGGCCAGTGAGCTCGGGGGCCTGCTCGACTCCGACCCGGCGGTCCCGATGATCGCCTACTGCGGTGGGGGCATCTCGGCCACGGTCGACATCTTCGTGCTCTCCATGCTCGGCCGCGACGATGTTCTCCTCTACGACGGATCGCTTACCGAGTGGAGCGCCGATCCTCAGCTTCCGCTCGAGGTTGGATGAGCCTGTTGCCAAGGGCGCTCGTGTTCGACTGTGACGGGGTGCTCGTCGATAGCGAAAAGGCTGTGTTCGCAGGCCTCGTCGCCGTGTTCGCCCGTCGGGGCATCGAAGACGTCATCACCGGCCCGGCCTCGAGCCTTTACGGCGCGTCGGTGTTCGCGATGATCTCGGAGCTGGAACGCGAGCTCGGGGAGGCGGTCGACGTCGAGGAGGTCGCGCAGGAGCTCGAGGTAGAGATCCGCGCCGCGATCGCAGGTGGTGTTCGTGCGATGGACGGGGCGATCCAGCTCCTCGAGGCCGTCCGGGGGTCCCGGCCTCTCGCGGTCGCGTCCAACGGATCTCGCGAGACAGTGGGGGCCTCGATGAAGGCGGCCTCGATCCCGGAGGTGTTCGACGCGGTCGTCACCCTTGAAGCCCCCCTTCGACCCAAGCCTGCGCCCGACCTCTACCTCCGTGCGTGCGAGTTGCTGAGCGTCGCGCCGTGGCGCGCCATCGCGGTCGAGGACTCCGGGCCCGGGGCGCAGGCTGCACGTTCCGCCGGGCTCATGGTCGTCGGGGTCGGGTCGGCGCCCGCTCTGCACGCGGTCGCCGACGCGGTCGTGCCCAGTCTGTGCGACCCGCGTCTGTTGGACCTGCTGGGGCTCGAGTCGCTCCAGGTGTAGTCGGCGGCGCTGGCGCGACCTGAGGCGCCTGGGGCCCGCCGTTGGCCCACGAGCTGCCGGAGCGCACCGAGCAACCCAGGCATCTTAAGGGGCCAGCGCCTATCCAAAGGGCAGCCCCGCGTTCGACACCGACCCACCCCGGTCCGTTCCGCGGGCTGCCCTCAGCCGGCCGCGGACCTGTCTCCTCGGGCACTCCGATGCCCCGAGCTGCGGTAGTTCCGACCTACTTGATAATTCCGATCGAATAAGTCAAGAATAAGGGGAAGGGCAGGCCGTCCGTGGGCGCACGGCCGGCCTGCTCCATCGGCTCGAGGACAGGAGGACCGGAAATGACCGTACTGGACGTGAGGGAGCACGAGGAGCAGCAGCTCACCTCCCCGGACGAGGAACCCTTGATCCTGGCGGCGATCGAGACGCATTCGATCGATGTGATCCCCGACAAGGAGCGCCACGGGACCATCCGTCAACAGGGTGTCTTCTGGTTCCTCTCCAACACCCAGACCCTCAGCGTCGCCGTCGGTTTCATAGGGATCGCGCTCGGCCTGTCAGTGCGGTGGACGATCGCGGCTGTCGTGTTGGGCAACGCGTTCGGCACGGTGTTCATGGCCCTTCACGCTTCTCAGGGACCACGTCTCGGCTTGCCCCAGATGATCCAGTCGCGGGCGCAGTTCGGCTACCGCGGTGTCGTCCTTCCGCTCTTTTTGGCGTTGTTCACCTACCTGATCTTCGCCGTCCTCGACACGGTCATCATCACTCAGGGCTTCAACCAGATCTTCGGATGGAACACTGTCGTGGTCGGAGTGGTGATCGCGGTCGTGGCCGTCTTGCTCGCGGTCTACGGCTACGACTGGTTGCACCGCGCGTTCAGGGTGTTGTTCTGGGTGTCGCTTCCGCTGTGGCTCGTGCTGACCATCGGGATCCTGACCGGGAGCGCGGGAGGAAGACCCGCACCGCACAGCGCCTTCGGCTGGATCGCGTTCTTCGTCGTGTTCGCCGCCTCGGCGAGCAACAACATCTCCTACGCGCCTGTGGTCTCCGACTACTCGCGGTACCTGCCCCGTTCGACTCCGTTCGGCAGGGTCGTGACGTCGGTCTACGTCGGAGCCTTCCTCTCTTTGAGCTGGCTTGCCGCCATCGGTGCGTGGCTGGCGGCGCACCTCGGCGCCACCGACGCGCTCACGAGCGTCCAGCAGGCGGGCAACCACATCACGTCCGGCTTCGGGACCGCGCTGATCACTGTGGCGACGATCGCCCTTGTCGCGACGATGGGAGAAATGGCCTACAGCGGTCAGCTGGTGGTTCTCACGGCCATCGACAGCATCCGCCCGATCCGCCCGACTGTGACAAAGCGGGTCGTCACCGCCTCGGTGTTCGCGACGACCTGGGCGGTCCTCGGCCTCGCCGTGTTCCACAACGTCACGACCGCTGTCGACGACGGGCTCACACTCTCGTTGTACCTGCTCACCCCGTGGACCATCGTGAACCTGTACGACTACTTCTTTGTCCGCAAGGGCAAGTACGCGATCACAGAGCTCGAGAACCGCAAGGGCCTCTACGGCGTCTGGGGATGGCGGGGCATCGCCGCCTACGTGGCCGGCTTTGCCGCGGCGGTGCCCTTCTGGGATCTGTCGTTCTACGTCTCTCCGGTTGCCAAGGCGACGAACGGGCTCGACATCACCTTCATCGTCGAGCTGTTGGTGAGCGGAGTCCTGTACGTCATATTCGCGCGGTCGATCGACTTGAGCGGGGACGCGCAAGCGATCGAGGCGAGCAATGCGAAGCTCATCCAGCTGGGCATCCTCGAGCCACGCGATCGGACCGAACCGGTGCAGCGCCGGAGCGTCATCGCCTACTCCTCCTCCGGCGAGCTCGTCCGATGATCGGTGTCAAGCCCCGCTACGACGGACTGGCGGAATGGTACGACGAGGTTATGCGTGACCCCGGAGACCGGGGCCTGCTGGCCAGGTCCGCCTACGAGACCCTTGCCGACTTGTTGGGCACCGGCCGCGGGGCGGCCCTCGACATCGGCTGTGGAACCGGGCTCGCCGCCGAGAGGGTGCGCATGCTCGGCTACGAGCCCTACGGGATCGACCTGTCGCTCGACCAGCTCGGGGTCGCCTCCAGGCGGCTGCAGGCGGTTCAGGGCGACGCGGCGCGACTTCCGGTGGCCTCCCGTCGGGTCCCGCTCGCCTACAGCACTTTCGTCTCGTCGGATCTCGACGAGTTCGACGCGGCCGTGTCCGAGGCCTACCGGGTGCTTCGGCCCGGCGGTCGCTACGTGAGCGTCTGTGTCCATCCATGCCTGAACGGCGGCCATTCGCAGGTGAGCGACGACGGGACCGTGGTCGTGCGACCGGGTTACGCGTCGAGCGGCTACCAGTCCGGTTTCGAGTTCGGCTCGACCATACGAAGCCACGTCGGTGCGTGGCATCGGCCGTTGGCGGAGATCATCAACACCTTCCTGGCGGCCGGATTCGGCTTGGTCCGCCTGGTGGAGACCGGGCCGGCGACCCTGCCCAGCCTGCTCGGCATCAGCGTGGTGAAGCCGTGGACCCCGTCGGGGCCACAGGTCCGAGGGGAGGCAGGCCGATGACGCTCGAACGAACCTGGACCGACGATTCGGTCACCAAGGACCTGGCCCAGTTGCGCGCGACGAGCCCGCTGACCCACTGCCTCACCAACCTCGTGGTGACCGGGTTCACGGCCAACGTGCTCTTGGCGGTGGGGGCCTCACCAGCCATGGTGATCGCCGCCGAAGAGGTCGAGGACTTTGCTGCCGTGGCTGAAGGGCTACTTGTCAACGTCGGGACCGTGACCAGTGCCGACACAGACGCGATGAACCGGGCCGCACGGGCGGCGCGGGCGGCAAGGACTCCCTGGGTCCTCGATCCGGTGGCCGTCGGGCCTCTGCGCTTCAGGACCGAGCTTGTCGGCCGGCTCCTCGAGCACGGCCCTTCCATCATCCGGGGGAACGCGTCTGAGATCCTGGCCCTTGTCGGCAGCTCGGGAGGAGGAAGGGGCGCGGACTCGACGTCGGACTCCCGAGAAGCGATCGAGGGGGCACGCGAGCTCGCAACCCGAACGGGAGCGGTGGTGGCGGTGAGCGGCGCTGTGGACTACATCACCGACGGCGAGGAGGTGGTCGGGGTGCCTGGCGGTCATGTTCTGTTGACCAAGGTGACCGGATCGGGATGCGCGCTCGGCGCGGTGATGGCCGCATTCCTGGGCGTCTCCCATGCCCCGCTCGACGCGGCGATCGGCGCCTCGGCTGTATTCGCGGCGGCGGGCGAACGGGCCGCGGCGAAGGCACAGGGACCAGGCGGCCTCGCCGTCGGGCTGCTCGACGAGCTCTACCGGCTCGGTCGTCCTGAGCTGGTCGCCTGAGCCATGGCAATGTCGAGCGAGGTGAACCTGAGTGTCGAGTTCCGGGAGCTCCTTGCCTGTCCGAAGGACAAGGGACCTTTGATTTGGGCTTTCGACGAGGCGCTCGCGTACAACCCGCGGCTCGGGTGTGGCTACCCGATCCGGGAAGGCGTCGCGCTGCTAGTCAGCTCAGAAGCGGTCGAGGTGGACGCCGATTGGCACCGGCGTCTCATGGCCGGGCGATGACGGCGCTCGGGAGCGAGACGCTTGCCTTGGGCGCAGGTCGTGGCCCTGGCCGGCGTCGGGTGATGAGCTACCGGGCGCTCGCGGAGACGATCGCGGCGCGCCCCCCGGAGGGACGCCTGGCTACCCGGGTGATCGCGGTCGATGGTTACTCCGGCGCGGGGAAGAGCTTCTTCGCGAGGCGTCTCGCGGCAGATCTGGGCGCCGAGTTCATCAACACCGACGACCTCATGCCGGGATGGTCCGGATTGGCCGGCTCCCTCGCCCTCTTGGCCGAATGGGTCCTCGAGCCGATCACCGCCGGTGATACCGCCCGCTGGCACCGCTACGACTGGGAACAGCTCCGCTACAGAGAATGGGTCGAGCTCGGTCCATGTCACGCCCTGGTCGTGGACGGCTGTGCGGTCGGGCACCGCAGTCTCGCCCCGTACCTGTCCCTCCTCGTGTGGGTGAGCGCGCCCGCCACCTTGCGGGCAAAACGGTTGGCGCAACGCTTCGACTGGGAGATGTACGAGCCGCACGCGGCGATGTGGGCCGCCCAGGAGAGCTCTCTTCGTTCGGGCGACGACGTGACAACCCTCGCGGACCTGATAGTCGACAACGGCCTACCCGAGCTTGCTGGCGTTGCCCGCTTCGACCCCGAGAAGGAATTCGTCTACTGGGAAAACGGACGAGGTCAGGCGAGAGTTCGCACGCTCATCTGATCGACGCGGCCACGCCCCGCCGGATCGGGCGCGCGATCAGGTGACGGGATCGTAGAGAGCGGCTTTGGCCACGAAGTTCCGGTAGCGGCTCCGGATGTCCTCGAGGTCGTTCGGCTCGGTCACGGACTCTTCGGCGCTCCGCAGGATCATGTCGGCCTGGCGGGCGAGAACCAGCCGCTGTTCGGATGTCGTGGTCTCTTCCATGACACGTGTCAGCGCGTCCATCATGTGGATGATCACGACCGGCATGCCCCGGGCCGATTGGCGGATCTTGTCGAATGCGCGGTTGGCAGTGCGGGCATAGGAAGGGTCTGGCTCGATGAGCCGCACCTGACCGGAGCGGTCCCTGTAGATGCCCTTTCCGATGGTCACATGGGAGATCCGTCTGAGTCCCGCCGAAAGCCAGTCGATGCACGTCAGCGCAGTGAAGGGGTCGTTCACGGCCGGGGAGAGCGCGCGGATGGCGATCTCCACGAGCTGGTCGACCGCGAACACCGGTTCCTGCATCAAGGTCCGGTGCGGGCCTGTCGCGTGTGCCTTGGCGAGCGCCTGAGCGACCTGCGATGCCGCCTGCTTGGGCCAGACGGTGGCAAGCGGTCGTCCGGCGGCGATGAAGTGGCCAGGCCGGTGAGCGAGGCGGATGACCGAATCGGTGTGGGTCGCGATCCTCACCAGTTGGGCGTAGCCGACGAACTGCAGGTATCCGCTTTCGCTCGCGGGGACCTTGCCGCCCTCGGACTCGAGGAGTTGCAGGAGCTCCTCTACCGACTTGCCCCGGTCGGCTGACGCGGGTCCGTTCTCGTCGGGCTTCTGTTCGGCGATCTCGGCATCGATCTCGCCCATCAGATCGCGGGCGATCCCGGCGATCACCTCCGGAAGCTGGATCGACCTGGCGATGTGGTTGATGAAGTAGATGAGGACGGCGAGGTCCAACAAGAGAAGAGCTTCGGCGACCGCGATCGAGAGATGAGGCACGAACACGCCGCGGTGGCCGCCGATGGCGATCGAACCGAGGGCGAGGGTGGAGTAGACGAAGGTGCCGACAAAGACTCCGAGGGTGACCTGGTTGCCGACGTCGCGGACGAAATTGCGCATCATGCGGGGACCGAACTGCTGGGAAGCAAGCGTGAGTGCCAGGATCGTGATCGAGAACACGACGCCGACGACGGTGATGACCGCGGCGGCGATGGCAATGAGCACCTGCCTGCCGGCGTCAGCGCTCACCGTCCGCATCCAGAACGGAAGCGAGAGGTGCCCGTAGTACGCGGCCCAGTCGATTGCGAAGGTGATGGCGAAGAGCAGCGCCGCGACGACAACTAGGACGGTGGGCACCAGCCAGAAGGTCGTGCGGAGCGCCTCCCACCGCCAGCTGGCGAACTTCCGCCGGGTCTCCCACGCCCGCGCACGTTCTGTCGGCGCCCCGGGCTCGGTGGCCGACTGGCGAACGGACATGGGAAGTGAATCGGTCATTGGGTCAGTCCTATGTTCGCCGACCAGTCTTCCCGGCACGCCTGTGTCGACAAAGGTTACTGGCCGCACGGGCCTATGTTCTGCCCCGCACGGTTGAGGCGGCGCCCCTGTGCCCTCGGCACCGTGAAATGGCGCAAGAGCGCGGGCGAACGGGCTCGGACCGCTTTGAGGAAGCGGGTCCGGTTGCTAGAGTCAGCTCTTCGACCACGTCGTTCGCGCCGTGGGCGAGGGGGTTCCACACGGGGAGGGGGGACTTTGGCAGATACGAAGCTTGACTCGTCGCCGACCGGAGTCGAAGCCGGGCTACCGGCCGGAGCCGAAGTAGGCGCCAGTCCCGACGCGTCAACGCCGCCGCGGCCGGTCATCCAGATTGTGCCGCTCAAGGGCCTGCCGATCGTCGCAGTCTTCATCGGCTTTCTCGTGGCGTCGATCGGCTTCAACTGGAGGTGGGGGCTCGACTTCAATCACGTCGCCGGTGGCGGTCTGTGGACGGGCATCGACCTCTTCGTTGGACTCATCGTCGGCCCGATCCTGGGACGGCTCTCGATCCCGGCCCGCGCCGAGTTCTCGGCGAAGTTCATGCCGAAGATGGTGCTCGTCATGCCGACGCTCGTCGCGATGACGCTCGCCTCCGGATTCCAGCTGGCGCTCGACCTGGGCAACTTGAAGGCGTCGAGCCCGAACCATGCCTGGTTGATGGTGTCGTTCGTTGTGGTGGGCGTCATGGCTGTCATCGCGCTCGGCGTCCTCGAGCCGGCGAACATCGCCGTCCTGTTCGAGATGCGAAAGCCCCGGCCGAACGGCGAGCTGATCGGGAGGCTCATGAAGCGCTTCATCTACACGGCGGGCATCACAGGCCTCATGCAGATCGCAACGCTCGTCATCATGACCCGGGTGGCCTCCCGATGAGCGTGAAGAGCGCGCAAGGCCCGGCCGGAGTCGGTGCAGAGCAGCGGTTCGCGCCGATAGCCGAGCTCGCCGGTGCCGCCTTGGTACTCATCGTCGTAGGCGGCATCTACATGGCGTCGTACGCGCCACGTCGGCCTCCGCTCACCGTCCCGATCTGTCTCGCGGCTGCCAGTGGCGCGTTGCTCGCGGTGAACGTCGTCTTGCTGCTACGGACCAGAGGGCTCGCATGGGACAAGTTCTTCCTCGTCGGCCGGTGGACATTGCTCTCCTATGTGATTGCCGCGGCGCTGATCGAGTTCGCTTTCGTCAAGGACCACACGCGCGGAGGCGCCCTCGTGGTGCTGACGGCGATGCTGGCGCTGTTCGCCGTGAACGTCCCTCTCATAGTCGCCTTCACGGTCGCGCGGTTCCAGGCCGCGCGAATCGACGCCACCTGATCGTTCCGACCGCGGCGGCCAGCGTCGCTCGGGAGTGATCTCAGCCGCGACTATTTCCGCTGGCGGACCGGCTGCCGCTGGCGCACCCGCGGCCGATGTTCCATGCTCGCGAGGTGGGCAGCTCTCCATCCGACGGTGCTCAGGCGGGGGACAGGGACGAGGGCTGTACACCCCCGGAAGATGAGGTGGAGGCACCGGCCGATGCGCCGGACAGCGCGCCGGACGGGTCACGAGTCGGCACGCCGACACGTACGGTCGCCACTCCCACTACGAGGACGCGAAGTGAGACCTACGTAGCGCGGCGATCGACCGCAGTTCTCCTCCACGGGCTGAGGACTCTTCTCTCTCGTGCCTACGAGGCACGCTGGACGTTTCGTGTCATCGCGGTCACGGCCGCGGCGGCCGGCGCGACCTGGGCGGTCTGCATGCCGCTCGGCGGCTTCGCGCCCGCCTTCGGTGCGGCGTCCTCGGTGTACGCCGTCCAGCTGACCGTGAGGACCTCAGTGCTGGACGGCGCCAAGCGGACCGTGCTCATGGGTCTCAGCGTGTTTCTCGCCGTCGGGATCCTGCGGACCGTCGGCCTCTCGGCCGTCGCGGTCATCGTGTTGGTCTTCGTGTCTCTCGCCGCCGGCCAGCTCCTGCGCCTGGGTGCGAGCGGATCGCTGCAGATTCCCGGAACCGCCATCTTCATCCTCGCCCTCGGGACCTCGGTGGGCACCGACGTGCTGCTCGACAGGGTCTGGGCGACACTGGTCGGCGCCGTCATCGGCGCGGCCGCGTCCTACCTCGCGTATCCGGGCGATCCCCGTTCCCGGGCGCGAAGCGCCCTTGCCGGCCTTGCAGGCGCGATCGCGGACCTGCTGTCGGAGATGAGCGCCGGGGTGGCCAAGACCCCGACCGCAACCGAGACCGATCTCTGGCTGGCCCGTTCGCGTGGCTTGGAGGAGGAGCTGGAGCACGTGGGACCCCAGGTCGACGAGGCGGTGGCGTTCCTCCGCGTTGACCCCTTCGGCCGAAAGACGGCGTCCGCCGAGTTGTCGCACGCCCTCGCCGCGCTCACACACTCGGTGGCACAGCTGCGTGCGATAGCTCGCACTTTGTTCGACCACCAGATCGACGGGGCCCCGCGCCTACCCGCGAGTCTCGCCGAAGTGCTGGCCCGCACCGCTGTCGCCTACCGCGCCCAGGCCGAAGCCCTAAAGGGGGACACCCCAAGCGTGGACGCGGCCCTCGACGCCGTCCGTGAGGCCCGCGGCGAGTCGCTGCGCAGCCTTCGGCGCGTGGACGAGACCGGCGCGTGGGTCGTCTCCGGTGCGATCCTGACTGAAGTCGACCGGATGGTCGCGCAGCTCGGAGGCGACGCTCCGGCACTGGCGGTCACGCGCGAGAGCCGCCGTGGCCATCTCCACCGTCGAAGACCGCGAAGTGGCGGCGCGGAGCGCGGCTGACGCAGGACCACCAGGAAGGATCCCGGGTCTCTCCGGTATATCCTGCAGACAGCTCATCATGAGCGACGGCAAGCCGACCCCATCGGCACCAGATCGGTGGTTTTGTGAACGTGGCTGCTGACGAGCGCGAAGAGCGTGACGAGTCTGAGCCGGTACGCGATAGCCCTACTGAGGAGCGCCCGGAACTGGCCGTCCCGAAAAGCCGCGCCGGACAGGCCTGGAAGAGTCTGGTCCCGGCGTTGGTCTTCGCCGCGGTGATGGTCGTGTTCGTCGTACAGAATCTTGAGAAGGCGAAGGTCAGCTTCTTGATATTCTCGGGCAGGTTCCCGCTCGCGCTCGCATTACTGGTGGCCGCGGCGCTCGGCGCGTTGGTCGTCTTCTGCCTCGGGTCCGTGCGGATCGTCCAACTTCGCAAGGCTTTTCGACGTCATCAGGAAGATCACAAAGCGACTCGAGGAAAGCGATGAACATCGAGTACAGGGTGAAGGAGTGGCACACCGGAGCGGTTCACTCGGGCGAGACCGGCGCGCCAGGGCTGCAAGCCATGCTCAACGAGCCCGAGCTCTCCGGCTACCACCTTCACACGGTGCTGGGCGGTCTCGACCAGTCGTTGCTGATCTTCGCGAAGGAGATCCCGGACAGCGCCATTACACCGCCTGACGCCATGGGCACGGGGGCTTCCGCTGCTGGCTGAGGGTTCGTGGCGTTGCTCGAGGTGAACTGCGGGTCTTCTAGGAAGCGTCGGCCGAGATGACCCCGGCGTCCGCCACGTGCTCGGTCCAGCCTGTGCCGTCGAAGTAGCGCAGCTCGTGACGCCCCGTCGGGTCGGCCAGCCAGGCCCTGAGCACTGTCACCGGTGGTGCCGGTTGCGCCGGGCCGACGCCGTCAACCGGTGAAGGTGCGGGTGTGTCCCTGAATTCCGATTCGCCCATGTTCGCCTCGCGGCCCGACTGGCCACGAGGCGACCAGGCGAGGAACGACAGGACGGTGCCGAAGATCGCCACGAAGACGACGGACAGCAGGGTGACGAGAAAGGTCACAAAGATGCTGACGATGCCCCAGACGAGAGGATGGATGTGCCACGGACTGCTGCCGGTGCGGCGTCTGTATGCATTCGAGCGCATGAACGCCAGCATCCCGAACACGAGGCCCAAAGTGAGGTACCAGCCTGTCCTGGGAATGATCAGGCCGCTCATGCGCACACCACGAGTCTAGGTCGAGACTTCCGCTTGAAGCGACGGGCGAATCCGGCCCTGGGGAGATGTCGCTGGTCGAGCGCCTCGCCGGCTAGGGGGCGACGGGGAAGGAGCCGGTCATGGCGATCGAGCCGCTCCCGGAGATGACGCAGGCCTCGTAGCCCGCGACGGCCTCGACGAGCGCCAAGCCGGCCTCGCCGGCCACGAGGAGGCCTGTCGCGAGCGCATCGGCGAGCCAGAGCTCGGGGCCGGTGACCGTCGCGGACTGACAACGAGCCTCGGCCCGACCGCTGCGGGGGTCGAACACGTGGTTGCCGCGCTCGTAGCAGCCGGAGGTGGCGACCGCACCTGGGGACTCGAGAACGCAGGCGATCCTGTCGGCCGCCCAAGGGTCGCGCACGCCGATGCGCCAGGGCGATCCCGGTTCGGGGCCACCAAAACTCGCCAAGTCGCCTCCCGCGCTCACCATCGCCGCTCGGACGCCCGCCGCGCGCAGCTCGTCGAGTGCCCTGTCGGCCGCCCAGCCCTTCACGAGGCCTGTGGGGTCCAGTCCGCCGGGCAGGTTCCACGGGTCGAACCAACCGCCCGAGAGGTCTCGGGCGATCGCGCACAGCTCAAGCACCGCGGCTAGCTCGGGCGGGGCCTCGCCGAGCCTGATCGCGTTCGCGCGAAGAAGGCTCATCGGGCTGTTCGGTTTCCACGTGCTGAAGACGGCGTCAGCGCGGTCGAGCCGCGCGCATGCCCTCGCCAGCCCCACGTGAGCCCTCTGCGGCTCGCCCTCGCCGATGCGCACATCGAAGGACACCATCGTGCCCATGACCGCGTGGACGTGGCGGAGAACTGGGTCCGCCGGGAACTCGGCCCGAGGAGGCGAGCTCGAGCCCGCTCGCCCTTCCCCCCGGGGCGTCGTGGCCGTGTCGGCCACTATTTGATCCCGAGCTTGTCCAGAGCGGCCTGCAGCGACTGGACATAGGCCTGGCTCGTGAAGGTCGCGCCCGAGACGCCATTGATGTTGGCGCTTTGTGCCTGCAGGGTCTGGCTCTGGAGCAAGGGCTCTGCATACGAGTTGACCTGGCTCGAGCGTGGGTCGAACGCGGTGTCGATCGCCGGCTGGACATTGGTGATCCGGCCCGCGGTGACGGTCACCTGCAGTTCCAGCTCCCCGTAGCGGTATTGGACATCGGCTCCGAGCGCGGTGCGAGTCCCGCTCGCCGCGGTCGTAGTTGTCGTGCTCGGGGTGGAGCTGGAGGTCGAGCTCCCCGTCGAGGACGACCCGGCCGTCGTCGTCGTGTTCGCGCCGCTTGTTCCCGACGGCGAGCCGGTCGGGGTAGTCCCGGTGCCGGCCTTGCCGAGGCCCGAGAGGATGCTGCCACTCATTTGCTGGGTGTGAAACCCGAGAACGGTGGCGAGTCCCGCGGCGGTCGCGGCGAGCACGATCGGCGTGCGCTTCATTGGTTGGTCTCCAAGTCGCAAGAGGGGCTGGTTGTGGTCATGGTCAGAACGCGAACGATTCGCTGTGGATGCGGTCGGGGCTGGCTCCGAGGCGCCGCGCCGCACTGACGATCCGGTTGGTGAAGCCTTCGGGGCCGCAGACGTACACGTCGCGCTTGTTGAGGTCGGGTACGAGCTTTGCGAGCAGGCGGGAGTCGAGCCGCACCTGGTGCCGGCTTCCGACAAGGACGTGCAGGCGCCCACCGCGTCCTTGCACGAGGGGGGCGATCTCGTGGTGGAAGATCAGGTTCTCACGCCTCGGTGCGCGCAGCAGGACCACGACGTCGACCTCGGCGGGCAGGTCCTCGAGGATGGCGCGCATAGGGGTGACCCCGACGCCGGCCGCGACCAGAAGGACCTTGTCGCCGCCGCGCGAATGTGCCGTGACGGCTCCGTAAGGACCTTCGATGGCCACCCTGGTGCCGACCGGGATGGTCGCCACCGACTCGGAGAAGTCGCCGAGCGCCTTGACTGTCACGCGGAGGAACGGGGGCCGCGGCATTGCCGATATGGAGTAGGGGTGGGCCTGCCACCACATTTCGCTCCTGAGGAACCGCCATTGGAGGAACTGCCCGCCGGCGACGGGCAGCCGCTCGAGGTGGCGCCCCGCGCAGATGACCGACACGATCCCCGGGCCTTCCTCGCGCACCTCGACTACACGCAGTCTGTGGTAGACGGTGCGCCAAAGGGGGAGCCCAACGCGGTAGACGAGCACGACCCCCGCGGTGCTGGCCCAGATCACGACCCAGAACAGCCGCGCCAGCGGGTGCCCGACGAACGAGACGCCGTCGGCCAGCTGATGCGAGAAGGCGAGGGCGATCGCGAGATAGGTGTAAAGGTGCACGACCCACCAGGTCTCATAACGCATCCTCGAACGTGCGGCCCGGAACGAGGCAACGCCGGCCATCACCAACAGGCCGAAGGCCACAGTCGCCATGAGGACGTCGGGGTAGGAGGTGAGCAGGATGTCGAACTCGTGCCACGGGCCGACGGACGCCTGCGCCGCGTAGCCGACCGTGATCAGCACAGCGTGCGAGCCCAACAGAATGATGGGCCATGGACCGAGCCGGCGGTGCCACCGCACGAGGCGGTCCTGGCCGAGGAGGCTCTCCAGCCAGGGGAGCCTCGCTATCAACAGGAGCATGACGAGAAGCAGGTAGCTGCCGGTCAGGCCTGCGATCTGGCCGGCCGCGGTCTCCAGGCCACCCGGCGCGGCGAGAGAGCTTCGCGTCACGGGCGTCAAAGAGAGCCCGAGCGTCACGCCGAACCCGAGCGCGACCACCGCCGTGAACAGGTTGGCGGTCCAGCCACGCCGCCCGTGTGGTGAGCTCATTCGTGGCGCGGTCAATGCCGGACCGGCTCCGGGTGACCCTGGGCGCGACGCAACCGGGACGCGCTCGGGCGAGGAGTTCGACATGACGAGCATCACCCAAGCCTTGACTGGCCGCCTGAGTCGGGAATGAAAGAAGGCTGGGAAACGGCTGTGAGTCCGGCACCCGAGCGCGGCGCCCTCACAGGCCGTAGAAGACGCGCTCGACGACTTTTCGGCTCCGCCTGGTCACCCGGCGGTACGACTCGCGCAGCTCGGTCGGGGTGGTCCCGAGACTTCTGGCGAGACGCGACTGGAGCTGCGGCTGGCGCGGCATCGCGTCCGACCCGCTCCCGACCACCCCTCCGGCTCCTGCCACGTGGTTACCCACGAGGTGCCAGCGGTTCCTCGTCCTAGAGCAAAAACCGTACGCGTCTCTCAGAGCATCCGCGTCGGCGGTGTCGAGCGCACCGGAGCCCTCGAGGAGGTCCAACGCGTCTCGGGTCCCAGTCGCCCTGGTGCCGGTCCGCAGCTGCAGGAGCTGCGCTGTCCACTCCACATCGGAGAGCGACCCACGGCCGAGCTTCAGGTGGAACTGAGGATCCTCGCTCGGCGGGATCCGCTCGCGTTCGATCCTCGCTTTCATTCTCCGTATCTCCCGCTCCGCTGCCTCGTCCAGGGGCGACGACCACAGGGCCTGGTCCGCGAGGGCTACGAATGCCTTGACGACGTCGTCGTCTCCGGCAACCGGCCGGGCGCGCAACAGGGCCTGACGTTCCCAGGTCTGACCCCAACGCTGGTGGTAACGCTCGAACGCGTCGAGGCTTCGGGCGATTGGACCGGGCTTGCCCTCCGGGCGGAGCGAGGCATCGATCCGGACGATTCCTTCGGCGGGTGTCGACCCGTTGCACAGCCGGAACAGCGCCGCCGCCGCATGCTCCGCGGCCTGCGTGTCCGAAGTGCTCGTCCCCTCGTAGACGACCAGCACGTCGAGGTCGCTGCCATACGCGATCTCCGCCCCGCCGAAACTCCCCATCCCGATCACGGCCATCGGCACCGTGGGCGCGATGGCGTGGAGCCCGCCCGCTACCACCGCGGCGCCGAGATCGGCGAGAGCCCGGCCTGTCTCTTGGAGACTCGAGAGGTCGAGGAGGTCCCGGGTCGCGATGCGGACGGTCTCGGTCTCGAACAAGTGCCGGAGAGCGCCCGCCCGCCTGTCGGGTCCTTGATCGGCCGCGATCATGGCCTTGTGGACGAACTCGCCGGGCGCCAGCGCGTCGAGAGCGGCCCTGTCGTCGAGCAGGTCCTCGAAATCGGGATGCCGGGCGATTATCTCGCCGAGCCGGCGGCTCGTTCCGAGGAGCAGGCACAGGCGCCGGGCGACCTCGGGCGACTCGCGGAACGCGGTCACGAGCAGGTCGCGCCGGTGCGGGGTACCCGCGAGGGTCCTGAGCCCGACAAGACCCTGGTCGGGGTCGGGCGATTCTGAGAGCCAGTCGAGAAGCAGCGGCAACAGCTGCTGCATGAGCCTCGAGGAGCGCGTCAGGCCCCGTGTGAGCTCGCTCAGGGCCTGGCGGGTCCGCTCGGCGTCTGCGAAGCCGAACGCGGCGAGCCGCTCCTCGGCGGCGTCCGACGCAAAAACGTGGTCGCCTGCAGCCCGGGACTCGTGGCGGGGCGCGGCGCGAGATGTTGTGGCTCCGGCGAATGCCTCCAGGAGCGGCCTGAAGAAGAGTCGTTCGTGGATCGCCCTTCCTGTCCCCTGATGACGTGCGAGCACGGCGTCGAAGCGATCGCCCGGCGTCTCACGCGGCCGGCCCTTGAAGCCGAGCACTCGTGCCAGCCGGTCCCTTGAGGCCCGATCAGCCGGCACGGTGTGAACCTGAGCCTCCTCTACGAGCTGCAGGCGGTGCTCGACGGTGCGGAGGAACCGGTAGGCAATCGCGAGGGCCGCGGCGTCCTCGGCGGCCACGTAGCCGGCGTCGGCCATCTCGTCCAGGCATGGGAGTGTTGCCCTCAGCCGGAGGGCCGGATCCCGGCCGCCGTGGACCAATTGCAGCAGCTGCACCGAGAACTCCACGTCCCGGATCCCGCCACGGCCCCGTTTGAGCTCACGATGGTCGAGGCCCTGTTTGGCGACGATCGCCTCCGCCCGGGCCTTCATCGTCCGCAATTCGGCGAGGTCGTCCGCGCCGAACCGGCGTGACCAGAGATGTTCAAAGGCCGCGGCCTCGAACAGCCGCCCGGTGGTCGCGTCCCCCGCGGCGTGGCGAGCCTTCAGCAGTGCCTGGAACTCCCAGGGACGTGCCCACCGGTCCCAGTAAGCGACGTAGGAACCCACGGAGCGGACGAGCGCGCCGGAACGACCCTCGGGGCGGAGGTTGGTGTCGATGCGGAACGCGCGGGAGCCGATCGCTACGACCGAACGGGCGAGCGAAGGATCGACCTCGGCCCCGTCCCGGGAGACAAGAAGGATGTCGATGTCGCTCGAGTAGTTGAGCTCGTTCGCACCGTGCTTGCCCATGGCGATGACAGCCAGGTCGTCATCGGCTCCGGCGAGGCGTATGGCGCCGGCCAACACCCGGTCGGCGACGAACGAGAGCGAGCTTGTCACCTGCTCGAGGTCGGTCAGTCCGTTGAGATCGCCTGCAGCGACCTCGAGGAGACAAAGGTGCTTGCGGCGCACAAGGTCATCGACGTCATCGGCCTGAGCGGGGTCCCAGCGCATCCGGCCGGGCCCGGTGACCTGTCCCGGCTCCCCCACGTCGAGTCGCGCGAGCACCTCAATGGCCGCAGGGTCGGTCACGATCACGCGCGACAACGAGCGGCTGGCTGCCGCGACCGCGGCGAACCTGGCGGCGAGACCAGGCTCGGACTCCACTCGGTCGCGAGCTGCAGGGAACGCGGCGAAGAGCTGGTCGGCCACCAACCTCACCGAGTCGGGAGCCGCAGACGCGCGGACGAGCTCGTCGAGCAGGTGTGGCGGTGGCATAGGCGGAGGGTCCTCTCACGCAGGCTACCGCCCTAGGCGCCCGTTGACTTTCCACGTCTCACCGTGCGCGGTGCCGGCCACCGGTAGCATTTCGGCGGTGGGAAGCCTGCGCATCGCGCTTTGCCAGCTTGACGTCACCGTAGGCGACCTGGACGGCAACGCCGACAAGGTCATCTCGTACCTCGCCCAGGCCGAGGCCGCGGGCGCATCCCTGGCGGTGTTCCCCGAGCTCGTGCTCACCGGCTACCCGCCGGAGGATCTCCTGCTCGAGCCCGGCTTTGTCGAGGGCAACCTTCTCGCGCTCGAGAAGGTCGCGGCCGCGACCCAGCATTGTGTAGCCGTCGTCGGCTTCGTGGAGGAGGACGGCGATCTCTACAACGCGGCGGCCGTGTGTGCCGAGGGCGAGGTGCGCGCGGTCGTCCGCAAGCAGCTGCTCCCCAACTACGGGGTCTTCGACGAACGCCGCTACTTCGTGCCCGGCGCCGGCAGGGACCGTCTCTTCTTGATCGGCGGGGTCCGCGTCGGGGTGACGGTGTGCGAGGACGCCTGGAGCCCGTTCGGGCCGGTCGGTCGGCTGGGGGACGGGGGCGCAGAGCTCGTCGTGACGATCAATGCGTCGCCCTACCGGGCCGGCATCCTCGCCCAACGCGAGCGCATGCTCGCCACGCGCGCGGCGGACGGTTCCTGTGCTCTCGCCTATGTCAACCTCGTCGGCGGACAGGACGAGCTCGTCTTCGACGGTGCGTCCATGGTCTTCGACCACGACGGCGAGCTTGTCGCGTCATCCCCGCAGTTCCGCGAGGCACTCACGATATGCGATCTCGCCATCCATCCGATGTTCCGCAAAAGGCTCTTGGACCCGCGAGGTCACGAGGGCATGTCGTCACTGCCGCTGATTCCGATCACCGAGGCCCCCGATCTCGGCGTGCAACAGGGATCCGAGCGGCTCACTCCCGTCGCGCAACGCCTCGACCGGGTGGCGGAGGTTTACGAGGCGCTCGTGCTCGGGACATCCGACTACGTCTGCAAGAACGGTTTCACCGAGGTGCTCGTGGGCTTGTCGGGAGGCGTCGACTCCTCGCTCGTCGCCACGATCGCGGCTGACGCTCTCGGGCCGGCACGCGTGCACGGTGTGTTGATGCCATCCCGTTTCTCCTCGACAGGCTCGATCGACGACGCCTCGTCGCTGGTCACGAACCTCGGGATCGGCTCGACCACGGTCCCCATAGAGGCTGCCCACCGTGTGCTCTTGGAGATGCTCGATCCGCTGTTGGCTGGCGGTGAGCCGTTGGGCGGGCTTGCGGGCGAGAACCTCCAGGCACGCGTACGCGGGATCATCTTGATGGCGATCTCCAACGCGCTGGGATGGCTGGTGCTCACCACCGGCAACAAGAGCGAGATGGCGGTCGGCTACGCCACCCTTTACGGGGACATGGCGGGCGGCTACGCCGTGTTGAAGGACGTGCCGAAGACGCTCGTTTACCAGTTGTGCGAGCACCGCAACGCCGTCGCTGGTCACGACCTTGTGCCCCGGGCGGTCATCTCCAAGCCCCCGTCTGCAGAGCTGCGACCGGACCAGCGAGACGACGACAGCCTGCCTCCCTACCCCGTCCTGGACCCGATCCTCGAGGGCTACGTCGAAAGGGATCTCACGGTCTCCGGCCTGGTCGGTGCAGGTTTCGAGGAGGCGACGGTACGCAAGGTCATCGATCTCGTCGACCGCGCCGAGTACAAGCGGCGCCAAGCCCCACCGGGCCCCCGGGTCACTAGTCGTGGATTCGGCAAGGACCGCAGGATGCCGATCACGAACCGGTTCCGGGCGTCCGCCGGGTCCGTTGCGCCAAGCGGCGCGCCCCGCACACCGGCCGCGGGTCTAGACCGGGGCCCGAAGGATCGCTGAATTCCGGTCTCTGGTGGGCCGCCCCTAGCACCACGATGATTCCAGGGCAAGCATCGTGTGCGGGCAAGCTTGACTCCACCGTTACACTTACGTTCGAGTAAGGAAGCAGCGCAAGGTTCGCTGACCGGCGCGGTGTGGGGCAGCGTCGGCCGGACGCGGATGGCTCTGCCGACGCGTCAACTATTTCGGAACAGCCCGAGGCTGTGCCGGCCGACCCACGGAGGCTTTTATATCTTGGCGAAAGAGCGAGTTGAGCGCGACGAAGAGGATCTCGTCCGGCTGTATCTGACCGATATCGGTCAGTACCCGTTGCTCACAAAGGACGACGAGGTCCGCCTCGCACAGGCGATCGAGGCTCGTTGGGGTGCCGAGGAGGAGCTGAGGACCAAGTCCAAGGGAATGACCCCCACCAGGCGCCGAGAGCTCAACCGCCATGTCCGCGAGGGCGAGACGGCCCAGAGGACTTTCGTCCAGTCGAACCTTCGTTTGGTTGTTTCGATCGCGAAGAAATATCAAGCGTCAGGGCTGCCTCTGCTCGACCTGATACAAGAGGGCAACCTCGGCCTGATGCACGCTGTCGAAAAGTTCGATTGGCGCAAGGGATTCAAGTTCTCGACGTATGCAACCTGGTGGATCCGCCAGGCGATCACGCGTGGCATTGCCAACACGGGACGGACGATCCGGCTGCCTGTTCATGCAGGAGACACCCTCGCCAGGGTGCAGAAGGCACAAGCCCGACTCGAGCTCAAGCTCGGCCGGCCGGCGACGCTGGTGGAGCTCGGCATCGAGGTGGAGCTGCCGGAGGACAAGCTGATCGAGGCGCTCAGGTTCCGCGCCGAGCCCTTGTCGCTGTCCGAGCCGCTACGCGAAGACGGCGATGCCGAGCTCGGCGACGTTGTCGAGGATCGCTCGGCCGAGTCGCCGTTCGAGGTCGCCGCGACGGCATTGTTGCCGCTCGAGATCAACCGCTTACTGGCCCCGCTCGACGAACGAGAGCGTGAGATCCTGAAGCTCCGCTTCGGTTTGGACCGGGGCGAGCCGCGTACGCTGGAAGAGGTCGGCGAGCACTTCAATCTCACCCGTGAACGGATACGCCAGATCGAGGCTCGTGCGATGTCAAAGCTGAGGCACCCCTCGAGTGACACCGGGGCAAGGGACCTTTTGACAGTTTGAGCCGGATCCGCCCGCTCGGTGCTCTCACGGGCTCAGCTGGGTGCTGACCGTCCGTAGCCGGGTCGGACTGGCTACGATCGTGCCATGATCAAAAAGCTCGTCATACTGGCTCTCCTCGTCGCGTTGGGCGTCATCGCGGCGAAGCGCCTCCGCGGCGACTGACTGTTTGACACTCACGCAGGGGTCGTGCGGCCTTCGCAAGTTAGGGGGCACTACGCCAGGCAGTTGACTGTCGGCTGACACGGAGAACGCGCGGGCGCCGCTCAGCCTTCGTGCCTGCGCGAGCCCAACCACCAGCCTGCAGCCGCGGCTGCGACACCGAGCGTGACCGCTCCTGCCGACGCGGCCATCGCGGGACGGGGCGGTACGGCCCCGATCCGGTCGCGAAACCGGCTCCACAGGCTCACGGTCTGGCTGAAATGAAGGATTTCGAACTCGTGCTCGCGCGCGTAGCGGTTCAGTACACGGTCCGGGTTCACGGCCACGGGATGGCCGACGGCCTCCAACATGGGCAGGTCGGTGTAGGAGTCGGTGTACGCATATGACGCGGCGAGGTCGATTCCGCGCTCGGCCGCGAGGGCGTCCATCGCCTCGGCCTTGAAGGGCCCGAACGCGTAGAACTGCATCGTTCCGGTGTAGCGACCCTCGTCGTCCACCCGTGCCTTGCTCGCGATGCATTCGTCGGCACCCAAGAAGCTGCTCAGCGGAGTGACGATCTCGTCCGGCGACGCCGACACGATGACCACCAGGCGTCCCTGTTCGTGATGCCAGTCGATCAGGTCGGCAGCCTCCGCGAAGATGATCGGCTCGACGATCCCCACGATCGCCTCCGCGACGATCTCGCATACGCGGTCGCGGTGCCAGCCCTTGATCAGTCTTAGGACGCTCTCCCGGATGCGGTTGAGCTTCTGTTCGCTCGCACCGAGGTGGAGGTACACGAGCTCGCCGTACAGTGCCCGTAGCGCGGTCCGCCGGTTGATCAGGCCACCGTGGTAAAAGGGTCGACCGAAGGCGACCATCGATGCCTTCGCGATGACGGTCTTGTCGAGGTCGAAGAAGGCCGCCTCGAGTGGCCCGTAGCTGGCGGGCACCGGCCGTTTGGCGGCCCGCACGACTTTACCCTCGGTGTCGGCGGAGGGTTCCTGACCTGCGGCATCGTGCCCCACGCCGTCACCTTCGCGCGCGTCGTCCGTGCCGGCATCGTCGTTCAGCGGAGCAGCTCCGGGGCTGCGCCGATGGCGGTTGCGGCTACGGCGCCGTTTCGGCGCGGCCTGCTCGGAAGGCTCATCAGGCGCTGGAATCCCTGCCGGCGCCTCGGACAGATTCGTCCCACCAGATGCCTCAAACTCAACCTGCTCGGTCTTCTCAGCCGCCTCGTGCGGTGGAGCGAGCTCGGGCTGTTCCGGCGCAGGCTCCTCGCCGGCTCTCCCCTGGTCCCAAGCGTCGGTCACGAGCCCTGGAGCAGAAGCGTCCGGATCTCGTCGTCCTCACATTGAGCGCTGACGAGCAGCACGACTTCATCACCTTCGACCAGGGGCGCGTCCGGTCGCGGCACAACTACGTGGCCGTCCCGGACGAGAGCGACGACAGCCGAACCACGTGGCAAAACGAGCGATCCGAACTCGCTACCCAGAACCGGCGAGTCGGCGCCCAAGGTCACCTCCATGAGGCGCGTGCGGCCCCCCTCGAACTGCAGAAGGCGCACGAGGGTCCCGACCGAGACGGCTTCCTCGACGAGGCCGGCCAGGAGATGGGGAGTCGACACCGCCACGTCCACGCCCCAGGTCTCGTTGAAGAGCCAGTTGTTCTTCGGGTGGTTCACCCTTGCGATGACGCGGGGAACCGCGAACTCCATCTTGGCCAGCTGTGAGATGACGAGATTGTCCTCGTCGTCTCCCGTGGTGGCCACGACGACGTCCATCTCGTCGAATTGTGCCGCCTGTAGGGAGGACACCTCGCAGGCGTCGGCGGTCACGTAGCGGACGCCCTCGATTGGCGGCAGCGTGGCCAGTCGATCGGGGTCCCGATCGATCAGCACGACTTCGTGCCCGTTGCCGGCGAGGTCCTCGGTGAGAAATCGGCCCACGTTGCCCGCGCCCGCGATCGCCACCTTCATCCGTGGTCCCCTCCGCTGCTCGACACCGAGACACCCGACGCACCTGGGAACAACGCCTCGAGCTTGCCCTCGACGTCATGGGTCACGACGAGGTGGAGGACGTCCCCCTCCTGTCCGACGAGATCGCCGATGTCGACGGTCGGCAAGCCAGCGCGGGTCACAGCCACCACACGGATACCGTCGCCGTGTACGGCCGCGGCCGGCAACGGGCAGCCCGCCCAGGCGGCCGGCAACGGCCGCTCAATCAAGTGAAGGTGGCCCGTCGCGTCGGACCATTCGGTGACGGCGCGCTCTGGCAGGATCCGGCGTAGCACGTGGTCGATTGTCCAGGGGACCGTGGGCACCGTGGGAATCCCCAGCCGCTGGAAGACCTCGGCCCGGCGCGAGTCGTAGATACGCGCCACCACGTTCGGGATCTCGTAGGTCTCGCGGGCAATCCGGGCACACAAGATGTTCGAATTGTCGCCACTTGTGACCGCGGCGAGAGCGTCCGCTTGCTTTGCCCCGGCTTCCTCGAGGTGGTCCCGGTCGAACCCGAAGCCGACGATCCGCTTACCGGGCCAGTCCGGCGGCAGGCGTCGGAACGCGCGGGGAAGCTTGTCGATGATCGCGACCGAGTGCCCGGCCTTGGTCAGCTCGGCGGCCAGTCCCGCGCCGGTCCTGCCGCACCCGACGACGATGACGTGCATGCCACCTATCGAACACCCGCGAGCGCGCCTGCACAACTCACGTCCTCTTGACAACGACGCCGGCCTGGCGCCCGCTCGCGCGATATTGCGATCCTGCACCCCACGGGGGCTCTTTCGTTGCATTTGGGGGTGACAAAGTAGGCTCGATGTTTGTGCCGGGCGGAACCACCGACGATTTGGGTGAGCCCTCGGTCGGGCAGGTGCAACCACCTCCGGCGTCTTCACTGAGCGAGGGAGGTGCCGAGCCGGGATTCAGTCGCCAGGAGTTCGGCGACGTCGTCATCCTGCCCGAGTCGCTTTCGTACCGCCTGAAGACGGCGCTGCTCGGGCCGCCTCTGGTCACCGAGCGCCTGTCTGTTGAGCGGCTCGGCAAGCCGACTGCGCTCGGCGTGCTGGCCCCGGACTGCATCTCGTCGACGGCGTACGGGACCGAGGAGATCCTTTTCGAGCTCGTGAAGGCCGTCGGTGTTGCCGCTTTCAGCCTTCTGCTCCCGATCACCTTCGCAGTCATCGTCGTGCTGCTGTTCGTCACCCTCTCGTACCGCGAGGTCGTGATGGTATACACGCGAGCCGGCGGCTCGTACGTGGTGGCCAGGGAGAACTTCGGCGTGAAGGTGGCCCAGGTGGCCGCCGTCGCGTTGATCATCGACTACATCGTGACCGTTGCGGTGCAGACAGCCGCCGGGACGGACGCCTTGACCTCCGCCTTTCCTGCACTTGCGCACTGGGGCCTCGAGATCACCGTCGTCGTGGTCGCGCTCCTCGCATACGGCAACCTGCGCGGGATCCGCGAGGCGGGCCGGACCTTCGCGCTTCCCACCTACCTCTTCGCCGCCGCGACCGGCACGTTGATCATCATCGGAATCATCAGGACCGCGCTCGGTCAACTGCACACGCACTCGATCGTCAAGGCCGGGGTAGTGCACATCGGCACACCAGGAAGCGGGCTTTTGTACGGGGCCTCGATAATTATCGTGCTGCGTGCCTTCGCCAACGGCGGGTCATCGCTGACCGGCCTCGAGGCGATCTCGAACGGTGTCTCGACCTTCCGCCCGCCCGAAGGGCGCAATGCCCGTCGGGTTCTCGTCCTCATGTCGACCATCCTCGGCTTCCTCGTTCTCGGTGTGTCGTTGCTCGCCCACGTCACCCATGCCGTTCCCTACCTGCACGGCAGCCCGACGGTGCTCTCCCAGGAAGCGCAGTACGTATTCGGCTCCGCCTGGTTCGGAAAGTTCGGCTTCTACTTCCTCGACGGCGCGACGATGCTGATCCTCTACACCGGCGCCAACACGAGCTTCAACGGGTTCCCGAACCTTGCCAGCTTCGTGGCCGAAGACTCCTTCCTCCCGCGCCGACTCACGCGGCGCGGCCACCGGCTGGTCTTCTCGAACGGGATCATCATCCTCACCATCTGCGCCGAGGCGCTCCTCATCGGGACCAACGCCCAGGTGAGCGTCCTGGTCGGCGTCTACGCGGTCGGCGTCTTCACCGGCTTCACCATGGCGGGCGCTGGCATGGCCAAGCATCACATCCGCATGCGCGAGAAGGGCTGGAAGTACAAGCTCGCCATAAACGGTTTCGCCGCGGTGCTGTCGCTCAGCGTCGTTCTGATCTTTGTCATCGTGAAGTTCCGCGAGGGCGTCTGGATCGTCGTCGTGCTGTTCGTCATCCTCGTCCCCACCCTGATCAGGCTGCACAAGCAGTACGACGAGGAGCGCAGCGAGCTGCAGGAGAACGTCAGCAACGCCCTCGTGGCCCCGATACTTCGCCGCCATGTCGTGCTCGTGTTCGTCGACCGTCTGGACCTCGCGGACGCCCGTGCCCTGCAGTACGCAAGGATGCTCGACCCCGACGAGCTCCGTGCTGTGCATTTCGTGCTAGACAGCACCCGCGCGGCCGAGCTCGAGGCTCAGTGGGCCAAGCTCGGCCTGTCGCGCTTTCCTCTCGACCTTGTCGAATGCCCGGACCGTCGCCTGGTCAGGGCCTCGATGGAGCTGATCGCGGATGTCGCCGCCGACGGCCAGACCGAGGTGAGTGTGCTGCTTCCCCACCGCGTCGTCTCGGGGTATTGGCAGCGGTTGCTGCACGACCGTACGTCGGACCGCATCGCCGCCTACGTCGGCGAACTGCCGAACGTGAACGCGACAATTGTGCCCTTCCAACTGGGCAAACGCCGGCGGCAGCTTGTCCCTTGGAAGGTGGGGGGGGACAAAGGGTCCGGGGCGCTGCACGACGCCGAATTCGGCACCAATGAACCGAGCCGGGCGGCGCGCGAAGCAGGTGCCAAGACGGCGGCCGAGCGCGTCGCCGGCTTCCGCAGCGCCTCCACGTCGGGCCTCGCCGCCGGGGCGATCCCGATCGGCGACCTGCGCCCGCGTCAGCGTGCCCGGGTCGCCGGGCGCATCCGGACTGTGCGTGTCCAGCCCCGAGCCGGAGTTTCCTCGCTCGAATGCACGATCTCCGATGGGAGCGGCCAGGTCATGGCCGTGTTCCAAGGTCGTCGCCGCGTGGCTGGTATCGAGCCCGGAGCCCGCGTCGTCGTAGAGGGCATGGTCGCATCTCGCGGACGCAGCGTCGGGATGGTCAACCCGCTCTACTGGGTGATCTCGACCCCGGATCACGCCGAGGCCCCGACGGGGGCTCAGGGACCGGTCGCTCCCGGCCAGAGTTGACGGTCGGCTTGGGGCTTGCCGGGCGCCAGGACCTGAGCCGTACCCGCCGCCGGCGCAACCGGTCCGCCGGATGCGATTCGTGACCCTCGCTCACCCCCCAATTAATTGCGCAGTTTGAATCCTGCGGCCTGTCTCCCCTATTGTCCGACGCGACTCGACCAAAAGGAGCAAGTAATGCCTCCCCATCTTTTCGCGGCTGGTGGCTACCAGGCCTTCGTGCTCGGTGGGGCCGAGCGAGTCTGGTTAGTCTTCGCGCTGTTGACGGGCGTAGTGGCGATCGCGACGGCGCTCTATCTGATGCGCGGCGTGCTCGCCGCTGACACCGGCACCGACAAAATGCGCGAGATCGCGGCCGCGATCCAAGAAGGCGCCAGTGCCTTCCTCCGCCGCCAGTTCAAGACGATCGCCATCATTGTCGTCCCACTGTTCGTTCTCGTGTTCTTCACCGCGACCAAGGTCGTCCGTCCTGACGGGACAGTGGCCCTGACCTTCGTCCAGTCCGGTTTTGCCCGGGCGATCGCATTCCTGTGCGGCGCCTTGTTCTCGGGGATGACGGGGTTCATCGGCATGAGCTTGTCGGTGCGTGGCAACGTCCGCACCGCGGCTGCGGCGCGCGAGGGAAAGCTCCCACCGGCTCTCAAGGTTGCCTTCCGCACCGGGGGGATCACGGGCCTGCTCTGTGTCGGCCTGGGTCTTATCGGTGCGACGACGATCGTATTCATCTTCCAGAACAGCGCCACCGCGGTGCTGGTCGGCTTCGGGTTCGGTGCATCGCTGATCGCCCTGTTCATGCGTGTCGGGGGCGGCATCTTCACCAAGGCCGCGGACGTCGGGGCCGACCTCGTCGGCAAGGTCGAGGCGGGAATCCCAGAGGATGACCCTCGCAACGCCGCCACGATCGCAGACAACGTCGGTGACAACGTCGGCGACTGTGCCGGAATGGCGGCCGACCTCTTCGAGTCCTACGAGATCACGATCATCGCCTCGTTGATTCTCGGTTACTCCGCGTTCCAATCCCTCCATCTCCCACCCGCGCGCGGCCTGCTCTACCCGCTCATCGTCGCCGGCATCGGGATCCTCACCTCCGCGTTCGGCATCATGATCGTGCGGGCGCGCGAGCAGGACAAGTCGGCGATGGCCCCGATCAACCGTGGGTTCAGGGTCGGTACGGTGCTCACCCTCATCGGCGCGTTCCTCGTAGCGCAGTTCTACGTGCACAGCTTGAAGGTCTTCTGGGCGGTGCTCATCGGCATCGTGCTCGCGAACGTGGCGAGCCTGATCACCGAGAACTTCACCTCGACTGATCGAAGCCCGGTGCGACAGATCGCGGATGCGACCCGCACCGGCCCGGCGACAACGGTGCTGGCCGGTATCTCGATCGGCCTCGAGTCGAGCGTTTGGGCGATCATCGCCATCGTCGTCGCGATCGCGAGCGCGGTCGCGCTGGGCGGTGGCAAGCTGACCGTGTCGCTCTACCTGGTGGCCCTAGTCGGCATCGGGATGCTCTCCACGACGGGCATGATCATCTCCGAGGACTCCTTCGGACCGGTATCGGACAACGCGGCCGGTATCGCGGAGATGTCCGATGAGTTCACGGGCGAAGCCGAGCGGGTCATGGTCAGCCTCGACGCCGTGGGCAACACCACCAAGGCGATCACCAAGGGTGTCGCGATCGGCTCTGCGGTCATCGCCGCCGTCGCCCTGTTCTCCTCCTTCATCGAGACCATCGGCAATCAGTTGCCACAACTCAAGAACGTCACGGGTGACGCGTTGTTCCACAACCCGCTCACCCAGATCAACGTCGCGGTCCCGACGACCTTCATAGGCCTGTTGATCGGTGGATCGATCGCCTTCCTCTTCTCGTCGCTTGCTATCCGGGCCGTCGGCCGCTCGGCGGGAACGGTCGTCTATGAGGTCCGTCGTCAGTTCCGTGAGCACCCCGGGATCATGGACTACACCGAGAAGCCGGAATACGGCCGTGTCATCTCCATTTGCACCGCGGCCTCCCAGCGCGAGCTCACCACCCCGGCCTTGCTGGCGGTTCTCTCGCCTGTGATCGTCGGGTTCGGGATCAACTACATCGCCCTCGGAGCGTTCCTCACCGGCACGATCCTCACCGGCCAGTTGATGGCGAACTTCCTCTCGAACTCCGGCGGTGCCTTTGACAACGCCAAGAAGTACATCGAGGACGGCCATCTCGGCGGCAAGGGGTCCGAGTCGCACAAGGCGGCCGTCATCGGTGACACCGTCGGTGACCCGTTCAAGGACACAGCAGGCCCGGCGCTGAACCCGCTGATCAAGGTGATGAACCTCGTGTCGCTGCTCATCCTGCCGGCCGTCATCACGCTCAGGCACCACGACGGCGCCCGTTTTGCCATCGCTGCGGTCGCCCTTGTGATTCTGCTGACCTCCATAGCGTTCTCGAAGCGGTCGACTAGCATGCTTGAGCCGGAGACGGCGGGGACCCAGGAACTAGCTCCGAACGAGGGGTCCGGGCACGAGGTTTCAGGCAACGCCGACGACGCCGCCGTCGCGTCCTAAGCCACTGCGGACTGCCGCATTTTCGGTCGTCCGCCCTTACGAGGACGAGCACATATGCCCAAGCCACTAGTGATCGTCGAGTCCCCAGCCAAGGCGAAGACCATCGCTGGCTATCTCGGCGGTGACTACGTCGTCGAGTCCTCGATCGGCCACATACGCGACCTGCCCCGGTCGGCGGCGGACGTGCCGGCGGCGTTCAAGGCCGAGCCCTGGGCTCGTCTCGGCGTCGACGTGGACAACGACTTCAAGCCCCTGTACGTCGTGTCGCGCGAAAAGCGCGAACAGGTCGCGAAGCTTCGCCGCCTGGTCGGCGCGGCCAGCGAGGTCTATCTCGCGACAGACGAGGACCGTGAAGGCGAGTCGATCGCGTGGCACCTGGTCGAAGTACTCTCGCCCCGGGTGCCCGTCTCGCGCATGGTGTTCCACGAGATCACGCCCGCAGCCATCCGCGCCGCCATCGAGCACCCCCGCGAGCTCGATCGCCGCCTCGTCGACGCCCAGGAGGCCCGGCGCATCCTCGATCGCCTCTACGGCTACGAGGTCTCACCGGTGCTGTGGCGCAAGGTCGCCAAGGGCCTGTCAGCTGGCCGCGTGCAGAGCGTCGCCACCCGGATCGTCGTCGAGCGCGAGCGAGAGCGCATGCGGTTCCGTTCCGCCAGCTGGTGCAGCGTCGAAGGCAGTTTCTCCGCCGAGTCGCAGCCCTTCGCCGCACGCCTGGTGGAGATCGGTGATCGTCGGGTGGCAACGGGCGAGGACTTTGGTCCGACGGGTACGCTGAGCTCGCCCGACGACGTCGTGCTGCTCGACGACCAAGCGGGCCGTGGCCTCGTCGCTGCCCTCGCTGGTGCCGGTTTCGAGGTCGCCAGTGTTGAGGAGCGCCCTTACCGGCGCTCGCCGGCTGCCCCCTTCATCACTTCCACTCTCCAGCAGGATGCGGCGCGCAAGTTGCGCTTCTCCGCGCAGCGGACGATGCAGGTCGCGCAGCGGCTCTACGAGCGCGGTTACATCACCTACATGCGGACCGACTCGACGACTCTGTCGGATACCGCCATCAGCGCCGCCCGAGACCAGGCCCAGGCGCTCTACGGAGCCCAATCGGTCCCCCGCTCCCCCCGGGTGTACCGCAGCAAGGTGAAGAACGCCCAGGAGGCTCACGAAGCGATCCGGCCCGCCGGCGACCGGTTCCGGACGCCCTCTGAGGTCGCGGGCGAGCTGCGGGGTGAGGAGCGCAGCCTCTACGAGCTCGTCTGGCAACGGACGGTCGCATCGCAGATGAACGACGCCACCGGCACCACAGCACGGGCTCGCATCGTCGGGCGGACCGTGACCGATTCCCCGGCCGCGATGACCGGGACCGTGACGGTGTTCCTGGCGTCGGGCACGGTCATCACCGATCCGGGCTTCCTGGCCGTCTACCGCGAGGATGACGACGAGAATCTCGACGGCCGGAGCGAGCGGCGCGGCGCGGAGGATGTCCGCCTGCCTCGACTAGTCGCCGGCGCGGACCTCGACTGCGAAGTCCTCGAGGTCGAGGAGCACGCGACCAAGCCGCCAGCCCGTTACACCGAGGCATCGCTCGTCCGGCGTCTCGAGGAGCTCGGTGTCGGGCGGCCGTCGACCTATGCCAGCATCATCGGGACCATCCAGGACCGCGGTTATGTGTGGAAGAGAGGCACGGCCCTCGTCCCGTCCTTCACGGCCTTCGCCGTCGTCGGACTGCTCGAGGACCACTTCGCGAACCTGGTCGACTACGGGTTCACGGCCTCCATGGAGGATGACCTCGACGACATCGCCTCGGGCAGCGAGGAACAGGTCCCCTGGCTCGAGCGCTTCTACTTCGGTGAGCACCGGCCGGGAGCGGTCCAGTCCGCCAAGGCGTCCGGTCACTCGCTCGCGGTCGACGGCTCCCACGGTCTCAAGGAGGCCGTGTCCCTGCATCTCGACGAGATCGATGCGCGGGAAGTGAACTCGATCCCACTGGCCACCGACGCACAAGGGCGCGAGATCGTGATTCGCGTCGGCCGTTACGGCCCGTACCTGCAGCGCGGCGAGGATCGTGCGGCCGTGCCCGAGGACCTGGCCCCGGACGAGCTCACCTTGGAGCGGGCCGCAGAACTGTTGGAGCATCCCTCCTCTGACCGCGTGCTCGGCAACGACCCGGTGACCGGTAAGGCCGTGATCGTGAGAGCGGGACGCTTCGGGCCCTACGTTCAGCTCGGCGAGGCGGCCGAAGCCGCGGACAAGCCGCGGACCGCCTCGTTGCTCAAGACCATGGATGTCTTGGAAATCTCCCTCGAGCAGGCTCTGCAGATCCTGCAACTGCCACGGACGGTCGGTGCCGATCCCGAGACCGGTGAGGAGATCGTGGCGGCGAACGGGCGATTCGGGCCGTTCTTGAAGCGAGGCTCCGAGACGCGCAGCCTCGAGAGTGAGGACCAGCTGTTCGCCGTGACGATCGACGAGGCGGTTTCCCTGTTCGCCGCGCCGAAGCAGCGTCGTTACGGCACCTCCGCCGCACCTCTCCGCGAGCTCGGTGCCGACCCCGAGTCGGGGTCGGCGGTCGTGCTGCGCTCGGGCCGTTTCGGGCCGTACGTGACCGATGGGACCACCAACGCCTCGTTGCGGCGGGGTGACGACCCGGACGAGTTGTCTCTCGAACGTGCAGTCGAGCTGATCGCCGACCGCCGGATGGCCGGTCCGTCCAAGCGGTCGACGACGCGCAGGGCAACGGGTGGGGCGAAGAAGGCCGGTGCCCGCAAGGCGACCGGCACGGCAAAAAAGGCCGGGGCGCGTAAGTCTGTCGGCACCGCGAAGAAGACCACCGCCCGCAAGGCCACCGGTGCGAAGAAGGCCGCGACAGCGAAGAAGGCCGCGACAGCGAAGAGGGCCGGAACTGCCAAGAAGGCGGCGGCCAGGAAGGCCCCGGGTGCCGCAATCAGGACCGCGAGCTCAGGGGCTTCACAGGCTGACGACGACTGGTAAATTGCGCGCCTCTTCGGAGGCCGCGGACACTCTGGCGGGTCCGGACGAGGGCGGCTTTCGCAAACGACCCGAGGAGTGGTGAGTGGCAAAGAAGCTTGTTGCAGAACTGCTGGGCACGTGCATCCTCGTGTTCTTCGCGGTAGGGAGCGCGGTCGGCGGGATCAATGTGATCGGCCCAGCGGGCGTCGCGTTTGCCTTCGGCTTTGTTCTGCTGGTTCTCGTCTACGCGATAGGGCCGGTGTCGGGCTGTCACGTCAACCCGGCGGTCACGCTAGGAGCGCTGATCTCCGGGCGCATCCCGGTGAACGAGGCGATCGGCTACTGGGTGGCCCAGTTCGTCGGGGGCATTGCCGGGGGCGCCCTGTTGAAGCTGATGACCTCGAGCTTCGGCAAGGTGGTCGACCAGACGGGAGGACTGGGTACTGACGGGTATGGCAAGCACATAAGCGAGGGGGGCGCCTTCGTGCTCGAGATCGTCTTGACGTTCCTTCTCGTCTTCGTCGTTCTCATGGCCACAGAGAAGGCAGCCGCGGTTGGGTTCGCGGGTTTGGCGATCGGTCTCTCGCTGACCGTGATCCACCTGGTGGGCATTCCGCTCGACGGCACCTCGGTGAACCCGGCACGAGCATTGGGACCGGCACTTTTCGAGGGCGGGAAGGCGCTCAGCCAGGTGTGGCTGTTCGTCGTGGCGCCGCTCGTGGGCGGCGGGCTTGCGGCCGGTGCGAATCTCTTCCTGCGGAGCGAGTCAAAGCCCCTCCGGCAGGAGTTGAAGGCAGAGGCCTGAGCGGCACCGGCCAACTGCCGTCTGCCGCGCGGCTACGGAGAGCTGAAGGGACACTGAGTCGGATTATCCCGATTTCGAAAGGCGATCACCGAGCTGGTGACCAAGTCGAGGATTGTCAGCCTCCGGCATGCACAGCCGTGCTGTCCGACGTGACGCTCTAACCTTCGAACCGTGCACACTCCGGGCCGGCTGATCGCGATCGAAGGCGGTGAAGGCGTCGGCAAGTCCACCCAGGCCGCCCTTCTTGCTTGCACGATAGGCGCCGTGCTCAGCCGCGAGCCGGGTGGGAGCCCCATCGCCGAACGCATTCGGGACCTGCTCCTCGACCATTCGCTGGGAACGCCCGCACCAAGAGCGGAGCTGTACCTCATGCTCGCCGCGCGCGCCGAGCACCTGAGCGTTCTCATCGAGCCGGCACTCGCCGTCGGTCGCCACGTCGTCGTGGACCGGTTCGTGGGCTCGACGCTCGCTTACCAGGGCTACGGTCGCGGGCTTCCCGTCGATGAGGTGCGCCGAGCCTGCGATCTCGCTTCCGGTGGCAGATGGCCCGATCTCTGCATCCTCTTGGACATACCTCGCGATCTCGCCGAGCGACGTCGTGCAGCCCAACAGGCGCAACTGCCGGGCGTGAGCCCGGACCGGATCGAAGCCGAGGAACCGGAGTTCCACCGAAGAGTCAACGAGGGCTTCCGCACGCTCGCTTCGGACGATTCCGGGCGCTGGGTCGTCCTCGACGGGTCCGCGCCGCCGCCTCAGGTGGCCGCTGCGGTGCTAGGAGCCGTACGGGCGCGCCTAGGCATCGAAGGCTTCCTGTGACCGCAGCCGAGGACTCGGTCCGCGCCCCGGTTCTCGACCGTGTGAAGGGCCAGCCGGCAGCGATGGAACTTCTCCGTGGCGCGCTGCGCGCGCCCGTGCACGCCTACCTCTTCATAGGTCCGCCTGGCAGCGGCCGCCTTGACGCCTCGATTGCGTTCGCCGCCGCGCTCATGTGCGAGCGCGGGGGCTGCGGCGAGTGCGCGTCGTGCCAGGAAGCGCTCGCGCTCAGGCATCCCGATCTCCAAGTGGTCGAGCGCGTGGGCGCCTCAATCTCGGTCAAACAGGCGCGCGAAGTCGCGCGCCTGGCCCTGCGCACGCCGAGAGCCGCCCGGTTCCAGGTACTCGTGCTGGTCGACTTCCACCTTGTCGACGACGCTGCACCGGCGTTGCTGAAGACGATCGAGGAGCCACCGGACACGACTGTGATCATCATCACCGCGGAGACTGTCCCGAGCCCGTTTGTGACCATCGCGAGCAGGTGCATGCAGGTCCAATTCAGGCCCCTCCGCGACGAAGCGATCGTTGAGGTCCTGACGGGCGAGGGCGTCGATGTTTCGACTGCGACAGTCGTGGCCGAGGTGGCGGGGGGGCGCCTCGACCGGGCCAGGCTGCTCGCCCGGGACCCGGGTTTCGCAGACCGGTTGCAACGATGGAGAACCGTGCCGAGCCGGTTGAACGGGACGGGTGCGAGGGTTGCCGAGCTAGCCGACGAGCTACTTGCCTCGATCGCCGAGCCGGTCGAGGTCGTGCGTGCGCGGCAGTCCGAGGAGCTGACCCTCCTTCAGGAGGAGGCCGATCGGAGGGGTGAGAAGGTCATCCCCGGACGCTCTGTCATCGAGGAGCGTCACTCGCGCGAGCTGCGACGTGTACGCACCGACGAGATCCGCGCCGGGCTTGCCGCGCTCAGTTCAGTGTGCCGGGAGCGTCTCGCCGAGCCGGACGCGTCTCCCCAGCGCCTAAGGTCCACGCTCGCCTCGATCGCGGCTATCGACGAGGCCTCGACGCGCCTGACCCGCAACGTCAACGCGACGATGCTCTTGCAGTGGCTGCTCGTGCATCTCGACAACTGAGCGTCCGGGATCGACACCCGTTCTGTCAGCCCTCGTGACAAGGACTCACTGCGCCGGCAGGGCTCCAGCCACCACCTCGCCCCGGGCAACGACGGCGACCAGGTTATCGACCGTGAGGTCGCGGATGTCACGCCAGGGACGTCCCCGCACGATCAGAAGATCGGCGCTGTAACCGGGCGCGAGCCTGCCGATGGTCGCATCCAGGCCGATCGCAGCGGCGGCTTTCGATGTCGCGGCTCTAAGGCAGCTCTCGGCATCGAGCCCGATGACCTCGTGCATTCTGGCGAGCTCAGCCATCTCGTCGCCGAAGTCGACGTGGTAGCCATTCGCGTCGGTGCCGAGGACGAAGTTGACGCCTGCAATCGCGCCATAGCGCATCAGCGCGTCGCGCTCTGTGACCAGCTCGGCTGCCTTCGCCTGGGCCTCGGGGCTCACCGGCACGCGAGCGGTGGCAATGGCGTCGTTTATCAGCAAAGTTGGCGCGACCGGGGTTCGGTTAGCGGCGACAAGTTCTGCCTGCTCATGACTGATCGTCGTTGCGTGCTCGATCGAGTCGGCGCCCTCCTCGATCGCGACCTGGATAGCGGATCGGTCGTGCGCGTGGGCGGCCACCTGCATGCCCAAGGCGTGTGCCTCGTCGACGATCGCCCGTACCTCCTCGCGAGTGTGGTTACGCCACGAACTCCTGTCCCCCGTGGAGAGCACACCGCCGCCGGTGGTGATCTTGATGCCGTCGGCACCCGCCCGCGCCCAAGCGCGCACCAGGCGTCGGCACTCCCAAGGGCCGTCCGCAGTGGGCGGTCTGCCCGTCACGGCCGCGGGCGTGAAGAGATCGCAATGCCCTGCCGTCATCCCGACCACTGCGTGTACGAGTACTCGCGGTCCGGTCAGGACTCGACCGGCGAAGGCTCGCCTGATCGCGATCTGTGCGTCGTCCCCTGCAAGGTCGCGCAGCGTCGTGACGCCCCGGCGAAGAGCCCGCTTAGCGTGAGCCACGCCGTGGAGCACCTGTTCTTCCCTGGTGGTAGTCAAGGGCCACGTTGCGAAGTCAACGGTGCCGGTTCCCGCATAGCCGACCAGGTGAACGTGGGTGTCGATAAGCCCGGGAATTACCGCCAAGTCGTTCCAACGGGCGGCCGGTGTGCTCACCACCTCGGCGATCGAGTCACCACGCCAGGTCACTCGCGTCGGACCGAGTTCAGAGAGTCCGTCCCAGGCGGGGATTCCGTCGAGCTCCACGCCCGTCGAGAGTAACCGACGTGCTAGTAGAGTACGAAACCTCTATGTGGGTCGATGGCGAGAATGCGTCCTGGGTCGACGCGCGTAGCGCGGCGGAACAGGGTGCTCCTGCGGTGCTCCCGTTCGGCGCTTTCGAGCAGCACGGACCGCACCTCCCGCTTTCGACCGATACCTCCATGGCGGTCGCGCTCGCCCGTCGGGTCGCAGAGGCTGTGGGCGGCTTCGTGTTGCCGCCGGTTTGCTTTGGTGAAACCTCGAGCAACGACGGATTTGCAGGCACGGTGTCGCTCTCGTTCGATACCGTGTGCGCGATCGCCCTGGATATCTGCGCCGGTGTCCGGCGCTGCGGCTTTCGGTGCCTCATCGTGGTGAACGGGGACTTCGGGAACCAGGCGCCACTGCGCGTAGCTGCTCGCGAAGCCCTGAGCCGGCTGGAGTGGCCGATGCTTGTCATCGACTATCCGGGCCTGGCCGAAGTGGCCGGCGAGGTGTGCGAGACCCGGCCCGCCGGCCCGGGCATCTACCATGCCGATGAGCTCGAGACCTCGGTGATGCTGGCTGTGCGACCGGACTCAGTCAAGATGGATCGGAGCGTCGCCGAGTACCCGTTTCTTCCGCCGACCTTCGGCTCGGTTCCAACCCGGATGCACGACTTGTCGCGCTCAGGGGTGTTCGGCGATCCCCGGCCGGCCAGCGCCGAAAAGGGAGAGCAGATCCTTGATGCCCTGGCGGATCGGGCCGTCGCCGTAGCCCAGGCCTTCCTCGCCACAGGCTCCGTCCCTGCCGAATGACAGGAGCACTCCCGACCGGTGCGCGAAAGTGCCGACCGGGAGTCGTGGGTGACTCAGACTAGGAAGAGGTCGGGGACCAGCTCCCCGGTCGTACCATCGATGAGCCCGAGATCGGTCAGGTGCGGGCCGGGCAGGCATGCGAGCGTGCTCGCGAGGCACTGGAAGAGGGGCTGGGTCAGGATTCCTGCCGGGAGGCCTACTTCGCGGGCAGCATCTTGTGTCGCACGCTGAGCCGCCGCCACCTCGCCTGCGTGCAGCGGAGAGAGGATCCCCGCGATCGGCAGCGCGATCATCGCCAGCACATTCCCGCCCTCAGCGACTGCCACGCCTCCGTCGGCGGCGAGCACCGCATTGGCAGCCGTCGCCATGGAAAGCGGGTCTCTGCCGAACACAACCAGGTTGTGGGTGTCATGCGAGACCGTGGTCGCGACGGCACCGGACCATTCGTCTCCCCACCCGCTTGCCAGGGCGAGCTGCGGGCGAGCCGGTATTCGCCCGTGGCGGTGCACGACCGCCTGGATGATGTGACCGGGTGGGACGATGACCTCGCCGAGGGTCACCTCGACCTCGATTTCGGCCCATTTGGTGTTGATCACCCCGTCTATCACGCGCATTCGTGCGGTACCCACCGGCGGGAGAGAGCCATCCGGAGCGACGCGAACGACGAAGTCCTCCGGGGCCAGGGAGGCAACGCGAACAGTGTGCAGCGGCGGCACCGAAGGCCCTTCTTCACAGGACACGAGCATCCTGCCTTCGTGTGCGACGTGCACTCCGGACGAGTAGACCTCGTCCACTCTGACTGCCTCGAGATCGGACAGGACGATGAGATCGGCGCGCCTGCCGGCGGCGACCAGTCCAAGGTCGACGCGGCCCAGACGATAGGCAGCGTTGTAGGTGGCGAGGCGCAGCGCGCGCACCGCCGGCATGCCGTAACCGATGAGCCGCCGGAGGAGGTGGTCGACTCCGCCCTCGGTGAGCAGAGTCAGGGCGAAGAGGTCGTCGGTACAGGCGACTATGTGGGTCGGCAACTCAGGTAGCGCCGCCAGATCCGCGACGACCTGGGGCAGCAGCGGGTCGATCATGCCCCTCAGCTCGACGGTGAGCCCGGCGCGAAGGCGGGCAAGCACGTCGCCCGGCATGAAGATCTCGTGGTCGGAGTCAATGCCCGATGCGAGATAGGCCTGCAGTTCGGAGCCGGTCAGGCCGGCGGCGTGCCCCGACACGAGCTTGCCGCTGGCCAGGCCGGCGGCGACGACGTCGCGCATCCGCCGATCATCGCCAAGCACGCCGATCATGTCCATCACCTCGGCCAACCCCCCGACTTCGGGCCAGCTCAGCATCTCGGCGATTTCCGGACCCATGAGGTCGTGTCCCGACAGCTCGAGCCCCGGTTGCGGCGGGACGCAGGAGGGGGCCTGAACTATGAAGCGCACCGGTAGGCCGCGGCTTGCGTCCACCGCGTACCGGACCCCCTCGACGCCGGCGACGTTGGCCAGCTCGTGAGGATCGCAGAAGATCGTCGTGGTACCCCGGGGGCACACAGCCTCCGTGTAGGGCCCAGGTGTCAGCATGGAGCTCTCGAAGTGGACGTGCATGTCGATCAGGCCCGGTGCCACGTAGCGGCCGGCACAGTCCACGATCTCGGACGCGTCGCTCCGGGTCCCCTCCGGATGCACGCTCGCGATCATCGGCCCGACAATTCCGACGTCACCGGACCGCAACTCGCCGGTGCCGACGTCCACCACGGTGCCGTTGCAGAGCAGCAGATCGAACTTTTCGCGGCCGCGGGCGGCGGCCACCGCACGTCTGCGAACCTCGGGATCTATTTCGTCACGCTGCATTTGTTCCTCCTACCGAAGTCAGATGAACCGACGCCGCCCATTCTCCGTCGAGACCAGTCGATGTCATCGGCTATATGGACCGACGACCGACTGCTGTCGCAGCAGGACGAGCGAGAGTGTCCGACAAGCCATTCACTCACTTGTCGTCCCGAATCTCTTCAACACGTGACCCTCCACCGCGCCTATGACCTTGTACAAGATCGCGGAATAGGCCGTGATCAATACGACCCGGGTCCACAGCCCGCTGTAGTCGCTCAGGTCGGCGGACTCGATCATGTTCCAACCCAAGCCCTGTCCGGTGGCGAGCCATTCGGCGAGCAGAGCGCCGACGAGAGACAGCGGAGCGGCGATCCGCAGCGACGCGAACAGCGACGGGAGGGCGCTCGGGATCTGTATCTTCCAGAGCGTCTTGGCCCTGCTGGCGCCATACGCGCGACTCAGGTCGACCGACTCGCGCGGCGTGCTGCGCAGCGCAAGAGTCACGTAAACAAGTGTCGGGAAGAACGTCACGATGCCGGTGATCACCGTGATGGCCTCAAGGTTGCGACCGAAGATGGCGACGATGAGCGGCGTCATAGCGACAAGGGGGACCGAGCGCAACACCATGGCCAGGGGCATGAAGGTCGAAGAAGCTGCACGCGACAAGTTGAAAGCAATTGCGCACCCGATAGCCGCGACCGTGCCTCCCGCGAGGCCCAAGAACGCGTCGCGGAGGGTGAAGCCTGACTCCTGGAGCAGCTCGCTACGGTTGGACGAGGCATCCGGCCCGCTGGTCAGGTAGCGCCAAACATCCACGGGGCCCTTTCCCACGAAGGGCGACACATGGAAGGCCTTGAGGAAAAGGATCCAGGCTCCGATCACGACCGCAAGCGTTATGGCGCCGGTGAGAAGTGCCCAGCCAGTGCGCCGAGCAGCGCGTTGGAGTATCGGCGGAACTACCGGGGACAAGCCCGGTGATGGCCCGTAGGAGCCGTTGGACTGGGCGACTGCTGTCATGAGGTCTGTCTTGCCCATGGAGTGAGGAGGCGCCCGAGCGTTGACATCAAGAAGTAGCCGAGGCTACCGACCGCAGTGGAGACAAGCGCGATACCCCAGGTTCTGGCAACGTCAAGGGACTGTTCCGAGACGATCATGGCTACGCCGAGGCCGCGGTAGCCGCCGAGGTACTCGCCGATGATGGCACCCAGCACGGCGGCGGGCGCTGCGATGCGAAGGCTCGCGAACAGGCTGGGCAAGCAGGCCCACAGCCGGACTTTGATCAACTTTCGGAACGCACCGCCGCCGTACGCGTAGACGAGATCCAGGCTGGTGGGGTCCGCGCTGCGGAGCCCGATCAGCATCCCGATCAGTGTTGTGAAGAAGACCGCCATTGCTGCAAGCAGGACCTTCGGAGTCTCCCCGGACCACAAGGCTGTGAAGATCGGAGCTACCGCAACGATCGGCAGGCAGTACGACACGACGCTCAGCTGTATCAGAGGCCGTTCGATAATGGGTACGAGCAGCACCAGCATGGCGAGCCCTATGGCGAGTACGTTTCCCCAGAAGAAACCTCTCATCGCTTCCCAGAGTGTCGTCTGCATGTTCGGCCAGTAAAAGTGCCAACCGTCGCTGACCATGAGGGTCACAATGGCCCACGGAGTGGGCCAGATCCTGTTCCCGCTGGCGAGCGTCGCGGTGAACAGCTCCCATACGCCGATCACTACGACGAAACCGACCAGACCACTTGTCCACTTCGGTCTAGTTAGCCGTCGTGGTCCAGTCGCTTGCGCCATCAGCGCGCTCCGCCCTCGAAGAGCAACTCGCTCAGTTCGTCGCACAGGGAGTGGAACTCAAGGCTGCGCATCATCTCGGGAGTGCGCGGCCGGGCGAGGTTAATGGGAATGCTCTTGACGATCCGGCCCGGGCGCGGGCTCATCACCGCGACGATGTCTGCGAGGAAGACTGCCTCGGCGATCGAGTGCGTCACCAGCAAGGTGGTAGCCGGCCGTTCGGTCCATATTCGCTGCAGTTCAAGGTTGAGCCGTTGGCGGGTCATCTCGTCGAGGGAGCCGAAAGGCTCGTCGAGCAGAAGGATCTTGGGCTCGATGACCAGCGCTCGGGCTATGGAGACCCGTTGGCGCATACCGCCGGACAGTTGAGCTGGCCGGGCGTGTGTGAATTGCTCCAAGCCGACCAGTGAGATGAGGTCCCGGATGGCGCCCTCGGAGACCTTCACGCCGCTGAGCTCGAGTGGAAGCTGGATGTTGGTCATCACAGATCTCCACGGCAACAGGGCGGCGTCCTGGAAGGCTATGCCCAGGAGATGGTTCCGCCGGGCGGTCGCCGGGGGCTCACCGTGGAGGAGCACTGAACCGCTCGTGGGTTCTTCGAGATCGGCCAGGATTCTCAAAATGGTCGACTTGCCACAGCCTGACGGCCCCAGCAGTGCCACGAACGACCCGATCGGGGCCGCCAGGTCGACGCCCTCGAGGGCAACGACTGAAGAACGGCGCATCTTGAACGTCTTACCGAGCCGTCGGAGACTGATGCCATCGTCGCCTCCGCTCGTGACCGGTTCATTATCCGTCCGGTCCCGATCCCGTGAAGGCACACCTGGCCCCGGATCTAAGCGCCTGCCGGCACCAATATCCCGCTCGCCCTGCGCGACAACCGCGAAGTCGCCTGGGGGGCCGGCAGCTGACGAGCCCTCCTGTCTGCTCCCGCCAATCATCTCGGAACTCCTATCGCGAGCCGACCAGACGGCGCCCTCATCTGCCGACGGGGCAGATCGGACCTTGTCCGCATCGCAGGGGCGTGTCCACGCGCCGGCTGGTCGGCTGAGTTTGACAGCTTGCTGCTTGAGACGATCAAATCACGAGTTTGGCAAGCGAGGGATGCTGCTTGTGCATGTCGGCGAGAAGGCTCGTGTCGAACGTCGCCTTTGGCATGGCAAGGTCGAGTACGTGCAGCAACGAGACCGCGTTCGAGATACCTGAAGCGGGCATGGCGAATAGGCCGTGGTCCTGGGTTGCCGCCGTGACGATCAGCGCCTTGGCTCCTACTGCCTCGCGGGTCTGCTCCTGCAGGTTCAACTTGAGGCTGGCGCCGTACTTCTCGACTGCAAGCGTCGCGCCCTCCTTCGGGTTCTTGACCTGCGCAGTCCAGCCCAACGCCTCCCCATAGAGGAAGTCGACGAGCGCCTGACGCTTGGCGGCGTTCGCGACCGACTCAGCGGTTGCGATGTAGGTGTTCCACATGATCTTGAAACCGTAGTCATCCCAGAGGAACGAGTACGTCTTTACTCCCTGCTGGGCAAGCTCGCTCGACTGCTCATAGGAGAAAGCCACGATGGCCTCGCACTCGCCGGCAACCAGCACGGAAGGATCGAACTGGATCGGCACGGTTGGGACCTGTGAGGCCGAGATCTTGTTGAGCTTGAGGAACGCCGCCCAAACCGGCTCGTCCGACGCAGCTAAGCCGATCTTGTGACCGATCATGTCTTGCGGGGTACGGATCGGTTTCTTGGCGAGGGAGGTCAGGCAGTAAGGGCTGCGCTGGTATTGGGTGCCGATTATCCTCAGATCGGCTCCCTGCTTGACGGCCGTCGCGGTCACTATCGGGTCGGCGATAGTCACAAGTGCGGTTCCGGACTCGATGACAGCTATTGGAGCGGTAGTCGGGCCACCGGGAACGACAGTGACATCCAGACCGGCCTTTGTGTAATAGCCCTTGTCGAGAGCGATCCAGGTGCCGGCGAACTCCGCGTTCGGAATCCATCCGAGCTGGTAAGAAAGTTTCGTGAGGCTCGCCGTGCTCGTGCGGACAGCACGTTGGAGGCGAGTCGTCGCGGACGCCGGTCCAGTGGCAGCGCCGAGTGCCACGGCTGCTCCCCCCGCTGCTATTCCGCCCAAGAGTGCTCGGCGGCTGATTGGCCTCCCAGGCTCGGTGTTGTCTTCGTTGTGGTCACGAATGTTCACGGCGAGTCCATCCCTTTCAGGTCATTAAGTAGCACGGACGTTATTACCTAAAGCACTCTTCTCCAACTGTGATATGGCATGACACTATTATCGAAGGTATACAGGACGTGCAGGGCTGGCACAAAACCACGCAGCAGCTCTCGGTATTCTGTATGCAAGTGTACATGTGGCTGCGGTAGTGTGTCAATGGTATTACGACGCCGGACCCAGGTCTCAGCCATGCGCAATTCATCGAGGAACGGCCGGTTTCCGCACGCGAGCTGACAGCGGGAGGACGCGTCAGCGCAGGGGCTTGCCATCACTCTTGCCCCATCTTGAAGTCCCCGGCGAGCCAGGTGGCCGCTTGCCCCCACAACCTGGTGTAGCCCGGCCACTCGGTGAAGCCGGGAGGAGCCCAATGAGGCCCCATGTCGGATGCGAACGCGAGAACGCGTCCTTTGCCGAAGCGGCCGACGACGAGGAGCGGCCAGCCGTCGATCGTCGCCAGGACCTGGGAGTCCTGCTTGGCGACGAGTCGCTGAAAGCCGAGCAACGTAGGCCACTCGCCCGAGATCCCGGCCGTGACAGGGTGACCGGTTTCGGTTAAGTGCGCGACGGCACCCTGAGGAGCTTCCTGGCGGTCGTCGCCTAGTTCGAGCTCGACGGGCAGCACTTCTGCCAGCGGGGTCGCGCGGTAGTTTGCCTTCCCCTCGATTCCCTGGAAGCTCAGGTAGCCGCCGATCATTGCGAGGCCTCCGCCGTTGGCCACCCAGTTGCGCAGCGCCACCAGGCGGTTCGGGCGCGGCTCAGCCCGCATAAAGGTGGCCGACGGTATGAGGAGCGTATTCGAGCCGATGTCGCTCAGGACGACAGCGTCGAACTCATTGAGCGCAGTGTCGGTGTCCGGGAACTTCGCTGCAGCTACGTGGTTCGGTTGGAATTCGACGACGTGTCCCGCCGACTCGAGCGCCGCGCGGAAGTCTGCGACCCCCTCGCCGTAGTCCGCGGTGAAGAAGGAGTCGAACCCTTTGGTGTGAGTCGAGAACACCTGCCACGACTCTCCGGCGACAAGAATCCGAGCCATGGTCGCCGTCAGCTCTGGTTTGCTGTGTTTGCGTGATCCGGATCGTGGCAAACGGTTACCATAAACCAGATGATAGGGCACTTGGCTACCCTGTCAAGTGCGTGGTGTCGAGACGGAGATGTGCATGAAAGGCTGACACTTCACCAGCACAGCGACTCCATCCGCTAAGGTCACACCTGGAAACCGATTGCCACAAAACAAGACAATGCCAGCCACTATCCGTGATGTCGCTGCCCGGGCGCGGGTCTCAGTCGCCACCGCGTCGCGGGCCCTGAGCGGCAGGCGACGCGTGTCGGATGAGAACCTTCGGCGGGTGATCGGAGCGGCAGCAGAGCTCAGCTACCGACCGAACCTGGTAGCGTCCTCGCTGCGCCGGCAGGTCACGAACACGATCGGTCTCGTGATCCCGCAGATCAGCAACCCGTTCTTCCCGACCCTCGTGGAATCGATCGAGTGGCAGCTCCAATCGACGACCCGACAGCTCTTGCTTTGCGACTCTCGGGGCGACCCGGAGGTCGAGCAACTTAGGTTGCAGGCGCTCGTGGACCGACAAGTCGATGGAATCATGATCAGCCCCTGTGACGCGCTGCGCAGCGCTGATGCCGTTCACACGACAGCGCGTCAAGTGCCCCTTGTGCAGATCGACCGTCGCATTACAGGAGATGCGACCGACTGGATCGGCGTCGACGACGAGGTGGGGATGCGGCTTGTCGTCGAGCACGTGGCCTTGGCCGGGGCGCGCTCCGCGGTGTTCGTCGGATCGGTGCCGACGAACTCTTCTGCACTGTTACGCCTTGAGGCCTTTGCTTCCGAGTCCTCGGGCTTCGGCTTAAAGACATCGGAGCCGCTCCTCGGGGACTTCACCGCCGCCTGGGGAATTGAAGCTGCACGTGTGTTGCTAGCGGGGCGGCACTTGCCCGACGCCGTCGTGTGTGGCAACGACCTGATCGCCATCGGCCTGCTCCGACAGTTCCTCCTAGCGGGGGTCCGCGTTCCTGACGACGTCTTGGTGACCGGCTACGACGACATAACCTCAGCTGAGTTGTCGGCGCCGTCGTTAACTACTGTGAGGCAGCCCCATGACGCAATAGCGTTCGAGGCACTCAGACTGCTGACCGAACGATTCGACCGTCCGGATGGTCCCTACCAGCGTATTTCGATGACGCCTGAGCTCGTTGTGCGCGAGTCGACGACACACATCGACCTGCTGCCTCCAAACGCTGACGCGTTCTCGAGAGCAAGTAGGCAGTGACGAGGTGACCCACACAACACCGACGCCGGCACAGAGCCGGCGGCGGCTCGTCGGGCCCGAGCCTTCGCCTCAGCAACTCAAGTCCACGCCCCTGCGGTCATCCGCGAGGCCGTGACGCGCTTGACCGCGACGTCACGCGAAGACGCTGTTGCTGTGACCTGTCTTGGACCGTGACACTGACTCGACCGGGACCTGCTCTGCCGGGACGCTTTCTGGGGACTTCCTCCGGGTCCGACTCGAGACTCAAGAGAAGGGTGCGCGGATGGAGGCGAGGCTAGAAACTGAAATGTACGAAGGAGCCAGGGATCACCCCGCTCCGAGTGACCGGCAGGCGGTGCAGGAGCATGGTTGATGTCGTGGTTGTTGGGAGTCTGTCCATGGATCTCACGGCGAGCACCGAAACGCTGCCGTCGCCGGGTGAGACCGTCATCGGGAGCTTGTTCACGATGGTGCCGGGGGGCAAGGGCAATAACCAGGCCGTGACGTGTGCCCGGCAGGGCGTGGCCACTGCAATGGTTGGCCGCGTAGGCCGCGACGCGTTCGGAGACGCCATCCGGGCCCAGCTCGTCGCCGAGGGTGTCGATGTCTCGCATCTGACGACAGACCCAGGCAATGCCACCGGGATCGCGCACATCACCGTCGACGCCACCGGACAGAACTTCATCATTGTCGTGCCCCAGGCCAACCATGGCCTCTCGGTGGAACACGTGCGGGCGGCCGCGGGGGTGATCGAAGACGCCGCTGTTCTTCTCGTTCAGCTCGAGGTGAGGCTCGAAGTCGTTCGCGAGGCGCTAGAAGTGGCCAGGAAAGCCGGCAAGACGACGATGCTCAACCCGGCGCCCGCGCTGGAATTGGATGAGGAGATCTTGTCGAAGGTCGATATCTGCTTCCCGAATGAAGTCGAGGCCGCGGCGCTTACCCATACGAGAGTCGACGACGTCCATGGGGCGATCGGGGCCGCCCGGGTACTGCTGTCCCGTGGGTGTGGAGCGGTCGTGGTGACCCTCGGAGCCAAGGGCTCGGTCTACGTCGACGACGAGAGCGTGCTCGAGGTGCCTGGGATACCGGTCCCGGTCGTCGACACGGTCGCCGCGGGCGACGCCTACTGTGGGACGTTCGCGAGCACGATGGCCCGCGGTTCCGAGGTGGGTGCGTGCCTCGTCCGGGCGACCGCGGCGGGGGCCTTGGCGGTGGGAGTGGCGGGTGCGACGACGTCGTTGCCCAGGGCGGGCACGGTTGATGAGCTGCTCCGCCGTCTCGGGCCGCTCGCCATCACCAAGCATTGACGGCTCACCTCGAGTATCAGGATTTCGTCCTCACCTCGTAGCGCCTCTGAAACAGCACCGGCAGGGTCTCGCGCACTGAGCTGACCCGTTCAGGCGAGATCTCGGCGGTCACGACACCGTCTGTGTCGCCGAGTCCGGCGATCTCGACCCCCATGGGGTCGAGCACGAGGCTGTGTCCGCAGTAGACGGGCGGCGGCTGCGCCGCGGCCAGCAGGTAAGAGGTGTTCTCGATCGCGCGTGCGCGGCACATCGTCGTCCAGTGCTCCGGCTTCAGCGGCCCCGCCACCCATGCGGCAGGCACGGCGAAGACGGTGACACCCTGATCGACCAGCGCTCGGAACGGTTCGGGAAAACGCAAGTCGTAGCAAGTAAGGACACCGACCAAGAACTCGGCGATGGACAGGACCAACAGCTCGCCACCGTCGATCGGGCCTGGCAAGAGGGAGTCCGACTCCTTGTGACCCAGTGCGTCGAAGAGGTGGAGCTTGCGGTACCGGCCAACGAGCCCTTGCGCACTGACTGCGACGACCGTGTTGTGCACTTTTCGTTGGCCTGGCACCTTCTCGAACATCCCGGCGATCACGGTCACGCCGAGTGCACCGGCCGCCTCGGCCAGGGAAGTGGCGAATGGCCCATCTAGGGCCTCGGCCGCACGGGCGATCTCTGACGCCGGCCTATCGAGCGGGTACATCGCAGCCTCGGGCAGCACGACGAGCTCGGCACCGCCCTCAGCGGCGTTCCTGAGGAGCTCGAGTGCCCGCGCGCGATTGACGGCGGCGTCGGGTTTGGATGCGAACTGAGCGACGGCGACTCTCATCATCAGACCTCCGCTACGTGCGGGCCCGTGTTGCACACTTTCTGGCGCTGTCCATTACCGACCATCTGGCACACGCATCCAACCTAGTGAGTGAACGGACTGTCTAGCCGTCGTCTCACAGGTCAGCAACGGCGTACGCGAGGATGTTGCCGTGCCAAGCACCGAGGCTCGGACGGCGCTGCTCGTGATCGACATGCAGAAGGCGGTGGTCGTCGGCTGCGCGGACGTCGCGGGCGTTATCGATCGGATCAATTACCTGCTCCAGCGCGCCCACGAGTCCGGTGCAGCGGTTGTGTTCATCCAGCACTCGGAAGCCGACGGCTCGGAGCTAACCGCGGGATGCCCCGGATGGCAGCTCGTGGGCGCTCTCGATCGGCTCGACTCGGACATAGTCGTGGAAAAGACCTACCGAGACAGCTTCGCAGATACCGATCTCACAGCAGTGCTCGCCGCCTCGGGAGCCCAACGGCTCGTGCTGACCGGTGCGCAGTCGGACTTCTGTGTACATACGACGGCGTTGTCCGCCCTTTTTCACGGATATGACATCACTTTGGTCAGCGACGCGCACACGACGTCCTCGGCCACGCTGCCCGGCGCCGAGCTCGACGCCGAGGTAGTTGTCGCGCTGGTCAAGAGCCATGTGGAGACGCTGCGACTTCCCGGGCGGACGATCGAGGTGCTGCCGGCAGCCGAGGTGCGGATCTAGACGGCAGCTTCAGCAGGATATCGACCGCGCACAAGCCCGGTGCTGGGCATGGCCACTTGGCGTAGACCTCATAATTGACGGAGTTAGGAGGATGGCCGCCGGCGAGGAGCCCGGCGCCTGTGGTCGTCGCGAGCCGTGCCATCGCCGCGCGGTCTCGAGAGTCGCGCTATCGACTCGTGGGAGCAGGACGGTCCGAGGCGCGGCGACAAGCGGGGGTTGAGGTTCGGCTCGTCCTCGTAGACATCGGGGCCGACAGCGCACAGCCGCTCCGACTCGAGCGCGCCACAGAACCCATTTTCGTCCGGCGCGGGCCCCCGGGAGCGATACGGGCCTTTGACGCAACGGCTATGCCGGCGTTGTCGTAGCCGACAGAGATCGTTGTGACGACCACAGTACGCGGTGCCAAGGCGAACAGAGCCTCGTCTATCCGATCCTCGAGATGGCAGACGATCGTACCGAGGTCGCAGGAGGCTGGCGATCTCTTCGGCTGTCAGCTGGCCGCCGCGATTGTGCATCAGGGGCTCGTGGCCAGCGATCGGTTCGAGCTTGTCGTCGGACAGCCGCGAGGTGACGACAATTCTGGCCATCGAGTCTCGAGTCAACCACGACGCCAGGGCCACCGGAGGTGACGATCCGTCGGTCGGGCCAAAGGTGGGTGGTGAGGGCGCCGGCGCCAACGAGGTCGCTCGCCGGCACCCCCTCCACCGCGGTACCCGGCGCTCAACCCCCCGGTCGCGCCAGGCACGAAGTGTCGATACCGTATGCGCGCCGAGGCGGGCCGTCAACAGGTCGAGAGCCAAATTCTGGCGCTGGAGCCAATCGATGCCGACGAGCCTGGACCGGCGATACGCTTCCTTGCGACCGCGGCGCGCCCGGACGCGGCGACCAGGAAACCGTTTCGCGAAGAGTTAGGTGAGCTGAAATGCGTAAGACCTTTGTTCTCGTGATATTTGCCCTGATCGGTCTCGGTCTGACTGCGGTCGCGTCGTCGGCCTCGCCAGCGTCTTCGTCGAAGGCGGCGTCGGCTGTCTTGACGGCCAAGGCCTCTTCGTGTTCGCACGCGTCGATCGCGCGCGACGTATACAAGATCGGTTCGCTGACGGTCGCGACCGACAGCCCGGCGTACGAGCCGTGGTTCTCCAACAACACGCCTTCAAACGGCAAGGGCTACGAGAGTGCGGTCGCGTACGCGATCGCCAAGCAGCTCGGTTTCTCGAAGTCGCAGGTGAAATGGACAGTCGAGCCTTTTGACGCCTCCTTCGCACCTGGCCCGAAGAAGTTCGACTTCGACATCAACGAGATCTCCTACACCGAAGAGCGCGCGACGGTCGTGTCTTTCAGCGCCAGCTACTACGACGTGCAGCAGGCACTGATCGCAATGAGGAACAGTCGTATCGTCAAGCACCACACTCCGGCCGATCTCCGCACCTACGTCTTCGGCGACCAGATCGGCTCCACGAGCCTGGCGTTCATCAACACCGAGCTGCGGCCGACCCAGCAGCCTTCGGTGTTCAACACTCTCAACGACGCCAAGTCGGCCCTTCAGGACGGCAGGATCCAGGCACTGGTGGCCGACACGCCGACGGCGCAGTACATCAGTTCCTCGGAGATACCGAAGTCGGTATTGGTAGGCCAGTTCCCGAGCACGGGGGAGCACTACGGACTGCTGTTCGCCAAGAACGATCCACTCGTCGCGTGTGTGAACAAGGCGATAGCCACCCTGAAGGCAAACGGGTCACTCGCCAAGTTCCAAAAGGAGTACCTCGGCATCTACACCTCCGTCCCGACGATCAAGCCGTAGCCAGGGCGGGAAGGAAGCGGACCGGTTGCCCGTCAGGGGGAGTCGCGGGGGCACCTACTTAGACCAGCAGACCCTGGTCGCCGCCGGTGCCCCCGCACCGGGCAGCTTCGAGGGCAATGGCAGGGGGTCACACCTGCTCGGCGGCCAACGCGCTGCCGCGGTCTCAACGGTGAGCACCGTGGTGTTCATCGGAGGTGTGATAGCTCTGTTCGTGTTCGCACCGGGCGCCGCCGCGGTGCGGCACACCTTTTTCAATCCGCAGCAGATGAAACAGGCCTTCCTCGGCGATCCGAGCAAGGGGCTCTACTCGGTGGGCAAGGGGCTCATCTTGAACATCGAGATGTTCCTCATCGCCGAGGTGCTGATCCTGTTCTTCGCTCTCGTGATCGCGGTGCTGCGCCAACTGCGCAATCCGGTCCTGTTCCCGTTCCGCATGCTGGCTGTGGTGTATACCGATGTCTTCAGGGGAGTGCCGCTCATTATCGTGATCTACGGCATCGGGTTCGGCGCCCCGGCCCTTTACATACGCGGAGTCTCCACGCAGTCGGACTTCGTGTACGGCATCGTCGCACTCGTGCTGTCGTACTCGGCCTATGTGGCCGAGGTTTACCGGGCCGGCATCAACTCGGTGCACCAGAGCCAGGTGGCAGCAGCTCGATCGCTCGGGTTGTCGCAGTGGAAGTCCCTGCGTTTCGTGGTGCTCCCGCAGGCTGTTCGCACCGTGATCCCGCCGCTGTTGAACGACTTCATAAGCCTGCAGAAGGACACCGCGCTCGTGTCGACGCTCGGTGCGGTGATCGAGGCGAACCGGGCAGCGCAGATCGACAGCTCGACGTTGTTCGTGTACTCGTCCTACACGGTTGCCGCGCTCTTGTTCCTGTGCTTGACCATCCCGCTAGCTCGCTTCACCGACCGCCTCATAGCCCGCGACGTAAGTCGCCGGATGGCCGGGGGCGCAACGGTCAGATGAGCGAGGCGGACGCCACCGGAGGGTTCGGCGGGGCCGCGCGCGGCGACGCGTCGCTGAGCGGGAACCCGGCTCTCGTCGGCCAGGAGGCGGTCCGGCTGGAAGGCGTCCACAAGTCGTTCGGCGTCCTCGAGATCCTGCGCGGGATAGACCTGTCCGTGGCGCCCCATGAGGTCATCTGTCTCATCGGAGCATCGGGATCGGGCAAGTCCACGCTGCTTCGGTGCGTGAACCTTCTGGAGCCGGTCAATCGCGGACGTATCTTGCTCTGGGGCCAAGATGTCACGGCGCCTGGAGTCGACGAGAACGCGGTGCGACGCCACATCGGCATTGTCTTCCAGTCCTTCAACCTGTTCCCGCACATGACGGTGCTCCGCAACATCACCCTCGGGCCGATTCGAGTTCTCGGGGTCCCACGCGACCAAGCCGAGGAGGCGGGACGGGCGCTGCTTGTCCGCTTCGGCCTCTCCGACAAACGGGACGACTATCCCGACCGGCTCTCCGGCGGTCAGCAACAGCGGGTCGCGATCGTCCGGGCTCTCGCGATGCGGCCGGGGATCATGTTGTTGGACGAGGTGACGAGCGCACTTGATCCCGAGCTCGTGTCAGAGGTGCTCGGCGTTATCCGGGAGCTGGCCGATGCCGGCATGACCATGTTGATAGCCACTCATGAGATGGGCTTCGCCAGGGACATCGCCGACCGGGTCTGCTTCTTGGACGAAGGCGTGATACTCGAACAGGGCCCGCCAAGACAGGTGTTCACCGCCCCCGTCAACAGTCGTACTCAGCAGTTCCTTCGCCGGATAGTGGACGCCGGGCGGCTCTGACGCGGAAGGTGGCCTCTTATCGGGACAACGGGTTCGAGGCCGAGGATGGCCTCCAGGGCTTCGGGAGCGATCGGTTGGGAGAACAATGACCCCTGGCCGAACCTGCAGTGCTCATCCTGGAGGCTTGCGAGCTGCCAGCTCTGCTCGATGCCCTCGGCGAGCGTCTCGATGCCGAGCGTCCGGCCCAACTGGACAAGGTTGTGGACGGAGCTGACGGCTTCGGGCGAGTCGCCCATCGCGGCGACGAACGACCGGTCGATCTTGATGGCGTCGATCGGGACGTGGCGAAGACGGGACAGGGCGGAATAGCCGGCGCCCGTGTCGTCGACCGAGACGAGCACGCCAAGCTCCTTGAGCGCGCGAAGCCTGCCGAGCATCGTCTCCATGTCCTTTGTCAAGCTCTGCTCGGCGACATTGATGATCAGTGATCTGGGTTCAAGCGCCGTGGCCGAGAGAGCACCCCGCACCTGCTCGACGATGTCGTCGGTCTCGAGCTGAAGCGTCGAGACGTTGATCGACATCGTCAGGTGGTGGCCGAGCCGATGCCATGTGGCGGCCCGTCGGCAGGCCTGCCTCAGCAGCCACGACCCGACCGGTGCGACCATCCCCGTCTCCTCCAGCACAGGCATGAATGACTCCGGGTCGACGATGCCCCGGACGGGATGCCGCCAGCGCAGCTGTGCTTCGGCGCCGCACACCCCGACGTGGTCAAGTTCGAATATCGGTTGGTAGAGGATGAAGAACTGGTTCTCCTGCAGGGCCTCCCGGAGATCGGCCTCGATCTCGAGCCGCTCCATCGCGGCGGTCTTCATCTCGGGCTTGAACCAGACGTGACAGTTCCGCCCCTGGGCCTTCGCCTGGCACAGCGCGATGGCTGCGTCGCGTAGGAGATCGTCCGGCTCATCACCGTCGTTGGTCGCGATCCCGATGCTTGCCGTGATCGAAAGCGGAATGTCGACGAAACCTTCGACTCGGAAAGGCTCCTTCATGGAGTCGAGCAGTCTCTCGGCGAGCAGTTCCGGACCGGCAGCAAGCGACAGTCCTTCGGCCAGGATCGCGAACTCGTCGCCCCCGGGTCGCCCGACGGTGTCGCTCGCCCGGAGCACACTCGTGAGGCGCGCGGCCACCGCCTTCAACAGCTCGTCCCCGGCCTGTTGTCCCAGCCTCTCATTGACGGTCCGGAAGTTGTCCAGATCGACGAGGAAGGCGGCGATGAGGAAGTGATCCCGTTGAGATCGCAGCAGCATCTGCTGGAGACGGTCTCGGATGAGAGTCCGATCCGGGAGACATGTCAGAAAGTCATGTCCCGTCTGATGACGACGATGCACCTCGCCACGCTCACTCAGCCGTTCGGTCTCCCTCTGGGCGGAAAGATCGAGGATCACGCCGTCTATCCACAGCGGCCTCCCGCCGGAATCGGCCGTACCTCGACCGTGTTCGGCGACCCACCGGGAAGAGCCGTTCGCGTGGATCACGCGGTACTCGAGCGAGAAGGCGTCCCCTCGGCTAAGTGCCTCGCGGACTACGCCGCGCACGTGATCGAGATCGGCAGGACAAATGACCGACTCGAAGGGTCGTAGGTTCTCCTGCACGAACTCGCTCGCCGGGTAGCCGGTGAGCATTTCGACATGATCACTGATGAATCGCATCCTCCAAGGTTCGACGCACTCGCGGCGGTAGACGGCGCCAGGGATGTTCGCGACGAGAGACCTGAACTGATCCTCGGTGCCGCGCTCCTCCGCCTTGGCGGCGGGTGCTGGTGGGTGTTCCTCGGTCGGGACGACTCGGTTGAAGACGGTCATCGGATCGCTCGCGGTTTCCCCACGAGCCTCCGGTCGGAGAGTGCAGCCGGTCGACGGGGTGGCGAGGACACCGACGAGCGAAAGATCGCATGGACGTTCATCAAGAGAATTGTCGACGCCAAGTTCGCGAACTTGACACCTACAACGAGCAAAAGCCTCTGATTGCGTCAGTCTCGTCGCCACCATCGCCTTGATCGGCGGTCCGAACATCACGGTCGTCGTCGATCGGCAATCACAGCCCTCGCGTGGTCACTCTGCCGGCGCCACGATCGACCCGGTCGGCCAGCGGCCGACCCCGCCGCTTTCCAGAAGGAAGCTCGTGACTTGCCGATCCGCGTGCTCTGCCCGCCAGGCGAGCATCGATTGTGCGTAGCGGAGGATCCGGGACGTGTCCTCGACTTCTGTGCGCCAGGTCGGGTCCGCGCCGAGGTCGTAGCAGCGCCAGGAGCCGTCGCCGAATTGGACGTAGGCACCGTCGTCGAAACGCCGTACGGCGAGGTTGTCCCGCTCGAGATGCCGGTCCCAAGGCCAGTCGAAGGCGCCTCCGGGAAGGCCCAGATACCGCCAGTCGAACTCCCAGGCCGCCGCGGAGCGCCACCATGGGGGATCGCGTCCTTCGAGGAAAGCAGTCAGTGCCAGCCCGTCGCACTGAGAGGGGACCTCGAGACCGAGAGCCTCGCAAACAGTCGGGAAGAAGTCGATGTTCTCGGTGAAGGCGTCGACAACCCTCCCGCGAGCCGCGCCAGGCCCGGGGGCGCGCACGATGCCCGGCACTCTGTAGCTCTCCTCGAAGAAGCCGAGCTTGTTCGTGAGTCCGTGGTCTCCGAGCTGATCGCCATGATCCGAGGTGACAAGCACGAAAGTGTCCTCCCACTGGCCGAGCCGCTCGAGGGCGTCCCAGACCCGGCCCAGTTGGGCATCCACGTCTCCGATCATCCCGTAGTACTGGGCGCGCATCGAGCGGAGCGCGCCCTCGTCGGTCGGAGCCGCCGTTTCCGCCAAGCCGAGCGCCGCCTCATGAAGCCGATGGCGATGCGGCGATGGGGCGATGGGCATGTCGACCTCATCGGGGTCGAAGGCGACTGCCCAGCGGCCCGCGGCGGCGTAAGGAGGATGCGGTCTCAAGTAGCTCAGGTGGGCGAACCACGGGCGGTCCTGTCGCTCGAGCCAGTCCAGGTAACAGGTCGTGAGGAAAGCGGACACGCCGACGTCCTCAGGCCGTCTTGGCTCGGTCGCCAGTGTCTCGTGACCTCCCGAGCCCACGTCGAAGCCGAGGTCCCGGAGCCACTCGGTCCATCTCGCGTGCTCGCCGGTGAGATCGAGACCCACTGTGAAGCCTGGCAGCACCCCCTCATAGCTGGAAAGGCGCGGGTCGTCAGGGCTCCGGACGACACGCGGGTCGACTCCCTGGTCGGTGTACCCGAACAATGTGGGATCGAACCCGGCCCGACGACCGGCTCGCGCCAGGTTGTCCAGCCGGTCATCGAGCGGTGTGCCGTTCGTGACGACCCGATTGTTCATCTGATAGGTGCCGGTGTAAAGACAGGCGCGCCCCGGCGAGCAAGGCGCGGCCTGGCTGTAGTGGCGATCGAAGCGAACACCCGACGCGGCGAGACGGTCGAGATTCGGGGTGCGGACCACCCGATGACCGCCAGCCGACAGGCACTCGCCCCGGAATTGATCCAGTGTCACCAAGAGCAGGTTCAATCGGCTGCCACCTCGAAACATCGTGCACTTCTTACGACGGCGCCTGGAGCGTACCGCTCGTTTCTTGGTCGAGTCGCCTAGTCGCCGGTCAGGTCAGGCCGCAAGCTGTCGGGCGCCGTCGTCCTGCCGCCGGAGTCAGAGGAAGTCCCGTGCTCGCACTGCGACAAGTGGCATTCTTAAGTCGCTTCGTCCGATGGACGATGAAATAGGTGAGCGAACGCGCAAGGAGGCGGGACACTGGCCAGGAAAGGGAGCAGGGTGAGCCGTTCGCGCGAGGCCGTCAAGCCTGCGGCCAAGCCGCGTGCGTCAGATCCTGCCGAGCAGTCCCCCGAAAGTGTCGTGTTTGAGCAGGTCGACTCTCCGCCAGCGGACGAGCAGCCAGTCGACGGCCCCGGACTTGTCGAGGACGTTGTTGCCGAGCAGTCCCCCGAAAGTGTCGTGTCCGAGCAAGTCGACTTATCGCCAGAGGACGAGCGGTTGACCGAAGTCCGTCGCCGCGTCGAGGACCTCCCATCGGACGGCTCGATTCGAGTCGTGTTCCAGCCCATCGTCGATCTGGCTACGACCAAGGTGATCGGCTACGAGGCACTCGCCCGTTTCCCCGGGGACTCGGCCGTCTCGCCACGTACATGGTTCGCGGAGGCCGCCGAGGTCGGGCTGTTGCTCGAGATCGAAATGACAGCGATCCGTACGGCCCTCGCACACCTGGAACGTCTGCCACACGAAGCGTTCATCTCTCTCAACGTTTCCCCGACGACGGCCGGGTCCGAAGAGCTCCGGGATGTTCTCGGCGAGGTTGATCCGAAGCGTGTGGTTCTGGAGATCACCGAGAATGCCGCCGCCGGAGACTTCGACGAAGTGAGCGAAGCCGTAGGCGCGCTTCGTGCTACAGGTGTGCGGATCGCCCTGGACGACACCGGGTCGGGGTCGGTCAGTTTTAACAGCCTGTTCGATGTTCATGCCGACATAATCAAGATCGACATCGACGTCACGCGCGGGATCGAGTCGGACCCGATGAAAGAGGCGATGGCCGCCGCCCTGAAGGCGCTCGCGGATCGTTTGGGCGCGATGAGCCTCGCCGAAGGCATCGAGACCGAGGAGGAGCTCAACCTTCTCAGGGGAGTCGGCGTTCAGGCCGGTCAGGGCTATCTTTTCGGTCGTCCCGAAGCCGTCTCCGATTAGGAGCCCGGTCCCCGCCCGGACCTCGGATCGACCCTGCTATTGCCGTCGGCGTTTCTTTCGGGTGACAATCTGGAAATAGGATCTTGATTGGCAGCAAGCGGGCGATGGAGTGATAGAAGAGGGCCGGTGGAAGGCAGCGGCTGGAGTCAGGCAGGAACGCTACGGAGCCACGAGCCTCCGGCGTCGTCGCTTCGCGCGGAGACTCCCCTTGTTGCAGCGCCGGCCGGTTTTACGATCTCGGTGCTTGCCGAGAAGTCGGGCACTCCTGTGCCCACCATCCACCACTACCGTCACCTAGGACTTCTGCCCGAAGCCACCGAGCTCGCCTCGAATCGGTTCCTCTATGACGAGCGACATGTCGAGGTGCTCAATGTCATCCGCCTGCTCCGTGAGCGACGGAACATGCCGCTCGAGACGATCCGCGATTTGTTGCCCGAGCTGCTCGCTTTCAACCGTGAGAGCGAGTTCAGCCCAGACACCTGGGACGAGGTCATCGACGCGTACCTGGAACGGTCCGGTCCTGCGGTCGTCTCCGCCCGGCTTGTCGTGGCCGCCCGAGAGGCGTTCGCCCGGCACGGCTACGCGGGAGTCAATGTCGCGGATATCTGCAACGCGGCTGATGTAGCCAAGGGGACCTTCTATCGCTACTTCGACTCGAAAGAGGCGATCTTCCTCGCCGCCGCCCGTTCCACAGTCGAGGCCGTCGGAGAGCAGCTCGACGAGCTCCCGGCGCCCATGAGCGAGCCCCAGGCGATCGAGAAGCTGAAGCTCTTGCTTGCTCCCATGGCCCCGCTGCTGCTCGAGGTGGCGACCGGAGAGCTCCGGCACCAACCGAATCTCATAGGCGTCGTCGGTGTCATCACCGCCGGCCTCGCCAGTCGTGTCGTGCCCAGGCTACGCACGAGAGGTAAGTCCGCCAGGACGGCGGCCCGGCGGGTCGTCGACGCGGCCCTCGTGGGGCTGTTGAGGCCGACGCTCGGGTCGACCACTTCCTCGCAAACTTCGTCTTCTTGATTCTTCTCCCGGCACCTGAGTCCGGGACGCTAGGAACCCGCAGGTCACGACCAGGATTTCTCCTCTCCGGCCTCTGGTGGGCATGCCTTGAGGGCCAACTGACGCGCCTGCGTCCCTTGACGCAGGCGTCCTTGCACGTATAACAAAGGTGGAACTGGTAGTCATCGGCACTACGCGAAGGAGTAGCCGATGGTGTCAACTGAGTCAGGGCGCTCCATTGGAGGAGACTTCGACGCGCCCGCTCTGCTCGCCGCGAAGGCACGAAACGAGAACTTTCCTGTTGCCTCGCATCTGCTGGCGCGCGACGTGCGTGTGAAGCTGATGGCCATATACGGATTCGCACGACTGGCCGACGACCTCGGCGACGAGGCAGAGGGTGACCGTCTGGCACTGCTGGACTGGCTCGACTCCGAGCTCGATCGTGCGGCCTCGGGGAACGCCACCCACCCTGCCCTCCAGCAGCTCACGCCCGTGATCCGGGAACTCGACCTGGATCTGGACCCGTTTCGCAACCTCATCGAAGCCAACCGGATGGACCAGCGCACAACGCGCTATCGCAGTTTCGGCGACCTCGTCGAGTACTGCATGTTCTCAGCCGCCCCGGTGGGTCGGCTCGTGCTGGCGGTCTTCGGCGTATCGACGGCCGAGCGGATAGCGCTCTCGGACGAGGTCTGTATCGGGTTGCAGGTCGTCGAGCACCTGCAAGACATTGGAGAGGATGCCCGGCGGGGTCGCATCTACATGCCGGCTGATGACATGGAGCGTTTCTCGTGCACCGAGGCCGAGCTGCTAGCGACCGAGGCGTCTCCCGCCCTGCGCCGGGTCGTGGCGATGGAGGTGGGTCGAGCGCGCGCTCTGCTCGCCGCGGGCGCGCCGCTCGCAGCGTCGTTGCGGCTCGGTCCCCGGGCGGCCGTCGTGGGCTTTGCTGTAGGGGGGATGGCCGCCCTCGACTCCATCGAGCGGGCCGGTGGCGACGTGCTCAAGTCCCACTGCGGCCCCCATAAGCTCGATTTCGCGAGGCGAGCCGTCTACGGCTTTGTGGTCGCGAGCGCGAGGCGAGGCGCATCGTGAACACCGAGTTCGCCTACGACTTCTGCGAGTCGGTGACGCGCCATGAGGCGAAGAACTTCGCATATGGCATCAGGTTGCTCCGTAAGCCCGAACGCCGGGCACTGTCTGCCGTCTATGCACTTGCAAGGCGCATAGACGACATCGGCGACGGACAGGCAGCCCCGGGCGAGAAGCTCAGTGGGTTGCAGGCGGTCCGAAAGAGCATCGACGCGATCGACGCGCAATCGGCGGACCCGGTGCTGGTGGCGGTAGCCGACGCAGGTCGCCGTTACGGGCTGCCGATGTCGTGCTTCGGCGAGATCATCGACGGTTGCGAAATGGATGTCCTCGGTACCTCCTACGAGACGATCGACGATCTTGTCGGCTACTGCCGCAAGGTGGCAGGCTCGGTGGGCCGGCTCTCGCTCGCGGTGTTCGGGTCGAACGACCCCGACAGGGCGGTCTCTCTCGCAGACTCGCTTGGCGTCGCGCTCCAGCTCACGAACATCCTCCGCGACGTCGTCGAGGACCGCTCTTCCGGGCGCGTGTACCTGCCGAGCGTCGACGCCGAGTCGGTCGGCTGCGCCGCAGACCTCAAGGGCCCGGCAGCGGACGTGGCGAGGCTCGTCGCGCTCGAATGCGGTCGTGCGGACCAGTGGTTTGCCGAGGGGCTGCAGCTCCTGACGTTGCTCGACAGCCGGAGCCGGGCCTGTGTCGGAGCCATGGCCGGGATCTACAGGCGCTTGCTGGTCCGGATCAAGGGTGAGCCGATCGCTGTCACCCGGGGCCGCATGTCCTTGCCCACCTGGGAGAAGGCACTGGTCGCAGCCCGCAGCCTCGCCGGGGCGCGGCCATGAGCGCGCCCATCATCGCTGTTGTCGGTGGCGGCCTGGCCGGGATGGCCGCAGCACTTGAGGCCGCGGATGCCGGTGCGGAGGTCGTGATCTTCGAGCGGCGCCCGGTCCTCGGTGGTCTCACGGCCTCGATTCGCCACAACGGGCTCAGTTTCGACAACGGTCAGCACGTGTTCCTCCGCTGTTGTACCGCCTATCGGGATTTCGTCGACCGGATCGGGGCAACGGGGCAGGTGTTCCTCCAGGACCGGCTCGACGTGCCCGTGCTCGCGCCGGATCGTTCGCGCTCGTCGATCAAGAGGTCGGCCTTGCCCGCCCCGCTGCACATGGCCCGGTCGCTCGCGAGGTACCGCCATCTCTCGCTCGGCGAGCGGGCGCGCCTGCTGCGTCCTGCGATGACGCTTCGCCGGCTCGATCCCGACGACGCCTCACTCGACGGCATCTCCTTCGGCGACTGGCTCGCAGCGCGGGGCCAGGGCGCGCGGGCTATCGACCGACTTTGGAACCTGATCGCATTGCCGACGCTCAATGTCGCGGCCGGCGAAGCATCCCTCGCTCTGGCTACGAAGGTCTTCCGCGTCGGTCTCCTAGATCGATCTGACGCCGGTGACATCGGGTGGTCACGGGTCCCGCTGGGCGAGCTTCACGGTGCCATCGCGGCACGCGCGTTGGAGTCTGCGGGAGTCGAGACCGTGCTGGGCGGTCCGGTCGTCTCCATCGGCCGCTCGCCCCTCGGTGCATTCACAGTTAGCGCGGCTGCGAGAAGCGTGGTCGTCGACGCGGTGATCCTCGCCACACCGCTGCGCGTGTCGTCGAGCCTCGCATCCCAAGTCGGATCGACCGCCGGAGCCGACGCGGAGCGTCTCGGTATCTCTCCCATCGTGAATGTCCATCTGGTCCTCGACCGGAAGGTGACGGACCTGCCGTTCGCGGCATGTGTCGACTCGCCGGTCCAATTCGTCTTCGACCGCACGGTCGCGAGCGGAGCCAAGTCGGGCCAGTGTCTGGCCATCTCGCTCTCGGCTGCGGACAGCTACATCTCAACGGGCTCGGCTGAGCTCGTGAGAATGTTCTTGGAGGCGTTGCGCGCGCTGTTTCCTGCTGCGGGTCAGGCGCGCCTCGTCGACGCGGTCGTCACCCGCGAGAAGGCCGCGACGTTCCGGGCGGCCCCGGGCACCAGGGCGTTCCGCCCTCCGACGACGACCGAGGTGCCGGGCTTGTTTCTCGCTGGCGCGTGGTGCGACACCGGGTGGCCGGCGACGATGGAGGGCGCGGTCCGCAGCGGCCGTCAGGCTGCTTCGCAAGCAGTGGCCCTCCTTGCGGGCACAGGCTTGGGGGACCGACGACAGCTGGAAGGGGCCGGGACATGACGGCGATCTCATCGCCGGCGAGAGGCGACAGCGCGCTGCTTGCAGCCGAGTCACTGGCGCGGGCGAGATCGGTGGTGACGCCGGCTATGGAGGCGGCCGTGCTCCGCCTCTGCCCGGCCTTGAGGCCTGCGGTGCGTGAGCATCTTGCCGGTGGAGGAAAGTTCGTGCGCGCGGGTATCACGCTCGTCTCGGCGGCTGCGGTCGGCGCCGACGCCGGTGCGGGAGTGGTCGGTGCCGTCGCCATCGAGATGGTCCACAATTTCTCGCTCGTCCACGACGACATCATCGACGGCGACCTCGAACGGAGGCACCGCCCGACTCTTTGGGCCGAGCACGGTGTCGGCCATGCCATCATCGCCGGCGATGCGCTCGTCACGCTCGCGTTCCAGATTCTGCTGGAGGAGCCGACCGCCGAGCGGGTGAGGGCTGCCGCGCGGCTCGCCGAGGCGACTCAGGCGATGATCGCGGGGCAGGCCGAGGACATGGCCTCTGAGCTCCTGGATTCGCTGTCGGTGGAGGAGTGCCTTCACATGGAAGCCGGCAAGACGGGCGCTCTGCTGTCGTGTGCTGCCTCGATGGGCGCACTCCTCGCCGGCGCACCGGCGCCGACCGTTGACGCGCTGGCGGACTTCGGCCGCCACCTCGGGATCGCCTTCCAGGCCGTCGACGACGTGCTTGGTATCTGGGGCGAGCCGAGCGTCACCGGCAAGCCGGTCGGCAACGACCTGCGCCAGCACAAGAAGTCGCTGCCGGTCGCGATAGCGCTTGCCCGCGGCACCGACCTGCCAGCAGGGCTCGGATGCCTGCACGAGCGTGAGCTCAGCGAGGCCGAGGTCGCCAAGGCGACGCTGGCCTTGGAGCAGTGCGGCGCGCGCCAGGAGACGCTGGCGATCGGAGAGGTGCAGCTTCAAGCCGCCCTTGAGTCCCTCGGGCGGGTGCCTCTCGCAATCGGACCCCGTACGGAGCTGGCTGCGATCGCCCGGTTCGTGACCGAACGGGACCGATGAACGTGCTCTCCCGTCCTCAGGCGGCAGGTTCCGAGGCTGGCGCAGGCTCGCCGCCGCGGGCTTGGCAAACGGAGGATGCGGCCCGGGGGTGCCTCGGGCGAGCCGTAGATGCCCTTGTCGCGCTCCAGCATCCGCAGGGCTGGTGGAAGGGCGAGCTCGAGACCAACGTCACCATCGACGCGGAGGATCTTCTGCTGCGCGAGTTCCTGGGCATCCGCACCGCCGAGCAGACTGCTTCGTCGGCGCGCTGGATCAGGTCGCGCCAGCGTGAGGATGGGACGTGGGCGAACTTCCACGGAGGCCCTCCCGACCTCTCGACCACCGTCGAGGCCTATGTCGCCCTCCGGCTGGCCGGTGACCCGGTGGATGCTGCGCACATGCGAAGCGCGGCGCGGTTCATCCACAGCTGCGGTGGCGTGGAGCGCACTCGGGTCTTCACCCGGATCTGGTTAGCGCTGTTCGACTTGTGGTCCTGGGACGAGTTGCCGACGTTGCCGCCGGAGCTGATCTTCCTGCCGAGTTTCGTCCCGCTCAACATCTACGACTTCGGCTGCTGGGCGCGCCAGACCGTGGTCGCCCTCACGGTGGTGAGCGCGCACCGGCCGGCTCACACCATCGGATTCGGCATCGACGAGCTCCGAAGCGGCCTCGCCGCGGCTGCGCCCGAACCGCTCAGCTCGTGGGCGGGCCGGTTCCAGGCGCTGGACCGCGTCCTCAAGGCCTACGAGCGTCACCAGGTCAAGTTCGTGCGTCGGGCGGCGCTCAGCCGGGCTGAGCGCTGGATAGTGCGGCGCCAGGAAGCGGACGGTTCCTGGGGTGGAATCCAGCCGCCCTGGGTCTACTCGTTGATCGCCCTGAGCCTGCAGGGCTACGCGCTCGAGCACCCGGTGATGAGGGCGGGGATCGAGGGTCTCGACGGCTTCACGATCGAAGACGACGCCGGCAGGCGCATCGAAGCCTGCCAGTCCCCGGTTTGGGACACTGCGCTCGCGGTCACGGCGCTTGCCGACGGCGGGTTCGCGCCGGGCGACCCAGTGCTTCGGTCCGCGGCCCGCTATCTGCTTGCAGAGGAGATCTCGGTCAAGGGCGACTGGTCCGTCCGCCGCCCGGATCTTCGGCCGGCCGGTTGGGCTTTCGAGTTCGCCAACGACTACTACCCGGATATCGACGACTCGGCGGAAGTCGTGATCGCGCTCGGGCGGACCGATGAGCCGGCAGGTGCCGCCGTGGATCGCGCGGTCATCTGGATCGAGGGCATGCAGTGCAGGGACGGGGGCTGGGGGGCCTTCGACGTCGACAACACGCGAACTTTGTGCCGGGAGCTCCCCTTTTGTGACTTCGGTGAGCTGATCGACCCTCCGAGCGCGGACGTGACCGCACACGTCGTCGAGATGCTGGCCAAGCTCGGGCGCTCCGAGGATGCCGTCGATCGCGGCGTTCAGTGGCTGCTGCGCTCGCAGGAGGAGGACGGCTCCTGGTTCGGGCGTTGGGGCGCGAACCACGTGTACGGCACAGGAGCCGTGGTCCCGGCGCTCATTGCCGCAGGGCTCGAGATCGATGACCCTGCTGTGCGCCAGGCCGTTTCCTGGCTGGAAGGCCACCAGAATTCCGACGGCGGCTGGGGCGAGGACCTGCGCTCATATCGGGACTACTCGCAGCGGGGCTGCGGGCCGTCCACGGCGTCCCAGACGGCTTGGGCCCTACTGGCGCTGCTCGCCGCAGGTGAGCGCTCCGAAGCTACTCACAACGGTGTGGCGTACCTCATCGCCACCCAGCGCGAGGACGGCTCGTGGGACGAGCCTTTCTTCACGGGGACCGGTTTTCCCGGCGACTTCTACATCAACTACCACCTTTACCGTCTTGTGTTCCCGGTCACGGCCCTGGGGCGTTTCGTGAACGGAGAGGCCCACGGCTGATCTCAAGGTCCTCACCGCACTGCGGGTCGAAGCCTTCGCAGTAGGCGGCGCCGATGTCATCATCGGCGCCGGTCGCGATCGGGCCCGGCGTGCGGGCGCCGAGCTTGCGGCGAATCTCGATGAGAGGACGGCCGTAGCGCTTGTGGGCGTGGCGGGCGGACTTTCGCCCGAGCTGCACCCGGGGGACCTTGTCATTGCCAGCGAGCTGCGCAACACAGAGTCGACGGCGTCGCTCAACCTCCCCGGGGTCTCGTTCCTGGCCGCCGAATTCCGCCGTGCCGGCCTCGGTGTCCACACAGGACCGCTCGTGTCCTCGCCGCGCTATGTGCGCGCCCGTGAACGCGACGCGCTCGCCGCCTCGGGCGCTGTAGCAGTCGACATGGAGTCGGCCTGGGTCATGGGATATCTGCCCAACAACCCGCTGGCGGTCGTCCGCTCTATATCCGACACAAGCGAGCGCGGGCCGGTGCTCGGTGGTGCCCGCGCGCTCGGGTCCTTGCTGGCGGTCCGCCGGCCCCTCGAACGCTGGGCACGCGCTTGTGGTGAGCACGAGGTGTTGTTGGCCGCCCCCCGGTCGTTCTGCGCCGGGGTGGATCGTGCGATCGAGATCGTCGAGCGGGCGATCTTGCTCAACGGGGCGCCCGTGTACGTCCGCCGCCAGATCGTCCACAACCTGCACGTCGTCCGCGACCTCGAGTCCAAGGGCGCGGTCTTCGTCGAGGAGATCGACGAGGTGCCACACGGCGCGGTCGTTGTGCTCGCCGCGCACGGTGTCTCCCCGGCCGTTCGCCGCCAGGCCGCCGATCGCAACGATCTGAAGGTCATCGACGCGACCTGCCCGCTCGTGGCCAAGGTGCACACCGAGGCGCGTCGCTACGCGAGCCAGGATTACAACCTCGTCCTGATCGGCCATGCCGACCACGAGGAGGTCATCGGGACCTTCGGTGAGGCACCGGACCGTTTCCACGTCGTGGAACGCGCGGAAGACGTCGCCCGGCTGGAGCTCGCGCTCGAGCCGAGGCGCCCGGTCGCGTACCTGACACAGACGACGCTCGCCACAGACGAGACGGCCGAGATAGTCGCGGAACTGCGTGAGCGGTTCCCCGAGATCACCGCGCCCCCGGCGGACGACATCTGCTATGCCACCCAGAACCGCCAGGACGCTGTCCGCCAGATCGCCCATCGATGCGACCTGATGCTTGTGGTGGGCTCGGCGAACTCGTCCAACACCGCCCGCCTCGTGGAGGTCGCCCAGCGGGAGGGCTGCCGCGCGGAGCTCATCGAGGACGTCTCGCAGCTGGAGCTTGGCTGGCTCGCTGGCGTCACAACCCTGGGGCTCACCGCCGGCGCTTCGGCCCCCGATCTCCTTGTCGAAGAAGTGCTCGACACTCTCCGTCTGCTCGGGCCCGTGAGCCTGAGTGAGGAGAGGACCGCAGAAGAAACCGTCCGTTTTTCCCTCCCGACTCAGGTGCGATGATGCCGATTCCTCTCCGTCAGAACGTCCGTATCGGTGCCCATCTCGTTCGGCACCGCCTGAAGAAGACCAAGTACTACCCCTTCATCGTCGAGATCGAGCCGCTCTTCGCCTGCAACCTGGCATGTCCGGGCTGCGGGAAGATCCAGCACCCGACCGAGGTCCTGCGCCAACGACTGTCGGTGGAGGACGTGTTGGGTGCCGTAGCCGAGAGCGGCACACCTATGGTGTCGATCGCCGGTGGCGAGCCACTGCTCCACCCGGACATCGAGCGCATGGTCCGCGAGCTCGTGCGTCGAAAGGTCTACGTCTACCTCTGTACCAATGCGGTGCTCCTGAGCCGGCGCCTCGACCGATTCAGCCCGTCCCACTACTTCTCCTGGGTCGTCCACTTGGACGGCACCCGCGAGCGCCACGACGCCGCGGTCGACAGGGCCGGTGTCTTCGACACCGCAGTGGCGGCGATTCGTGAAGCCAAGGCGAAGGGCTTTCGCGTGACGACGAACTCGACCTTTTTCAACACCGATTCGCCGAAGACGGTTCGCGACGTCCTCAACTTCCTGAATGACGACCTCGGCGTGGACGCGATGATGATCTCGCCCGCCTACGCCTATGAGAAGGCGCCGGATCAGGAGCACTTCCTCGGGGTCGAGCAGACCCGCGAGCTATTCAGGAAGGCTTTCGGTGACAAGCAGAGGAAGAAGTGGCGCCTCAACCACTCCCCGCTCTTCCTCGACTTTCTCGAGGGCAAGGTGGACTTCCAGTGCACGGCCTGGGGCGTCCCCAGCTATTCGGTCTTCGGCTGGCAGCGACCGTGCTACCTCATGGCGGACGGATATGCCACCACCTACCAAGAATTGGTGGAAACCACCGACTGGAACGCCTATGGAAGAGGGAAGGATCCCCGGTGTGAGAACTGCATGGCGCACTGCGGCTATGAGCCCTCGGCCGTCATAGCCAGCCTCGGCTCGCTTCGCCAGTCACTTCGCGCGCTCATGAACACGCACTGATCGACATGAGCGTCATCACCGTCCCCGCCGAGTCCGTGCTCACCAGCACCATCACGCCGGAGTGCCTGCGTGACATGAGCCCCCTCGAGCTCCGCTCGCTCGTGACCGAGATCAGGCGGTTCCTCGTCTCGAGCGTCTCGACGACGGGCGGTCATCTCGGCTCGAACCTCGGAGTCGTGGAGCTCACCGTCGCGTTGCACCGCGTGTTCTCGTCTCCCGAGGACGCCATCGTCTGGGACACCGGCCACCAGGCCTATGTCCACAAGCTCGTCACCGGTCGCCAGGACCGGTTCGCAGGTCTACGACAAGCCGGCGGCATGTCGGGCTACCCGAACCGATCCGAGTCCGAGCACGACCTGGTCGAGAACAGCCACGCTTCGACGGCTCTGTCGTACGCCTACGGGCTCGCCTCGGCGCGCCGGCTCCACCGGGACAAGCGCCGCGTCGTGGCCGTGGTCGGCGATGGGGCACTGACCGGCGGCGTCGCGTACGAGGCGCTCAATAACATCGGGGTCTCGGGAGCAAACGTCGTCATAGTCCTTAACGACAACGGGCGTTCCTACGCCCCTACGGTGTCGAGGATCTCGACTGCAGGCCGGTCGGCGGCACCGGGCCGCGGCACAGGCCCTGCACCGGACCGTTGTTCTACGGGCGACTTCTTCGAGGCCCTCGGAGTCCGCTATCTCGGGCCGGTGGACGGCCACGACCTCGCCGCCCTCGAGACGGCGCTGCGTGCTGCGGCCGAGCTCACCGGGCCGGTCGTGCTGCACGTGCACACGACAAAGGGTCGCGGCTACAAGCCTGCGGAGCTCGATGAGGAGAAGCGCCTTCACGACGTCGGTCCTTTCGATCCGGAGACGGGCCGCGCGCTCGCCGCGGCTGGAGGGCGGCTCAGCTACACCGAGGCGTTCTCATCGGCCATGGTGCGCGAAGCAGCGGTACGTCCCGAGATCGTCGCGATCACCGCCGCCATGCCGGGACCGACGGGTCTGATCGAGTTCCGTGACCGCTACCCGGACCGCTTCTTCGACGTCGGGATCGCGGAGCAGCATGCCGTGAACGCAGCCGCCGGCATGGCCATGGGCGGCCTGCGACCGGTCGTTGCGATCTACTCCACGTTCCTCAACAGGGCGTGGGACCAGGTCTATTACGACGTCGGTCTCCACCGCCTTCCCGTGGTCTTCTGCCTGGACCGGGCGGGCATCACCGGCGACGATGGGCCCAGTCATCACGGCGTGCTCGACCTGATGCTGCTCACCAAGGTTCCCGGGATGACGGTTTTCGCGCCCTCTTCGTATGGGGAAGTCGCCAATATGCTCCACGAGGCCCTGACGATCACCTCGGGCCCGGTCGCCATCCGGTGGCCCAAGAGCGAAGCCTGCCCGACTCGCCAGATCGGCAGCGGCCTGCGGGCACGCAAGGTCCGAGCGGGGTCCCGCGTCTGCCTCGTCGGTGTCGGCAAGCTAGTCGGGGCCTGCGAGCAGGCCGCCCACATCCTCGCCGAGAGGGGCATCGACGCCACGGTGTGGGACGCGCGCGTCGCCTCGCCGCTCGACCCCGCCATGATCGACGACGCCGCGGACCACGAACTTGTCGTGTCGGCCGAAGACGGGATCGTAGAGGGCGGCGTGGGCACACTGGTCAACGCGGCTATTCGCCGTAGCGGCCCACCAGGCGCCGGGCCAGTGATCGTGAACTGTGGTGTGCCGACTGCCTACCTTCCCCACGGCGAGGCGTCCGACATCCTGGCCTATCTCGGCCTCGACGCTGCGGGCATCAGCCGGGCGGTGCTCGACCACCTTTGACCAGCTAGCCGGGCGTTCGACACGCAAAGGCCTCCGCGCCGGACATGTCGCTCGCGTAACCTTTCTCCTGATCCCCCAACGTGACCGCGAGCGAGCCAAGGGCCCGTCAGAGAAACGAGGAACGACATGACCCAGGTTGTCTCCGCCGAACAGGGCGTAGTCGCCAACGCCGCAGAGTCGGGTCACGTGTTCTACTCCTGGTCTGCCCAGGCCCAGATCAGGCCGATGGTCATAGCAGGCGCGGAGGGTTCCTACGTCTTCGATGACAGCGGCAAGCGCTATCTGGACTTCTCCTGCCAGCTCGTCAACACCAACATCGGCCACCAGCATCCCAAGGTTGTCGCCGCCATCAAGGCACAGGCGGACCGGCTGTGCACGGTGAGTCCTTTGCACTCCAATGACATGCGAAACGAGGCGGCGCGCCTGATCTGCGAGCTCGCCCCGGCCGGCATGAACAAGGTCTTCTTCACTTGCGACGGCTCGGAGGCCGTCGAGCACGCGTCCCGAATGGCGAGGCTCCACACCGGGCGGATCAAGCTGATGGCCCGGTACCGCTCTTACCACGGGAGCACGACGACGGCTACCAACCTGACCGGCGAGCCGAGGCGTTGGCCCAACGATTACGGGAGCGCCGGCGTCGTGCACTTCTTCGGTCCGTTCCTCTACCGCTCGCCATTCCATTCTTCCAGCCAGGAAGAGGAGTCGAAGAGGGCGCTCGAGCACCTAGAGCAGGCCGTGGCTCTGGAGGGACCTTCGACGATCGCAGGGATCATCCTCGAGACGATCCCCGGCACCGCCGGCATCATGCTCCCGCCTCCCGGCTATCTCGCCGGGGTGCGCGAGATCTGCGACCGTCATGGAATCGTCCTGATCGCGGACGAGGTCATGGCCGGCTTCGGCAGGACAGGAAAGTGGTTCGCGTTCGAGAACTATGACGTCATCCCCGACCTCGTGACGTTCGCGAAGGGCGTGAACTCGGGCTATGTGCCCCTTGGTGGTGTCATCATCTCCGACCCGATCGCGGCGACATTCGACGAGCGCGTCTACGCGGGTGGCCACACGTATTCGGGCCATCCGCTCGCGTGCGCGGCCGCCGTCGCGACGATCAACACCATGGCCGAGGAAGGGATCGTCGAGAACGCCGCCTGGATCGGCGAGAACGTGCTCGGTCCGGGTCTCGCCGCGCTTGCGGGCCGCCATCGGTGCGTCGGCGAGGTTCGAGGCCTCGGCGTGTTCTGGGCGCTCGACCTCGTCAAGAACAAAGAGACTCGCGAGCCGATAGCGCCTTACGGTGGCACGAGCGCGGCGATGACCGAACTCGTCAAGGCCTGCAAGCAACGTGGCCTTCTGCCCTTCACGAACTTCAACCGTCTGCACGCGGTGCCACCTTGCAACGTGACCGAGGCAGAAGCCCGCGAGGGGATCGAGATCCTCGACGAGGCCCTCTCGGCCGCGGACGCCTACTGCGACTAGGTCTCTGGCGTCCGAGCGCGCTTTTGGGTCCAGGTGCTCGGTATGATTCATCAGTCGGCCTGACGCGTGGGGGGACCACAGATCGAAGGGGAGCGTCCGCGATTCCATTCTCCGTCCGAGCGCGCGGCCCTGTGTCCTCGCCGGCCCGCACTCGCGTCCGCGCCCGTTACAGCGCGCGTCTCGTAGTCAGGGGCCTCGTCAGCATCACAGCGATCGCCCTGGTTCCGCTGTCGGTCGCGGCCTGCACGGGCGGCTCACCGTCGGCTTCGTCCGGCAAGGTGACGCTCACGCTCTACAACGGCCAGCACGTGCAGACGACAGAGGCCCTCGTCGCCGCATTCGAGAAGGCGACCGGGATAGACGTCGCGGTCCGAAGCGACGACGAGGACGTTCTCGACGCTGAGATCGTCGCGGAGGGGTCCCGTTCGCCAGCCGACGTTGTCTTCTCGGAGAACTCCCCGGCTCTCGAGTACCTGCAGGCAAGAGGTCTCCTGGCGCCGGTCGACCGCTCGACGCTCGCGCGCACCCCGGCCAAGTTCAACTCGCCACGGGGGAACTGGGTCGGGATCTCGGCGCGGGTCAGCGTGCTCATCTACAACCCGAGCCTCATCGACAAGAGCGCGCTCCCGACCCATGTCCTTGAGGTCGCCGATCCGCGCTACCGGGGCAAGCTCGCGTTCGCCCCAGGCGAGACAGACTTCCAGCCTGTGATCACATCGGTACTGCGCACTTACGGGAAGGCCGAGGCGCTCACTTGGTTGGACGGTATCAAGACCAACGCGGAGAGCCACATCTACCCGGACAACGAGGCGATCTCAGCAGCGGTGAACCGCGGGATCGTCGCGTTCGGGGTCGTCAATCAGTACTACTGGTACCGGATGCGCGCGGAGATCGGCGCCGCGAACGTCCATTCGCGTATCGCCTACTTCTCACCGCGGGACCCCGGTTACGTGCTCGACATCTCGGGTGCCGCGGTCATGAAGTCCTCCCGCCATGAGGCGGCGGCGCAGCGGCTGCTCGGCTTCTTGGTCTCTGCAAAGGCTCAGGAGATCATCGCCCACTCGATCAGTTTCGAGTACCCGATCGTCTCCGGGGTCAAGAGCGCGCAGAGCGAGACGCCCTTCGACGAGCTCGAACCGAACCCGATCGACGTTGCAGAGCTCGGCACCGGGGCACAAGCGGTCGACCTCCTACGCGACGTGCAGCTCCTTTGACTGCGGCCGCCCGAGCTACCACGCGGCCGAAGGGCCTTCTTGCCGCGAGCTTGCTCGTGGTCACCGTGCTCGCGCTCCCGCTCGCCTTCCTGTTGCGCGAGGCGCTCGATGCGGGCGTCTCCAACCTCTGGCACCTCATCTGGCGTTCGCTCACGGCGAGCCTTCTGTGGAACACGGTCCGCCTCACCGTCGTGGTCACCGTTCTCTGTGCGGTGATCGGGACCCTTGCCGCTTACGGCGTCGAGCGGACCGACCTTCCCGGTGCGAGGGTCTGGGCGGTGCTCGTCGTGGTTCCGTTCGCGATCCCGGATTTTGTCGTGAGCTTCGGGTGGTCGTCGCTGTCGAGCTGGGTGCAAGGCTTCAGGGGAGCGGTCCTCGTCATGACCCTTGCCGTCTACCCGCTCGTTTACCTGCCTGTGGCGGCGAGCCTGCGAGGCGCCGACCCGGGCCAGGAGGACATCGCGCGCAGCCTCGGGGTAGGCCGCCTCGTGACCTTTTTCCGTGTCACCCTCGGTCAGGCGCGCCGCGCAATCTTCGGCGGGTGCCTCCTTGTCGCCCTCGTCATCCTTGCCGAGTACGGCGCCTTTGAGATTCTGGGGTTCCAGACCTTCACGACCGAGATATTCACCGAGTTCCGTATCGTCGACACCTCGGTTGCCTGTGCCCTCTCGCTCGTACTCGTCGTGCTCGGTCTGTTCGTGCTCATGGGAGAGAGCGCCTCGCGTGGCGGTGGTCGCGTCAGCCGCACAGGCTCCGGAGTCCAGCGTGCGCTCGTGCGCAGGCACCTTGGGCACGCGCGCCTGCCCGTGCTTGTGGCGTACGCCCTTCTCGTCGTCGCGGCGCTCGGAGTACCGATCGGGTCGTCGGTCTACTGGATCTTCGAAGGAGGGGCGGACTCGCTCGTCGGCGCGTCGCTCGGCTCAGCAGCGTTGTACACCGCTGGCTACAGCCTCGGCGCCGCGCTCGTGGCGACCGCGATGGCCTTGCCCGTCGCGCTCTTGGTGACCCGCCACCCCGGCCGTGTGCACGCGATGCTCGAGCGAACAACGTTCCTCGTCCTCGCCATGCCCGGGCTCGTCGTCGCGCTCGCGATCTCGTACTTCTCCACGCAGTACGCGAACAGTTTCGGCTACCAGACAGCGCCACTTCTCGTTCTCGCCTACTCGATCATGTTCTTCCCGCTCGCCCTTGTGTGCGTACGGGCCTCGGTCGCGCAGTCAAGCGTCTCGTTGGAGGAGGTTGCGGGCTCGCTCGGGGTGCGTCGCCTGCCCGCTGTCTTACGGGTGACCTTGCCCCTTATCGCCCCAGGGATCGGAGCGGCCTTCTGTCTCGTGTTCTTGTCCGCTGTGACAGAGCTCACGGCGACTCTGATCCTGATTCCGACCAATGCGGAGACGCTCGCGACACAGTTCTGGGCCTATCAGCAGAATCTCTCCTACGGCCAGGCAGCACCCTTCGCCCTTGTCATCATCGCCATCGCAGCGGTCCCGAGCTACGTTCTCGGGCGTTTTTTCGACAGGCTTCCCCGCCGCGGCCTCGCTCAGGCCCAAAGGGAAGTGGTGTGATCAGTCTCGAGGTTACCGACCTTCATAAGTCCTACGGTTCCCAGCCGGTGCTGCGCGGCATCGATCTCGCGGTCGTCGCCGGCTCGTTCACCTCCATCCTCGGGCCGTCAGGCAGCGGGAAGACGACACTGCTCCGGGTGATCGCCGGCTTCGAGCGTGCCGATCACGGCGCTGTGCGGCTCGGGGGCGAGAGCGTCGACGACGGCGAGCGCTATGTGGCTCCCGAAGGGCGACGCATCGGCTTTGTGCCGCAGGACGGGAGCCTGTTCCCGCACCTGTCGGTGGAACAGAACGTCGGTTTCGGCCTGCCCCGGCGCGAGCGCCGTGGCAGGCGGGTCGTGGAGCTGCTGGACATGGCCGGGCTCAGCGGTCTCGAAAGGCGCTATCCCCATCAGCTCTCCGGCGGCCAGCAGCAACGCGTTGCCCTCGCCAGGGCGCTCGCGATCGAACCGTCGCTCGTGCTGTTGGACGAGCCGTTCGCCTCCCTCGACGCGAGCCTGCGGGCGGCCCTGCGCCAGGACGTGCGTCGCGTGCTGAAGAAGGCGGGCACGACAGCGCTTCTCGTGACACACGATCAGGACGAGGCGCTCTCGCTTGCCGATCGCGTCGCGATAATTCACGACGGCCAGATAGGACAATGCGACACGCCCCAGGCCCTCTACGGCCGCCCGGCGAGCCCCGAGCTCGCCGTCGGTCTCGGCGAGACGAACTTCCTCCGCGGCAAGGCGCGCGGCGACGCGGTCGAGACCCCGCTCGGGCTCCTCTGTCTCAAAGCGGCAGCTGCACCAGTCGGCACCGCGCTTGTCGTCCTCGTCCGTCCCGAGCAGATCGTCCTCTCCCACGACCCGGGTGAGGACCACTGCGGCGCTCGTGTCGTTGAGGCCGAGTTCTACGGTCACGACGCCGTGGTCCGCCTTCGCGCCGACTGGGACGATTCGGCGATCGTCGTCGCCCGCATCTCAGACGCTTCGACCGTGCCTCCGCTGGGCGCACGTGTTGGGGTCTCGGTTCGCGGCGACGTCGTCGCTTGGCCCGACGGGGGCCGGTCGAGCCGTGCCGATCCGGAAAGTGGCCAAGAGTGAGCAACGGGAGGTGAACCAGTCCGCGCCGGGTCCGCGAGAAGATGGACGCGTAATGTGCGCCGTCCGGGTCTCAGGTTCAGTCCCACCCCGCCTGAAGTCTTGGCGCCATGCGCGCGGTGCGATCGCGATCGCTCTGGTTGTCTCGTTCGTATCGGTGTGGGGGGCGCCGGTGGCCTCGTCGAGCACGACGAAGTCGCGGATTTCCGCGACGATGCTCACCTGCTCGACAGGAAGGGTTCTCTCCACCTGGAGCCTGCGACGCCTCGCGACCCAGACCGTTGTCGTGCCCGTCGACGAGGGCGACGTGGCATCCGCGACTCCCGAAGTCGCCGCAGGCGTCGGCGGAGTGATCCTGCTCGGGGCCTCAGCCCCCGCGGATCTCGCAGCAGCCCTGCGCAGGGTCGCTTCATCGGCCCGCGGTGGCATCGTGCCGTTCGTGATGACCGATGAGGAGGGGGGTGTGATCCAGCGGATGGCGAATCTGGTCGGGTCGATTCCCTCGGCGAGGCAGATGGGCGCGACCATGACCCCCACCCAGATCCGCCGCTTGGCCAAAGGCCTTGCCAGGCGCATGCGGGCAACTGGCGTGACGATGGACCTTGCTCCGGTGCTCGATGTGGACGGCGGGCAAGGACCGGACGACCAGGACCCGGACGGCACGAGGTCGTTCAGTGCCAATGAGAAGATCGCGTCGGCGGACGGACTCGCGTTCGCGGCCGGCCTCGAGGCGGGCGGGGTAATCCCGGTCGTCAAGCACTTTCCCGGGCTCGGTGGTTCGACAGGCAACACCGACATGATGTCCGCCGCCACCCCGCCTTGGAGCACGCTCAAACGCGTTGGCCTTGTTCCATTCGAGAATGCTTTCGACGCAAAACTTCCAGCCGTCATGGTCTCCAACGCCACGATCCCCGGACTGACGGCGCTGCCCGCGAGCGTGTCTCCCGCTGTCGTCACAGGGCTGCTCCGCGATCAGCTCGGCTACGGGGGCCTGGTCATAACCGACTCACTCTCGGTGGTCTCGCTCAGCGCGATCGGCTACTCGGTCGAAAGGGCGACGGTGGCGGCGATCGAGGCCGGCGCGGACATGGTCCTGTTCAATGCTGATCCAGGGACTGTGGCCTCGGTCACCGACGACACCGTCTCAGCGGTGGTCTCCGCTGTTCGCGCGGGCAAGCTCGGGCTCGCACGGCTTGTCAGCGCAGTCACACACATCCTGGACGCAAAGCACATCAGTTTGTGTACAGCGCGCTGAGCGGGCCTTCGGCCCGTTTACCGCTCCGGGCCCCTGCCTCGGAGGTCTCCTAACGGCGAGGTTCTAAACTCGCCGCTAAGCCGGTCTCGCTCGTCGCCTGCGTTCAGGGGCCCCGTCCACCTCCGAGGAGGAACGGAAGGCCCCGGCCGCCTCACATGGTCACCGGGGAGACGGCAATCGAACGGAGGTCCGAGTCATGGAAACGTCAGCAGTTCTCGCCGATGCCGAGGATCGAGTCGTTGACGAAGCCGTCGCCGAGCTCGAGCGGCGCCACACCAGTGACCAGGCTTCCACTCCGGAGATGAGCCGTCGGCACTTGCGGGACCTGTTCGAGCTCGTTGTCAAGTGCGTGCACGACGACGCCGTCGTACCGATCATTGCCTCGTCGCACCAAGTCGCTTCGGACCGCTTTGCTGCAGGCTTTGACATTCGCGAGGTGCAAAGAGAGTTCAACGTGCTGGAGGAGGTGCTCTGGCGCCATGTGGCCGGCACCTTGAGCGGTGACCAGCGGATCGAGACGCTCGAGCTCCTGAGCGCTGTCTTGGGTGCGGGCAGGGACGCGTTGGCACGGACCTACGTGGCACTCGCCAGTGGCGCGGGCGACTCGCGCGACGAGCGGTCAGCGAGCTCCGGAGACAGAGACGAGACGGCCGGTGCTGATCCGGCCGGGACTGGGGGCTTCGCGGGCGGCAAGCTGACAAGCGCGATCTCCGGAAGAGTTGGAGTCATCACCCTCGGCGACCAACACCGGCGCAACGCCTTGAGCGGCGAGTTGGCGAACGGCATTGTCGCCGCTCTCGAGAGCCTGCGGTCCCAGGAGGTGCGTGCGGTCGTGCTACGTGCGGCGGAGGGGATGCGAGTGTGGTCCTCGGGCCGCGATATCACCGAGCTTCCGCGGGGCCGGCGCGATCCGCTGGCCTACAACGACCCTCTCGAGGAGCTGATCCGTGCCGTGCGAACCTTCCCGGCCCCGATCATCGCGATGGTGCACGGATCGGTGTGGGGAGGGGCGTTCGACCTGGTGCTCAGCTGTGACATGGTCATTGCTGACGAGACGGCGATGTTCGCCATCACTCCGGCGAACCTGGGACTTCCCTACAACACCACGGGCCTGTTGCACTTCCTCGGGAGGCTGCCGATCAATCTCATCAAGGAATTGTTCTTCGGCGCCGCGCCTGTCGACGCTCAGAAGGCCAAGGAGTGGCTCGTCATAAACCATTTGGTGGAGGCCGCCGAGCTCGAGGCGTTCACGTTGGACCTGGCCGCGACCATGGCATCGAAGTCGCCGCTGGCCATCACGGTGATCAAAGAACAGCTCCGCGTCCTCAACGACTACCAGCCCATCGCAGCACAGGTGTATGAACGCATCCAGGGCCTGCGGCGGGAGGCCTACGACAGCAGTGACTATCTCGAAGGCCTGAACGCGTTCGCGGAGAAACGCCAGCCCGTCTTCCGGGGCACTTGAGCGCCGAGGCTCTGTGTTTGACAGCCGGTCGCCGGTCCTCTGGACTGTCCGGGACGACTCTAGGCTGTCCGTACAGCTACATGACTGGAGGTTCAGTGGACCGGTCGACGATCGCAGGCGGTGGTGGATTCCCTGACTTGGGCCTCGATGGGGCGGTGATCGTCGTGACGGGCGCCGGAAGCGGTATCGGTGCCGCTACCGCTTTGCGTCTCGGGGCTGCCGGCGCCCATGTCGTGCTCGTGGGACGAAGGTCCGAGCCCCTCGAGTTGAGCGCGCGTGCGGTGCAGGACGCGGGCGGCCAGTCCCACTGTGTGGTGGCCGACCTGTCAAAGGTCGAAAGCACAGGTCGAATCGTCGCCGAGGCGGTCAACCGTTTCGGGACCGTGGACGGGTTGGTGAACAACGCCGCGATCGTCCGCCATGTGCCGTTGGCGAGTGGAAAGTGGAAGGCTTCGACGAGCACGTGGCCGTCAACTTGAGGGCCCCGTTCTTCCTTACGCGCGACGCACTGCCGTTCCTGCAGGCGTCGCCGATCCGCTCGGTGGTCAACGTGAGTTCGTCGTCGGGCACCTTGCGGCTCATCGGCCAGTCGGTATATGGGACTACCAAATCCGCGCTGAACTACCTCACCCAGTCACTGGCGGGTGAGCTCGCAGGTAGCGGAGTCCGCATCAACGCCGTGGCGCCCGGGCCCATCGACACCCCGATACACAAGACGTGGGCCGACGACCTAGAAGAGGCCTACCGATGGCTAGCCACCCAGGTTCCGCTCCGGCGGATCGGAGAAGCGGACGAGGTCGCCCGCTGGGTGGCACTGCTGCTCAGCCCCGTCTCCTCGTTCGTGACCGGTGCGGTCATCCCCGTCGACGGGGGCCAGGTCATAAAGCCTGAGTAGGACCGGAGGGCCTCACCGGGCCGCCTCACGGCCCGGGTGGCCGGACTGGCTGGACACCCTCCGTGTCGAATAGCGCCCTCGATGAGCTGGACGCTTTCGTTGGGGTGGCGCACCTCGATGATCAGCCTCCGTGACTTCTCGTGCCCGAGGGCCGATCACCACCGCGTTGGCGCTGTGCACGTCCCAGAAGATGCGCTCTCGGTGTTGGTGGAAAGTGCCTGCACTGACCACTCCTGGCACGCAGGTCCCCGGGCCGCGCCGTCCCGACCGGTTCTCGGCGATCTCGGGGTCCGCAGTCGCTCCGTGCACCAATGTCAGCGGGATCGTCAGCTGGCTCTTGAACGCCAAACTTTGTCCAAGCCCTCCATCTCGACCACAAGGCTGTCGGCGCTTTTCGTCGCTTTCGCGACTTGCTCTCCTTCGTCGCTGCGTCAATGCCCATTGCTCGTAGCGTCACTTGTCGCGCTGTCCCGCACCCCTTCTCGGCGGCCCGGCTTCGTCACAGATCCTTCATGTTCTGTGCGACGGACGGGGTGAAACGTTCGATGAATTTACCTTCCGTTAACTATTGTGCCAGGACATGTTTCCGCGATTTAGCATTCCGTTCATCTTCACTTCACCTTCGTTGGTTATGTTGCGGCCGGGCTACCAGTTCGGTGGTTCAAGGAAACCCAGCGGAGGTGGTTTCTAGTGGCGCTAAGGAAGCTCAAGGCGGTACTGCTTGCCGGGGCTACGACGGTCGGTCTAGTGGCCGTAGCGATTCCCGGCTCAGCGGCGACCGTCCGGCACGCGAGCGGCGTGAACTGGTCGACCGTGACAACCCTGACGAAGAGCGGACCTACCTCGATGGCGGCGCTCGTAGCGGCTGCCAAGAAGGAGGGCCACCTCAACGTGATCGCCCTGCCTAACAACTGGGCGAACTACGGGGCGATCATCTCGTCCTTCTCGAAGCTCTACCACATCTCGGTCAACTCGGCGAACCCCGATGGTTCCAGCCAGGACGAGCTCAACGCGATCAAGTCCGACGCTGGACGTTCAGACGACCCGGACGTGATTGACGTCGGTCAGAGCTTCGCGATCGAGGCAGCCAACCAGGGTTACCTGGCGCCGTACCGGGTGACGACCTGGGCCGCCATTCCCGCGGGACAGAAGGCTCCCGGCGCTGACTGGTATGGCGACTACGGCGGCTACGTAGCGATCGGATGCGACTCCAAGACCGTCAAAGTCTGCCCGACCTCTTTCAAGCAGATGCTCAAGCCCGGCATGGGCTACAAGATCGGCATCAACAACAACCCGACCGAGTCCGCAGCGGCTTTCGCGGCGGTGTGGGGGGCGGCTCTTGCAAGCGGGGGCTCGCTCAACAACATCAAGCCCGGCGTCGACTGGTTCCAGAAGCTGAACAAGGCGGGCAACTTCGTGCCGACAGTCGCCGGTACCGCAACGGTGCAAAGCGGCGCGACGAACATCGTGATCTGGTGGGACTACCTGCAGGCCTCGGAGATCCAGGCTCTGCCCGGGTACGCCAAGAGATGGAAGGTCGCTATCCCGACCGATGCCTCCTTTGCCGAGTACTACGACCAGGCCATCAACAAGGGCGCCCCGGACCCAGCGGCCGCACGTCTCTGGGAGGAGTACCTCTACTCGACCGCCGGACAGAACCTGTGGCTAGCGGGTGAGGCCCGTCCGATCGAGTTGCCGTACCTAGTGGCGAACCACCTGGCGAACGCGAAGGCGCTGGCAGCTCTGCCGGCCGCTCCCGCCGGCGTCACCAACTTCCCGACACAGGCGCAGTCCAAGGCGGCCAAGGCGATCGTCGCGGCTGACTGGCCGACGGAGATGGGCTCGGACGCATAAGTCATCCGACCCGAGGTCGATGTGACCGTCACTGAAGCGTTGGCCTCTGGCCCGGGCAGCTCAGTGCCCGAGGCCGGAGGCCATGCCGTTACGACGCAGGCCCGCAATAAGGGCCTGCGTCGTGCTGTCCGGCCTGCACTCGCGATGGCGCCTTTTGTCATTTACACGGTCCTCGGCCTTGGCATCCCGACGCTGGCCGTCATCGAAGAGGCCTTCAGGAGCGACACAGGCAAGCTCACGCTTGCCAACGTGCACACCGTCATGCATGGCACCTACCGCCTCGGGTTCCTGAACAGCATCCTGCTCGCGGCGATCACTTCTGTCGTGCCGGGGATACTCGGTGTGTTCCTCGCCTACGCGATCGAGACTTCCCGCAGCGGCGTGCTGCGTCGCCTCGTCGCGACCGCCTCGGGTGTGCTCGCCAACTTCGGTGGCATCAACCTGACCTTCATGTTCATAGCGACGCTCGGATCGACCGGGGTGCTGACGGCATGGTTGAGCGTCGCCCACCTCAATCCGTGGAACCACGGTTTCAACCTCTACTCCTTCTACGGCGTCGCGTTCGTCTACCTGTACTTCCAGATCCCGCTGATGGTGCTCGTCATCACCCCGGCGCTCGGCGGGCTTCGTCCGGCATGGCGGGAGGCGGCGGAGAACCTGGGAGCATCGAGCTTTCGTTACTGGCGCACGGTGGGCATTCCTGTCCTTCTCCCCTCGGTGCTCGGGGGAATGTTGCTTCTGTTCGGCAGCGCTTTCGCTGCCTACGCCACGGCTGACACACTGACGGCCGGGACGGTAACTCTGGCGCCAATCCAGATCGGAGAGGTACTCAACGGCAACGTCATTTCCGGGGAAGAGAACATCGGCTATGCCATCGGTCTCGGCATGCTGATCGTCCTGACGATCACCATGGTCCTTTACAGCCTCGTGCGCAGAAGGGCGTCGAGATGGCTGCGTTGATCCCCGAGATCGCCTCCGAAGAGCTCCTCGGTGTCCCGAGGGTCGAGTCGGATCCACAGCGTCGGCGACGCCCGCGGATCCGCTTTTGGCGGGGCATAGTCCTGTTCTTCGCTGGCGTCTATTTCCTCATCCCCATTTACGCTGGGCTCAGGTTCTCGCTCCAGAACGACGCCGGCCAGTTCTCGCTATACGCGGTGCGCGCCATCCCCTCGCAGGTCGGCTTCTCGGCCGCCTTCTTTCTGTCCCTGCGGCTTGCCGCCGTGACCACGGTGTTGACCATGGTGCTCATGGTCCCGACTGCGACGTATGTGCACCTCAAGCTGCCCAGGATGCGACGGGTGCTCGACTTCGTCACCATCCTGCCGATCGTCATCCCGCCGATCGTGCTCATCCTCGGCGTGCTCCACGCCGCGCCGCTGTGGCTCAGGTCCTCGCCTTACCTGCTGAGCCTCATCTATGTCATCCTCGCTCTTCCGTTCGTATATCGCTCGCTCGACGCAGGACTGTCCGCGATCGATCTCAAGACCCTCGTCGAGGCGTCACGATCGCTCGGCGGCAAATGGGTAAGCACGTTGTTGCACGTGATCCTTCCGAACATCAGGGCGGCGATGCTGTCGGCGACGGTGCTCACCATCGCGCTGGTCCTGGGCGAGTTCACGATGGCAAGCCTGGACCTGTGGACGACCCTGCCCGTGTGGATCTACCAGTTCCAGCAGACCGACGGCCATATCGCCACCGCCGTGTCGATGTTCTCGCTCATCGGAACATGGGTGCTTCTCACTGTGATCGTCTCAGTGGACCGTTCGCAATCTCGACGCTCTCGCAGGAGGACTGGGACACTGTGATCACGACTCAGGAGGAACTGCCGATGGCCGGCCCGCTGACCTACGACACACCCGCCAAGGGCGCGCGGGTGGAGCTCGACCGCCTGGTCAGGGTCTTCGGTCAGACACGCGCCCTCGATGGGTTCTCGCTCTCCATCGAGCCGGGGGAGTTCGTGGCTCTTCTCGGACCGTCAGGCTGTGGCAAGACGACTGCTCTCAGAGTGCTCGCAGGCTTCGAGCGGCTAGACAGCGGCACCGTGGTCGTGGACGGGAAGGATCTTTCGCAAATCAGCGCGCAAAAGCGCGATATGGGGATGGTGTTCCAGAGCTATTCGCTCTTCCCGAACATGAACGCGGTCAACAACGTCGCCTATGGCCTGCGAATGCGCGGACAGAGGGCCCACCAGAGACGAAAGAAGGCCAGCGAGCTGCTCGAGCTGGTCGGCCTCGGTGACCAGGCAGCGAAGTACCCCCATCAGATGTCCGGAGGACAACAACAGCGCGTCGCACTTGCGAGGGCTCTCGCAGTCGAACCCCGGGTCCTCCTTCTCGACGAGCCGCTTTCGGCCCTCGACGCGAAAGTCCGCGCCGAATTGCGCGACCAGATCCGTTCCCTCCAGCTGCGCCTCGCGATCACGACGATGTTCGTCACACACGACCAGGAGGAGGCTCTCTCGTTGGCCGACCGGGTCTGTGTGATGCAGGCCGGCCGCATCGAGCAGACAGCGACGCCCGCCATGCTCTACGCGCGTCCCGCGACGGCCTTCGTCGCCGAATTCGTAGGCGTCTCGAGCAGGATCCCCGTCGAGCGGACTGGCAACGAGGTCGTCATCTTCGGCCAGCGGTGCGCGATTCGCAGCGGTGAGACCGTAAGCACAACGGGCGGCGGCATTGATGCGCTGCTTCGTCCCGAGGATGTCGCCATCGAGGTCGACCCGGATGCCAAGGGGTTCGTGACCCATAGGAGCTTCCTCGGCTCGACGACGCGAGTGGTTGTGCAGGTGGGGGAGATCTCGGTTCGTGTTGACGTCCGCAGCGAGGTTGCCGCTGACATCGAGTTGGGCACCCATGTTCACCCGACGGTCATTTCGCGCGACGTGCTGGTTGCTCCACGTGTCCCCGACGTGGTGTAGGCCTCCAGTTGACCGACCTCGTCCCGGCTGTCCGCGACCGGGCGCTAGTCGCCTCAGTGCGCGCTAACGGGACTTGCGCGCCCGGCTGTCTCGGCGAGCCGGTGAGCCACGGCCTGGTGGAGTGCGTTTTGGCGTGATCCGGCCCGAAGATGTGCGCCCAGCGGGAGTGCGACTCGGGGGAGTTCGGTCCGACGCAGCGCCGCTCGAGGTCGGCCTCCGCCAGCGGCCCGACCCCCATCGGGCGTCGATCACGACCAGTACGAATGCCGCGACAACGAGCCCGACAACGATCCATACCGTGTCCATCGGCGCACTTCCCCTTTCTCCCGGCGTGGTTCGGGTCAGGAGCGGTGACCGCCAACCTAGCCCGACTGCCGGGGCCGCAGGTCTTGGTAGACGACAAGCCCGTCCGAGACGAGGAAGCGCTGGCGCCCGGTGTCGGTGGTGACCGTGACGCGGAGCTTGCGAAGGGTCGGCGTGAGCTGAATGTCGGTCAACGAGGACAGGTCCCAGGACGCGGCCTTAGCGCCGAAAAGGGCATCGATGCGCTTCGGTTCGAACCCCAGCCTGTCCTCTGTCATGTAGAGCAGCCCATTTCGTGCGACACCGTGCTGGATATGGTTGGCGGGGCGGGCCCACCTAAGCCCTGTCGTGTCCAACTTGGGTTGGCCGAACCAGTGGCTCAGCGATGAGGTCATGAGCGAGCAGGTCCCGCTAGGTCAGCGGGCCCTGACGGTGTCAGCAGGCGCGGCGAGACCGGCCATTGTGTCAATGAGGCGACGGAGCGGGCCCATGATTCTGGCAGGAACTTGACCGATCCCGTCACGAGGCCTGCGACGAGGGTGCCGGTGTCGAGAGCCCCCCTTTGTTGCGCGGCCGGCCGCGGCATGGGACGGGAAGCTCGGATACCTCGAGCGGTCGTGTCACGCTCCATTGCCGCCATCATTGCGGACCCCGAAACCTTCCCGGCCCCGTCGTTTGAAGGGTCGACCTTTTTGAGCAGGGAGTTCTCAGCCAACGCGGCCTCGCCGACTGTTCACGCCGCGAGGCTACTTCAGTGAATCATGCGGGATCGGGTCATCTTTTCCTGGCACTCATGTGACATTGGACTCTGTTCAAGGGTCGTCCGCATCGTTAGCGTGCGACAGAGGAACTGAGTGCCAGTGCCGGAAAGGCCGCGTACCGGTTGGCGCGGCCCCTGGCTGTGGGACAAGGCCTTTATTGAAAGGGGTGCCAAGTGAGTTCACTAGGCCTATGGACCGTTCATGGCGACGGCAAACACATTCCCCCGACGGAGGTGGTCGCGCCTGACGAGCGACTTGCGTGGCCTCAGACCATAGGTCTGGGCTTCCAGCACGTCCTGGCGATGTTCGGGGCAACATTCATCGTGCCGGTGTTGATCGGCTTCCCGCCGAACACGACCATCTTCTTCTCCGGAATCGGCACGCTGATCTTCCTTCTCGTCACGATCGGGCGTGGGCAGCGGCTCGGCCTGCCGAGCTACCTCGGGAGCAGCTTCGCGTTCATATCCCCGGTGCTGGTGGCAGAGCAGCACGGCGGTATCCCCTCGGCGCTGGCCGGCATCCTGGTCGCAGGAGCGGTCTTCTTCGTCATCGGCGTGATCGTCAACAAGTGGGGCTCAGCCTTCATCGAGTGGCTGATGCCGCCGGTTGTCACCGGCGCTGTCGTCGCCCTCATCGGGCTGAACCTAGCCTCGAGCGCCTTCACCAATTTCAACAAGCAGCCCTGGACCGGGTTTGCGACCCTGTGTGGGGTCATCCTGGTGACCGTCGTGTTCCGCGGCTTCATCGGCCGCCTCTCGATCCTGGTCGGAGTGGCCTTCGGTTACCTGATCGGTTGGGCACAGGGTCAGATCAGCTTCACCGCCGTCAAGTCGGCGGCATGGATCGGGTTGCCGCACTTCACCGGGCCGCATTTCTCCATGCGCCCGATATTCCTTATCGTCCCGGTCGTAATAGTTCTCATCGCTGAGAACACAGGCCACATCAAGGCGGTGGCGACGATGACCGGACGGAACCTAGACCGGTCGCTCGGACGTGGATACATGGCCGACGGCCTTGCAACGATGATCGCGGGCCTCGGTGGCGGTAGCGGTACGACCACATATGCCGAGAACATCGGCGTAATGGCAGCCACCAAGGTGTACTCGACATCCGCCTACTACGTGGCCGCCGTCGTGGCGATCGCGTTCGGATGCATCCCGAAGTTCGGGGCCTTGATCTCCACTCTGCCCGCTGGTGTCCTAGGTGGTGCGGGAACCATCCTGTATGGGCTGATCGCGGTCCTCGGCGGTCGTATCTGGGTGGAGAACCGGGTCAACTTCAACAACCCGGTCAACCTCATCCCGTGTGCGATCGGCCTGATCGCCGGCGCCGGGAACTACACGCTCATATTCGACCACGGCAACGTGTCGTTCAACGGCATCGCGATGGGCTGCTTCGGCACCATCATCGCCTTCCAGCTCATGAGGTGGCTCAGCCGCTACGGCGTCTTCCACGACGGACAGCCGTCGGCTTTCGCGACGATTGTCGAAGCCACGTCCCCGAGTGCCAAGGAGAAAGGATCGCCGGTGTATGCCAACACCGGCCTTTCACAGCCGATGGGAGCAGGCGTCCAGCCCAACGATCCGCCCATGGGGTCGCCGCCGATCCAGTCGTAACGCTCGCAGGCGTCCACCCCGCCGCTCCTCGAGCCGAGCACCGTCCACTTACCGGGCTCGTAACCCAAGCGAACCGGAGTGGTCTCGGATGGATGGCCTTTCTCGAGCGTGAACATGTGGGGCAGCCAGCCCGGCACATCCGGTCGAATCTTCCGGATGGCCGGGCTGGTCACTGCGCGGGTGACCTGAGGCGCCGGAGTCGCGTGGCTATCGGGACTCCTTTCGGAATTCGCGAAGGCACAGGCGTGCGACCTCGAGGGCGATCACGCCCACGACTGTCAGTGAGATCACGAGCGATGCAGTGTTCGTGAGCGTCATGAACACGGTCAACGCCAGCAGGCCGAGACAGGCTGCGGCGACCAACAGCCCACGCCTCAGCCTGTCGACCGCAACCACGCCTCTAGCAAAGTCCTTCTCAACGAGGGAGCGTGTGAGGAGTTGGAACTCGACGTCGTCAGACATGGCACCTCCGCCGCTTCGGATTCGATTCGCGCGTTGTTGAGCCGGCGACGGCGTACACAGGCATCGCTGCTCCCCCCGTGTCTCTTCTAGCCTGGCCTATGAACAAGGTTCAACTGAGAGAACCACTCCGAGATTCCCGAGCCTGCTTGCCGGGGCGATCGCGATGGCTTGACGGTCCATGAGATACCGGGTCGAGCCCGTGCTCGAGCTGTTGTCGCGTCACCGTCGGGCATCAGCTAGGGCGCTCCCAGCGGGAGAAGAAGACCTCAGTCGTCGGGTTGGCCGGCCGCCGAATGGGGCCTTTGGGGACAGAGCCGTCTGTGATGTCCGAGCGGGTGTCCGCGTGCTGAACTGAAGCCGTGACGACGCGCGTTTGTATCGAGACCGGTGAGCGACGCGTGTTCGCCTCGGCTCTGGACTGGCCGGGCTGGTGTCGTTCAGGCCGTACCGAGCCCCAGGCGCTGGAGATCCTGGCCGGTTACGCCGGGCGATACGCCCAAGTGGTCACTGGTGCAGGCCTCTTCCTCACATCCGAAGATGCCGAATTCGACGTCGTCGAGAGGGCGCCGGGCAATGTGACCACCGACGTGGGTGCTCCGGCAGTCATCGCGACAGCCGAGCGCGAGCCGCTTGAGGATGCCGAGGCTGCGCGGACCGCGTCGCTCGTGGTCGGCTGTTGGGCGGTTTTCGAGCGAGTCGCTCGCCACGCGCCCGCAGAGCTCCGGAGGGGTCCTCGAGGCGGCGGGCGCGACCGCGACGGGATCGTGGATCACGTCGCTGAGGCGGAACTCTCCTACGCCCGCAAGCTCGGCATCAGCCTCGGCTCAGACTTGGACGCGAACCGGTCCGCCATCGCCACAGTTCTCGCCGCAGCGTCCGACGGAAGCTCACCGGTGGCCAATGGCTGGCCGCCGCGCTATGCGGCCCGCCGAATCGCCTGGCATGTCCTCGATCACGCCTGGGAGATCGAGGACAAGAGCTGAGATATTCGGTGCAGGACCGGCGCGCAGTGACCCAGGACAGCTCGCGACTTCGGCGCCGGGCTGTTGACAGACAGATGGCAGAGTTGTTGACTGGGACTTGGAGAGCATGTCCTTCCGGCGTGACCGTGAAGCTCCCCCCCGGCCCCGGGCCAAGCCCCGGGGCCGTGTTGACTCCCGGTGAAAGCGGAAGCGACCAGAAGAGCTGTGCCATGAGGGAGCAGTGGCCTCATGTCCGGCCCGGTGCGGCTGAACCCCTAATGCGCTGAGGCTCAACTGGGTCGCGGCTCGGCAACCCGGCCCCCTGCAGCGGCCAAGCCGAACCGCTCGCTGTGGCGCGCAGCGACCGTCGGGCGATGGGATTGCGGCAATCTCGACAGCGAGCCGCCGCGCCCGTCGACGGTAGCTGTCAACCTGGCGACCGAGCAAAGCGAGGGTCGTACCGCGAAAGCATTCATCTCGCGCCCCACATCAGCGTCGGTGCGATGCCGGCCTCGGCGAGCCGATTGGCGTTGTGAAGTTGTGGCGCTCTGAGGCAGCACGACGGACGGGTGTCCGTGCGACAGGACGGCGACTTGGTGCCGTCGCCGGCGTGGTGCACAACCGCCGCGCAGCGCGGGAGCGGTTGCGCCTGAGAGGTGAACCGCCCCGGTGGGCATTGTCGGGCACGGGCGCCACGTCGGCCGGATCGTTGTCCCGCCCGATCGTCGCGAGGGCCCTGACGAGCTCGTGTCTCCCGGGATCGGCCGCGAAGCAGCCCAGCCGGTGAGGTTCATCGAGCGGCATGGAAACCACACGCAAAAGTTGAGCCAGCGGCAGCTCCGAGTCGTCCTGGCGCCAGAGTGTCGCCAGAGGGGAGCCTTCGGCGCACTAGAACAGCCGGTCTCGGGGTTCCTTGACGCCGGACGCATCTCTCGGCAAACTCGACTCGGTGGGGGCTCTCGAAAGGAGCCCTTGCCTTGGGAGGCGCGGCGAGACGGTGAGCAGGCCCCGGAACGAGATGGATCGGCGCTCGGCGATCAAGCTGATCGGCGGGGCTGCCGCTGGCGCTGTCATGAGCCCACGGATGCTGGCGCGGTCGGCTCCCTCCTCGAAGTACCCGCTCGTCTCGATGCGGTCGTACCATTCCTATGGCCAATCGCTGCCGGAGGCGCTGCGCGCCGCACTCGGCGGAACAGCCAAGCCGAGCCTCGTGTTCCAAGCCATCCGGACGACGGACATGGTCTACCTGGGCTTCGAGTTCTACAACGCCAAGGCGGTCGTCACCGCCGGACAGACCGAGATCATTGCCGAGGACCCCAAGCTGCCGATGCACATGGTCGTCCTGTTCCCCTCCCAGCACCTCGGCGAGGAGTGCGTTGCCTACACGCCTGGTTCGGTCACCTGGCCGACCAAGCCGATGAGGGGCGCCCTTGCCGGTTTCAGTTGGCTCGCCTTCGAGCTTGCTGGGACGGCGAAGGTTCCTTACACGATCGCGGGGCTGCTGGACTGGTCGGGGACCGAACCCGCACTCGTCCCCGTCGCGACCTCCAGCTCGGGTGCACCGGCCCCGCCCGATCCGCTCCACACCGCGCTCGAGATCCCCTGGCAGCTCTGGCTCACGCCCCTCGAACACGGCACCTGGCACCACTCGACGAGACCAGTTGTCTTCAAGCAGATCACTGAACTCTGGCATACCCGCCTAGGAGTCGGCGCCTTCGAGCCGCCCGTGGTCTCTCCGCGCCTCAAGGCTTTCTGGGCCCCTGGTTACCCTGCCGCCTTCGCACCGGCTCCTACCGACCCGTGGCTCATGTCGCTTACGCCGGGGGACCGCGTCGACATCGTGGCCCTGACCACAGGCACATCCCCCGGCGACGCGACGATCGACGTCGACCTGCTCCTGCTCTCGACACTGGGGGCGTCGGTCAACATCCAGGGCTCGTGGGTCCCGGGTCCCAACACACCCGTCGACACTGCCTCGTGGTGGCACCGGGCATCGATCGGGCGGGACAGCTACGTCCGTGTCGTCAACATCGGCTACCTGTTCCCATGGGGCAACCGGGCCAGCCGGATCACGATCTCGGACCGGGAGATCCAGGTCAACTCGAACGGCGAGGCGGTCGCCTACCTCGTGCAGAAGCAGTACATCGCCGTGAAGGAGCCGCAGATCACCTACGCCGGCGATCTTGACGAGCCGTACGACGGGAGGGGCAACCCGATACGGAGCCTTCTCGTGAAAACGGTGACGACACCGCCGATCGACTTCGACAACTCGGTCGACCCAGGCATCAGCGTCGGTTCCTTTACTGCTGAAACCGACGACGTCTTGTGGGTGAGAAGCGGCCTTGAAGACGTCCCGTTCTCCTTCGTCGGCACCGATGCGGAAGGAAGGAAGGTGGACTTCAGCACCGGAGTCATCTGGGTGTCGTCCACGTTCGCGCAGGACCCGGGCAATCTTCAGAAGGTCGTTGACGCCTACGCCGCGGCCGACCCGAGCCGGAGATCGCCGTCGTTCGGCGGGTCGCTCTTCGCCTTCGCCGAGACCGTCGCCGCGCCACCGGGAGCGACGGCCCAGCACGTCAACACCTACGGCCTCGCGGCCTTTGTCGCCAACAACGGCAGGGCCAATGTCTATCCGGCGCTCGACTCCGCTGCGGTCCATCTGCCCGGGGCAGAGCAGGTCGTTGGCGCCGGATCGACACCGCTTCCGAGCCCGAGCGTGTCGATCTCCTCGAACTACCTCGACAAGGGATTCGAGACAGGTGTGACCGAGGTTTATCTGACCGTGACGCAGAACGCGCCCGGGCTCTCGTTTCCCCCGAACCTCGTCGGCGGAATGGCCACGCCCAACTTCAACGTGAGCGGAATTGCCCGCGACCTCGGTCCGGTAGGCGGTGACCTGGGCGACCTGATCGGTGGGAAGTTCGACCCGACGAAGTACTTCAACATGCTCTCGGGTGACGCCGGCAAGCTCCTCGGTGCCATACCTGTGGCGGAGATCATCAAGCCGATCGACCCGAGTGAGACGGCCAGCAACGCGCAAGCCCCGCAGATCTCCGACAAGTTCATCTACCCGGGCAACGACGACACCAAGCCTCCGACCGCTCTCGACGTCAAGATCGACTGGCTCCCGGTGGTGCAGAAGGACTCGCTCGGTTTCTTCCAGCCCGACGACGACGCTGCCCTCACCATCCACGCCGAGATCTACACGCCGATCGCCAACCCGAGCCAGACGACGTACTCGATTCACGGAGACCTCACAAATTTCGAGCTGCTCCTTTTCGGCGAAGGCGACCAGTACATCGGGATCAAGTTCAACTCGTTCACCTTCGACTCGAAGACCGGGGCGAAGACCTCGATCCAGCCGGACATCGACTCGGTAACGTTCCTCGGTCCCCTCAGGTTCATCAACGCGTTCGAAGACCTGTTGAGCTCGCTCGGCGGGCCGTCGATCTCGGTCACCGACGGCGGGATCGAGGCAAGCTACTCCCTCGCCCTCCCCGACGTCGGTGTCGGCGTGTTCACGCTCCAGAACCTCGCCCTTTCCGCCGGGGTCAACATCCCCTTCGACGGGACGCCGGTGCGGGTCCGTTTCGGCCTCTCGTCAAGGGACAACCCGTTCATCCTCACGATCGACCTGTTCGGTGGGGGTGGTTTCTTCTCACTCGGGATAGGGGCGGACGGCATCGAGCTGATCGAGGTCTCGCTCGAATTCGGCGCCGACCTTTCCATCGATCTCGGCGTCGCTAGCGGTGGCGTCTCGATAATGGCCGGCATCTACTTCTCGCTCCAGACCGTGCCGAACAAGCAGGTCCAGCTCACCGGTTTCCTCCGCGCCGACGGCAACCTCTCGGTGCTCGGGATCATCTCGATCTCGATGGAGTTCTACCTCGGCCTCACTTATCTCGACCCCGGCAAGGCCTACGGCACGGCGAGCGTCTCGGTCTCGGTGAGCGTGCTGTTCGTCAGCGTCTCGGTCAGCGTCACCATGCAGAAGACGATCGGCGGCAGTGGTGACCCGAGCTTCAAGCAAGCCCTCACCGAGAAGAACTGGACGACCTACTGCGAGGCCTTCGCATGACAAAGCAACGGGTGCTCTGGACGGCCTGCCCGCACGGGAAGGCGAAGGACGGCAGGCTACGGGTCTCGGTGCACGTCGCGCCTCAGCTCTTCCCGAACGGCAACGCGGTGTCGTCGCTGGCGGAGTTCTCCGACTGGCAGTACTGGCCGGCGACAAACGTCAGGTTCAAGCTCAAGATCGGGTCCAGGACCTTCGACGCCGACATCGTGAGCGCGCCGCCATCGTCGTCGCTCTGGCACGCCCTGTTCCCCGCGTCGACCACTGTCGAACCCTACGAGTACTCGAGTCCGACCGCCTCTCCGCTCTACAGCTACCCTGCCGGGTTCGTGCGCCACTTCTTCCAGAGCACCTATGCGGCACTCGCGAACACGGCGCCCGTCGGCAACTGGCCCAGTTTCCAGCTCCTCACGAGTGAGGGCGGTTTCGGTGCCCTGCCGCTCGACAGCCGGGAGCTCTACGACCGGATCGAGACCGTGAAAGCGATGTTCCCGAAGGGGGGCGGCCCGATCCCACCAGGGAAGGGACCGGACCCGGGGTCGGACCTCACTCAGGCGTACCTGTTCCTGCAACCGCTCACGACACCCGTGAAGGGCCAGAGCTACAGCACCACTCCGCCGCCTGCGGTCCCACAGTTCGACTTCCACCAGGCCGTCTCACTGCTCGGGCGTCACCCTGCCCTGCTCCGCCTCTTCGGGCTGGTCTACGAGCTCGAGCTCACGCGCCCGAACGGGCTCAAAGGCACCGTCGCGGTCTCGGTGCTGCCGAGCTGGAGACCGAAGTTGGGCGGTCCGCCGCTGACGATCAACGTCAAGCCGGTGACCATGACGAACGCGGGCGAGTGGATCCCGGCCCAGAGGACTTCGGATCCGGCGATCACCTCGGGGTTCTTTCGCCTCTCCGCCGCGGACTACGACGTTGTCGAGATGGACCTGGACGGGGCGACGCTGAAAGCCTTCAACTTCGTCCAGGGCATCCAACGCGCCAACACCGAGATGGTCACGGCGGACACGCCCACCCACTACGGCGTTCCGTCGCTCCGCTCGGCGGGCCTCGCGGTGGCCAAGACCGGCCGCGCCCTCTCGCTGTACCAGAACTGGCAGAACAACAACGGTTTCAACGCCGCGGTCGAGGCGTCCCCGCCAGGAGCTGTCACGCTCTACTTCGAGGACATCGCACAGGGCTACCGGGTCGATGTGTGGTCAAAGGCTAGGGGCCGGTGGTTCCAGCTCTGCGCCCGGACCGGGGCCGAGAACCCGGGGCTTGGCGGCTACGGGATCGGATCGCCGCCGACGGTCGTGCCGGTTCCGAGCGGCGACGAGGGTTGGGTCGAGCCCGCGACGACCCAGAGTGCCAGTTCGGGCGGAGCCCCCAACCCGCCGGTGTACCTGCCGGAGTACCTGATGCGCTGGTCAGGGTGGAGCCTTGTCGGCGCCCGTCCCGGAAAACACCTGTCGGACGTGCCTTCGGACGGGCTCGAGCCCGATGTCGCGAACCCGGCCAACAGCAACCTTCAGCTCCAGATCGACTACGCGGCCACCCCGGGCACTCTGCCGACGCTCCGCTTCGGTGGTACCTACCGGTTCCGGGCGCGGGCGGTCGACATTGCCGGCAACAGCATCCCGTTCACCAAGACCGGTGGATTCACCTGGGCGACACCGGAGGTGACCTACCGCCGGTTCGAGCCCGTGCCCTCACCGGTGTTGGTCCCGACCGCGCCCAGGACGCCGGGTGAGCACGTCGAGCACCTGGTCATCCGCTCGAACTACGACATCCCCGACGACGACCCGAGCATTGTCGCGTGCGAGCGCCACATCGCGCCGCCGTCCACCGGTGAGGACATGGCGGAGACCCACGGCGTCCTCGACGGTGCCGACGGTCATCCGGATCGCTCCAGTTACACCCTGATAGCCGATCGGGATGGCCTCACCTACAAGTCGAGGTTGGTTCGCGACCTGTACGGAGGCATGATCGACAACCAGCCCCTCAACGGGAAGAACGATTGGATCTACTACCCGCCCGTAGCGGCGCCCACGGCCGCACACCCGGCCTTCGGTGTGCCCTACCTGCCGGACGTGCTCGCGAAAGGCGTGGCCCTGCTCAACTTGCCCGGCAAGAAGGGCGCCTTCGTGCGGGTGCCGTTCGACTCGGTCGGCACCTGGCCGGAGCGCCGCGCCGTCCGTCTTGTCGTCCGTGCCGGAAAGAGCCCCGTCGTCCTCCCCGGATCGGGAGACCTCGATGGTGCGATCGAGGTGAAGGCGCCGAAGGCGTCCATCACGGCCGTGCTGATGAGCTCGTACTTCGCGCCGGGCGACCTCGAAGTGATGGCGTTGTGGCAGTGGCTCGCCGAAGCAGGTACCGCGACACCCGCACTCAGGGCGTTGATCCTCGACAGGCTCCACTACATGTTCACGCCCTATCGCGAGCTCGTGATCGTCCATGCCGTCCGCCAGCCTTTGACGCCGCCCGCAATCGCGAAGCTCACCGTCCTTCGATCGCCCGGCGCGACCTACGCGCTCTTGATCGGCGACGCCCTGGCTCATGTTCAGAGCACGATCCGCGTCGATGTGCTCGCTGCCTGGGCGGATCCCTACGACGACGGCAAGAGCCCTCAGGGCACCGTGCTGCTCGAGAAGACCTCACGCGTTGACGAGATCCCCTTGGCTCTCGGCCAAAGTGACCTCCTCCCGTTCTACAAGATCCGTCACGACTTCGGCGACACCCAGCATCACGAGGTTTTCTACAACGCCGTAGCGACGACGCGGTTTCTCGAGTACTTCACCGAGGTCGTCACCGAGAGGCTCACTGGCACCGTGGCGGTCGTCTGCTCGAAGGCGGGCTTCGCGCCCGGCACCGTTGACGTCCGCGCGGCTGGCGATACTGCGACGATCTACCGGTCCGGCGTGGACTTCACCGAGGACGACAAGGCGGGCTCGATCGCTCGTATCCGGGGCGGCTCGATCCCCGAGGGCGGCTCGGTGGAGGTGCAGTTCGTGGCTCCTCCCGTGACCCGCTCGAGCCTCGAGAAGGACGCGAAACCACCGACGAAGTTCGGTTACCTCTTGTCGATCCCGAGCACTGCCCGGCCACCTGCCCCGGACCTGCGCTACATGATCCCGGCATGGAACTGGGTGACCGTGAAGTCGGCGACACCGAGCTCCAGCCGGGTCGGCAACGTGCTTCGGGTGTATCTCGGGCGCCCGTGGTTCGAGTCCGGGATCGGCGAGCTGCTCGGGGTGGTTGTGGCCAAGCCGCCGATCGGTGCCGCACTGCCGTCGGGCCTGCAGCCGTTCGTGAGCGGCTTCGGCTCGGACCCGGTGTTCACGACCGGCTCGGTCGCAACCGCGAAGGTGACGGACTTCCCGCTCGCGGTGCACAAGGGGATCTCGCTCCAGCTCGAGGAGCAGACCTCCAGTATCGGCTGGGTCGACGTCGCCGGCCACGAGGTCAACTGGGACAAGACCCGGCGCCTGTGGTTCGCGGACATCTCCATCGGGGCAGGGCAGTCGTATTTCCCCTTCGTCAAGCTGGCGCTGGTTCGCTACCAGCCCGCCTCACTGCCAGGCATCGAGCTCTCGCGTGTCGTGCAGGCCGACTTCATCCAGCTCACCCCGAACCGGTCGATGGGCCTGACTTATCCTTCCGGCACCAAGGTCAATGTCGAAGTGCTGGGCCCCGGCTACCTCGCGACGGCGAACAGGGCCACGCCCGACACGATGCGGGCTTACCTGCAGGTAAAGGCCGTGGAGACGAGCGACCCGGACTTGCAGTGGATCATCGATCCGACCCAGCCCGATGGCACGGTCCTCTCCGTTGCGAGCTCGAGCGAGGCCACCACCGTCTGGAAGGGCACGGTGACGCTCCCCAAGGCGCGTGGCACCGTCCCCTATCGGATCCTGGTCGCCGAGTTCGAAGAGCACACCGTTGTCAGAGCGGGCAACCTCGGCGCGAAAGTCACCTACCTCGACGCCATCGAGATCTGAGGCGTCCCAGCCCCACCACGCGCCACCTCGGTCACCGGGCACATCCGAGGATCAGCGCTGGGTTCGAGCAGTCGACACCCGTGACAGGCGGGGACCGAGACGGCCCCGGACGAGCGCGACCTCGGTAGCGCTCTGCAGTGTGATCCACGACGACAGTGCGTAGGTCGGGAACGTCCAGTGCGTCACCGTCAACAGCGTGAGGACCGAGCTCACGAACCCGGCGAAGAAGACCGTCCAGGTCTCGGTCTCGGGTGCCTTCCAAGACTTGCGCACGGTCGGCAGCGCGGCGAAGAACTCCGCCGTCAGCAACAGGCCGATGGCAAGGTCGCCCCTGAGGGTCGCTGCGTAGACGGCGATGGCGGTGAGGCAAACTCCGCCGCACGCCCAGTCGAACGCTGTGATCGCCCAAGATCCTCGACGTGCGACGAAGCTCACGACGAGGACCGCCATCGGGGTGACGAAGTAGGAGAACGTCATGACAGCCTGGACCCCGACGTGCGCCCGGAGCTGCACCACGAGGGTCACGAGCGGGATGAGCCCCCACAGGAACCAAGTGATCCGGTGGGGGAACGAGTTGCCGCGAAAGGTGTCACGGACGTAGCCGAGGACGCCGAAAACGCCTATCAAAGCGGCGATGTAGACCGTGAAGCCGGGGAGCACAGCCTGATCATGGCACGACGTGCCATATGAGCCCTCTGAAACCAAGCTCCCCGGGAAGGCTGATCCCAGCAGGTACTCACAGAGTCCTGCCAACTGGAAGCCGACCAGCAGAACGATGGAATTCGGTCGGCGCCGCGGCTGTGTGCCAAAGCGAGACGGTGACAACTCCCGTGACACATGGGAGCTGCGGGCAACTGATCTACGCCCTCATGCGGGGGAGAGGCGGTGAGTCAACCAGCGACTGAAGTCGGTCTAGCAATGGGGTCTTTCGGCACGCATCCGGCGGTGCGGCTCGCCGCGATCCGCAAGAGCTGCGGGCATGTCATGGCCGTCGAAGGCGTCGTACCGCGGATCGAGACAGCCGTTCAGCAAGTGTGGCCATTCCCTGAGCGCGCGGGTGTTCGCGGTCACATCCTTTTGTGTCGGTGCTTGATCACGGTCTGTCGTCGTCGCAGCTGGGAGTGGCGCAGTCTCGCGAGATTGTGCGACCTCTTTGCGCGAGGCACGGGCCTAGGAAAGGCAACCTATAGCGATCGAGAAAAGCAACGGTGCGCCGGCGCAGGACAACCGCTGATCTTGACTGTTCGGCGAGGGAAGCTAGGAAACACGTCGGAATGCGACCAAACCGTTGACCCTGTTCGTGCCCGTCCTCGGAGGACTCCGGCAGCCAAACGGCCTCGACCACGTGCTCGTCTGGCTCTTCGCTCTCGCAGCGCTAGCCGATATCTGCCTCGAGGAGGATGTCCTCTGAAGACGGGAGAGTAACCGAAGGCAGTAGCGCAACGCTGCTGACCATCCTCAGCCGTGCCTCGTCGTCCTCGCCGGAAACGTCCTCGAGGGTTCGGCGTGCGGGCTCGGGTAGCACCAGGCTCAACGAGAACCCGAGTACGGACGCGCAGGCCGCCACGAGAAGCATGCCGCGCAGCCCGATGTGCCGCTGCAGCTGTGGAACCAGGAAGACCCCAATGAATGCACCGAACTTGCCGACACCAGCGGCGATACCGTGCCCGGTTGTTCGCATGCTCACCGGGAACACTTCCGACGGCAGGACGAATGTCGTGGTGTTCGGCCCGAACTCCACAAAGAAGTAGCTCAGCCCGAAGACCAGCAGAAAGGGCACGACAGTCGAAGTCAGCCGGGGAATCGCGCCGAGGGCTATGAAGGCAACAGCCATGACGGAGAACCCGATGAGTTGCAGCCTCTTGTGGCCGATCCTGTCCATGCGCAGGACGGCCAGGGCGTAACCGGGTACTGCGAATACCGCGAAGATCGCAAGGGTCCATGCCAGCTTCGCCTCGAGCGTCGCGTGGGCATCGACACCTTTCAGGATGGCCGGCAGTGACAACGTGTTCCCGTAGTAGGCGTAGTCGAACAGGAACCAGCTTCCAGCGGTGGCTACGAGGAGGAGCAGCATCCGGGGATTTGTCAGGAACTCACGGAGGCCCATCCGCCTCGTGTCTTCGGCGGACACCTCAGAGGTGTCGAGAACACCTTCGGAGAACACGGCCGCTTCACGGGCGGCGCGTTTACCCTCCCCTTGCACGCGCGCTTGGAATCTCGGCGATTCAGGCACCTTTGAGCGGAGGTACACGACTCCGGCCGCCGGAACCGCGCCGAGACCGAGCAGCAGCCTCCAGCTGAGAGCTTGCCCAATTCCTGATGACAGCAGCGCCAATCCGACAAGTGGACCAACGATGAGCCCGAGTGCTTGCATCGAGAAGACCATGCCGACGAGCCTCCCTCGGTCGCGCCGATTGGAGTACTCGCTCATGAGAACGGCGGAGACCGGATAGTCGCCGCCGATGCCAAGTCCCAGCACGAAACGTGACATGACGAGCCATACGAAACTCGGGGAAAACGCGGAGGCCAGCGCACCGACGATCATGATGGCCGCCACTAGGACGTAGACGCTCTTGCGGCCAAGAACGTCCGCAATCCGTCCGAATACGAAGGCTCCGATGACAGCGCCCAGAAGGGCGGCGCCGGTCACCCAGCTGGTTTTGGTGGTGCTCAGGTGCCACTGGGTAGTCACGATGGCGGCAACCGTGCCGATGACGAACAGGTCATACGCATCAGTGAAGAAGCCCACGCCCGAGATGAGTACAGCCCGGCGGTGGAACTTGCTTCTCGGCGCCTCATTGAGGAGGTCGCTTACCGTGACGACGGTGGGCTCTTGCTTCACGCTCTCAGCCTGGCCAAACAACACGTCGACTCTCGATCCGGCGGAACTCTGGTTCCGCGCGCGCGGAAAATTCATGTCTAAGACACTCTTGCCGGCATAGATGACTTCCAACCGACATGTGAATGAACACAAGATGAACAAGGTGGTAATTCCAGGTGCTACTTGGTTATGGTTCCTTCATGATGCAAGTGCCGTTTGAAGGGTCTCCGGTCGACCGCCGCGTCGGTCAGCTGTTCGCTCTCGTGACCGAAGCCCTCGCCGGCGCGACGCAGGCTTTGCTTCGCGGGGAGATCGCAGTCGGCATCGCTGTGATCGAGGGGGACCAGTTGATCGACGCGCTCACGTCCGAGGTCGAACAGACCGTCTGGGATCAGATCGAGACCGAGTTGCCGACCGGTGACCGGCTTCGCAGGCTGATCGGCATTCTGCTGATCCTGCCGGAACTGGAGCGCAGCGCCGATCTCGCCGAGCACGTAGCCCAGCGCGCGGTGTTCAACCTCGGCGCGGAGATGAGCCCCCTCAGTCGCGGAATTGTTCAGCGCATGACAGAGGTCGCCCTCGAGATGTGGAAGGCGGCCGCAGACGCGTTCAGCGCCGTCGTGCCCCAAGTGATCAAACTAGACGAGGAGGACGAGGAGATCGACATCCTTCACGAGCGACTCACCGCAGAAGTAGCTCGTGGGGAGATGCCGACCGTGGTAGCCGCACAGGTCACCCTTCTTGCCCGGTTCTACGAGCGCTTGGGCGACCATGCCGTGAACCTAGCCAGCCGCATCGCCAACCTTCCGCCGCCAGTAAGCGCTATGTGACAACTCGAGGCTCGCCCTCCGCCAAGGGCTAGTGCCCCTCCGGCTTCAAAACGGTAAACGCCAACGGCGCCTTTGGGTCCGGCCGCGCGTTGAACCCCAAGCCTCGAAACTGGCCAAACAAGCCCAGCTCAGAACACCGAAGAGGGGGCGCCGGACGACCGACTTGTTAGTCTCGTTCGATCACAACGACGGAATTGGCGCGAGAAACAGAGGACACGAGCTACCGCGCTCTGTTCCGGGTACACGGCTTCACCCAGCTGGTCACTTCGACGCTCGCGGCTCGTATCGCGACCCAGATGTTCTCGGTGCTGCTGGTGCTCTTCGTCCTCGAGACCCATCATTCGGCCAGCCTGTCAGGCATCGTGGTCGTCTGCAGCCAGGTGCCCGGGATCATCGTGAGCCCGATCGCCGGCGCGCTGTTGGATCGCGGGTCCCGCGTCGCCCTGATGTTATTTGACTATCTTGTCGCTTCGACCTTCATCACCATGATCGGTGTGCTGTCGTTGCTCCACAGCCTGCCGACCTGGGTGCTACTCGTCGTCGTGGCGGCGGCATCGGTCACGGCTCCTCTCAGTCGAGTTGGCGGGCGGTCCCTCTATCCAGTCCTCGTGCCGCGCCCGCTTTGGGATCGCTCGAATGCGGCTGACTCGGGCACGAACGTCATAGCCACCGTGCTAGGTCCCGGCGTGGCGGGCGTCGCCGTCGCGCTTGTCGGTCCCCGCGTGGCGCTCCTCCTCCCGGCGATTGTCATGCTGCTCGCAGCACTGCTGCTCATCGGGTTCGTGGTCCCCGACGCCTTCCCTGCCACGACCGTCCCAGTGCTGACCGATGCACGAGCCGCGATGAGCTACGTGTGGCGGAACCGGATTCTCAGGATGCTCGCCGGCACGATGACGGTTTTCAACGCCTGCAGTGGGATCTTGACTGTCGCGGTGCCCTTCATCGTGCTCCGTGGGCTGCACGGTGGGTCGACCACTGTCGGCTTGCTGTTCGCGATCATGGGTGCTGGTGGCTTCCTAGCGGGTCTACTGACCGGCCGTTTCGGGACTGAGAATCGGGAGAAGAGCCTGCTGGCGATCTCGTGCATGACGACGGCGGTGGCGTTCGTGCTCCTCGCTTTCGATCGCCACGAGGTGGTCCTCATCCTGTTGATCGCCGTCATCGGCATCGCGAACGGGCCACTCAGCGTTGCGATGTTCTCGCTTCGCCAACGCGCCACCGACCCTTCGTGGTTCGGCCGCGCGTTCGCAGTCTCGATGAACCTCAATTTTGTTGGGAGCCCGATTGGCGCAGCCGTAGCCGGTGCGTTGCTCACCCACTCGGTACCGTTGACGCTCCTCGTCGCCGCGTCGTGCGCCGTCGTCGGAGGCTTCTGGCCGACGGTGCTCCCGGCGTCGACCTACGAACCAGGCGCTCAGGTAGTGACGACCGTCTGACAGAAGGTAACGCCCCTACATCGGATGGCACCGGCCCGACTGCAACTGCTTGTCTCTCGAAGCTCCTGGTCGCTTTTGACTCGACTGATCGATACGGGGCGCGTGGAGTTCGTGACGCGGTGGTCGCCCTGTTGGTCAGCTTGGTGTTCGCTCTGTGTCTGGTCCTTCAAGTTGGCGCCACCTGGGCCGTCAGCGGCTACGACGACATTGTCATCGCACACGCGGCACTGACGGTGTGGACGATGTGCTTACCTAATGCGTCGCGCCGGCAGGGTGCGGTGCGCCGTCTCTGGATCCTGCTGGCCTCGGACTTCGCGGCCTGGACGTTCGCTCAGGTCATCTGAGGACTTAAGAGCACTGCCGCGACGTCTGACCAGCTGTTCTCATCCTGTGGGCTCTACTGGCAGGTGGGACCTAGGTCCTGACCAGTGACCAGAGCAATCGTCAGAGGGCGACCTCCCTGGAAGCGTGGCCGCCCGCGGGGTGAGGGGCCATCGATGGAAGAACGGAGGCCCTTGTTGCCGCTTTTGATACGACATGCAGCTGCTTTCGGTCGCAGCCTCTGTGAGAGCGTCTTCTTGCATCGAGAAGCGACTGACTATCATCAGCCTGTCGTGGAGTGCGATCTCGCCGGTATCACCTTCAGCTATGAGACCTTCGGCGAGGGGCGGCCGATCCTGATGCTGCACGGCTGGCCGCTCGATCACACACAGCCGGTTTTCGAGATGGAGCGCCACTTCGTGCAGCGCAGCGGGTGGAAGCGCATCTACCTGGATCTGCCTGGCATGGGCAAGACGCCGGGACCGGAGTGGGTCACGTGCGAGGACCAGGTCCTGGACCTTCTCGAGGAGTTCATCGACAGCGTCATTGGCGGCGATCGCTTTGTGGTCGCCGGAACGTCATACGGCGCTTACCTCGCTCTGGGCCTGGTGCACCGGCGGGCAGGGCGCATCGAAGGTGTGCTGATGAGCGTGCCAGGCCTACTCCAAGACGAGGAGCTGCCGGAGTTCGTGAAGACCTTGGAGAACCGGGAAATCATGGAGACGGCACGCTCCGAGGGCATGAGCTGGCTGGAGGGGATGGCCGTGAGCCAGAACGCCTCTTTGCTGGAGTACGCCCGGGTCCTGCACGTGACCGCCTCCGCTGATGCGCAGTACTTGGAGCGGCTGTACCCACGGCGGAAGTTCAGTTTTGATGCGGGTGCCCTGCCGGAACCGTTTCCCGCTCCCACGTTGATCCTTACCGGCAGGCAGGACAGTGTCTGCGGCTACGGCGGCGCCTGGGAACTTCTCGAGCATTTCGCGAGAGCTACGTTTGCTGTCTTGGACGGCGCTGGCCACATGATGTGGGGAGAGCAGCCCGCTGTCTGTTCGGCCCTCGTTTCCGAATGGCTGGACCGTGTCGAGCGCGGCTGAGCGCGCCCTCTGACTTCTCAACAGCTCGGCGAGTACCTCGCGGACCCAGAGCCGTCCGACAACTGCTGCCCGACCTGTCGTGCCCTGTGCCAGTGACCGCGTCCGGCCCAGCGACTACGAGCTCCGTCGCACGAGCTTGTGGCGTAAGGCCATCCTGGTCAGCTAGTTGGAGGAGGGCCATCGGCTCACCGCAAGCAATCGCCGTTCCTTGACGCGGACAGCTGCCGCGACAGATCCCAAGCTCTAGCCCGAGCGGCCGACATCCTCGAAACCCCGTCTTTCGCGGATCAGGGCGCTGCCGGTCCGGTGACTCTGGGTAGAAGAGGTCGCTAAATGGCTGGCGAAAGTTCCCGCATGACCTCGAGGCTCGTGATCTCGTTCCCGTCGCTCAGCAATAGGACGGCATCGGTTGACTAATGGCGCACGGATGGCCAAAAGCTCTCTGTGCTCAACATTGGGAAAGAAATCGCTCAGGATTAGGAAGCGAAAGGCCGATCAGATATTCCATGTTTGACTCTGGCACCGAGCCTGACAACAGCGACAGCGACAAGAAGGCAAAGCGATGGCCGCGACGATCCAAGCTCGCGGCGGCCGTAGTCGGTGCCCTGCTCGCAGGAGGAGGCGCCTACGCGGCGACGAACTGGACCGTCGGGATCGCCGGTGGCTCCAGTGGTGAGGCCAAGTCGGCGACGGTGTCCAACCTGACCGTTGCCGCGG